>Ga0209634_1000011_pt1 | contig 424922 bp, 395 predicted proteins | sample LinPmetageLP40_FD_184043 | JGI IMG/M metagenome (GOLD analysis project Ga0209634, IMG submission 184043) | Marine viral communities from the Pacific Ocean - LP-40 (SPAdes) (version 2) | ecosystem: Environmental > Aquatic > Marine > Oceanic | place: Pacific Ocean | collected 2010-08-26
TTATTCTACTGTTACCGATTTGGCCAAATTTCTCGGTTGATCTATATCTGTGCCTTTGAGAACCGCAACATGATATGACAACAACTGAAGGGGCAGGGTATAGATGATTGCCTCTAAACTTTTGGGTACATGTGGAAGATTAATTACTGTTATTCCCGGTGCATTTTCAAATCCAGCATCCTGATCTGCAAAAACAAATAACTCGCCGCCTCTAGCTTTTACTTCCTGTAAGTTAGATTTTAGCTTTTCGAGTAACGCGTTGTTTGGTGCTACTGCAATTACTGGCATCTTATTGTCTATCAAAGCAAGAGGACCGTGTTTAAGCTCTCCAGCTGGATAGGCTTCTGCATGGACGTAAGAGATCTCTTTTAATTTCAGAGCGCCTTCCAGAGCAACTGGAAACTGAACACCGCGACCTAAGAACAAAGCATGGTTCTTGTCGGAAAAAGACTTGAAGGTTTGCTCTATTATGTCGCTGAGCTCAAGGGTTTTACTACAAAGCTCTGGAAGCTGGTGAAGAGCTTCTACTAGTTGCTGTTCTTTTTTACTATCAAGGCCGTGACTTTTACCTAAACCTATAAAAAGCAACTGTAAGGCTGCTAGTTGAGTGGTAAACGCCTTAGTAGAAGCTACACCAATTTCGGGGCCAGCGTATGTCATTAGCACCAAATCAGATTCACGAACTAAAGAGCTATTTGCAACATTACAAATAGTCAGGCTGGCCAAGTAACTCGAGGTTTTTGCTGATTGTAAAGCTGCTAGTGTATCTGCGGTTTCACCCGACTGAGAAATAGTCACAAATAGTGTATTTATAGGAACTACAGACTTTCTATAACGATACTCACTGGCTACTTCTACTTGGCAAAGTATTCCGGTCCATTCCTCCAGCCAATATTTTGCGATCAATCCTGCATGATAGCTAGTGCCGCAAGCCACAATATGAACAGATTCAACCTTTGAAAAAATAGAGGGAGCTTTTGTACCAAAAGCTTCTAGTAACACTTGCTTATCACTGATTCTTCCTTGTAATGTCGCTCTTAGCATTTCGGGCTGCTCACATATCTCTTTATGCATGAAATGCTTATAGTTTCCCTTTTCTGCGATTTCATCGGCAGTTGAAATTATCACTATTTCTCTTTTTACAGCATTACCGGATGAGTCTAAAAGGCTATATGAAGAATCCTGTAGTTCGACTAAATCCCCTTCTTCCATAAAAATAAATTTGTTCGTAACTTGCCTTAAAGCCATTTGGTCAGATGCTATAAAATTTCCATTTTTGCCAATTCCCAAAACTAACGGGCTACCACTTCGAGTTCCAATTATTACGCCCGGCTCTCTGCCACACATCACTCCTAATGCATAAGCGCCGTTTAAACGAGCAATCGTCTTTTGAACGGCAATTTTTAGAGAGCTGGCTTTAGAAAAGTTATAGTGTATTAAATGGGCAACTACTTCAGTGTCGGTATTAGACACAAAATTATACCCTCGCTTCTGCATCTCTTTACGCAAATCAACATGATTTTCAATGATTCCGTTATGAACAACTGTAATATCTGAAGATTTTTGAGGATGTGCGTTTATTTCTGATGGCGCGCCATGAGTAGCCCATCTTGTGTGGGCTATGCCTATGGAACCCTTATTTGGAACAACTACCAAGGAATTGACTAAATTTTTTACTTTGCCCTCATGTTTATGGACATGTAGCGCACCCTTTTCATCAAGGAAAGATAATCCTGCAGAGTCGTATCCGCGGTATTCTAAACGCTTTAAGCCTTCTATCAGAACACCAACGATGTTTTCCTTTGCAGCGGCACCAACGATTCCACACATATATACTTCCGATAGTTATTTTGTCTAGCTTTAGCGCCTTTATTAATATCGACAAGATTATTTCTTATTTTTAGGACGCACCCAATTGAGTATATTTTTCTGAAGGGATCGAGCTATAGATAAATTTTTGTCTGGAACGTCTTTTGTTATAGTTGAACCGGCTCCAATTGTAGCATTTTTTCCTATATTTAAAGGGGCTACTAGTGAGCTGTTGGAGCCAATGAAGCTGTCGTCTCCCATAACAGTCTTATGCTTATAAGCTCCATCATAATTACATGTAATTGTTCCCGCTCCAACATTCACATCTTGTCCCAGTTCAGAATCACCAATATAACTAAGGTGTGTTATTTTGCTGCCTTTGCCAACTTGTGTGTTTTTAACTTCTACAAAGTTTCCTATTTTAGAGTTATCGTCAAGATATGTCCCTGGTCTTACCCTAGCGAACGGCCCAACTGATACACTATTGCATATAGTACTCTTTTCTATAACTGTATTAGCTTTAATTTCTACGTTATCTCCGATGCTGCTATCAATGATTATACAATTAGGGCCAATAGTCACATTCTTTCCAAGGCGGACCTGACCTACAAAAACAGCGTTAATATCAATAAAGTTGTCCATTCCACAGTTAAGTTCGCCGCGAATCTCAACTCTTCTAGGGTCTGCTAAAGTGGCGCCATTGAACATTAGATCTTTTGCTTTTTCATATTGGTAAAAGCGTTCCAGTTCGCTGAGCTGAATCCGGGTATTAATACCCTCTACTTCTTGAAGACAGCCGGGCTGAACAGACTTAATTATTATGCCCTCGCGATTAGCGATTGCGATAAGGTCAGTTAAATAATATTCATTTTGAGCGTTATCGTTCTCTATTTGCGGTAACCATTCTTGCAGGCGATCTGTTCTTATTGCCATCACTCCCGTATTAACTTCTTGAATTTTTTGTTCTTCTAATGTGGCATCTTTTTGCTCGACAATTCCATAAATCTGTCCTTGCTTATCACGTAAAACTCTTCCGTATCCTTCAGGTTTTACGTTATGTGTAGTCAATAAACCCATTGTATTATTATTTACCACATCTAGGGTTGCCATAAGTGTCTCGCTCGAAATAAGCGGTACATCACCATATACAACTAGGGTGGTTCCTTTAGAAGTTAAACTAGAGATAGCTACTTTAACTGCATGAGCAGTGCCGAGCTGTTCTTTCTGATATACGTATCGTAGGTTATCTCCTACAACAGAAGTTATTATCTGTTCGGAAGCATAGCCAGTAACAATAGTTATGTCGGAATTAGGGACAGTGGTAGCCGTATTGACAACATGCTGGATCAGCGGTTTGCCCCCCAAGTGATGTAGCACCTTCGGTAGGGTTGATTTCATTCTCGTGCCTTGGCCTGCTGCAAGAATTACTACATCAATAGTCATAAAGTTCTACTTTCAGTAAATTTTCTGTATTTAACCAGGATCAATTCTTGATTGCTATACACTAACTCTAGCATGGTATATTCAAGACAAATATAAGTCCAAAAAAAAAGGGTGGCGATAGCCACCCTAGTATTTTATTTATATTTATTTTTTACTGCCTAATTTTTTTCTTATCTGGTCAATGGTTCTTAATTGTGCTGCTGCTACGGCCAACTGAGACGCAGCTTTAGAGTAATCAAAATCTCCACTTTGATTAGAAATCGCCTCTTCGGCTTTATTTTTTGCAGTTGTAGCTGCAGCCTCATCAAGATCATCGGCACGGAGTGCGGTATCTGCTAGAATTGAAATAACATTAGGTTGAATTTCTAAGAATCCACCAGAAAGATAGTAAATTTCTTCTTCACCGTCTTCTTTAATTACGCGCACAGGCCCAGGTTTTAAATTAGTAAGCAAGGGGGCGTGCCCAAAAGCTATTCCTAGCTCTCCTTGTGATCCAGTAGCAACCACAAGCTCAACTAACCCAGAAAACAAAGATTTTTCAGAGCTTACAATGTCACATTGAACTGTCGTCGCCATATTCAATTACCTTTATTTAAGAGACGCTGATTTTTCTACGGCTTCTTCAATAGAGCCAACCATATAAAACGCCTGCTCAGGCAGCTCGTCATAATCTCCATCAAGAATCCCTTTAAAGCCTGCTATCGTTTGTTTCAAAGAAACATATTTACCAGGTGAACCAGTGAATATCTCTGCTACATGGAACGGTTGTGATAAAAACCTTTCGATTTTTCTAGCGCGAGCTACAACCTGTTTATCTTCTTCAGAAAGCTCATCCATTCCCAGGATAGCGATGATATCTTTTAGCTCTTTGAATCTTTGAAGGACTAGTTGGACTCCACGAGTTACCTCATAGTGCTCTTGCCCAACAATTAGTGGGTCCAGTTGACGAGATGTAGAATCTAGCGGATCTACTGCTGGATATATTCCCTTAGATGCAATGTCGCGACTTAATACAACGGTGGAATCTAAGTGAGCAAAAGTTGTTGCCGGTGATGGGTCTGTTAAATCATCTGCCGGCACATAAACCGCCTGTACAGAAGTGATAGATCCAGTTTTGGTGGAAGTAATTCTCTCTTGAAGAACACCCATCTCCTCAGCTAACGTAGGTTGGTATCCTACTGCTGATGGCATACGCCCCAGCAGCGCAGAAACCTCTGTTCCTGCCAAGGTATAACGATAGATATTGTCAATAAATAAAAGTACGTCTTTACCTTCATCACGAAATTTTTCAGCCATAGTAAGGCCAGTTAAAGCTACCCGAAGTCTGTTACCGGGTGGCTCGTTCATCTGACCATAGACCATAGCTACTTTAGATTTGCTTGGTGTTTCAATATTAACAACTTTGGATTCCTGCATTTCGAAGTAAAAATCATTGCCTTCTCGTGTTCTTTCGCCAACACCAGCAAAAACTGATAAGCCGGAGTGTTCCGTTGCAATATTATTAATTAATTCCATCATATTTACGGTTTTACCAACACCTGCGCCACCAAAAAGACCTACTTTGCCCCCTTTGGCAAACGGACAGACTAAGTCGATAACCTTGATGCCTGTTTCTAAGAGCTCATTCGAAGCAGCGAGCTCGTCATATGCCGGTGGTTTTCTATGAATTGCAGCCTTTTCTTTTTCACCGATAGGGCCGCAGTCGTCAATAGGGTTCCCTAAAACATCCATGATTCGTCCCAAAGTTTCTATTCCAACTGGAACAGAAATAGGGGCACCTGTATTGTTAACATTCAGGCCTCGACTAATTCCCTCTGAGGAGCCCATAGCAATAGTGCGAACAATGCCGTCTCCTAATTGTTGTTGAACCTCAAGAGTTAATTCTTTTCCCTCTACCAGCAGCGCATCATATACATTAGGTATTTGATCACGAGAGAACTCTACATCAATAACTGCACCAATAATTTGAACAATACGTCCACTACTCATTTTCGGTTCCTCTTCTACTAAACCTTTAAAATATTTGGTTAAACTGCTGCTGCGCCACTAACAATTTCTGACAATTCTTGGGTAATGGCTGCCTGGCGTGCCTTGTTGTAAAGTAACTGTAATTCTTTAACCAGCTCCCCTGCATTATCGGTCGCACTTTTCATTGCTATCATTCGCGCGGCTTGTTCGCAGGCCTTGTTTTCTACAACTCCTTGATAAACTTGAGATTCAATATATCGAACCAATAGTTCATCCAGTAACTCTTTAGCATCTGGCTCGTATAAATAGTCCCAGTGATGCGTTAATTTTTCATTTTCGATTGGCTTAAGTGGTAACAATTGCTCTACTATTGGGGTTTGCGTCATAGTGTTAACAAACTCATTGGAAACCAGTAGAAGCTGATCGATCTTACCTTCTTCGTAGGCATCTAACATAACCTTGACGCCACCGATTAAGTCACTGGGAGTAGGTGCGTCGCCTAAATCTTTAACAGTGGCAACAATATTTCCACCAAAGCTGCCAAAAAACCCCACGGCTTTGTTTCCAACAACACATAAGTCATTAGAAACATCTTTATCTGACCAATCTTTCATTGACTTTATGGCTTCTTTAAACAAATTAGTGTTAAGTCCACCACATAAACCACGGTCTGTGGATATGATGATATATCCCACACGTTTAATTTCTCGCTGTTCCATGTACACATGTTTGTATTCGCTTACGGCTCTAGCAATTTGACCAACAACGGAACGTATACGAACTGCATAAGGTTTACCAACTGCTCGTCTCTCTTGAGCTTTACGCATTTTACTTGCGGCAACCATCTCCATAGCACTCGTAATTTTTTGTGTGCTTTTAATACTAGAGATCTTAGTTTTAACTTCTTTACCAACAGCCATTTTAACGCCTTAATTCAAAACAATTTTTATTTTGTCCTAATTCAAAATTACCAAGTTTGGGTACTAGAAAATTTCTTAAGCGCTGCTTCAAAGCTTGCCTTAATGTCGTCGTTCCAATCGCCCGATTTGTTAATCTGATCCAGAAGATCGCCATGTTCTGCCTTAAAATACGATAAAAGCGCTGCTTCAAAATCACCGATTTTGTTAACAGGAATCTCATTAAGATAGTCATTATCAGCTGCATAGATCATTAAACCCATTTCCGCAACGCCTAGTGGTGCATACTGTTTTTGTTTCATAAGCTCAGTAACACGTTCGCCATGATCTAATTGTGCTTTTGTCGCGTCGTCAAGATCAGACGCAAACTGCGAAAATGCCGCTAGTTCTCTATACTGGGCCAAAGCTGTACGGATGCCGCCTGATAACTTTTTCACAATCTTTGTTTGAGCAGCTCCACCTACTCGAGAAACAGAAACGCCAGCATTCATAGCTGGCCTTACGCCGGCATTAAACATTGCAGCCTCGAGGAATATTTGCCCATCTGTAATAGATATAACGTTGGTTGGAACGAAAGCGGACACATCACCGGCTTGTGTTTCGATAACTGGTAATGCAGTTAAAGAACCTGTTTGACCTTTAACTTTTCCTTTAGTAAATTTTTCAACATATGCGGCGTTCACGCGCGCAGCTCTTTCTAGGAGACGAGAATGTAAATAAAATACGTCACCAGGATATGCTTCTCGACCTGGGGGTCGTCGCAATAATAATGATATTTGTCTATATGCAATTGCTTGTTTTGTCAGATCATCGTATATGATTAGGGCATCTTGGCCTCTGTCACGATAATACTCACCCATTGTGCAGCCGCCAAATGGAGCTAAATATTGCATTGCTGCCGGATCAGAAGCTGTAGCTGCGACCACAATTGTATGGTCCATTGCGCCGTGTTCTTCGAGTTTTCGAACAACAGCAGCGATTGATGAGGCTTTTTGACCAATAGCTACATAAATACATTTAATGCCGGAGTCTTTCTGATTGATAATTGCATCGACCGCTATCGCTGTTTTGCCGATTTGTCGATCTCCAATAATTAGTTCTCGTTGGCCACGACCAATTGGAACCATAGCATCAATAGCTTTGAGGCCTATCTGAACTGGCTGGTCTACTGATTGTCGCGCGATAACTCCTGGAGCAACTTTTTCAAGAGCATCCGTCAGTTTAGCTTTTACTGGGCCTTTCCCGTCAATAGGGTTTCCTAAGGCGTCTACGACGCGCCCCTCTAACTCTGGTCCCACTGGTACCTCAAGAATACGACCGGTACATCTAGCTTTTTGGCCTTCTGCCAGAGACTGATAGTCACCAAGAATGATTGCCCCTACAGAGTCTCGCTCTAAGTTGAGAGCCATACCATATATTCCGCCATCAAATTCGATCATTTCACCATACATCACATCGGCTAGACCATGAATGCGGATAATGCCGTCTGATACGGACACAATAGTGCCCTCGTTACGCGCTTCAGAAGAAATTTCAAGACTATCTATACGTTGCTTGATAATTTCACTAATTTCAGATGGATTCAGTTGCTGCATTTTTTCAGTTCCTCGATCCTAGGAATGTAGTGCTTGAGCGAGTGTGGTCAATCTACCGCAAATGGAGCCGTCAATGACGGTATCTCCTGCTCGAATAATTGCTCCACCAATAAGCGCTGTGTCAACCGACACTTGCATATTGACTTCTCTTTCGAGCTTTGCGCTGAGTGCACTTGCCAGCGTGTTTTTTTGTATATCGTTGAGTTCAACAGCAGAAACCACACTGACTTCTATGGTCTTCTCCCTGTTAGCCTTCAACGCTTCAAACTGTTTAGAAATTTGTGGTAGTAATTTTAGGCGCTTGTTCTCAGCCAAAACTGATATAAATCCCTGCGTCTTTAAATTTATTTCGTTACCACATATTTCTATAGTACGCTTTGCCTGCTGCACCAATGTAATGCTTGGTGAGTTAAGCATGCTTACTACTTTATCATTCTGACAAACAGCAGCTACAGTTTTTAGGCTATCTGACCAACCCTGTAGATCCTTGGCGTCAACAGCATATTCAAAGGCTGCTTTTGCGTAAGGTCGAGCTAAAGTGCTCAGTTCTGCCATATCACACCCCTCTTAAAGCTGCGATGCTAAATCATTGACTAGAGCAGTATTTGCTTTTTCATCAATGTTAGCTTTCAGAATTTTCTCGGCGCCAGCCAAGGCCAGAACCGCAACCTTGCTTCGCAACTCTTCTTTTGCTCTATTTACTTCCATATCAATCTCAGCTTTAGCGCCAGCTTTTACTCGGTCAGCCTCTATTTTAGCCTGACCTTTTGCGTCATCAATTATTTGACTAGCTCGTTTGTTAGCTTGTTCAATAATTGCCGTAGCTTTTTTCTTGGCATCTTTTAGTTTTTCCGATACCTTATCTTGTGCGACCTCGAGGTCACGAGTAGCTTTATCTGCTGCCTCTAGACCGTCTGCTATTTTTTGCTGCCTTTCTTCCATTGAGCTTATTATAGCTGTCCATACAAAGTTCTTGCAGAACCAAATAAAGAACAAAAAAGAAATTGACTGTCCGATTAGGGTTAGGTTTATATTCACACCAACACCTCGTAGTGTTTATTGTCAGTTAAGAGCATGGATATCAAAATTAACCTGCTACGCCTGGAGCTACAGCAAAGATTAGATACATTCCAATACCAACACCAATCATTGGAATCGCGTCAATCAAGCCTGCTAACAAAAACATTTTTCCCTGAAGCATAGGCCCTAGCTCTGGTTGACGAGCTGTGCCTTCCAGCAATTTGCCGCCCAATAAACCCATACCTACTGCAGCACCGAGTGCCCCAAATCCAACCATAATTGCAGCTGCGATCATGATAAGTCCCATTTTTACTCTCCTAATAACTAAAGTTAGTTGAAATAATTAGTGATTCTCGTGTGCCATACCTAAGTATACAACGGTTAACACCATGAAAATAAACGCTTGTAAGGTGATAATCAAAATATGGAAGATTGCCCAACCAAGCTGCAACACTCCACCAAAAGCGCCTAAAACTAAACTGCCACTCATATACATAATGGCAATTAGAATAAAGATCATCTCGCCCGCATACATGTTACCAAACAATCTTAATCCAAGTGAGAAAGGTTTTGCCAGCAAACCAACTAATTCAAGGGCAAGATTAATGGGCACAAACACGGCTTGTACGATTGGATTTTTTGCGGCGAAAGGTTGAAGCGTGAGTTCGCCCACAAACCCACTGATACCTTTTACTTTTATACTGTAATAAAGAATCATACTAAATACTGCCAAAGCCATACCCAAGGTAATGTTTGGATCTGTGGAAGGAACTATTTTTTGAAAAGGCACGCCACTCATTTCAAAAAGGTGCGGAATAAAATCAACGGGGATCAAATCCATAAGATTCATAAAAAAGACCCAAACAAAAATGGTAAGTGCGATGGGAGCAATCCAAGGGTTATGTCCATGAAAACTATCTTTAACTGTGCCGTCTACAAATTCAACCATCATTTCTATAAAATTCTGAAAACCAACCGGCACACCACTTGTTGTTCGACTAGCAGCCAGCCTGAACAAGAAAGCAAATAAGAGTCCAAGTCCAACAGACCAAGCTAAGCTGTCAACATTAACGGCCATGAATCCCATTTCTGAGGCTTCTTGAGCAGTATGCGCAAATCCCCATCCATTTTCCGTTTGACCAAAAGTTAAGTTAGTCAAATGGTGTTGAATGTAGCTTGTTGACGTTAGTTCTGTATCACCTGCCATTAAAATCTCTCAGAACGACTAAGTTAATGTTCGTTTTGGTTTATAGCTTTGGCAGCGCAAAACCATTGAATAATTATCATCAAACAATATGTAAGAAATAATACTCTCACATCCAGCGGGCTAAGAAAACTGAACGACAAACCGAATAAAATCGCGGTTAGTAATAATTTTCCTGACGCTCCTTTCTGCATAGCCTGTACTATTTTCGGCGCTTGTTGAGCCCCAATATATCGAAAGGCCAAAAGAGAAAAATAGGCTTGTGGCACTATTTGTATTATCCCGCCAATCAACACTGAAAAAGAAATCGTCGTATCTAATGGTGCTAATGCCACCACTGCAACAAGCAAAATCGTTACTTGTGTCTTTGTTATCTGGCTTACTGGCGGAGCCTCTATAGTAGTTTTCATTTGTTACCAGTCTGTTTGGAAACACATTACTCATAAAAACGCCGGCAATTATAGATAGTACCAAGAGTAGATTCAAGATATCTTTGATCTAAAGTGCTTAGTTAGTAAGTAATTTTTTCAGAAATAGTATCTGTTTTATTAATTTTTGTAATATGAACACCTAATTAATGTGTTCTAAAATTCCATCTAACTCATCTAGACTGTTGTATTTTAGTACTAATTTTCCTTTACCTTTCGCATTATGTTGAATAGCAACTACGGCTCCAAGTTGATCAGAAAGCTTTTCTTCTAAGCGTTTTACGTCTGGGCTTAACTGGTCGCGCGTCATACTTGCTTTTTTCCCTTGCAATAATACCCTAACGTATGACTCCGTTTGTCTTACCGACATATTTTTCGCAACCACAGCTCTGGCGGCGTCCAGCTGAACCCTACTACTAAGACTAAGCAGTGCTCTAGCGTGACCCATTTCTAAATCTCCGTGTTCAAGTAGTTTCCGTACTTCCGCTTCCAGAGACATTAGACGCATAAGATTGGTAACTGTACTCCGAGATTTACTAACAGCGTCAGCCACCTGTTGTTGAGTCAGTTCAAACTCTTGCTGCAAACGACAAAGGGCCTGAGCCTCTTCAATAGAATTCAAGTCTTCTCGTTGAATATTTTCGATTAAAGACATCGCTAGAGCTGCATCGTCTGGGACATTTTTTATTAGCACCGGAACTGCCTCAAGGCCTGCCAACTGTGCAGCGCGCCATCGCCTTTCTCCAGCAATTATTTCGTATTTTTCATGCCCGAGCTTTCTGACAACGAGGGGCTGCATGATGCCGTGTGCTCGTATTGAATTAGCCAGCTCTTCTAGAGTCTCTGGTAGCATATCGCGTCTAGGTTGGTATTTGCCCCTTATCAAAGATTCTACTGGGACTATTCGCAGCACTTCTTCGCTTGTTTGCTCGACCCCTGGTTTCAAGTCGCCCCCTTGACCTGCGGCCAACAAGGCTTCAAGGCCTCTTCCCAAACCTTTTCTTTTTCCCATATCTCAACCTGTTTTCTTGTTATTGGTGTCTTTAGTTTTACCTCGTCTGAGTATTTCGCCAGCCAAACCAAGATAAGCAACTGCTCCTTTAGAGTTTTTATCGTACACGAGGGCGGGCAACCCATAACTCGGGGCTTCTGCCAGCCTTACGTTTCTGGGTATAGCCACCTGATACATAAGGGGGCCAAAATGCTGATTCAACTGTGCTGTTACCTCGTTAGAAAGGCTATTTCTGGAATCAAACATTGTTCGAACTATTCCTTCTAGTTTAAGTTGTGGATTAAGAAACTGGCTGATCTTTTTTATAGTGCCGATTAGGTCAGATAGGCCCTCAAGTGCAAAATATTCACACTGCATCGGTACAATAACACCGTCGCAAGACACTAAAGAGTTGATTGTTAACATGCCTAGTGAGGGTGGGCAATCAACTATAATAAAATCATAGTTGTCTTTTACGCGCAACAAAGCATGCCTCAATCTACTTTCTTTATTTTTTAATTCCAGTAACTCAACTTCAGCTGCTATTAAATCTCCGTTTGCAGGGAGTAAATCATAACCTCCAGATTCACTTCTCTGAACAACCTGTTCTATACTAGTCCCCTCAACCAAGACCTCAAGAACGGAAGTTTCTAAAACTGATTTATCAATTCCGCTGCCCATGGTTGCATTACCTTGCGGATCCATATCAACCAACAAAACTCGCTTATTATAATTAACTAGGGAAGCGGCAAGGTTAATACTGGTTGTAGTTTTACCCACACCACCCTTTTGGTTAGCAACCGTAAATATTGTAGCCACAAGCTTTCCTCGAAGGTGCTTAATTTGACGATTCTATTTCAATGAGGTGCCGGACGTTTTCTATGCCCGGCACAAATAATTCATGCGAGCCGACGACCTTATAATGTTTTGGTAACATACTCAACTCTTGTGTCGGAAGAGCGCCCTTCATTGCATAAAACCGACCTCCTTCTGACAAAAGGTGATTGGTAGTCTTCGCCATATCAGATAAAGAAGCAAAAGCCCTGCTAGTAACGGCGTCGAAAAGTTTTTTGGGTTGGTATTTTTCTGCACGACTCTGAATCTCGGTTAAATTATTCAACCCGAGTTGAGTTTTTACTTGAAATATAAACCTTATTTTTTTTCCATTTGAGTCAAGCAATGTAAACTTGTGGTCTGGATAGCAAATCGCAAGCGGGACTCCTGGTAAACCAGCCCCCGTTCCAACATCTAAAACACTTTTTCCTTGAATATAAGGGGCTATACTTAGACTATCGAGTATATGTGAGGTCATCATGGCTTTGGGGTCACGTACGGCTGTTAAATTGTAGGCGTTATTCCATTTTAATAAAATCTGAAGATACTCTAGCAATAGTTTGGTTTGATGAGCATCGACCGTGAGGTTGAGTTCTCTCAAACCAAACTCAAGAAGATTTACTAGTTCTTTTTTCATGTATTAGGCGATTTTTTTTGTTGAATTTTTTTTTAGGTGTATCAGCAAAATAGCGGTGGCCGCTGGAGTTATACCAGGTATGCGGGCTGCTTTTGCTATAGTTTCTGGTTGAGTATCTGATAATTTTTGTTTTACTTCGTTAGATAATCCGCTTATCTGATTAAAATTAAAACCCCTTGGAATTAAAGTGTTTTCCTGTCGACGGAGTTTGTCTATTTCTTGTTGCTGTCTATTAATATAGCCAGAGTACTTCGCTTGAACCTCTACTTGTTCGGCTATTTCTGTTGGCAAACAAACAGACTCATCAAACCCGACTATATCCTGGTAAGATAACTCTGGTCTCTTAAGTAAATCCAATAAACTATACTCTCGGGACAAAGGAGACTTTGTTTTATTGCTGATTTTTTTTGCCAACTGTGAGTTCGGTTGAACCCAGCTGTTTTTTAGCCGCTGCTGTTCAAGCTCAATCTTTTCTTTTTTATCACAAAAAACCTTCCACCTTTTTTCTCCAACCAAACCAACACTTCTTCCTATTTCAGTTAAGCGTAAATCAGCATTATCTTGTCTCAAAAGCAAACGATACTCTGCTCGACTTGTAAACATTCTGTAGGGCTCTGTCGTACCCATAGTGATAAGATCATCAACCAAAACACCCATATAAGCCTGATCTCGACCAAGAACTAAGGCGTCTTTATCTTGTGAAAAAAGCCCCGCGTTTGCACCTGCCAATAAACCCTGTGCTCCCGCCTCTTCATAACCCGTTGTTCCGTTAATCTGCCCAGCAAAAAATAAACCGCTTACACATTTAGTTTCTAAAGAGTGTCTCAGGTCTTGAGGATTAAAAAAATCATACTCGATAGCATAACCAGGTCTTGTTATGTGTGCGTTTTCAAAACCCTTAATTGACCTGACTAAGTTTTGTTGAATGTCGAAGGGCAGACTGGTGGAAATACCGTTCGGGTAAAGTTCGTGAGTCGTCAATCCTTCTGGTTCTATAAAAATTTGATGTGATTGTTTGTCTGAAAACCTAACTACCTTATCCTCAATCGAGGGGCAATATCGTGGACCAACACTCTCGATTACACCAGAATAAATAGGCGATCGTTCTATACCGCTTCTTATTATTTCATGGGTCTCTGTGTTTGTGTGTGTTATAAAACAACACACCTGTTTAGGATGATCTGATACCTCTCCTAAAAAAGACATAATCGGTTCTGGTTTGTCCCCCCACTGAGCCTCTAATCCAGCGAAATCAACAGATCTTGCGTCTATACGGGGTGGTGTTCCTGTTTTTAGACGATCAACTCTGAACGGGAGCTCGCGCAGTCTGTTTGCGAGACTAATAGAAGGCAGGTCACCAGCCCTGCCACCTGGGTTGTTTTCAAGTCCTATGTGTATTTTTCCACCCAAAAAAGTCCCGGTAGTTAATACTACGGATTTACTGAAAAACCTAAGGCCCATCTTTGTAATTACGCCAGACACGGCATCATCATCAATAATTAAATCATCGACTGCTTGCTGAAATATCTTCAAGTTTGGTTGGTTTTCGAGCACTCCTCTGACGGCAGATTTATATAAAAGCCTATCAGCTTGTGCTCTAGTTGCTCTAACTGCTGGGCCCTTGCGCTCATTTAAAACCCGAAACTGAATACCACTTTTATCGGTCGCTTTAGCCATAACGCCATCCAAAGCATCTATTTCTCTCACGAGGTGGCTTTTACCAATACCCCCTATTGCTGGATTACATGACATCTGCCCTAGTGTTTCTATGTTGTGTGTTAAGAGTAATGTCTTCCTACCCATGCGAGCAGACGCAAGGCATGCCTCTGTACCAGCATGTCCCCCTCCAATGACAATTACATCAAATTTTTCTTGATACCGCATAATGAACCTGAATTACGTCTACTAAGATATAATTCTATTATAGAACAAAAGTTATTAAGGCGTACGCACTTTAATAAACTTACTAAAATACACATTATTTATACTTTATAGATATATATCTATGTATATATCTATGTATATATCTTTATATATATTGTTATTATTAAGGGGAGGTTTTTCTGTGGAGAACTCAAAAAATAACAACAAAATCGATGAGTTAAGACATATTAAATCCTATTGATATCTTTAGTATAAGGTGTTTTTAAGCAGTCCTTATGTTGTGGGCTATATAGGCAGTTATCAACACTCCCTTTAATACTCTTCTTTATCCACAAAAACACTAACTGCTTATACATATCTTCTATTTATAATACACACACCCTTATACATGATGTATAAGTTTAAGACAGCAAACTGTTTAAAAAAGTATAAATAAAAATACTGTTATCAAGATAAATGTATTCTTTCGTTGATCTAAGAGAGCTTTTTCATTAAAATCCTTCGTCTTAAGAAATATTGGTTAGTAAACGGAATTCTGTCATGAAAAGAACATTTCAACCAAGTATAATTAAACGAAAAAGAACCCATGGGTTTCGCTCTCGTATGGCTACAAAAGCTGGGAGGGCCGTAATTAACCGTCGTCGAGCCAAGGGTCGCAAAATCCTCTCCGCCTAAACTCTTTTTGAGAAACAGTTGACCTTAGTGAATTGATTTTGGTCTTCAGAAAGGTAGCTGTTAACATTAAATATGCTTGAATTAAGTTTTGGGAAGAAACAACGGTTACTATCAGCCAAGGCTTTTCAGGGTGTATTTGATAACACACACCTCAAGGTTTCCCACACCTCATTTTTGTTACTAGCACGCCGTAATCGCTTGACACATTCAAGATTAGGTATGATTGTGGCAAAAAAAAACATACGACTTTCTGTTGACAGAAACAGAGTTAAGCGGGTCATTAGAACTTCTTATCGCTTAAATCAACAAAATCTTGCTTCTTTGGATATAATATTCCTTGTTCGAAAGGGTATGGATAAAATATTACCTAAAGATCAAACAAGCGCGGTTTTAGGTGGACTTAACCAGCTTCAAAATAAAATGCAGAATTTTCTATAATGAGAGATTTATTCACCAGGTTGTGTGTTTTACCAATACAGTGCTATCGATACGTTCTTAGCCCTATACTTGGTAATAACTGTAGGTTTTCACCAAGCTGTTCTTCTTATGCGGAAGAGGCAGTTAAAGAACATGGTGTTATTAGGGGGACTTTTCTCTCATTTCGTCGCCTTATAAGATGCCACCCTTTGGATTCAGGGGGCTATGACCCCGTACCCAAAAAAGATAAAAAAAATTGGAAGAAATAAATATGGATTGGCAGCGTTCGTTTCTCATTGGTTCTATGTTGGTTGTGATATATATGCTTTTTTTGGAGTGGGACGGCTTTCAGGCTAAACAGTCACCCATAGTTAATGGTGGCGATGCTTATGATTTGGTTGTCCCTGAAGTTCCTGTAGTTGATTCACTCCAAGCAGACCAGTTAGTCGAAAACACTAAAGGAAACGAAGTCCCGTTAGTTGTTCCAAATATGAGCGATGCAACAAGCTTCAATGATATACAAACAAAAGATCGTGTGGTGGTTGTAACAACGGACGTGTTCCGTGTACATATTGATACTCACGGTGGCGATATAGTTAGAGTCGAGCTTTTAAAACACCTAAAAGATATAAGAGACAAGGAGACCCCTTTCATTCTATTAAACAGAACTGCAGCGTCGACCTATGTCGCCCAAAGCGGCTTAATCGGTGTCAACGGCACCGATACAGACAAAGGTAGGCCTGTTTTTGAGACAACAGCTAGTCAGTATCAATTATTAGAGGGACAAGATTCCTTAGATGTACAGTTGGTATTAGAAGATAAAAATATTAAGATCGTTAAAATATATACCTTTAATCGTACAGACTACTTAATAGGCCTCGAGTATAAAATTTCTAATGAAAGCAGCTTTCCTTGGGAGGCTGGTCTTTATGGTCAAATAAAAAGAGATAGCCAAAATCCAGCCGATGTTACTGCTTTGGGAATGCAACCCTTTCTCGGCGCAGCTTTGACTACTAACGAAAAAAATTACCAGAAATTAAATTTTTCAGAAATCAGTGAAGAAACATTTAAAGACAAAGTGGTTGGTGGTTGGGTGGCTATGGTTCAACATTATTTCGTAAGCGCTTGGATTCCAAACCAAACAACAAACAACAACTTTAATATTCGAAAAATTGGTAACCAAGACGCCTATATTCTGGGTTTTACTGCTCCACAGGTTAAACTAAATCCGGGTGAACAGGCTTCAATTCAAGCAGACTTCTATACTGGGCCTAAAGACCAGTATCGACTAGAGGATATATCACCATATCTAGACTTAACGATTGATTATGGGTGGTTATGGATGATAGCAAAACCTTTATTTTGGGTTTTATATCAGCTTCATCAGGTTTTTGGAAACTGGGGTTGGTCGATTATAATGTTAACAGTTTTAATTAAGGCCGCCTTTTTTCAGTTGTCAGCTAAAAGTTATACTTCTATGGCTAATATGCGCAAGCTTCAACCGGAAATGCTTCGTCTGAAAGATCTATATGGAGACGATAGACAAAAAATGTCTCAAGAAACCATGAGTCTATATAAAAGAGAAAAAGTTAATCCGATGGGAGGTTGTTTGCCAATTTTGGTTCAAATGCCAGTTTTCATAGCACTTTATTGGGTATTGCTTGAAAGTGTTGAATTAAGACATGCGCCTTGGGTGCTGTGGATCAACGATTTGTCAGTTAAAGATCCGTTTTTTGTGCTTCCATTGATTATGGGTGCAAGTATGTTTATACAAATGCAGCTAAATCCAACACCTCCTGATCCTATTCAAGCAAAAGTAATGCAGATTATGCCCATAGCATTTACTTTTTTCTTTATGTTCTTTCCAGCGGGACTTGTATTGTATTGGACGATAAACAACTGCCTCTCAATTCTTCAGCAGTGGATAATAACTCGAAAAATAGAAAATGCATGATTTCAATACAAAACGATTTAAAATTATGACAAGGTCTTATGGAGATCATCTAGGCACTAAAGAATAATGTATCCCAGTACTGATACCGACACTATAACTGCCATAGCAACTCCACCTGGAAAGGGCGGGGTAGCAATTCTACGCATTTCTGGTTCTGATCTCTCCGTGTATTTATCTCATATGCTGTCCAAAGCTATCGAACCAAGACAGGCCATCTATGTAAATTTTCTAGATGATCAAAAACACACCCTAGACAAGGGAATTGCAATATTTTTTCCTGCACCGCGGTCTTTTACTGGGGAAGATGTTCTTGAGCTTCACGGACATGGAGGCCCTGCCGTCATGGATTTATTACTTAAGCGTAGTATGGAGTTAGGGGCGCGCTTAGCTCGCGCAGGCGAGTTTTCTGAGCGAGCGTTTCTCAATGATAAAGTTGATTTAGCCCAAGCAGAGGCAATCTCTGACCTAATAAACGCTTCTTCAGAACAAGCCGCAAGATGTGCAGTGCGATCTTTACAGGGTGAGTTTTCTAAACAGATAGTTGCTTTGGTTAAAGCACTCGTACTTTTGCGCACTTATGTTGAGGCGGCTATTGACTTTCCAGAAGAAGAAATTGATTTTCTTGCCAATCCAAAAATAGCAGAAGATCTTAACAACCTACTGAGTAGGTTGTCTGAAATCAAAGCTAAAGCCTATCAGGGGTCTTTGGTGTCTGAGGGTATGACCGTTGTGATAGCTGGTCGACCCAATGCAGGAAAATCTAGTTTACTAAATGCCCTTTCAGGTCGTGATAGTGCTATTGTGACACCTGTGGCGGGTACAACGCGAGATGTTTTAAAAGAGCACATTCATTTTGATGGGATGCCAGTTCACGTAATAGATACTGCAGGTCTGCATGAAACAAACGATCTCGTAGAAAAAGAAGGAATCAGAAGGGCTTGGGACGAGATTGAGCAGGCAGACAGGGTCTTATTTGTCATTGATAGTTCATGTGATTATTCCTTAAAAATTGAAGACAACTGGCCAGAATTCTTTAGTCGTTATCCTGATAAAAAAAACGTCACTTACATACTCAGCAAGGCTGATATTTCATCCTTGAGCCCAGGCATTGCAGAACATAGTTATACCACAGTTACGCTTTCCGCCAAACAACGCCAAGGGATAGACGCACTGTCTCAGCATCTCAAGGAATGTATGGGTTATACGGGAACCAATGAGGGCAGTTTCGTGGCTAGGCGGCGTCATATTGAAGCACTTTCTAGCGCCGAAGACTTTTTGTTATCTGGCCAAGAACAGCTATTAACAGCCTCAGCAGGTGAGTTGTTGGCTGAAGATCTTCGTTTGGCACAACAGTCCCTATCCCTAATAACAGGGACATATAATAGCGACGATTTATTAGGGCAAATTTTTGGAAGCTTTTGTGTCGGAAAGTGACCAGTTAAGTTTTTTAAGTCATTAATTTTCTCTTAAAGCAGGTTGGTGTTACTTTTAAAATATAGACAAGAAATCCCCAGACAATCACCAAATTATCAACAACTTATCCACAGACTTAACCAGAATACAGCTCCAACTGGACATTTAAGCTGTCTATAAACACAGTAAGTATGATTTCTTAACCTATTGTTTTACATACATATTATTTGTCTTAATATGTTTTAATTTTCTGTTGAAAGTTGTGGATAACTCTACTATTTCTGGCTAGACTAGGATGTAAATAAATCCACAATTTATTTACATAGTTCGTGAATTTAAACTACTATTTTGGGAGACATAAAACTTGGCTCAAGTCACATGGAACAAATGTTTATGCCTTCTAGAGGAAGAGCTTCCAGCACAGCAGTTTAAAACCTGGATTAAACCTCTTAAGCTTGGTTCTTCGGGCCCAATCGCAGCAAATAATGATATTGTTTTGTTGGCACCCAATCGTTTCATCCGAGATTGGGTGCTGGACAAATTTCTCACGCGTATCACAGAAATCATTCAACAATTAAGCGGTGAACGTTGCGACGTTAAAGTAGAAGCTTCTTCAACCGATTTCGTTTCCGATAGCCGTCAGTCTAGCGAACAGGTAATAATTAAGCCGAAAATTTTGACAAGCAGACCTTTGCCCGCAACAACGTCCATACAAATACCTACTGAGCGACCAATAGAAACTATAGAGGGTGGCTTAAACCATAAAAGTTTTCTCAATGGTACATTTACTTTTAATTCGTTCGTAGAGGGTAAGTCTAACCAGCTAGCCTTGGCGGCCGCTCGTCAAATCTCCGAAAACCCTGGAGGCTCGTATAACCCCTTGTTCATTTATGGTGCAGTAGGTCTTGGAAAAACCCACTTAATGCATGCAGTAGGAAATGAGCTCCGTCGGCAAAAACCAAATGCTAAAATTATATATTTGCATTCAGAACGTTTTGTTGCTGATATGGTCAAAGCTTTACAATTGAACGCTATAAACGACTTCAAGCGGTTCTACCGATCTGTAGATGCACTATTAATTGATGATATGCAATTTTTCGCTGGCAAAGAGCGCTCACAAGAAGAATTTTTTCATACTTTTAACGCGCTATTGGAAGGCGGCAAGCAAATGATACTTACCTGCGATCGTTATCCTAAGGAAATAGATGGGCTAGAAGAGCGTTTAAAATCTCGTTTTGGATGGGGGCTGACTGTTGCAGTAGAGCCGCCAGAGCTAGAAACGAGAGCTGCAATTTTGATAAAAAAAGCCACACAGGCAAAAGTCAACTTACCTACTGAAGCAGCATTTTTTATTGCACAAAGAATTCGATCTAATGTTCGAGAGCTTGAGGGGGCGTTGAAAAGAGTTATAGCAAGCGCTCACTTCACTGGTAGTCCAATAAACGTTGATTTAATACGTGAGTCCCTAAAAGACTTACTTGCTATACAAGACAGGTTGGTCACTATTGATAACATTCAAAGAGTTGTATCAGAGTATTATAAGCTTAAAATGTCAGAGCTTTTATCAAAAAGGCGAAGTCGGTCGATAGCTCGACCTAGACAGGTTGCAATGGCTCTAGCAAAGACACTAACAAACCACAGCTTACCAGAAATTGGTGAGGCTTTTGGAGGCAGGGATCATACAACTGTTCTGCACGCCTGTAGGAAGATTAAAGAGCTGGAGGAAGAAAATTTAGACATGCAAGATGATATGAAGCATCTATTGCGAGCCCTAACAACATAGTTGTCAAACCAAACGTACTTGTTGGGTTTTAATCCACAAAAAATTGGAATTACTAGTTAATGAAATTTAAAATAATCCGAGAAGATTTCTTGCAGCCACTTCAATTAGTGGTTGGCGTCGTAGAGAGAAGACAAACATTGCCAATTTTGTCTAATGTATTAATTGTGCTGAAAGACAATTATTTGTCTTTGACGGGAACCGATCTTGAGGTCGAAATAGTGGGCCATATAAAGCTGCTTGGGGCAGAAGAAGATGGAGAAATTACTGTGCCTGCAAGAAAGTTAATGGATATATGCAAATCCTTGCCTGAAGCAACAGAAATAACGTTCAACGAAAAAGACGATAAGGTGCAAATTGTTTGCGGACGCAGTCGCTTTACTTTAGCTTCTCTTCCAGCAGCTGAATTCCCAAGTATAGATGAAGGAAGCATAGGAAAAGATTTTGTCATCAAAAATTTGGAGCTCAAACAACTTATTAGCCGTACCTCTTTTGCAATGGCCCAACAAGATGTTCGTTATTTCTTGAATGGCATGCTGTTAGAAGTAGACGAAAGTAGAGTTAGAGCTGTTGCAACGGACGGCCATCGCCTGGCCATGATGGATTCTAGTAAAATCGAGATCAATAGCGAAAAGATACAAGCCATTATACCTAGAAAGGCAGTTATCGAGCTTTCTCGGCTGCTTCCGGACGATGGAGAGGCGACAGTGGAGCTTGGTGATAACCATATGAAGGTTATCACTGATGGGTTTCGTTTTACCTCTAAGTTGGTCGATGGTGCTTATCCTGATTATGATCGGGTCATTCCTAAGGATGGCGATAAGAAAATGATAGGAATACGTGAAGATCTTCAGAGTGGATTTAGCCGAGCCGCCATCCTTTCAAATGAAAAATACAGAGGTGTCAAGCTCTTGGTTGCGAAAGGGCTTCTGACACTTGTAGCTACCAACCAGCAAGAAGAAGCTAGAGAAGAGGTTGCCGTAACCTATGATTCTTTAGACCTAGAACTAGGATTTAATGTTAGCTATGTTATTGATATACTTAATATTTTGACCGGAAAAGAAGCTTGTTTTACATTTTCTGATGCTGGAAGCAGTGTTTTAATTGAAGATCCTTCGCATCAAAATGCTGTGTATGTCGTCATGCCAATGCGCCTTTGATTAAATCCTCATGTTTTTAAAAAAACTTAGTATACACGGCCTAAGAAATCTCTTAAATAACGAAATACAATTATCCTCAACATCTAATTTTTTTTATGGTGCAAACGGCAGCGGAAAAACTAGTTTACTTGAAGCAGTCCATGTTCTTGGGCGCGGGAGATCTTTCCGGTCTCGCACACTTGAACCCATCATTAATGAAAAAGAAAAATCGTGTACTGTGTATGGTCTGATAGAAAAAAATGGAATACCACTTTCATTAGGTGTTACACGCACAAGAGGAAAAGAATTTCAGTTTAAAATCGATAATCAGAATATTACTAGTGCATCCTCTCTAGCGGACACAATGCCGCTTTTAGTCATGAATTCCGATACTTTTAGGCTTCTAGATGCAGGCCCACAGTATAGAAGGCATTACATAGACTGGGGATTGTTCCACGTGGAACGAACCTATAGAGACGTGCTTAAAAACTTCAAGCGAGTCCTTAAGCAGCGGAATTCATTGTTACGGTGTGATAGAATAAACTTTGATTTATTAAAAGCGTGGGATGAAGAATTTGTTGATCTAGCAGAAAAAATAGATAAATACCGTAAGACGTATCTTGATAGACTAATTGAGAAAATAAATTGGGTTCTAGGTGAAATTACAGAACTCAGCGGTTTTGATTTTATATATTACTCTGGCTGGGATACGGGAAAAAAGTTAATTGATGTTTTAGATGCTGATCAACGAAGAGACCTTCAAATGAGAGCCACTTCTCATGGTCCGCAGAGATCAGACTTAAAAATAAGTTACAACACAAGTCCAGCAAGCGAGGTTTTATCAAGAGGCCAAATAAAAATTGTTATAACTGCAATGCAAATAGCCCAAGGCTACTTGTACCATGAAAAAACAGGCGATCAATGCCTTTATTTGCTTGATGACTTGCCCTCTGAGTTAGATTTGCTCCATAGAGAAAAAGTAGGTAAATTATTATTTGGTTTGGGGGCACAAACTTTCGTAACTGGAGTCATGAAACAGGATGTAATGGGCACCTGGCCTGAAGAAGATAAAAACATAAGAGTGTTCCACGTGGAACATGGAATAATTATCCAAAAGTGAATTATGACATTTATATTTTTTATAATTTAGGATGTTTCTATGAGTAAAGATCAAGTCTACGATTCGGGCAGTATTAAGGTTTTAAAAGGATTAGATGCTGTTAGAAAGCGACCAGGTATGTATATCGGCGATACAGACGATGGAACCGGCCTGCATCATATGGTCTTTGAGATAGTTGATAACTCTATAGATGAAGCTCTAGAAGGGCACTGCTCAGAAATTGTTGTTACTATCCACCAAGACGAATCAGTAACAGTTTCTGATAATGGTCGCGGGATACCCACAGAAATACATGACGAGGGAGTTTCAGGTGCCGAGGTTATCATGACGGTACTTCATGCAGGAGGAAAGTTTGATGAAGACAGCTATAAAATATCTGGGGGCTTGCATGGGGTAGGTGTCTCTGTAGTAAACGCCTTATCAAGAGCCGTTAAGCTTACCATCCAGCGCAGAGGGCAAATATATGAGCAAACTTACAAGCATGGAGTTCCTGATGCTCCATTAGCTGCAATTGGTAAAACAAAAGAAACAGGAACTGCGATACATTTTGTTCCCTCAGCTGAAACCTTTACTAATATCGAGTTTCATTACGAAGTGTTGGTGAAAAGACTACGTGAGCTGTCATTTTTGAATTCTGGCGTTCGAATCGTCTTAAGGGATGAAAGAACAGTAAAAGAGGATGTATTTGAATACAAGGGGGGTCTGAGCTCTTTCGTAGACTACCTGAACACAAACAAAGCAACTATAAATAAAATAATGCACTTTTCTACATTTCGAGATGACGGTGTTGGAGTAGAGGTCGCTTTGCAATGGAACGACACTTACCAAGAAAATATACTATGTTATACCAACAATATTCCACAACGGGACGGCGGAACTCATTTGGCTGGATTTAGATCAGCACTCACGAGAAGCCTAAACACATATATTGAAAAAGAGGGAATAGGAAAAACAAACAAAGTTAGCACCTCCGGAGATGACGCCAGAGAAGGGCTAACAGCTATTGTATCTGTCAAAGTTCCTGATCCGAAGTTTTCCTCTCAAACTAAAGAGAAACTAGTAAGTTCTGAAGTTAAAGCTGCGGTTGAGCAAGAAATGGGGGCACACTTTACAGATTATTTACTAGAAAACCCTCAAGAGGCAAAGTGTATAGTTGTAAAAATGGTCGAGGCAGCGAGAGCGCGTGAGGCAGCAAGAAAGGCCAGAGATATGACACGCCGTAAAGGCGCCTTAGATATCGCAGGCCTGCCCGGTAAGCTCTCGGATTGCCAAGAAAAGGATCCGGCCCTATCAGAGCTATATCTTGTTGAGGGAGATTCAGCTGGAGGCTCGGCAAAACAGGGGAGAGATAGGAGGACACAGGCAATTCTTCCCTTAAAAGGAAAAATATTAAATGTTGAAAAAGCAAGATTTGATAAAATGTTATCTAGTGTTGAAGTTGGAACACTCATAACAGCACTGGGTTGTGGGATAGGGTCGGTAGAATTTGATCCAGAGAAGCTTCGCTACCATACTATTTTAATTATGACAGACGCTGATGTTGATGGATCTCACATACGCACATTATTATTAACTTTTTTCTTTAGACAGATGCGCGAATTAGTCGAGCGGGGCCATATATATATAGCACAGCCTCCATTGTATAAGATAAGTAAAGGTAAGCAGGAGCAATATCTTAAAGACGATCAAGAATTAATAGAATTCTTGACCCAGTCGGCGTTAGACGGATCTAGCTTGCATGTTAATGCAGATGCTCCAGGAATTTCAGGCAGCTCGCTTGAGGTGCTCGTAACAGAAAACCGTCGCGTTATGAGCGTTATTGAAGGTATGTCTCGAACATATCCCCTAGAAATATTAAAAGCACTAATTTTTCTGCCTAAAATAGAATTATCTGAATTGAAAGATAATTCATCTCTCATGAAAGTGGCTAAACTGCTCACGTCAATAATGGAAAAAACTACAGTTTCTGGTGGTGAGCGCTACAATATAGAATCTGCTGTCGATGACAACCAAACTGCTTTCTTAAGAGTTACAATAACAGCACATGGCGTCCCCACCACATATTCTCTTAAGCACGACTTTTTTGCTTCATTAGAATATGCAGCAATCGTAACCCTTGGAACTAAGCTGCAAGGGCTACTAGAAGAAGGCGCTTATATTATGTCGGGTGATACTAAAAGACCAATAACTGATTTTAGTGAAGGCATAGAGTGGTTAATGTCAGAATCCAAGCGTGGCTTTAACATACAAAGATATAAGGGCTTGGGTGAAATGAATCCTGTTCAACTATGGGATACTACTATGAATCCAGAAGCAAGAAGGATGCTAAAGGTTACTGTTGAAGACGCAATAGCTGCTGACCAAATGTTTACTACCTTAATGGGGGACCTTGTTGAACCAAGGCGAGACTTTATAGAGAAAAACGCTTTGTCTGTAAAAAATCTAGATTTTTAAAGCATTACTTGTGCCTTAGTTTTTTTTGGTTGGCTTCTATTACGCTTTTAATATTTTCAGTGAGCACGCGACTATCCATACCTTTAGGATCAATTGGCTTTCCAATACATACATGTATTTGACCTGGCCATTTAATAAAACTGTGAGCTGGCCAGCAATACCCAGCGTTGTGAGATATTGGAATTATAGGTACGCTAGCAGCAATCGCTAAAGCTGCCCCACTTCTGCCGTATCGACCTACTTTCTCTGGTTGTGTTCTCGTTCCTTCAGGGTAAATGAGCACATTTTTCCCAGAAGCCAAACGATCTATACCTTGAGACAAGATCTGTTTCAGAGCCTCTCTCGGGTTGCCTCTATTTATAGCTATAGGATGCATAAAATAAAGAGCCCAACCGAAAAAAGGAATCCAGAATAGCTCTTTTTTTAGAATAGTGCTCACTGGTCTTAGGAGCCGTTGTAGATAGAAAGTCTCCCAGCCCGATTGGTGCTTGCTTAGCACAACGCAGGGAGTTTTGGGAATGTTATCTAGGCCGTCAACTACCACCTTGATACCACAACTAAAATTTAACCATTTGATAATGAGCACATTTGCCCAAGTAGCAATATTCTGCCTTACACTATGACGAAGAAAAATACCAAAGATGCAGATAAATGTACCGAAAATAGATATAAATAAACCATAAAAAACGTAAAATAGTATTGATCGTGTAAAAGCAATAAGTTTTTTCATAATAAGAATTCAGTATTATTTAAGATTACAAAGGTAGTGTGCTGTATATGCTAAATCATCAAAAATCTTCACATTTTGTAAAATAGGATTTTTCTCCTTTATAAGCTTTGTTTCAGTGTTTGCACCTTTGCCTGTGCGAACCAAAATTAAGTTACACCTATGTATGAGCCCAGCCTGCAAATCACGAAGACTGTCGCCAACAAGTGGCACCCCCTCTAGATTAGACCCTAGTGTTTTGCTGATGTCATCCAACAGTCCAGCTGCAGGTTTTCTGCACCTGCAGTTATCATCAGGTGTATGTGGACAGTAAAAAATACCATCAATTTGTACATTGTGTACAAGAAGTAGGTTTTTCAGTTTAGAGTGCATTGCGTTTAGGGCAGCATGATCAAAAAAACCACGACCTATACCTGATTGATTTGATGCAATTACTATTTTATAGCCTGCGCGAGAAAGGCGAACGATAGCGTCGATACTGCCAGGTATAGGTATCCATTCAGCAGCGGTCTTAATATAATCGTCAGAGTCCTGATTTATTACGCCATCTCGGTCAAGGATTATTAATTTAATCATTAGATAGCCCCGTTTTTTCGTTTTGCGTCACCTGCCCTAGTGTTTTTATTTTGCTGGAACCAATAACGATATATCTGCTATCTTAAGGAATAGAGACCTTAACTGCCGTAATAGTACAAGACGATTAATGCGAGTTTTTTTATCGTCAGACATTACCATAACATTATCAAAAAAATTATCTACAGGATCCTTGAGCCTTGATAATAGTTTCAGTGCTTCTGTATAAGAGCTATTATCCAAGAGCGGTTTAATTTCCTTCTCTAGTTTACGTAATAGTTTAGATAAGTTCTGTTCCGCATTTTCCACCAAAAGAAGTTCGTCAACTTGTTTAGGCAAATCTTCGCCATTGTTCTTGGTTAAGATATTCGAGACCCTCTTGTTTGCAGCAGCAAGTGAGACCGCTTCCGGAAAAGCAGAAAAAGCATAAACTGCTTTAACGCGTTGATGTATATCAAGCGGACTGTTGAGTTTTCTTGCAGCCACAGATGAAAAAATCTCAACTGGTATTTTTTCGTCTTCATACCAGTGTTTAAAACGGTCTAGAACGTAAGTAAGTACTTGCTTACTTACAACTGTATCGCTTACTTGTAGATTGCTGTGCTGTGACGCTGCAATCTCAAGTGCCTCATAAAGATTCAAATCTATTTTGTGCTCAACTATTATTCTTAAGAGCCCCAAACTAGATCGGCGAAGTGCGAAAGGGTCTTTTGAGCCAGATGGGGGTTGCCCAATACCAAATATTCCCACTAGCGTATCTAAACGATCAGCAATTGCCAAAGTTGCTCCTGTGGTTGTTCCAGGAATTGCGTCACCAGAAAACTTGGGCATATAGTGTTCTAGTATTGCTTCCGCGACTTCAGAATCTTCACCATCGTTTATAGCGTAGTACCGACCCATTACTCCTTGTAAGCTTTCGAACTCCCCAACCATTTCCGTTACTAGATCAGACTTACATAGTTCGGCTGTTCTAATTGATAATGAAACATCAGAACCAACAATAGGAGCTAGATACTTTGTGAGCATACAGAGGCGAACTGTTTTATCGTATAGAGATCCTAGTCTTTCTTGAAAGACAATAGACTTTAGAGAAACCCGTTTTTGTTCAAGCGTAGTTTTTTTATCAGAACTATAGAAAAAGGCTGCGTCTGAAAGCCTTGGTCGAATTACTCTCTCATTACCATCAATTATCTCTGATGGTTTCTTACTTTCAAGATTTGAGACTGTTATGAACATAGGTAGCAGTTTTCCGTCAGAATTGACTAGGTGAAAATATTTTTGATGTTCTGCCATTGAAGAAATTACAGCCTCGGTTGGTATAGCTAGAAATTCTTCTTCAAATTTACCTAAAAGCGCAACAGGCCACTCGTTTAGTGCGGTAACTTCATCTAATAAGAAATCGTTAATGACAGCTATACCGCCAGATGTTTCAGCTATTTCAGTAACAGCAGAATGTATTAGTTCTTTGCGCTCTTCAAAATCTACGATTACATGGGCACAACGGAGGGTTTCTTGATATGCCGATGGTGCTGATATCACAAGCTGTCCTTGACTGTGAAACCGGTGACCATAGCTTATATTGCTAGAACTTAGGTTCATAATTTGACATTTAACAGTATCTTTTCCAAATAAAACTAAGACCCAATGTATGGGGCGAACAAACTCAAAAGAGTTAGAGCCCCATCGCATTTTTTTTGGAATAGGTAATGCATTTAAAGCTGACTCTATTATTGTACCGGCAACTTCTTTAGTTTTAGCCCCTAGACTATTAGTCTTAACGCATAACTTGTCTTGGCCTCTATCGTTTTCAATCATTGTAGCTAATGATTCTATTGGAATATTATTTTTTTTAGCAAACGCTACACCTGCAGCTGTCGGATCTTTTCCCCCATTAAAAGCAATTTTTACAGGAGGCCCCCAAATGATTATTTCTGTACTAGGAGCCTGTTCGTCCAATTCCGTAACTAAGACAGCAATTCTTCTAGGCGTAGCAAAAATTTTTGTTTTACAAAAGGAAAGAGAATTCTTTTTAAAACCAGCAGTTAAAAGATCATGAAAAGATCTTGCAAGACTCATTAGAGACTTAGGTGGCAGCTCTTCTGTACCAATCTCGACTAAAAAATCTGCCATTACATCTTTTCTCCAGAACTCTTTATTACTTTGTCAGCTAGCGTTTTCGAAGCCAGTGGAAAACCAAGGTCAAGCCTAGATCTAAAGTATGCTTGCGCTACAGATTTAGCCAGGGTTCGAATCCTTAAAATATATCGTTGCCGCTCTGTAACGGATATGGCATGCCGAGCGTCCAGGAGGTTAAAAGTATGCGATGCTTTTATGACCGCTTCATAACCAGGTAATGCCAACCCTTTGCCTATAAGTCGTTGGCACTCATACTCTAACTTATCAAAAGTTTTGCACATGAAGGCTGTATCAGCTTCTTCGTAGTTATAGGCTGACATTTCAACTTCGTTTTGGTGAAATACGTCACCATAAGTTACTTTACCATTAGGACTGTTTGCCCAGACTAGGTCATAAATATTGTCAACACGTTGCAGGTGCATAGCAATGCGCTCAAGCCCATAGGTGATTTCCCCCGTAACTGGGAAGCATTCAAGTCCCCCAACTTGCTGGAAATACGTGAACTGTGTAACTTCCATTCCGTTTAGCCACACCTCCCAACCCAGACCCCATGCCCCAAGTGAAGGAGATTCCCAGTTGTCTTCAACAAAACGAATATCATGAACGGTCGTATCTATCCCAAGCATTTTTAGAGAGTCTAGATATAGCTCTTGTATGGAGGAAGGCGAGGGTTTTAGAACAACTTGGAACTGGTAATAATGTTGTAGTCGATTCGGGTTCTTACCATAACGTCCGTCTGTTGGCCTTCTACAGGGTTGAACATAGGCCCCATTCCAATTTTCTGGCCCTATAGCACGCAAAAAAGTCGCTGGATGAAAGGTTCCTGCGCCAACTTCCATATCCAAAGGTTGTAAAATAACACACCCGTGATCGGCCCAAAACTGCTGTAAAGCTAAGATCAGCCCCTGAAATGTTGAGACATCTGGTTTAGTTTTTGACACCTAGACTTTCCTTTAGAATATAATGTTAATAATTATAAAGGTGCAAACCATGAATAGTAAGAGGTTAATTGCGTAAATCAAACCCACAGCACCAAGCTTACACATAACCCTCATTAAATAATCATATTTTAACTGTATTTATCAACATTGTACGTTCGTTAATCACAATAGGGAGCCTCATAACATGGATAAATTTATTATTTTTGGTCATCGGGCATGTGGCTTTTGTCGGCAAGCTAAGGCTGTTCTCCAGGCTAATGCTGTAGAATTTAATTATATAGATATTCATGAGGAGGGTATTAGCCAAGCAGACCTGTCAAAAAAAATCGGTCAACCAGCAAAAACGGTACCTCAAATTTTTCACAATGATGTTTATGTAGGCGGCTATCAAGAATTAATAAAGTATTTAAAAAAAGAAAAGTTACTCGCGTGATCAAAAGCTGTTGAACAATATTCAATACTTTAACGATGGCAACCAGGTAGCTATAGATGGCCATACAGATAATAGAACCAACAATAGAAGTTGTATGGCAATAAAGGGTATAACCCCCTTATAAATATCTTTGGTTGATACGGTTTTTGGGGCGACGCCTCGAAGATAAAACAAAGCAAAACCGAAAGGCGGAGTAAGAAAGGATGTCTGTAAGTTTATAGCAATCATAATTCCTAGCCATACTGGGTCAATGCCTAAGCTCAGAAGTGCCGGAGCTACAATCGGAACTACAACATAAGTTATTTCTATAAAGTCGAGAATAAAACCAAGAAAGAATATTATTATCATCACCAAGAAAGTGGCACCAAAAATTCCTCCCGGTATTTCACTTAGTAATCCTTCTACTAAGATGTCTCCTCCAAACCCCCTAAAAACAAGAGAAAAAAGCGAAGCCCCAATTAAGATAAGAAAAATCATAGACGTTATCTCAGTAGTTTTTTGGGCTACTTGTTTAACTAAATCAAGAGAGATCGTTTTTGCATTGATGGCTAATAAGATTGCACCAAGTGCCCCAATACCTGCGGCTTCTGTTGGAGTAGCTACACCTAATAAAATAGATCCTAGTACAGAGACGATCAGCAGTATAGGAGGAAGCAAGGATTTGAGAGTTTGAATAATATCTGCTTGCTTTGCTTTTTCACCTGAAAATTTGTACCTAGCGGGTGGCCGAATATTTGTAATTAAAAATATGTAAGCTACATACATTAGCACTAATAATGCACCTGGAATAATTGCACCTAAGAACAGATCCCCAACGGAGACTGTTTTAGGAGCAAATATACCTAAAGATAGTTGAGATTGTTGGTAAGAATTGGCAAGAATATCGCCTAGAAGGACAAGTGCGATCGATGGGGGGATAATTTGACCAAGAGTTCCTGTTGCACAAACAGTTCCAGCTGCTATTGCAGGCGAGTAGCCCTGCTTGAGCATGGTGGGCAAAGAAATAAGCCCCATAGTAACTACTGTGGCCCCAACAATACCTGTGCTGGCAGCTAAAAGCATACCAACTACAACTACAGATATCGCAAGACCCCCCTTAAAACCTCTAAATAATTTAGACAAACTGTCTAGTAGATTTTCTGCTAGATTAGATTTTTCCAGCATAACGCCCATAAAGATAAACAATGGAATAGCTATAAGCGTAGCATTATCAATTATCCCATATAGTCGATTTGGTAGGGCATATAGAAAAGCCATATCAAAGTTGCCAGCGATATTTCCAAAAAAGGCAAATAATAGTGCGGTACCTGCGAGTGAAAAAGCTACTGGGTAGCCTGCCATCAAGACTACACAAACCGAGAAAAACATAATTATAGGAATATATTCCAACATTATGTTTTCCTACATGAGCTATTTTTATTGTATTTTGCAAACAATAAAAAATTTTTTATAAGCTCTGAAAACCCTTGTAGGATTAAACAAACAGGCATAAGTAGTAATAAAGTTTTAAGTAAGTAGACCCAAGGCAGACCGTCGGCCTCGTTAGAAACCTCTTCTATAGCCCAACTGTTCATTACGTAATCCCAGCTAAGTACCAAAATTACAATACATACTGGCATTAAGAAAATTAACGTACCTAATATCTGAATGAACGCTTTAGTTCGAAGGGTAAATTTTTGGTAAAATATATCGACACTTACATGACCTTTTCTTTTTAAAGTAAATGCAGCTCCCATTAAAAAAACAATTGCATGCATATATGTTAGAGACTCCTGAAGGGCAATCGAACCAATTTCAAAAAAGTAACGTAGAGTTACAATAACAGACGTCAGCAGAACCATGGAAAGAGTCATCCATGAAACTGCACGTCCAGTCCATTCAGTAAAATGATCGATATTAAAAGCTAAAGATTCATAGCGGCCAAAAATTTTATAGTCCATATGTCATCAAATATTTTATATATGTTTGGTTAATTGTACTGATACAACCATCGTTAATCATCTGATATTTACCGTTTAACCAGCGTTTTTCTTTGGCCTCTGCTTATTTTATTAGCTGTCATATTACTGTCATTTAGTTTATTTAAAATAATTGAATAAACATATACAAGTTATAGTTCACGGAGAAAACAATGATAAAGGTTAACACAGCATTTTTGACTATTTTTATATTTATCCTAATGCTATCAAGCTCCTATTCGATAGCAGGTTCGAGAGATTACGTAAGTGTTGTTGGCTCTTCGACAGTATATCCGTTCGCCACAGTTGTAGCGGAGCGTTTTGGAAAAAATACTGGCCGTTTAACACCAAAAATTGAATCCACCGGCTCAGGAGGCGGTATGAAGTTGTTTTGTTCAGGTATTGGTACAGAGTATCCAGATATAACAAATTCTTCACGCCGTATGAAAGAATCTGAATTTAAAAAGTGTCAAGAAAATGGTGTAACGGACATCGTAGAAGTTCTTATTGGTTATGACGGCGTTGTGGTGGCTAACTCCAACAAAGCCAAACAAATGAGCTTGACCCTTAAAGACCTATATTTAGCATTAGCCGCTAAAATTCCTGGCCCAAATGGTAAGTTGATTGAAAATTCGCATAAAACTTGGCAGGATGTGAATACTTCGTTACCAGATATCAAAATTCAAGTTATTGGACCACCCCCTACCTCTGGAACTCGTGATGCATTTTCTGAATTAGCAATGGAAGGTGGCGCAAAAAAGTTTAAAGTCCTAAAGGCCTTAAGAGAAGCGAAAAGCCCCGATTCTATAATGGAAACAATGGATGTGCTTGGAATTCCTCCAAGCGCCTACAACAAGAAAGGTAAAAAAGTCTTTAAAGCTGTTACTCATGCGCTGCGTGAGGATGGGGCTTATATTGAAGCTGGTGAAAACGACAATCTAATTATTCAAAAACTAGAGGCTAATCATGATGCGCTTGGTATTTTCGGATTTTCTTTCCTAGACCAAAATAGCGATAAAGTGAATGGCTCAATGGTCGAAGCACGGCAACCTACGTTTGAAAATATTGCTGATAAAAGTTACCCAATTTCACGCCCACTATATTTTTATATCAAGAAGGCTCATATAGGAGTCATCCCAGGTATTGCTGAGTTTGCCGCAGAGTTCAGTAGTGAAAAAGCGTGGGGCCCCGAAGGGTATCTTGCAGATAAAGGCATGGTTCCCATGCCAACAGAGCTGCGTATTAAGTATGCAAGCGATATAAAAAATGCAATTCCAATGTCTGGTATATGAAAAGTTTCTCCCCATGGCATTCATCTCGCCTTAATATCACAAAAGGACAAGGGTTTCGCAATTTGTGGGGGCCTTTTCTGTTTAAGAATGAATTTTTTAGTATAATGAATTCGATGTTAAAAAGAAAAAATAACGTCATCAATAGAGACTGGAACAGTAATGGGATTAAGCTCTTTAATTTTAGTTCTGCTTGGACTTAGCATACTCGCGTATTATCTGTCTCGAGTGAGGGCAATTAGTCTGGCAAAACCTCTTGGGGGAATTCAGCACCTCGAGTCTTTGCCTTTTTTCTATGGAATACGCGCTGCAATTTGGTGCGCGCTTCCAGCGCTTGGGTTATTAATTATATGGTCATTGTTTGATGGCCATATAATCAGCATTATAGTGTTTGATAGTTTGCCAGAAAACATGAAACCTGCCTCAATCAATCAACACAATCTTTTAATAAACAGCATAGAAAATCTATCAAGTGGCGCACTTAATCCTGCAACCTCTGATCCTCAATTGGTTTATGCCTCGCAACTATTGAGTGAGCTGAATAGTACAGCTAAAAAATTAGTGACTGTAATAGTTCTATCGGTTTCTATCCTGTGTATGGCTCTTGCTTGGGTGAAAGTTTCACCTAAGTTAAAGGCCCGACAAATGGTTGAAAAGATTTTTAAGCGAACACTTTTAGCAGCTGCCTGTTTAGCAATTTTTGCAACTCTTGGTATTGTTCTATCAGTATTATTTGAAGCTATAAGATTCTTTCAGTTAGTCCCGGCTACAGATTTTTTGTTAGGTACCGAGTGGAGCCCTCAAATGGCTATTCGCATAGATCAAGTGGGCTCTTCCGGTAGTTTTGGGGCTATTCCTTTGTTTGTAGGAACTTTACTAATCTCGTTTATCGCAATGACTATAGCAGTACCAGTAGGACTGATGTCTGCGATTTATTTAGCTGAGTATGCAAAGCCTATAGTGCGTAATTTTGCCAAGCCGGTCCTTGAAATTTTGGCTGGAATTCCAACTGTAGTGTATGGTTTTTTTGCTGCACTTACAGTCACTCCTTTTCTTCGTCAACATGGAGCAAGTATTGGATTAGAAATATCCTCAGAAAGTGCACTATCTGCCGGACTTGTAATGGGAGTAATGATAATACCTTTTGTTTCTTCACTTGCAGATGATGTCATTACCGCAGTTCCTCAAAGTTTGCGAGACGGGTCGTTAGGGCTGGGTGCTACTAAATCGGAGACGATAAAAAAGGTAATTTTTCCTGCCGCATTACCCGGTATAGTTGGAGGGGTTTTACTAGCAGTCTCTCGTGCTATAGGAGAAACTATGATTGTAGTCATGGCAGCCGGCTTAGCAGCAAAAATGACTATTAATCCGTTAGAGACAGTAACGACAGTGACTGTGCAAATTGTGACGCTTCTTGTTGGGGATCAAGAGTTTGACAGCCCTAAAACGCTAGCGGCGTTTGCTCTAGGATTAATGTTATTTGTTGTAACGTTAGTGCTTAATTTTTTCGCTCTACGTATTGTAAATAAATATAGGGAGCAATATGACTAAGCTCTCTTCAGCTGCACGCGAACAAAAAATTCAAATGGGTTTAAAAAAACGATATCGTGCAGAAACACGTTTCAGGGTTTATGGTGCTTCTGCCATCGTATTTGGATTAATGTGTGTATTTCTTTTGTTTGCTGACATCATTGGTAAGGGTCATAAGGCTTTTCAATCTACGTATATAAACCTAGAGGTGACCTACGACCAGAGCGTCCTAAACGTCAATGATCCAACTGACGCAGAACAAATGTCATTAGGTGATTTTCATGGAGCAGTTAAGCTGGGATTAAGAAATCGATTTACAGAAGTAAGTGGACGAAAAAATAAGCGAGAATTATATAGTATAGTTAGCAATGGAGCGGGATACACTCTCCGTGATCGACTCAGAGATAATCCAGCTTTACTAAATAATAAAGTAAAATTTTGGCTGATCGCTGATGATGATATCGATACTTATTACAAAACCTTAGGCGAAAAAAATGGACCTTTTAAAGGACGGATGACTAAAAATAAAGAAGTTTGGTTGCAAGAATTAATAAAGTCTGGAGATATAGAAAAACGATTCAATTTGAATTTTTTTACAAAGGGAGACTCACGTGAGCCCGAGCTAGCAGGCATACGTGGTGCAGCAATGGGCTCATTTTATACACTATTAATTACTATACTTCTTGCTTTTCCACTAGGAGTTGCGGCTGCAGTTTATCTAGAGGAATTTGCTTTACGTAATCGATGGACGGACTTAATTGAGGTAAATATTAATAATCTCGCAGCTGTGCCATCTATAATCTTTGGCTTGCTGGGCTTGGCCGTCTTCATTAACTTTTTTCATGTCCCGCGCTCAGTTCCACTAGTTGGAGGTTTAGTCTTAACCCTTATGACTTTGCCAACAATAATTATCTCAAGCAGGGCAGCTATTAAGTCAGTTCCTCCGTCAATCAGAGAGGCGGCTATAGGAGTGGGGGCTTCTCCAATGCAAGTCGTGCTTCATCATGTGCTTCCACTTGCTATGCCTGGAATGCTTACTGGATCAATTATTGGGATGGCTAGAGCATTGGGTGAAACAGCCCCACTTTTAATGATTGGTATGGTGGCGTTTATTGTAGACGTTCCAGCTGGATTCACAGACCCCTCTACTGCATTGCCTGTTCAGATATTTCTTTGGGCTGACAGTCCGGAGAGAGCTTTTGTAGAAAAAACATCGGCGGCAATTATGGTATTGCTGGCTTTCTTGATAGTAATGAACACTTTCGCTGTAGTTTTGCGAAAGAGGCTAGAACGCAGATGGATGTAGAGACCAAAAAGGTAATTATGAAAAAAATAAAAACACCTAACCGCTCAGCTGAAAAAGCAAAAGAAACATCGGTTGACTACCCAGAAAAAACTGTGGGGGTCCCATTGGTGGAAACCCCAAAAATGTCAGTCCGAAACCTTGATGTCTCATATAGCAACAAACAAGCAATATATGATGTGACTTTAGATATCGGTAAACACGAAGTAATTGCAATGATTGGGCCTTCCGGATGTGGTAAATCGACGTTTCTTCGATGTCTTAATCGTATGAATGACACTATTGAAAACTGCACAGTCGCTGGTTTGGTTACTTTAGATGATGAAGATATTTACGCAGAATCGATGGATCCTGTAGCTTTACGAGCAAAAGTAGGAATTGTTTTTCAGAAACCAAACCCTTTTCCTAAGTCGATTTATGATAATGTGGCTTATGGGCCTCGGCTACATGGTCTAGTTAGTAGTCGTGCTGAAATTGATGAAGTTGTCGAAGTAAGTCTTACTCGAGCTGGATTGTGGGGTGAAGTAAAAGATCGGCTCGATCAACCTGGCACAGGTTTTTCAGGTGGGCAGCAACAAAGATTGTGCATAGCAAGAGCTATTGCTATCAGCCCAGACGTTATACTGATGGACGAGCCATGTTCCGCCCTAGATCCTATTGCGTCTGCTAAAATAGAAGAGCTGATTGCCGAACTATCGCAAAACTATACTATAGCAATTGTGACGCACTCGATGCAGCAGGCAGCCCGTGTGTCTAATCGAACAGCATATTTCCACTTAGGGCGTCTAGTGGAAGTAAACGATACAGAAAAAATTTTTACCGCACCTACACATCAGCTGACGGAAGCTTATATTACTGGACGTATCGGATAATAATCGTCAAATCCTTTTAATTGGAGGGTATAAATGAGTCGCAAAGCAGGCATAGATAATTTAAAGCTAGATAAACATATATCAAGAAAATTTAATGAAGATCTTGAAGATATTAAAACTGCAATGCTCGCTATGGGCGGGCTAGTAGAAAAGCAGCTAGAGGACGCCATTGCTTCAGTTATAGAGGCAGACAGTAAGCTTGCAGAACATATCATTAGTACTGAGACCAAGATTGATGAGATGGAAAAAGACATCGATGAAACATGCATCACACTTATCGCTCGTCGTCAGCCAGCAGCTACAGACTTGCGCCTAGTTATGGCAGTCAGCAAGACGATAAGAGATTTAGAGCGAATTGGAGATGAGGCGCAAAAGATTGCGAAAATGGCCATTAAGCTAACTGAAGATGGGCACCCGCGAGGCTACCAAGAAGTGAGACATATCGGGAGTTGTGTGCGTAAAATGCTAGGAGACTGCTTAGATGCATTTTCAAGATTTGATGCTGAATCTGCTATTTCTACTATGTTGCAAGATGAACAAGTAGACAAAGACTACAGAACAGCTATACGCGAAACCATTACTTTCATGATGGAGGATCCGCGGAGCATATCCCGCTCTATGAACGTCCTTTGGGTGCTGAAGTCATTAGAGCGTGTAGGCGACCACGCCAAGAACATTTGCGAGCAAGTTGTGTATCTTGTTCAAGGCAGAGATATACGCTAGTTAATCAAAAACTTAATATACTAGGAAATTTCTAACAGAATTTCTCCATGTTCTATGAAACAAATCCTTGATTAGCTTTAAGGGTACACTTTTTTTGTGTCAGAATTTTGTAAACATAGGTTATCATTTACGTCAGATCAAATTGGAGTCTTTATTAGTGAAAGAGTTATTTATAAATAATGTGGCATGGGCACAAAAAGTTAAAAGGGATGACCCTGCTTTTTTTCAACGGCTATCATTGCAGCATGCACCAGAATATCTATGGATTGGCTGCTCAGACAGCAGAGTTCCAGCAAATGAAATCATTGGTTTAATGCCTGGAGAGCTTTTCGTTCATAGAAATGTTGCTAACCTAGTAGTTCACGATGATCTCAATTGTTTGTCTGTTATTCAATATGCCATCTCAGATTTAAAAGTTAAGCATGTGATTATTTGTGGGCATTATGGGTGTGGCGGTGTAACTGCGTCGGTAAAAAGACAAAAACTTGGCACCCTCGTAGATAATTGGTTGCTTAATGTTCAAGATGTGCAAAATTTACATCGTGGGAGTATAGTTAAAAATAATACACAAGAACAAAATATTGATCAGCTTTGTGAGTTAAACGTTATTGAACAAGTAACTAACGTTTCTAGGACAAGTATTGTTTCAGATGCATGGTCTCAGGGGCAGGGTGTTACTATACATGGCTGGATTTATAGCATGACAGACGGACTGCTAAGTGACCTTGATATAAGTGTGTCTAGTTCTGAGAATTTAGAATCTAAGTATATATCAGCAATAGATGGAATTAATGCTCGTTACTCTTGATAATTGCATCATAAAGTCCATACGAACCGATTTAGTAATATAGGTTTTTATATGTTAGTAGTAATTTCTCCTGCAAAGACATTGGATTACATAACGCCACCATCAGCAGAGATATACAGCTTGCCGAGGTTTCTTGACGACTCTACTGAGCTTATGTGCTGTCTCAAACAGCTTACCCCGTCCGAAGTTTCTAATTTAATGAGCATTAGTGAGAAATTAGGACATATGAACTTTGGTCGCTATTTAGAATGGCATCCAAGATTTACTCCAGAGAATGCCAAGCAATGTATTTTGGCTTTTAAGGGTGATGTATACACGGGACTAGATGCAGATAGCCTTTCACTTAAAGATCTTAAATGGGCCCAAAATCATGTAAGGATATTGTCAGGTTTATATGGTGTTTTACGCCCTCTAGACTTAATGCAACCTTATAGATTAGAAATGGGTACCAAATTCTCTACAAATCGTGGTAAAAACTTGTATGAATTTTGGGGTACTAAAATCACAAAAGCTCTTAATCAAAATCTTGAACAGAATAATCCCCAAGTTTTGGTTAACTTAGCATCAAACGAGTATTTTAAGGCCATAAAACCAGAATTACTTCAAGCAAACGTAGTCACCCCTGTGTTTAAGGATTGGAAAGGTGGCAAGTACAAAATTATTAGTTTTTTTGCTAAAAAAGCTAGAGGTATGATGAGCCGTTTTATCATTCAGCACCAAATCGACGATCCTCATCAGATAAAATTGTTTAATGTAAACGGTTATAAGTTTGATAAGTCAGCATCAACAGAAAGAGAATGGATTTTTACAAGAAAAGTGATGGAATAGCACTAGATGTTGATCAAAAAAGCATTCTCGCAAGCTTGCGAAAACAACCGCCAGCCAATATTAGGCCTATTATCGAGTATTTTTGCTAACACAAAGTGTGTATTAGAGGTTGGGAGTGGAACCGGCCAGCATGCAGTTTTTTTTGCCTCCAAGCTCCCCCACCTTGTTTGGCAAACATCCGATCTCGAGTGTAATCATGATACAATTACAGCATGGATTAATGACTACCCATCTAATAATCTACGTTATCCGTTATTATTTGATGCGCGTTCTATAGCTTGGCCATACAATTTAGTAGATGGTCTGTTTTCAGCCAATATTTGCCACATTATGGCTTGGCCTTCTTTAGTAAATTTTTTTGAACAACTTCCAACTATGTTAGCACCCAGCGCGATCTTAGTTATGTATGGGCCCTTTAAGTATGGCGGTGAGTTTACCAGCGTTACCAATGTAGAATTTGACTATCGTCTAAAAAAAAATCTGTCATACCAGGGTATACGTAACTTTGAGTCGATTAACGAGCTTGCAAAAAATTCCGAACTAGAACTGATAGCAGATCATGCTATGCCGGCAAATAACCGCTTGTTGGTATGGAGGTATGAGCCTAGTACTTAGCTTATTTATATGGTGATTTCTTAGAAGCAAGACTTATATATTCTTTGATATGTACGCTTTCTTGTTCTAAAAAAGCATAAATTGCTTTTGAAAATTCGGAGTGTTTGATCCAGTGTGATGAATACACCTCTACTGGTATAAAGCCCCTTGATATCTTGTGTTCACCTTGAGCACCGGCGTTAAAAACCGATAATTTTTTTTCTATCGCATGTTCTATGCCTTGATGGTAACAAAGCTCAAAATGTAAAAAGTCATATTCTTGGTGGCAACCCCAATATCGACCATAGAGTGTATTATCATCAAAAAAGAATAGAGAAGCAGCAATCTTTACTCCTGCTTTGTCTCCTTGGCCCTCAGCAACAGAGAGCATTACTTGTGATCCCATGGCACTTCCAAGCCCTTCAAAAAATTTTCTTGTTAAGTATCCATCTGTACCATTTCTTTTTAAGTATGTTTGCTGGTATACCGTATACATATACTCCCACCATGAAGGTGTAATTTCATTGCCAACTAAACGGAAAATACTTAGATTTTCTTTAGCCTTTCGGCGTTCTTTAAGAAGATTTTTTCTTTTTCTTGAGGCGAACGTGCTGATAAAATCGTCAAAATTGATGTAATTATCGTTTTTCCAATGATATTGAACCCCAACACGTTTCATCGCTGATCGTGGAATCAGGCTATGCATTAATTTATACTCTGGGAACAGCACGTGCCAGCTAGAAGCCCCAAGTTTATCTGCAATAAGTTTAATTTTTTCTAGCAACTCTTTCGTTATTCTTTCGCGATCAAACCCTTTAGCTATACCAATGCGCGGACCAGCTACAGGGGTGAAGGGAATTGCAGAGACCAGTTTGGGATAATACGGAATTCCATGTTGGGAATATGCATCAGCCCATGACTGATCAAATACGTATTCTCCGTATGAGTGATATTTTAAGTAAAGAGGTATAGCCGCAACTGTTATGCCATCTGACTCTAATAATAAATGCTTAGGTATCCAACCAGTGGCTTCGCAAACACTACCTGATGATTCTAGCAGAGAAATAAAGTTATGCTTCAGGAATGGATAATCTGAGTCAAACAGAGAGTCCCATAACGAGGAAGAGCATTGATCGATAGATTCGAGTATTTTGATTTCCAAGCTTTAACTCTGTTCATCTGATTGGAGTTCTGTAGAAAATCTACATATGAACGTGCTACCAACTCGAAGCTTACTCCTTATATCTAAAGATCCCCCATGTCGAATCAAAATGTGCTTCACTATCGCAAGTCCTAAGCCGGTCCCCCCTGTTTTTGAGGAGCGACTTTGATCAACGCGATAAAATCGCTCTGTGATTCGAGATATATGCTTTGATTCTATACCACATCCATCATCAGCAACTTCTATAACAGTAGAATCATTTTTAGAGTAAGCCTTAATTCTGATACTTGTTCCAGCAGGATTATGCTTAACGGCGTTTAATATTAAATTAGAAAAAGCGCTGTATAGCTCTTTTTGATCTCCGGGTAGATGGATTTTCTCAGGTAGATCAAGTGATATAATACTTGGATTTTCAGGAAACATATTCTCGCTGATGATTTTCGCATCACTATTAACTTGTAGCAGTAGCTTGTTCATGTTGACTGGGGTTTTTGGGGCTGGGACTGTTGTGGATTCAAGCTGAGAAAGCATAACCAAATCATTAGCCAGATAGATCATTCGATTAGTTTGCTCCTGCATTTGAACTAATGCTTTTCCCCAGGTCTCTGGAAGTGACTCTGCGCTATCCATAAGTGTTTCTGTATAACCTGACAATACAGTCAATGGTGTGCGTAACTCATGTGAAATGTTTGCTAAAAAATCTTGACGCATCCGTTCCAGGTGTTTTAAGCGAGTAATATCTCGAGCCACTAAAATGATTTCACCTTCCCCAAATGTAGCTGCGCTAAACATTACGGTTCTGCTTGGATCATGAGCTGCACTTAATTCTAATTGGGCTGATAGTGTTGGTTTTTCTATGAAGGCTGCGAACCTTGGGTCGCGAACTATATTAACTATGGATTGGCCTTTATCATTTTCTTTTAAGCCTAGTGTTCTTATTGCTGCTGGGTTCCACCACTTGAGAATTTTTTCAGGCGAAAGAGTGATGATGGCATCTGGTAAAGCAGAGGTGACCTGATCCACACGATCTGAGAGACTCTTGCGTCTCCTGTCAGTTCTTATATTTCGCTGCTGCATACGAAAAATACTATCTGCCATATCTGCTGAAATGCCTGACACGTCTGGAGGATGACCTGTACAATCTTTTTTTAGCCACTTATATATCTGTAAAAAGTTTATAAATATCCATACTATGTATAGCAACAAAATAACTAATAGTGTGTGTAACAAATAACCGTTTGCGAGCCCAATGATTAAAGCACATAGCGATAATAACGAGATCAGCTGTATTTCTGATTCTAGACCTCTATGCAAAATTCAGCCCTTTTTTTGTTGAGATAAATTGATAGAGAAACGATAACCTGAACCTCTAACTGTTTGTATCAAGCGATCATGGCCTTCTAGTTGAAGTGCCTTGCGCAGACGCCGAATATGTACGTCAACTGTTCGTTCATCCATATAAACGTTGCCTCCCCATACATGGTCTAGAATTTGTCCGCGGGAATATACTCTACCTTGATGAGTCAAAAAAAACTTCAGTAATTTAAATTCAGTAGGACTAAGCTTAAGTACCGCCCCAGATATAGTGACAAGATGGCTAATAGGATCAAATGTTAATTGATGCACTTGTAGTTTTTCTTCGAGTAATTCTTTCTCGAAGCGTCTCATAACAGTTTTAATGCGAGCGATTAAAGTTTTTGGAGAAAATGGTTTTGTAATATAGTCATCTGCTCCTGATCCCAGCCCTTGAACAATGTTATCTTCTAAAACTTTAGCTGTTAGCATAATAATAGGGATGTTTTGGGTTAGCTCATCACGTTTTAGGCGTCGCATCAACTCAACCCCACTAGTGACTGGCATCATCCAATCTAAGATTATCAAATCTGGCATTTGATCTATGACTAAACTATGCGCATCCTTAGCGTTTTCTGCCTCCAACACTTTGTAGTTAGCAAGCTCGAGTAATGAAGTTATCATCTTACGTATGGAGATCTCGTCATCTACTACTAGGATAGTCTTTGTATTCATAGTGTAATTACTCAAAATTTCAGCTAGATCATTATACGTCTCTTATATGATAAAAATATGTCATACCTATAGGTATTTACTAAGATACTTGATAGTCCATAGCTAGGCCAACAAATATAACCAAACCAACATAATTGTTATTCATAAAAGCCTTCAAACAGCTGCTTGGATCTCTATAGCGTGCTATATATTGTTGATGAAGAAATAAAGCACCCGCAAATATCAGCGAGCAATAGAACCAAGCCCCACGTTCAAAATACTCACCAGTGATAGCAAGTAATATCAAAACTACTACTTGTAAGCATCCAATTATAAGAAGGTCCATTTTACCAAATAGTATAGCTGTTGATTTGACGCCAATTTTAAGATCATCTGTCCGATCAATCATAGCGTAAAAGGTATCATATACGACTGCCCATATCACGACAGCTCCATACAACAACCATAATCCTTGATCCATTCTATTAGTAACTGCAGCGAAGACCATAGGTATACTCCAAGCAAAAGCTGCACCTAGAAAAACTTGCGGCCAGTTTGTATATCTTTTCATAAATGGATAAATAGTAGCTAAGGCGCAACCTATAAAAGAAAGTTTAATAGTCAGGAAATTAGTAAAAGCCACCAATGCTAAAGCAGAAGAGCAAAGTATAAAAAAAGTTATTACTGCTTCTATAGAAGTAATAGAGCCGTTAGGAATTGGTCGAGTACGAGTTCGAGCGACATCGCCATCAATTTTTCGATCAGCAAAATCATTGATAACACAACCAGCTGCTCGCATCAGAACTACACCAAGTGTGAAAATAAAGAGATTTTTTATACTTGGTATTCCATCGCTGGAAAGCCATAAAGCCCATAAGGTTGGCCAAAGCAATAACAAAATTCCTACTGGCCTATCAAACCTCATCAGTTTCAAAAAGAATGGTAGTTTTTCTTTAAAGCTTTGCATTTTTAAATCATACATATAGTCGCTTTGTTTTTTATCTATTTAAAAAATTGCTAAGAAGTTGTTTGATCAAAGTCTGGCATAAATTGTTCACTAACGAGAAGTGGTTTTTTATCTAAATAAAATAGAGAGCGTCGCCCCCATATAGTCGTAGCTGTTTCATTAAAAAATTCTTGGTTTGAATCGGCATAAGATTTTGTACAGCCAGTTTCTATAGGGCCTCTCTTCATAGCGGCATCTTTGAACAATAGGGCTCCTAAGGGTGTATTTTTTAGATTTCGTAAACTTCTCAAGCGTCCAGTGAGGGTTTTAAGAGGAATCACACTACGTGCATATACTAAGGGAACACCATGACCATACAGAGCCACTTGCCGAATAAATGCTTTTTGTCGCAAAGGAATTTTCAGTACCCTTATTTCTGACAACGTTGGATAGGCGATCTGCTGCCTAAGAATTTCTACGCGAAAATTCCCGTTACTTAAAACTATAAGTCGCTGTGTTAGCGAGCCCCTATCAAGAAGCCAGCCTCTCATTCTTGGTGGCACAGCGGTATATGGAGTTCTTTTATAGGTCTGCCAGTTTGGTTCAGAAATAAAAAATTGATTAGAATTGTGAGCTGCGGTCAATATTTGTGCCTACGTCTATATTGTTTAATAGACTTATATTTTAACTCATAATGACATTGATGTTGTATTCTATACTACACTTGTCCGTAACGTTCACCGCCTCCAAGCCACCTCCGAATAATAGCTTGGGTATTTATAGGATGATTGGATATAAGTAGTTTGGCTGTTTTATGTATTTCCGGCAATAGATGAGCATCTCTTTGTAAGTCTGCAATTCTTAATGACAGCTCTCCTGTTTGCTTTGTTCCAAGAACTTCTCCTGCCCCACGAATTTTTAAATCCATTTCTGCTATTTTAAATCCATCGTTAGTTTGCCGCATAATTTTAAGTCGCTGCATACTTTTTTGTGATAGTGGTGTGCTATATAAAAGAACACAATGGCTTTTTACTTGGCCTCTTCCGACTCTTCCTCTCAGCTGATGAAGCTGAGCAAGGCCAAGACGCTCAGGATTTTCAATCACCATTAAACTTGCATTTGGAACATCTACGCCTACTTCAACTACCGTTGTGGCGACTAGAAGTTGGATTTCCCCAGCTTTAAAAGCAGTAATGGTGGCAAATTTTTCACTCGGCTTTTGCCTTCCGTGAACTAGGCCAATTTTCAGTTCTGGCAGCAATAAATGTAGTTCTTTTGCAGTTACTTCAGCCGCTCGTGCTTCTAGTAGGTCAGACTCTTCAACAAGCGTACATATCCAGTAAGCTTGACGATTTTTCATGCAAGCGTTTTGTATTCGATCAATAACTTTTTGACGATTTTGATCTGAGATTACTACAGTGTTAACCGGAGTTCGACCAGGGGGGGTTTCGTCAATAATAGAGAAGTCTAGATCAGCATATGCAGTCATCGCTAATGTTCTAGGGATTGGGGTTGCTGTCATTATTAGCTGGTGTGGAAATTGCCCATCGTTCCTACCTTTTTCTTTCAATGATAGTCTCTGATGTACGCCAAACCTATGCTGTTCATCTATTATGGTTAATGCTAAGTTCTGGAAACAAACCTTTTCTTGAAACAAAGCATGTGTACCAATTACAATTTGTGCTGAACCATCCTTAATTAATTTTAGTTGCTCTATTCTCGCCTTTCCTTTTATTTTACCTGTGATCCATCCAACTTTTAAACCTAGCGGCTTCAGCCAGCTCTCAAAAGACTGTCTATGTTGCTCCGCTAATATTTCTGTAGGTGCCATCAAGGCGCATTGTTTTCCGTTGGCTATACACTGTAGCGCTGCCATTGCTGCCACAACAGTTTTGCCAGAACCAACATCTCCCTGAAGAAGTCTTAGCATTGGGCGTGAATCAGATAAATCATTTTGGATTTCTAGCCCTACTCTTTTTTGTGCACTTGTAAGCTTAAATGGTAGGGAGGTCAAAAATTGTTTACTTAAAGAATTTTTATTTAAAAGAGCAGGAGCACTTCTCTTTTGGATGAACTGCCTCATACGAAGTAAACTGAGATTGTGTGCCAACAGCTCTTCAAAAGCTAAGCGTTGCTGTGAGGCGTGCTCTCCTATATTTAGCTCTTCAATTGAAGCCGTAATAGGCGGTTGGTGGACAAATCTCAGTACATCAACAAGAGATGTTTTTGCAAGTTCTGGTGGCAATAGCTCTTTCAATTTATGTTCATTCATTAAGGCGATACCCTTTAAAATGATATTCCTCATTCTTTGTTGAGATATTCCTTCAGTAGTAGGGTAGCTTGCCGTCAAATTTTTTTGCAGAGGCAAATGATTAGTTGGATCAATGAATTGGTATTCTGGGTGATAAACTTCAATACCTGAACTGCCTATTCTCGCCTCACCATAACACCTAAGATGAGAATTATTCTTTAAGCGGTTTTGTATCGAGCTATTAAAATGAAAGAAGCGCAAGCTTATAGTTCCAGTTTTATCTTGTAACCGACAAAGTAGGCTCCTGCGACGACCAAAAACGATATCGCAACCAACAATCTCACCTTCGATAACAACTTCTGTATTAGACTGAACTTTACCAATAGGTGATATCTGTGTTCTATCAATATAGCGAACGGGTAAATGGAACAGCAAATCTTGTATTGTTACTATTCCTAATTTGGATAGCTTTGATGAAAGTTGTGCTCCAACACCGTTTAGTGCATCTACCGCTATTTGATCAAGGGTTTGACTGTTCATTTATGATATATCACAGCTAGGTAGGGGGGTTTTTTCAAACACATAATTCGGTTAAGGTCACACGTGATTCTTCATCTATAATAATAGCTAAAATAATTCATAAAAGGAAAGCCAATTGAAAGTCTTGTTTGCTGGTTGCGGAGATATAGGTGTTCGAGCAATCCGTATGCTGTCAAACAGCAGCTTAAAAAATTTTTACCAAGCGCTTGCTATGCGTCGAAATACTACAGTTTTGCCAGCAAATATTGATACGATAAAGGGAGATCTCTGCAACAGAGAAGATCTTTTAAATATATTAGATACGTCTCATATTGATGTCATTGTTGTAACCTTAACACCCGACCATATGAGCGATCAGGGCTACCTTAATAGCTATGTTGCTGGTGCAAGAGCGTTAAAATTCGCTTTCAAGAAAACAACACATACTCCTCGTCTTATTATATGGATTTCAAGCTCAGGTGTTTATAGTCAAACTAATGGTGAGTGGGTAGATGAAATGTCGGAGGTTTCACCTCAGTCATACAGAGGTAAGCGATTATTAGAAGCTGAGCAAATAGTCCAGTCTTTGTCAGATGAGATGTTGTCACACGAAAAATGTTCGGTTAAAGCAGTAGTTATACGTTTTTCTGGGATATATGGTCCGGGTAGGGGTAGATTGTTGAGTAAGATCAAGCAGGGGATAGTTGCTCCCAAAGAACCAAGATATTGGACAAATAGGATCCATTCAGAGGATTGCGCTGGTATTATTATTCATTTTTTAGAACTTTACGCACAAACCAAACATTTAGCTAACCTATACTTAGCTACTGACGATGAGCCAACGCCTGCACATGAAGTACAAAGCTGGTTGGCAAAAGAGATGAAAGTAGATTTTTTAGAAAATCATAACAAACAAAATGATAAATTAAATACAGTTGCAAATCGTAGATGCAGCAACAAACTGTTGAAAAAAAGCGGCTATAGATTTATTTTTCCTAACTACAGAGAAGGCTATCGCCTCCTGTTTTAAAAAGAGTAAAAAATCATACACTGATATTTCAAATGACCATAATTGCATCCATTTCTACGCCAGAATTTTTTGGTAAAGCGCTTACTCCAATTGCTGCTCGGGCAGGATAAGGCTGTTCAAAGTGACATGCCATCACACTATTGACTAAAGAAAAATTACTTAAATCAGTGAGATAGATATTCAGCTTTACTATATCTTTTAGCTCGCCGCCAGCTGCCTCACATACAGCAGCTAGATTTTTAAAAACCTGATGTATTTCAGATTCTATATTGCCCGCGATAAGTTTCATAGTCTTTGGGTCAAGTGGAATTTGACCAGACAAATAGACAGTATTGTTGACTTTAATTGCCTGTGAGTAGGTTCCAATAGCTGCAGGAGCTTTTTCTGTATTTATTATAGCTTTATTGATCATACGGTTACTCTTATCAATTTTTAGTGCGGTATACCCGCTGTACTTGCTTTAAGATTCTAATACGCTTAATAACTTGAGCAAAATGTAGTCGCCCTTTAACCTCAATGAGTAAATCAACAATCATAGAATTACCCTCTCTTTCTTCTGTTTGAATTTTGAGTATTGTCGCCTCTGCTTCTGAAACACGTGATGCCAGTGAAGCAATAATACCTCTCTCAGAGACTAGCTCAACCTTAAACGATACACTAAAATCACCTTTCACTTTAGAGGACCAGCTTAGAGGCATACATTTTTCTATATTGGTGCGAATTTCGTCGAGATTCTTACAGGCATCAAGGTGAACCACTAGTCCTTTACCAGGACTTAAGTGCCCCAATATGTTGTCCCCTGGTATAGGGTAACAACACCTAGCATAGTTTATAATAAGACCCTCACGAGTGTCGATCATAATAGGTGACTCGAATTCTTCAGGAATCATATCTTTTCGCATGGAAGGGGGCGCCATAAGATTAGCCAATGCATATGCCATCCTATCTCCTAGCCCAATCTGTTGAAGTATATCTTCAAATTTTTTACAGCTAGTTTCTTTCAGTGCTCGTTTAATCCAAGACTTACGAATACTTTTATAATTTGTTCCGAAACTGCCAAGCGCCCTATCGAGAAGACTCTTTCCTAACAAGACAGAATCTTCATGCTGTTGATGTTTAAGAAAGTGGCGAATAGCACTCCTTGCTTTAGCTGTCTTAACAAAATTTAGCCAAGACGGGTTTGGTTGTGCATCTTTAGCCGTAATAATTTCGATTCTGACACCACTTTCAAGTCTTTCCGAGAGTGGAGTTAATTGACCGTTAGTTTTACAAGCAACACAGGCGTCCCCCAGACCTGTATGAACTGCATATGCAAAATCTACAGGCGTTGCCCCTTGCGGCAGAGAAATAATTTCACCTTGGGCTGTAAATACATACACTTCGTCTGGAAATAAATCTGTTTTCACATGTTCAATAAATTCTAAAGAATCTCCAGCTTGTTTTTGAATTTCTAAAAGTCCTTGAATCCATCGATAAGCTCTCGGATTTCCCTCTTCTTGAGATTTATAGAGCCAATGCGCAGCAATACCATAATTCGCCATAGCATCCATATCTTGTGTTCTGATTTGAATTTCAATAAGCACCCCGTTCATACCCACTAAAATGTTATGAAGAGACTGATATCCATTAACTTTAGGTATAGCGATATAATCTTTGAATTCACCTGGAACTGGCTTAAAAAGATTATGAATAATACCTAATGTACGATAACACTCATCAACAGAATCAACGACGATACGAAAGGCGAAGACGTCCATGATGTCTCGGAAAGATTTTTTTTTGGCTTTCATCTTTTGGTAGATACTCCAGAGATGCTTTTCTCGTCCAGTTACCTCTGCTTTTATGGACTCTTTATTTAAACGCACATCAATACTATCTTTTATTTCTTGAACAATTTCTCGACGTGGCCCACGCGCAGTTTTAAGCGCCTCCATCATTCGTTGGTGTCGAACAGGATACATTGAAGAAAAACCCAATTCCTCAAACTCTACTCTGATATTGTTAATTCCTAGGCGCTGTGCAATAGGCGCATAAATTTCAAGAGTCTCCCTAGCAATTCTTCGACGTTTTTCTGGGCTTAAACCTTTAATGGTCCTCATATTATGTAGTCGATCAGCTAGCTTAATAAGCATTACTCTGACATCTTTTGACATAGCTAGAGTCATTTTTTGAAAACTATCCGCTTGTCTTTCAGCTCTCGAAGTAGTCTCAATCTCATCTAGTTTGCTAACGCCATCTACTAGATCTGCAACAGTCTTACCAAAAAGTCGCTTAAGTTCTTTTTTGTTGACATGTGTATCTTCGAGAACATCATGCAAAAGAGCAGCCATTAATCCTTCATGATCTAGGTGCATATCTGCTAGAATTGAAGCTACAGCAAGAGGGTGGGTTATATATGGTTCACCGGATTGTCTATTTTGACCATTATGACATTGCTTTGCGAACTCATAGGCCCGCAGAACACTTTGAACTTGGTTTTTCTCGAGGTATGGGGAGAGTTTCTGACCAAAAGCCTCGGCTACCGAAGAGGTTACCAAGAGTTTGTCTCCACTAGATTATACTTCTTTTGCTGTTAATGTAGAGGCTGGCTCTTCTATAGTTGCTTCAGCAATTGCACCTTCATTTGCGGCAGCTGCTTCAATTTCATCACCATTAGACATTGTTGTGAAATCATTTGATTTTTTTTCTATCAGAATACTAGCTGTTATAAGACCCTGTTCTATTTCACGCAAAGCTACAACTGTAGCTTTATCATTCTCCCAAGGAACTAGAGCTTCTTTTTTGCCTAAAGCTATCTGACGCGCTCGTTTCGAGCTAACCATAACAAGCTCAAAGCGGTTGTCTACGTTTTTTAGGCAATCTTCTACAGTAATTCTGGCCATATATTGATCCGTCCTAGTTAGTTATTCATGCCATCAATTAAAGAAATAGCACTGCTATCTTTAATATACAATCGCTTATTGTACAAAATTGCTGGTTTTAGGACAACAAGTGCTTAAGTAATGTACGATTTTTTTGTTGTTGAAACGAACGCCTGAGTCTTTTGTGTAAAATAATCGAGCTGAGTTCTTTGAGAGTTTCGTTAAATCCATCATTTATGAGGAGGTAATCAGCTTTCTTGTAATGAGACATCTCTTCCTTCGCTGCAGCCAGTCGTCGTCTTATGACAACTGAATCGTCCTGTCCTCGTTTTATAAGTCGCTCCTCGAGTGCGTCCAGTGACGGCGGTAGAATAAAAATACTAGTACATGCAGGCATCAGAGCCCTAACTTGATCAGCACCCTGCCAGTCAATCTCCAAAATCACGTCTATTCCACTTATAAGGGTGTCTTCTACCCACTTCTTAGAAGTGCCATATGAATGGTTAAATACCTGAGCGTGCTCGAGAAAAGCTTTTTCATTCTTCAAAGAAAAAAATCTAGCATCATTTACGAAGTGATAATTTATTCCTTCACGCTCACTTGGTCTCATTGGACGTGTTGTATGAGAAATAGAAGCCTGTAAATCAACCGTCGTTTTTAGCAGTGCTTCAACTAAGCTGGTTTTTCCTGCTCCAGAAGGTGCAGAAATTATATAGAGTGTCCCTTCATTAGACATCTAATCCATTTCCTCCCATAATTACTCCGTTATATATTTGTCTCTTCTTGTAATTTTCCATCATATATTAACATGATAGAACATAAGCGAAATAAATCAGTTAAAATACAGCTTCATTTTCTAGGAAATAATTAAAATGTCTCGACCAAGTGGCCGTTCCGCAAATCAGTTACGTGATATAAAATTTACCCGCAACTATACTAAGCATGCCGAAGGCTCGGTACTTGTTGAGTTTGGTGACACCAAAGTAATTTGTACAGCAAGTGTTGAAAATTCGGTCCCACATTTTCTTCGAGGAAAAGGTCAAGGCTGGGTAACCGCGGAGTATGGTATGTTGCCACGCTCTACAGGTTCTAGGATGAATAGAGAAGCCAGTCGGGGAAAGCAATCCGGAAGGACTCAAGAAATTCAAAGATTGATCGGACGTTCGTTAAGAGCAGTAATTGATCTCAGTATATTGGGTGAAAACACTGTAAAGATAGATTGTGATGTAATTCAAGCTGATGGTGGAACAAGAACAGCATCAGTTACAGGAGCTTGTGTTGCACTAATGGATGCGATTACTCATCTGCAAAAAACACAAAAAATTAAATCAAACCCGCTTATTGGTATGGTTGCATCTGTATCAGTTGGGGTTTATAACGGACAACCTGTGCTGGACTTAGATTATGCTGAGGATTCAAAAGCTGAGACTGACATGAACGTTGTCATGAATAGTGATGAAGGATTCATAGAAATCCAAGGTACAGCCGAGGGTGCTCCATTCACCAACGAGCAGCTTGACGAAATGTTATGCCTAGCTAAAAGTGGGATTAGCGATTTGTTGAAATTGCAGCAGTTAGCTCTATCGGATAACTAGATATTTATATTCCAGCTACTATTTGTGCAGGAAGCATGATTTCTGTCGCTATTCCATAAATAACATAGTCTAGTACATTAAGGACTAGAAATAATATCATCGGTGATAAGTCTATGACCCCTAGGGACGGCATTATACGTCTGAATGGCTCCATCGCTGGGGATATCAGTTGTTTTACTAAAGTTATTGCAGGATGTTGGCTTTGGGGGGCTACCCAACTGACAATGATTGTTGCTAGTAATCCATATAGGTAAATATTAAGAAGCATTGATAAAATTCCCACAAGACCCCAAGAAAGAGCTATAAAGACATTAACAACCCCTATACCGTTAATTACATAAGTTAATTGTATGATTAACCACTGTATAAAAATTGCCACTATTAAGCTTGCTATGTCAAAGGATCTAAATGGAGGCAATAATGAACGAACAGGATTAATTAATAGTCGGGTAGATTTTTCTATAAATATAGAGATGGGATTATAAAAATCTGCTCTAACCAATTGCAATAAGAAACGCAAAATTACTATAGTTAAATAAAAAGCTCCTAGAGTTTGCACTAAATAAGTTGATACTGCGGTCAATGTCATCATAGCTCTTCTGCTCGTTAATTACGTTGATTGATCTTATCGAATTTAATTTTTTGCTTCTTTTGCCATTTCCTTGGCTCGCTTGACTGCATTACCAATTGCTTTTTCAAATAACCCTAAAATATCTTTTTGAATAAAAGTATCAACAGCCTTTTCTGTAGTGCCATGAGGCGACGTAACTTGTTCTCTTAATTCTGCAGGATTGTTATCAGACTCAGTGGCCATTTTGGCCGCCCCTAATGCTGTTTGTAAGATTAACTTACGAGAGATTTCTTGGGATAAACCTAAGTCTATAGCTACTTTTTCCATAGTTTCCATAAAAAGGAAAAAATATGCTGGACCACTTCCTGAAACAGCTGTGACTAAATCAATATCATCTTCTTTCTCAAGCCAGCAACATATTCCAACAGCATTAAAAATTTCTTGAGCTAGATCACGTTGTTTTTGATTGACATTAGAGTTTGCAAATAAACCTGCCGCACCTGTTTGAATAAGGGCAGGAGTATTGGGCATGCATCTGATGATAGGAGTATCCTTGCCAAGCCACTTTTCTAGAGATTCCAACGGTATCCCCGCAGCAATCGAAATTATTGTCGGCATATTCTTTAAAGAAACTATTAGCGCTTTGCAAACCGATTGCATTATTTGAGGTTTTATTGAAAGGACTACTAAGTCTGCATTTCTAACTGCTACAGAATTATCTGAAGTAGTATTGACACCAAATCTTTGACTAAGTTGATTAAGATTTTTTTCAAGAGGATCACTGACAGTAATATTCTTCGAATAAAAACCTTTTTTTAACAACCCACCTACAAGGCTTTTAGCCATATTGCCACCACCTATAAATGCCAGCTTTGGTTTATTCACAGTACTATCCTTAATCATTTGTTTTACGAGTAATTATCTAGGACCAAAAATAGCCGAACCTATTCTCACCATAGTTGCCCCATTTTTGATAGCCAATTCAAAATCTGAAGACATCCCCATAGAAAGTGTGTCTAATGTCGTTAATTGAGAAACTTCACTTTTTGTTTTCAGAAGAATTGTTGACATAGTTTGACACATTTCTTTGTATTCTTCCTTGGTTGTATTATTTTTAGGCATTGTCATTAAACCCCTAAGACACAGAGAAGGGAAGGTTGAAACGATATTAGCAATTTCAGTGCATTCATAAACTGAAACTCCTGACTTAGTGGTCTCTTCGCTGATGTTTACTTGAATACAAACGTTTAATGGGGGCTTACCATCTTCTCTAGATATATTAAGTCGTTCAGCAATCTTTGCTCGATCAATTGTATGAACCCAGTCAAAGTTATTTGATATTTTTCCTGTTTTATTTGATTGCATGGGGCCAATAAAATGCCAGCATATATCTGATAGATCCGAAAGCTCCTCTTGTTTTCTCAATGCCTCTTGTAAGTAATTCTCTCCAAAATGTCTCTGCCCGCAGTCATATGCGATTCTTATAGCATTAGAAGATTGTCCTTTACTAGCTGCAATAAGAATAACATCTTTTCGGCTACGATCGGTTCCCTTGAGAGCAAGGTCTATTCGGTTATAAATACTAGCTAGCTTTACAGGTATATTAATCATATATTCAGTTACAAATAAAATTTTTTTTTCACTAAGGCTCTATGCCAATAGTCGGATCTGATAGCCAGGTCTGTAAAATAATTACAGCTGCAATGTGATCTACAGGGTTTTCACGGTAGTTCTTTAAAGTCGTTCTGTTATTTTGACGACGTTTGACCTGATTTGGATTTTTCGCTGAAAATGTAGAAAGTCGCTCATCAACCATAGCTACTTTTACTCCATATTTACCATGTATTCTACGCCCAAATTTACGTGTTCGTTGACAAAAGTTACTCTCGCTCCCGTCCATATTGAGCGGCAACCCCACAAGAACCTGATCTGGCTCCCAGTCATCGATCAGCAATTTGAGTTGCTTCCAATCAGGAATACCATCATTAGCTCGAAGAATAGTTAGGGGGTTTGCTGTATTCAACAGAGCCTGCCCAATAGCTACACCTATTTGGCGGGTACCAAAATCAAAGGCCAATATAGTGCAAATTTTATTCGCGATAGTTTTTATTTCCGTTATGGCTTAGTAGTTGTCTAGAAAACGTATTTTTTGGTTATGTTACTTGATATTTTGATTATTATTTTAAGAAAAATAAAATTACAGGCTCTTTTCGATAGCAGCTAGTAATTTGCCTCCTATATCTGTTGATTTTTCACGATCAATTTCTCTGGCACAAGTAGGGCTTGTGATATTAATTTCTGTCATGTAATCACCGATGATGTCTAAGCCAGCAAATAAAATACCCTTCCCTTTTAGTGTTTCCCCGACCTGATCAGCAATCCAAAGATCACGTTTACTTAACGGTTGTACAACACCTTTTCCGCCCACTGCTAAATTTCCACGAATATCCCCCTCTGGTGGAATTCTCGCTAAACAGTAAGGCACAGGTTCTCCATCGATCATAATAATGCGTTTATCTCCCTCACTTATTTCGGGTATAAACTTTTGTGCCATTATAGTTTTCGTACCGCTATTGGTAAGAGTTTCTATTATCACATTGATATTTAAATCATTTTTACTAACTTTAAAAATAGAAGCCCCGCCCATCCCGTCCAAAGGCTTTAGGACAATGTCTAAGTGTATTTTTAGAAAACTTTTTATCTGTTCTGCAGCACTACTAATTATCAGAGGCGGCATGCATTGTGGAAAGTGTGTCGCAAAAATTTTTTCGTTGCAGTCCCGAAGACTTTGAGGTTTATTAAAAACCATTACACCTAATTTTTCTGCTGCTTCAAGTATATATGTTGTATAAATATATTCGGTATCAAAAGGTGGGTCTTTCCGCATCAGAATTACATCTAGATCTGATAGCATACCGAGTTCCTTTTTACCTTTAGAAAACCAACTGAATTCATCGTCTTTGACAGACAGCTCTGTCATGCTAGCTACCGGATCATCATTATCAAGAGATAGATCATGTTGCTCCATGTACTTAATTTTCCAGCCTTTTTCTTGGGCTGCTAAAAGCAATAAAAGAGTGGTATCTTTGTATGGGCTAATTGATTCAATGGGATCCATAACAATACCGAGTGTTTTTATCATTTGCTCGCCCTTAATTAGCCAATCATGTTGATATGTTGTTAATATCCAAAACATGTCTATCACTATAAATCATTCTCTGTTTTTTAAAACCATATTGAGTCACTTATGCTTAGGCTTGTAAGTTCCATTTTGTTAATTTCGCTATAAAATATTTTTTAGTTCTGAGAATCCAAGCCTTAAATATAATAATAAGATAAAATAAAAAAAGTTTTTCATCTGGGGATTTATCAGTATGAATAAAGAAATGCAGCAGACCAAAAAGAGCCTAGTTCTCATAATTACAAGTTTAACCTTGTTAGCAACATTAGGTTATATTGGATATATGAGCTGGGTAGTTTTTTCTTTGCCACTTATTCAAGAGCAAGTGGATAAAACACTAAGTATTATATTATTTTTAGATGATTATCAGAAATTCTCCTATCCTATCCTCTCTGCTTTAGCGTTAGGTTGTGTTTTATTAATACTAATTATGGTTGAGGTGTATCAAAGATCATCAAAAAGGTCAGAAATAGAAAGAAACAATCACCAAGCTATACTTATGTTACTAGGTGAGTCGGACTCTTTAAGGTGTTCTGAGTTGGATAAAGATTATAATAGTACTTTAAATGAGAATAGTAGTATTGCAGAAGCTATAAATTTTGTTACTAGTCGCTTGCAGTCTGATAGTAAAATCACTCAAGATTTGTCAGATAATTTTTCTGCAACAGTAAATGAAATTCGAGTTATTGCCTCGCAACTAGCAGAGGCCTCTGATCATCAATCAAATGAAATAAAAGCGTCTATTAAAGTTGTGAAAGGTTTAGAAGTGGCCCTTCATAAACAGTCTATTAATCTAACAAATACAATAGTCGAGACAAAAAAAATATCCTCCTTATTAGAAAAAAGTACCGTAATCATTCAAAAGTCTATTATAGGTTTGAGGCATACGCAAAATGCAATCAATGATAAATCAAAAAATATTAACAAGCTAAGTAAAAATTTTAAGGAAATAGAAAGTATAGCTTTTGCCCTTGACGATATGGCTGATCAGGCTCATATTCTCGGTCTAAACGCAGCAATTCAAGCATCTACAGCTGGTGATGCTGGAAAGGGATTCTCTGTTGTTGCTGAAGAAGTTCAGAGATTAGCAGAACGCTCCGGTGTAGCTACTAAGCGAATAACTGCTTTGATCAATGTTGCCCACGTAGAAACAGACGAAACTTGCTGTTTATTGGATGAAATTGTACTAACGGTAGCTAAAGATAAAAAAATATCAGAGGGGGCAAACCTCGAAATTAAAAATATTGAAGTAGCTTCCTTGTTGTTAACCGAACAGATACATGGGGTCATTGAATCTTTAAAAGAACAAGAATCCTCCGCTGTTAATGTCTCCAAAACAATGAACGTTATTCAAGACATATCATCTCAGCTCCTTTTTGGGACGAATAATACTGCTGAAATTATGAATGAGTTAGCGGATGCAGAGTCTAAAGCAGTGAAAGGCATCCTCCTCGAAAGTGAGAAAAACCCAATAATTGAAGCCCAAAAATCGAACGAACTGAGTCCAGACGCTATCTTTAAGACTGGTAAAAATCAAAGTGTTACAGAAAAATAGTTTCTATTCTTAGAATGAATAAATTGTTTGTTTAGTCTGCATAGCTTTTTTACCATCAGCATCATCGGGTGCTAAATAGTTTCGCTCTTACAGTTTCTCTATATTTAGTTGGAGAGGCCGCGAAGTGTTGGCTAAAAATCTTACTGAATGACGCAGCGTCCTGATATCCGCTGTGAGCAGCAATTTCACATATTGAAAGATTAGATTTTTGAAGTAATTCCTCGGCATTATTGAGTCTAATTGCCTGTAAATATTCTAAAGGAGTTTTCCCTAGTGCAGCCTTAAAACGGCGATTAAAATTTCTGGTGCTGAATTGAAACTTCTTAGCTACTTCGCTGATAGAGACAGCCTTGTTATAGTTATCCTCTAGCCAGATTTGTGTTTGCACTACTTGTTCATCAGGATGTTGTTTTACTTCATCAGAAAAATAGCTAGTAGGTTTAAAAGAACTGCGAATTTCATGAAAAAAGTTTCGTTCAACCTGCTTTGCTGCATCCCGTCCATAAAGTCTCGCAGAAAGATGCACCATCAACTCTGCCATTGCGTTAACGCTAGCCGCGCAATAAAGATTTCCCGCTTGAGTTATAAAATACTGTCGTTTTAATAAGACGTCTGGATAATCCTTATGAAATTGATCAAAATAATGCCAATGCGTTGTTGCAGGTTGTTTATCAAGTAGCCCTGATTCAGCAAGAAAACAGACACCAGTTCCTACTGCTATAAATAGAGCTCCGTTTGAAGCCTGTTTTTTCAGCCAAGGGACATATTCCTTATATTTAACTAAAGCAGGTCTTGGGTTTCTCCATAGCGCAGGTAAATTGATAATATCAAAATTTCGAGAATCATCTATTGTTGTTGATGGTCTAATGTCAAAACCAGATGGTGAGGTGATAGAACTTTCGTTAATTGAAAGAGTGAGAGCTTCAATTCTTCTAGTGTTACGATTTTTTGGTCGAGCTGAGGCTTCAGCAGTTCGTAGCATTTCTACTGGGAGTGTAGCGCTAGTTCCAAGGATATTGTCATAGAGCAAAGTAGCTATACGCAGTGGAAATTCTTTCTTGAATTTTTTTTTGGCCATAATTGACAAATATATGGCTATAAATGACAAAAGTCAAAGAACCATAGCCTGATAGACTAACAAATGTACAAATATATATGTCCATTTGAAAATTATTTAAAATTAAGAGCACGGGTCTAATGCAAGCTTTACCAGTCATAGTCGGTTTTGGTGGATATAACGCTGCTGGACGAAGCTCGTCGCACCAAGCTTTTCGGCGTATAGTATTAGAATCACTGCCGCAGCAAGAACAAGAGCAAACTATTATCAGTTTGGCTTGTCTTATGAAGTTAGTTTCATGGGACGGTCAATTTTATAATGACCACCAAAATAATAAGCTTACTCCAACGCAGATAGTACAAGAATATAGAGATCTAGTAATAAAGGGCACTTTAATCCGTCGTTTGGAGGACAATCTGTTTGATCCAAAAAAAATATATGGACATAAGCGTGTAAAAGTAGAATCAAAAAATAAACAAGATATAGTTTTTAAGATTGCAAAAAGAGACTTGCCTCCAATAATCCCAGAGCAATGGAGTGTTGAGAATATAGATGGAGATTTTTGTGAGGTCAGCGTTGAAGATTCAGTTAATTTTTTAGTTCCCACATATTCTGAACAGGCGGCTAAAGCCGGAGGCCAGCTTCCCACGGGCTTTGACCCAGCTTCGCAGTATAACTCCCGCTTTCATCCAAGAGGCCTTCAGTTAGCACTATTGGGTGCCAGTGATGCCTTAGCTTCTATCGGTATTCCTTGGGAAAAAATAGCATCAAGCATACACCCCGATGAAGTAGGAGTTTATGGCACTAGTATTATGGGGCAGATCTCTAAAGAAGGTTTAGGGGGGCTTTTACAAGCTAGACTTTTAGGTGAAAGAACAACCTCAAAACAATATGCTATGGGTTTAAATACAATGCCTGCAGACTTTATTAACGCTTATGTCGTAGGCAGTGTTGGCCATACAGCTGCAATAACAGGAGCTTGCGCATCCTTTTTATATGTTTTGCAAGCAGCGGTTCAGGACATTAAAAGCGGAAGAAGAAGAGTTGCAATAGTAGGTAGTGCCGAAGCAGGATTAACTCCAGCTATTATGGAAGGATTCACTAGCATGGGCGCTTTGGGGACCGACGCTGGTCTTTGCAAGCTTGATTCGTCAGAAGTTCCGGATTGGCGAAATGCTAGTAGGCCTTTTGGGGAAAATTGTGGATTTACAATTGGTGAGGCCTCTCAATATATAATAATTATGGATGATGCACTTGCTATAGAGCTTGCAGCAGATATACATGGTGCTGTTCCTGATGTATTTACTAATGCTGATGGAATTAAAAGATCCATATCAGCCCCTGGTGTAGGTAATTATGTTTCATTTGCTAAGGCAGTAGCATCGGCTGTTGCAATTGTTGGTGAATCAACTGTGCGTGAGCATAGTTTTATACACGCACATGGATCTAGCACCCCCGTAAACAGAGTTACAGAATCTAAAATTTTTGATCGTGTAGCAAAAGCTTTTTCAATTAAAGATTGGCCTGTCACGGCAGCAAAAGCTTTTGTTGGCCACTCTTTGGCTGCAGCAAGTGGAGATCAGTTAGCCTTTGCATTAGGAACATTTAAATACGATATACTACCTGGCATTAAAACAGTGGATAAAATCGCTGAAGATGTTTTTCAGGAACGGTTATTATTTCCTTTAAAAGACCTGGATTTAAAGAATCGAAAAATGAAAGTTGCATTTATTAACTCAAAAGGATTTGGAGGAAACAATGCTACAGCAGTAGTTATTTCTCCTTCTGAGGTAGAGGGTATGTTACAAGCTCGACATAGTTTGGCCATGAAAGACTATCAGTATCGCAGAGAAGAAACTCGCCAGAACACAAAAAAATATGCTGAACGAGCAGATAAAGGCTTTATAGAAGTAGTTTATCGTTTTGGAGAAGAATTAGTTGAAGAAGCAGAAATCGAAATTTCTTATGACCGCATAAAAATACCAGGTTACGAACAAGACGTAGTGTTTGACCAAACCAATCCATGGAAGGATATGGTTTAAAAAGTAAGCATGAGAACTTTCAGTATAAGCGATAAAATATAAGTGTATTAAGATCGTTTTTCTATGCCAAGTGAATCCCAAAGATCGTCAATTTTTTCTTTAACACTTTTATCCATTTTAATAGGTTCCCCCCATTCTCTGTTTGTCTCGCCTTTCCACTTGTTGGTGGCGTCAAAGCCTACTTTTGAACCTAGGCCAGAAACAGGCGAAGCAAAATCCAAATAATCGATCGGAGTATTTTCAATTACTATCAAATCTCTTTTTGGATCCATCCGAGTAGTAACTGCCCAGATGACATCTTTCCATTCACGTGGGTTTATATCGTCGTCTACTACAATTACAAATTTCGTATACATAAATTGTCTTAAAAAAGACCACACACCCATCATTACTCGTTTAGCGTGGCCAGGGTATTTTTTTTTCATTGAAACTACAGCCATTCGATAAGAACAGCCTTCTGGCGGAAGATAAAAATCAGTAATTTCCGGAAATTGTTTTTGTAGGATAGGAACAAATATTTCATTTAGCGCTACACCTAAAATAGCAGGCTCATCAGGGGGCCTACCTGTATAAGTACTATGATAAATAGGATCTCTGCGATGAGTAATAGTTTCTACAGTGAAAACCGGAAATTTTTCTACTTCGTTATAGTAACCAGTATGATCACCAAAAGGCCCTTCTGCTGCCATTTCATCTGGATAAATAAATCCTTCTAAAATGAATTCTGCACTCGCAGGAACTAGCAGGTTGCTACCCAGACAGTGCGCAACTTTCGTTTTTTCGCCTCTCAGTAATCCGGCAAAAGCGTACTCTGACAGCGTATCTGGAACTGGTGTCACAGCTCCTAATATAGTCGAGGGATCAGCACCCAAGGCTACAGCAACTGGAAACGCTTTACCGGGGTGAGCTAAGCGCCAGTCATGAAAATCAAGAGCCCCACCCCGGTGAGATAGCCAACGCATTATAAGTTTATTTTTGCCTATTACTTGCTGACGATAGATACCTAGATTTTGCCTATCTTTCTCTGGACCACGGGTTATCACTAAAGGCCAAGTAATAAGTGGCCCTGCGTCACCAGGCCAACAGGTTTGAATAGGTAGTTTGCCTAGGTCTACATTTTCTCCTTCTATTACTATATCTTGGCAGGAAGCTTTTTTTACAACTTCCGTAGGCATATTTAAAATTTGTTTAAACTTTCCTCTATTATCCCAAAGATCTTTTATTCCTTTTGGGGGCTCGGGCTCTTTCAGGAAAGCAAGAAGCTCACCTACTTCTCTCAGGGCCTGAAGATTTTCTTTTCCCATACCCATAGCCACTCGTTCCGGCGTACCAAAAAGATTAGCCAATACAGGTATATCAAACCCTTTAGGATTTTCAAACAGTAGAGCCGGTCCACCAGCATTGAGGGTGCGATCACAAATTTCAGTCATTTCCAGAATAGGATCGACTTCAATTTTAATACGCTTTAACTCTCCACGCTCCTCTAAGAATTTAATAAACTCCCTAAGGTCTTTATGTTTTATAGTCATAGCAGATAATAGTTAGAAATAGGCATGCACCAAGTGTTACGATAATGGTTTATAATTGCAACTTTTTACAAGGTATTAAGTGAGTTAACATTACATTGCAAGGTACTACTTACTGTTACAGTATTGTATACCAAACGAACCTTAAGCATCAAAAAGGAACAAATGAAAAATTTTTTCATAGCGCCATCAATTCTATCTGCCGACTTTGCTCGACTAGGAGAAGAAGTTCAAGGAGTTATTGATGCAGGAGCAGATATAATCCACTTTGATGTTATGGATAATCATTTTGTGCCTAATCTGACTGTTGGTCCTATGGTTTGTCGAGCATTACGAAATTTTGGTATAACAGCGACTATCGATGTTCATCTTATGGTGGAGCCTGTAGATCAGCTAATAAGTGAGTTTATTATGGCCGGTGCTGATTGGATTACATTTCACCCAGAGGCTTCAGTTGATATAAATCGATCTCTGCAACTAATAAGAGATGGAGGATGTAAGTGTGGTTTAGCTATTAATCCAGAAACAAATCTAGATTTTGTAAAACTTTTCTTAAAAAAAATAGATGTAATTTTATTAATGAGTGTTAACCCTGGTTTTGGCGGACAAAAATTTATTCCGGAAACATTAGAAAAACTGAGAGATGCTCGAGCACTCATTGATGATAGTAAATTAGATATTTACCTTGAGATTGATGGTGGTGTTGGTATTAATAATATTAGAGAAATTGCTAACGCAGGAGCAGACACTTTTGTTGCAGGCTCTTCTATTTATGGGACTGATGATTACCGCTTAGCAATAACCAATATGCGTAAAGAGTTATCTAAGCTTGAGGTTTAGCTGGCTTAGCTTCCCAGTGTTCACTGAATCCATTAGAATGAATCCCTAGACTTTGCGATTATTTGTAATGGTTGCTAAATTTTAGTATCAGCATTGACATTTTATCAGTATAGCTAACTATACTCCGTTTTTTTATATTTGGTTGTGCACATAAATTTTCGAGACGTACAACTTGGGTTATTTAATTAAGCTCTACGCCCTGATTATTCTGCGTTAATCTGCCCGAGGAAGCAGTTATGACTCCTGAAAAATTTTCTACATTGGCCAGTCAAAATTATAGTCTCGTCCCAGTGACAAGAGAGGTTTTAGCCGATCTAGAGACACCACTCTCGTGTTACTTAAAATTAGCTAGAGGGGCATATTCTTATTTATTTGAATCGGTTCAAGGTGGAGAAAAATGGGGGCGCTATTCACTGATAGGGTTACCCTCAAGTACCATATTAAAAGTCTTTGGCGATCAACTAGTAATAGAGAAAAATCATAAAATAACCGAATCTAAAACCACAATAGATCCATTAAGTGATATTGAGGAATTTCAAGCCAGATACCAGATACCAGACCTGCCTGAATTACCCCGTTTTACTGGCGGCCTAGTAGGATACTTTGGTTATGATGTAGTGCGTTATGTTGAAGATAGATTAAGTAAATCTGCGCCCACAGACGATCTGGGTAATCCTGATATTTTGTTGATGGCCTCTGATGAAGTAGTAATTTTTGATAACTTATTAGGAAAAGTAATTTTTGTTGTTCATCAAGATACTTCTACTCATGATGCTTGGAATAACGCTCAAAATAGACTAGACGAGCTAGAGGCCAAACTAAAAAAATCAGTTCCAGATCTACCACCTTTAGATTTGAATGGAAGAGAAAAAAATGAATCTGACTTTGTATCTAGTTTTGGGAAAGATAATTTTCTTGCAGCTGTCAAAAAGATTAAAAATTATGTGTTAGCTGGCGATGTAATGCAGGTAGTTCCATCTCAGCGGCTTTCCATAGAATTTAAAGAAGAACCACTGAACCTATACAGAGCGTTACGCTTTTTAAATCCGTCACCCTATATGTATTTTTTGGACCTAGATTCTTTTCATATAGTAGGATCATCGCCTGAGATTTTGGCGCGCCTAGAAGACGGAGAAGTTACTGTTAGACCGATTGCAGGTACTCGTCGAAGAGGGCGCAACCCCTTAGAGGATCTTTCGTTAGAAAAAGAACTAATAAATGATCCAAAAGAAATTGCAGAACATTTAATGCTCATTGATTTGGGGCGCAACGATGTAGGAAAAGTCTCACAAACAGGCACAGTTAGCTTAACTGATCAGATGATAGTAGAACGTTATTCGCATGTTATGCACATAACATCTAACGTTACTGGCCGAGTCAAACCAGGCACTAGCGCTATGGACGTGCTTCGAGCTACTTTACCGGCGGGTACTTTGAGCGGAGCCCCAAAAATTCGGGCTATGGAGATAATTGACGAAATTGAACCAGTGAAAAGAGGTATCTATGGAGGAGCTGTAGGGTATATTTCCTGGAACGGTAATATGGATACTGCTATAGCTATTAGAACAGCAATTATTAAAGATGAAAAACTTTACGTACAAGCAGGAGCTGGAATCGTAGCAGATTCCATACCAGAATTAGAATGGAAAGAAACCATAAATAAAGCACGCGCTATTTTTCGTGCTGTTGATTTAGTTGTTTAAGGTGGTTTGGCTATGATTTTAATGATCGATAATTATGATTCATTTACCTATAACGTAGTGCAATATCTGGGCGAACTAAAAGCTGATGTTCAGGTGATAAGAAATGATGAATTAACGCTCGATGAAATAGATTGCATGAATCCTGAGAAAATAGTTGTTTCACCTGGTCCGTGTACCCCAAACGAGGCAGGAATTTCTGTCGCTACGATTAATCGATTTTTTGGAAAAATTCCTATTTTGGGAATCTGTCTGGGCCATCAGAGTATTGCTCAGGCTTTCGGTGGAAATATTGTTCGAGCTAGAAATGTAATGCATGGAAAAACATCACCTATCTACCATAATAACCAAGGAGTTTTTAGAGGCCTTCCCAGTCCCTTTGAGGCTACACGCTATCATTCGTTAATTGTGGAACGCAAAAGTTTACCTAGCTGTCTCGAGGAAACTGCTTGGACACAAAAACCGTCAGGTGAAATTGATGAAATCATGGGTTTTCGACACAGAGATTTTCCAGTTGAAGGAGTCCAGTTCCATCCAGAGTCAATACTCACTCTAAGAGGACATGATTTGCTAGAAAATTTTTTAAAATATTAAAGGTCGTTATGGATATAAAAAAAGCAGTTAACGTAGTTTTGAACGGACATGATTTGCAAATCAATGAAATGCGTGAAGTGATGATGCAAATTATGTCTGGTAAGGCTACTGACGCACAGATCGGTGGATTTTTGGTTGCTCTGCGTATTAAGGGTGAAACTGTAGATGAGATTACTGGGGCCGCTCAAGTAATGCGTGAATTATCTATACCATTAAATATAAGTAGTGAAAATTTGGTTGATATAGTTGGAACAGGAGGTGACAGCGCTGGTATATTTAATGTATCCACGGCAAGTATTTTTGTCGCTGCAGCCGCAGGCGCTAATATTGCTAAACATGGAAACCGTGGCGTTAGTAGTAAAAGTGGTAGTGCAGATTTATTAGAATATGCTGGGGTAAATCTAGATTTATCAGTTCAACAGATAGCTCTTTGCGTTAAAGAGGTTGGTGTCGGGTTCATATTTGCCATAAATCATCATGCAGCTATGAAGCATGCGGTTGGTCCTCGTAAAGAGTTAGGTATTCGCACTATCTTTAATTTATTGGGACCACTAACAAATCCTGCAAATGTTCCTAATGTGGTATTAGGCGTCTATGATAAAAAATGGCTTCGACCAATAGCAGAAGTGATGAAAGAGCTGGGTGGTAAGCATGTTTTTGTTGTTCACTCGGAGGATGGTTTAGATGAAATTAGTATATCTTCTAATACCTGGGTAGCAGAACTGAAAAATAATAGGATTTCAGAATACACTATTAGTCCAGAAAATTTCGGAATGAAAAAAGGTGATCTTAAAGAGCTAAAAGTTGCTAATTCAAAAGAGAGTTTAGAAATAATAAAATCTGCACTAAGCAAACAGCATGTCTTTTCATCCAAAATGGAAGCTGCATCTGATATGATAGCCCTTAATGCTGGAGCAGCTCTTTATGTGTCTGGGATAGCAGAAAATCTAGAAGAAGGGGTTATATTGGCCCAAGATTCTATTGGTAGTGGATTAGCGAAGGAAAAAATATCACAGCTTGCTTCGTTTACGCATTGCTTCAATTAACCTGACTTAATGGATTCAGTATTGGAAACTCCAACAGTATTAAAAAAAATTATTATTAATAAGGTCGAAGAAGTGGCCAGTCGTCAAAAAAATATATCACTGGCAGAGCTAAAGAATCGATGTTTCGGGGATTTAAAAAATAGAGAATTGAGGAGTTTTTCTGGTGCCCTATCAGCAAAAATTAAGGATGGATCCCCTGCAGTTATTGCAGAGATAAAAAAAGCTTCTCCGAGTAAAGGTGTTATAAGAGAAAACTTTGATCCTGCTCAGATTGCATACAGCTATCAACAAGGAGGAGCTGCCTGCTTATCGGTTTTGACAGAAAGTAAATATTTTCAAGGCTCGGATGATTATTTAAAAATAGCCAGAAATATAACTTCACTACCAGTGCTACGAAAGGACTTTTTGATTGACCCATATCAGGTTTATGAGTCCTATGTTTTGGGTGCTGATTGTGTACTGCTCATTGTTGCAGCTTTGGACCAAAAAACTCTCGAGGAGCTGCATGAGATTTCCTTAGAGCTTGGATTAGATATTTTAGTTGAGGTGCACAACGAGGAAGAACTAGAGAGAGCCCTTTTGATCGATAATCCCATGATTGGTATCAATAACCGTAATTTGCACACGTTTGATACCAACATTCAAACGACCATTGATCTGTTGAGTAAAATATCAAAAGATAGAATTATCATTACGGAAAGTGGTATTTTGACTCCTAAGGATGTAGCCACATTGAGAGAATTTGAAGTAAATGCCTTCCTGGTGGGTGAAATATTTATGCGTGCTGATAATCCAGGATTAAAATTATCCGAAATGTTTGCTTGATATTAGACTAAAATTGCTCAAGGTTATGTAATGTTATGAAGGCAAAAATTTCATGGAATGGAGAAGCTAAATTTATAGCTGAATCTGAGTCAAAGCATACAGTTCTTATGGATGGACCTCCAGAACATGGTGGAAAAAATTCAGGCCCGCGTCCTATGGAAATGATATTAATGGGTATGGGTGGTTGCGCAGCTTTCGATGTGGTGTATATTTTAAATAAAGGCCATCAAAATTTTATAGAATGTACAGTTGAAGTGGAAGCAACTAGAGCTAAAGAAATTCCCGCGGTATTCACTAAAATACACCTTCATTTTTTAGTATCAGGAGCTAATATTAAAGAAAATATAGTCCGTAACGCAGTCAAATTATCTGCTGAAAAATATTGTTCCGCTTCCATCATGCTGAGGAATGGTGGTGTTGAAATCACACATTCTTTTAAAATAGCTAAATCTAATAGTTAAAATATCCCAAGGTCCTTTTTTCCTGAAAAAAAAGGCAGCTTGCGCTGCCTAAAATAGGAGGGGTAATGGAATGAAAAACTTAGAAAATTCTACTCTGAATAGTTGCAATCTCAAATATTCAAATTAAATGAAGCAATAATTCTTATTATTAATATAAACTCTAGCAATCTATGACTCAAATGTATTAATATAATAGAATTAATAACTTGGGAGAATGCTGTTGGACGCTAAGGTACTAGCCCGAATAGACCTGAACTTACTGGTTGCCTTGCAGCACCTCTTGGAAGAAGAGAGTGTCACTAAAGCTGCTGAACGTTTGTTTATCACACAGCCCGCAATGAGCAAGACATTACATCGTTTACGCGAAACGTTCGATGATCCATTGTTTGTTAGAAGTGGTAGAGGCTTATCGCCTACCCCAAGAGCTGTAGAATTAAAAAAACAGCTTCCCCTCGTTCTTTCATCTATAACAAGTATGATGGCGAAAAATGAGTTTGATCCTGCTACATACGAAGGTGAAATTTATATTATGTGCGCTGAATTTATAGCTGTTCAGGTGATGCCAGCACTTACTCAAAATTTAATTAAGGAGGCCCCACTAATGACTATTAGATTAGTGGGAGAAAATATTGATATTAAGGCTGCGGGGCTTGAGAAAGGCGACTTAGATTTCGCTATTGAAATCGGGCGTGCATACTCTGAAGAATATCATGAGACTGGTTTAGGGCACTTTACGCCAGCTGTCTGGATGCGCACTGGACATCCTTTGGCAGGAAGAGAGCAACTAAAACTAAATGAAATGCTGGAGTATCCATTTGTTCAATATGCACTTCTTCGATCACCATCTGGCGATACAACACAACAAACACGTTTCGATGCACAGCTTAAGTCTAAGGGTCAAGAGAGAAAAAAAGCTATGGTAACAGCCCAGCTCATGACAGCATTAAATGTTCTCTGGGCAACTGATTCCTTGATGATGGGTACAATGAACGACTTGAAAACGGATGGGGCTACCTACGGGGTGGTACGTAAGTCATATCCAAAAGAGTTAGATTTTGATACCACTATACCTATAGTTCTTGTACAGCATACTAGAACGATCAAGTCTGCTGTCCATAGATGGTTGAAAAATAAAATTACAGATGTGGTAGTTGATACTCAAAAAAAACTTGAAGAAAATCTTAAATAAAATGGCTAATTTTCGTCATAGTCTTTGATGCTGAAGTCATCAAAATTTTGACAGGTAAAGGAAACTTAGCACCGCCAGCATCTAACGCCTGTTCTGCATGAGACGCTTCGTCCGCAAGCATTTGGGTAACAATTGCGCGACTTTTAATATCTATAGATGGCAATTTCTCTAAATGAAGGTTCAAATGCTCGCAAACCTGATCTTCTGTTGCCGCAACAAATCCTAAACTGAGCTTATCGCTTATTGCTCCTGCTGCAGCGCCAAGGCCAAAAGACATAGCATACCAAATAGGGTTAAACACGCTGGGCCGCTCTCCTAGCTGAACAACACGTTCCCGGCACCAAGCCAGATGATCTGTCTCCTCTATTGCCGCGGACTCCATTTTTTTTCTAACAGTAGCTAGCTTTGCTGTTAGAGCTTGCCCTTGGTAAAGTGCCTGGGCACAAACCTCTCCTGTATGGTTAACTCTCATCAATGCTGCAGATTGATGCTTTTCTGACTCTGACAATTCCGCCATTTCAGTAGCTTTTGCTGGAGATGGACGATTATGTGGCGGATTGGACAGTGTTATTGTTTTCAGAGCTATGTCTACTTGAGATATAAAATTATCAATAGCTGATTGATGCCTTGAACTCATAAATATTGCCAAATTTGTGTGTAAAGTTAAGGTATCATATCAAAATTCAAATCAATGTAGCTAGATGTTTAAATGACGATTGATAAGTATACAAACCTAAATGATGGTATTTACAGTATTGACGCTCGCTATATCTGTCCAGGTAACGCATGTTGTTACCTAATGATTGAAGGAGATGAAGTAGCGATTATAGAGACTGGAACTACTTATACAGCAGATGGCATCGATGAAGCTCTTCGTTCATTGGGTTTAGGTGACGAAACGGTAAAATATATAATACCAACCCATGTACACCTAGATCATGCAGGTGGGGCCGGGGTGTTGATAAAAAAATATCATAAGTCCCGTCTAGTCATACACCCTAAAGGTGCACGACATATGGTCAATCCAGATAAGCTGATTGCCGGCTCTAGAGCAGTTTATGGAGAAGAAAGATTTACACAATTTTATGGCGAAATTGTTCCAGTTTCCGAAGATCGAATACTCATTATGAAAGATAAAGATAAACTCTATCTGAAAAAGAGAGTTTTAGAGTTTCGCGATACACCTGGGCACGCAGATCATCATTTTTGTATTTGGGATCACGTCAGTCAAGGATGGTTCTCTGGAGATACATTTGGGATTTCTTATGAGCTAATGGGCAATGAGCCACACCGAGTTATTGTACCTACAACCTCACCAGTGCAGTTTGATCCAGATAAACTAATAACCTCTATAAATCTGATGATGAGTTATAGACCTAAGCAATTCTTCCTGACCCACTTCGGCGCTGTAAGAGCTCCTGAAAAAAAAGCTTGTATGCTCACAAAGCAAATTGAGTCTTACAGAAAAATTGCCTATAAATTACGCTTTGAATCAGACAGAGAGAGTAAAATATATCTTGCGTTAAAAAAAATGACATTAGCTTACATATTAGAAGCTTTGCCAAATTGCGATATCGATATGATGGGAGAGTTATTAGAGCTGGATTTTAAATTAAATGCCCAAGGACTAGATATATGGTTATCTAAACTGAAGCAGAAAATTTAGAAAAATAGAAACTCTACATTACTCAGCATGAAGTGCTAACAGAGCATTATCCACCATAAAATTATTGTTCTCTTTTGATTGCACGATAGCCGATATCGTCTCGAAAAAAACAGTTATCCCAATAAATTTTGTTAGTCAGCTGGTATGCTTTTTTTTGTGCATCAGTTATGTTGTCTCCCATACCAACAGCACACAGAACTCTACCGCCACTAGTAGTAACCTTCCCATTAATAAGAGATGTTCCCGCATGAAAAATCTTTTTAGTATCTGATGGTTTATTAGGAATACCAGATATTACATCACCTGTATCGTATTTATGAGGATACCCACCTGCAGCAATCACAACACCCAGTGCTGGCCTAGGATCCCATTCAATATTATACGTGTCTAATTTTTTATCTAGCGCCGCATTACATAGAGCAAGCAGGTCTGACTTGAGGCGCATCATTATAGGTTGTGTTTCTGGGTCACCAAAGCGACAGTTGTATTCAATTACCTTAGGAGATCCATCTGGCATGATCATCAAGCCGGCATAAAGAAATCCTGTATAGACGTTACCCTCTTCGGCCATGCCTAAAACTGTTGGCTTAATTACCTCCTTCATAACACGATCATAAATTTCAGCGGTAACAACAGGTGCTGGAGAGTAAGCTCCCATACCTCCAGTATTTGGACCACTGTCACCATTATCACGAGCCTTATGGTCTTGCGAAGTTGCCATTGGCAATATATTTTTTCCATCTACAATAACGATAAAGCTTGCTTCTTCACCAGCTAAGAATTCTTCTATGACGATGCGATGGCCTGCTTCACCAAAAGCATTACCCTCTAGCATGTCATAAACAGCTTGATTTGCTTGATCAGTTGTTGTGGCAATAACAACCCCTTTGCCAGCAGCTAGGCCATCAGCCTTGATTACGATAGGAATATTTTTTGTTTTAAGATAAGCAATTGCAGGATCTATTTCTGTAAATTTTTGATATTCAGCAGAGGGAATGTTATGTCTAGCAAGAAAATCTTTTGCAAAAGATTTCGATCCTTCTAACTGCGCAGCTTTTTTAGTGGGACCAATAATTTTTAGATTGCGCTCCAAAAAAAAATCTACAATCCCGTTTACAAGTGGTTGCTCAGGTCCAACAATAGTTAAAGTAACTTGATGGTCTTCAGCAAAAATAGCTAACTCCATAAAATTGTTTGGATCTATCACTATGTTTATTATTTTGTTTTCCAGTGCGGTACCAGCGTTACCGGGTGCTACATAGACCTTCTTGACCTCAGTATTTTGTGCGATCTTCCATGCTAAAGCATGTTCTCGTCCACCAGATCCAATTATTAAGATGTCCATGGATACTAATTCCTCAAAGCAAGGTTATTTTTAGTGACGGAAATGCCTTATTCCTGTGAAGACCATTGCCATACCATACCCATCAGCAGCAGCAATTACCTCTTCGTCACGGATAGAGCCACCAGGTTGAATAACGCAGCTAATTCCTTCTTTCCCTGCACTATCAATACCATCTCTAAAAGGAAAGAACGCGTCGGAAGCCATAACAGAACCCTTAACCTCAAGACCTGCATGCTCAGCTTTTATTCCAGCAATCCGTGCTGAATTTATTCTGCTCATTTGGCCCGCACCAACACCTATAGTTCTATTTTTCTTTGTGTATACAATAGCGTTAGATTTAACCATTTTTGCTACTTTCCAAGCAAAAATCATTTCTTCAAATTCTTCGTCAGTCGGAATTCTTTTAGTGACCACCTTTAGGTCTGAGCGAGTTATCATCGTATTATCTTTATCTTGTATCAGCAGTCCACCGCTGACTCGTTTGAAATCAAACCCTGAAGATACTTCTTGCTCCCACTTTCCACAGACCAAAAGTCGAACATTTTTCTTACTAGAAATTATAAGCTTTGCTGCGTCTGAAACACTCGGAACGATAATAACCTCAACAAATTGCCGCTCACAAATAGCTGCTGCAGTTTCTTCATCAAGATCTCGATTGAATGCGATAACTCCACCAAAAGCAGATTCTGGGTCAGTACTAAAAGCCAAATCATATGCCGCGTTAATATTGCTCGCTACTGCTACACCACAAGGATTAGCATGTTTAACAATGACGCAGGCAGGCTGATCAAATTGCCTCACACACACCAGTGCAGCGTCTGTATCAGCTATGTTATTGTATGAGAGCTCTTTTCCTTGAATTTGCAGTGCTGTGGAAACATTAGATTCAGTTGTATCTCTTTCTATATAAAACGCTGCCTTTTGATGAGGGTTCTCTCCGTATCTCATTTCTTGATTTTTAACAAACTGCATATTAAATGTGTTAGGAAAACTAGATTTTTCGTTTTTAGTATTGCAAGCACCAAAGTGGCTAGCAATCATGCCATCGTAGGCAGCAGTATGCTCGAATGCTTTTATCATTAAACTATAGCGAGCCTCGTAAGATGTACAGCCAGATTGATTATCCAGCTCTTGTAAAACCATACCATAGTCTTGAGTACTAACAACTACGGTGACATCCTTATGATTTTTGGCTGCGGATCTAACCATACTTGGTCCTCCGATATCTATGTTTTCAATAGCGGTAGCTAAATCGCAATCTGGGTCAGCTACAGCAGCGGCAAAAGGATAAAGATTAACCACTACCATATCTATTTCTAAGATTTCATGAGCAGCCATTACTTTATCGTCAATTCCTCGACGGCCGAGTATCCCTCCATGAATTTTAGGGTGAAGTGTTTTTACCCTTCCATCCATCATTTCTGGAAACCCAGTATAATCTGAAACTTCACGAACTTTGATGCCATTCTCTTTAATTAAACGGAAGGTCCCCCCAGTAGACAAAATTTCAACTCCTTTGAGGCTGAGTGATCGAGCAAACTCAACTATTCCAGTTTTGTCAGATACACTGATCAGAGCACGTGAGACTTTACGTAGATCATTCATAATATTCTCGTTAATGGTTTTTTGTTGCGAGTAGCGGACTATAAAAGACTATACTCCTTAAGTTTTTTTCTTAATGTTCCGCGGTTAAGGCCCAGTACTTCAGCTGCTTTGCTTTGGTTTTTATTAGTAAAAGCTAGTGTGGCCTCTAGTAATGTTGCTTCCACTTCTTTAATAACTAGGCTGTAAAGGTCATGAGTAGTTTGGTCCCCAATAGAATTAAAATATTCATCAAGTGCGTGTACAAGGCACTTCTTAACAGATTCATGTTTATGGGCATCTGGTTTTTTGGGATTAATTTTTAATACTACTTGCTTTTTATCGATGCCACTCATGCTACTTTATTCCAAGTAATTTTTGTTGAGGTAAAAAAATCATACAGACTTTGCATTTGCTGTTCAGAGTTGTCCAATTGGAAAAATTGACGCCGGTATTCTTTACAATTTGATAAGTTATTAACGTACCAGCCTATATGTTTACGGGCAATTCTGACCCCTAGATATTCACCGTAATGTCTATGTATATCCTTAATATGGGAGCTAATTGCAGCTACTACTTCACTCTTTGATGGTTGTTTTAGAACGAACCCTCGTTCAAGGTAGTGATTGATTTGATTGAATATCCATGGATTTCCTTGAGCTGATCGACCAACCATGACTGCTGCGGCACCAGTATAATCCAGTACATATTTTGCATCTTGAGGTGATGATATATCACCATTTGCAAATACTGGAATTGATGATGCCTCTACTACAGATGCAATAGTGTCATATTCTGCGTTTCCTAAAAATCGACACTCACGCGTTCGGCCATGAACTGCTAATGCCTTTATTCCAGCATCTTCAGCAATTCGAGTAATTGTTAAAGCATTTCGGTTCTCTTTACTCCATCCCGTGCGAATTTTTAACGTCACAGGAACATCTACAGCTGAAACAACAGAATTTAGAATTCTTGCGACGAGGTTTTCATCTTGAAGTAATGCTGATCCTGCAGCTCTTTTAAGAACTTTTTTCGCCGGGCAGCCCATATTTATGTCAATAATTTCAGCACCCAATTCTACATTTTTCTTTGCCGCCGCTGCCAATATTTCCGGAACACTTCCAGCTAGCTGAACGGATCTAGGTGAAATTTCATTTTTAGAAATCAATCTCTGCATACTTTTTCGGCTTCCCCAAAGAGAAGTATCAGACGTTAACATCTCTGATGTAGCCAGACCCGCGCCTAGCTTCTTACACAAATTACGAAATGGAAGGTCAGTAATGCCTGCCATTGGAGCTAATATGACCCTACTTTGAATCTTGTGACGCCCAATTTTTATCAAAGTTTGAAGCCCCTATCAACATTGGCATTAAATCAACGATATGTATTTCATACCAGTCATTAATCTTAGTCAATAAATTCCTTACTATACTTAAAAAAATGTTCTAAATATTAGGAAATTTGAGATGAAATTGTAAGGAAATTTACACTGAAGAGCTCTGAAAAATTCCTCTATAGTCCTAGTTTTTTCTCAAGATAATGTATATTTACACTGCCTTTCTGGAACTCTTTGTCAGAAGCTAAATCTCTCTGAAGGCTAATATTCGTTTGTATGCCCTCTATATGAAGTTCGTCTAGTGCGCTGACCATCCGAGAAAGAGCACCACCTCTATCCTTACCACGAGTTATAATTTTACCTATCAAGGAATCGTAGTATGGCGGCACTGTATATCCAGTGTAAATATGCGAGTCAACTCTGACTCCGTTACCACCAGGAGCGTGATAGGCGGTTATTTTTCCTGGACTAGGCATAAATGTAGATGAGTCTTCAGCATTTATTCGACATTCAAATGCATGCCCCCTAATAACTACATCTTCTTGTCTCATACTCAGTTTTTCCCCACCTGCAATCAACAGTTGCTCTTTCACTATGTCTATACCAGTGATCATCTCTGTTACAGGATGCTCGACTTGAATTCGAGTATTCATTTCAATAAAAAAGAACTCACCTTTTTCATAAAGAAACTCGAATGTACCAGCTCCCCGATAGCCAATCTGTATACAAGCGTCAACACAAGCCTTCAGAACGGCATCACGTGCAACTTGAGGTATGTTTGGTGCAGGCGCTTCTTCTAATACTTTCTGGTGACGACGTTGTAAAGAGCAATCACGATCACCCAAGTGAACTGCGTTACCCTGTCCGTCAGCTAACACTTGTACCTCTACGTGGCGAGGATCCTCTAAAAATTTTTCCATATAGACAGTATCGTCACCGAAAGCTGCTTTTGCCTCTGCCTTAGTAAGTTGTATTGCGTTAGTCAGTTCGCCTTCGTTTCTGACAACACGCATACCTCTTCCACCTCCGCCAGCTGCAGCTTTGATGATTACTGGATATCCTATATCAGCTCCGATTTTTTTACTGCGGTATGCATCATCGTTAAGGGAGCCGTTTGAGCCCGGTACGGTGGGCACGCCAGCTGCAATCATGGTACTTATTGCAGCAACTTTATCTCCCATTGTTCGAATTACAGAGGCAGTTGGACCGATAAATATAAACCCACTTTTTTCTACTCGTTCAGCAAAATCTGCATTTTCAGCAAGAAATCCATAGCCAGGGTGAACTGCTTGTGCATTAGAAATTTCCATAGCGCTAATAATTGCTGGTACGTTCAAATAGCTATGTGTAGATGAGTTTGGACCAATACAAATAGACTCATCTGCAAGCAATACATGCTTGAGATTTTGATCAGCCTTAGAATGGACTGCAACGGTTTTTATGCCAAGTTCTTTGCATGATCTAAGGATTCGTAGGGCGATTTCCCCACGATTAGCAATAAGTACTTTTTCCAGCATAGCTATGGTTCCTATTTTCTGGGTTTATATGATGGTGATCATAGGTTGATCAAACTCAACTGGTTCGCCATCTTTAGCTAGAACTGCTCCAACGACACCAGCTTTGTCAGCTTTTATCTGATTCATCATTTTCATAGCTTCAATAATACACAGTATGTCACCGACGCTTACTTGCTGTCCCTCCTCAACAAAAACTTTCTCTCCTGGAGCCGATGACCGATAAAAAGTTCCAACCATAGGAGACTTAACTATATGCCCTTCAATAGAGTTGGCTACAGGTTCTTCATTAGAAGAGGAAGTTGGCATGCCTGACACCTGGGCTATCTTAGGAACCAGTATGTTCGGTTGTGAGATAGCAACTTGGCCGCCACGACTTATGCGAATAGATTCTTCGGATTCCTTAATCTCTAATTCACTGATATCAGAATCTTCTATTAGCTCTATTAGTTTTTTAATTTTTCGTATATCCATTTATGCTCGCTCCAAATGGGAGAATTATTATTTATGGTCTAGTTCTACTAGAGCCGCATTTAACGCCAATTCGTAACTAAGATTTCCAAAACCACAAATAACACCTCTTGCTATGTCAGAGAAATAAGACGATTGTCTGAATTCTTCTCGTCCATGTATGTTTGATAAATGAACCTCAATAAATGGAATATTGATCGCAAGTAAAGCATCACGAAGTGCAATACTAGTATGAGTGAAAGCTGCGGGATTAAAGATAATAAATTTTATACCTTCTTTTTTTGAGGAATGAATTCTATCTATTAAGGTGTGTTCTGAGTTGCTTTGAAATGCTACTAATTGATGGCCTTTATTTTTACAAATAGCTAGAAGATTTTGATTAATCTCATCTAGATTTTTGTTGCCGTATAGGCTTGGTTCTCTATCGCCTAATAAGTTTAAGTTGGGACCGTTGAGCGCTAATATAGTTGCCATGATTTTCCTAGGAACGTTATTAAGTACAGATGTCGAGATATTGGCATGATCATCGACTAGTTCGAAGTTTGCATTAAAATTTTTCAACTGTCCAATTTTTTGAATTTTTGACTCATATAGCTACAATTTTAAGAAAAATAACAGATCTTTAGTAATTTTTTTTACTCTAAGTTTTGAATATTAGCAACTTTACCCATTACTTTAAGAAGATAGGGGCATGATTACAGTCATTTTCAGTAACTTACGTTAAATATCTGTATAGTTACCTTATATTCTTCGATAATTCGTCTATCATTTTATTTATAGTAAGAATTTGTGGAAGAATTACTGGATTGATCTTTCCCGAGGGGTAAAAAAGATATAAAGGAACACCGCTACGGTTATAAGTATCCAGTAGCTCGGTTATTTCAGGATTATAGCTTGTCCAATCTGCTTTAAGATATGTTATTTGATTTTTTTTCAAGAGCGTTGAAAAATTTTCTGTATTAAGAACCATTTTTTCATTTACTAAGCAAGTAATGCACCAATCAGCGGTTAGATTAACAAAAACTGAGTCCTCATTTCTTAGTAAAGTATTTAACTTATCTTTTGAATAGGTCTCCCATGAACCACTTTTAACTCCTATATTATGCTCACTCCAAAGTGGTAAAAGCATAGCCAAGAAAAGCATGGTCAATCCTATAACTTTGGTTATACCACCCTTGTATTTCTTATGAAGCCATATTGTAAATAAGATAAAAATAATCCCACACAAAGTTGCAGATACAACGTCGCTATTAGTTTGCCTACCCAGGACCCAAAGCAACCAGACTGCCGTCAAGTAAAGTGGAAATGCCAGAAATTGCTTAAAATTATCCATCCAGGCACCTGGTTTTGGCAGCCATTTCGATAAACTAGGTAAGCAGGTGATTAGTAGTATTGGAAAAGCCATCCCCAAGCCTAAAAAAACAAAGGCACTGAGTGCGATGAACGTTGGCTGAGTTAGTGCAAGACCAAGCGCAGTTCCCATGAAAGGTGCGGTGCATGGACTCGCAACTATGGTGGCAAGAAGCCCAGTCATGAATGAAGAGCTTAGATTGTTGCCCTCGGTGGAATGCTGCCCCCAGTTCATCATACTTTTACCGATTTGCAGCCACCCAGAAAAACTAAGACCCATAACTATAAACAAGTAAACTAAAGCTCCAATGAAAACTGGCGATTGAAGTTGAAATCCCCATCCTATAGCCTCTCCTGAGTTTCGTAAAATCATTAAAAGTGACCCAATAACACTAAAGCATATTAGTATGCCTGCTGCATATGCAAGTCCGTGCAAATATTTATTATTGCTACTCGAATTTACATTAGCTAGGTTCAATATTTTCAGGGATAAGATAGGGAAAACACAGGGCATAAGATTAAGAGCTAGTCCGCCTAAGAAAGCGAACATTAGCATCAGAAGAATCGGTATAATTTCCATTTCTTCAATCGGAAGCGCTCGAGAGATCTTATCCGTGGGATTACTAAAAAAAACTTCCACAGGGGTTTCCTCAAGATAAGCTATAGATTTATTAGAGTCGATAGAAATAACTTGACGCCTAATTGGATAGCAAAGCCCTGCATCAGCGCAACCCTGTGACTCAATAATTATGTTCTGATTAAGTTCGCGAAGAGGAATTGAAAAACTCGTATGACCATAGTAGACCTCTAAGTTTTTATTATAGTATTCATCATGAATCAATTGCCCAGTTGAAAAGATGGGCTTAACGGTTAATTGTTCACTTTTCTCATCTAGAAAATTAAACCGGTCCCTGTAGAGATAATATCCAGGAGCTATAGTCCAATCTAGAATAAGTAAGTTATCCTTTATATCTACGTTAAGTTTATATGCTTCTTCGACGGACAAAAACTTTGTAGCACTAAAAGCTACTGAATTACTGATATTTTCTTCGTTTGTTGTTTTAGCGGATGTATTAGACATAAAAAGAAGAACACTAACTGAAAATAGTATGTTGAGAATATAAAAATATGAGATTTTTTTTAGCATCATGCCACTCATTAAAGTCGACTTAGTTAATATTCAATAATAAGCATATACCTTAAGGCAAAGCTTGCGAATTGTTTTTTAATTAAACCAATAAGAGATTGGCTCATAAAAGTAATAGTTTGTATCAGTACGTTAGAGCATTAGTTTATAATTCAGTAAAAATATATAAAACATTTTATACTTTCAAGGCACCTAAAAAATGATTAAACAATCAACGTCAAAATACTTGTTGGTCTTAATATCACTACTTTTAGCTGGACCGAATGCAGTAGCAATCCAGGAGCCATCTGTTGGAATTTCTGTCGATGGTGGATATATTCGACAAATGCCACCAGGTCAAATTTTAACAGCTGCATTTGTCAGCCTAAAAAATACAACCAAAAATACATGTAGACTTTTAGGGGCATCCTCTGCTATTGCTGATAAAATTCAAATACATGGCCATTTTCATAAAGACGGGATGATGTCCATGCGGCCTGTTAAAGGCATAGATATAGCAGCTGGAAAAACTATTTCTTTGCAGCCAGGAGGTTATCATTTAATGTTGTTTGGGCTGAAGCATGACTTGATTGAAAACCAGTTACATCAAATAACCCTTCTGTTTGATAAATGTCCAGATGTAGTTTTTAATGCGAACGTAAAAAATATGAGCCATCATAAAAATCACGATTAAATAAAAAAATTAGCAGGGTAATTTTGATAATAGAGACGATAATTCTAGGTATTGCTCTAAGTGTAATCTCGGCCCCTGCTGACTAACTACGTATGAAGCAGCTAGTGCTGCAAAATCTCCCGCAATTTTGTAATTGTATCCATGCGTAATAGCATACAAAAAGGCACCTGCGAATATATCTCCAGCACCATTTGTATTAATAGCCGTTGTGCTATGAGCCTCTATGATATGTTGATTTTCTCCATCATAAACTATTGCACCATTATCCCCCATGGTTACAACATAACTTACAGCAGACCGTTTAAGTAACTCTAGAGACATATTTAGATCAGAGCTATCGGTCCAACTTAGCGCCTCGGCTTGGTTGCAAAATAGAAGATCGATTTTATTTCCGATCATTTCCTGTAAACCGCTTTTGAAGAAAGACACCATCGCTGGGTCTGACAAAGTAAGTGCAACTTTTACCCCATTTATTTCAGCAATTTTACGCGCTTCAATAGCTGCTTGACGTCCAGAACTTGATGATACAAGGTAACCTTCAATGTAGAGGTAATCAGATTGGCTGATTGCTTCTGGACTAAGATCTTTAGAGGATAATTTTTCACTTACACCTAAGTGTGTGCTCATTGAGCGCTCGGCATCTGGAGTAATTAGTACTAAACATTTGCCAGTTACACCCTCTTTTGAGATATTACTAGTACTAAAATCAACCCCAGCGTTTTTGAGATCGTTTAGGTAGAATTTTCCGTTATCATCAGAAGCTACTTTACATGAATAAAAGGTTTCCCCCCCAAAAGCACTAACAGCAATTGTAGTATTAGCGGCTGAACCACCACTTTCACGTTTTGAGGTGACCAATCGTTCTTTTAGGTAGTGTGTGATCTCCTGTTGACGGGCTTCGTCTGCAAGAGCCATTAAACCTTTACCCATTTTTAATTTTTTTAGGTCTGCATCTGACGTTTGCACTTCAGTGTCCAGAAGTGCTGCGCCGACACCATAAACATTGTACTTAGACATATTTTAGAATTTCTGATGAACTGAAAATTTATTATGACCTCTAAAGATTAATAGTAAAAGCTTAGCTTACTCTTCGGCACTATTATTTTTGCAATAATATCAGCTTAAAGCTTTTATTTTTGGCTATAAGTTTTGTATGAAGCTTCTTTTCGATATATTTTTCTAACGGTATAAAGGAATTAACTACCAATAGCGCCATTCCTCCTTTTCTTAAGTGGTTAAAACTGCTCAAGACAAATTTCTGAGTAAGCTCGGCATCAGCCCCAAAACCTTTATGAAAAGGGGGGTTGCATATTACTGCGTCAAATAATCGCTTGATATTTTTGCCGCAATCGTCTGCTATAACCGCTCCATTAATATTGAGTCTTATAAAATTCTTTGAGCAGGCTAATATTGCTGCAGCATTATTATCAGTAGCAACAATAGATGCACCAGTTAGTTGACTGGCTCGTATAGAAAGATATCCATATCCACAACCGAGATCTAAAATGTCTTTTGGTTCCCTGTCAAATAAAGTTAAAAAATCAGGAATAAAATCACTCAAAAATTTACTACCTTCATCTATTTTTCCCCACCCGAATAAACCTGGTTTACTGACTAAGTGATCATTCTGAAAGGGAATACATTCCCTTAAAGCTGAGTAGTTTTGATCGTCAATTTCTTTTCTTGATGCTATATCTCGTGTTAGGTTAGATCGAGTGGCAACCGCTACATAAACAGAGCCATTTTTTTTTGTTTTAACTGGTGTACCAAAATATTCAGATGCTTTTTCAGCATACGTTTTAATGCCATCGCCTTTACTTCCTCCCAACACTAGCTCGCCATTGCTAAAAAGTACTCTATATGTACTTTTGATAATATGGTGTGTTAAAGCCTTCTCTTTTGATACCCTAAAAAGAACTTGCAGGAACGTATTGTTAGGAAAAACTGAAAAATCGAAATCATTAAAAAAAACGTCCAGCCCTATAACTTTTGCTTGCTCATAAATATCAAAGCGGTTTGTTATGAGTACTATTTTTCCAGAAGGAAGATGTTCAAAGTCAGATTTTCTTAAGTTCTCGTCAGCAATAATAAGTCGAGAGCAACTATGATCCTTAGAGTTTTTTATCATTAGGCTAAAACAGGTGTCTTGTTTTGTTTTTTTACGAGCGAAGTTTTTAGTCATGATGAAAAGTTACCCTTAGTTGCTAACACCTTAACAGACCGTTTTTTTTAAACTCAATTTCGTAGACTGATAATTTCCCACCCAAGGCTTATAGCAACTTCTCTCAATTTAGGACAAGGGTCTACTGTCACAGGAAAGTCAACTAGCTGCAACAGCGGCAGATCATTGATGGAGTCGCTATAAAAAGTACTATTTTCTAAACTAAAATCAGATGTATCCAGCCAATCGACTAAACGAGATACTTTCCCTTCCCCGAAGCTAGGTATTCCAGACACCTTTCCAGTAAATTTTTTATTGCTCTCTTCAAGTTCAGTGGCGATCAGATGTTTGATGCCTAATTTTTTGCATATGGGCTCGACCACAAAACGGTTTGTTGAGGTTATCATAACCATTGTATCTTGCTGATAGATATGCTTTTTTATGAGTTCTTCTGCCTTCGGAAGCCACATTGGATGTATGACATTCTCCATGAACTCTTTATGCAAAGCGTCAAGATCAGATCGAGTTAAGTTTACTAATGGAGCTAATGAAAATTCTAAGTAGGCTAAGATATCTAAATTTCCTTTTTGATAGTCGCTATAAAATTGATCATTTTTTCTCTTAAAGTGTACTGGGTCTACAAGTTTTTTCGTCGTTAAAAACTCTCCCCAACTATAGTCGCTGTCACCGGCAATAAGGGTGTTATCTAAGTCAAACATGGCTAGAGGCATTTTATAGGGTCCAATTGATTAATTTAAACACCCTAGCTTAACGGCAGATAGACTTGTCCTCAATAGGATACTTAATGTAAGTTGCATGTTAGAGTGAGTTTTTAAACAATTAAATGTACTGGATATTTTCAGGACCATAGGTCCAATAAATGTCTGGTTGAGAATATACTGTGATTGATAAAGACGGGTTTCGTTCAAATGTTGGCATCATAGTTTCCGATGGCATAGGTAGGTTGCTTTGGGCTAAGAGAATTAAGCAAAATGCCTGGCAGTTTCCCCAAGGGGGTATTGATAACGGTGAACCACTGGAAGCCGCACTTTATCGCGAGCTTTTTGAAGAAGTGGGACTTGAAGCTCAAGATGTTGAAATTCTTGATTGTACTAAGGGGTGGATTAGGTATCGTTTACCTGAAAACATGCAACGGAAAAATTCAAACCAGCACTTTGTCGGTCAGAAACAAAAATGGTTCTTCCTTAAACTTTTAGGCGATGAAAAGAAAATATGCTTCGACCGAAGTCTACAGCCTGAGTTTGATAACTGGGCTTGGGTAAGTTATTGGTATCCTCTAAATCAGGTTATTGAATTTAAAAGAAATGTATATCTTAGGGCTCTAAGAGAATTTTCTTTACTTCAATGTAGTCTTGAGAGAAATGCTGAATATAGCTTAGGATCAGTTGAATAGTATGTCTATGCTCGAATCACTTCGCAAGATTGTACAGGAAGCAAATGCTGCCAAAAATTTCAGTGAAGTTCTTAGTGTAATCGTCCATCAGGTTAAAAAAACTATGGATACAGACGTCTGTTCTGTATATCTTCACGACCCTGATAGTAATAGCTATGTTCTTATGGGAACTGACGGCCTTAATGAAAAGGCTATAGGTAAAGTTAACATGCCTGCTGAGGAGGGCCTCGTTGGTTTGGTAGCCTCTCGAGCAGAACCAATAAATCTTGAGGAAGCTTCTGCGCATCCTAGGTTTTCTTTTCACCCTAATACGAACGAACAGTTATTCCATTCTTTTTTAGGCTCGCCAATTATCCATCAACGCAAGACGCTTGGTGTTTTAGTTGTACAAGATAAAGAACCTCGGAGGTATGATGAAAGCGAGGAGTCGTTTCTTGTAACAGTTGCTGCTCAATTATCTGGTGTTATTGCGCATGCCGACGCCATTGGTGAGCTAAACCGCTCACTGCACCCTAAAGCCAAGACCACTAATGAAAGAATCTATTCTGGTGTAGCAAGTGCTCCAGGAATTGCTGTTGGTAATGCTTTAGTAATGAATGCCCATAATACTTTAGAGTCTATCCCTATAAAAAAAGCAGCGGATATCAATATTGAGCTAACTCAATTTCGAAAAGCGATGAGCCTAGTTAAAAGTGATATGCGAGCTTTAGATAAAAGTATGGTAGGAATATTAAGTGATCAAGAGCGTGCACTTTTTGATGCCTATGTTTGTATGCTGGACGATCAGGCTCTGGGCGGAGAAGTTATCGTGCTTATTAATGAGCATGAACTTAGTGCTCAAAGTGCTTGGGCACAAGTAATTTTAAGCCATATTAACATGTTTAAGAGTATGACAGATTCATACTTGCGTGAAAGAGCCTCTGATCTGGAGGATTTAGGACAGAGAGTACTTGCCTATCTTCAAACTGCGGCACCAGAGCGAATAACATTTCCTGATAACATAATTCTCGTGGGCGAAGATTTATCAGCTGCCTCCTTTGCTAGTGTCCCCATAGAAAAAATTGTTGCTATCGCTTCTGTTAAAGGATCTCGTAATTCCCATCTTGCAATTCTAGGCCGAGCTATAGGAATACCGACTGTCATGGGTGTAGTCAACCTTCCTTGGAATAACCTCGACGGCAAAGAAGTTATAGTCGACGGCCATAACGGACAAGTTATTGTATGTCCAGGCGTTGAATTACAAACAACCTACAATAAACAAGCTCTTGAAGAGAAGCTATTAGCAGCTAATCTTGAAAAAATCTCAGATGAGCCATGTGAAACCCTTGATGGGCATAAAATTTCTCTTTGGGTAAATACTGGCTTGCGTATTGACTCTATGTTGTCGCTTGATCGTGGAGCAGAGGGCGTAGGACTATATAGAAGCGAGATCCCGTTTTTGATGTTGGATCGTTTTCCATCCGAAGAAGAACAGCGTATATTTTATAGAGAACAGCTAGAAACGTTTTTCCCTCGGCCTGTGACCATGAGAACTCTTGATGTTGGTGGCGATAAGGATTTGCCTTATTTCCCTATCGAGGAAGATAATCCATTTTTGGGTTGGCGGGGCATTCGGGTATGCCTTGATCACCCAGAAATTTTTTTGGTACAACTCAGAGCAATGCTGAAGGCAAGTGAAGGCCTAAACAATCTTAGTATATTATTACCTATGATATCCAGTTTGTCAGAACTAGAAAGCTCTATAGAATTAATTGATCAAGCATATCATGAGCTCACGAAAGAAGAAGGGTATGATTTACAAAGACCATGGGTGGGAGCAATGATAGAAGTTCCAGCTGCAGTTTATCAAATAAAAGAGTTTGCTCGTAAGGTTGATTTTCTATCTGTAGGTACGAATGATCTAACTCAGTATCTCTTAGCAGTTGATCGAAACAACTCAAGAGTCGCAGACCTCTATGATGTTTACCATCCTAGCGTATTACGAGCTTTAAAAACTATTGTTGATGGAGCAAAAGAAGAGCAAACACCTATAAGCGTTTGCGGTGAAATGGCAGGCGATCCTATCGGCGCAGTTTTATTGATGGCAATTGGCTTCCCTGTTCTATCTATGAGTGCGACAAGCTTATTAAAAGTTAAAGCGATGTTGCGTCAGATTAGTTCGGCCTATGCGAAGCAACTACTTAAAGATGTTATATTAATGCCAGATTCCGAATCTGTTAGAAATCACATGGAAACTGCACTCAGTAAGTCTGAAATGTCCGGTCTTTTTAGGCGCAAACACTCTTATTGATTGTTTGCTAAAATGGCTTAAAAATTAAGACATACAGTTGGTATATTTTTCTATTTGATTAGGTTTATGTAAAATTAGTGTTAAAACAAAAACCATTTTTAGCTAAAGTTATTGCATGTTAATTTACCCAGAAATTGATCCTATTATATTTTCTCTTGGACCACTAAAAATACACTGGTATGGAATTATGTACCTATTGGGATTTTTTGTTGCTTGGAGAATCGCACTATTTCGAAGTAAATCAAGTGGGTCGCCTATATCCAAGAATCAAATAGAAGATTTAATTATATATAGTGCTTTTGGTGTAATACTTGGCGGACGTTTTGGCTACATAGTATTTTATAGTTTCGAACAATGGCTTTTGGATCCACTTTTATTATTTCGTATTTGGGAAGGAGGTATGTCTTTCCATGGCGGTTTACTCGGAGTTCTATTAGTTATTTGGGGCTACAGCAGAAAAATAGATAAGCCATTTCTAGCCTTAGGCGACTTCGTAGCTCCCTTAGTACCAATAGGACTTGGGTTAGGCCGCATAGGAAATTTTATGGGACAAGAACTTTGGGGTAGGCCAACAAACTCATGGGTAGGAATGCTGTTCCCAAACGACCCGCAGCAATTGCCAAGACACCCATCCCAATTATATGAGTTTCTTTTAGAGGGCGTTTTACTTTATATCGTATTAATTATAGTTTCTAAAAAACCACGATTAATGGGTGTTATTAGTGGCTTATTTTTGGCACTCTATGGTAGCTTTAGATTTACTGTTGAGCTATATCGAGCACCAGACATTGCTATTGGCTTTGATTTATTTGGATGGATAACAAGAGGCCAGTTGCTTAGTCTGCCAATGATACTTATTGGTATTACACTTATTTTATGGAGTAATTTAGAGTCAACCAAGCGCAAAAATCGCTAAATAAAGGAAGCCAGAACTACAATGAAGCAATATCTTGATTTAATGCAACATATAAAAAATAACGGTATTCGAAAAGACGATAGAACTGGAACTGGAACACTTAGTACTTTTGGATACCAGATGCGTTTTGATCTTGATGATGGTTTTCCTCTTGTAACGACTAAAAAAGTACACTTAAAATCAATTATTCATGAGCTCCTTTGGTTTATTCAGGGTGATACCAACATCAAATATTTAGTTTCAAATGGAGTAAACATTTGGAATGATTGGCCGTTTCAAAGCTGGCTCAGAGATACAGAACAAGATAAAAAGTTCACTATGTACTCAAAAGCATGGCGAGAGAGAATGACAGATTTTGTCGAGCTCATTAAAGAAGATGAAAAGTTTGCTGACCAGTATGGAGATTTGGGCCCTGTTTATGGGCGTCAATGGAGAAATTTCGAGGGAGTTGATCAGCTTGATGGGCTAGTCAAAGATATCAAGGGGGCACCTGATTCTAGGCGATTAATTGTTTCAGCCTGGAACCCAAAAGATATTCCAGTGATGGCAAAATCTGGATTACCTCCTTGCCATACTTTATTTCAATTTTATGTAGCAGAGGGGCGTCTTTCTTGTCAGCTTTATCAGAGAAGTGCCGATGTCTTCTTAGGTGTGCCCTTTAATATCGCGTCCTATGCCTTATTAACAATGATGATCGCTCAAGCTACAGGATTGAAGCTGGGTGATTTTGTTCACACTTTTGGAGACGCACATTTATACGTTAACCATCTCGATCAAGTAGAAGAACAGCTTAGCCGAAACCCGCAGTCTCTACCAAATATGCAGATTAATCCAACGGTAAAAAATCTTTTTGACTTTAAATATGAAGATTTTAGGATACTAAACTATGAGCCTCATCCTGCGATACCAGCATCGGTGGCTGTATAATGATAAAAAAAATCAAACTTTCATTAATTGTAGCTATGGCTCAAAACCGAGTTATAGGTATAAATAATCAGCTCCCTTGGCAATTGCCCGAGGATTTACAGTATTTTAAATCTGTCACTATCGGGAAACCTATTGTGATGGGAAGAAAAACTTTTGAATCTATCGGTAGGGCGTTACCTGGACGGCTAAATATTGTTATTACACGCAATGCCAACTGGTCTTTTGGTGGAGTTGAAGTTGCTTCATCTTTAAAACAAGCGAAGAATATAGCCTCTTCAGCAGAAAACTTTACACCAGAAATTATGATTATAGGTGGGTCTGAAATCTACAATAGTGCTATTAAACATGCGGAGAGATTGTATATTACGCGAATACAGCACTCATTTAAGGGAGACACCTTTTTCCCTATGTTTGACGAAAAAAACTGGAAAGAAGTTGGTCGTAAAGAGCCTCAGCATCAAACAAAAATACCTTACTTTTTTCAAATTCTAGAAAAGATTTAAGAGTCATATGCAGGAATTGGTGTATTTACCAAAGATCCAGACTAGCGTAGTGTGCGCTGTTAAAGAATTCGATATTTATGGTGAAGGTAAAATCTAAGAGATCAGGTGGCTTCAGAATTTCTTGCAGAAAACCTTAGAATTTCTTTGAAAATTGTAAAGAGATTGACGTTTTATAGGTAGATCTTCAATAGAGGAGTTTTCAAACCCCTTTTCGATGAACCAATGGCTAGCTTGAACAGTCAGTGCAAATAATTGACTTATCTTCAATTGAGAAGCTTTTTTTTCTACTACTTCAAGAAGACGTCCGGCATGGCCTTGATTCGTGAATTCAGAATGTGTGACAACACATGCTACTTCGGCTGAACACCCGTCATCAAGAGGATAAAGCGCGCAGCAGCTGATAATAGAACCTTCGCGATGCTCTACTATAAAAAACCTTGAAATCTCTAATTCTAATAATTCCCTAGAGCGTTTTACTAAGACACCTTTTTTTTCCTGAGGAGAAATTAATTCTATAAGCCCCCCAATGTCTTCAATAGAAGCTTGTCGAATTACGTCATCTCTACTTTTCAGAATTAGCGTACCGGTTCCATCTCTTGTAAATAGTTCTTCTAAAAGAGCACCATTAGACGTGTAGCTAACGATATGACTTCGGTCTACATTATTTTTACATGCTTGGTGGCATGCTTTAAGGGCCTGATGTTGTTCGAAGTCCTGACTTTTCATGTTCAGGTACTCTTGTGTCTCCTTGAGAGATAATGTTTTAAGTAATTCCCCAGCTGGATTTGAGATACCTTCGTTTTGACAAAATATAATTAATTTTTCTGCATTTACATTAATAGCAGTTTGAACAGCCAAATCCTGATAGCTTAAGTTAAAAGTTTCTCCTGTCGGCGAATAACCTATCGGTGAGAGAAGTACGATGGCATTATCATCAAGTTGTTTCTGTATACTTTTTGAATCTATTTTGCGTATTTCTCCTGTATGTTGATAGTCAATGCCTGCCCTAACACCAATTGGCTTCGCTGTAATAAAATTACCACCCACAACTTGTATTTTCGAGCTGTGCATTGACGAACTTATAGAACCAGTAGAGAGCATCGCCTCAATGTTAGTTCTAACATTTCCAATCGCATCTTTTATACAAGACATTGCGAAAGAGTCAGTTATAGAGAGATCTTCATCGGGTATTTCATCGACACCTAATAGTCTAAGGCGATCATTTAGTTGGCGCTTTATTCCATGTACAAGAACAAGCTTTATTCCTAAGCTATGCAAAAGTGTTATATCAAGAATAATATTTGAAAAATTCTCATGACTTATTGCTTCCCCACCAAAAGCCAGCAGAAAAGTTTTACCTCTGTGAGTATTGATATAGGGAGATGTGTTCCGTAGGAATTTCACATACTCTGTTATAGTAATTTTTTTATCCACCAAATTTATCGACTCTTAATATTTTTTTGAACGCTTACCTAAATACTTATTTGAAAGCTTGAAAAGTAGAAATTAATTTAGCAGTATTATAAGTAACGCAAGCCTCAAACAACAGCACCTATGAAAATTTAGGGGACATGACTCAACTTTTTAGTATCGTAGGTTATTTTTTTAGATGTACCGGTTGCCAATAACGATAAAAAATAAATTTTTTACATATGATCACACCCTTTCTTATGCCTATTGATGGGGGCTATAATTGCATCTTTAGGTGTATAGTAAGAATATTCGATTTTAAATGTATTTTATTTAGGAGTATGAGATGTCCTTTGCCGATAGAGATGGCTGGATTTGGTTTGATGGTGAAATGGTTCCTTGGCGTGATGCGAAAGTACATGTTCTGACCCATACGCTTCACTATGGTTTAGGAGTTTTTGAGGGCGTCAGAGCCTATGAGGCTGATCATAAAGGCGCCGCAATTTTTCGACTACATGATCATACAGATCGACTTTTTCGTTCAGCAAAAATTTTGAATATTGAGATACCATTTAGTAAAGAGCAGCTTAATGAAGCACAAAAACTAGTAGTTGGTAAGAATGGCTTGAATGAGGGATATTTACGTCCCATGGTGTTCCTTGGTTCTGAGGGAATGGGTTTACGTGCAGAGGGGCTAAAAGTTCACGTAATAGTTGCAGCTTGGGAGTGGCCATCATATATGTCACCTGAGGCCCTAGAAAAAGGAATCAAGGTACGCACATCGTCATACACAAGACATCATCCAAATATTACTATGACTAAAGCAAAGGCTAATGGTAATTATATTAACTCTATGCTGGCATTAAGAGAGGCTTTAGAGTGTGGTTGTGAAGAAGCTTTAATGCTTGATGTCGATGGTTTTATTGCTGAAGGAAGTGGGGAGAACTTTTTCTTAGTTAGAGATGACATCGTTTATACCCCGGAACTCAGCGCTTGTCTTGACGGTATAACGCGCAGAACTGTAATACAGCTAGCCAAAAAAGCTGGCTACAAAATTATTGAAAAACGCATTACTCGGGATGAAGTTTATGTTGCAGATGAAGCTTTTTTTACGGGAACAGCTGCTGAAATAATGCCTATAAGTGAACTTGATGGCAGAGTTTTAGGGATTGGTCACCGGGGCCCTTTTACTACAATAATGCAGGCACAATATTTTGATTTAGTCCGAGGTAGAATACCTGAATATATGGACTGGCTTTCACTCGTAGGCGAGTGAACTCTGAAACTTCTTGTAGAGCCAATAATAGTTAATAGAATATGGCATCTCAAAAGCAAGCAATAGCAAACAAGATACTCATTATTGGGCCTTCATGGGTGGGCGATATGGTGATGGCTCAGTCGCTCTTTATGTTGCTTAAACAACAGAGCCCAAATTCACTGATAGATGTCCTAGCTCCGAGCTGGAGTCGACCAATATTGGATCGAATGCCTGAGGTGCGGAAATCCATCGATATGCCTATTGGTCATGGAAGCATTAAGTGGGCTCTTCGACGAAAAATTGGAATTGAATTACGAACAGAACGCTATTCTCAGGCAATTATTCTACCAAATTCGATCAAATCAGCACTCATTCCTTGGTTTGCAAAAATTCGACTTAGGACTGGCTGGAAGGGAGAAATGCGTTATGGATTGCTTAATGATATCCGCAATTTAGATAAAGAGCGCTACCCCCTAATGGTAGAGCGTTTTGGAGCACTCGCTTTACCGAAAGGAGCTATTCTACCAACACCTGTTCCATCTCCAGTCTTAAGGCGCGATAAAGAAAAAGCGAGTAAGCTTACTGGCCAGCTAGGCCTTCATAGTGATCGAAAGGTTCTAGTGTTATGTCCAGGTGCAGAATTTGGACCTGCCAAGCAGTGGCCTGAAAAACACTATGCCGAAGTAGCGGCAAAAAAAATATCTGATGGCTGGCAGATTTGGCTTCTTGGCTCGGAGAGAGACAAAAAAGTTGGACAAAAGATTGTTAATCTTTTGTCTCTTAACGACCGTAATTATAGCTATAATTTAGCTGGCGTAACAAAATTAGGTGATGCGATTGATCTCCTGTCTATTGCCGATGCTGTTGTTAGTAACGATTCAGGGTTGATGCATATATCTGCAGCTTTAGGTCGACCTTTAGTAGTTTTATATGGCTCAACCTCACCAGACTTTACTCCACCGTTAAGCGACAAGGCGGCTATGCTATCGATCCCCGTAGAATGCGGTCCTTGTTTCCAGAGAGAGTGTCCTTTTAATAATATGAAATGCCTTAATGAACTATCTCCAGCTAAAGTAATTTCTGAATTATCACGATTGGTGGTGAATTGATGACAAGGGTATTAATAGTAAAGACTTCATCTTTAGGCGATGTTATTCACACCCTTCCCGCTATAAACGACGCTGTCTGTGCGATTCCAGATATTAAATTTGATTGGATCGTCGAGGAAAATTTTTCTGAAATACCTAACTGGAACTCAGATGTTGATCAAATAATCCCAGTTGTATTAAGAAAATGGCGTAAGAACATCTTTAGATTTTGGTTCTCAAAAGAGTGGTCGGAGTTTAAAAAAAGAATCGGTTTTCATCGATACGACGTGATAATCGATGCTCAAGGTTTACTAAAAAGTGCCTGGTTAGGAAGCTTCGCCGATGGTCCTAGGTATGGTTTTGACAAGTTTTCAGCTAGAGAGCCGTTAGCATCAAATTTTTATGATCACCAAATCAGTGTATCTAAGCAGCTTCATGCTGTTGAGCGAACAAGAATCTTGTTTTCAAAATCACTAGGATACTCATTACAACCTAGTAATGGAAAATATAATCTTTCCTTTGGATCAACGAGCACAGGAGCTGTTGTTTTAATTCACGGCACTACTTGGGCATCAAAGCACTGGCCAGAAGAATCCTGGATCAAACTTAGCGGCTTGCTTACTAAAGCTAATTATAAAGTTTTTTTGCCATGGGCTAATGAGTATGACAGAGCTCGCGCATTAAGAATCTCTAAAAGTTCTGGGGCAAAGGTTCTACCTAAAATGACCCTTACAGAAATAGCGTCGTTCTTGGCAGAATCACAAGGTTGTGTATCTGTAGATACAGGATTAGGACATCTTTCTTCCGCTTTAAATACTCCTACTTTAGGCATTTTTGGGCCGACAGACCCAAGTTTTACAGGATTATATGGCCCTAATCAGAAAAATCTTCTATCAGATTTTCCATGCTTATGTATGACAAAAAAATGTCCATTTTCTTTAAAATCTGATAAATCATGCAGAGGTTTTGAAGGGCTTACAGCTAACCGAGTTTTTGATGAATTTATAAGATTAATGAACAACACCATACTTTCTGGAAAGCCTTGCTCCTTACCCACAAAAAAGGAGTCAAACAAGTGAAATTGGCATTTTGTTTGTACAAGTACTTTCCTTTTGGGGGAATGCAAAGAAATTTTCTAAAAATTGCTAAAGAGTGCACAAACAGAGGCCATGAAATTACTGTTTATACTATGATTTGGGAGGGCGAAAGACCAGACTTTTTAGATATCGTGATTGTCCATGTTAGTTCTATCAGTAGCGTAAATAAGTATAAAAAATTTTCTAGGTGGCTTAATAAAAACCTTAAATACGAATCTATAGACTTGATGGTAGGTTTTAACAAAATTCCAGATTTAGATATTTATTATTGTGGTGACCCTTGTTATGAGCATAAGTCAAGGAATCTCCGTCCTTGGTGGTACCGATATACCCTTCGCTACAAGCACTTTGCTAGATTTGAGAGGGCTGTTTTTGGGCAAGGTGCGGGAGTGGATATTCTGATGTTTTCACCTATACAAAAAAAATTGTTCCAAGATTATTATAATACTGAATCATCAAAAATACATATGCTACCACCAGGAATTAGCCGAGACCGGTGCGCTTCAATTGGTTCACTTGATGTTCGTAAGTCTTTTAGAAAAGAGTTTGAATTAGCAGATGATACAATTTTGTTGTTGCAAATAGGATCAGGGTTCCGTACCAAAGGTCTTGATAGAAGTTTAAATGCTGTTTCAGCTTTACCTCTTAAACTAAAAAATCGTACAAAGTTTTTTGTTATAGGGCAGGATGACCCAAAAGAATTCATATCTATGGCAAAAAAATTAGGTATTTCTAGTCTAGTTACTTTTTTTTCTGGACGTGGCGATATACCAAGATTTTTGCAAGGGTCGGATATCCTATTGCACCCATCTTATGCGGAAAACACTGGAGGTGTGATACTTGAAGCGATGGTTGCTGGCTTGCCTTCCATAGTTACAGATGTTTGCGGGTATGCACACTATGTAAACGAAGCAAAAGCAGGGATATTGCTAGAAACGCCTTATTCGCAAGATATCTTCAATAAAAGATTAGAAGAAATGTTGCTCGCAGATAAGCTAAAATGGAAGGAAAGTGGAATTAATTTTGCTAACGATGCAGATATTTATGATATGCCGAAAAAAGCTGTAGATGTTATTGACCAAGTAATCGAGAAAACATGGATCAAAAAAAATTGGAAGGACAGAGTTGAATGAAATTATTTTTAGCTGAGCCTTTTGCATCAAAGTGGCACGATTTAGATCCCTTTCAAGAAGTACTTTCGCTCTCGGGTGAAATCTATCGTGATATGGGTGATCGCTGCACTCGGCGCATCGAGCTAAATGGCAAAGCCTATTTTGTAAAAACTCATACAGGGGTAGGATGGATAGAGATTTTTAAAAACCTTTTTTCTCTAAGAAAACCTATTTTAGGAGCTGAAAACGAGTACGAAGCAATTTTAAAATTAAGTGAGCTTGGAGTGAAAACAATGATAGTTAAAGCTTACGGGTCAGACGGATGGAATCCAGCAAATAAAAAATCGTTTATAATCACAGAGGCTCTCGAACCTACAAAATCCTTAGACGAATGCTGTAATCCTGAAACCTTGACGGATTTAGGAGTATTCCAGCGACGTAGACTGGTTGCAAAACTCGCAGATATTACCAGAACAATACACGAAAATGGAGTAAACCATAGAGATTATTACCTTTGTCATTTCTTGATTGATACTACTGACGGTAACTTAAAAGATTTTTTTAATAAGCAGGATATTTCCTTGATTGATTTACATCGTGTGCAGATTCGTAAAAAAACACCGAAGCGCTGGAGGCATAAAGACTTATCAGCCCTGCATTATTCAGCCACTCACTCTGGATTTAATCAAAGAGATGCTCTTTGCTTTATTCGAGAGTACAACAGAAGCTCTCTAAGAGAAGCGCTAAACGAAGATTTAAATTTTTGGAAATCAATTAGTCTTGAGGCAAAGAAACTTAATCATAAAGGCATACGCAAGGGATATCATAATTGACTTACCTGACTAGGTTTAATCAGTGTAAATTTTTAGGCACCTTTTTTGGAGGTTTGAAGAATGCCTGAATTACTTACACTTGGTCATTTAAAGAAAATGGAGACTAAGCTTGATAGTCTTTTTGAATTAGAGGTTCCTGGAAGTGATCGACTCATTTGCGAGGAAATTTTTCGTCACCTTCCAGGCAAGCGTATAGCTTTTCGCTCTCAATGGGGTGGGGCTGAGGTCCTTGTAAAACTTTTTTTTAGAAAAAAAGATCTCGAGATTGAGCAAGCTGGATTAATTGCAATGCAAAATTCAGGAGTACCTTGTCCTAAGAAAATCTGGGGGTTAGTTGATAAAGAGGGCGGTTACTTTGTTGCTACTGAATTTTTACCACAAGCTATTACATTATCAGACTGCTATAAAAAATATTCCAAGCAAAAATTAGCACCTCTTCTTGCTAATGCTGTGAAGTTAATTGGAATATTGCATCGTAATGGGTGGATGCAGCGAGACATTCACCTAGATAATTTTGTCTTCAGCCAAGATAAAATTTATATGATTGATGGCGGCGGCATAAGTAAATTAAAAAATCCAATAGATAATCTAGCCTTATTTTTCGCACAAATGATCCCAGATTATGATGATATGGCTAACTCTGCTATTGATTCTTATGGAAAAAATGTATTCGCGATACCTGATTTGTTGCTAAAGATCAGAAGCATGAGAGAGGTGCGAATTAAGCGTTTTATGACTAAAACCATTCGGTCTTGCACCCAGTTTAAAACAATCACAACCAATGATTCATTTATTGCTATAACAAGAAGTTTATCAACTAAAAAATTAATTAAACTAATAAAAGAACCAGAGGTAGCAATAGGTCAGTCCGAATTTATAAAACGAGGCAATAGTGCTACTGTAGTTAAAGTTGAGGCCAATGACTTTGATGTGACTATTAAGCGCTATAATATGAAGAATTTTCGTCACAGGGTCAGTCGATGCTGGCGTCCCAGTAGAGCCTGTGTTTCATGGCAAGGGGCTCATCGCTTAGCAATGCTTGGAATTGCAACTCCTAGGCCTATAGCAATGCGAGAGAATAGAAATGGTAGATTTCGCAAAGAGGCATATATTGTTACTGAGTTTATAAAAGGAAAAAATCTCCGAGGATGGCTACTCACTTCCAAGGGAGAGAAAATACCTAATTGGTTGGGCCAGGAAGTTTTTCGTTTCTTTAATGCACTCTGGCACGGGCAAGTTAGTCATGGAGATATGAAGGCCTCTAATTTTATTATTTCTGAAAAAATTCTTTTCGTAATTGATCTTGATACATTGCAGTGGCATAGTTCTGAAAATGCCATGAATCGAGCTTTTGCTAAAGATATAGAAAGATTTATGGAGAACTGGCAGGGCAATACCTGGATATACTTTCATAAAATTTTGAAGCCTTTCGCTGATAGGCTGAATCTCACTTTAAAAAATAAAAAGGTCTAATTGTGTCTATTACTGTTCTTGGTATCTCTGGTGCACTAAATCATGATGCCTCTGCAGCTCTATATATAAACGAAAAATTAGTTGCTGCTGCAGAAGAAGAGCGCTTTATTCGCGAGAAGCATGCTAAGGGTAAAATGCCGTTCCATGCAGCTAAATTTTGTCTTGAATATGCAAATGTAAGTCCAGACTCAGTTGATGTCGTAGCTGTTCCTTTCGCGCCTATATCTTTTTTTTCTAAGGCGCGCTGGCATTTTGTAAAAAGATATTGGTATGCCCCTGACCGCGCTTTAGATGTCTTGCTTAACGGCAATAGACGCTTCCGCCGTTACCGCCGTCGAGTTTTTAGTTTATTGCGTGATATAGGTATTGATCCGAAGAAAATAAAGTTTGAGCCTGTTGAGCATCATTTGGCTCATGCTTCTAGCGCATACCATTTGAGTGGGTTCAAAGAAAAAACAGCGATTATGGGCGTAGATGGAAAAGGTGAGTATGCCACTACTTTTTTTGGTTATGGGGAAAATGGAAAAATCCACAAGATAAAAGAATTTTATGACCCTGACTCTTTGGGAGGCCTTTATGGTGCAATTACTGAATATCTTGGTTTTGAAATGCTGGACGGTGAATATAAAGTAATGGGAATGGCGCCATATGGGAATCCATTAAAGTACGATTTTTCGCGGCTAGTTAAATTTGATGGCAAAAATTTTGAAATAAATACTCAGCTTATAAACACCGTTGGATTAAGGCGCTATAAAGAAAATGGAGTAGGTTTTTATTTCAGCCAGAAACTCATCGATTGGCTTGGCCCAAAAAGAGAGGGGGATATTGCAGACGAGCCTTACATTGATTATGCCGCTACTATACAAGCTTTATTTGAAAAAATAGTTCTCCAATTAATGGAATATTACTTAGGAGATATTATCAGAGAAACAGGAAAATTAGCTTTTGCTGGCGGAGGCGCTCTAAATGTTAAGCTCAACCAGAAAATAATAGCCAAAGATCATGTAAAGGAGTTGTTTGTTCAGCCAGCGTCTGGGGATGCTGGAACTGCAATCGGTGCGGCATCCTTTGTGTTAATGCAGCGAGGCATTCAGCCTGAAAAAATGGAGCATGTTTATTTGGGACCTAAGTACTCAAATCTTGACTGTATTAAAGCCTGTAAAGATCATCCTGAAAATCCTTCTTATAGAGAGATAAATTCAGTGCCCCAAAAAGTAGCAAATATTTTAGCAGCTGGAAATCCTGTAGCTTGGTTTCAGGGAAGAATGGAGTTTGGACCAAGAGCTTTAGGGGGTAGATCAATATTAGGTTGTCCAAGTTCACCAGGTGTCGCTGGAAAAATTAATGAGCAAATTAAATTCAGAGAGCGTTGGCGGCCCTTTTGTCCCAGTATGCTAGATAGGGTGGCACCCGAGATGTTTGCAAGCTGTCATCCAGCTCCTTTCATGACATTTACATTTAAAGTCAATTATGAATGGAAATCCCGTGTTCCTGAGGTTGTCCATCAAGATGGAACTGCGCGAGCACAGGCTCTAAAAAGAGAATCACATCCTCGTTATTATGAGTTGATGGAAGAGATGGAGAAGCTGACTGGAAATGGTGTGGTTTTAAACACCTCACTCAATAGAAGAGGGGAACCTATGGTTTGTTCCCCTAAAGATGCCTTAGATATGTTTTTCGGCTCAGATTTACAATACTTAATCATGGAAGATATTTTAGTAGTAAAAGATGCATCAAAACTAAAGTTATTATCATGAAGAGTGAATATAAACCTATAAGCTCAAATAGTCCTTTTTCGCATACAATAAACAGTAGTTTTGATCGAGCTAATAAAAAGTGGATATTTGATGGCCTCTTCAGATAAAAAACGACTGATGTTCAGCGTTATTATTCCAGCCTATAACTATGCTGACGAACTAGATAGATCAATTAAATCAGCATTAAGCCAGTCTGGTGACGACTTCGAAATTCTCATCATTGATGACGGATCAACTGATGAAACCGCTCAAGTCTTAGATAGCTACCATAGAAAATTTCCCAAAAAAATAAAATATTTCTTACAAAAAAATCAAGGACCTGCAGCTGCAAGAAATAAAGGTGCTGAACTATCTATTGGAGATTACCTTTTTTTCCTGGACGCTGACGATGAAATGGCGCCAAATCTTTTAGGTGAGCTACGAAAAAAAATATCAATCAAAAAATCAATAGATGTGATCATCGGTGACCATATTGCTATTAGTCACGGTGGGAAATCGACTTATAGCACAACTAACATTTTGCCAGAAACACGGGAAAAGTGCTTCAAGGCTTATATATTTAAAAAGTTAAATCTGTCTCATTGTGCTAAAGTTGTTAATCGTAGAGTCTTCGAGAAAATTAGTTATCCTACAGAGCTAAGAATTTCAGAGGACATCCCTTTTATGGCTAAACTACTGGCAACTTGTGAGTGTGTTCTGGTAAATATACCTATGGCTGTTGTTCATAAGCATCGTGATAGTTTGCGCCATAACACAGTTTATGCCAAAGAATTTGGTGAGTGTGTAGCAGACTATATTTTTTCATCTAATGTTTTGCCTGATTGGGCCTCAAAGTATGAAAAATCTTTTCGTGCTAGGAGATGCTTATCAATATTTAGAACATTATATTTAGCAAACCAAAAAAAAGAATCACTATTTTATTATAAAAGAGCTCTAGTTTTGTCTCCGTTATTAGTATTTCGGTTTAGTTATACTAGGAAAGCAATGGGAGCTTGGCTAAATGGTTAAAGATAAAAAATTAAATATTTTAGTTGTTGGTATTGTAGGAAGAAATCCAAATAACGATCAACTTTACAGTTATTTGGGGAAAATATGCAATGTACACAATATAAAATTAACAAAAATCCAAGCTAAAAAATTTTATAATAACATTGATTTTCAGGATTCTGGCAGATACGACAGAGTATTAATAGATATTCCATTTAAGCTAATTTTTCCACATAAAGCAAAGCTTCGAAAAATAACAAAATTGGTTTTTTATGAAGAGGATAGCTGTCAGAATTACATAAAAAAATCGCGATGGTACGGAAAGTTTGCTAAGTTTTATGCATCTATTCCAAGTGCAAGAGCTCTTACGACTAGTCAATTTGTGACCGAGAGATTCAAAGATAATGGTATAGACGCAATTTTCATTGGCAAGGCTTTTGATAGCTCAGTTATAATGAATAGCGTTAAACCAAGAAACATTAAGTTTGCTTTTGTGGGGAGAGTAAAAAGTAAAGTGTACAGTGAAAGAAAAATATTACTCGACGAAATATCCACATTTATTCCCTTGAAATTACTTAGATCTGAACCAGGCTCGGCATATAACAGGGTCTTAAATCAAATTACATATTTTATTAGTGCAGATGTCGGTCTAGGTGAATATATGATTAAAAATTTTGAAGCCCTTGGCGCGGGTTGTTTACTCTGTACTTACCGTATACCAACTGAACTTGCAGTCTTAGGCTTTAAGGATATGGAAAACGTTGTTCTCTATTCATCCCCAGAAGAGCTTGTAGAAAAAATAGATTTCATTGAAAAAAACTTAGAACTCAAAGAAAAAATTATAAAGAATGGGTTGTTACTTGCAAAGAATTATACCTATAAAAATCAGGCAAAAAAATTATTATGTGCGTTAAGCGCTAAATGTTTAATTCCAAAAAAAAATACATCAATGTATCGTAAATTTATAAACAGAATTTGGTGCAAAAAATAATGATTAAAAACATCTATCAAAGAGAAAAAAGAGATGTTTTGATTACTGCTTGTGGAATTTTAGTCTTTTTTTTGGGCTATTTATTTTTTAGTTCTACGAAGCTTCACAATTCTATATTCTATGCTCTAGTCCTGTTCCCTCTTTTGTTTTCTGCACAAAAAAAACATTTTTTAGATTTACATAGTTCATATCTGATAAATGGGTTACTAGTTTTTTTGTTTTATAGTGTTTGCACTACTTTTTGGTCAGATTATTATTCGATCGATTTGCTTTTTAGGACCTTTAAGCGCTTCATGTATATTTATGGCTTATTTTTAGCCTTTTATATCGTTATAGAATCTTACTCGAATTTCCCAAACTTTTTGTTAAAGTTTTGGACAGGCCTATTATCAATTTTTGCGACAATTTCTGTAGTACTTTTTCTATCTGAGCTACACCCACATTATTCCGAAGATCCAAACAGGATGTGGGGTTTAAGCGCTCTATATCATCCAAGTTTTTTCGCTTCAATTTTGCTAGCTTATGTTTCGGGGTTGTTTGCTTATGCTATAGATATGAAAAAATTTAACAGGACTAATAATTTGTATATCTTCATGTCTTTTTATGCTGTTATCCAGTCCCTCCTTGTTATTTACTTAGCTGATTCTAGGTCAGCTATTGTCAGTATCGCCTCGATGTTAGTGTTTTATGGTTCTATAGAGGGTAAGTGGAAATGGATAATATCGATTTTTGTCATAGGTGTAACTATACTATGCTTGGTTTGGCAATTTAGCCCTGAGGATCTTTTTGGAAGGCCGTCATATCGTTTTGATATCTGGTCTACCTTCATTGATAAATGGCAAAAATGTAGCTACCTATTCGGATGTGGAATGAATGGTTGGAAAACAACAATTGTGCAAACAGCCACGGGAGGCACTCATATGCATGCCCACAGCGTCTATATTGGACAGTTGCATACAGGAGGAATAATTCAGTTGTTTGGTTATTGCGCTGTTTTGCTATGCTTTATATATGAAGCTACTCTTCACAAAAGATCAAGACCATGGGCAATCGTTCTGATTGCTGGAATAACAATGACTCTATTTGATGGCAGCAAGATATTAACAACCCCCTCACCTTTATGGCTTACCTTATTGATTCCAATGTCAGTGATAGCTGCGATTTCTATCACAAATACAAAAAAACGTTAAGCAGTTAGAGCCATTTTTAGAAGATATTATTTTAATTGCGCTATGTTAACATAGCGCAATTAGATACATTTATAGAGGAGGTGGTCGTGACACCTGTTGTTCCAAAATTTGATCTATCCCAAGTGCTTGTTGTGGGAGATGTAATGCTTGACAGCTACTGGTACGGAGCTTCCACTAGGATTTCCCCCGAAGCACCTGTTCCAGTTGTTGATATAGCTCATTCAGAAGAGAGAATTGGAGGTGCAGGTAACGTTGCGTTGAACTTAGCATCATTAGGAACTTCAGTCACAGTTGTTGGTGTCGTGGGTAAAGACGATGATGGAGATACACTTAAGATCAAGCTTGACGCTGCCAATATATGTTACGACTTACAAGTTTCAGGATCTAAACCAACAATAAAAAAATTACGGATAATCAGTCAACATCAACAATTAGTTAGACTCGATTTCGAAGATTTTTTTACTGAAAAAGACTCTTTAATAGTTTCTAAAAAGGCTGAATCCCTGCTGTTTGACGCAAGAATTTTAGTGCTTTCTGATTATGGAAAAGGGTCTCTGCAAGATACTGGCCCACTAATTCAGCTAGCGCGTAAAAACAATATTCCTATATTAGTCGATCCCAAAGGTTTTGATTTTGAGCGTTATAAAGGCGCTACGCTACTAACCCCAAATTTTTCTGAATTTGAGGCAGTAGTAGGACCTTGTTCGAGTGAAAAAATACTAGCTGAAAAAGGTAGAGATTTAATAGTTGCTCTAAACATAGACGCTTTGTTGATTACTCGCAGTGAAAAAGGCATGACACTGCTGAGAAAAGACCTACCACCGTTTCATTTACCTGCGCATGCTCGAGAGGTTTTTGATGTCACAGGCGCTGGAGATACTGTTATTTCTGTTTTAGCAGCCTCGTTGGCATCTGGGGTAAATATGCTAGATTCAGTAACAATGGCTAATGTTGCTGCTGGAATTGTCGTCGGCAAACTAGGAACATCAACAGTTAGCCAGCCAGAACTGCATCACGCTATGCATAAAAATCGAGGTGCTGAGTTTGGCGTAACTAATGATGAGCAATTGATGATCGGGATAATGGACGCAAGGGCGCGAGGAGAAAAAATAGTATTTACCAACGGATGCTTTGATATTCTCCATGCCGGCCATGTTGGGTATCTAAAACAAGCTAAAGATAAAGGCCACCGATTAATAGTTGCCATTAATGGAGATGCCTCTGTTTCTAATTTAAAAGGTCCAGGACGCCCAATTAATTCCGTTGATCAGCGAATGGCTGTTTTAGCAGCACTAGAGTCTGTTGATTGGGTTATTGCTTTTGATGACGATACGCCTCGTCGACTACTACAAAAAATACAACCAGATATTTTAGTTAAAGGTGGAGACTATAGCCCGAAAGAAGTAGTAGGTTACGAAATAGTTGAAGCTTATAATGGAGAGGTCCACGTACTTGGATACTTTGATGAGTGTTCAACGACTGGAATTGTCGAAAAAATACAAGCAAAGTGATGTATGCTTGTTAAACTCTTAGGTTAAAAATTTTTTCTACTTCTAGTATGTTAGTAGCAAGATGTTCAGGATTTATAGTACCTATAATTGCACTGCTAACTCCTTGATGCTCGAAAATCATTTTGAAGCTCTTTCGTATAGATACGACACCATTTGATAAAGTTGCATGACCACTATTTAGAGCTTTCTTAACAAATACCCCCTTGTTATTTTCAGCGCAGTAATCAATAACTGGAAGATCATCATCATATCCTAAATTCCATGTCACCATTACGCCATCCGATTTTTTGGCTGCTAAAAGTCCCCCCTCCGTTGTTTTGCAGGACATACCAAAAGCTTGAATTTTTCCTTCATACTTGAGCTCTGCAAGCGCTTCTAGAGTCCCATAATTTTTGATAATATTTTTGTCATCACCGTCTGAGTGAATTAGCACTATATCGATCACATCAGTTTTTAATCGCTTCAAACTTCGCTCAATACTAAAACGAGTATGCTCAGGAGAAAAATTAAATCTTGATTGACCATTTTGAAATTCTTCTCCGACCTTACTACAAATAACCCAATGGTTACGGGTTGTTTTTAGCAGGCGTCCTAACCGCTCTTCACTATTACCATAGGAAGGTGCGGTATCTATTAGATTTATACCCATATCACTCGCTTTAGAGATTAAATTCATCGCATCTCTATCGTTAGGAATAGAAAATTTTTCAGGATATTTGACTCCCTTATTCCGTCCAAGTTTAACGGTCCCAAGTCCAATAGCGCTGACTTCAAGACCTGTATCACCAAAAGTTCTCTTAGGAATCAAACTAGCCTCCAAATACCTTTTGCCAAGGGGTTTCTGCTATCTTTGGTCTATCTAGAAAATATAGCTTAGGTATCATTGACTTTGATTTTTTGATATTCCGCTTATCTAACAAAGAGATGACTTCATCCGCTAAATTTGGACATAAGGTAAGCTTAGTAGGCCAAGCTACAATTATATTTGAATGATTTTCAGTAACCCCGGCAAATGCTTTATCAGGCCTAGTAAAATTAAGTTGTTTCGGCTCCGCTCTTTCTACTGGTAATGCCGCCCATTTTGCATTTTTTAAGTTAACCCAAGGCATTAGTTCACGTAGTTCATTTTTCGCTTTTTTTATAATAGTTTCTGGAGGTAGTCCAACTCCTTTCTCTGCCAAACTTCCCCCTAGATACCAAACCTGATTACTATCCTCGCATGGATGGCTGGAGATAGTCAGCCTAGGAGTTGTCTCCCTTCCTAAGCAGTGGCCATAAAAAGAATGAGGATAGGCATGCTTTACCATTAACATATGAAGCGGCCTTCTTTGCATACGTGGTGCTCTCTCTTTTAATGTATTCAATATAGATTCATTCCCTTCACCCGCAGTTAATACAAACTGTTTTGCATCAAGCAAGTATTCTTTTTTTTCATAGCAAAAAACTAAAAATGCTTTGTTATGGACATCTTTTTTCCACTTTGTTTTTTCCCAATCAATTTTGAAAATACGGTCAGAGTAATTATTAGCTAGAGTCTTGATAACGCTAGGAATATCTAAAACCATGTCTAATAACTTATAAACAGTACCTTTAAATTGATTATTTTTAAAAATATATGGCATAGCATCGCCATAAACTTGATCTATTCGTCCGCGGGTAACTTTGCTGGCTAAAAAAGTGGTCATTTTTGATAATACGCTTTTACTAGACCACATGTAAAAGTGATCACTCAGTTTGCGGGCCCCTTTTAGGTCTACATCGCCAAGACCATCAATACATCTTTGCCAGTATGATGGCATTTCAGCAATAGCCTCTGATGCCCCTGATAGAGCACCGCTGAGAGTATATTTTATTCCACCATGTATCATTCCTTGGCTTGCAACCGTTTGATCGCTCCCCAGGAAATTTTTTTCAAATAATATTACGTTAAACCCCTTATTGGCTAACCTATTAAGTAGCCATAACCCAGATATACCTCCGCCAATAATTGCAATATCACAGGTAAGTTTTTCTTGTTCTAGTTTAGTCATGCTGGTTAAAATCCTCTGGAGCAAGCTTGCTTTAATTATTTATAAATAATTGACATTATATTTTTATTTTTTGGAGATTGCTTTATGAAGGCTAGTATAGCTTGACTAATATCATTATGCTTTCAGAAGAGTCAAGAGACCATTATTTGATGTTTAAGTTAATAAGTTTTAATTTTTTGAATGGCGTTGTATATGTTGCGTATATTTTATACATTTTTTCTATATATTCTAATACCTTTATTGCTGATAAGGACGTTTTGGCGGACTCTTAGAGTGCCTCATCATGGCAGTCGCTGGTACCAAAGATTTGGTTTTGTGCCCATCGTTGATTCAGGTCAAAAAGTAATCTGGATACACTGTGTCTCAGTAGGAGAAACTTTAGCAGCAGTTCCTTTGATAAAAAAATTACAGGAGCGCTATCCCGATAGACTCTTGGTTGTAACCACCACAACCTTTACAGGCTCAGAAAGAGTAAGGTCAATTTTTTCCAACAGCGTTTATCACGTCTACGCACCATATGATTTGCCAAGCTCTTTGAAACTTTTTTTGAAGCGTATTCACCCTAGCCTAGTGATAATAATGGAAACAGAGCTGTGGCCGAATCTAATACATTATTGTAATAATTTCGATATACCAGTTATTGTTGCCAATGCAAGAATGTCAAAAAAATCATTAGTAGGCTATAAAAAGTTCGCTCGATTCACAGAGCATATGTTAAAACAAATCAATCACGTAGTTGCACAGTACAGTGATGATGGCCAAAATTTTTTGGATTTAGGACTACCTGAACTACAGCTAGTAATTTCAGGAAATATCAAATTTGATACCAGTTTAAAAAACGACATGATAGCTGAAGCCTCAGCGCTTAAAACAGAATGGTCTGGCGAGGGCAAGAGAAAAATATTTCTCGCAGCAAGCACACATTTTGGAGAGGATAAAATAGTCCTTGAAGCATATGAAAAAATAAAAAAGTTCTATCCAAATCTTCTGTTAATTATAGTACCCAGGCATCCCGAAAGATTTTCAGAAGTAGCTAAACTATGTTCCAATCAAAATTATAGCGTCGTTAAAAGAAGTCATAGATCTAAAATAAAGACCGATGATAATATTTTGCTTGGAGATACTATGGGAGAACTCATGTTGTTCTATGGAGCATGTGATATAACTTTTGTAGGAGGAAGCCTTGTACCGGCTGGCGGACACAGCCTCATCGAACCAGCTATTTGGGGGACTCCGTTAATTAGCGGCCCATCACTTTATAATTTCTCAAATGTATCGCGATTACTTAAAGAAGCTGGAGGTATAAATATCTGTCAAGATTCGAGCAGCATGGCGAAAATTGTCTGTGAAATTTTAAAAGATACTTCAGAGTCTGAGCGAATAGGACATGCTGCTAAACTAGTTGCAATCAGTAATCGGGGTGCTCTAGATAAACTTATGAAAGTTATTGATCTTGAGGTTGTATCACGATAATTTTTCGATCTAACCAGACATCTAGATTGATTAAATCTTGTGGACTTAGCTGTCCGGCCACCTCTTTGAGGCGCAATAAACTAATAATATAATCATAACGTGAGTCAGCATAGTCCCTTTTAGCTTGATAAAAATTTTGTTTTGAAATCAAAACATCAGAAATATTACGAGAGCCCACTTCATAGCTTTCTTCATTAGAAATCATCGCACGTTGTGCGGAATCTAAAGCACGCTGTCGGGCATCCACTCGTGAAATATTGGTAAAAACTTGCAGGTGTCTGGATTTAGCTTGTTGGGTAGTAACCCTTTTCTTTCCCATCCACACTTCTCTAAGTTGAATAGATTCTTGCACAGCTTTTCTTCTTTCCGCGCTCACTAAGCCTCCAGTAAAAATAGGTAAACTTAACTCCAAACCGATATTATGACCAATTTCATTGCTTTCAGATGGACTTGCAAATCCTGTATCAGTATTTAGGTCTTTGCCAGAAAAATAACTATCAGAACGGGAGTCATAAAAACTCATTGACCCCTCTAATTTCGGTAAGTGGGCATATTTTTTTGATTTTGCATTTTGCTCTGCAGCGTCTCGCGCATACTTTGCAGCCTTGAGTGCATAGTTATTGCTTATTGCAAACTGCACCCAGGTTTCCCGATTTAATGGCTCTGGTTTTATGATTGGAAAATCAGACTTTAAGCCAATTAGCCGTTTATGTGATCTTCCAGTCAATATTGTAATGCCTTCGAAAGCTATAGTTAGTTTAGTTTTTGCCTCTAAGGAAGCAACTTGTGAATTGTTAAAGGCAACTTGAGCCTCATGAACTTCGGTGATCGAAACTAAACCAACATCAAACCGCCCCTTTGTTTGGTTCAATTGCTTTTTTAAGGCTTTTTCCTCCGCAATTATGTTCTCTAAATTTTCTTGCGCTCTAAGCACACTATAATAGGCATCTGCACATCTTATGATATGTGATTGACGATCCGCAGAAAATTTTGATTTTGCTTCGGAGCTAAGCTTTATGCCCGTTTTAAAATTAAACCATGCTGGCATATCAAAAATTGGTTGGGTTAAACTAATCGTATAACTTTTCGAGTCTCGATCGGTATTACCCCTTGTGCCAAATATTGATCCTCCTGCACCCAGAACTCTAGTTGTTGATCCTTTAGACTCTTGTTCGCCATATTTTGCTATCGCTGAGATTGAAGGAAGCAGTGCTGCTCTAGAGATATTTTTTGATTCTGTTTTTGCGAGATACTCAGCTTTAGCAGCTAACAATTGGGAATCATTGGTTAAAGAAAGCTCATAAATTTTTGACAGTGTATCTGCGCTCCAGCAAAACGAAGATATGAAGCTTATGCTTATCAGAATAAAAAAATTAGTAATATAGTTCATTAGATTTTCCCAGATGTAATGATAAGCACTTCTGAAGTTTATCAGATTTCTTCTAACTAGACATTGCTAGACGAGCTGTATAATGACATTCTCAAAATTATGGAAAATTAACAGGGTTTCAAATATGACGCTACCTAAACATAAATATAGTTCTCAGGATGTTTCAATCGAATCTCAAGAAGAAGTATTCTCTGGTTTTTTTAAGATGCTTCGCTTCACGCTGCGCCATAAGCTTTTTTGTGGTGATTGGAGCAAGCCAATTCAGCGAGAGCTGTTTAAAAGGGAAGCTGCCGTCGGTGTTTTACTCTATGACCCTGTGAATAAACTAATAGGTTTAGTAGAGCAGTTTCGAATTGGGGCGCTAAATCAAAAGAATGGCCCTTGGTTATTTGAGGTCGTAGCTGGTATGGTTGATGCTGAAGAATCATTTGAAGAAGCCGCCTTAAGAGAAGTTCAAGAAGAAGTTGGAATTCAAGATATTCAGTTGCACCCTATTTATGAATATTGGGTTAGCCCTGGAGGCACTAATGAAAGAATGCATCTTTATTGCGGCATCGTGGACCTCGTTGGGCCAAGCGGCAATTGTGGGATCAATGAGCATTCTGAGGACATATTTTTGCATACAATACCCCAAGACGATCTGTCTTTCTGCATAGAGAGCGGTCAATTTGATAATGCAGCGACTACAATTTCTTTGATGTGGTTGCAGGGTCACCTCGACGATTTTAAGTAGTTACTTAACCAAAATTTTTGGGTTGGAGAAAAGGTTGGAAACAAATAATTTAAAGGCTAAATATAAGGTAGACCTTAATAGTTATATGGCTGACGGAGATGCCAATTATGTAAGGCTGCTAAAGATTTTTCCTGACATTTCTCATTCTAGAGAAAGGAAAATATTGATTTTTAATACAGGTAACCATATTTTATGCTTGCAGGTGCTAGAAAGAACTCCTTATACAACACTCATAAAACTTCATGAGGAAACAGGGGAGTATCTTCCCTGTAAGACAATAAATTCTTGGCTAACGTTGCCCCAGCTAACATTAAGGCTTTACCATGATGCAAAGATGGCAGAGATAGTGTCATTAGATGGAGTTAGGAATCTGCGTCCTCGATACGGACAATTAAATAAAAACATGTATCAACCTGACGAAAAATCACAGTGCAACCAGTTCTTATCAGAATGGTTAGAATACTGCCTTGAGTTCGGATATGACGCTGCCCTAGTCGTTTAGGTCTATTGGTTTTAGATTTTTTAGTAGTTTTTCTGGTAGTAGTCAATATATCTTTTTTATTAAGGAATTAAATTGAAAAGAGCCGACATAGTAAGATTGATACAAATTACAGACTGCCATTTGGGATCAAAAAAAACCTTTGTATCTCAGGGTGTAAACACCTATAAAAGCTTCTTAAAAGTATTAAACGATGTAGCGACGAGATGCGCTCCTTCTTTAATTTTTATTTCAGGGGATATTTCTTCCTCGGGAACAAAATCTTCTTACCAACTTTTTTCTGATGCAATGGAATCTTTATTTATACCCTACAGGTGGCTTCCTGGAAACCATGATGATTTTGAGTTGATGAATACTATAATTCCACAACCATTTATTCGAGTAGAAAAGCACAGTAATTGGGTTATTATATCTTTAGTGAGTGGCGACCCTAAAAAAACACCAGGCCTACTTGCTAAAAATGAAATTGAAGAGCTGAAGCTGATATTAAAAAAGTATCAGAATCATTTCATTTTGATATTTGTTCATCATCCTCCAGTCAGAATAAATTCTAAATGGCTAGATGAGCACTGCATCACTAACAGTGATCAACTGGAAGAAATATTATCTGGATATAGTAATGTTAGGGGCATATTTACGGGCCATGTGCATCAAGAGCGAACTACAAACTGGAATAATCTACTTGTTTATAGTAGTCCATCAACTTGCTACCAGTTTGTTAGCGATATACAGCATTTCCAGCTAAGTACAGATGCTCCTGGTTATAGATGGATAAATCTTCACTCAGATGGTTTTATGGATACTGGGGTTAATTATTTAAAATCCTCATGTATGGTTTCTTAATAATCCCTATTAGAGATAAATGTTAAGTTTGTTTTTTTTGGCTACCACTATTTAGCTATTATCTTGCGAGAATTTACATCACTATAGTGCTTTATATAAACGATTTTTTAATATGACAATACTATATATCCATGGATTTAACAGTTCTCCAGCTTCTTCGAAGGCACAGCAAACTAGCAGCTGGATTACCAAAAAATCTGTGGATAATAATTTTATTTGCCCAGCTTTAAGCGGAGATACACATATCGCTGTTGGGCAACTTCAAAATATTATTGAACAGTGCGAAGATAGTGTTGGATTGATCGGAAGTTCCTTAGGTGGATTTTATGCAACATGGCTAGCAAAAAAATATGCTTTAAAAGCTGTGCTAATTAATCCAGCAGTTGAGCCACATAAGCTCATGAGCCAATATTTGGGAGAAAACACTAACTACCATTCTGGTGAAACTTACATCTTGACTCAGAAACATGTTGATTTTTTGGAAGAGCTAGATTTTCAAGAATTAAATGTACCAGAAAACATTTGGGTGTTACTTCAAACAGAAGATGAAGTGTTAGATTATAGAAGAGCAAAAATTAAGTACTCCAAATGTATTTTAACTGTTGAGTCTGGTGGAAATCACGGCTTTCAGAACTATGAGCGGCACTTGCCCGCCATAATTAATTTTTTACAACCATAGACGATTTTTATGAGTAAATATACCGCGGAAGATATTGAGGTTCTAACTGGACTGGATCCAGTTAGAAAACGTCCGGGAATGTATACGGACACATCACGACCTAATCACTTAGCACAAGAAGCAATAGATAATAGTATTGATGAAGCTTTAGCCGGGCACGCCACAAAACTGTTTGTTACACATCATAAGGATGGTTCTTTGTCTGTTCTTGATGATGGCCGAGGTATGCCTGTTGATGTTCACCCAGAACAAGGTTTACCTGGAGTAGAAGTTATTCTTTCTACATTACACGCAGGCGGAAAGTTTTCCGGAAAAAGTTATAAGTTTTCTGGCGGTTTGCATGGAGTCGGTATTTCTGTGGTTAACGCACTTTCATCTAGATTAGAAGTTACAATTAATAGGGACTCTAATGTTTATCATATGGTTTTTGCTAGCGGGGAAAAGACATCTGAGCTTGAAATTATAGATAGCTGCGGAAAAAGAAATACGGGAACTTTGATACATTTTTATCCAGATCCTCAATACTTTGATTCTATAAAATTCTCTATTCCTCGTCTCAAGCATGTATTAAGAGCAAAAGCTGTTCTTTGTGCCGGTTTCGAGGTGAGCTTTAGTGATGAATCTACTGGAGAAACTGATACTTGGTTATATGAAGACGGGCTCAAAGACTACCTTCAAGGGTCTACAAAAGAATGGGAAGTCATTCCTTTAGAGCCGTTTGTGGGAAGCTCTTCAGCTGAAGCTGCCACTGTAGACTGGGCTGTTCAATGGCTTCCAGAAGGTGGAGATATAATTCAAGAAAGTTACGTCAATTTAATACCAACAATTCAGGGCGGAACACATGTTAATGGTTTTCGAACTGGTTTGCTGGAGGCTATGAGAGAATTTTGTGAGTTTAGAAATTTGTTACCCCGTGGAGTAAAGCTTGCTCCTGAGGATGTATGGGACAAATGTGCATTCGTTTTATCTGCCAAATTAGCTGACCCACAGTTTTCTGGTCAGACTAAAGAGCGTTTATCTTCTCGAGAAGCAGCATCATTTATTTCTGGTATTACAAAAGACGCTTTCAGTTTATGGGTGAATCAGCATACTGAGGATGCTGAATTACTAGCAGAATTATTCATCAATAATGCTCAGAAACGTCTCAAAGCTAGTAAAAAAGTTGCAAGAAAAAGAATAACGGCAGGTCCAGCATTGCCTGGGAAACTTGCAGACTGCTCTTCAGGAAGCCCGGAACTTTGTGAGATATTTTTAGTGGAGGGTGACTCGGCTGGGGGCTCTGCTAAGCAGGCGCGTAGTAGAGAATTTCAAGCGATCATGCCCTTGAGAGGAAAAATATTGAATACCTGGGAAGTGGACGGAGAGGAAATTTTAGCATCACAGGAGGTTCATGATATTTCTGTTGCACTCGGTGTTGACCCTCAAGCTGAAGATTTAGACGATCTCAGATATCATAAAGTATGTATTTTGGCAGATGCAGATTCCGATGGTTTACATATAGCTACACTTCTTTGCGCATTATTTGTTAAGCATTTTCGCTCAATGGTTAACGCAGGACATGTGTATGTTGCAATGCCTCCTTTGTATAGAATAGATGTGGGAAAAGATGTTTTTTACGCTCTAGACGATAGCGAAAAACAAGGTATCCTAGATAAAATTTCAGCAGAAAAAAGAACTGGAAAAATAAATATACAGCGCTTTAAGGGGCTAGGTGAAATGAATCCTATGCAATTACGAGAAACTACAATGAACCCCGATACGAGACGTTTGGTTCAGCTAACGATAGAAGATGGTGATGAAACAAATCAGATGCTCGATATGCTATTGTCTAAAAAACGTGCAAATGATAGAAAAACGTGGCTTGAAAATACTGGAAATTTAGCAGAAACGTAGTTAGTTGTAGCTTTAAGCGATAAAATTAAAAAAATCTTCGTTTCAAATGATTATTACTACAAGAGTTAATCTTTTACAGAAGAGTTAAAGTAAAAAAATATGACAGATACAGTATTAATTAATGACGTTCCAGAGCAAATTCCCCTCCAGGATTACGCGGAAAAAGCATATTTAGATTACTCTATGTACGTAATTCTCGATCGCGCTTTGCCTAATATTGGTGACGGACTCAAGCCGGTTCAAAGAAGAATTATATATGCAATGAGTGAACTTGGACTTAAGTCTACAGCAAAGTATAAAAAGTCAGCTCGGACAGTTGGTGATGTAATTGGGAAATTTCATCCTCATGGTGATAGCGCAGCATATGAGGCGATGGTTTTGATGGCGCAATCGTTTTCTTATCGCTATCCACTAGTTGATGGTCAAGGTAACTGGGGTGCACCTGATGATCCTAAGTCTTTTGCAGCAATGCGATATACCGAATCAAAATTAGCTAGATTTGCAGATATTTTACTTAGTGAATTGGGCCCTGGAACAGCTGACTGGAAGGCAAATTTTGATGGCACATTAGAAGAGCCAACAATAATGCCCGCAAGAGCTCCTCATGTATTATTAAATGGAACTACAGGGATTGCCGTAGGAATGGCGACCGATATCCCGCCTCATAACTTAAAAGAAATAATAAGCGCCTGCATTCATTTACTTGATAATCCTAAAGCCACATTAGAAGATTTGTACGGGTATGTTAAGGGCCCTGATTATCCTACAGATGCTGAGATTATAACGCCTCAAGAGGATATTTTACGCATTTATGAAACGGGTCGTGGTAGTTTAAAAATGAGGGCAATATGGCATAAAGAGGATGGAGACATTGTTTTGACAGCTTTACCCCATCAGTCTTCTGGTGCAAAGATATTGGAACAGATCGCATCTCAGATGAATGCAAAAAAACTACCTATGGTAGCTGACCTAAGAGATGAGTCCGATCACGAGAATCCAACTCGACTGATCATTGTTCCAAAATCAAATCGTATAGACCTCGAGATATTAATGAACCATTTGTTTGTTACAACTGACCTGGAGAAAAGTTATAGAATAAACATGAATATGATTGGAATTAATGGTCGCCCAGAGGTAAAACCATTAAAAAATATTTTATCAGAGTGGATAAAATTTAGGTTAAACACTGTTAAAAGACGAGTAGCCTACCGTTTAGAAAAAGTAGAAAAACGACTACACCTTTTGGATGGTTTACTGATAGCTTTTCTCAATATAGACGAAGTTATAAAAATAGTTAGAAGTGAGGATAAGCCTAAATCTGTATTGATGAAAAAGTTCAGTTTGAGCGACACTCAAGCTGAATATGTTTTAGATACTAAATTAAGGCAGCTGGCAAGATTAGAAGAATTTAAAATTAGAGCGGAACAGGAAGAACTTGCTAAAGAGCAAGATAGGCTTGAGAAGATACTTGATTCTACCCAGCGTTTAAAAAGTTTAGTGAAAAAAGAGTTACTAGAAGTAGTTAAAGAATTTGGCGATAGCAGAAGATCCCCACTAGTAGCAAGACAAGAAGCTAAAGCATTTAGTGTGTCTGACTTGGTAGTTTCGGAGTCAGTGAGTGTTGTTTTGTCAGAAAAAGGCTGGATTAGGTCTGCAAAAGGACATGACCTTGACCCCTTTTCACTGAATTATAAAGAAGGTGACCGCTTTCTGTGTCAGGCTAGAGGCCGAAGTAATCAAAACGTAATTTTATTAGATTCTGAAGGTAGAACATACACTATTTCTGCTCATTCGCTTCCATCGGCACGTGGACATGGCGAACCAGTAACAGGTAGATTAAACGCGTCTTCTGGCGTAACGTTTAATGGTTTAATTATGGGCGATGGTAATCAGCATGTACTTTTAGCAACAGATGCGGGTTATGGCTTCATAGCTCAACTTGATAACCTGCAAACGAAAAATCGTTCAGGAAAATCAACAATTTCAGTTCCTAAAGGGGGTAAAGTGCTTTCGCCAGTACCCATATCTGATATTAATAAAAATTTAGTGGTTGTGGTCAGCAACGAGGGCCGTATGTTAGTTTTTCCTCTCACAGAGTTACCTCAGCTTGCCCGAGGAAAAGGAAATAAATTAATTGGTATACCCTCCTCTAGACTTCAATCAAGAGACGAATTTATGGTCGCCGTCGCCGTTATTGGTCAGGATCAGCAACTGCTTATTTATTCTGGAAAGCGATATTTAGGTCTAAAATTATCTGATTTAGAACATTATCGAGGAGAGCGAGGTAGAAGAGGTAATAAATTACCAAGGGGCTTTCAAAAAGTCGACAAGGCTGAAGTAAAGGATATAGGTTGATGCATCAAGCCACTATAGTTTCGCATAAAAAAATCGTCTACTGGCAAAATATTTTCAACTAAAACCAAGCTCTTTTTTTAATAATTTTAATTTTATTTTTAGCTCTGCATTACTGAGCTCTGATTTAGGGTCGCCCTTTTTTATTGAAGGGCTGGGGTTTTCTAGGCGCCTACCTTTGTAAATTTCTCGGCAAATGCGTCGATAGTTATCCAAAAATACTGGATAACTACTAATCCTAGTCTCGTTTCTAAGCCGATACCATCCAGTTTCTTCCCCAGCATAATAAACCGCTAAATGTGACCATCTGAAATCAGACTTAGGAGATCCTGCAGTACATGCCTCCATATACGCTTTCTCTGGGCTTGGTAAACTTCCATCTTCATCAGAAATTTCGCAACATTCGAGCATACGATTTAGCGTCGGCAGATACTCTGAAGTTCTTATAATTTTTTTTGCCCCTTGAAGTATTTGTTTTTCTGTAAAGTAGGACAGTGAGTCTAGCCATAAACGTTTTGCTTGATTTAGTAAATCTGAATCAGCGTAGGCACTATAAAATTGATTGTGATAGTTCACCCTAAATAAGGCGAACACTTGGTTTATAGTGTCTATTAGCTCAGGCGAGTGGCTAGTTACTTGCCCAGCTTCTATCGCTGAGCTCGTCGATGAGGTTGCTACCTCTTGTACTATTTGATCGACCAGATCGTTGTTTTTTTTCATATTTTGCTACCTGTGAAGAAGGTGAGTTCTGTCTTGACCATTCCCGCTTTACCTGTTGTAAAAATTTTGTATTCCATGAATTGTGAGCTTGCCCCTTTTCTCTCCAGTATAGAATGAATTCTGGCGATAATCTTTGAGCAAAATCTCTTGGGATATTGGCAAGAACTAGAACTTCGTATAATTCTTCACTTGGCTCCCAGTTTTGAGGCAACACTCTTGGATTAAAGTCTTGCTCAGTTGCGGCAGTAAATTGCGACCATTGGCGTTTAATATGAGTTACAAAGCGGCTGTTCCAAATATTAGATTTATCTCCTCGCTCTAGCCAGTAGAGGATAAATTCCGGTATTGCATCTTCGATAAAGTTACCATTTACCCTTGCTTGTTTCACAAGAATTTCCATAGCATCTTCAGAAGGCCGCCAATCAGCGTCCATTAGAACCTGTAAATCTAGTTTTGTATCCTCTGTTTGGCGATTACGCCACAAGCGAAGTACATGTTTGATGAATTTTGATCCCCAGCTAAACTGAGGATCATTCCGTTCAGACCAATAAATAACAAATTCTGGTAGTTGATCATTAATAAATTGGGATGGAATATTATATTGCTCTAACTGACGAAGGACTTCTGTTTCCGGAGACCATGATCGAGGTATAGTTTTTGCCCCTGGTCTTTGATAAAAATCTTCTACGGTAACTTTCTTTTCTTTTTTAACTGACGATTTATTTGAGGTTTCTGTTTCATTAAAAGCGAAACGAAGCTCGCAGCTTTCAAGAATCGGTGAAGAAGAAATCAATAAAATACCCTTATCGCGAAGACTAAAGATGATGCGCTGCAGCAGAGTAGAATCCCAGAAAGGAGTAGCCCCATTGAGCTGTTCTAGACTGGAAGAAACCCAGTGATAGCCGTCAAAAAATTCTTTTTTACTATGCTGTGAAATTTCACCTAGTGCTTGCAATAACACAGCTTCTTCTAAACCAATTGTGGCCGCTAGAGAGGGTGATATTGAAAGCATTTTTTCTGGAATTAATGACATACCAAACACTCTATCAGAAATTTTGATATAAGTTTATTTAAAGAATTAAGGATAGTGAATTACTATAGAATTTTACAGTAATTTTAAAATATTTTTTTTAGAATTACCTTATATCAATTCTTCTTTTGATGTGATTAAAAGCAACGTAAACATATTTTTCTCATAGGATTTTATATAAATTCTCATGATAGAATAAAGAATTCTTAATGGAGATACGGAAATTGGCAAAGCAGAAAATATCAACTTATGTATGTAATGACTGTGGTGCTGATTTTACAAAATGGCAAGGCCAGTGCGGAGAGTGCTCAGCATGGAATACTCTCACAGAACTAAGATTGTCTAGCTCCAAGAATTCGGCAGCTGCTAGATATGCTGGCTTTGCAGGTGCAGCAAACGGATCGATAAGCACTTTATCCGAAATAGCTCTTGATGAGATTCCAAGAATAGTAACAGGAACCGCTGAATTTGATTTAGTTTTAGGCGGGGGGCTAGTCCCAGGTTCATGTATTTTAGTTGGAGGTGAACCAGGAGCTGGAAAAAGTACATTATTGCTCCAGCATCTATGTCAGTTAGCCAAAAAACATAAATCTTTATATGTCACAGGAGAAGAGTCTCCTCAGCAAATAGCAATGCGAGCAGATCGATTAGGCTTACCCTCAGATAAGTTAAAAATTATGGCAGAAACCTCAGTTGAGGCTATATGCACAGCTGCTATAGATTATTGCCCAAAAATTTTAGTAGTGGACTCCATTCAAGTTATGCATTTAGACGATGTTTCTTCTGCGCCTGGTAGTGTTTCACAGGTAAGAGAAAGTGCAGCCATGCTGATTCGTTATGCTAAAGAGACGAGTACTATTTTGCTGCTAGTTGGACATGTAACAAAAGATGGCTCTCTTGCTGGACCAAAAGTTTTAGAGCATATGATCGATTGCTCAATGATGCTAGAGGCGACCAATAATAGTCATTTTAGAACACTTCGTTGTAACAAAAATCGTTTCGGCGCTATCAATGAATTAGGCGTATTTGCTATGACAAGCAAGGGCTTAAAAGAAGTATCTAATCCTTCAGCAATTTTTTTACAGCGAGATAATCAGGTAGCTTCAGGAAGCTTGGTGATTGTTATTTGGGAAGGAAGCAGACCTTTGTTGGTTGAACTTCAGGCTTTAGTCGATCCAAGCCACCTTGGAAACCCGAGACGTATTACTGTGGGATTAGAGCACAATCGTCTAGCTATGCTTCTCGCTGTATTACATAGACATGGCGGGGTAATGGTTGGAGATCAAGACGTTTTTGTAAATATTGTAGGTGGGGTGAAAATTTCTGAAACTAGCGCCGATCTTGCATTAATTTTAGCTGTCATATCTAGTTTTCGAGATCGAGCTCTTCCTCGAGACCTCGTCGTATTTGGTGAAGTGGGTTTATCTGGGGAGATCCGTCCAGTGCCTAACGGCCAAGAGCGTCTCAAGGAGGCATTAAAACATGGGTTCAAAAGAGCCGTTGTACCTTTGGGAAACGCACCCAAACAACCATTGCAAGGAATGGAGGTTATTACTGTACGCAAACTAACAGATGCCATTGAGGCTTTAGACTAACAAAATTCTTCATTGACATTAGAACTCGAAGACGTTAATTTATCCGCGATTGTTAATGCAATAGGTGCCTAATTTACGATCAGTAACTTGGGTGAAACGGGAAATCAGTGCATTGAAGCTCGATACGAGCGACTTTAATTCTGATACTGCCCCCGCAACGGTAAATGAGACGATCATTTTTTAATGAATCGGAGCTAAATTAAATAACCACTGTACATAAGTATGGGAAGGTAATTTAGCTAGGAAACTACTCATAAGTCCGGAGACCGGCCTGTAGCTATACAAACGAACCACGGGGCGTGGTGGCGTGAGTTTTGCTGTGGCGTCTTAAATAACTAGATTCTATTTTCATTTCTTCACACTTCTTCTCGTGGATATCTTCTAACTTAATATTGTTCGGGGTCGAACAAATAGGATTTATTCAATGAAATTTTTTATTTATAGCTTTATTTTTTGCTTTTTTATTTCGCTATCAGTCTCTGCTGATACAAAAACTACAGAAGAAAGTATCGCAGAAGTCGTGGTTACTGCTACACGTACGCCACAAACAATAACTCAGGTGCTCTCTTCAACAACAGTCATAAATACTGCAGATATTGAGAGATACCAGCCAACCGATCTACTTGATTTATTTCAGCATGTTCCTGGTATTGATTTAGCACGCAATGGAGGAGTAGGATCAGTTCCTAGTTTGTTTATTCGTGGTTCAAACACAGGACACGCCTTATTTTTAATTGATGGGCAACGTTTTAATTCTGCTAGTTTAGGTAGTACATCTTTTCAATTTATAGATCCCAGCCAGATAGAACGTATAGAAATCGTACGTGGCGCAAAATCAAGTATTTATGGCAGTGATGCAATAGGTGGTGTAATTCAAATATTTACTAAAAAAGGTGATTTTAAACCTTCAACAATTATATCTACTGAGGTCGGGTCTAACGTCTTAAAAAGAACTGCCATATCAACCCGTGGAGTAAACAATCAGTTGCGTTATTCGCTAGATTTATCATATCTGGAAACAGATGGGATAGACGCACGGGTAGAAGACAGGGAGCAGACTCGAGATAATGACGGCTATAGAAATCGTTCAATTAACGCTAACTTTGGATATACATTTGATAATGGAGTGGATGTAGGGTTAGGTATTTTAGAGGCCAATTCTCGTAATTATTACGATAATACATTTTCACTTGGAGCTGATCTCTATTCAGATAGCACTATACAAAATATAGGATTTAATATTAGTGCCCCTTTAACAGATTGGTGGCAATCTAAAATTTCTATAGGTCGATCTATGGATGATATGGATGATACTGATGCTGTAGATGGGTCACATTTATCAAATTTCCGTACAACCAAAGATCAGTATTCTTGGCAAAATGATATCGAAATATTTGATGGTCAGCTAGTGACATTTGGTGTCGATCTTTATGATGATGAATTAATTGCTAGTACTACATATACTGATGCTCAGGGTACTTTAGTTAAAGAAAGAATGAACCGTGCATATTTTGCTCAATATCAAGGAAAATTCTCTATTTTTGATTATGTTCTAGGGTTCCGTGAGGATGATAATGAGGAGACTGGCAAACAGGATACTAGTAACTTTGTCTTAGGGGCACAGTTAGGAAAGAGCCATCGAGTGACGATAAGTTGGGCAGAAGGCTTCAAGGCACCAACCTTCAATGATTTATATTGGCCAATTGGTTCAGGTTCTGCTGGAAATCCAGATCTGCTCCCAGAGGATTCTGAAATCTTTGAGCTAGGAGCTAGGGGAGATTATTCCTTATGGAAATGGGAAGCTTCTATTTATCAAAATCGCATCGATAATCTTATTGAATGGGCTCCTTCTGGTTCAGAGGAATATCCATATCAATGGGTCCCTAGTAACGTCTCCAGTGCTAAAATTAAAGGTGGTGAATTTAGTGCCGATACAAATGTTGGTGGATGGGATATTACTACTAGTTTTTCTTATACCGATCCACGCAATCAAAAAACAGATAAGATGCTTCAAAAACGCGCAAAAAAGAAATTTACCTTCGATATTGATCGTAGTTTTTCTCGCTGGGATGCAGGAGCATCTTTCAATGCAACTAGTAAACGCTATACTAATACAACTAACACCGCGAGTTTAGGAGGCTATGGTCTCTTGGATTTTCGTTTAAGTTATCAGCTCGCCGAAAAGGTTAAGATGCAGTTGAAAGCTAATAATGTGTTCGATAAGCATTACAGGACTGCTGATAAAAGCTATCATATGGATGGCTCTAATTGGGTGTTAAAGCTTTCTTATGCACTATAATTGATCGGTTAGATACTTGGGGGCAATACAATGGCTGATGAAAACCAAGCTGAGCGTCAAAAGCGCAAAATGCAAAAATTAAAAGAAAAAGTGGATCAGCACATCGAAGCATGCGATGAAGAAAAAGGCGTTATGATTCTCCTTACAGGGGACGGAAAAGGCAAAAGTAGCTCTGCTTTCGGTATGGTTGTACGCTCTCTTGGTTATGGATATAAGGTTGGCGTGGTTCAGTTCATAAAAGGCCAACAGCTATCAGGTGAAGAATTATATCTTAGAGATCATTGCCCCCAAGTAGATTTTTATCAAATGGGTACCGGGTTTACTTGGGATACTCAAGATCGTGACGCAGATATTGCTGCAGCACAAACTACCTGGAAGGTAGTAGAGCCGATGCTGTCTGATCCAAATTATCATCTAGTTGTTATAGACGAATTAACCTATATGCTTAGTTACAAATACCTTGACGAGTCTATGGTAATCAAAGCTTTATCGAATCGACCGCCTAGCCAAAGCGTTGTAGTAACTGGCAGGGGTGGTGGAAACTCTTTAAAGGATATAGCTGATACCGTTTCAGAAATAAAAGATGTTAAACATGCCTATCACTCCAATATAAAAGCTCGTAAAGGCGTAGATTACTAGAATGAAGAAATCTCTTTGAGAGGCATCAAATCCCGCAAATTTACTTTGATCCTCTTTTTTTCATTGATACCGGTGATGATCTTAGCTGCTTTGGTCGGTCCTGTTTTTATTTCTCCTGCTAAGTTTGTAGAGTCACTGCTAAGTATCCTCAGCCTAATGGACATCGGTAGCAACACATCGAATCAAACGAGTGTTTCGCATGAAGAGGTAATTCTTACCGCAATTCGATTTCCACGAGTAGTCTTGGCAGCTTTAGTGGGCGCTTGTTTAGCATGTTGCGGAGCAGTGATGCAGGGATTGTTTAGAAACCCTTTAGCAGATCCCTCATTAATTGGTGTTTCCAGCGGTGCATCCGCAGGGGCTAGTTTTGTAATTGTATTCTGTGGTACTTGGCTTCATAGCAGTAGTTTTTTTGGGCTCACATTAGTTGCTTTTGGTGCATCTATAGGGGGCGCTTTGGCCGTCTTATTAGTTTACCGGTTATCGACTTCTTCCACTGGAACTTCTGTTCCTACAATGCTACTTGTTGGCATTGCAATTAGCGCTTTAGCTGGGGCCTTAAACGGGATATTCAGCTTTGTTGCAGATAATGAAATGTTGCGGCGTATGAGTTTATGGCAAATGGGTAGCTTGGACGCGGCTAATTGGTTTCGCGTTGGAATCGCTGGAATCGCTGCTAGCCTATTGTTAATAACGCTCCCTAAGCAAAGCCAAGCTCTTAATGCATTTTTACTAGGTGAATCAGAAGCACGGCACCTAGGTATAGATACCGAGAGAGTTAAGCAGCGAATTATTTTATTGACAGCAATAGGAGTTGGTACATCAGTTGCCGTAGCAGGTATGATTTCCTTTGTAGGTTTAGTCGTTCCTCATATGGTTCGCCTTGTTATTGGTCCTGACCATAGATATCTAATACCTAGCTCAGCTGCACTTGGTGCAATTCTTTTAATAGTAGCTGATAGTTTTGCGCGCATTATAGTTGCCCCAGCTGAGCTACCTACTGGTATTTTAACTGCGCTTTTGGGCGTACCATTTTTCTTTTGGCTGCTCACCAAAAATCATCACCGCATCCAGAGATAATACTTATGTCCCTTGTAGCCGAAAAATTATCACTTAATTGTTCTGGGGTCTTTCTGTTGCGAGACGTTAATGTTTCAATTTTACCAGGAAAAATTACAACAATAGTTGGCCCGAATGGAGCAGGTAAAACGTCCCTACTTCGTTGCTTATCGAATGATATTTCACCAACATCTGGCTCTGTAATATTTAATGGGAAAGATATTAATAATTGGGATCCTATTGATAGAGCAAAATCTTTATCGGTTCTACCACAACATTCTTCGTTAGATTTCCCTTTTACTGCTGAAGAAGTTGTTCTGTTAGCCAGAACTCCTCATGATACTGGTTCAATAAGAGATGATGAGATTGTAGCTGCTGCTTTAAAAATTGTAGATGCAACTTATCTAGCGAATCGTCAATATACTCAGTTATCGGGCGGGGAAAAACAACGTATACATTTAGCTAGAAGTCTGGCCCAAATATGGGAGCTAGATACAAAACAAAAGGATTATAATGATCGATTCTTGCTTTTAGATGAACCAACTTCTTCTTTTGATTTGGCTCACCAGCAATTAACCTTGGAAATAGTCAATAGTTTTTCCTCTAAGGGCGTAGGAATTTTATTGGTTATGCATGATTTAAATTTAGCAGCGAAATGCTCTGATCAGGTCATAATGATGGAGTGCGGTAAACCAGTAAAAACTGGTTTACCAAAAGAAGTTTTTACTGCAGAAAACATAGAGCAGGTTTTTGGTGTACGAGTAAAAGTTCAAGAAAATTCTGAGAATAAGAAACTTCTTATCCTTACATAGATCGAGCTCCCGACAGTAATTACATACTAGCTTATATTTATTGTTGATAATAAAGGGCTTCTAAATGAACAAGAAATTAATTCAATGGTTGAGTTTGCCAATAATTTTAGGGTTAAACACAATTTTTTTATCGAATGCTTTTGCTGATTTAACTATTGCTGATGATATGGGAAATAAGGTAATTTTAGCAAAGCCAGCAGAGCGAGTAATTAGCCTTTCTCCGCATCTTACAGAATTAGTTTTTGCTATAGACCAGGGCGATAAACTGGTTGGGGTAATGAGTTTTAGCAATTATCCAGAGGCAGCAAAAAAAATTCCTCGTATAGGCTCATATAATACAATTAGCTACGAGTCTATAACTCAAATTCAGCCTGATCTTATTCTAGCTTGGGGTTCCGGGAATGGCTCAGAAGCAATTCATAAATTAAAGTCTCTAGGCTTCCCTGTTTATGTTTCAGAGCCAAATAAACTTGAGGGAGTAGCTGCAACAATTCGAAAACTTGGAATTTTGTTAGATGCTAAAGATAAAGGTGAAAATGAGGCAAATAAATTCATTAATAGATTGAGCCAACTGACAGAAAAATATAGTAATAGAAAAAAAATGAGTGTTTTTTATCAGCTCTCAGATAATCCAATTATGACACTCAGCGGGCGACACATAATATCTGATGTAATTGAATTATGTGGAGGATTTAATATTTTCGCAAAAGCGATACCTATAGCATTGAAAGTTAGTCTGGAGTCATTAGTGAGATCTGATCCTCAAATTGTCATAGCAGGAACAAAAAAAGAAAATGAAAAAAAATGGCTAAGAAACTGGGAAGACAGATCTTCAATGAAAGTTGTGAAAAATAGACAGATATATTTTATAGACCCGGACTTACTAGTAAGACATGGACCTAGAATTATAGATGGCGCAGAGAAAATGTGTAATTACTTAGAGAGATCTCGAAACCAAGGAAAAAAAATAGATTAAAGCCACTACCTAATTTCTTGGTTATATGCGCCTATCTGTTGTAAATTATAAATCGTAACCACGTTCGTTATGTTGAGTAACATCAAGACCATAATCTTCATCATCCTTTGATGTACGAAGACCTAATGTAGCATCTATAGCTTTTAGTATAATGTAAGTAACAATAGCGGTGTAACAAAAAGTACTTACTACACCAATCGTTTGGATACTCAATTGACTGATTATGGTTGCGCCTTCAGAGAGACCTTGGCCACTAAAAACTCCTAGCTCGCTTGATATAAAAAATCCAGCTAAAAACGTTCCCAATATACCCCCGACTCCGTGAACAGGAAAAACGTCTAATGAATCATCAATTTTAAGTGTTTGTTTTATTAATTGTGTTGCGTAGTAACAAATAATTCCTGCTGAAAATCCAATGACTAGAGCTCCTCCAGGACCTACAAAACCTGAAGCTGGTGTTATAGTCCCAAGTCCTGCAACCATTCCGGTTACAATACCTAATACAGATGGCTTGCCATGCTTTAACCACTCCATCATCATCCAAGCAAGGGATGCTGTTGCTGCAGATATGTGAGTTACAAGCATTGCCATTCCGGCATCTCCGTTGGCTGCCAATGCCGATCCAGCATTAAATCCAAACCATCCTACCCATAACATTCCAGCGCCAATAACAGTTAATGTTAAGTTGTGCGGCATCATAGGTTGCTGCTGAAATCCTCTCCTATTACCTATGACCATCGCTGCTACTAAAGCAGCCGTGCCAGCTGTTATGTGTACCACTGTTCCACCAGCAAAATCTAGAAGACCCATTTGCATCAACCAGCCTCCACCCCAAACCCAATGAGTTATGGGAATATAAACTAAGAGTAACCATATGCTACTGAAAATTAATACTGCTGAAAATTTTATACGTTCAGCAAAAGCACCAACAACTAATGCAGGGGTTATTACAGCGAATGTCATTTGAAACATTACGAAAACAGATTCAGGTATGTCGCCACTTAGAGTACCTTCAAAAACATTAGCGAGCATCAGATTATCGAAGTTACCGATAAAAGAATTAAGTGGTCCTCCATCACCAAATGCAAGACTATAACCACAAATAAACCAAATAACTGACGCTACGCATGTTATAGCGAAACATTGCATTAGCACGGAGAGAACATTTTTTACACGAACTAGGCCGCTGTAAAAAAGCGAGAGACCAGGTATAGTCATGAATAAAACCAGTGCAGTTGCAGTTATCATCCAAGCGGTGTTTCCGCTATCAAGTGATTCCGTATAACCAACACTAGGAGTCATTAAAGCTAGGAATAATGAAGCAAATAAAAATTTCTGGTCTAATCTTTTAATCATAACATGAAGTCCTTTTAGCTTTTTTGGTGCATATTGGTGCACTATGAGTAGTAAAATGCACTATTTTTGACCGATTATTTGGTAATTAATCAATTAAATGAATTTTAATCCCACTAACTATTAATGCTGCAAAATTTATGCCAAATAATAAAAATCGCGGTGTCTTAGTTGCACTTCATGATGTTTATTTTTTATAAGCATACAGGAATGACTTATAAAAAATAAAAACTGGTTACTTCTTATGAGATGGAAGAGGCTTCCATATGGAGCTAGCCTCTATTTCTTCTAGGTCATCCTGGTCTCTATACTTGATCTGTAAACCTTTTAAAAAATTTCGTAGAACCTGATCTTTGCATTCTCTATGGTTTTTGTGTGTTCGTTTTCGAAAAAAAGAACTTAGTTCATGCGCGCTTAAATGAAAGTCAATCGAGCTGAGAATCTCTAAAATATCATCCGATGTTAAATTAAATGCAATCTTTAATTTAGTAAATATCATATTGTTTGTAATATTTTTTTCAGCCTGAGGTCTTAAGCCATCTTTATCACCCCTTTTTTTGATAATCAATCCATTCAGGAATGAAGCAAGATTAATATCACTACAGTTAAGAAAATCCGAATCAATATCTTTTTTAAGTTGCTGTTTAAGTTGCTCTATTGATAAATTTCGACCTCCTAAGCTAAAAATAGAAAGCATAGTTTTATTGTTATAATCAAGGATATAGCGAATGCGTCGTAACACATCATTATTTGTCATAATTTTTTCCTAATAAAAAAATTATCAATCATCGATAATTTTGCTGGTAATGTTTATATGTCTTATTATAATTGCCAATTATATACATTTGATCGCTCTTAGTGTGTTAATGTATATTAATTTAACCTTTGATGGCGATTCAGAAATAATTAAGAAGAAAACAGACTATGTATAAAGACTTAGCAACAAGATTAAAAGAAACAGAAAGCACTCCTTGGGATGTAGCCTATGAGCACTTGGCAGCATACAGAAAAGAAGAAACTAACACCCTGGTCCCTCAATTTTATTCCACCGAGGATGGTTTCACGTTAGGTTTCTGGCTCCTTAAGTTACGACAAGATCGTGCAAATGGACTTTTAACCGAAGATCAAATAAATCGCTTAGATGAACTAAAGTTCGTTTGGGATCCGCATGAGCCACATTGGGAAAAAGGCTTTGCTGAAATACAAAAATACAGAGCTGAATTTGGTGATAGCCTAGTGCCTGAAAATTATCTTACGGAACATGAGCACTATGAGCTTGGTACCTGGACTAGAGCGCAAAGACTTACAGAAGGAAATTATCCAAGAGAAAAATATGAGCGACTCTGTACAGTTGATTATGTCTGGGATCTTCGTGAATATGACTGGAAAAGAGCGTTTGCTGTTTTAGCAGAATATAAAAAAGAGCACGGTGATTGTTTGGTTCCTTCAGATTACATTACGGAAGAAGATTCGATCACAGGTGAACTTGCTTTAGGTCAGTGGGTTATTAAGCAACGAATAGATATGGTTTATAGTTGGTTGACGGAAGAAAAGATGTTGCAACTTGATGAGCTAGGCTTCGACTGGACCCCAGAATCGGGAGAGCCTTTACATCTTCATCTGTATAAAAAATCTGATTAATAAATACTTAGTTGATATTAGTGTCGGGAAGTCCCGACACTAAGTGCATAATACTCTTGTTAGCTAGTTTTTTAACCGCTTGTACTTAATCCGCTTCGGTTTAGAGTCTGAACCCTTTCTGCTTACGAAGTCTTCATGATACTCGCTGTAATTCCCTTCAAATAATACAGTTTCGCTATTGCCCTCATAGGCTAAGATGTGTGTGGAAATTCTGTCTAAGAACCACCGATCATGGGAAATCACCATTACACAACCAGGAAAATTTTGAATAGCTTCTTCTAGAGCCCTGAGTGTTTCAATATCCAGATCGTTGGACGGCTCATCTAATAGGAGAACATTTGCTCCTTGCTTTAGAGTAAGAGCTAAATGAAGCCTGCCTCTCTCTCCGCCAGAAAGTTCTCCGACTCTTTTTTGTTGATCATTGCCCTTAAAGTTAAACCTTCCAGCATATGCTCTTGATGATATCTCATAACTTCCAATCTTAAGGTTATCTTGCTTGTCTGATATTGCTTCCCATACAGTTTGGCTATCATTTAAGTTTTCCCTACTTTGTTCTACAAACGCTAATTTGACGGAATTACCAATAGTGATATTTCCACTATCAGGATTTTCTATTCCACAAATCATTTTGAAGAGTGTAGATTTTCCCGCGCCATTACCTCCTACTATTCCCACAATAGAACCTTTTGGAATATTAAAGGATAAATTATCGAGTAATAACTGACCATTATAACTTTTACTAACATCTTTAAATTCAATAACATTATCTCCTAGTCTTGGCCCGGGAGGTATGTAGATTTCATTAGTTTCATTTCGGCTTTGAAAATTTTGTGAATTCATTTCTTCAAAACGGGATAATCTAGCCTTACTTTTTGTATGCCTGCCTTTAGGATTTTGTCGAATCCATTCAAGCTCGTTTTTGATGGTTCGTTGACGAGCATCTTCTTGTTTCTTTTCTATATCAAGACGCTGCTGTTTTGCTTCCAGCCAATTGGTGTAGTTTCCCTCATAAGGTATACCTTCGCCTCTATCAAGCTCTAAAATCCAACCAGCAACATTATCAAGAAAATATCGATCATGAGTTACAGCAACAACAGTGCCTGAAAATTCTTCAAGAAAATTTTCTAACCAATATACAGATTCAGCATCTAAATGGTTAGTGGGTTCATCGAGTAGAATCATGTCGGGTTTAGAAAGCAGTAAACGACAGAGAGCAACACGTCTTTTTTCACCTCCAGAGAGTGTAGTTATATCTACATCCCATGGAGGTAGCCTTAGGGCGTCTGCCGCAATACTCAACAAATGGTCTAAATTATGTGCATCCCAATACTCAATAATACCTTCTAGTTGCTCTTGACGTTTAGCAAGCTTATCAAAGTCGGCATCTGGTTCAGCATAATCTAAATAGAGCTGTTCAATTTCCTTTAGGGCTTCAATAGCCTCGCATAGCCCTTCTTCAACATTTTGTCGCACATTTTTATCTGGATTAAGTTGAGGCTCTTGGGGCAGGTAACCTACTTTGATGTCCGGCATTGGTCTTGCTTCGCCCTGAATATCATTATCAAGACCAGCCATAATCTTTAGGAGCGTTGATTTTCCTGATCCATTAAGACCAAGGACACCAATTTTGGCACCTGGGAAAAATGATAATGAAATATCTTTTAAAATCTCACGTTTTGGCGGAACAATTTTACTAACGTGATTCATCACATAAACGTATTGAGCCATAATTTTAAGTATTCAATTGTTAGTTCAGATAACATTCTAACGGAAACAGACAGCTGACAGGAATTGTTTATTCTCGGACAATACCTCAATATTGCATATTAGAGTTACTTGAAGATGGGGTATTATGAATGACAGATCTAACAAGAGGAACAAAAGTGAATAAAGCTTTAAGGCCACTTCGTTTTATTACAGCTGCCTCACTCTTTGATGGACATGATGCAGCCATCAATGTAATTCGTAGATTAATTCAATCCAAGGGTGCTGAGGTTGTTCACCTTGGACATAACAGAAGTGTAAGTGAAGTTGTTCATGCTGCCATTCAGGAGGATGTAGATGCAATAGCTATCAGCTCGTATCAGGGCGGCCATATGGAATACTTTACTTATTTGCTAGAGCTGCTTAAAGACAACGGGGCAGAACACATAAAAGTTTTTGGCGGCGGCGGCGGTACTATTACACTCGAAGAAATACAAGTATTAGAATTAGCAGGTGTTAGCCGTATTTATCATCCTGCGCAAGGCATGGAAATGGGCCTAGTTGGGATGATAGACGATTTATTCAGAATCATTGAGACCTCCCCGGTTAATAAAGAACAAATAATAGGAGTAAAAGATCAAAAAACACATTTTCTGCAACTAGACATCGATGATGAGATAAAAATTGCTCAGACTATTACGGCCATAGAGAATGGCAATATATCAGCTGACATACTTGCCTCTCTAAAAATTAACTGGAAATCCACAACTTGTGAAACACCTGTGATTGGTATCACTGGTACAGGTGGATCAGGAAAAAGTAGCGTTGTTGACGAGCTACTAGAAAGATTTTTGCGGTATAGGCCAGATATGCGTATTGCTGTTTTAGCGGTTGATCCAACTCGTCGAAAAACAGGAGGAGCGTTATTAGGTGACCGGATTCGAATGAACAGTCTCTCTTCTTCTAATGTATATATGCGGTCGATGGCTACAAGAAGGCAACATCTGGCAACCAATGAGGTGCTTGAAGATGTATCCTTATTTCTAAGATCAGTCGGTTATGATCTAGTGTTTGTCGAAACAGCAGGAATCGGACAAAGTGACTCCCAGATAGTCGATATTGTTGATCTTTCAATATATGTCATGACTAGTGATTATGGTGCAGCGACTCAGTTAGAAAAAATAGATATGGTTGATTACGCCGATATAGTGATTTTAAATAAATATGAAAAAAGAGGATCTGAGGACGCACTACGTGATATTCGAAAGCAGTGGCGCAGGAATCAAAATGAATTTAATTATACCGATCAAGAAATCCCTGTTTACCCAGCTATTGCTAATCAATTTAATGATCCAGGCCTTAGTTACGCTTTTTATAATTTATGCAGACTTGTTGTAGATAAAAAAGGATTAGATAAAGACACTTGGATTCCATCGTCAGATAAGCACCCCGTCAACTCGAAGTCAGTTACTCTTATTCCTGAAAATCGAATTCGCTATCTTTCCGATATTAGTGAAGATGGTCGTCAAATTGGTTTGAAAAATAAAGCACAAACTGAGTTCGCCTCCGAAGCTTTCCAAGCTTACTCCATTCTATCAAAGCTTAAAGATAGAATGCTTCCAAAGCCCTTAGAAAAATATATGGAGTCTGAGATAAGTAAGTCAGATCCTGATAAAACATTACATATAATACGCCTATCATATCAAAATGCTTTGGTTGGCATCACAGAAGAGTCGATACGTCTTTTACAAGGATGGAGCGAAAAAAAATCCGATATAGAATCAGATAGATACTTATACCTTGTAAGGGGCAAAGAAATTTTAGGGGATAATTTTATAGAATCATTAAGTCAACTTAAGATTCCAAAGGTTGCAGCACCTCAGTATCAGGACTGGGGTGAAATACTAAAATTTTTACTTGCAGAGAATTTACCAGGAAATTATCCATATACAGCTGGGGTATTTCCTTATCGTCGTTCGGGAGAAGACCCCTCTAGAATGTTTGCTGGTGAAGGTACGCCAGAGAGAACTAATCGCAGATTTCATTATATTTCTGAAGATTTACCTTCAACACGCCTTTCAACTGCTTTTGACTCCGTAACACTTTATGGTGCTGATCCTGATAAGCGACCAGATGTCTGGGGAAAAATTGGTAATTCTGGAGTTTCAATTGCAACACTAGACGATATGAAAAAACTGTATTCTGGTTTTAACCTCTGCTCGTCAAAAACATCTGTCTCTATGACGATAAACGGACCTGCTCCAATGATTTTGGCCTTCTTCATGAACGCGGTAATTGACCAACAGGTAGAAATTTATCTAAAAGAGAATGATTTATGGAATGACGCTGAATTAAGCATATGCAAATTTTTTAAGCAGAGAGAGAGACCCAGTTATGAGGGAAAACTACCAGATGGGCATAATGGGTTAGGCTTAGCCATGCTAGGCATTACCGGAGATAAGCTAGTAGACAAAAAAACCTATAATAGGATAAAAGCTAAGGCGTTATCCTCTGTTCGTGGCACTGTGCAAGCTGATATTTTAAAGGAAGATCAGGCTCAAAATACTTGTATTTTTTCAACAAATTTTGCAATGCGTATGATGGGTGATGTTCAGGAATATTTTATCAAGAATAAAATTAAAAATTATTACAGTGTTTCAGTAAGCGGATACCATATTGCTGAAGCAGGCGCTAATCCTGTCTCACAACTAGCATTTACATTGTCAAACGGGTTCACTTTAGTGGAGTATTATTTATCACGAGGGATGAAAGTAGACGATTTTGTTCCAAGTTTTAGCTTCTTTTTTTCTAATGGAATGGACCCTGAGTATTCAGTTATGGGTAGAGTTGCTCGTCGTATTTGGGCTAGAGCTATAAAGGAAAGATACGGAGGAAACACTCGCAGTCAGATGCTTAAATACCATATTCAAACCTCTGGACGTAGTTTGCATGCACAAGAGATGAGTTTTAACGATATTCGTACAACTTTACAGGCGCTATATGCAATATTTGATAATACTAATAGTTTGCATACTAATGCATATGATGAGGCTATAACTACACCAACATCAGAATCAGTTCGTCGAGCTATGGCGATACAGTTGATAATCAATCGAGAATTTGGTCTAAATTTTTGTGAAAATCCATGGCAAGGATCTTTTATAGTGGAGCAATTGACGGATTTATTAGAAGAAGCTGTTTATGCTGAATTTGACAGAATCTCTGAGCGAGGTGGAGTTTTAGGAGCTATGGATACTATGTATCAAAGAGGTAAGATTCAGGAGGAAAGTATGCTCTATGAGCAAAAAAAGCATGACGGCACACTTCCTCTAATTGGTATAAACACTTTTCTACCTAAAGAAGAGGAAAAGCAAATAATAGAAGGCCGCGAGTTAGCTCGTTCTGACGACGTGGAGAAAACACTCCAAGTAGATAGTTTAAAAGCCTACATTTTTCTCAACAAAGATAGCGCCAAGGAATCATTAGCTAAATTAAAGTTAGTAGCATTAAATCAGGAAAATACCTTTGAATGTCTTATGGAGGCAGCAAAATTAAACTCTTTGGGGCAACTAAGTTCAGCGTTATACGATATTGGGGGATTATATAGAAGAAATATGTAAGCATGTTTTAAAAAAAGTTTACAAAATTTTTTTAAAACATTAAATATGATTTTAAAAGCATATAATTTTCTAATTAATTTGTGTACAATTTACTTCTAAGTAAAGATGTTTCTCATTACTAAACTTAAATCAATTGTGTGATAAAAATGTTTGATAAAAACCAAACTATCAAAAATTTTGATCCTGAAATTTGGGCATCAATAGAAAGCGAATCAAAACGCCAGGAAGAGCATATTGAGCTCATTGCTTCTGAAAATTATACTAGTCCTTCTGTAATGGCAGCTCAGGGAACAAAGCTTACTAATAAGTATGCCGAAGGCTATCCGAGTAAGCGCTACTATGGTGGATGTGAGTTTGTCGATCAAACAGAAGAGCTTGCTATTGATAGAGCCAAAAAACTTTTCGGTGTGAAGTTTGCCAACGTCCAGCCCCATTCTGGATCACAAGCAAATTCTGCAGTTTTCTTGGCGCTTTGTTCGGCTGGTGACACTATCTTAGGTATGAGCCTAGATGCAGGTGGTCACCTTACTCACGGAGCCAAGCCAAGTTTCTCTGGAAAAATTTATAATGCTGTGCAATATGGTTTAAATCCAGAAACTGGTTTGGTTGACTATGATGAGGTAGAACGACTAGCGATTGAATCTCGCCCAAAAATGATTATTGCTGGATTCTCTGCTTACTCTGGCATTTTAGACTGGAAACGTTTCCGCGAAATTGCTGATAAAGTAGAAGCTTATTTATTAGTTGATATGGCTCATGTAGCAGGACTTGTTGCCGCAGGTGTTTATCCTAGTCCTTTACCTTTTGCTGATGTCGTAACATCGACTACACACAAAACACTTCGAGGTCCTCGAGGTGGAATAATTCTGACTAATCGTGAGGATTTAGCCAAAAAATTTAACTCTGCTGTTTTCCCAGGGGGACAGGGAGGCCCTTTATGTCATGTGATTGCTGCTAAGGCAGTTTCTTTTAAAGAGGCTATGACAGATGACTTTAAAGTTTATCAACGACAAGTATTAAAAAATGCGAAAGCTATGGCAGCTACCTTTATAGAGCGAAACATCAAAATTGTTTCTAGCGGTACTGAAAACCACCTTATGCTTGTTGATCTTATTGGAAAAGAATATACCGGAAAAGATGCTGATGCAGCCTTGGGTGAGGCATATATAACAGTTAATAAAAATGCTGTACCTAACGATCCGCGGTCACCTTTTGTCACGTCTGGGTTACGAATAGGCACCCCTGCTATCACAACTCGTGGTTTCACCGAAGTAGAATCAATCGATCTTGCTCACTGGATATGCGACGTATTGGACAGCTTGGAGGCTGGAACTTCTGAGACGAAAATTCCCCAAATAAGAGAAAAAGTTCTGGAACTATGCGGCCGATTCCCAGTATATAGCAAATAAATACGCCTTATTTGGTGAGAAATTGTCTCTAGCCTCTCTAATCTCGGTGTAATCCTATTCTTTTGATCCTGAGGGATCATTCCAGTGTGATATAATTTCATATTATCAATCAAAAGTAGCAACCCCTATGCATTGTCCTTTTTGTAGCGCAGAAGATACTAAAGTGATTGATTCTCGATTAGTCTCGGAGGGAGATCAGGTGAGACGAAGGCGAGAATGCTTGTCGTGTCGAGAACGGTTTACTACTTATGAATTAGCTGAGTTAGTTATGCCTCGAGTAATTAAAAGTGACGACACACGCGAACCTTTTGATGAAAAAAAGCTAAGAGCAGGGCTTCTCAGAGCTCTCGAGAAACGGCCTGTTGGCATTGATAAAATTGAAGATGCCATATCACATATTCAGCATAATCTTAGAGCAACAGGTGAAAGAGAAATAACCTCTAGGATGGTGGGAGAAAGAGTTATGTCCGAACTCAGAGAATTAGATGAAGTGGCCTATGTTCGCTTTGCTTCTGTCTATAGAAGCTTTCAGGACCTTAGTGAATTCCGCGCAGAACTTGATCGATTGGAAAGTAAAGGGCCAAAAGGTAGCAAGGATTAACTTCAAATGGTAAGTATTCATCACTCAAACAGTCATGACTTCGAGTTTATGGCTAAAGCACTTAAATTGGCTGCCAAGGGTAAAAATACCTGTATGCCAAATCCAGCTGTGGGCTGTATTATTTCGAAGAATGGAAGAATTATAGGTGAGGGCTGGCATGAAAAATCTGGCGAAGATCATGCCGAAGTCAGCGCTCTTAAATCCCTCAATAGCTCAGCTAAAGGATCCACGGCCTATGTCACTCTAGAGCCGTGCAGCTATCATGGACGAACAGGTTCATGTGTGGATATGCTCGTAAAATCCGGGGTCTCTAGAGTGGTGTTTGGTATGACAGACCCTAATCCAAAAGTCTGCGGACAAGGTATTATGGAGTTGGAAAAAGCTGGGATTTTAGTGGAAGGCCCAATACTGGAATCTGAGGCTCAGCACTTAAATCGGGGATACATTAAAAGACATCAGGACGGCCTACCCTGGTTAACTATTAAGATGGCTATGAGTATAGATGGCCGGACCGCAATGAGTGATGGCAAAAGTCAATGGATTACAGGCATATATGCTCGTGAAGATGTTCAAAAAATACGGGCTGAGAGTTGCGCTATTATTACAGGTATAGGTACCATCTTGCAGGATGATCCTTCTTTGACAGTGAGGTATAAAAAGTCAGAAAAAATTTCTCGATTAAAAGATGCCTCGAAATCTCTTAATTCATTGTCTCTCAAGCAACCATTGAGGGTGGTGGTAGATAGTGAGCTTAAATTGCCAGAAAACGCAAAGATTTTGTCGAGCCCAGGACACGTATTAATTGCTTCAGCTATTGCTGGACAAACCTTTACTTCAGCGCAACCCGATACTGTATGTCTTGCAAATAGAGAAGGAAAAGTTGATCTTTTAAAGCTAATAAAAATATTGGCAGAGAAAGAATGTAATAATGTTCTGATTGAGTCAGGACCAACGTTAGCTGGTGCATTTATGCAAATGGGGTTGGTGGATGAACTTATAATCTACATGGCACCTAAACTATTGGGGAATATATCCAGACCATTATTATGCTTACCATTTATCCATTTAGCTCAGGGTATAAAGTTAGATATAAAAGATACAAGATTAGTTGGTGAAGATATACGCATAACTGCTCAAGTAAGAAAAAACTAAATATTTTAATAGAGAGAATTAGTAAATTATGTTTACCGGCATTATAGAGGAAGTTGGTGAGATTATAGCTCTGAATTTTTGCAAGGGCGACGTTAAGCTGCGAGTAAAAACCAATAGTCTAGACTCATCAAAAATGCAGCTCGGCGACAGCATAGCAACAAATGGTGTCTGTCTAACAATTGCAGCTTTATTTGATGATGGTTATGAATCAGACGTTTCATCAGAAACGTTATCTGTGACATCTATTGGAAGCTGGAGTATCGGCACTAAGGTGAATCTTGAGCGTGCGTTAACTATAGATGTAAGACTAGGAGGTCATTTGGTTCTTGGCCATATAGATGGTATAGGTGAGATTGTAAGCCGTTTTCCAGATGCTCGTTCTGAGCGTTTTCGGTTGCGAGCGCCTGATATGCTAGCTAAGTATATTGCACAAAAAGGGTCAATAACTGTTGATGGAGTCAGTCTTACAGTCAATAAGGTTGATGGTGCAGAGTTTGAACTAAATATCGTGCCATATACTTTAGAGCATACCGTCATGAGTACCTACCAGTCGGGCTCTAAAGTTAACTTGGAAGTAGATGTTATTGCACGCTATGTTGAGAGATTGATGCTCGGAGATGCCGCAGCTGACACTTAGTATTTTTTATTATTTAGATTAGAGAATAGGTATGTTGATTAATAGTATTGAAGAAATAGTTGAAGATATACGTCAAGGTAAGATGGTTATCCTTATGGACGATGAGAATCGTGAAAATGAAGGTGATTTAGTAATGGCTGCAACAATGGTGAGGCCAGAAGATATAAATTTTATGGCGACTAATGGGCGCGGGCTTATATGCTTAACACTGACAGAACAGAGATGTCGACAATTAAATTTGCCTTTGATGGTTAGTGTTAACAAAGCTAGTCGTGCCACTAATTTCACTGTATCTATTGAAGCTGCTAGTGGTGTAACTACTGGAATATCTGCTGCGGATCGTGCTCGAACAGTTCGTGCAGCGGTGGCTGATAGTGCATGCCAAAAAGATATTGTTCAGCCAGGCCATATATTTCCTTTGCAGGCAGAGGCTGGTGGTGTCTTGTGTCGAGCTGGTCATACCGAAGCTGGATGTGATCTAGCTAGAATAGCTGGACTAGAGTCAGCTGCAGTAATTGTTGAAATTATGAATGAAGATGGCACGATGGCTCGCCGCAATGACCTTGATGTTTTTGCAAAAAAACACGACCTAAAAATAGGAACGATTGCAGATCTAATTCACTATAGATTGGTGACTGAAAAAACTATTAATTGTATTAGTGAACGAGAGATCTCTACACGATATGGAAATTTTTTACTACATACTTATTTAGATACAGTACGTAACGAAAAGCACTTTGCTTTAGTTATGGGTAATATTTCTGAGGGTGAACCTCCGCTAGTCAGGGTGCATATTAATAAATCAGCCAGAGATTTATTTGGTATTGAGTCCCCTGGGGGGTATAAAAACTGGACCTTATCGGCGGCAATGGAGAAAGTTGCAGAAGAAAGACGAGGAGTGGTAGTTTTTCTTTATTATCCAGAAGATGCAGATGATATAGATTTTGGTATTGATGAAATGATAAGCCCAACACCTAAAAAAGCTAGCGATGTTGTTTATCAACAAGTAGGCACAGGTTCACAAATTTTAATGAATCTTGGCGTACATAAAATGAGATTACTTAGTGCACCGTTTAGATTTATAGCGATTTCTGGATTTGATCTAGAGGTAGTAGAATATATAAGTTGTGAGTAGCTTTTTACTCTGAATGATTAATATAAGTAAAGAGTTTTCTATCATATATCGGGAGTCCAAAAATGACTAAATCTAGTCCTAGTAAGGATAACTTTAAAGCAAAAAAGACTCATACAATTGAAACTCGTATCGCTATAGTAGCAGCTAGGTGGAATTCTAATATCACCGATAATCTTGTTGAGGGAGCACAAATTGTATTGAGAAATGCCGGTGTTCATAAAAAAAATATTGATTTATTTAGAGTGCCTGGCGCCTTTGAGTTACCTCTTGCTTGTCAAAAAATCGCCCAGAAAAAATCAGCTGTTTCAGTAAGCAATGAAAGCAAGCATACAAACACTTATGATGGAATTATTGCTCTTGGATGTGTTATTCGCGGAGGGACACCGCATTTTGATTACATATGTAAAGAAACTTCCAGAGGGCTTGGTGAAGTTGCCTTAAAGAGCAACATACCAGTTGGTTTTGGTCTATTAACCACAGATGACTCAGAGCAGGCTGTGTATCGTTCTTATGTAAAAAATCCCGATACAGCGAAATCTCCGCTATATAGCAATAAAGGAAAAGAAGCAGCAGATGCTGTATTAGAAATGATCAATTTATTTCGCGACTTATAGGAAGCCCTGATGTTTTTGCCCTCTACTCGAAAAAAAGCTAGAGAGCTTTTAGTTCAAGCTCTCTATCAATGGTCAGTTTCTGGTACTGAAGTCAGCTCTATAGAGCTAGAATTTGAAGCTAATAATAATATGAAAAAGGTGGATACCGAATTTTTTAAAGAATTACTATACGGTATACCAAATAAATTAGATGAGGTGGATGCTAGTTACGAAAAACATCTTGACCGTGAATCAAAGAGCCTAGATTTTGTATCGAAGGCTCTTTTGAGAATAGGTTGTTATGAGTTATGTTTTCGAATTGATGTGCCGTATAAAGTAGTAATTAATGAGGCAGTAAATTTAGCTAAAAAATTTGGCCCGACTGATACTTATAAGTATATAAACGGCATTCTTGATAAGACTGCTCTCGAAAAACGTACTATTGAAATTAATAGTGAGAAAAATATTAAGTAATATTTTTTTAGATCACATAAGAATATCTGACTACATAGTAGTTTTGGTATTTGCAATTATATCTAAATAGTTAAAAGTTAAATCTATGAGTTTTAAAAAGTGCCATTAAATGAGTTTTCAATAATAAGAAAATATTTTTCTTCTTTAGGTAAAAGTAAAGGAGTCTATCTAGGGGTTGGAGATGATTGCGCTGTTTTAAACATACCTTCAGGTAAACAGCTAGTGACTACTGTAGATACATTAGTTGAGAATGTACATTTTCCAAAAAACTCTTCTCCAGGTGATATTGCTCAGCGTTCGCTTAGAGTAAGTCTTAGTGATATTGCGGCTATGGGAGCAGATCCACATTGGTTTACTTTAGCATTAACTCTCCCAAAAGCAGACGAGAGCTGGCTGCACCAATTTTCTCAATCATTACATAGTGATGCTCTAAAATTTGGTTGCGCTCTAGTTGGTGGCGATACGACATCAGGCTCTTTGTCGGTAACTATTCAGGTATTTGGGACTGTTCTTAAAGACAAGGCTATAAAGCGAAGTGGTGCTCAAGAAGAAGATAGTATCTATGTAACAGGCTCTCTTGGTGAGGCTGCAGCAGCAATTTCTTTTTTTGAAAATCCCCCTGACCCTGCAAATAGTAAATTGATGGATCTACATGAGAGGCTTGCGACGAGGTTTTTCAGACCAGAGCCAAGAATCAAGGAAGGTTTGCTCTTGCAAAATATTGCAACTGCAGCTATTGATGTTTCAGATGGTTTAATTGCAGATCTTGGTCATATCGTTAAATCCTCGGGTTTAGGCGCCAATATAGAGTTCGAGCGCATTCCTTACTCAACTAGGCTAATGGATATAGCAGACAAAAATTCTATCCAAGATTGGGTCTTGTCCGGTGGTGACGATTATGAGTTATGCTTCACTGTACCAAAAAAACATCTTAATCATTTAGAGGCTATGATAAGAAGCGGGAAACTGGAGGCATATTTTATTGGGAATGTATCAAAAAATCCCGGAGTGCGTTGCTATGACGTCCATGGAAAATTGTTAGAAACGATAAAAACTGGATACCAGCATTTTTAAAACACTTATTCCATAATATTGGCAGACAAAAATAAAGTATTACAAAGGATAGAGATTATTAAATGAATGTAGTTAACCCAACTTTTTTACAGCTACTAAGTAAACCAATTCACCTGCTTGCATTTGGTTTTGGGAGTGGTTTATTTTCCAGAGCTCCAGGAACAGCGGGGACTTTAGTAGGGGTTTTATTTTGGTTTTTTTTGGTAGATTTATCTCTAACTAGCTATCTTACAATAGTATTAATTGCAGCTTTAGTTGGGATTTATATATGCGGTAAAACCGCTACCGACTTGGCCACCCATGACCATGGGGGTATTGTTTGGGATGAAATAGTAGGAGTTTTGTTAGCTATGTCTATAATTCCAGTTACTTGGACTTGGGTGATCTCGAGTTTTTTATTATTTAGGCTGCTTGATATATGGAAGCCTTGGCCTATTAGTTGGCTAGATAAGAATATAGGCGGCGGCATTGGCATTATGATAGATGACATGCTGGCTGGTGCTTTTACCTTGGCAATTTTGTATTTAGTAGTTGAGATCTTATAACCTCATAAGTTTTTTATTAACCTAAGTGATTACAGATCTAAAGTTCTTTACTCATTATCAATCATAGTTAAAATAACCGTCCTAAAAATAGGTTTTATTTGGAGTAAATTGTGGCAGTAAATTTTATACAGAACTCTCAGCTTCCAACACGATGGGGTATGTTCCAACTACACGGTTTTTATGATGATATTGATGAAAAAGAACATATCGTTCTCTCACTTGGATCAATGTCTACTGTAGACCCTGTTTTGGTAAGAATCCATTCTGAGTGCTTAACAGGAGATTCTTTGTTTAGTATTCGTTGTGATTGCGGGTCTCAGCTAGAAGAAGCTATGCGCATAATTGCGCAAGAGGGAAGAGGCGCCGTACTGTATTTACGTCAAGAAGGTAGAGGAATTGGACTTCTTAATAAAATAAAAGCATACCACCTACAAGATGAGGGTGCAGACACTGTCGAGGCAAATGAACAGTTAGGCTTTGATCCAGATATTAGAGACTACAGTATGTGCGGACCTATTCTTAAGCATTTCGGTGTTACTAAAGTGAGACTGCTAACAAATAACCCTAAAAAAGTTCAGGCATTAAAAGAGATTGGAGTTACTGTTTCAGAGAGAATTTCGTTACAGGTAGGGGAAAACCCTCATAATGAGGCCTATCTGGCTGTGAAAGCAGGAAAATTAGGACATCTGTTCGATAAAAAATAGTATTTTACTTCAGAAAACAGGTTGAATTAAGGTTAATTTATGTCATTAGCAAAACGAATCATACCTTGTCTTGATGTTGATAGAGGTCGAGTAGTTAAGGGTGTCAAGTTTTTGGATATAAGAGATGCTGGGGACCCTATCGAAATAGCAAAACGCTATAATCAGGATGGTGCCGATGAGATAACTTTTTTAGATATTACAGCAAGCCATGAAGGAAGAGATACTATAATTAGTACAGTCGAGCGAATGGCAAGTGAGGTATTTATTCCTCTTACAGTAGGCGGAGGAGTCAGATCTTTAGCTGATATAAGAGAACTACTTAATGCTGGGGCTGATAAGGTTAGCATTAATTCAGCAGCTGTTAAGAATCCAGAATTTGTTCGATCTGCTGCAGACCGTTTTGGATCACAATGTATTGTAGTAGCTATTGATGCCAAGCAAATAAATTTTGATAAAGGACTTATGCAATGGGAGGTATTTACTCATGGCGGCCGAAATAAAACTGGAATAGATGTATTAGATTGGACAAATAAAATGGCTAGTTATGGTGCAGGTGAAATTTTACTGACTAGTATGGATAACGATGGAACTAAAGACGGTTTCAATATTGAGCTTACCCGAGCCGTCAGTGCAGAGGTAGATATACCAGTTATCGCCTCAGGCGGAGCAGGTAATTTACAGCATTTAGCGGATGGTGTTCTTAAAGGAAAAGCTGATGCAGTTCTTGCTGCCAGTATTTTTCATTTTGGAGAGTATACAATTACTGAAGCAAAGAATTATATGGCAACACAAGGCATTGAAGTCAGGCGTTAATATTAATTTATGATCAAGGTATCAATACAGGCTCAAGCTTATTGCTTAGCAAATATAGCCCTTGCAGTATATTTAAGGCATCATTTAGCTGATTATCCTTAATTACTGTTTTCATTACTTTGCCATTCTTATTGTCTAAAGGCTTACTTAGGTGGCCTAATAAATTTTCTTCTTTTGTGTAAGATGTATTTTCCCGTATTTTTACTTCAGCCGACTCAATTCTGATGTCTGGTTTTATTCCTGAGGCCTGAATCGAAGTTTTATTTGGAGTGAAGTAGCGTGCAGTAGTGAGCTTAATTCCGCGATCGTCTCCTAAAGGAAAGATTGTCTGTACAGATCCTTTACCAAAGCTGTTAGTGCCGAGTATTAGGGCACGTCTATGATCCTGAAGAGCTCCTGCGACAATCTCTGCTGCAGATGCTGATCCTTCGTTGATCAAAACTACTATCGGCACACCATTTAAACTATCACCTGGAGAAGCATAAAAGTTTTTATTTGATCTAGGCGTCCGACCTTCAGTATAAACAATAAGCCCTTCATCTAAGATTGTATCGATAACTTCTATAGAGGCAGTGAGCAGACCGCCTGGGTTATTACGTAAATCTAAAACTAGGCCTTTGGGTAATTCATCGGTTTTATATAAGCTTTCTAATGCTTCCTTAAACTGTTTTCCAGTATTTTTGTGAAACTGTGCAATTCTAATGTAACTAAAACCAGGCCGTAGTGGTTTACTTCGTACGCTATTTATTTCGAAGACATCACGCTTAATATTTATTTCAATCGGGCCATCTAGGCTGTCTCGCAGAATCGTTAGAGTTAATACAGATTCTTTAGGACCTTTCATCGCTTCTATTACTTCACTAGATGACATGCTCTGAACAGAAATATTATTGATCTTGATTATAAGATCTCCAGATAAAATCCCTGCTTTATATGCTGGGGAACCATCGATTGGTGAAATAACTTTTAAAGCTCCTTTCTTTTGGTTTAGATAAACACCAAGCCCTTCAAATTCACCGGAAGACTTCTCTTCAAGCAAAGCAAAAGCAGTCTTATCCAAATACGATGAATGTGGATCTAAAGCGTCAAGCAGACCCTCTATTGACATTTCAAGTAATTCTTTATCATTGACTTCTTCTACGTACTCCTCCCTAATTTTCTCAAAAGCTTGAGTAAAATAAATTAATTCCTCAAGAGGAAGTAGGGCATTTTTTTGATTTTTATCTGCAATCGAAGAACTAGAAAAAATATTGCATAAAAAAAATACAATAAAAGAAAAAAATATAGTTTGAAATGCGGACATAAGCTTATCCTAATTTTTTACTTGTTAGGTTTTTAGATTGCCTGAGAACATACTATATATTATTAAAATATAGTCATGCCCATTTTTCACAATAGCAACTTAGTAATTTTCTTTTTGAAGCCAAATTTTGGGATTTGAAGTCTTGCCATCTTGACGTATTTCGAAATAAAGTGCGTGCTCGCTGAGCCCCCCTGTATTTCCAACTCTGGCAATTCTTTCTCCTTTTAGTACCCAGTCACCGATATTTTTTAAAAGAAACTGGTTGTGGGCATAAAGAGTCATATAGCCACCACCATGACTAACAATAATTAATAATCCATGACCTTTTAGGTAGCCAGAAAACACAATTTTACCATCATGAACTGCACTCACTGGCGTACCTGCTGCAGTTTTTAAAAGCCAGCCTTTTGAATGTAAAGAAGAATCCAGGGCTGGACTATAACCATTACTTAATTGACCTTTTACAGGCCAAGGCAGTAAACCCTTGTTCGCTATGAAATTTTTTCTAGTTGAACTGGTTGGTAGTTCTTGTAGTATGCTTTTGTTATTAGCTAATAGTGCTTCTAAACCAGCTCTTTGATCAGTATATACAGCCAATTTTAGCCGCGATGTGTGAATTTTTTTATTAAGTTTTTTTATAGTTATAGCTCTATTGTTTTGTGCCAAAAAAAGGCCTATTTTCTCTGCATTTAATTCAGATCGGCTATTTAGCAGTTCTACTTTTTGATTTGAAATTGATTCTTTGACACTTTTTAGCTCATTGATCTTAATTTCATAGACTTTGATTTTTTGACCTCGAGCGGCTGCAAAGTAATTGTAATATTTAAGTACTCTATTGATATTTTTTGGATCTTTTTGGTTCAATAGAAGCCTTATTGGCTCGCTGTCACTTTTATGATGGAGGGAAGAAATATATTTTTTTATTAGTAACTTTTGATCTTTTAGGTATGAGAACAAGTTAATTTTTTGTTCGTTCAGATCATTAATTCGTAGATTTAAAATATTTAGTTTTTTCTCTAAAGCTCTAACTTTTAGCTCCGCCTCTGCTAAAATAAGTTCAGTCGTTTTAAGCTGGTTATTTAGTGACTCCTGACTTTCTGCATCTCCCGTTAAGGATTTTTTTAGATTAGTAATATCGTACTTTAGTTTTTCCAGTTCTTTTAGGTGATTTTTTTCTTCAGCCAATAATGGCGTAATTAGCACTATTGCGGTTAATATTGTTGCTATAAAAAATTGCATGATACTCATCACCGTCAATTAAGATAAATTAGTGACTTATAACTAAAGATTGCCCTGTCATTTCTTTTGGCTGAGGCAAGTCCATAAGAGTTAATATAGTAGGAGCGATATCCGACAATGCACCATTTTGTAGTAAATTGATTTTTCTTTTTCCTGCATATATTAGAGGAACAGGTAAAGTTGTATGCTGGGTGTGGGCTTGTCCAGTCTCCTCATCAAACATTTTCTCCACATTGCCGTGATCGGCAGTAATTAAACATTGACCACCAACACTCTGAATTGCTAACAGTAATTTTCCTATACATTCATCGACTATCTCTACAGCCTTAGTCGCTGCATCGAAAACACCGCTATGACCAACCTGGTCACAATTAGCATAGTTGCAAATAATAGCATCAAAATCCTTGCTATTAATTGCTGCTATAAGTTTCTCTGTAAGTTCACGGGCGCTCATTTCTGGCATTAGATCATAAGTAGCTACTTTTGGAGACGGGACTAGTATTCGCGATTCTCCATCAAAAAGACTTTCTTGTCCGCCGCTAAAGAAAAAAGTTACATGGGCATATTTTTCAGTTTCTGCGATTCTTAGTTGAGTTTTTCCTAGTTTGCTTAAATATTCCCCTAGAGAGTTATAAATGTTTACTGACGGAAAGGCCACTGGAACTTTTACATCTTTAGAGTATTCAGTAGTGGTTATAAAGCTCGCTAACAGGGGACGTTTGTTCCGAGTAAACCCAATAAAATTATCATCAACAAATGCGTTAGTTATTTGACGAGCCCTATCCGGGCGAAAGTTCATAAAAATAACTATATCACCGTCATCAATAGTTACAGGCGTTTGAGTCTTTGAGCATATTTTGGTGGGCAATATAAATTCATCACTCTCGCTGTATTCATAACTATTTTTTAAGGCTTCAATTGCGCTATCAGCATTATATTTTGAGTGATTTTCGGTTAGCATATTATAAACTATCTCAAGGCGCTCCCATCTTTGGTCTCTATCCATCGCATAAAACCGTCCAGATATACTAGCAATTCTGCCTACACCTAAATCTAGGAAAATAGACTCTGTAGTTCTTAATGACGCTTCAGCACTTCTTGGTGGGGTATCTCTTCCATCTAAAAAAGCATGGAGGTAAACTTTTTTTGCACCTCTTTGAGCCGCAAGTTTTATTATATTATTTATATGATTTTCGTGACTATGAACTCCACCTGCGGAGAGTAAACCAAAAATATGAACTGCTTTGTCTGATCTAACTACCTTATCTATAGCTTTTGTATAGGTAGAATTAGAAAAAAAGTCTCCATTCTCAATAGAATTATTAATACGTGATAGATTTTGATGTACTACACGTCCCGACCCTAAAGTGACATGACCAACTTCGCTATTGCCCATTTGTCCCTCAGGAAGCCCAACTGCTGACCCTGATGTACCGATCAAACTATGTGGAGAGTTTTTCCATAGTTCGTCTAAAACCGGAGTTTTAGCAGCATAAGCAGCATTATATTTTTTTTGTTCGTTATGTCCGTACCCATCTAGTATTAAAAGTAATAGCGGTTTCTTTGATTCAGTCATGACTTTAAGCTCTATTTATTTTTTCAGAGATTTACATTGAGAATATTACCGGCAAAGAGCCTTTAGCGCCAATGATGGTTTCCTGTTAGAGGGTTCGCTGTGTATAATTTGGTAGTTTTTAATTCCTTGGGATTCATTCAAAGATAATAAACGGAGCTGTATATTTTGGAATTTTTCGATTTTATAAGTGAACAATGGATACTTGTTAGCATTTTTATGGTTCTCATTTATCTGTTTGCCATAAACGAACGCACTAAAAGTGGAAAGACAGTATCGCCACATGTAACGACTCGGATGATCAACAGGGGTGAGGCCGTACTTCTCGATATCCGTGATACAAAAGCGTTTAAGGCGGGGCATATAGCAGGAGCTATTAGTATTCCTCATACTAAGCTAAATCAGAAAATATCAGAGTTAGAGAAGCATCGAACTAAAGCAGTTATTATTGCTGATAAGAACGGTCAACAGGCAGGAGCTGTTGGTCGAAAATTACAACAACAAAAATTTAGTATTTTAAGATTAGGGGGTGGTATGATGGAATGGCAAAATCAGAGTCTTCCAGTCGTAAAAGAATAGACTGCTTCTTACATAGCTTTAACTATCGGCAATTTGTAATCCTTTTAATTTTCGAGTCAGAGTGTTTCTACCCCACCCAAGTAGTTCCGCGGCTTTATTTTTCTTGCCCCCAGTTTTAACTAATGCAGCTTCAATTAAAATTTTTTCAAAATTTTCGGTCGCTCTAGTTAAAATTTGATTGTTTCCAGATGATAGTTCTTGTTCTACCCATCCCTTGAACTGCTCTTCCCATGAGCTTGTAGGCTCGTCAATTTGATTTGAAGCATCTAACAATTCCGGCGGCAGATCACTGATATGAACTTCTATCCCAGGAGACATTACAGTAATCCAGCGACATACGTTCTCTAACTGCCTCACATTACCTGGCCATGGAAGCATAGATAAATATTCTATAGTTTCAGCTATGAGAATTTTTGTTTCATTTCCTAGTTCTTTTGCTGCAGTATTTAAAAAATGTCCCATTAATTTTGGAATGTCTTCTCTTCGGTCAGCAAGCTTTGGCAAGTGTATACGGATGACATTTAAGCGATGAAAAAGATCTTCTCTAAATAGATTATTTGTCACTAGGTCTTCTAGATTTTGATGTGTTGCCGCAATAATCCTAGTGTCTACTTTTATTGGCGTATGCCCCCCGACGAGATAAAATTCTCCATTAGCAAGTACACGTAAAAGTCTTGTTTGTGCCTCAGGTGGCATATCTCCAATTTCATCTAGAAAAAGAGTTCCACCGTTTGCCTGCTGAAAACGCCCTTCTCTTCGTTGGCTTGCCCCACTAAAAGCTCCTTTTTCATGACCAAATAGCTCTGACTCTATTAAATCATGAGGTATTGCAGCCATATTGAGGGCAATAAATCGGTTTGCTTTTCTGGGACTGTTATCATGTAACGCTTTAGCTACAAGTTCTTTCCCTGTGCCTGATGCGCCATTTACTAAAACAGTGATATTGGAGTTCGATAGTCTTCCTATAGCGCGAAAAACTTCTTGCATAGAAGGAGCTTCCCCGATGATTTCATTTTGATCAATAGGTACCATTTTTTTTGAAGTTAGCACCTTTTTTTGATCTTTCATAAAACTTATTGCGCGTAAGGTTACAGCTATTAAATCATCCAGATTAAATGGCTTTGGTAGATACTCGAATGCGCCGCACTGATAGGCAGATATTGCACTATCTAAGTCTGAATGTGCTGTAGTTACTATGATTGGCACGCCTGGATTTGAAGAGTGTATTTTTTTTAATAGCTCCAAACCATCCATTCCTGGCATTCTTATATCTGTAATTATAGCATCTGGGGTTGATTTATTGAGCTCAGATAAGAGTTCCTCTGCATCTCCAAAACTATTTACTAATAGACTTTTTCTCTCAAGGGTTTTTTTCATTACCCAGCGAATAGATTGGTCATCGTCAACGATCCATACAGTATGTTTCATTTTATTTATCCAGTGGTAAATAGGTGTAAAAAATAGTTCTTTTAGCCCTATTTTCGAAGCTAATAAGACCCTGATGTATATCTATAGCTGATTGTGAGATCGATAAACCTAGGCCAGTACCGTTTGATTTCCCACTGACCATCGGGAAGAATATACGATCACATATTTCTTCAGGAATACCAGGCCCGTTATCGATTATTTCTACACAACAAACCATTCTATGGTTAATATTTCTGATCGTAAAATTTCTTTCAATACGAGTTTTTATCCATATTTTAGGATTTTTCTCTACACTGTCAGATAGGGCCTGAACGGCGTTACGCATTATATTTAAAAATGCTTGGGTCAACTGACCCTTGTCCCCTGTAATTTCTGGAATACTTGGATCATAATTCTTATCTATTACTAGCTTGCCCATTGCTTCTTTTGTCACTAGTGAAGTTACATGCTCGACAATTTCATGAATGTTTACTGAACAGAATTTAGGTAAAACATTTGGTCCTAGCAATTGATCTACAAGCTTGCACAGTCTCTCAGTTTCCTTAGAAATAATGTCAGTGAATTCACGGAGTTCTGGTCGGTTATTAAGATCATCTGAAAGTAATTGGGCTGCACCTTTGATACCCCCGAGAGGGTTTTTTATTTCATGGGCAAGCCCCCGAACTATTTTACGCGTTGCATCATGAGCAGATAACAACTCCTTTTCTTTGTTCATCTGCAGAAGTCTTTCTAATGGCTGCAGCTCTAACAGAAGCATTTTTTTGGAGCCAAAAATAAACGGAGAGCATGTAAGATCGATAGTAAGGCTAGTTTTATCTAGCAGTTGAAGGCTTACCTCTCTCTGTATAAAAGCATGGCTAGTCCCTATTATGTTTTTTAAAGAGCCTAGATTTAACTCATTACTGGATAGATTGTCATCACAAGAAAACAAGAAGTTAGATATAAGTTTACCAGTCATTCGAGCTGAACTTATATCGAGAAGACTTTCGGCTGAAGGACTGATATAAATTACCCTTAGATCCTTATCTAACAATATAACTGAGACACTGAGATTGTCTAAGATTAAATTCTGTAACTGGTATTTTTTCATAGCATAATCAATTAATAAGTGGCTGTGCTTTTAGCTATTAAGACTTATAAAATAATACTTTGCTACTTTATGCTTTAAAGGTAAATTAATCAGACTACAAAAAATCTTGAAGTCTGATTAATTAGTCATATTTTTAGACGGAATAGTACATATCGAATTCAACAGGATGAGTAGTATGCTCTACACGGTGAACGTCTTGCATCTTCAGCTCAATATATGCATCTATGGTTTCGTCTGTAAAAACGCCACCCTTTGTTAGGAATTCTCTATCTTCATCCAACGCTTCCAGTGCTTCCCTTAAGCTTCCTGCCACTTGTGGAATCAGTGAGCTTTCTTCTGGGGACAAATCATAAAGATCTTTATCTGCAGCTTCACCTGGGTGTATCTTATTAATCACTCCATCAATTCCTGCCATTAACATTGAGGCAAACATCAAATAAGGATTTGCTGTGGGGTCTCCAAATCTGAGCTCTACACGCTTTCCCTTAGGGGAAGCAACATAAGGAATACGAAGTGCAGCCGAACGATTTCTTGCTGAATATGCAAGCATGACTGGCGCCTCAAATCCTGGAATTAACCGCTTATAAGAATTAGTGGATGCATTAGCAAAAGCATTTAATGCTTTTGCGTGCTTGATAATTCCACCAATGTAGTAAAGAGCGGTTTCACTCAGTCCAGCATAACCATCTCCTGCAAAAACGTTTTCTCCATTTTTCCAAAATGATTGATGGCAGTGCATCCCAGAACCATTATCACCAACTAAAGGTTTAGGCATAAAAGTAGCGGTTTTGCCATAAGCGTGGGCAATATTATGCACACAATATTTAAGGATTTGTACTTCATCAGCTTTTTTGACTAGAGTATTAAATTTCACGCCAATTTCACACTGACCTGCTGTAGCTACTTCATGATGGTGCACTTCTATATCCAGCCCCATCTGCTCCATAGCTGAGCACATAGCAGTTCTGAGGTCATGCAAGCTATCGACTGGTGGAACGGGGAAATACCCTCCTTTAACTCCGGGACGATGGCCCATATTATTATCAGGATAATCAGTACCACTTGTCCATGCGCCTTCTTCAGAAGCAATCTTATAAAAACAGCTACTTATGTCAGAACCCCATTTAACATCGTCAAACACAAAGAATTCTGGTTCTGGGCCAAAGAATGCTGTATCACCTAATCCCGTTGATGATAAGTATGCTTCGGCACGTTTCGCTACAGAGCGTGGATCTCGATCATAAGATTGCATAGTGGAGGGCTCAATAATATCACAACGGATAATTACAGTTGGTTCGTCAGTAAATGGATCTAGAATTGCTGTACTGTCGTCAGGCATTAAGATCATGTCAGATTCATTGATCCCTTTCCATCCTTCGATTGAGGAGCCATCAAACATTTTTCCTACCTGAAAAAATTCATCGTCCACGTCTTTAGACGGAAAGGATACATGTTGCTCTTTACCCCTGGTGTCTGTGAATCGAAGATCTACCCATCGCGCTTCACTGTCCTTAATCAACTTAGTAGTTTGTGACATTTGTGTTTCTCCAATTTTAAGTTTGCCAAGCCTTGATAAATAGGCTAAATATTTTTTTGATAGTTTCAATAACTTAATATGCAAGAATTATACCAAAGATATAGATGTCAGTTTGCTTGCATACAGCGTAATTTGATATTAATTATGCACCATAAAAATGCATATTGAGAATTAAGGGTAAAAAATGAACTTTTATGGTGCATTATTTATTTAGCCAAGTAAAAAATTTTATCCTACATGCGTATAATCTCGATGTTTTTATAACATCAAATGCAATTTTTTTACATTAATAATAGTCATTTTGGAGGCTCAAATATAATTAAAGTGTTAATTTCAGTGCATTTTGCTATCTCCAATTTGATCTGACCAGTATAATGCCGACTTTTTGCTAACCTAGGATCAGTCTTGTGATCGAAAATCTTCGGAATATAGCCATTATTGCCCATGTGGACCATGGTAAAACCACTCTAGTCGATAAGTTGCTGAAACAATCAGGAACTCTGGATCGAAAGGATATGAATTCAGAGAGAATAATGGATTCTAATGACCAGGAAAGAGAGCGCGGTATAACAATTCTAGCTAAAAATACTGCCTTGAAATGGAATGGTTTCAATATCAACATCGTTGATACTCCAGGCCATGCTGATTTTGGAGGAGAAGTTGAGCGTGTACTTTCAATGGTTGATTCAGTTTTATTGCTTGTAGACGCTGTTGATGGGCCAATGCCTCAAACTAGGTTTGTCACTCAAAAGGCGTTTGAGCAAGGACTCAATCCAATATTAGTTGTAAATAAAGTAGACCGTCCTGGGGCAAGACCACACTGGGTCGTAGATCAGGTATTCGATCTCTTTGATCGACTAGGGGCGACTGATGAGCAATTAGACTTTCCTATAATGTTTGCCTCTGCGCTAAATGGAGTTGCTGGAAAAGAACCCGAAGCTTTATCTGAAGATATGACGCCTTTACTACAGATGATTGTTGATGAAGTTCATCCCCCAGTAGTAAATATGAGTGGTCCACTACAAATGCAAATCAGCGCACTGGACTATAATAGTTATGTAGGAGTTATTGGGGTTGGTAGAATAACTCGGGGAGTGCTCAAACCTAATGAACAAGTTGTTGTAGTCAGCAGTGATGGCGATTCTCGTAAAGGCAAAGTGCTACAGGTGATGGGTTATAGTGGCCTTGATAGAATAGATGTAGCTGAAGCTGAAGCTGGTGAAATAGTATGCGTAACAGGAATAGATAAGCTTAATATTTCTGATACTTTATGTAGTCCTGATAATCCTGAGCCACTTTCGCCACTAACCGTAGATGAGCCAACAGTTAGCATGACATTTCAAGTTAATAACTCGCCATTTGCGGGTCTTGAGGGAAAGTTTGTTACCTCACGAAATATAAAAGAACGCCTGGAGCAGGAGCTGATACATAATGTTGCATTAAGGGTAGTACAAGGTGATACCCCGGATAAGTTCGTTGTTTCTGGTCGTGGGGAACTTCATCTTTCAGTATTGATCGAGAATATGCGTCGTGAAGGTTTTGAGATTGGGGTATCACGCCCAGAGGTCATAAAGAAAGAAATTGATGGTGAGATACTCGAACCTTTTGAACAAGTAGTCATTGATATTGAGGAGCAGCATCAAGGCTCTGTAATGGAAGAATTTGGGGCACGTAGAGCTGAACTTTCAAATATGGAATTAGATGGTAAAGGTCGCGTCCGCCTAGAATTTATCGTCCCTTCTCGAGGACTAATAGGGTTCCGCTCACAATTTTTAACGATGACAAGCGGGTCAGGTATAATGACTAGTATTTTTGATCGCTATGCCCCAGTAAAGCAGGGAGATTTAGCTAAACGGCAAAATGGTGTGTTAGTTTCTATGGTAAAGGGGAAGACCCTGGCATATGCTTTATTTAACTTACAGGAACGAGGCCGCCTTTTTCTTGGTCATGGGGCTGATGTATACGAGGGGCAAGTTATTGGCCTCCATGCCCGCAGTAATGATTTACCCGTAAACCCTACAAAAGCAAAGCAATTAACTAATATTCGTGCTGCGGGTACAGATGAAAATCTAGTTTTGTCCCCCCCAATCAATCATAGCTTAGAGCAAGCGCTAGAATTTATAGAAGACGATGAATTAGTCGAAGTCACACCAAAATCAGTTCGCATTCGTAAGAAATTGTTGAAAGAAAACGAGCGCAAACGTGCCCCTAAGTTTTAGCAGATACTAAATTTTATTAGATAAGCAATAATTTTTTTGCTTGCATTAACGGGCTTATTGCCCAAAACTTCTTTTCTTGCTTGTCTAGTTAGTTGTCGTAAATGCTTTCTATCCATTTTTGGTGACTCGACTAATAGTTGATCGATAGCCTTATCTCCCTGTGATATTAGTCGATCTTTCCATTTCTCTAGTCGTATTTTTTTATCATGGAAAATATCACTTTTTTGATCAAATAGTTCCATCTCTACCGTAATTTTTTCTATATCAACAGAGCGCATTATTTTGCCAATATACTGCATTTGCCTCCGTTTTCCTTCGTTATTTTTTAGTCTTCTTGCAAGCATTATTGCTTCGGTAAGTTCTTCGGACATTGTTATTTTTGACAGTTTCTTAGGTGATAAGCTAACAAGATCCGCACCAATTTTTTGTAAGCTAAGCATCTCTCGTTTTAAGGCAGATTTACTTTTAATAGCCTTGGTAACTAACTTATTTTCTGATAGGTTTGGGGATATTTTAGGATTAGGATAGAATTTTTCAGACATACTGGGTTAACCGTAAAACATTGTAGCTAGGCCTAAAAAGGACAAAAATCCTACCACATCTGTAATCGTTGTCAGCGCAACGGTTCCAGCTAGTGCTGGATCGATTTTGCACGATTTTAGCATTACTGGAAGTATGGCGCCGGCCAGAGCCGCTACGATAAGATTTATAGCCATTGCCGCACTAATAATTCCAGCAATCAGCGGATCTTTAAACCATAAGGCCGCTACTGTGCCCATCACTAGCGCCCATAACATTCCATTAAGAGCACCCACGGCAAACTCCTTACTCAAAAGCCAACCTAAGTTACTTTTGCTCACTTGACCTAGTGCCATTCCGCGAATGACAACAGTAAGTGTCTGGCTTCCAGCAACCCCACCCATACTTGCTACAATTGGCATAAGTATAGCTAAAGTTACAACTTTTTCTATCGTAGCCTCAAAAATATTTATAACAGAGGAGGCTAAAATTGCTGTAATTAAATTAATACCAAGCCATACTGCTCTTCTAGGGGCAGTTCGTCCAATGGAGGTAAATGTTCCTTCCTCGTCGCTCAATCCTGCCAAGCTCAACAAAGAGTGATCTGCTTCCTCACTTATAACATCAACAACATCATCGATTGTAATACGCCCTAGTAATTTATTGTTTTGATTTATTACTGGAGCAGACACCCAGTCGTGTTTTTTAAACATCTGTGCTACCGAAGAGTCATCCATGTCTGCAAAAATACTCTCTGTTCCTGTGACCATGATTTCTCGTGCTGTAATATTTGGGCTTGATGTTAGTAGTTTGCTTAAAGAAAGAATCCCTAAAAGTGAATCTTCTCTATCGACTACGAATATATTATCGGTGATATTTGGTAACTCTTCATGGCGACGCAAATAGCGTAAAACAACATCGATAGTTATATCGGGGCGAACTGTTATAGTATCGGTATTCATTAATCCACCAGCAGTATCTTCAGCAAAACTGAGAACACTTTCGACCCTAAGTCGGTCCTGCTCGCTCATTGCTTGTAATACTTCTGGGATAACTTTTTCAGGTAACTGTTGAAGAATATCTGCTATATCGTCTGGGTCTAGCCCTTGCGTTAGTGAAGCTACTTCTTGGCTCTCCATTTCTTGAAGAATTTCACCGCTAAGATCTTCACTAAGCTCTCCTAAAACTTGTCCCTCGAGTTCTTTGTCAATCAAGCTCCATAAAACTCGGCGTGCTTTAGGAGGAGCAGATTCGATTTGGTGGGCAATATCAGCAGGCATTAAGTGGTTCAGCATATAGCCCAATTTGCGGACATCACTAGAATCCATTAACTCATGGATTCTAGTGAGCTGAGACAGCTGTGTATCTTTATCGTTATGATCCTGCATAGGAAAAATAATCCTGATAATCGTTGCGACTTATATCTTTACAATAGTCTATATCTGAGACTTAAAAATTTACAGCAGTGATTGCAAGTTCTTTAATAAGAGTTTTTATTAATCTTTTTCATTGAACCGACTAGCTATCAAATCCTTTAAGGATTCGTAAGCCGTTTCTGCATCGGATCCTTGAATATTAAGATATAAAACTGTGCCTTTGCTCGCCGCGAGAAGCATCAATGACATTACACTCTTGGCATCTACAAGCTGATCATTTGAAGTACCTACGTGTATTTTGCAGCCATATTTTCCTGCGGTAGATGCAAATTTCGCAGCTGCGCGCGCGTGAAGACCCAGCTTATTAATGATAGTTACTTTTTCTTGTATCGATGTTTTCATATTTAGTATTACAATCTGCCGAGTTAATTTAGCTCTCTGTGCCATGTTTGAGTATTAGGGTATTCATTTTTAAAAACCTTCTTGAGCATGTTACTTATATATACAGAACGATGTTGGCCGCCGGTGCAGCCAATCGCTATAGTGACATAACTTCGATTATCTTCTCGAAATTTTGGAAGCCAAGTCTTTAAGAAAGTTGAGATCGTCAATAGCATTTTAGATGCTTCTTCTTCTTGCTCAAAAAATTTAATAATTGGCTCCTCGTTACCATTAAGTGTTCGTAACCCAAAATTCCAATATGGATTTGGTAGACAGCGGACATCAAAAACAAAATCAGCATCAATAGGCACACCATGTTTAAATGCAAAAGATTCAAATAAAACTGACATGGTATTTTCATTGCTAGGAATTAGCTGTTTTTGTATTACAGCTCTAAGCTGATGGAGATTCATATTGCTAGTGTCAATTTTTCTATCAGCCAAAGCAGATATGTCATCTAGCAACTTTGTTTCTAAGGAAATTGCTTCTTTTATTGCTACACTATTGGAGCTTAATGGGTGCTTTCGCCTTGTTTCGCTGAAACGCTGAATAAGAACATCGTTAGAAGCGTCAAGGAACACTATTTCATAGTTAACGCCATAATCTTTAAGCTTTTCTAGTATTTCTGGTAGTTGTGTCAAATCATTAGTGAGACTCCTCGCATCTATTCCTACAGCTAAATTGTTATGCTGTAAGCCCTCCTTAGAGTCAGATGCTTGCTCAAGCAAACCAATAAGAAGTTTTGCAGGCAGATTGTCTATACATGAAAAATCAGCATCTTCTAGCATGTTTAGAGCTGTGCTTTTGCCTGACCCAGAGCGTCCGCTGACAATTATGAGCCTCATACTTTTACTCCCTTAGTCTATGACGGTACCTAGGACTTGGTAAAGAATTTCGTTAGATGCAGCGTTTCTTAGAGCCCTACATCTTTTTTGGTTACTGAGTAGTTCTGAAATTAAAGAGAGCGCTTTTAAGTGTTCATCATTCTGCTCACTAGGGACGATTAACACAAAAACTAAGTCAACTGAGTTGTTGTCTACCGATTCAAAGTCAATAGAATTAACTAATTTAAAAAAAGCTGCAGTTATTTTTTTACAGCCATTAATTCGACAATGTGGGATTGCTATACCATTTCCTATCCCCGTCGTTCCAAGACGCTCCCTTGAAATAAGGCCTTGTTGTATTTCTTCCGAACTTATCTCATCGGATCTATCAGAGATAAAAATTGAAATTTTCTCCAGAACTATTTTTTTAGTATTTCCATCAATATTAATCGAAACATTTTCAGGGGAAAGTAATTCTGAGAAATTCATATATAATTATCTTCCACGATTTTTTTCTTTATATTTAATTAGCTGTCGGTCAAGTTTATCTTCTAGTATATCTATCGCTGCATATAGATCTTTATGCTCTGCAGCTGCAAAGATGTCTGCTCCTCTTACATGAATAGTAGCCTCTGCTTTTTGCAGCAATTTCTCGACCGAGACAATAGCATGAATGCTGCTTATATCGTCACAATGTCGCTCTAATTTTCCCAATTTATGAGCAATATAGCCTTTAATCGGTTCCGTTACATTTAGATGGTGTCCACTAATACTTAATTGCATAAGATTCTCCATTTATTTTTAATTTAACAATAATAAATTTAGGTATGCTTTCTTTCACTAGAAGAAGTAACCCCCATACCCTCTCTGTACTTAGTGACTGTTCTTCTTGCAATGTTAATTCCCATATCATTGAGCAAAGAGCTTAATTTATTGTCACTTAGAGGATGTGATGAAAGCTCACTGTCAATTAGTTTTTTTAGAATAGCGCGAATAGCGACGGATGAAAACTCTTCTCCATCTAGTGTTCTTATATGACTTGAGAAAAAATATTTTAGTTCGTATGTGCCTAGTGGCGTAGATATGTATTTTTGGTTTGTTGCACGAGATATAGTAGACTCATGTAGCTCTAATTTATTAGCTACATCTTTTAGAATCATAGGCTTCATAGCTTCTGGGCCTTCATCGAGATAGTTTTTTTGGACATCTATAATACAGGATGCAACTCTCAACAGAGTTTCATTCCGATTTTCGATGCTCTTGATAAACCACTTAGCCTCAGTTAAGTTTTGTTTTATAAATTCATTATCTTTGCCGTGGTCCCCGCGCTCTATCAAATTCGCATATTTAAAATTGATACTTAGTTTTGGTATGACATCTTTATTAAGTTCTACATGCCAGGATCCATTAAATTTGAAAGCTCTTACATCGGGTATAACATAATCTATTGGGTCATTATTCCAATTATTTCCGGGATATGGACATAAGGTTTTTAACAAGAGCATAGCCTCTTCGATAACTAGAACACTGTACCCAGAAATTTTGTGGATTTGCTGTACGCTATTCTTACCAAACAAGTCGGAATGATTAGTTATTAGTAGCTGTGCTTCATTTAGATATTTTGTATTTTTTGGAAGTTGATCTAATTGAATAAGCAAGGATTCAGTTAGATTGGCAGCTCCTACCCCTGGCGGATCAAATTGTTGTATAAGATGCAATACTAAATTTACTTCTTCAAGCGCTACTAAGCCACCCATTAATTCCTGTATGTCCTTAGCTTTGGCAACAAACATTCCTTTATCATCAATTGAATCGATTATGCTTAATCCAATAAGAAATTGATTATCAGTTAGAGGCGCTAGATTAAGCTGCCATATCAGGTGATCACTCAGAGATTCATCGGTTTGACTAATACTTTTTGAGTCTGTTAGATTTGAGGTCATAACACTTGTATTATTTCTAAGTTCGTATGACGGATCTATTATATTCTCAGGCATTGGTTCCTCCCAATTTTCCACTACTGGCTCACCTTTCTCCTCTTCGCTTTCTTCAAGTTCTAATAACGGGTTGTTATATAATTTTTGTTGGACCTCCTGCTGAAGTTCCAGTGAGGAAAGTTGCAGAACAGCAATAGCCTGCTGAAGTTGTGGGGTTATTCTTAGCTGTTGAGAGGAGCTAAGTCTTAAGCTTGGCTTCATGATTAGATAGACCGATATATTTAAAATAAATTATTTCTATTTTAAATATATCATAAACGACTTGCAATTTTCATGCCTATAAACCGTATAGATTTTGGTTTGTGATGAGACTTAAAGAAAACTGGAGATTAAAAAATATTTAAAGCACAAAATTTTCACCTAAATATATATCTCGAACTTGTTGGTTCATGATTATTTCTGCAGCTTCACCCTCGGCAATGACTCTGCCTTCTCCAACAATATACGCATGTTCACATATGTCGAGGGTCTCGCGGACATTATGATCTGTGATTAAAATACCAATATTTTTACTTTTAAGTTGACGAATAATCTGTTTTATTTCATTTACTGAAATTGGGTCTACTCCTGCAAATGGCTCGTCAAGGAGTATAAAATCAGGTTCTGTAGCCAGCGATCTAGCTATCTCAACTCTTCGGCGTTCTCCGCCAGAGAGGCTGAGGCCTAAAGAATTTCTAATATGAGTGAGATGAAATTCTTTTAGCAAGTCATCTGTCTTAGCCTTACGCTGAATATCGTCAATATCATCTCGTGTTTCTAAAATAGCTAAAATATTATTTTCAACGGTCATCTTTCTAAAAACAGAAGCCTCTTGTGGTAGATAACCAATACCTTTTTGAGCGCGCCCATGCATTGGAAGATGAGTAATATTTTCTTCACCAATAAATATTTCTCCTCCATCTTGTTCTACTAAGCCAACTATCATATAGAAGCAGGTAGTTTTTCCAGCACCATTAGGACCTAATAGACCAACTATTTTTCCACTTTCTACTGAAAGTGAAACGTCACGAATGATGGGCCTTTTTTTGTAGCTTTTAGATAGATTAAGAGCTTTTAGTACTGCCATAAATAAATTACCTAGTAGGAGGAATGACCATTTCTATGCGCTGTTTTGTATTCTGTGTGGAAGATGCTTTTACGATTTCTGCCTTCAAATCGTAATCAATTCTATCCCCAGTTATGGTAGTGCCATTTTGTTCGAGACTAGCATCCTGAATTAATCCAATTCTTTCATTTTTAAGATAGTACTGAATAGTTTTTGCACTAGCTAAAACGAGTCCATCTTCAGCATTAAGAACCTGCTGATAATGAGCTGGAGTGCCTTTACATATAATCCTATCGCCTTCTTTTACGTCAGTGATTATAGTCACTTTATCCGCGTTGATTATTATACTGCCTTGACGAACAACTACAGATCCTTGGTAAGTAGCGGTCCCTTCCTTTTCGTTCTGTTCTGCTCGGTCTGAGATAATTTTTATAGGAGCTTTTCTATCATCTGGAAGAGCATATAAAATCATACAATGTGATAACACTGCCAAAGCTATGATCAGATTATTGACCACGATAGACTCCCTGCACTTCAGATAAAAGTTCGAATATCTCTGTATCGAGGTTACCCTTCATACCAACCCCTACAGATTCTCCATTTGGACCAATTATTCTGACTTTAACATCAGTCTCAACAGTCTGTTTATCGGGATGAAGAATTAACTTTTCGGTTATTAGTTTATTTTTTCCCCCATCCTTTAAATCTTTCCATGCATAAACATTATCCGAAAATATTGCACTTTCTCCGTTATTGATACTAGCCCCCTTATCTGCTTTAAGCTGCCAAGGCTTTGATGATTTTGCTGATGGATAGTACTTAAGTTTTGGTTTTTCAAACTCCAGACGGCTGGTTAATTTGAAGCGCTTTGTATTTATTGCATCCAGCTTAGAAGCTAATCTCCCGCTCTTATCAAACTCCAGCATAGAGATATTTATCATGTAGCTGTCAAATCTATAATCGATAGCATTTGAATCATAACTAGGTTTCTTTCTAAACACCTCAGGTTGTGCGAGCAAAAACAATAGAAAAACCCCTACCGAACCCAAGAGCATTATTGTTAAAAGAAAATTACGCATAATTAGATAAACTTAGTTAAATTAGACTATTATTTCTACATTATCTTTTTAGAGGTAGTCCGTTAAAATTGAATCGAGGTTATCTTGTGCTCTCAAGATCAACTCAGCTAGTTCTCTCACAGCGCCATGTCCACCATTTGATGATGTTTGCCAATGAGAATTTTTGGCTACAAACTTATGCGCATTAGCGACAGCAACTCCTAACCCCACTTGTCGAATTATAGCAACATCTGGTAGGTCGTCACCGAGAAATGCAATTTCTTGCATATGATAATTTTCACCCTTTCTTGTATCGTCTAAAATTTCATTAAGGGCAGTTAATTTATCTTCTCTTCCCTGAACAACTAGCTGAATACCAAGATCTTTGGCTCTTCTAGCTACGAGTTTAGAAGACCTCCCAGTTATAATACCTACTTTTACACCACTTCTTTGTAATAGTTTGATACCCAGACCGTCTTGAATATCGAATGCTTTAAGTTCTTCTCCGTTATTTCCGAAATACAACTTTCCGTCAGTTAAAACACCGTCAACGTCTAAGAGCAACAATCTGATTGATTTGGCTAGGCTAAGAATTTTTTGATTATTTATTGTCATAATTAAAGAATCCCTGCTCGAAGTATGTCATGTAAGTGTAATATACCAACAGGCCGATGATCTGAATCCTCTATCACTAGGGTTGTGATTTGACATTCTTCAATTATCTTAAGCGCTTCAGCAGCTAACGCATCTTGGTGAACTGATTTGCACCCTGGTTTAGTAGCTTCGCTAACATTAATAGAATTTATGTCCATATTAGCGTCTACGGCTCTTCTTAGATCGCCATCGGTGAATACTCCAAAAAGAGTACCAGTATCATTGACTACAGTAGTCATGCCAAAGCCCTTGTTGGACATTTCTAGCAATGCTTGCTTTAGGGGCTCGTGTATATTTACTTTCGGAAGCCTCGTGCCACTATGCATAATATCATCAACTTTTATGAGTAAATTTTTACCTAAGGCTCCTCCTGGGTGGGAGAAAGCAAAATCTTCTGCTGTAAAACCTCTAGCTTCTAGCAGTGCTATAGCTAACGCATCACCCATAACTAAAGTTGCTGTCGTACTTGTTGTGGGAGCCAGCCCAAGAGGGCATGCCTCACAGGTAACTTGGACGTCTAAGTGTGCTTCTGCAGCCTTAGATAAAGTCGAGAGTGGGTCTCCAGTCATGCAAATCAAAGGAACACCTATACGCTTGATTTGAGGAAGAAGTGTTACTACTTCATTGGTAGTACCTGAGTTTGATAAAGCAAGAACTACGTCATTTTTGGTTATCATTCCAATATCACCATGACTAGCTTCTCCTGGATGAACAAAAAATGCTGGAGTTCCAGTGCTAGCAAAAGTTGCAGCTATTTTTCGTCCAATATGGCCTGATTTACCCATGCCAGTTACTACAACACGACCTGAACAGTTCATAATTAGCTTGCAAGCTCTCACAAAAGCATCACCAATTCGCTGTTCCAGTAATTCAATAGCTTCGAATTCCATACGAATTGTTCGCCTAGCTACTTTTAAGTAGTCGTCTTTAGTCATAGCATACTCAATTTTAAATTCATTGGCAGTACATTTGGATTAGTGCTGTTAAGTCAAAAAAACACTTCTTATGTTCAGTATATAAGCAAAGCATAGTAAAGTGCGTAAAGTAATAATAATAAAAGCCCTAAATTTTTTGAAATTTTTGCTTGATGACCTCTCTTTCTTCCAAGCCAAGATACGGATGCAATAATAATAATTAGGGTTAATGTGAGTAAGCTCATAGACAGGTAATCTCTATGGAAAACTTCTTTATCGAGCGTTAGAGGCGAAATTATTCCTGGTAAAGCCATGACAATTAATAAATTGAATAAATTAGATCCAAATATAGTACCTATAGCAATATCATGGTGACCTTTTATCGCACTAGTAACCGAAGCGGCTAATTCCGGGAGACTAGTTCCGATTGCTACGACAGTTAACCCTATAATTAGTTGGCTTACCCCAAAGAAATCAGCAAACTTGATGGCTCCCCAAACTAGTAAATCTGAACTTATGAGTAGTACGACAAGACCAGTTAGAAAAATTTTTAAGGCTCGTTTGGTGGTTATTGAAGACTCGGTATTACTTAATTCTATTATTTCTGCATTAGATTTATTTTTTTTTCTATAAAAAATAAAAGTTAAAATTGGAAGGGTAGCGAATAGTAAAATTAACCCCTCGACGTAAGTCAAATTTCCATCAAAAAGGAAAACTCCAGCAAGTATTGTAGCCACTACTAAAGCAAGGCCTTCTGTTTTTAAAAGATACTGACTAAAAGGGATTGGACAAATGAGGGCAGTGACGCCTAAAACTAAACCAATGTTTGCTAGGTTAGACCCAATAGCGTTGCCTATACCTATTTCACCTGAGTTATTGAGCGCAGCATTTATTGATACGATAATTTCTGGTGCAGATGTTCCGATAGAAACTATTGTCAAACCGATCACTATAGGAGAAATACCAAAATTATTAGCAGCAGCAGCAGCACCTGTAACAAAACGGTTAGCGCCCCAAACCAGACCCGTTAGTCCAATTAGTGCCGCTAAAAATGCAAGACCTAGTGTTTCCATGCTTACTTTTTCCTTGGTCTTAATTAAGAGATTATTTCATAATTTAGATTTGCAATGTTATAATGCGGACGTTCCTAAGTCAGCTATTTTTTGGTCTCATTAACTGAATCCGTCATCATTATTGGCATAAGCTCATAAAACTGTCGGTCCAGCAGGATTTACAAGGAAAATAAAAATGTTCGCTAGGCAGCTAAATGTAATAAGAAGTATCTTTTTTTTAATTCTATTCAGCAGCGTACCACTTTCTATAGCAAGCTCCACAACTGATGTTAAAGCTTTACCATTAGCCAAAACTCCAAATGAGGTGGTAGAGCAAGTTACACAAGAACTCCTTAAAACTATTTCAATTCATAGAAATAGTTTTTCTGAGAACCCAGAAGCTTTTTTTGATGCCCTAGACGTTTTGCTAAAAGATGTTATTGATTTTGATTGGATCGCATATAGAGTAATGGGAAAGTACGCCAAAAAATCTAACCTTGAGCAGAAAAATCGTTTTGCTTATACATTTAGAAGAGAACTGATTGAAACTTATGGTCGTGGTTTGTTGTCTTATGGGGAACAGTCCATTGTTGTGATTCCTTCAGAGAAAGATACTAAGGGTCTAAAATCAACGAGGGTTGTCCAGGAAATTCGAGGCCCAGATGGAGTTTTTCCATTAATCTATTCAATGAGCTTGACTCGCTCCGGTTATTGGAAGGTGACGAATTTAGTTATTAACGGTATCAACCTTGGTAAGATTTTTCGTAATCAATTTTCCCAAAGAGCAAGGAAGTTAGGTGGGGATATTGACAAGATAATAGATACCTGGTCATCATCTAGAAGTAGCTAAGAATTAGGAAAAAATATGAGTCCTACTGAAATAAAACGTTTGTTAATCAAAAAACTGCCAAATTGTGAAATAAAAGTTGATGGTAACGGTAGTCATTTTGATATAGGTGTAATTGGAGAGGTTTTTGCTGGACTCAAGCCTGTACAACGACAGCAACTAATCTACGAAGCACTTAATACCTATATTTCAGATGGCTCAATACACGCTGTAAATATTAAAACATATACTCCAGACGAACCGCAGTGGTAGTGTTTCGCTATGCGTCCAAATCAGGCGATCATTTTTTAGTTAGACTTATCTCCATACCGATTTAGGTGAAGAAGGATTTTTGATGGATAAATTGCTGATCTCTGGAGGCGGTCAACTGTCTGGTGAAATTCGTATCTCTGGAGCAAAAAATTCAGCCCTGCCTATTCTGGCAGCAACATTGCTTTCAGACGGCCCAGTGATGGTCTCTAACGTCCCACATCTCCAGGATATTACAACTATGTTTGAGTTGTTAGGTTGTCTGGGGGTAACCGTCACTATGAACGAAAAAATGCAAGTAGAAGTCGATTCGACTACGCTCGATAACTATACTGCACCTTATGATTTAGTAAAAACAATGCGTGCTTCCATTTTAGTTTTGGGGCCGATGTTAGCAAAATATGGTATCGCTAAGGTTTCTTTTCCTGGAGGCTGCGCCATCGGCAGCCGCCCTGTTGATTTACATCTTTCAGGCCTTAAACTTATGGGAGCATCAATTGATATTAACGAAGGTTATATTAATGCAAAGGTCGATGGCCGCTTAAAAGGGGCCAGTATTAAAATGCCAATTGCTTCAGTCGGAGCTACTGAAAATTTGATGATGGCAGCTACACTTGCAGAAGGCCAGACTAAAATTGAAAATGCTGCTCGTGAACCAGAGGTGATTGATCTGGCTCTTTGTATCAACGCACTCGGAGGCAATATTACTGGAATAGGGACATCAAAAATAGTCATCAACGGGGTTGAATCCCTTCATAGTGGTAGCTACAAGATCATGCCAGATAGAATCGAAACGGCCACCTATCTTGCAGCTGCAGTAGCTACTAGAGGAAAGATCATACTTAAAGATACAAATCCTCAGATTCTAGATATAGTATTAAAGAATTTTAAACAAGCGGGCGCTAAAATAACTACAGGATTAGATTGGATCAATTTAGATATGGAGGGAAAACAGCCTAAAGCCGTCAGTTTTATTACAGAGCCATATCCAGGATTTCCTACAGATATGCAAGCGCAGTTAACTGCTGTAAATGCTGTTTCTAACGGAACTGCAACAATTACTGAGACTGTTTTTGAAAACCGATTGGTGCAAATAAATGAATTGAATCGCATGGGAGCAATAATTAGCGTAGATGGTAATATTGCTACTGTAAAAGGTGTAAGACGATTAAAGGCTGCACCAGTTATGGCCTCAGATCTTCGAGCTTCAGCAAGTTTAATCATCGCGGGCCTTGTTGCAGATGGCGATACTATTATTGATAGAATCTACCATATTGATCGTGGTTACGAACGTATCGAGGAAAAGTTTCAGCAATTAGGAGCAAATATTCGTAGAATTCCTAGTTAGACTGATAAAATATTAGTATTTATACATTAGAGATATGAAATTATGGAAATAACAATCGCTTTAACTAAAGGGCGAATTTTAAAAGAAACCCTACCGATTTTAGCGAAGGCAGGAATTATTCCTGAGGAAGATATAAGTCAAAGCCGAAAATTGCTGTTTGATACCAATATTGATGATGTCCGTCTATTGATATTAAGGGGTTCTGATGTTCCGACTTATGTAAAATTTGGTGCTGCTGATATGGGAGTAGTTGGCAAAGATATTCTTCTTGAGCATGGTTCCGATGGCTTGTATGAGCCTTTGGATTTAAATATTGCCTGTTGCCGGCTCATGACAGCTGGAATGATCGGGGTTTCTCCTAAAATGGGGCGTATTAAAGTTGCCACAAAATACGTAAATATTGCCAGAAAATATTATGCTGCGAGAGGATCTCAGGTAGATATCATAAAGCTATATGGTGCAATGGAGTTAGCCCCCATTATGACTCTATCTGACGAAATAGTAGACATTGTTGACACAGGCAACACCCTAGCAGCAAACGGGCTTGAACCTAGGGATAAAATTTTTGATATAAGTTCTAGACTGATAGTAAATAAAGCCGCAATGAAAATGAAGCATCTGGGCATTAAAGAGATATTAGGTAGTCTTGAGAGAGTGGTGACCTAACCTATGAAAATAAACCCAGTGGATATAAAGTGCTTGTCATCAGTTGATAAAGATTTCGATAGCAAGCTACAAAAATTATTAGAGTGGGAAAAGGCTGAAAATTTAAAAATTGATCAGTTAGTAAGCGACGTATTGTCAGATGTTCTGCAAAAAGGCGATCAGGCTCTGGTCGAATATACTAATCAATTTGACGGCAGAGATGTTCATGATGTCAAGGATCTGATAGTTTCTCGTGATGAAATTAATGAAGCATATGACAGCATTAAAGAATCTGAAAGAACAGCATTAAAGTTATCTGCTCAGAGAATCATTGAGTTTCATGAGCATCAAAAAATTGAATCTTGGAATTATCATGACGAAGATGGAACTTTTTTGGGTCAACAGGTCACCCCACTTGATAAGGTAGGCATATATGTGCCCGGTGGCAAGGCTAATTATCCTTCTTCAGTTTTGATGAACGCTTTGCCTGCAAAAGTTGCTGGTGTGAGTGAGATTATAATGACGGCTCCTGCTCCAGCAGGGAATTTAAGCCCCATGGTTTTAGCAGCAGCAGCCATCGCTGGCGTTGACCAAGTGTATACATTGGGTGGAGCACAAGCGATAGGTGCTCTAGCTTACGGTACAAAAACGATCAACAAGGTTGATAAGATTGTCGGACCAGGAAATATCTATGTTGCGACAGCCAAACGTATGGTTTTCGGACATGTAGGGTTAGATATGATCGCTGGGCCATCAGAGATTTTAATAGTATGTGACGGTACAACTGATCCAGATTGGATTGCTATGGACCTTTTTTCTCAAGCTGAGCATGATAAAAATGCCCAGGCACTTCTATTAACTAGCGATTCTGAGTTTTTAGAAAAAGTTCAGGTAAGTATTGAGAAACTGTTACCTTCAATGGAGCGTAAAGATGTTATACGCGCTTCTTTAGAAAAAAGAGGAGCCCTTATTTTAGTTGGAGATATTAATGAGGCTATTGAGTTAGTAAATAAAATTGCGCCTGAGCATCTGGAGCTGTCTGTTTTGAATCCAGAAGAGCTACTTCCCAGGATTCGCAATGCAGGATCAATTTTTATGGGTCGCTTCACGTCTGAAGCAGTTGGAGATTATTGCGCAGGCCCGAATCATGTTTTACCCACATCATCTACGGCAAGGTTTTCTTCACCGCTAGGCGTATATGATTTTCAGAAACGCTCATCTGTAGTTATGTGTAATGAAAAAAGTGCTTCAAAACTTGGTAAAATAGCCTCCATTATTGCAAGGGGCGAATCCTTGACGGCTCATGCTCGCTCTGCTGAGTACCGCATAAAGAGTTAAATACAATCAAAAATTTTAACGACAACTAACACGAATATTTATAGTTGGTATATGATGAAAAAAAATTATTGGGGCGAAATTATTAAAAAGTTGAAACCCTATGTTCCTGGGGAGCAGCCAAAGAATCAGAGCTTAATCAAACTAAATACTAATGAAAATCCTTATCCTCCATCCCCAGTAGTTCGAGAAGCTATTATTTCTCAGCTAGACGGTCAATTGCGCTTATATCCAGATCCTAACGCTACTGAACTAAAAAAAATAATCTCTAGAGAATTTGATGTTAAAATCGACCAAGTATTTGTTGGCAATGGGTCAGATGAGGTTTTAGCACATATTTTCTATGCATTTTTTAAGCAAAGCACCCCAATTTTTTTCCCTGATATAACCTATAGTTTTTATGAGGTTTATTGTAGTTTGTATGAAGTGCCTTACCAGTTAATTCCACTAACAAAAAACTTTTCTATCGATACTAGCGACTACAAAAAAACTAATGGAGGGATAATTTTCCCTAATCCTAATGCCCCAACTGGAAGGTTGTTATCCCTAGAGGTTATCGAAGATTTATTAAAGATCAGTCATGATTCAGTTTTGGTGATTGATGAGGCATATATAGATTTTGGTGGCAACAGCGCCATATCTCTAGTCGCTTCATACCCTAATCTGTTGGTTACCCAGTCTTTATCTAAGTCACGATCGTTGGCTGGCTTGAGAGTTGGTTTTGCCATAGGAGATTGTTCGTTGATAAATGCGTTAGATCGCGTTAAGAATAGTTTTAATTCTTACCCTTTGGATCGTTTGGCAATAACTGGAAGTATCGCTGCCTTTAATGATAAAAATTATTTTGATGAAACGCGTGAGAAGGTTATAAGATCAAGAGAAAAACTATCACTGGATTTGATTGAGTTGGGGTTTTCAGTACTTCCTTCAAAAGCGAACTTTTTGCTTATAACGCACCATGAGCATGATGCTGGAAAACTTTTATTGTCTCTTCGAAAAAAAAATATATTAGTGCGTCATTTTGATAATTCTAGAATAAATGAATACTTGCGTATCACTGTAGGTTTACCTAAGCAAAATAAATATCTTTTATGTATGCTCAAAGAAATCATCCAGTGCTAATCTTTTAGTTAATCTCTGGGCGAGTCCCAGCAACTGCATCAATGATTTTTCGTTTTCCATTTCGAAGCACATCAAGCTTCACAGAGTCCCCTGGTGATAAATCTGCAATTACATTCATAGCTTTATCGTTATCGATCACCCCATTATTATTAATTCGAACAATTACATCACCAGGCAGTAATCCAGCAAAAAATGCGGGACTATCTTCATAGATATTTGTAATTACTAAACCTAAGGGGGGATCTAGACCAAGTTTTTTTGCTGCATGAGGCCTAAGTTGGCTGGCATTTACTCCAAGCCATCCCCTTATAGCTTTTCCGTGAATGATTATATCTTTTAGAACTTTTACGGCAGTACTGGCTGGTATAGCAAAACTGATACCCATTGCGTAACTTGTACGATCAAGTATTGCTGAATTTATTCCTACAAGATTACCTGCAGAGTCAACCAAGGGCCCCCCAGAATTTCCAGGATTGATAGCGGCATCTGTCTGAATAAAGTTTTCAAAAGTATTTAGACCCAGTCCCTTTCTTTGAGTCGCACTGATAATCCCTTGAGACACTGATTGACCTACGCCAAAAGGGTTACCAATAGCAAGAACTACATCCCCTACTTTTGCTTTTTGAGTGGACAGTTGAATAGGACTAATATTTTCTAGGTTAATCTTTAGTACTGCAAGATCAATTTCTGGATCTGTTCCTATGAGAGTTGCAGCCGCCTCTCTTCCATCCTGAAGCTGAAGAACGATCGCATCTGCTCCATCCACCACATGATGGTTAGTTAAAACATATCCATCATCTGTCATCATTACACCTGAACCAAGTGATGATCTCATTCGCTGCTGTTTTGGAGGGTTGCTGCGATCATAAAATTTTTTAAAGAGAGGGTCGGATGAGAGCCGGTTGCCCGAGGATAGTTTTTTTTGCGTATAAATGTTAACTACGGAAGGGGAAGCTTTTTCTACTGCTAATGAATAAGAGGTAGGCTTAGTAAATTCTTTATTAGTGTGCTCATTTGAAATTATATGCGGCACTTGAAATCGCTCATCAAGCCATTCAGGAAAAAACATAAACGTGAATATAGCAATAAGAAGACCAAAAATAATCGGCCAACTGAGATAACTTAATATACGATGAATTTCTTTCAACACAGAGCCCTACTTGATACTTATTGGTTGATATTCAGGGTTGGATCATCATCATTTTCAGTAATATAATCTAATTCACCTTCAGTTGGGGTAGTCGCTAAAATTGCTGTCTCTTTGAGTCCGTATTCTTCACTGAGAACACCACCTGGAACTTTTGGCGCATAATCTTTTGGAGGCTTTAAGTCGCTATTTGAATCGAGACTTACGTCTTGAGTTGCATCAAGTGTAGAATTTACAATTTGGCGACTGACGTCCGTATTAGCCAGATGAAGTGCGCCGCTTGCAAGGTGCCCAAGCACTTCTTTATAATTTTCCGATAAATTAGATATAGCCCCAGATGTATTGCGAAAGTGATCAGCTACTTTTTGTTGATAGTTATTTAGTTCATTCTGTGCCTCTATCAGTTTAGCTTCAATTTCTTTTCGTTCTCTCTGTACTGGGCGAAAAGCCTGTGCAAAAAAATAGCCAGCTAAAACCCCTGCTCCTAATAACAATAAATTTATAATTAAAGCTGAAGTCAGCAAGATACAATCCCCATAAAATTTACCTAATTTTTCCTATAATACCCTATCTTTAGGATAGTTAAAGCTTGTAAGACATGAAGATCTTACGAAACACTTATTTAAGGTCGGAGAAGGTTTATAAAGTTCTCTTTTTCTCTTTTTCTGATTGCCTATTCTTAAACGACTAGTTAGAGTTTAATCTCAATATTAATTAATTGTAATAAATCATGGTTAAGTATGCACGCGTCAAGTTAACTACCCCAAAACAGCGCTATCTGTCCGATCTTAAAAAAGAAGGATTTAGCTATGATCCATCACAAGATATTGCGGTAGATCTATTGGATTCACTGTATAACCGGCTTATCCAAGATGAGGAAATAAGTTCAAGAAAAGGTTTTTTTGCGAAACTTTGTAATAAGCTTGTTTCTTTTAATAGATCTAACTCGATTCAAGGATTATATTTTTGGGGTGGAGTGGGAAGAGGAAAAACCTACTTAATGGATGGGTTTTTTGAAAGTCTTCCTTTTGATCGGAAAATAAGATTACATTTTCATCGATTTATGAGAAAAATCCATTCGGAGTTAAAGCTGCTCGAAGGAGAGAAAAATCCATTAAATATAGTCGCTTGTAATATTGCTAATGAGGCTCGGGTTATATGTTTCGATGAGTTTTTCGTTTCCGACATTACAGATGCAATGATATTGGGAAGGTTATTTGAGCTCTTGTTTTCTCTGAATGTCACTCTGGTGGCTACATCAAATGTTGAGCCAGATAATCTTTATTTAAACGGTCTTCAGCGCAAACAATTCCTTCCTGCTATTCAGTCTTTAAAACGTAATACTAGGATAGTGAACATTGATAGCGGCAAAGATTATCGTTTGCGAAGCCTCGAGCAGGCCCAGCTATATCATTTTCCAGTAAATGTCACGACTGATAAATTGCTGATAAAGGCTTTTGAAGTGTTTTGTTCTGCACCAGAAAATATTTTGGTAGATCTGAGTATCGAGATTGAGAGTCGTTATGTAAAATATTTGCGTTTAGGCAAGGATGTAATTTGGTTTGACTTCAATGTTATTTGCAGTTCACCTAGGAGTCAGAACGACTATATAGAACTATCACGTGAATTTCATGCTGTATTGGTTTCTGGAGTTCCTCGAATGGGGAAAAGCAATGAAGATCAAGCAAGAAGATTTATAAATTTAGTGGACGAATTCTATGATAGAGACGTCAAGCTCGTTTTATCAGCTGAGGTAGAATTAATGTCATTGTATGAAGATGGGTCCCTTAGTTTCGAGTTTCAACGAACAAAGAGTCGCTTATTAGAAATGCAGTCATATGAATACCTATCTAGAGCACACCAGCCGTAAATTAGGGCACATTAGGTCCTAGTCAATAAAGTCTATATAGAACTAATAAGGGCGCGTAAAACTGATTAATATTTCTTTAGGCGTAGAATATCCTTGAAATGACCATGAGTGCTCTGTAAAATGCCGCTTCCCTTTATGCAGACATATTTTGCAAATACACTATATTTTAGGCAGAGTTAGATGAAAACATACAGCGCCACAGCCGAGACAGCCGACCACAACTGGTTTGTTGTTGATGCAGCCGATAAAACTTTGGGCCGAATTTCTACGGTGATTGCTTCACGACTTCGTGGAAAGCATAAACCAGAATTCACTCCAAATGTTGATACTGGCGATTACATAGTCGTAATTAATGCAGAAAAAGTACATGTAACCGGCAATAAAGCTAAAGATAAAACCTATCATAGGCATACTGGATATCCCGGTGGCTTAAAATCAATAACCTTTGAAAAGTTAATTCTAAAGGCACCAGAACGAACTATCCAGAATGCTGTTAAAGGAATGCTACCAAGAGGCCCGCTGGGCCGAGCCATGTTTAAGAAGTTGAAAGTTTACGCTGGACAGGAGCACCCTCATAGTGCACAACAGCCCAAAAATCTAAATATATAACGGAAAGTTACTTATGTCAGACGTACAATATTATGGAACAGGTCGCCGAAAAACATCTTCTGCAAGAGTTTTTCTAGAAAGTGGCGTTGGAAGTATCACAGTTAATGATCGCGCTTTAGATGAATATTTCGGTAGAGAAGTAGCTAGAATGATTGTTCGACAGCCCCTTGATCTTGTTGATTGCAGCAAAAAATTTGATTTAAAAATAACCGTAGCAGGCGGCGGAAGCTTTGGTCAAGCGGGCGCCATTCGTCATGGTATTGCTCGTGCATTACTTCAGTATGACGAAGGTTTTCGTGGCGAGCTTCGTAAAGCTGGATTTTTAACCCGTGATGCGCGTGAAGTAGAACGCAAAAAAGTAGGATTACATAAGGCACGCAAAAAACCTCAGTTTTCTAAACGTTAACAAACCACTATGTTGTTACATAAAACTCGCAATCAGCGATTTTTTTGTATTTAGCTTCAATATGTTTCGAAAAAATTTAGTATTACCAAAAAATACTCTAAAATTTTATGTTAAATGAATAAATCCTGCACATTATTTCCTTGTAAAAATTGAGAGTTTTCATTACTATTCTCATCCGTTCTGAACATACAAAACATCGCTAATATCAGCAGCTAGGAGAGCGTCATGATTAATGACGGAATTGATTACGGAGACGGTATTGACAAAGGGCGCCGGCGCTTTTTGACAAACGCCACATGTGCTGTGGGTGCTGTAGGCGCGGTTGCTGCTGCCGTACCCTTTGTTGGATCATGGAATCCAAGCGCTAAGGCAAAAGCTGCAGGTGCCCCAGTTAGAATAAATATCTCTAAAATAGAATCGGGTCAGATGGTCACTTTTGAATGGCGAGGGAAGCCAGTCTATGTTGTTCGTCGAACGCCTGAGACGGTTGCAGCCCTTAGTGGGCATGACGAAATTTTCAGAGATCCTACATCATTAGATTCAAAACAACCAAGCTATGTCAATAGTGTCCATCGCTCCATTGAGGGAAAAGAAGAATTTCTCATCGTAGTTGGTCTTTGTACCCATTTAGGTTGTGCTCCAATGTTTCGTCCAGAGGTAGGCGCACAAGATTTGGGAGGAGATGGATGGTATGGAGGATTTTTTTGCCCATGCCATGGCTCAAAATTTGACCTAGCTGGCCGAGTATTTGCAGGTGTACCCGCACCGACGAATTTAGATGTTCCCCCCCATTCTTATGAAACAGATAATGTAGTAATCATTGGTGTCGACCAGGAGGCTGGCTAATGTTAGTAGCTTTACGTGATTGGGTAGATGCACGCTTACCAATTATGCGTGCTTGGAACACCCACATGGCTAAATATTATGCCCCCAAGAATTTCAATTTTTGGTATTATTTTGGTGTCTTATCACTAGTTGTATTGATCATACAGTTAGTATCTGGGATTTGGCTCTTAATGAGCTTTGAGGGTTCTTCTGAAAGAGCTTTTGCTTCGGTTGAGTACATCATGCGAGATGTTGACTACGGTTGGATTATTCGATACATACATTCCACTGGTGCATCGGCTTTTTTTATGGTTATTTACCTTCATATGTTTCGTGGTTTGATATACGGTTCATATAAGGCACCACGTGAATTAGTCTGGATTTTTGGTATGACTATTTATGTGGCTTTAATGGCTGAAGCCTTCATGGGTTACGTTCTTCCTTGGGGCCAAATGTCTTTTTGGGGTGCACAAGTGATTATTTCACTATTTGGTGCTATACCTGTTATAGGTGAAGATATCGTTCAATGGGTTAGAGGTGACTATCTGATTTCAGGTATAACACTGAATAGATTCATGTCTCTCCATGTCGTAGCCTTGCCTATTATTTTGCTAGCCTTAGTTGTTTTACATCTACTTGCGCTTCATGAGGTGGGTTCAAACAATCCAGATGGCGTAGATATTAAGAAAAATAAAGATGAGAATGGCGTCCCGATAGATGGTATCCCCTTTCATCCATATTATACAGTTCATGATTTGGTTCCAATTACAGTCTTTTTATTCGTTTTTTGTTTTATTCTATTCTTTATGCCGGAGATGGGTGGGTATTTTTTAGAGTATGCAAATTTTGAAATCGCAAACCCTTTGAAGACTCCAGAGCACATTGCACCTGTGTGGTATTTTACACCCTTTTATTCAATGCTCAGAGCAGTCCCAGATAAGTTTGCCGGATTCTTAGTAATGGCTGCAGCCATAGCAATTTTATTTGTATTGCCATGGTTGGATCGAAGTCCAGTAAGATCTATGAGATATAAAGGTAGTTTTAGTCGTGGAGCAATACTCGTCTTCGCGGCCTGTTTTGTTATTCTTGGCGTGTTGGGTGTAAAAGCACCAACACCGGAGCGTACTTTTCTAGCACAAGTATGCACTGGTTTGTATTTTTTATTCTTCTTTGCCATGCCGTTTTGGACTCGAATAGAGAAGACAAAGCCCGAACCAGCTCGTGTCACAATGGATGGCGGCATGGGTCCTTGGAAGACAATTTTAGCTGTATTCATTGTTATGTTTTTGATTTGGGCTCCCCTTAAAGCAGTAGGATCTGAATCCTCTTTCAAATGTGGTGCTATTCCTTGCGATGAATTTAGTGCTGACTTGAGTGATAAGCCTTCACTTCAAAGTGGTGCTAAATCTTTTGTAAATTATTGTATGGGTTGCCACTCTGCAAAATATTCTCGTTGGGATAGAGTTGCTAGAGATTTAAAAATACCTCCGAACCTAGCTAAAGAAAATTTAATATATGCAGATCAAAAATTCGGTGCTTTAATGGATATTTCAATGCCAGCAGATAAAGCTAAAGCATGGTTTGGTGCGACACCTCCAGACTTGACTCTAGTTGCTAGATCTCGTTCTCCGGAATGGTTATATACATATCTTAGAAACTTTTACTCAGATCCAAATCGCCCGCTTGGTGTAAATAACAGAGTTTTTAAGGATGTCGGAATGCCGCATGTTTTATTAGATCTTCAGGGCCTACAGGAATGTGCGCCTGGCCCAGTTCTTGCTGCCAATGGAGGTATTAAAAGAGATATTTTTACTCGTGCTGAGATATTAGAGGACCCATGTGGCCGCTACACACTTATAAGCGAAGGTAGTCTTTCTCCTGAAGATTTTGATAAAGCGGTATATGATCTAGTGAATTTTTTAACTTATGTTGCTGAACCAATGGCCGAAGATCGTAAGAGAATTGGCACTTATGCTTTACTTTTTCTTGCATTCCTGTTTATTTGGGTCTGGCTATTAAACCGTGAATATTGGAAAGATATCCATTAGTAACTCCTTGGGCGGCTAACTTCAGTCGCTCGTTTATTTATAATTAAATCGAGGTTTCATTATGGGGATTGTTGCAAAACGATCATCCATGACATTTTATTCTGATCCGACTTGCCATTATAGCCATCGGGTTCGTATTGTCTTGGCAGAAAAAGGGGTTACTGTTGATATCGTGGATGTTGATAATTTAGCTATTCCAGAAGAAGTGCTGACCATCAACCCATACGGTACATTACCGACACTGATTGACCGTGAGCTAGCTTTGTATGAAACTAAGGTGATGATGGAGTATCTTGATGAAAGATTTCCTCATCCTCCGTTATTACCTGTTTATCCTGTAGCTAGAGCATTAAGTCGTCAATTTATTCACCGTATAGAGAAAGATTGCAGCTCTCAAATAGATATAATAATTAGATCTTCAGATATTCAGATTATAGAAAATGCCCGCAAAGAATTACAAGATAGCCTTATCAGTCTTGCCCCAATTTTCGCTGACTTGCCTTATTTTATGAGCGAACACTTTACTGTAGTTGATTGTTGTTTGAGCCCTATTTTATGGAGGCTAAAAACTTTGGGCATTGAGATTCCTGATAATCGACAAACAAAACCGTTGCACGAATACATGCAACGTCTTTTTGATCGCGAATCTTTTCAAGAGAGCTTGTCTGAAATTGAAAGAGAAATGTAACTATAATAACTATTAACTTTTTGTAAGGGCTAAAGTTATAGATTGTTTTTAGGTCGAATCTTTGTAATCGATATCCGCAACTATGAATATGACATCAAACAAACCATACTTGATTAAAGCAATATATGAATGGATCGTCGATAACGAAATGACACCGTATGTTTCTGTTGATGCCAATCAACCAGGCGTTCAAGTACCTCAGAGTTATGCAACCAGAGATGGTGAAATAGTGCTCAATCTAGCGCCTCGCGCAATTACAAATGTAGTAATGAACAATGATGAGGTGTCGTTTAGCACGCGTTTTGGTGGTATTCCTTCTGACATTTACCTACCTATTCAATCTATAGTTGGAATTTATGCCCAAGAAAATGGTCAAGGTATGATCTTTCAGGTAGAACACCCAAAAGATCCTGATCCTAAAGGACCGGAACCTGTTAAAACTGTTTTTTCATCTGATAAAACACCTAAAGACAAGCCATTAAGTGATAAAATTAAAAAACCCTCCTTGAGGATTGTTAAATAGAGGTTGTCATTATGTTTGATCCAATAGTAATAGTGGGCATGGCTAGAACGCCTGTTGGCAGTATGCAGGGACAGTTCTCAGGAGTTCCAGCAACTCAACTGGGTGCGGCGGCCATAAAATCTGCTGTTGAGAGATCCCAGATTTCTTTAGATAAAATTGATTCTGTTGAGATGGGGTGTGTTTTGTCGGCTGGACTTAGGCAAGCGCCAGCAAGACAGGCCGCAATAGGAGCAGGTCTTCCTGTTTCAGTAAATTGCAGTACTATCAATAAGGTATGTGGTTCTGGTATGAAAGCCATTATGAATGCATGTGATAGTTTGTCTCTAGGGCATACTGATGTCGCAGTGGCAGGTGGGATGGAAAGTATGACAAATGCTCCATATCTGATGACACAGGGTAGGGGTGGATACCGTTTTGGTGATGCCACCATTCATGATCATATGACTTTGGATGGATTAGAGGACGCTTACACCAAAGAAGCTATGGGTTTATTTGCTGAAGCAACATGCACCAAGTACGACTTCACTCGTGAAGAACAAGATAATTTTGCTATTACTTCACTTCAAAGAGCCAAAAAAGCTATATCAGATGGAAAATTCGATTCTGAGATCACCCCTTTTACTGTAAAGAATCGTCGAGGAGACACCACATATGAGGTCGACGAACAACCAGGAAAAGGAAATGTAGAAAAAATTCCCAAATTAAGACCAGCCTTTAAAAAAGATGGTTCTGTTACTGCAGCAAATTCTAGCTCTATAAGTGATGGGGCTGCTGCCGTTGTTTTAACTAGATTATCTGAAGCAAAAAATCTAGGCCTTAAGCCCCTAGCTAAAATCTCAAAATATGTTAGTAATTCTCATGAGCCAGAGTGGTTTACCACAGCACCAGTTGGAGCTATTCAAAAGCTGTTAAAAGCACTTGATTGGTCAAAGGATGATGTTGACCTTTACGAAATCAATGAAGCATTTGCTGTTGTACCTATGGCGGCAATGAAAGATTTGGATTTGTCGCATGAAAAAGTCAACGTGCATGGTGGTGCATGCGCCCTGGGACACCCTATTGGTGCATCTGGCGCTAGAATTGTAGTTACTTTGTTAGCTTCAATGCAGTTATATGACAAGAAAAAAGGTGTTGCTGCTATATGTATTGGTGGTGGCGAGGCGTTAGCGATAGCACTTGAGTTACTCTGAAGTCTGCTTGAAAAAACTGACTTATGAGTCAGTTTTTTCAAATCTAATCAGTGGTATACTCTAAGACAGACACTACTTTTACAGCTCCACCAACTTCACTGGTTAGCTCTAAAGCCGTTGCAGCTTTCTTCTGAGAAATAAGACCCATTAAGTAAATTATTCCATTCTCTGTGACTACTTTAAAAGAGGAGGATTCTATTTCTTCGCTCGCCATAAGTTTAGCTTTAACCTTCGCCGAAAGCCATGCATCGTTTGTTCTTGCGATAAAAGAAGTGGGTCCACTCACTTTAATTTCGTTATATACCTGACGAACTCCACGATAATTTTTTGCTATTTCTGCGGCGAGACTTCTGGCTTCAGATGAAGGGGCTTGTCCAGTCAATAGAACTATACGATTGTATGAGTTTATATTTATATGAGAATTTTTTAGCTCAGAACCTGCTTTTTTTATATTAACACCAATCGATGTTTCAAGTTCCCAGTCGTCAATATCAGTACCTATAGATAGTTCTTCCGCTGATGGCTGTATTGGACTTTCAGTTGCGACATGAATGATCTCAGTACATCCCGTTATAAAGAAGGCATAAGTCATCAGCATAACTATCAAGCTATTTGGCATTAGTTGTCTCCCCCAAATATCTGTTTATCTATAAGCTCACAGAGGCAAAATATGCTCAACATCTGTAGCTCGCTTATTTGATGTGCATCATTATGTTCGATTCTTAGCTCTATATCTCCGTCGCTTAACAAAGCTGATATGTCGCTATCTTGCTTTCCTGTCAAAGCTATTACATACATAGACTTATCATGCGCTGCTTGAATAGCTTGAACCAGATTACTTGGATTAGTGCCACTACTAAATATGATCAATAAGTCACCTGGTTGCCCTAAAGCTAAAATCTGTTTGCTAAATACTTGGCTTTTCCCATTTTTATGGCATATGGCTGTTAGCATTCCAGTTTCATTTAAAGATATAGCAGGAAATCCTGGGCGCTCAAGCTTATATTGAAGCAATAGTAGCTCTGTAATGATATTAGCTAGAGATCCAGATAAACCATTTCCACATGATAATACTTTATGACCTGCGAGTAGTTGCTGTACTACTTTCTTACTTGCACTCACAATATAAGGGGCTAGCAATTCACCGCAAGCTGTCTTTGCTTGAATACTTTTATTAAAATGTGTAATAACAGTTGATTCCATGACGCTATTTTTATCCACTAAGATATTTGTGATCTTATAACAAAGTAAAGTCGATATTCTACCCCATGCTTAATTGGTTTGTTGGGGCTTTAACCGAAGAAAGCGTGTTAAATGTTTTTTATAGAATTTCATATATATATAAAAGTAAAAATTTCCCATTTTGGTAGTATCACCTGTTAAAGGTTATATTGTAACGCTTAAAAATCCTAGGCAAAGATTTACAGGTTATTAGATAGTATTTCGCATTCCGACCTTAGCGCTAAAATTTTTTGGTGTATCAAAAATACTAGCGCTATGAAAAAAGAAGACTAATATTTTAATTTTAAACGCTGGTATTTATTCTTATGAAAGGTGAGCTTTACTTAGTGGCAACCCCTATAGGTAATATGAAGGATATGAGTCCTCGAGCCGTCGATACTCTTAACGAAGTAGATCTTGTGGCTGCTGAAGATAAGAGACGCAGTAGTCGATTATTTAGCTATTTCAACATAAAGACTCCTATGATTTCTTATCATGATCATAATGAAGATAAACAAATCCAAAAAATCATCGATCTACTATTGTGCGGGAAGTCAGTAGCTTTGGTTTCTGATGCTGGAACTCCATTGATTTCTGATCCTGGTTATAGATTAGTCAGAACTGCTAAGAATAACGGGCTTAAAGTATCAACTATACCTGGACCCTGTGCACTTATTGCTGCAATAAGTGCATCAGGTTTACCTAGTGATCGATTTATTTTTGAGGGATTTCTTCCAGCAAAATCTTCTGCTCGTATTGCAAAAATTCAAAGTATTTCTAGCGAACTTAGGACAATAATTTTTTATGAGGCCCCACATAGAATACTAGAGGCGCTTGAAGATATGCTGGTTGTAATTAACCCCCTGCGGCAGATATTTTTGGCAAGAGAGCTAACAAAAACGTATGAAACTTTTTTATCTGGAACTTTAATTGAAGTTTTAGAGCTCATTAGAGCTGATATAAATCAGCAAAAAGGTGAAATAGTTTTAGTCTTAGCAGGAAGAGACCCATCAGAAGGAAATCCAGATACTAATGAATCTGATCGAATATTATCTATTTTATTGGAGGAGTTACCTTTAAAACAGGCAGCATCATTGGTGGCAAAAATCACGGGCGGCCAAAAAAATATATTTTATAAGTTAGCTCTGTCTTTAAAGAAGTAGTTTCACTAAGAAAAAAAGTATATCCAGTTCAGTATTGCCTGCTGTTCGCTTCAAAATAATTATCAGATAACAAGACATTTCGTGCTAATCTGTACACAGAGTTGGCTGGGCAGCCGCCGCTGTTTCTTCTCGATATCTCCCTAGGTGATGTCGGGTTACCAGGGGAGGAAAGTCCGGGCTCCATAGGGCAGAGTGCCAGGTAATTCCTGGGAGGCGTGAGTCTACGGAAAGTGCAACAGAGAAGATACCGCCGATGGTCAATTTTTTGATACAGGTAAGGGTGAAATGGTGAGGTAAGAGCTCACCGCGCAACTGGCAACAGCATGCGGCATGGTAAACCCCACTCGGAGCAAGACCAAATAGGAGTCCTTTAGCGCGGCCCGCGTTGGACTCGGGTAGGTTGCTTGAGATACGTGGCGACACGTGTCCTAGAGGAATGGTTGCTCACGACAGAACCCGGCTTACAGGCTGACTCTAAATATGGTCGACCCTTTTTAATCAGGGGTTGGCCACCTTTTTTAGGATATTAATCTTAATTATTGAAGACTAAATATTATCTTTTACTGCCCTTCTAAACCTTAAAAATTTTATTCTCCGATAGCACTCTTCATTTATATCCACCCATAAAAAGACACTTCAACCGATGATTTTAATTATATTTTTTAGTTGAACGCGCCTAATTAGAGCTGCAATTTTCTTACATTAACTGCAAGTTATTGAGTTTAATCTAAATTTTATTTATCGAAGAGCTTTTTTGGCTTGACTTTGACTTTCTTGAGCATATAGTTGCTTAAGTGGGAGAAAGTGGGAAAAAGTGGTTTTTTAATTTTTAGTCGACAAGGTTGAATGAAAAGTGTTTAGAGGCAATAACGAAATCAATACTGATATTAAGGGGCGTATGGCAATACCCTCAAGATATCGTGACGTATTGAGTGAGACGTGCGACGGATGTCTGGTCGTAACTATTGATTTACAGGATAAATGCTTGTTGATCTATCCACTGCATGAATGGGAATTAATTGAAACACAAATTGCAGATCTTCCATCTTTCAATTCAACTACAAGAAAGTTACAAAGAATCTTGATTGGACATGCAAGAGAGGTAGATATCGATAGTAATGGTCGAATCCTCATACCCCCTGAATTAAGACAGTATGCTCAACTAGAAAAAAAAGTAATGCTGATAGGTCAGCGACATCGATTTGAATTATGGAGTGAAGATAACTGGAATCAAGGAAGAGCTAATTGGTTAGCTGACACTAGTGGTGATTTAAAGATTCCAGAAGAAATGCAATCTATTTCTTTATAGGCAAAGAGCTATGTCACCAAACACAGAACACAAAGCTGTTTTATTAACAGAGGCAGTTTCAGGGCTGATCACAGATACTGATGGTTTGTACATCGATGGTACTTTTGGTCGAGGGGGACATGCTTCGTTAATACTGTCGCACTTGAGTAGCTCTGCGAGTCTAATGGCAATAGATAAAGATCCAGGGGCTTGTGAGGTTGCGAGAAATAAATTTTCTTTAGATACTCGGTTTGAAATAAGACAGACCTCATTTGCAAATATACGTAAATTAGTTGAAGAAAAAAAATCTTACGGGAGAGTAGCTGGAGTGTTACTAGATTTAGGGGTTTCATCACCTCAGCTTGATGATCCAGTTAGAGGTTTCAGTTTTTTGAGAGATGGACCTCTCGATATGCGAATGGACCCAGGTAGCGGAGTTAGTGCTGCTGATTGGCTATCAACTGCTAAAGAGGATGATATAGCTCAGGTTCTAAAGGATTATGGGGAGGAGAGGTATTCTAGGCGTATAGCCCGAGCTATTGTGAGTGCTAGAGCTGATAAACCAATAACACGTACCCAGCAACTTGCCACTATTGTGAAGGCAGCAAATCCATCATGGGAAAAAGATAAACATCCAGCCACAAGAGCTTTCCAGGGAATTAGAATTTTTATCAATAAGGAACTAGAAGATTTAAAAATGGTTCTACCTGACATTTTAGATGTCTTAGCTGTAGGAGGTCGATTGGTAATAATTAGTTTCCATTCTCTTGAAGACAGGATTGTTAAACGTTTTATTCGCGACCAAGAAAGAGGAGAACAAATACCGAAAGGGTTTCCCGTTATGGAAAAAGACATTATTCGACGTTTACGCTCGATAAACAAAGCTATTAAATCAACTGATTTAGAGGTAAATAACAATAGAAGAGCTAGAAGCGCTGTTATGAGAATTGCGGAGAAGTTGGTGTAAAAATGATGAATTTTAGAATCATTAAATTTATGACTTCAAGGACAAGCATAAAGTTCAGGTGTTTGTTTTTTTCTCTTTGGATTGGTGTAGTTGCTTCGTCACTTTTTGTAGTTCACGTTAGCAACACTTGCCGAGTACTAACAAACCAGATATCAAATCTTGAGAGAGAGGCTAATATTTTACAGGAAACTTGGGGAAAGTACTTGTTGGAGAAAGGTACCCACGCCTCATTAAATAATATTGAAAATTTAGCAAAAAATACTTTGAATATGAAAAATCCTCAAAAAGGTGAATTTATAGCTATTTTTCCATAAGTAATTTAGGTGACTAATAGGATGTGGTGCTAAGTGACATCAAAGATAAACAAGTTAAATATCTCACGTTGGCGATATACGTTATTAGTAGTCTCGCTACTTGCTCTGCCAGTCGCAGCAATTTGGCATATTGCTGGGTTACAAGTAATATCTGGTGTTGATAAGGGTTTTGAATTCCTTCAAGGAAAAGTTAACCAAAAGATAGCTCATAGCGAATCTATACCAGCTTACCGTGGCGTTATTACTGACAGAAATGGAAAGCCACTTGCGATCAGTAGCCCTGTAATAATATTATCAGCAAACCCTCGTTTAGTAGACGTAGATCACCCTAAATTTTCAGAGCTTGCTGCTCTCTTGTCAGTGACTAGTGAAAGCTTAAAGAAAAGACTCCACAAATACTCCCACAGAAAACACATCCGTTTAAAGAGGGATGTCGAGCCTGCTATAGCTGAAAAAATTCACGATTTAAAGATATCTGGAATTTATGCAAAAAAAACATATAAACGATTTTACCCTGCAGGTGAGATGACTTCACAATTAGTAGGAATAACAAGTTCACTTGATAAAGGTCAAGAAGGAATTGAGAAAGCTTTTGATAATATTTTGGCAGGAGTTCCTGGAAAGAAAAAAGTATTAATAGATAGAAGAGGGAGCGTTATAAAAGACCTAGGGGTTGAGCAGAATGCAAAACCTGGGAGAACTGTAGTTTTAAGCATTGATATGAGACTTCAGCATAAAGCTTATACCGAGCTAAAAGAGGCCGTTGCTAAACATAAAGCTAAATCTGGTTCAGTTTTAATACTAGATGTTCGTACCGGTGAGATTTTAGCTATGGCTAATCAGCCGTCATATAATCCTAATAACAAAGGAACATTAAGCTCTGATGATATAAACGAAGGTGCCAGAAATAGAGCGATTCTAGATTTTCATGAGCCAGGCTCTACAGTTAAGCCTTTCACGGTTTTGGCTGCCTTAGAAAATAAGAAAATATTCATCGAGTCGATGGTTGATACCAATCCTGGATATATTCAGGTAGATAGAAAAAAAATAAAGGATCACCATAACTATGGAAAAATTAGCCTTGCTGACCTACTTAAAAAATCTAGCAATGTTGGCGCAATTAAGCTGGGTCTAGATGTCGATCCAGAGGATATGCATGATTTATTTTCTCGCGTAGGATTTGGCGAGATTGTTGGAACTGGTTTTCCAGGTGAAGGTTCAGGAATATTACCTTCACATAAGAAATCAATGCAGCTAGAGAGAGCAAATTTTGCAATTGGCTATAGTTTAAATGCCTCTGCTCTTCAGATTGCTCAGGCTTATGCTGTACTAGCATCAGACGGACTAAAAAAACCACTTACATTGCTGAAGTTGGATAAACCTCCAGAAGGAGAACAGGTAGTTAATGCAGAATTAGTTGCTAAAGTCAGAAAAATGATGGTAGGTGTAGCGCAACCAGGCGGAACTGCAGTAGATGCAGCTATCTACACCTATGATGTAGCAGGTAAAACAGGGACTAGCCATAAAAATAAAGTAGGTGGGTATGAAGAAAAACGCTATGTTTCACTATTTGCAGGTATGGTTCCAGCAGAAAAACCACGTTTAGTAACAGTTGTAATTATTAATGACCCGAAAGCGGGTCATTATTATGGTGGTAAAGTAGCTGGGCCAATATTTTCTAATACTACCGAAAGAGCTTTAAGAGTATTAAGTGTCGCACCTAAGGTTAGCGGAAATAATAGGGCAGTAGCCACAAGAAGTGAGCAAAGTCTCAATACATCCGGAGGAGATATCTGATGACATCGTTAGATATTCGATCTAGTAGCTGCAGTTTAGGCAGCTTGTTGCCAGATATTGATTTAAATGAAACTCTAGCTAAAGTGAAAATTTCTGGTATTTGTCTAGATAGTCGCTTAGTTGGGCCTGGAGATCTTTTTTTTGCAGTTCCTGGTTTTTCTAAAGATGGCAGAGATTATATCCTTTCATCACTTCAGTCTGGCGCTGAAGTCGTTCTTTGTCATTCAGACAACTATTATTCCTTAGAGAATAAAAAAGTAGTTCCAATAACTAATTTAAATAAAAAAATAAGTGAAATTTCTGGTCGGTTCTATTCTAATCCCTCACGAAAAATGTCACTGACAGGTATTACTGGAACTAATGGAAAGACAACCTGCACACAATTACTTGCGGAGATATTTAGTGCTATTGATGGCTCTGCTGGAATTATTGGCACTTTAGGCTATGGACGCATTACAGCTAAGAATAGAGTCTTAAAAGATAAAGGAATGACCACCCCAGATCCTGTTACTATTCAGGCCGTCTTGGCCAGCTTTGTAGACAGCAATATAGACCGAGTTGTCATGGAGGTGTCATCTCATAGTATCAGTCAATCTAGAGTGAAAAGTTTATTGTTTGATACGGCAATATTCACCAATTTAAGTCATGATCATTTAGATTATCATGGTGGTTTAGCGAGCTACTCTATTATAAAAAAAGAGTTGTTTTTTATGCCTGGACTTAAAAACGCTGTTGTTAACGAAGACGATCCTGTTGGTCTAGAGATAGCTAAAGAATTACCCTTATCTGTAAATAAAATCTCCTTTTCTTTAGTGAACCCAAAGGCAACTATTTATGCAGATCGCATAGATCTGTCGATTTCAGGTATTACGGCGAGAGTTAAAACCCCTTGGGGTAGGAGTCAATTAAAAAGTAAATTAATCGGTAAGTTTAACCTGCTAAATTTATTAGCTGTAATAGGAGCTGCTTGTTCTCAGGGGTTAGATTTTTTAAAGGTAATAAAGCTGCTATCCCTCTTAGAGTCAATTCCAGGACGCATGGAAATCATCCCTAATTTAATAGATAAGGGTTATGAAAAATATTCTGATCCGAAAGTAATAGTAGATTTTGCTCATACACCAGACGCTCTTGAGAATGTACTAGAGACACTTCGCGGTTACTGTAGTGGAAAATTATGGTGTGTTTTTGGATGTGGTGGTGAAAGAGATAAAGAAAAACGACCTAAAATGGGGAAGATTGCTAATCAGCTAGCGGACAACATAATTATTACAAATGATAACCCTCGAGAGGAAAATCCAGAAATAATAGCTAAAGAGATTTTTTCTGGTATAGCCTTCACAGAATCAACGGGAGCCTCAGTTGCTAAGATTATATTTGATAGAAGAGAGGCTATTAATTTTGCTATCAAGTCAGCGGGTCAAGGAGATATAGTTTTAATAGCGGGTAAAGGCCATGAATCATATCAGTTCATAGGTTCTCAAAAATTATCTTTTAGCGACAAGACTGAATCTAGAATGGCTTTAAAAAATAGGGAGATGCAAACTTGATAAATCAATTAATTCTCTCTGGAATAGCTAAAGAATATGGTGGAACAATAGTTGGTCCAGACTGTGTTTTTCAGTCCGTATCGACAGATAGTCGGAAGCTTCACGAAGGACAACTATTTGTTGCTCTCAAAGGAGAAAAATTCGATGGACATAAATTTATTCCATCTATTTCTAAAAAAGTATGTGGTCTAGTAGTTGAACATCCAATACCTAATTTAGAAGTAAGTCAATGGATTGTTCCAGACACAACTAAGGCATTAGGGCAAATTGCTAGAGCTAATCGAAAGAACTTTAATGAATATTTAATTGGCATAACTGGCAGTTGTGGAAAAACTTCAGTTAAAGAGATGATTGCATTTATTCTTGCAAAAATCGGACCAGTGTTATTCACAAAAGATAACTTCAATAATGAAATTGGAGTGCCCTCTACACTGATAAACATATCTGCTAGCCATAATTATGCGGTAGTTGAAATGGGTGCTAAAGCTATCGGAGATATAGATTATCTTTGCACCCTAGCTGCACCTGATATCGGCCTTGTAAATAATATTTTACCTACACATCTTGAGAGTTTTGGAAGCCTTAAAAATATTGCAAAAGCTAAAGGCGAAATCTATAGCGATCTTCCAGCTGAGGGATCAGCGGTAGTTAATCTTGATGAGCCTTATGCTATAAAATGGTGCGAATCAACCAATGCAAAAATTGTTAGTTTTTCTATCGATAAATCTCAAGCTGATTTTACTGTTAACAATTTAATTTTAAGGGAGAGCGGTTGTTACAGTTTCAACTTAGTTACTCCTGAAGGAAAAGCCGCAATTAATCTTCCTTTAAGTGGAAAGCATAGTGTAATGAACGCTATTGCAGCAGCTGCATGTGCTTATGCTGCGGGAGCAAAATTGGCGACTATCACAGACGGACTAAATCACTTAAAGCAAATCGATGGAAGAATGAAATTTGAAAAATTTTCTAGCGGACTAACTCTCATTGATGATACCTACAATGCGAGTCCAGGTTCAGTTCAAGCAGCTATCGATAGCCTTATAGAAATCGATGGACTGCACGTTTTGGTATTAGGTGATATGGCAGAACTTGGTAGAGATGAGATTCAGTTTCATGCTGATATCGGAAAATATGCTCTAGATGCAGGAGTGGATATCCTTTTAGCTATAGGCCCTCTTTGCTCATATGCAGTTAAGAAGTTTGGTGAAAAAGGCCAACACTTTAATAGCAAAAAAGAACTAGTTAGCTTTTTAGCCAACAGTAAGCTTTTAAATTCATCTCTTAACGATAAGTATAAAAACTTTTTAATCAAAGGCTCTAGATTTACGGGTATGGAAGATATATCCCAGTTTATAAGAAATTGGGAGACACATAAATGTTGATTTGGCTGGCTGACTATTTATCACATTTTTTCTCAGGTTTTAGTGTGTTGAATTACATAACAGTTCGAATAGCTATGGCTGTATTGACTGCTTTAGGAATTTCATTTCTACTTGGGCCGAAGATGATTCGTCATCTTACATCCTTACAAATTGGTCAGTCAGTGAGAAGCGACGGCCCATCAACACATTTAATTAAAACTGGTACTCCTACTATGGGTGGTGTGCTGATACTTCTTTCCATATTTACAAGCACCCTGCTTTGGTCAGATCTTACAAATCAATATGTTTGGATAATCTTATTGGTAACTCTGTTATTTGGGGTTATTGGATGGGTCGATGATTATCGAAAAGTAGTAAAAAAGGATTCTAAAGGAATCGCAGCTAAGTGGAAGTATTTTTGGCAGTCCATAGCGGCTCTCATTGCGGCTGTAGTACTTTATAGCATCGGAAGTGTTGGTATTGAAAATGAATTAATAGTTCCTTTTTTTAAAGATATAGCATTGCCTCTAGGTATATTTTATATCGTACTTACATATTTCGTAATTGTTGGAAGTAGCAACGCAGTCAATCTTACAGATGGGCTCGACGGTTTAGCGATTATGCCGATAGTTTTGATTGGAAGTGCTTTAGGTTTGGTGGGTTATTTAGCAGGACATACAGAATTTTCAGAGTATTTACATATTCCTTATGTAATTGGTGCTGGTGAAGTAGGAATATTCTGTGCAGCACTTGCTGGTGCTGGTTTGGGATTCTTATGGTTTAACACATACCCCGCTCAAATATTCATGGGAGATGTTGGTTCATTATCTTTGGGTGCTGCTTTAGGTGTAATAGCAGTAATCATTAGACATGAAATCGTTTTTTTTATCATGAGTGGAGTTTTTGTAGCAGAAGCAATATCTGTAATGGCTCAAGTTACATACTTTAAGTTAACTGGTCGAAGAATTTTTCTCATGGCTCCAATTCACCACCACTTTGAGTTAAAGGGGTGGCCTGAGCCCCGAGTCATCGTTAGATTTTGGATTATTACTGTCATGTTCGTATTGCTTGGTTTAGTAACACTTAAGTTACGGTAAGAGAGGAATGTTCACTCCAATGAGTCAATTAATTGCAAGCAGCAAGACTAAAATGATTATTGGTATGGGGGCTACAGGGTTTTCTGTAGCCCGACATTTATCGCAATTAGGGCAACATTTTGTGATGCTGGATACTCGTCAAGAGCCTCCTTTGCTTGATAAATTTATTGCTGAATTTCCAGAAACACCGTTGTTATTGGGCGATTTATCATTAGACAGTCTTAATAATGCTGATGAAGTAATTCTTAGTCCTGGTCTTTCAAGACAAATTCCGGCCATCCGAGTTGCAATTGAGTCAGATATCCCTGTAATAAACGATATTGAATTATTTGCTCGATCTGCTCGTGCTCCTATTATCGCTATCACTGGATCAAATGGAAAAAGTACAGTCACTACATTACTAGGAGAAATGTTTATCGCTGCTGGACATCCAATTGGTATTGGCGGCAATTTAGGGACACCGGCACTCGACTTACTTGATGAGAAAGTTAAATTTTATATCCTTGAGCTTTCGAGTTTTCAGCTTGAGTCTATTTCTAATTTATCCGCCGAAGCCGCAACAGTTTTAAATATTAGTCCAGATCATATGGATCGTTATAAAACTTTACTTGATTATCATCAATCCAAACATCGTATTTTTAATGGAGCTAGACAAGTAATAATAAATAGAGATGACAGGCTAAGTGCGCCGCTAGTTGGAGAGGGAGTGAAATCATCCAGCTTTGGCTTGAATCGACCAGATTTGAACTGCTTTGGTCTTCTTGCTGCAGAGGATGGTGAAATTTGGTTGGCTTATGAATTCGAGAAATTGATACCTCAAAAACAACTAGGAATACGAGGCTCACATAATATAAGCAACGCTCTTGCTGCACTAGCATTAGGTAAAGCAGTTAACTTACCTTTTCAGCCTATGCTAAAGGTGCTTAAAAAGTTCAATGGACTACCTCATCGATATCAAGTGTTGAAAACTCTACATGGCGTAACTTACATTAACGACTCTAAAGCAACAAATTTAGGTGCCACTATAGCAGCAATAAATGCTTCTCCAATTAGTAATAATATAGTTTTACTTGTTGGCGGCCAAGGTAAGGGACAGGATTTCTCTACGCTTACAGATTCTATAGTTGCAGCTGTTAAACAGATTATATTGATAGGAGAAGCAGCATCTGAAATTGATACTGCCATAAGTGGAAAAATAGACACTATGTATGCAATTAGCATAGAAAGTGCAGTAGTCTCATCGCAGAAAGTAGCTAAATCAGGAGATATTGTTTTGTTGTCTCCTGGATGTGCAAGCTACGATATGTTTAGCAATTTCGGGGAGAGAGGAGATAAATTTATATCTGCAGTGGAGGATTTGAAATGAACATAAAATCTGAGCACACAGGAATAACTTTGTTTAGTTCTCTAAAAAACATAGATCAGCAACTCGTATTTTCAGTATTAGCTATTCTTAGCATTGGTTTGGTGATGATCTATTCTGCATCAATTAGCCATGCTGACCTTAAATATAGCGATAGTTTTTTTTATCTTAAGCGACATTTCGCATTTCTTATGTTGGGTGGGCTTATTACGATAATTTTTTTGTTTACGCCAATAAGAGTCTGGTACAAATTGCGTGTCTTTATATTTTTAGTATCTATATTATTATTAGTAGCAGTTTTATTTACACCAAAAATTAATGGTAGTAGTCGCTGGATATCTCTTGGTTTCATAAATCTTCAGGCTGCAGAGTTTATGAAATTTGCCATCATCATTTTTTTAGCAGGCTATTTAGAACGCCATCAAGAAAAACTTAAAAATCAGTGGAGGAGCATACTACCTCCTCTAGTAATAGTTGGTTTAATTGTACTTCTTTTGCTCAAGCAGCCAGATTATGGATCTGTTGTAGTTATAAGCACTACAGTCTTTTGTATGTTTTTTATTGCAGGGGTCCCTCTTTGGCTATTTGGCATAATATCTATTAGTTCTACTTTTGGTTTAGTTTATATCGCTATTATGGAGCCATATCGAATCGAGAGGCTAACAACATTCCTGAATCCATGGCTTGATCCTAGGGATACAGGTTATCAGGTAACAAATTCTTTGATGGCTTTTGGCGAAGGAGGATGGTTTGGGGCAGGTTTGGGAAATAGCGTACAAAAGTTACATTATTTGCCCGAAGCTCATACAGATTTCATTTTTTCTATCTATGCTGAAGAGTTCGGATTGGTTGGAGTAACAGTTATTATACTCTTATATGTACTTTTGATACATAGAATACTTCATATAGCCCGACGGGCCATGCAAAGTAGAGCTTGGTTTTCTGCTTATAGTTGTATTGGAATTTCAATAATACTAGCACTGCAGTCCTTTATAAATATAGGAGTTACTTCTGGTTTATTACCCACGAAGGGCATAACGTTGCCTTTCATTAGCTATGGAGGTAGTAGTTTCCTAGTATGCATTGCAATGGTGTCGTTAGTTTTAAAAGTCAGCTTAGAAGTAAGTGATACAGGAATAACAGCAAAGCGAGTGAGACGTGATAAAGCAGAGAAATAAAAAAGTGATAATTATGGCTGGAGGCACAGGAGGACATGTCTTTCCTGCACTTTCGGTAGCTGAAGTATTGAGAAGTAGAAATATTTCTGTCTCTTGGCTAGGAACCCGAAAGGGTATCGAATCTGAGCTAGTTCCTGCCCAAAAGTTCCCTATTTTTTATATTGATATTGGAGGGCTAAGGGGCACTAAGATTCTGAAATGGCTTACAGCACCCTATGTTTTAATAAAAGCTATTTTTCAGGCTTTAACTATTATTCGACGAGAATCACCAGATGTCATTTTAGGCTTAGGAGGTTTTGCATCTGGTCCTGGTGGAGTTGCTGCGAAAATTCTTAGGCTGCCATTAATTATTCATGAGCAAAATTCAATTGCTGGCACAACTAATAAATTGTTAGCTAAAGTTGCTACTCGTATTTTGACCGCCTTTCCTAATTCCTTGCCTCGGGGAGAATGGACTGGAAATCCAGTACGTGAAGAAATTAGCTCACTGCACCCTCCAGTATTAGGTGAAATTGATGCAAGGCGTGCTCTAAGAATTCTAGTCTTAGGTGGAAGTTTGGGTGCACTAGCAATTAACCAGAAAGTTCCCTTAGCACTTGCTTCTATAGAAAAAAACTATAGACCTGAAATCAGACATCAGTCAGGAAAAGCACATTTAAAAGAAACTCAGAAGGCATATAAAGATATTGATTTAAAGGTAAGTGTGGAACCTTTTATTACGGATATAGCTAAAGCATATGAGTGGGCTGATTTAGTTATTTGTAGATCAGGTGCGCTGACTATTTCAGAACTGGCAGCAGCAGGAGTAGGAGCTCTATTGATACCTTATCCCTATGCAGTTGATGATCATCAGTTCCATAATGGCGAATGGCTTGTAAGTCACAGTGCTGCGCATATGGTTAGAGAGAAAGACCTAACTTCGAAATTATTAGCATCTATCTTAAACGAGTTCCTAGGAGATCGGAAAAAATTAAATTCTATGGCAATGAGCGCTAGAAAACTAGCAAAGCCAAAGGTAGCAGAATTAGTAGCTGATATTTGTATGGAGTCATCATGAGTGCCGAGAAAGATTACTTTGTGCCTGAAATGCGTCGTATGCGCCAAATACATTTTATTGGTATTGGTGGCAATGGCATGAGTGGTATAGCAGAGGTTCTGATTAATCAGGGCTATGAAGTTTCAGGCTCTGATTTAGTTACAAATAATAATACATTGCGATTAGAAAAATTAGGGGCAAAATTACAAGTAGGACATACTCCAGGAAACGTAAATAATGCCGATGTGGTTGTTACTTCCTCTGCTATAGCTATAGAAAACCCAGAGGCTGTCAATGCAAGAAAACTTCGTATACCTGTCATTCCTCGAGCAGAAATGTTATCAGAGCTTATGCGATATCGCCATAGTATAGCTGTTGCAGGAACTCATGGTAAAACTACAACTACAAGTTTGCTAGCTGCCATTTTAGCTGCAGATGACAAAGATCCTACATTTATCGTTGGAGGATTAGTAAAATCAGCTAATACCAATGCGGGGCTGGGCGTGGGCCCTTACTTAGTTGCTGAGGCTGATGAAAGTGACGCCTCTTTCTTGCGTCTACAGCCTATGGTTACTATTTTAACGAATATCGACAATGATCATATGGATGCTTATGACTCTGATTTTAACAAATTAAAGCAAACATTTTTGACCTTTCTTCATAATTTACCTTTTTATGGCTTAGCAGTTGTTTGTATTGACGATCCAGTGATTAGAGATATGCTCCCAGATATTTCAAGACCTATACTTACATATGGTTTTGCAGAAGAAGCAGATTACCGTATTAAAAATGTATCTACAGACAGACAACATAGTCATTTTGAGTTATGTAGACCTGATAGCACCGAACCGTTAGCTGTCGATATAAATATTCCTGGAGTTCATAATATTTTGAATGCTGCAGCAGCTATTACTGTAGCTAGTGATGAGGGTGTTTCTGATAAAGCTATAAAGGATGGATTGTACAGATTTCAGGGAGTTGCAAGACGCTTTGAAATTTATGGTGATTATCCGATAGGCAAAGGAACTGCAATGCTTATAGATGATTACGGGCATCATCCGAGAGAGCTTGCCGCCACCATTAAAGCAATCAGGGATGGTTGGCCAAAAAGGCGACTAGTGATGATCTTTCAGCCACATCGTTATACAAGAACAAGGGACTTATTTGAAGATTTTGTTCAGGTCCTATCAAGTTGCGATATTTTACTTCTATTAGAAATATACGCTGCAGGAGAAGATGAAATTCCAGGAGCAGATAGTAGAACACTATGTCGAAGCATAAGACAAAGAGGCTTAGTTGACCCTATTTATATTAAAAATATTAATGATGTTCAGGAAGTCTTAGGAGATATTATTCAGGCAGAAGATATTGTAATTACACAAGGAGCAGGAAGTGTCAGTAAACTTGTAAAAATTCTTTCAGATGCAAATTTATTACAGGATTCATTGGGTAAAAAATGTTAATTAACAAACTAATGAAGAAAAAGTATGGTCGAGTCGGAGTACTATGTGGAGGCATGTCAGCCGAAAGAGAAGTCTCCCTTTTGTCTGGAAAACGTGTGACAGATTCGTTATCTAGATCTGGAATAGATGTAATTTCTATAGACGTAACAACAGATTTTTTACAGCAATTACCGAAATATGAATTAGAAAGAGCTTTAATTATGTTGCACGGTCCTGGAGGAGAAGATGGAATTCTACAGGGCGCTTTAGAATTTTATGGATTACCTTATACAGGAAGCGGTGTCCTATCATCAGCAGCTGCTATGGATAAACTACATACTAAAAATTTTTGGCAAGGTGTAAACATTTCTACACCAAGATTTTCTTTATTAGACGAGACAACTGATTGGAGTAAAACGCTGAAAGTCTTAGGGGGTGAAATTATGGTCAAGCCCTCTCGAGAGGGCTCAAGTTTGGGTATGAGTAGAGCAAATAATCCCGCATCTTTAAAAGAAGCATGGGAATTAGCTTCCCAGCTCGATGAAACCGTGATTGCAGAACAGTGGATCGAGGGAGCTGAATATACGATAGCGATTTTAGGAAAAGAAGTATTGCCTCCCATCAAGCTTGAAACTAGCAATACTTTTTATGACTACTCTGCTAAGTACCTCTCTGCAGATACTATATATAAGTATCCTTGCGAGTTAGATGAAGAAAAAGAAGAGTACCTCATGAGACTAGCAATAAAATCTTTTGAGAGTTTAGGGTGTAGTGGATGGGGTCGTGTCGATGTAATGGCTAATTTATACGGAGATTTTTTTGTATTAGAGGTTAATACGGTACCAGGAATGACAGATCATAGCTTAATGCCAATGGCTGCTGCAGCTGCTGGATATAATTTTGATGAGTTGGTATTGAAAATTTTAGATAGTTCGTTATGAGTATTTTTTAGTTAAGTTAAGCAAGAGATTTTAAATAGTGAAGCCACAAATTAATCGTAAGAAAAATAGAGGTCTAAAACTGCAAGAGCTGATTTATTCTTTGCGTGCTAGTTTAGATTGGTTGTTTAAAGGAATAAAAATATTACCAATTATAATTGTTATCTTTGCTTTGATTTGGGGCGCTAATTATCTTTTTGTTAAATTCAATATACCTGTTAATAACGTCTCGGTAACTGGTAAATTTAAATATATAGAAAAGAAAGAAGTTGAAAAAATAATACTACCTATAGTCTCTGATGGTGCAATTTTAAGCTTAGATTTAGTTCAAATAACTACTATTCTTGAGGCACACCCGTGGATTGAAAAAGTATCTGTTAGGAGAAAATGGCCGGGGAGTATAGAGATAAATGTAACAGAAGAGGTACCAAGTGCAAGATGGGGAAAGACAAGTTTTTTGAACAACCAAGGAGAAATATTAGAGATCAATGATAACGATTTATCTAATTTGCCCTTGCTACAAGGAGTAGAAAATTCTGAGCGACAACTGATGAATACTTATCGCGAGATTGTATTATTGCTTCAGCCGGTAAATCTGAAAATTACTGAACTCAAGTACGATGAACGAGGTGAATGGCAAATAGGCTTATCTAATGGTTTGGAGATTTTAGTAGGGCGTGATCAAATTATTGAAAAAATCCGTCGTTTTTTGATTATATGGATGGCTGTATTAAATAATAGAAGCTCTGAAATAGACGGAGTAGACACACGCTATGACAACGGTATTGCTGTGAGATGGAAATAAATAAAAGGCTATAAATAATTTATAGAGACTAGAGATTCATAAAAAAAACATAAGGTTAAAATGAGGTCAAAAGATGGCTAATTCAAGTGAAGAGCAAATGATAGTTGGGCTGGATATTGGAACTTCGAAAGTTGCAGCTATCGTGGGAGTGGTTAGCCCGGAAGGAACCTTAGAAATAATAGGAACAGGATTGCAGGCGTCTTCTGGCTTAAAAAAAGGCGTAGTGGTCGACATTGAGGCTACCGTTAATTCAATACAAAGAGCTATTGAAGAGGCAGAACTGATGGGGGGTTGCAGTATCCACTCTGTTTTTGTTGGAATTGCTGGCAGTCATATTCGAAGTTTGAATTCTCATGGAATTGTTGGAATAAGCAACCAAGAAGTACTGTCTCTAGATATAGAGCGTGTAATTGACGCTGCAAGAGCGGTATCTATACCCGATGATCAAAAAATTCTTCATGTTCTACCTCAGGAGTTCATCATTGACAAACAAGAAGGAGTACGACAGCCATTGGGTATGTCTGGAGTTCGACTAGAGTCAAAAGTGCATATTGTAACCTGCGCTGCTAATGCTGCTCAAAATATAAAAAAATGTATTCGCAGGTGTGGTCTAGAGGTTGACGATACTATTTTAGAGCAATTAGCATCTAGCTACGCAGTCTTAACTGAGGATGAAAAAGAGCTAGGAGTTTGCTTAGTTGATATTGGCGGTGGTACTACTGATATTGCAATTTTTTCTGATGGAGCGATTCGTCATACAGGAGTAATACCAATCGCAGGCGATCAGGTAACAAATGATATTGCCCATGCATTACGAACTCCTACTGCTAATGCTGAAGAATTAAAGATTAAATACGCTTGCGCTCTAGCAAAATTGACTGGCCCCGAAGAAACCATAAAGGTTCCAAGTGTTGGGGATAGACCACCTCGTGACTTATCCCGCCAAGCTTTAGCGGAGGTTGTTGAGCCCAGATATGAAGAGTTATTTTCTTTAGTTCAAGCAGAACTTCGCAGAAGTGGGTTTGAGGATTTGGTGGCAGCTGGAATGGTACTTACTGGAGGCACATCAAAGATGGAGGGTGTCATTGAACTTGCAGAAGAAATTTTTCATTTGCCGGTTAGAGTGGGTTCTCCACAAAATATCAGAGGTCTTTCTGAAATCGTCAATAATCCTATATATTCAACAGGTGTAGGGTTAGTACTTTATGGCGAACAGCAACTTCTAGAGGGCTCATCACCGGGTAGAGCAGGTAAAAATGTTGGAAAAGGTTTAGTGGGTACAGTGAAAAGCTGGTTTCAGGATAGTTTGTAAGCAATTTAAAAATTATAAGACTAAATGAGAGGTAATAGTTATGTTTCAGATAGTAGAGAATAAAACAGATAGTGCAGAAATTAGAGTAGTAGGTGTTGGCGGTGGCGGAGGTAATGCGCTTAAGCATATGATTAACAGCGGTGTTTCTGGTGTTGAATTTATATGTGCAAATACCGATGCACAAGCACTTAAGGATATCGATGCTACTATTTTACAGATAGGCAGCGGGCTTACAAAGGGATTAGGAGCAGGCGCCAATCCGGATGTGGGACGCCAGGCTGCAATAGAAGATCGTGAGCGAATTGTTGATGCTTTACAGGGTGCAGATATGGTTTTCATTACTGCGGGTATGGGTGGAGGCACTGGAACTGGAGCTGCACCTATAGTTGCAGATATAGCTAAAGATTTAGGAATTCTAACTGTTGCAGTCGTTACTCGTCCTTTTGTTTGGGAGGGAAAAAAGAGAATGTCTATAGCGGAAGAGGGACTAAAGGAACTAAAAGAAAAAGTTGATTCTCTTATAACAGTACCAAATGAAAAACTTCTTGAGGTATTAGGCAGATCTACAGACTTACTTGCTGCATTTAGTGCAGCAAATGATGTTTTACTTGGAGCTGTGAAGGGAATCGCTGATCTAATGATAAGACCTGGTCTGATTAATATGGATTTTGCAGATGTTCGGACAGTTATGTCTGAGATGGGCCAAGCTATGATGGGTACAGGCGAAGCAACAGGTGAAGATAGAGCGATTGAAGCAGCGGAAAAAGCTATACGAAGCCCATTACTGGAAGATATTAATTTACAGGGTGCCAAAGGGATACTAGTTAATATAACAGCTGGAGAAAATCTTTCTATGGGAGAGTTTAACGATATTCTGGAAGCAGCAAATAATATTGGCTCTGATGATGCCACTGTAGTTGTGGGAACAGTCATTGATCCTTCTCTAGATGATGTACTTAGGGTGACAATTGTTGCTACAGGTTTAAGCTCAGAAAAAACCCCAATGTTTGTGCCTATAGAGGTAAAGAAACCATTATCAGTGCCAACACAAGGAGAAATAGTTAGTGCTGGGGCATACGCTGGATTTGATAAGCCAACTATACTTCGCAAGGGAAATAATGTGCCCGAAGGTAATGAAGGTGAAAATAGTGGTATTGATGCAGATGATTACCTAGACATTCCGGCATTTTTACGCTGTCAGGCAGATTAAGGTAGTGTATTATCTAAAGCAATATTGAGTCAGAATCATTTAGGGGTTCCTAATAGCGAAATAGCGAAGAACTTGATGATAATTTTTTTGAACAGAGAATGAATCGGCATGTTATAAAGATAGTATTCTGGAAAATAGAAAAAGATGATGAGACAGCGCACATTAAATAATATGATACGGGCTACTGGAATTGGTCTCCATACAGGAGAAAAAGTCTTCCTTACGCTTCACCCAGCACCGGTAGATACTGGTATTATTTTTCGACGCACTGACTTAACTCCAACGGTAGAGATAAATGCCACAGCAGAAAATGTTGGCGATACAATGCTATCTACGACCTTGACTAAAGGTGAGGTTCGCGTCTCAACGGTAGAGCATTTATTATCAGCTATGGCTGGATTAGGAATAGATAATGCAATCATTGATATAACAGCTCCAGAAGTTCCTATAATGGATGGTAGTGCCAGTCCTTTTGTTTTTTTACTTCAATCGGCAGGCATAAAAGAACAAAATAAACCAAAGAAATTTATACGAATTAAGCGACCGATTAAGGTTGAAGATGGGGATAAAAGTGCAGCGTTTAAACCTTTTAGTGGTTTCAAGGTGAACTTCTCCATAGACTTTGATCACCCAGCTTTTAATAATAGAACCTTGCAGGCATCAGTTGATTTTTCTACAACTTCTTTTGTGAAAGAAGTTAGCCGTGCGCGAACTTTTGGATTTATGCATGAGATAGAATACCTAAGATCTCGGGGTTTAGTTCGGGGAGGAAGCATGGACAATGCTATTGTTGTGGACGAGTTTCAGGTCTTAAATGAAGATGGACTTCGTTATGAGGATGAATTTGTAAAGCATAAAATTTTGGATGCTATTGGCGATTTATATTTACTAGGGAATAGCTTAATAGGTGAATATATTGGGCATAAATCTGGTCATGGTTTAAATAATGCCTTGCTTAGAAAACTCATAGCAGATAAGGATGCATGGGAGTTGGTCACTTTTGAGAATGATGGTGAAGAGTCCCCAATTTCTTATATGAAGCCGCTACTGACGGCGTAAAGACTTTAAATATTTAGGTATGTTAAATGTATAGGTGCAACAAAAAACCATAATAAACCTAAATTGGCTCATCCAACCATCTTGGTGATAGTTTTTTACCTATTCGATAATGCCATATTTAGTAATGTATTTATCTCATGCTCTTCGATGAGTTAACTATCTGAACAGCTTCACTCTGGAATAATAATGAAATTTTTTGCAAAACTTTTTGGTAGTAAAAATGAAAGAGAAATAAAAAGAATACGAAAAATCGTAGATCATATAAATGGTTTTGAAGAACAACTCTCTACTCTAACAGATGAAGCTCTAAAACAGAAAACAGAAGATTTTAAAATTCAACTTAAGGACGGAGAGTCACTAGATAATATACTACCAGAGGCTTTTGCTGTTGTAAGAGAGTCAGCCAAACGAACATTAGGATTACGACACTTTGATGTTCAAATGATCGGAGGAATTGTACTACATGAGGGCCGCATTTCAGAAATGAGAACAGGTGAAGGCAAAACACTTATGGCTACCTTACCTGCATACCTGAATAGTCTTACAGGAGATGGCGTCCATATAGTTACAGTAAACGACTATTTGGCTGGACGAGATGCAGAATGGATGGCGCCTATATATGAATATCTGGGCATGAAAGTTGGGGTGATTTTGTCAGGACTATCTCCAGAAAGAAAATTAATAGCGTATAAAGCAGATATTACATTTGGAACTAATAATGAATTTGGTTTTGACTATCTTCGGGACAATATGATCCTTCGACTCGAGGATAAATTACAACGTGGTTTAAATTTCGCTGTTATTGATGAGGTCGATTCAATTCTTATTGATGAGGCTAGAACGCCTTTGATAATCTCTGGGGCTGCTGAAGATAGCTCTTCTTTATATAAAAAAATAAATAAACTAATTTTGAATTTAAGTTCATCATCTGAAGAAAATGCAGGTGATTTCACTATTGATGAGAAATTACGACAAGTAGAACTTACAGAAGATGGGCACTGTAAAATAGAGTCTTTATTAGAAAGTGAAGACTTACTTCAAAAAAATGATAGTTTATATAATGCAGTTAATTTATCTCTATTGCACCATATACAGTCAGCACTTAAGGCACACCATCTTTTTAGTAAGGATATCGAATACATTATACAAGATGGACAAGTTGTATTAATAGATGAACATACTGGAAGAACGATGCTTGGACGCAGGTTGTCAGAGGGACTCCATCAAGCCATAGAAGCAAAAGAAGATGTTGCTATAAAAAATGAAAGTCAGACTATGGCGTCAACAACTTTCCAAAACTACTTTCGCTTGTACGAGAAATTATCTGGTATGACTGGAACTGCTGACACAGAAGCATATGAGTTTCACCAAATATACGGGTTGCCCGTAGTCGTGATACCTACAAATTTACCAGTGGCTAGAGTAGATCTTAATGATTTAATTTACCTCACTACTGATGAAAAATATGATGCAGTGGTTGTAGATATAAAATCATGTATTGAAAAAAATGCACCAGTTTTAGTTGGGACAGCAACTATTGAAAGTTCAGAAGAAATGTCATCAAGGCTAAAAAAAGCAAATATTCCCCATCAGGTATTAAATGCTAAATATCATGAAAAAGAAGCGCAAATTATTGCCCAAGCTGGACAACCGGGGACAGTAACTATTGCGACTAATATGGCTGGCCGTGGAACTGATATTGTTCTTGGCGGTAACTGGGAAGTGACCATTTCAGAACTAAAGAAACCTAACAAAGATAAAATACAGCTTGTAAAAGATGAATGGCAGATACGTCATGACAAGGTTATTGAAGCAGGCGGTCTTCATATACTTTGTACAGATCGACATGAATCTAGGCGTATTGATAATCAGTTACGAGGAAGAGCTGGCAGACAAGGAGACCCCGGCCTGTCTCGCTTTTATCTTTCAATGGAAGATCCATTAATGAGATTATTTGCCTCAGATAGTGTTAAAAATATGATGCGCTCATTAGGTATGGAAAAAGGCGAGTCTATCGAACATCGAATGGTAACAGGTGCAATAGAAAAAGCTCAGAAGAAAGTCGAAGGTAGAAATTATGATATGCGTAAAAATTTACTCGAGTATGATGATGTTGCTAACGACCAGAGACAGGTAATTTACCAACAAAGAAATGAGCTTTTAGAAGAAGAAGACATCAGTGATATTATTGAAACAATTCGAGAAGACGTCGTTGACACAACAATAAGCTATTATCTTCCTCCCCAAAGCTTGATGGAACAATGGGATATTGCAGGACTAGAGGATCAATTTTTAAAAGAATTTAATCTCGAAATAAAAATTCAGGATTGGTTCAATAGCAATGATAATCTTAATGAGGAGTCAATTCGATTAAAAATTCAAAAAGAATCTAAAGATGTATATCAACAAAAAGTATTTTCGATCGGTGAAGATATTCGCATGATTGAAAGACAGTTAATGCTACAAGTTTTAGATACTTTATGGAAAGAGCATCTTTCACATATGGATTATTTGCGTCAAGGAATAAATCTGCGAGCTTACGCGCAAAAAAATCCTAGACAGGAATACAAACGCGAATCTTTTGAATTATTTCAACAGATGCTAGAAAATATAAAATCAGAGACTATTCGCTTTTTAAGCAAAGCTGAGGTTAGAAGTCGAGATGAAATTGAAAAATTAGAGCGCATCAAAAGAGAAACTCAACAGCAACAAAAATTAAAAATGCAGCATGATTCTGTCTCAGCAATTGGTGGACCTACATCTACAGGTGAGACTATTAAAATACCCCCATCCACAAAGCCCTTTGTAAGATCAACACAGAAAGTTGGAAGAAATGAAGCCTGCCCATGTGGAAGCGGGAAGAAGTTTAAGCAATGCCATGGTAAATTAAGTTAATAGAATAGATATTTTATTTGAACGTGAGCAGCTAAATAATATTCTCTGAACAATTATAGCGAGGCGCTTATGGCGGTAGGTAAAGATTTTTTTCCAAAAATGTACCCTGTACCAGGGTTCAAGTTAGGGGTGTCAAGTGCTGGTATTAAAAGTCTAAGAAAAAAAGATTTAATTATCATGGAAATGATAGAGGGAAGCACTATTGGAGGAGCGTTTACAAAAAATTCTTTTTGTGCAGCACCAGTTCAGTTAACAAAAAAGTATATGTATTCTACAGAAAGCCGTTACTTGGTTACCAATACTGGAAATGCTAATGCGGGTACTGGAGAATTAGGTAAAAAAAATGCTGAAGCTATTTGCCAGTCTCTTGGGCATATTGCTGGAGTTAGTAAGGAGGCAGTTTTGCCTTTTTCTACTGGTGTTATCGGGGAGCACTTACCTATAAAGAAAATCATTGCAGCCTTACCATCAGCATACTCATCACTATCTGAAGACGGCTGGAATATCGCTGCTATGTCTATCCTCACAACAGATACCCGCCCAAAAGGCGCTAGTGTTCAACTAGAATTTGGTGGAAAAAAAATCACCATTACTGGTATTTCGAAAGGGTCTGGGATGATCAGACCAGATATGGCTACGATGCTAGCTTACATTGTTACGGATATAATAATTGATAAGCAATTAATTAAGGAGATTGTTAGTAACGCAGTTGATACATCATTCAATAGAATCACTATTGATGGTGATATGTCCACAAACGATTCAGCAATTTTGGTTGCAACCGGAGCTTCTAGAGTCAATTTATCCGAGCTATCCGATATAGATCAGAATAAATTTTTAAGTTGCTTAAATGACTTATTTTTATCTCTAGCATGTCAGGTTGTTCAGGATGGAGAGGGGGCGACTAAGTTTGTTACAGTAAACGTATCTTCTGGTAGAACTCAATCTGAATGTTTAAAGGTAGCGTATTCTATAGCTGAATCACCGTTGGTAAAAACTGCTCTTTTTGCTTCTGATCCAAACTGGGGAAGAATTCTTGCAGCAATAGGACGGTCAGGTTTGCCAAATCTCAAGGTTGAAGATGTTGAAGTCTACTTAGATGACGTGTTGATTGCTGATCAGGGGGGAAGAGCTAGCAGCTATATGGAAAATCTTGGCCAAGCAGTTATGAGTAAAGATTTTTTATCAATTAATGTCATACTCAATCGGGGTGATTTAGCAGGAACGGTTTATACTACAGATCTATCTCATGACTACATAAAAATAAATTCAGAGTATCGAAGTTGATGATCCAGTCGCATATTGTTTTAGCGATAATTTTGAAGAATGAGAGACAGATCCTTATCGCTAAAAGAGAAGAAAATTTATTTCAAGGAGGTTTTTGGGAATTTCCTGGAGGTAAAGTAGAGACAGGAGAATCACCCAATAAAGCTCTATCTAGAGAGCTTAGGGAAGAGCTAGATATTTCTATTATTGACGCATCCCCACTCTTTAGGTTTGAATATGAATATCCTGAACAGCTACTGTTGCTTGACGTATGGGTGGTTAATAGTTTTTCTGGAGAAGCGATAGGAAAAGAAGGTCAGACTGTTACTTGGGTTTCAATTGATGAGCTGAGCTCATATCAATTTCCTGCAGCAAATAAGCGTATTTTGGATGCTATAAATAAATTATAAGTTTATCAGGGGCTAATAACCCTCTTCTTCTGCTTCATTAAGATCTTCCTTTAAGTATTTTCCTGGAATACTAAAACCTTCAGAGGCCCACTCGCCAAGATCAATCTGTTTGCAGCGAAAAGAGCAAAAAGGCCTATCAGGGGATTCTTTTTTCCAGGCAACCTTATCTTTACAGGTAGGGCAAAGGACTGTGGTCACACTTATAGCACTATTTAATTTTTTAATATTTCTCTTCCACTTAGGTGCCGTCCTGATCAGAAATGAATTTTTTATTTGCTAGAACGAGATAATTATTATGTAGCTTTTTCAGATTACCTTTTAAATCCTCAATACTATTAGTGTTATCAATAATATCATTAGCAAGTTTCAGTCTTTTTTGTCGTTCCATTTGAGCATTGATTATAGATTCAACCTGATTTATTTTAACTCCATCTCGCTTAACGACACGAAGAATTTGTAATTTTTCTGGTACATCTATAGCTAATACTCTATCTGTAAGCTTGTATTGATCTGTTTCTAGCAAAAGTGGCGATTCGAGAATTGCATATTGACTTAAACATAGCTCTAACGACCTGATAATACTCTCTTTGATTGGTGGGTGAAGAAGTTCTTCTAGCCATACTTTCTTTTCTGGTGAGGTAAATATTTCTTGGCGTATAAATGATCTATTGAGAGAGCTATCTTTAAGTAGACTACCTCTACCAAAATACTCGACAATTTTCGAATAGAATCTCGATCCTTTATTTAACTTACTTTTAGCTATGACATCCGCATCGATTACCTCTACGCCAAGTTCCTTGAAATACTCTCCAGCCGTACTTTTTCCGCTTCCAATACCGCCTGTTAATCCAATTACGAAGACCATTATTTTAGCCTCATAGAGAAGTCTATCGCTTGGCAATTTTTGGTTAAACTTCCGGATGAAAGATAATCTATACCTGGAACTATTTTTTTAGATATATTTGCTTTATCTATGTTGCCTGATACTTCTAACTTAGTTTCCCCTGTGTTCATAATAATTGCTTGTTTAATCATTTCGTCATTAAAATTATCCAACATGACTACATTGGCCTTTGCACTCAACGCTGCATCTAATTCTGATAAATTTTCGACTTCTATTTCGATCAGCTTTCCAGGAGAAACTTCTCTAGCTCTAAGAATCGCACGTTTGACGCCGCCACATGCCGTAATATGATTTTCTTTGATAAGAAAAGCATCATAAAGTCCAAGACGATGATTTTGGCACCCGCCGGTAAGAACAGCATATTTTTGAGCTAATCTCAGACCTGGAATTGTTTTACGGGTATCTAATATTGTGACGTCACTTTCGAAAGCTAGCTCAGCGTATTGTCTAGATATTGTAGCTGTTCCCGATAAAGTTTGAAGGAAATTAAGAGCAGTCCTTTCGCCTGTTAATAAGCTTCGAGCAGAGCCATTAAGGTTACATACAATTTGTCCTGATCTTAAGACTTCACCGTCTTTTGCTAGCCATTCTATTTTGACTTTAGAATCTAGCTGGCGAAATACCTCATTAAACCATGCCTGACCACAAAGAATTGCTTGTTCTCTGGTAATAACAGAAGCTTCTGATACTGTACTCTCTGGAATCAATTGAGCCGTTATATCGCCATCTCCAATATCTTCCAGTAAAGATCTGGCAACACTGATTTTAATGTCTTCAGTTAATTTATCATCATTTATCATAGTCAATGACCTCACTCATTCTTATGAGCAGTATATTAGGGCAGCTATCGTGTTAAAGCCATCTGAAAAATTCTTACTAGCAGAAGAACAAAGCCTAATTTATAGTAAAAATTCTTCTATTGCGCATAGCCTACAGCCATAATAAATTATAAGATTCTAAGATGAAAAGGTTCTTGGAGAACACTCTATGATTAATTCCAACGGCTCGTACTCTTTGGCCCGAAGTAAGCTCTCGCCAAACCAAGACAATCGTCCAGATACGGGTAATATTTCTCTTTTAGTAATTCACAGTATCAGTTTGCCGCCAAATCAGTTCGATAGTAAGTATATTTGTGATTTTTTTACAAATAATTTGGATGCAGCCATAGATCCCTACTTTGAGAAAATATCAAACCTGAAAGTCTCTGCACATTTGCTTATTGACCGTAAGGGAGAATTGATACAATTTGTAGGTTTCAATGAAAGAGCTTGGCATGCTGGAAATTCATCATTTCATGGCATAGAAAGTTGCAATGATTTTTCTATTGGCATTGAGTTAGTCGGCAGCGATAGCACCCCATATACTGATTCACAATATTGGGAGCTTCTTCGGGTTACCCAAGAGATAATGAAGCATTATCCATTAATAAAAAAAGATCGTATAGTGAGACATTCTGATATAGCGCCCGGTCGCAAAACAGACCCAGGGCCATCTTTTGATTGGGATCGCTATATTTCGGCTCTCGATGGCTAGTTATTCTAAGTAGTTAAGATTGTTTAAATTAATCATTATCCCAGCGAAATAAAATTCCTGCCAGCCCCATAAAAAAACCTGTCATTAAAATTAAAATAATTAGCTGAGGACTTATCTCATAAAGGCTTGCACCTTCTAACATAACTTTTCTAGATGCAGATACTAAATGAGTTAGGGGTAAAATTTGTGAAAAATTTTGCAACCATTCGGGCGCACCATCGAGGGAGAACCATAACTCTGAAAGAAGTAACATAGGGAAACTAATTAAGTTAAGTAAACCATTTGCTAGATCTTCACTAGATGTGCGTGCAGCCATAAGTAATGACATGCTTATAATGGCTAGGTTTCCAGATATGGCAACTAAAAGTAGTAATAAGTAACTACCAATCATCATGAAATCAATAAATAAGTTACACCCAAAAAATACGATTGAAGTTACCGTAATCATAATGCACAGTCTCGATAATGCTTGTGACCCCAAAAATTTCCACGCACTTAATGGCGTAACTTTAAGCCGCTTGAGAACCCCATTTTTTCTATAGCGAACTATAATATAGCCAATTCCCCATAGGCCACTAAACATTATATTCATAGCCAAAATACCCGGAATTGCCCAATCTATGTATCGTATTTTCTGACCCTGTATTTCTTTTCTTTTCCAGATGATCTGAGGACTAACTAGGGTAGACTTGGCTAGTAAAATTTTCTCCAACAATAATCCCTTTTCAGATTCAGGATTTATCCAGTAACGAAAATTTTTATTTGAGCTTAAAAATATATCTAGCTGATGAAGTCTTATTTTTTCAATAGCACTTGCAGTATCTGAGTATTTTATAATTTCTATGGTGGGCTCATCAGAGAAAATAGTTGATGATACTTCTGAGCTAAATTTAGATATATTAGATTGATTTTTTTGAAGATCAAGCACCCCTACAGAAAATATTTTTTGGTTTTCAGAAGAGAAAACAAGCGCTAGTATTATCACTATTAGGGGCGTCGCTATGAAAGACCAAAATAGAGAACCTTTATCCCTATAATACTCTCTGTTTCTAGCCATCCATAATGCAAGAATTTGCTTCATTGTTCGAATCTACTCCCTTAGATGATGGCCTGTTAACTTTAAGAATAAATCATCAAGAGAAGGCTTTCTTACCTGCAGTGATTGTAAGGCGACACTCTGACATGTTAGTTCTGATAAAGTTTTTTCGACATCATTAGTAGCAATTGCAACACAGTCCTCTCGTACTTCAATGGGGCTCGAGATAGCATCACTATAACTAGAATTTTTTGTGACATTAAAATCTTGGTGGCTGAGGCAAACATAGCTATGCCCAAAGTTTTTTTCTAACAGTTGTTCTGGAGAGCCATCAGCTATAATTTTTCCTTTATCCATAATTATAAGTTGGTCGCATAATAGTTCTGCTTCTTCCATATAATGGGTAGTGAGCAATACAGTTTTTCCACATTTCTTTATATTTCTGACCAGTGACCAAAAGTTACGTCTTGCTTGAGGATCTAGTCCAGTTGTTGGTTCATCCAAAAACAGAATTTCTGGATCATTGACTAGAGCAATTGCCAACAGTAGTCTTTGTCGCTGGCCTCCAGAAAGCTTTGTTGCATAAGTTTCTAGGAATTCTTCAAGCTGACATATTTCGATTAGTTCATCAATAGGTTTTGTGTGCTGGTAAAGTTTTGAAAATAATTTGAGTACTTCATGGGTCTTTAAATAGTCCATTAATGCAGTTGTTTGAAACTGAATGCCCATCTCTGATGAAAAACTACTATTTCTCTCCTTACCTTTATATAAAATTTTACCAGAAGTAGGTTCTTTTATACCCTCTATAATTTCAATTGTTGTTGTTTTTCCTGCACCATTAGGACCAAGTAAACCAAAACAGGAACCTTTAGGTATAGTGAAAGAAATATCGTCAACTGCCTTTAAGGAGCGAAATGATTTTTTTAAATTCAGGACTTCTAGGATAGCTGTCATATAGAAATTAAGTGTACAGCATCATGTGCTTTATCTGTTAGGGTATAAATCTTTTTTCGTTAAATTTGTTTATTATTATAGCCTGAAAATAATCAGCACTATAAAAAAGAATGCATAAACAAGGAATTATTACATGAAATTCCAGCAAGGAACTAAAAGCTGGAGTGAAGCAGTTAAAATATACAGCCAGCCAGAAGTAATAAGGATGTTATTTCTGGGATTTTCCGCTGGACTGCCACTTTTGCTGGTTTTTAGTACTCTAACAGCTTGGCTTACAGAGCTTAATGTTAGCAGGACTAGTATAGGTTTTTTTGGTTGGGTTGGAATGACTTACTCTGTTAAAGTTTTCTGGGCACCAGTTGTTGACCGTATAAAAGTACCCTGGCTAACTCTAAAAGTTGGACAACGACGTAGCTGGATTTTGATCGGGCAATTTGGTGTCATGCTAGGTTTAGTTTCTATGGTTCTAGTTGACCCTAGGTCATCCTTGTCTAATTTTGCTGTTTGTGCAGTCTTAGTAGCTTTTTCATCCTCCACACAAGATATTGCCATCGATGCATTTCGAATTGAATCAGCAACAGATGAAATGCAAGGAGCATTAGCTGCAGGCTATCAGTTTGGATATAGGTTAGCCATGTTAATTGCAGGGGCTGGAGCGCTTTACATGGCAGATGTGTATAACTGGGATATAGCATACCTCTTCATGGCTTTTTTAATGTTCATCGGGGTGGTTACTGTTTTAGTAATACCTGAGCCCGCATACAAGCAGAACAGCTATTTTATGAGTTTGGATAAAACCAGAAATAAACTACTAGATCGAATAATTTTTTGGATTCAAAGAGCTTTTATGGCTCCATTTTTTGAATTTTTTAAAAGAAATGGCACTTACGCGTTAATAATTTTAGTGTTTATAGCTGTTTTTCGTCTCAGTGATATAACTATGGGCATCATGGCAAATCCATTTTACTTGGATATAGGTTTTACTAAATCTGAAATCGCAGGTGTGAGCAAAATTTTCGGATTTTTTATGACACTACTAGGTGCCTTTCTCGGAGGTTTAAGCGTTTTACGCTATGGTTTATATAAGCCCCTGATCTTTGCTGCCGTATTGACTGCTGTAACAAACTTATTATTTGTATACTTAGCGAATGTAGGTCATGAAATGAGCGGTCTGGTGCTAGCAATAAGTGGTGATAATATTAGTGGTGGGTTTGCAGGAGCTGTTTTTATTGCATACTTGTCTAGTCTGACTAACCGCACTTTTACAGCGACACAGTATGCACTTTTTACATCACTGATGCTTTTGCCAGGAAAATTCTTTAGTGGCTTTTCCGGTGTGATAGTTGATGCTACCAACTATCAAACTTTTTTCACATATGCTGCTTTAATGGGTATACCTGCAATATTGTTATCTTGGATAATCTGGAAAAAAACGGTAAGTTCAACTTAAACATATTAATGGGGATAGCTTTTGCGATATCTTGTTTTATTTTTTATCATCATACCCTTTGTAGAGATATCTTTATTAGTAACTGTGAGTCACGAGATTGGTCCTCTCATGACAATCAGTCTTGTATTGCTGACAGCTGGGGTGGGGCTTTTATTTTTAAGAAAACAAGGACTAGAGGTACTCTTTCGTGCCCGTAATAAAATTAATATAGGAGATATACCTGCTAAAGAAATGATTGAAGCTATTGTTATTGCATTTAGTGGAGTCCTCTTAGTGGTTCCAGGTTTCGCTACTGACCTACTAGGATTTTTTGGTTTAGTCCCAATATTTAGAGCATATTTTTTATCAGGTTTGGCATCTAAATTTTTTGTTAAAAATTATAGCCAAAATTTTCCTCAATCAAATTTTGAACATTCTACTAATAATAAACCTAATAAAAACAGAACAACAATAGACGCTGAATATTGGAGCGATGATCAAGATAAATAATTTTTTTCGTTACCCCCTTGAAATGGCTATAAGATGACACCATATATAATGTTAATTGAATATAAGCCGGTTTTGATAGACCCTTTATAAACTGGCCCTTTTAAATTTATTTTTTGTATTTTTCAGGGCCGCACACAACAGTTGGAGAAAGATAATGAAAATTCGCCCCCTACACGATCGCATCGTTGTTCGTCGCAAGGAAGAAGAAGAAAAAACTGCAGGTGGTATTTTATTACCTGGTTCCGCTAAGGAAAAGCCAAATGAAGGCACCGTCATCGCGGTAGGATCTGGAAAGATTTTAGATGGTGGTGAAGTTAGACCAGTGGATGTCAAATTAGGAGATGCTATTGTTTTTGGCAAATATGCAGGAAGCGATACTATCGAAATTGATGGAGAAGAGCTGATTATTCTAAGTGAAAGTGATATCAAGGCAGTCATAATAGCCTAGTATATGGTGCTTTCGACACAAAAAGAGTTTTAATGAATTTTTAAGAAAGGAAAATTGTTATGTCAGATAAAGAAGTAAAATTTGGAGATAGCGCGCGTAACCCCATGCTCAGAGGAGTTAATGTACTTGCTGATGCCGTGAAGGTAACACTAGGGCCAAGAGGCCGTAATGTAGTGATAGAGAGATCATATGGAGCTCCTACGGTCACTAAGGATGGAGTTTCTGTTGCAAAAGAAATTGATCTTAAAGATAAATTCGAGAATATGGGCGCTCAAATGGTCAAAGAGGTAGCTTCTAAAGCCTCTGACGAAGCCGGTGATGGAACTACGACAGCTACAGTTTTAGCCCAGTCAATTGTAAACGAGGGCTTAAAATCAGTAGCTGCAGGTATGAACCCAATGGATCTGAAGCGTGGCATTGATAAAGCTGTTACCTCGGCTGTTGAAAAAATTGCTGCTATGGCTAAGCCATGTACAGATAAAAAAGCGATCGCTCAAGTAGGCACTATATCTGCAAATAGTGATACTCACGTTGGTGATATTATTGCCCAGGCGATGGAAAAAGTAGGAAAAGAGGGTGTCATTACAGTCGAAGATGGCAGCGGTCTTGAAAATGAACTAGATATTGTTGAGGGGATGCAATTCGATAGAGGTTATCTATCCCCTTACTTTATAAACAATCAAGAAACCATGGGAGTGGAGCATGAAACTCCCTACATACTTCTATATGATAAGAAAATTTCTAATATTCGCGATCTGCTTCCACTGCTCGAAAGTGTTGCAAAAGCTGGTCGCCCATTAATGATTATCGCAGAAGATGTTGATGGTGAAGCTTTAGCTACGCTGGTTGTAAATAACTTACGTGGGATAGTTAAGGTTGTAGCATGTAAGGCTCCTGGTTTTGGTGATCGTCGTAAAGCTATGCTCGAGGATATAGCTATTCTTACTGGTGGTACTGTAATCTCTGAAGAAGTTGGAATGGATCTTGAGACCGTAACATTAGAGCACTTAGGTACAGCAAAACGCATTAGTATGACAAAAGAAAATACAACTGTTGTAGACGGTGCTGGCGACAAAAAAGGTATAGCTGCTCGTGTGAAACAGATACGCGCACAGATTGAAGATACTTCTTCCGACTATGATCGTGAAAAACTACAAGAACGCGTTGCTAAATTGGCTGGTGGTGTAGCTGTGATCAAAGTAGGTGCTGCGACAGAAGTCGAAATGAAAGAAAAGAAAGCCCGAGTGGACGATGCATTGCACGCAACTCGTGCAGCTGTTGAAGAAGGCGTTGTTCCTGGCGGTGGTGTTGCCTTAATTCGTGCTCTTCAGGAAATAGAAGGCCTGGTCGGTGATAATGAAGATCAAAATGTAGGAATTAGATTAGCTCAGCGAGCTATGGAATCACCTCTTCGACAAATTGTTGCAAATGCTGGAGGAGAAGGATCAGTAGTCGTAGATAAAATTAAAGCTGGCAAAGGTAACTTTGGTTATAACGCAGGTATAGGTGAATATGGAGATATGATTGCTATGGGAATTCTGGATCCTGCTAAGGTGACTCGAAGTGCACTACAGGCTGCAGCTTCTATAGCAGGACTGATGTTGACTACTGAGGCTATGGTTGCTGATGCGCCAGCAGATGAAAGCACTGCTCCTGCCGGAGGCGGAATGCCAGATATGGGAGGCATGGGAGGCATGGGAGGCATGGGAGGTATGGGAGGTATGATGTAAACTTACCTAGCTCCAAAGGTAACGAAAAACCCGTAATTTTTACGGGTTTTTTTTGTCAATTTAAAAGATACTCAAAATCTAAAATATTATTTACGTGATCAAACAATTTTTATGTAAATCATTATCATTATCATTAACAATTATGTAGTTACTTATTATTATAAATAACATTTATAATAGGTTTCACGTAGTGTAGAATGAATAACTATTAAATTATTAACTTAATATTTTGGGTATAAGTATGGAATTTGTTAACTTTCTTGTTCGTTGGGGTCATTTACTAGTTGGAATCACATGGATTGGAATGCTCTATTATTTTAATTTTGTGCAGGGTGGCTATTTTAAGCAGGCAACCCCTGAAGGACTTGCTGATGCGAAACTAAAATTAGCACCGAGTGCACTCTGGTGGTTCCGTTGGGGAGCTATGCTAACTTTTATTTCTGGTGTGGTGCTACTTGGAGGCCTTTCCCACAACCATCAATTCAATAATTCGATTATTATTGGCTCAACAATGGGAACCCTAATGTTCCTCAACGTTTGGCTTGTAATATGGCCTGCCCAACAAATAGCATTGGGTATGAAAGAAGGAGACGCTGCAGCAAACGGAGCTAAGGCACTATTAGCATCAAGAACAAACGTTTTATTTTCAGCTCCTATGGCTTTTGGTATGCTAGCTAGCGGACATGGAGCACAGTGGGGTGGAAGTGGCTACGGATCACCTATTGGGGGTTTAGATCTTATGATCTGCTTGGCGATTATTGCAGCACTTGAAATCAATGGCCTCGTAGGCAAGCAAGGACCGATGTCTTCAGTTAAGGGTGTCATTCATGGTAGTTTAACCCTGACCGCCTTATTGTTTGGAATACTTTACTTCATATAATCTAACTACATTATCTGTAGCAGATTAAAAGTCCCTTATTTCAGGGGCTTTTTTTTTGGTTAATATTTGGTAATTTTTCGAAAATATATAGTTACTTGTTTCACAGCAAAGAATACTTGTTGGGCATACGTTATACCTATGAAGTATAATAAGAATATAGATTTAGTTTTTTTCTTTTTTTGGGGTACCTGTAAATATGGTTAATGATGATTTTAATACGAGTGATTCTATAGTTCCTGAAAGTGATGACAGAATAGGCAGAGGAAAAGCTTATACTAACCGAACACTCGCTAGGGACTCTGACGCAGTCGATCTAGAGACCTCTTCTAATAAAAATCATATCAATCGATATAAAATAGTTTGCTATTCGTTAGCAGTAGTTGTGACTGTATTCGGCTATTTTATTCTATCGCAAGGAGCCGAGCTAAACCGATTACAGAAGAGTTTCAATAAGCTTGAAGCTAATATTATTTCAACGGATATTACTGCACAGCTTGGAGAACAGGATTCTAAGCTTGATAAACATTGGTCCGAGATAAAAAAGTTGTGGGGGATAGCTTACGATAGAAATAGCAAGAGTATTAAGAAAATTAAGACTTCAGTGGCATATCAAAAACAAGATATCGATAGTATTAATTCAAAACTTGAAAAATCTAATAAATCTATGAATTCTTTGGTGAACTCTTCATTAGCTACTAAGTTAGAAGTTAATGATCTAGTTCTTAAGATAGGCAGTCAGTCAGAAAAAAGTCTTGAGGCCCGTATATTAGAGAATGAAAAGGCAGTTAAGGCAATTGACGCTCATCGTTTGAGTATCAATCGAGATATTCAGCAGCTCAAGTCGCAACTGACAAAATAGCCCTCAATTAAATCTTATATTAGCCTAAAGCTACCTTGGTCCGGTCATATCTTCTGGCCTAACTTTTTCATCAAACTCTTCGGAAGTGAGGAATTTAAGAGATACCGCAGCTTCCTTTAGTGTGGTGTTCTCCTCAAATGCTTTTTTTGCAACCTTGGCTGCATTGTCATATCCAATGAATGGATTCAATGCCGTAACTAACATTAAAGAATTATTTAGATGTTCATCAATCTTAGATTTATTTGCTTGAATTCCCACAATGCAATGTTCATTAAAAGATCGACATGAATCACCAAGAAGCCTAATTGACTGAAGAAGATTGTAAATCATAACTGGTTTAAAAACATTCAGCTCAAAATTTCCAGATGAACCCCCAACAGCTATAGTGGTATCGTTACCAATTACCTGTGCCGCAACCATGGTCATTGCCTCTGACTGTGTTGGGTTTACTTTACCTGGCATGATAGAGCTACCTGGTTCATTTGCGGGTAAATTTAGCTCTCCTACACCGCAACGAGGACCAGATCCAAGCCATCGAATATCATTAGCTATTTTCATTAAAGAGCAAGCGAGTGATTTCATTACCCCACTAGCCTCAACCACAGCATCATGTGCAGCAAGCGACTCAAATTTATTAGGCGCTGTTATAAACTCTCTCTTAGTAAGTAAAGCAATTTGTTTAGCAACCTTTACTGCAAAATCACGATGGGTATTGAGACCGGTACCAACTGCTGTGCCACCAAGTGCAATCTGACTAAGGTGGGGTAGACAGTTTTCTACTCTTTTAATACCGTTTGTGAGTTGCTGTTCATAGCCGCTAAATTCTTGCTCAAGAGTAAGAGGTGTAGCATCCATTAGATGGGTTCGACCAATTTTTATAATTCCTTGGAATTCAATACATTTTTTTGATATTGAATCACGCAGACTGACTAACTCAGGTAATAAATGATCATATATTTGTTCCACGGCGGCAATATGCATTGCTGTTGGAAAAGTGTCGTTTGAAGATTGCCCCATGTTTACATGGTCATTAGGATGTATTGGCATCTTGGAGCCCAATATGCCCCCTGATATCTCTATTGCTCTGTTGGCAATAACTTCATTGGTGTTCATATTAGATTGAGTTCCACTGCCAGTCTGCCATACTCTAAGTGGAAAATGGTCATCCAGATCACCAATGATGACTTCGTCAGCAGACTTGACTATAAGATCTTTTTTTTCGTTTTTTAAAAGGCCTAGCTCTGCATTAACTATGGCAGAAGCTTTTTTTAGAATACCCATACCTCTTATAATTTCTCGCGGCATAGTTTCTATACCAATATCAAAATGAATTAGAGATCGTGCTGTTTGAGCACCATAGTAACGGTCTGATGGAACTTCAATTTCACCCATACTATCAGTTTCGATCCGTTTCATTATTTAGACATCCTTAGAAAAATTAAAAAATATACTTTTGAAAACTATGATAAATAACAAATATCCAAGTGACTTTATATCCAAAGACTTGGTTGAGGTTATCATCACTTTTCAATCAACATGTATTTTAATCCTTCATTTAAAGAAATCCAATAACTTTGATAAAATTACGATTTTTAGTTTCTAGTTATCATATTATTGGTGCTAAAGTAGATATATTACATAGTCTGAACACGGAGTTAATTGAAGAATGACTAACAGTCTTTATTGGTATGACTATGAAACATTCGGGATAAACGCAAGCCGAGACTGTATTTCGCAATTTGCCGGTATTAGAACCAATGAGAAATTAGAAATAATTAGTGAACCACTGACGATTTATTGTCAACCCCCAATTGATCGACTACCTATACCTGAAGCTTGCTTAGTTACAGGAATTACCCCTCAAATTGCTCAAGAAAAAGGAATTCCTGAAAGAGAGTTTATTCAAAAAGTGCATCAAGAGCTTTCCTTCCCCGACACTTGTGGGGTTGGATATAATAGTATCGCATTTGATGATGAGTTTACTCGATACGCACTTTTTCGTAACTTTTATGATCCTTATTTGCGGGAACGAGAACATGGCAACTCTAGATGGGACGTTATGGACCTACTGCGTCTAACTAGAGCCTTAAGGCCGGATGGAATCGAATGGCCAACTAAAAGTGACGGCTCTCCTTGTTTTAAGCTAACTAGTTTGACTCAGGCTAACAATATTCCTCACGAATCTGCCCACGATGCTTTATCTGACGTTTTAGCTACAATTGCTGTTGCTAAACTCGTGATGACCAAGCACCCAAAACTGTATGATTATGTCTATAAGTATCGATTTAAAACTAAGGTGCAGAGTTTGGTAGATGTTTGTAATCGTAAACCATTTCTTCATGTAGCTGGAAAGCTCCCAAAAGAAAATTATTATGCAGCTTTAGTTCTGCCGCTAGCAGCTCATCCAACCAATAAGAACTCTACTATTTGCTTCAACCTGATGGATGATCCAAAGCCTCTAGTAGAACTCTCTGCTCAAGAAATACACAAGCGTTTATATTCTCGAAAAGGTGACCTGCAAGCTGGGCAAAAAAAATTTTCTATTCTAGAGGTATTTGCGAACAAATGCCCAATAGTAGCAACGCCTAATTTGATAGATAAAACTGTTGCTGAACGCTTAGGAATAGTGATATCAGTATGTGAAAAAAACCATCAATACTTAATGAAACATAATCTAGTCTCCAAGTTGAATGAGGTTTATTCTATAAGCCAGTTTGAAGATACCCAGAATCCTGAAGGTTCTCTTTACCAAGGCTTCATTAATAAAGATGATGAAAAACAGCTATCAATAGTTAGAGATGCTAGCGCTCAGCAACTTGCAGCTGATAGTTTAATTTTTCGAGATAAGCGATACCAAAAATTACTCTTTCTTTATAGGGCAAAAAATTACCCTGATTCTTTAAGCCTTTCAGAACAAGCTACTTGGAAAGTTATGCGTATAAAGAGACTAACCGAGGGCGTTGATGGCTACATAATGCTAAAAGACTATTTTTTAATATTGAAGGAGTTATTATCAAATACAGCATACTCAGATCGAGAGAGAAACATCTTGTTATCCTTAGAAAAATGGGGCCAAGAGATATTTGATAAAGCCTCTATGGAATAAGGTGCTGGTTCGAGCATAGGAAAGTCGTTAAAATGAATAAAAATAAATTCTGAGCCGTGAGAAAAAAGTGAAATTTAGAGGTCAAAACATACTTTCTGTCAGCCAATTTGAAAGAGCTGATATTGACACTATATTTCGCGTTGCCGATAGTATGGAGCCTTATGCCCAAAGACAAAAAAGAACCCGTGTTTTAGAGGGAGCCATTCTTGGGAACATGTTTTTTGAAGCAAGCACTCGAACTCGTATCAGCTTTGGGAGCGCATTTAATCTTTTGGGTGGAGACGTAAGAGAAACTGTTGGACTTGAGCTTTCTGCTTTATCCAAAGGAGAATCACTGCATGATACAGCCAGAGTTTTATCTGGTTTCAGTGATATTATATGTATGCGACACCCCGAATCTGGATCAGTGGCAGAATTCGCAGAGAGCAGTCGAGTGCCGGTTATAAATGGCGGAGACGGCACCAATGAGCATCCCAGTCAAGCTTTACTTGATTTGTATACGATAGAAAAAGAATTGAAGGGTTTAGGACGAAAAATTGATGGCCTTCGGATTGCTATGATTGGGGACTTAAAGCATGGAAGAACAGTTCATTCACTCAGTAGATTGCTGATGCTTTTTAAAGATATCACTATACAGCTTGTGTCGCCTAAAGATTTATCTATGCCAAAAAATATAGTGGAAGAAATGAAAAGCAGCGGTTTGACTGTCACAGAGTCAGAAAAAATTGAGCCTGGTATATCTCACGTAGATATTGTTTACTCAACTAGAATTCAAGAGGAAAGGTTCACAAGTAAAGATGAAGCTGATTTATATCGTGGCAAGTTTAGATTGAATCAGGCGGTTTATACTGCCAACTGTGAACCTAATACTGTAATCATGCATCCACTACCTAGAGATTCAAGACAAGAGGCTAACGAGCTGGATGTAGATCTTGATGACAATCCAAACTTAGCAATTTTTCGTCAGACTGATAACGGTTTACTTGTCCGAATGGCTTTGTTTGCTATGACTCTGGATGTGGTCCATTTGGTGGAGAAAAGCTCATCAGAAGTTCCTTGGCATAATCACCGTTAGTTTTTTAATAACAGCGCAATCAATCCAAATAAAAAAGCCATTTTGAATATGAATGAATTTGACGATATCAGACCTTATTACGATAGTGAGGTGGTTGCTGTTTTATCTAAGCTATCTAGTAGTTCAGAATTTATAGACACACTGTTGTCTATTAAATATCCAAGATTAGGTCGTTGGATTCCTTGGTTAGTCAGGCCAGTGATCTCCTATTCGCTTCACTCTGCTTTTGCAAGAATGAAAACAGTTAGTGATCTTCATGACGTTATGAGGATTAGTTTCGGTAAGCTACTAACAGAAACCGGTAGCACTTTAACAGTTAGCGGACTTGAGAATCTAGATCGTAAAACACCTTATCTTTTTATCAGTAATCATCGTGATATAGCCATGGATCCAGCTTTCTTAAATGTGGCCTTAATTGACGATGGTAGGGATAGTGTAAGAATAGCTATAGGAGACAACCTGCTAACAAAAGAGTTCGTTTCGGACCTGGCTCGAGTGAATAAAAGTTTCATTGTCAAAAGATCTGTCAAAGGGCGAAGAGAAAAATTAACAGCGCTGACTAAGTTATCTCGTTATATTAGGTGCTCACTAACTGAAGACAAATCTTCAGTTTGGATAGCTCAACGTGAAGGTCGCGCAAAGAACGGTATGGATAAGACAGAACCAGCATTACTAAAAATGCTAAGTTTAAGCAAGAAAAAATCACAAACCTTCGAGATGGGCTTTCGAGAACTAAATATTGTACCAGTGGCTATTTCATACGAGTTTGATCCTCTTGACATGGAAAAGGGGTTAGAGCTTCTCGAAAAATATAAAGAAGGCTGTTATAACAAAAATAAAGATGAAGATTTCCTAAGTATCTATAAAGGGATTATTGGTCGAAAGGGGTCAGTACACGTTGCTTTTGGTGAGCCATTAAGAAAAGACTACACTTCAGCTGATGAGGCTGCATTTGCAATGGATCGTCAAATCATTAGCAACTATAAACCCCATGCAACCAATTTATTGGCATATCATAAATTGTATGAATCTAGTGACAAGAGTGCTGCAATGGCAGCAGAAATTGAGTGTGACTGGGAAAAAATTACCAAGGAATTTAAAGAGAGAATTGAGGCTATTGACCCTGAATGCCAAAGAATTGTCCTTGAAATGTATGCTAACCCAATATTACAAAATATAAATCAACAATAATGACCCTAGACATAATTTCACAAGGAAAGATTCAGAAAGGCTATAGTAAGTTTTTAGAGAATAATAGTTTGCGTCCAAGGTTGGGACAAAAACAAATGATATCTTTGGTTGCAAACACTTTAGGCGGAATCAAGCAAGACGAAGAAGGGTATAGAGTTTCTGATAATGGTATTTGTGTGGTTGAGGCTGGCACAGGTACTGGAAAAACTATTGCATACTTGTTATCGGCGCTTCCCTTAGCAAGGTTAATGGGAAAACAGGTAGTTATCGCAACAGGAACAGTCGCACTCCAAGAACAGCTAGTCAACAAAGACATTCCTTTATTGCTAGAAAGTACAGGGTGGGACTATAGTGTAAGCCTTGTTAAAGGGCGCGGCAGATACCTTTGTCCCTTGAAATTGGAACAATATCTTGATGCTGCCAAAGCTAAAGATGACGGCATATTCTTGTTTGATGATGAAGTTAATTTCAATCCTACAGCAAAGGTAATAAATAATTACCGTGATATGGATCAAGCTATCAACGAGGGTAGCTGGCCAGGAGACAGAGACAGCTGGCCTGAAGTTCTTGAAGATGTTGATTGGAGGCCTCTTACCGTAGATCGCCGTCAATGCTCAGGCAGACGATGTCGTCATATTGCAAAGTGCTGTTTTTTTAAAGCAAGAGACGAGCTAGAAAAATCTGAATGTATTGTTGCCAATCATGACCTAGTAATGGCTGATTTAGCATTAGGTGGCGGAGTAATACTGCCAGCTCCCAAAGATACTATTTATATTTTTGATGAGGCTCATAAGATTAGTGCTACTGCAATTAATCATTTTTCAAGCCAATGTCGTCTAAAAAATACTATAAATTGGTTAGGTCAGGTAAAAAAACAAATATTCGCTAAATCTCCACTTTTATCTGATATTCCATCACTTCAAGAAAGCTTTGAAAAAATAGGATATGCAGCAGAGGTATCAGAAAAACTTATAGGGTTAAGTTACCCGATCTTTGAAAAATTAATAGAAGAAAAAGAGGTCAACGATTCTTTATTGTGTTTTTCTCGTGGTGATCCCGGAGATCAAATTAGGGAAATTTCTGAAAATATTTCAGAAGAGCTAGCCCTACTTGCTGCCCTCATAAAAATATTAGCAGAGAGTTTGACGGATGCAATAGATGATCCACATTTCCCCATTCCACGACCGGATATAGAGCAATTATTTCAGCAAGCAGGAATGTGGCAGAGCAGAGTGGAAGCAATCAAGCGTTTATGGCAAAGCTATTCCCAGAACCCCAATCATGACTCTTTGTCTGGAAATGATTTGCTAGTTAAAAATCTGGAGAGGTCACCAAGTGCACGATGGTTGTCCCTAGAAGAGTCGAATTTAGGCCATCTAGACATCTGTTTGTCTGCATCTCCAACAGATGCTGGTAGTATATTTCAGCTCAATTTATGGGAACAATGTTATTCAGCTATCCTTACGTCAGCTACACTAAGAACGCTAGGAAGCTTCAACAATTTTAAGAAACGTGCTGGTTTATCGGACAAAATAGAGTGTGTAGCTGTAGAGGGGGCTTTTGATTTCTTCAGTGCGGGTGTTTTATCAATTCCAGATATTGGTGCTGATGGGAGTGATTCTGTTGCCCATACAAATGCCTTGATTGAAAAAATCCCTGAATTAATCAATTTCAAAGAAGGTACCTTGGTTTTATTTTCTTCACGTCGACAGATGGATTTAGTTTCAGAGGGAGTTTCTGCAGAGATCAAGAAAACTTTGCTTACTCAGGGACAATATGGACACCAAGAAATTGTTCGTCGCCATAAAAAAGCTATTGATGAGGGAAAAGGAAGTGTTATTTTTGGATTAGCAAGTTTTTCTGAGGGTATGGACTTTCCCGGCAGCTATTGTCAGCATGTCATCATAGCTAAGATACCTTTTTCAGTTCCAGATGACCCTATTTATTCAACAGTGTCTGAATGGATAGAGGAGAGTGGTGGTAATCCATTTATGGATCTCATGTTACCCGAAGCATCAATAAGATTACATCAGGCTTGCGGGAGATTGATCCGGACAGAAGCAGACAGTGGTAGAGTTACAATATTAGATCGACGAATTCTAACTAAGCGTTACGGAAAAAAACTATTAGCAGATTTGCCCCCTTTTAGTAGAGATTTCTAATAGATTTAAGAATTTATTCAAGTTACTTAGTTTATTGTATTAAGTTTAGATTGTATGACAAGCTTGATACTTTCTTGGTCTAAGCCAGCTAGGTTTAATTGATATTCTCGACTTCCATGAGTGATAAATTTGTCTGGAAGTCCTATGTGAAGTACATGCACTTGGCTATCTGAATAAGCCAAATGTTCACTAACAGAGCTCCCTGCTCCACCAGCAATCACGTTATCTTCAATAGTAACTAGCAGTATGTTTTCTTTAGATAGCTTATTTATAAGTTCTGTATCTAATGGCTTAACAAAGCGCATGTCTACAACAGTCGCGTTTAAGTCATCCCCTACTTTTTTTGCTATATCTAGCAAGGCGCCAAAGTTTAAGATTGCTAACTTTATCCCTTCACGGACTACTTCACCTTTTCCAACGGCTATAGCAGTCATCTTTTTGATTACTTTGACTCCAGGGCCAACTCCACGCGGATATCGAACAGCAACACATCCCTGATGAATAAATCCAGTGTAAAGCATTTGACGTGTTTGATTTTCGTCAGACGGTGTCATTATAATTAAATTAGGAATACAGCGCAGAAAAGTTATATCAAAGCTGCCCGCATGGCTTGCCCCATCTTCACCAACAAGACCGGCTCTATCTATAGCGAATAAAACATTAAGGTTTTGTAATGCTACATCATGAATAAGCTGATCATAGGCTCGTTGTAAAAAAGTAGAGTAAATTGCAACTACGGGCTTTATACCTTCACAGGCAAGTCCAGCCGCTAAGGTGACAGCATGTTGTTCTGCTATAGCAACATCATAAAAACGATCTGGGTAGCGCTGAGAAAACTCAACCATACCTGAGCCTTCAGACATAGCTGGGGTGACAGCTACAAGAGATGAGTCTTTTTTAGCCATGTCACACAACCAGTCACCAAAAATTTGTTGGTATTTCTTCTTTGTTTGTTTTATTGATTTCGATTTTTCTTTAACGGTTATATTCGATTCAATTTTATTTAGAGCGTGGTAACCAACAGGATCTGATTCTGCAGGCCCAAAACCTCTACCTTTTTGTGTAATTATATGGAGTAAAATTGGGCTTGAAAGAGACTTTAGGTTACCTAATGTTTTTATTAAAAGAGGAAGATTGTGGCCGTCAAGGGGGCCTATATAATTAAAGCCTAGCTCTTCAAACACAATTCCTGGTGCAACCATAGCTTTTAAATGCACTTCAGTTTTTTTAACAAATGCTGAAGCAGCAGGAACGGCCTTCAGCACTTTTTTACCGCCCTCTCGTATAGTGTTATAAAAACGACTTGACCAGATTTTAGAGAAATAAGTGGCGAGTCCACCAACATTATGCGAGATCGACATATTATTATCATTCAACACAACAAGAAGATCAGCATCTGTATGCGCAGTATGATTTAGTGCTTCAAATGCCATACCAGCAGTCATGGCTCCATCACCGATGATTGCCACGGTTTTTTTATTGCTACCTTTCAGTTTTGCAGCCAGAGCCATTCCTAATGCGGCACTGATCGAGGTGCTTGAATGCCCAACACCAAAAGAATCGTATTCACTTTCCTCTCTTTGAGGAAAGGGCGATAATCCTTTAGCCTGTCTAATAGTAGTTATTTCTTCTCTTCGCCCAGTTAAAATTTTGTGTGGATAAGCTTGATGACCAACATCCCATACTAACTTATCGTCTGGTGTGTTGAAGATATAGTGAAGAGCAATGGTTAATTCAATAGCTCCTAGCCCTGCACCAAAGTGGCCGCCACTTTTACCGACACTGAATAAAAGATAGCCCCTTAGTTCATCTACTAATGTAAGCAGTTGATCCGAGTTTAGCCTTCTTAATTCGTGAGGATCACTGATAGTATCAAGCAGAGGAGTGTCTGGTCGATCAAGGGGTATGTTTTCAAAAGTTTTCGTCATCTATTTTGTATCCAAAATTAGAGTGCAATATTACACCAAATATGACCGTCGGTTTTGTTTAGATGAATTGTTTAAATTAGGATCGCTCTTGATTAAGTAGAGATTCAGAATTTTCTACTAATAATATAATCAGCAATCGCTCTTAACTGCTTTGCATCTTCATCAAATATCGAGAGTGCATTAACTGCTGATGCATGAAGCTCTAATATTTTTTCTTTAGCTCCGTTTAAACCAAGCAATTTAACATAGGTAGCCTTGTTTAAAGCTTGATCTGAACCAGCCTTTTTACCTATTATTTTAGTGTCACCTATTACATCAAGAATATCATCTTTGACTTGAAATGCTAAGCCAATTGATGAGCCATAGTTATCTAAAGCCTTTAACTGCAATGGTGTTGCCTGACCAGTAGACAATGCACCCATAATTATACTCGCATGTATCATTGCTCCAGTTTTCTTACGATGCATTAACTGCATTTTTTCTAGAGTCAATTTCTGATTCACAGAAGCAACATCTATTGCTTGTCCTTTGACCATACCTCTGTCACCAGCTGCATCTGCAAGACAAGCTATGAGACGAAGAGATAATTCTGGTTTGACTCTGTTGAGTTTAGTGAGTTGTTGAAAAGCCATGGTTTGTAGAGCATCTCCAGCTAGAATTGCCAATGCTTCACCAAAAACAATATGACAGGTTGGCTTGTTTCTTCTTAGACTATCATTATCCATTGATGGTAAATCATCATGTATCAGTGAATAGGTATGAATGAATTCCACCGACACAGATACCAAGTCAGTATCTTTGGTGATACCACCCAGGGCCTCTGCTGCAGCATATGCTAACGTGGGTCGTAAGCGTTTTCCTCCACTTAGAACACTATAACTGATAGTTTCATGCAAGCGGCTACTAGAATCTTTGTGTTCAGCAAGTACACATCCTAATTTTTTTTCGATTCTTTGTTGGCAATACTGCAAAAATTCTTCAAAATTTTCATTTTCCATTAAATTTTTTCAGGATCAAATGCTTTGAGCTCACCTGACCCCTTAGTTAGTATTTCAACTTTTAATTCAGCATCTTTCAGTGCCTGCTGACACTCACGGGTTATTTTAATTCCATCCTCAAAAAATTTAAGAGAATCCTCAAGACTTAAAGAGCCTTTTTCCATATCGTCTACTATCTTTTCTAATTCATTGATTTTTTTTTCAAAATCAATAGGGTCTTTTGATTTCGCCAAATCCATTAATATTCTCCAAAATTAAGTTTATAACATTAGCTAAGCTAAAACATGCGGTCAATTGTCAATCTGTTGAATCATTCAGCAAAATTATTTTTCCTGTATGTTCAAATATTTCCATTCTTGTATGAGCTTGAACAGCATCTGTTAATGAGTACACAGAATCAATAATCGGCTGTATTTTATTTTTGTTTAAGAAATCTAACATACTTTTGAACTCGTTATTGCTTCCCATTGTCGTACCTTGAATACGTATATGATTAAAAAAAACTTTGCCCATTGGAAGACCTTCAGGCGGACGACCTGCAGTAGATCCGAAGAACACATAACGCCCTCCTGGTAACAAAGTATCCAATATATCGTTAAATAAATTACCAGCAGCACTATCTATAACAACATCAAAACCACCTGATTGCTCAAATAATTTTTTATAACAATCCTCATTATGGTAATTTTCGCCTGCAGTCACACCGAGTTGTTTAGCATTATGGATCTTTTCTGTGCTACTACTACTGACATAAACTTTAGATCCCAGACTCAAGCACCAAAGTATAACAAATGAAGAAACTCCTCCCCCTGCACCAGTCACTAAAACCTTTTGGCCTTTATGTATTTCAGCTTGAGTCACTACCGCTCTCCATGCAGTAAGACCTGCAAGCGGTATAGCAGCAGCTTGCTCCCAGCTGAGATGTTCTGGTTTTAAATAAACATCTTCTGCAGGGGTGCAAATATACTCCGCAAAGGTCCCTTGATCTGGCATTCCAAGTACTCGAAAATTAGGCCCATAATAAATTTCACTTTCCCCCCATTCTCTAGCCGGATAAAGAATGACTTCTTTGCCTAGTAGGCTCGAGTTAACTCCCTTACCTACTTGATCTACTATACCTGCTCCATCAGAGCCTGCTATACAGGGTACTTTAGTCCCTGGATATCCGCCTCGCGTAATCCAATAGTCTCTTCGATTTAGTGCTGAGGTACGGAGTTTTACGCGCACTTCACCTGGTGCAGGAGAAGGGGTTTTAACATCTCTTATTTCTAAACAGCTTGGCCCTTTTGTATTCGTTAGTACTACAGCTTTCATAAGAAACCTCTAAAATTACGATTATTCTTGCATTTTAATAGATTTTTAAGTAAAAATTTAGTCTTGTCTTCGGTATTTCTGTAGAATATAGCATCAATAGATGTGAGTTTAATCAATTACAATCTTAGGAGTAATAATGTCTTTATTTAAGGGCTTAATCTTTTTTTTGTCTGTTTGTAGTTTTTCTATAACAACTCAAGCCGCTCTTCCTTTATCAGACGATTCTGGTAATAAGCTGCCATCGCTGTCCTCTATGCTAAAAAAAGTAAATCCTGCAGTAGTCAATATAGCTACTTTTTCAACAAATAACCAAGCACAAAATCCCTTAATGAATGACCCTTTCTTTAGGCGTTTTTTCAATCAGCGTGGTCGCAATATGCCTGAGATGAAACAACCACGAAAAAGAAGACAAAGTGCTGGTTCGGGTGTGATAGTTGACGCCAAAAAAGGCATTATCATGACCAATTATCATGTAGTAAAGAATTCTGATGAGGTTCGAGTATCTCTTGTAGATGGCCGAGAGTTTACTGCCAAGATTAAAGGGGTTGACCCAGAACTTGATATAGCTATTTTAAAAGTAGACGCTAAAAATCTTTATGAAGTAAATTTTGCTGATTCTAATAAATTAGAAGTTGGAGATTTTGTTGTAGCGATAGGAAACCCATTTGGTTTAGGACAGACAGTTACAACAGGAATAGTTAGTGCTTTAGGTAGAACAGGTCTTGGCATCGAAGGCTACGAAAATTTTATTCAGACCGATGCTTCAATTAACCCCGGAAACTCTGGCGGAGCACTTGTAAGCTTGAAGGGTGATCTTATAGGAATAAATACTGCAATTATCGCCCCTTCAGGCGGTAATGTGGGTATTGGTTTTGCAATACCCATTAATATGGCTAAAGCTAGTATGGATCAAATTCTTGAAACAGGAGAGGTTAAGAGAGGCCAGCTAGGTGTATCTATACAAGACATTACTCCAGAATTACGTGAAGCTTTCTCTTTAAAAAATGGACAACAGGGGGTCCTCGTTACGGGTGTTGCAGAGGATTCTGAAGCAGAAGACGCCGGCTTAAAGGCAGGCGACATAATTATTGCTATCGATAAAAGAGCTACTAGCTCAGGAGGGCAATTAAGAAGTCAGATTGGGATAAAAGAAGTAGGTGATACAGTAAAAGTAAGCCTAATTCGTGAAGGAAAAATAAAAAAAATAACAGTAGGAATTGGCGAACAGCAAACCTCTTCTGTTGATGGAAAGATTCCTCCTCTCTTAGAAGGTATAACGTTAGAGAAGAGCTCTAAAGGCGCTGGTTTGGTGGTCTCAGACTTACAGCCCAATTCACCAGCTGCTTATACTGGATTAAGACCAGGAGATTTAATAGTTGGCGTTAATAGAAAAAGAGTTAATGATTTGAGTGATTTCTATGAGGCAGTGAAGTTGAGTGAAAATTCAATTTTATTACAAATCAGTAGAAATGGTCGTCCAATGTACCTAGTTGTTCGTTAGGTTATTTTTTCACCTAAAAATAATCATGCTATATTTTTAGCAATAGCTGCATATAGTGGGTCACCGAGTGCTGGCGAACAATCGATCAGTTTTATGTTTTTAAAGCATTTGGTGTCGATTAGGAAAGATTTGACTAAGTAAGCACGTTTTTCCTCATCGAGCTGAAGCCATACAGAAGTAGCTTTTGACTCAAAAAATCTATTCGAAAAAGAAATAATTAATGGTGCATCCTTTTTCAAAACTCTCCCCATGTCTTTTAAAACAGACAGCGGGTCAGTTAAATAGTCAATAGAAACGCAAATTACCCCTGCATCAAACTGGTTGTCCTCAAAAGGTAGAGTGGGATTAGTGTTTAAGTTATGAGTAACCCACTCATCTAGCTGTTTGTTGTGAAACATTTCTCTTTCATTCATACCTAAACCAGTTACAGAATCATAAGTATTTTCTTCTGGAAAGTGTGAAAAAAAACTACTCATAAGGTCTAAGATATGACCAGTTTTTGGGAGATACTTTTCATAGAGGTCTGTGACAGCGTCTATTGCTCCAAAATCTATATGGGCAACAAATCTGGGTATTTTATAAAATTTTTCATCCGCTTCTTCATCTATGCGTTTAAAGGCATCATTCGATAGCTGAAAGGATGTTTTTTTATCGAAATTCATTGTAGCAAGAGTAAATAATTTAAATAGATTTTACAAAGAAAAGTTGTCTATAAAGAAAAAGACTAACTATTAATAACAAATGAATGTCATATATTTAGATATAAAAAGATTTCAGATATAAGGTTGGGAGATGTCAGAAGGCTCTAAAAATTAGGGTCAAGTAGATCTTTGCATCTGAAATTTTAATATTTCTTATGAGCGAACAAACTCATCAATTATATTGTAATTTATTTATACATTCATATAGTGTGTTCATTGAAACTAAAATTGAAGATTAAAATATGAGTACAGATAAACCACGTAAACATTCACTAAAAATTGTAGATGGTCCAACTCAGGCTCCCAGCCGGTCTATGCTGAGGGCAGTAGGGTTTAGCGACGAAGATTTTAAAAAATCACAAGTGGGTATTGCCTCAACTTGGTCAATGGTGACGCCATGCAATATGCATATTAATACTCTTGCCGACGAGGTGGGTAAAGGTGTAGATAGCGCCGGTGCCAAAAGTGTGATTTATAATACTATTACCATATCAGACGGTATTTCTATGGGTACCGAAGGTATGAAGTATTCTTTGGTATCACGTGAGGTTATTTGCGATTCTATAGAGGCGGTCTCGGCTGGCATGGGGCATGATGGGATTATTGCTATTGGTGGCTGCGATAAAAACATGCCTGGTTGTTTAATGGGTCTAGCGCGCCTGAACCGCCCCTCCATCTTTGTGTATGGCGGGACGATTTTGCCTGGCGAAAACCATACAGATATCGTATCAGTATTCGAGGCTGTAGGTGGTTATGCGAACGGCGATATCCCTATCACTCAGTTGGATCATATTGAAAAAACGGCGATTCCTGGTCCTGGGTCTTGCGGCGGAATGTATACGGCAAATACCTTAGCTTCGGCAATCGAGGCTTTGGGTATGAGTATGCCGAACAGTTCTGCACAGAATGCTGTTTCAGATAATAAAAAACAAGATTGTGTTGATGCAGGAAAAGCTATTGTTTATTTGCTCGAACATGATATTAAGCCGTCCGATATTATGACAAAAAAGGCATTTGAAAATGCAATTACGCTAATTATTACCTTAGGAGGCTCTACTAATGCGGTCCTACATTTGATAGCAATGGCCGATACTATTGGGGTGAAGCTGACGCTAGATGATTTTGTGCGTATCGGCGAAAAAACACCAGTAATCGCCGATTTGCGTCCAAGCGGACAATATTTGATGTCGGAATTAATTGAAATCGGGGGCATTCAGCCACTGATGAAGCGTTTATTGGATGCTGGAATGCTTCACGGTGATTGCATGACAGTCACGGGAAAAACAATGGCCGAAAATTTAGCCGAGGTAACCGACTATCCCGAAGGGCAAAATATTATCTTACCTTTTGATAAGCCGATTAAAAAAGACAGCCATTTAGTGATACTAAGCGGTAATTTAGCGCCTGAAGGCGCGGTTTCAAAGATCACAGGAAAAGAAGGCTTAAGTTTTACTGGTACGGCCAAAGTATATGACTCAGAAGAGCAGGGATTTTCAGCTATTATTGATGGTCAAGTGGTATCCGGTGACGTGGTTGTCATTCGCTACGAAGGCCCGAGAGGTGGCCCTGGCATGCGGGAAATGCTAAGCCCCACCTCTGCAATTATGGGCAAAGGGCTGGGCAATGATGTCGCACTCATCACTGATGGACGTTTTTCAGGAGGAAGCAGGGGATTTGTAGTAGGTCATATCACGCCTGAAGCATATGAAGGAGGTGCCATCGCGCTGGTAAAAAATGGAGACAATATCACAATTGATGCGAAAAATAGTGAGATTACACTAGATATTAGTGACACAGAAATGGCTAGAAGAAAGAGCAACTGGAAAAAGCCTGCACCAAAATATACCAGAGGATTGCTAGCAAAATATGCGAAAACAGTTAGCTCTGCTTCTACTGGAGCAGTGACTGATAGACCAGACTAAACTGGTATAGAGTAATTGGTTGATCAAAATACTCAAAAATAATCTTGATCTGAATATATTAGTTCTGGCTTCGAACACTTCCACTGTTTTGATACTTCACTCAATCACATACCAAAAATATCGTGCAAACCAATATCAAATTTAACTACAAAAAAAAGCTTAAGCAGCTGTCCAAACATCTCACGAAGTGATGTATTTACTTTACATATACCCTATAGGGGTATAAGGTAATCTAATTACATTATTGGGAAAAAATTATGGAAGATTGCTGCGACTCGAGACATCCGGACTACACAAAACATATTCCAAGAATCAATAAGGCTATGGGTCAGCTGAATGGGATAAAAAAAATGATTGAAGAGGGTAGGTATTGCCCTGAAATTATTACGCAATTAAGGGCAGTGAGTTCAGCTTGCCAGTCACTTGAAATAATCATGCTTCAAAAGCACCTTGAATCTTGTGTTATGGACGCTTTTCAATCAAATGACAAGAAAGTACAGGAAGAAAAAATTCGAGAGCTGACACATTTGTATAAGGGTAAAAATGTTTTGTATGTTGGTGACGAAAAGCATGAGTAAGTTGTATTTCATATTCATTTTTTTGCTTGTAGCCCATCAATCTATCGTTCACGCAGCACCGATGAGTTTTAAGGGTTCTACAACTAACATGACTGAATTACGTAAAGATTACTTTAGTCTGGAGTCAAGCTACGCTTCATCTATCAAGGAGTCGTTTGGTGTAAAGACGGTTAAGGCTAAGGGTGACGGCTATGACATAACTTCAGGAGAAATATTTTATTTAAGAAAATTGATGAGAAAAAATACTATTAATTCGCAGGCAAATTTATGGCTGTTCACTGGAGCCGGTTTTATAGATATAAAGAAAAATAACATTAAAGAGCACTATATATATTTAAGCCCAACATTACAGTTCGATTATGAGACAAAAAGGATATATGGAATGATTTCTCATCAAGTCTTAAGAGCTGGTCATGAGAACTTTGATGTAACCAAAATCGAAGGCGGCTTCTCATTCTATGAAGCAGGATATAATGAAATACAGCCTTGGTTCATATTAAAAACTAAAAATATCAATAGTCTAAATAACAAAATTAAATACACCCCTACTTTTAGAATAATTAACAAATCTATATTTATGGATACTGGAGTATCGACGGATGGAGATGCATCCTTTCATCTTATGTATACATTTTAGGAGAGCAATTAATGAAAAAAATAATATTACTAATAGCTGTACTGTCTTTAAGTGCTAACAGCTACGCATTGATTCAAAAAATTGAAGTACTGGGTATGGTATGCGCTTTTTGCGCACAAGGGATAGAGAAAAGCTTCAGCGCAACGGATAGTGTTAACGATGTTTATGTTAGTCTAGAAAACTACTTTGTCGCTATAGAATCGAAAGATGGACTTGATAATAAATTTATTACGAAAGTTATCAGTGATGCAGGTTACGATGTTCGAAAAATAGAAAACTTTTCTGGCACTATGAATCAAATTAGGATCGAGAATGAAAAATAAGCTAGCAGACTACCTATCTTTATTTGCTAGTAGCGGAACTATTATTTGCTGTGCATTACCTGCGTTACTAGTTTCAATAGGTGCGGGTGCAACACTAAGCTCTCTTTTTTCAATATTTCCACAACTCGTTGTTATCTCTATATATAAGGCTCAGATATTTATTGGTGCTTTTACAATGCTCGTAATTTCTGGAGTGCTCCAATACCGCGCAAAAAATATGCCTTGCCCTATAGACGAAAAAAAAGCGAATGCATGCGCTAAGGCAAAAAAATTATCGTTGATTATTTATTTTACTTCAGTAGGATTTTTTATTACTGGACTTACTTTTGCTTACCTCATTCCATCTTTGATGTAATTAAGGCTCTGAAGTCCTTATACAACCGGCCTTAACTTTATTGGTGGAGGCGGGGGGATTGAACCAATTCAGCCCTCTGCCTTAACATTATAGGAATTAAAAGAGTTGTAGAGGTTAGCTATTCCCATTTTTATCTATTAAAAGAATAATTAAAAAGGATTATACGTCCAATCCATAGACCACCACAGCGGAATTGATACCGTAAAAATAAATAACTAAAGTACTATCTTTTTCTTCACATTCATACAATCTGACCCCCTTGTGACCCTTATATAGTCTACATTTATCTGCACCACTATGATGAGTAGTTAAAACCCTACTGTGTAATTAAAGTAAAGAGTCTTAGAACTAGTCTTGGTGTAGGCTAACTCTTGATATTGCGTTTGTACTGATAAGGCTTGATTTGGGGTGACGTAATAAGTAGCACCTAAAGTTACTACTGGTCTGGTTTTATTGATACTGGTATTTAGTTCAACTGGTGTGAGTCCAGTTATGGTTGAAGAAGTGGCTTGGATTTTATCCATATTGTTACTTACATCATGTTCAACACCAAGAGCTCCATTAAGTGTGACTGTATTGTTGAGCTTATATTTGGTTTTCATACCCATAATTACTGTAGTCGATTTATCTTCTAAGGTATTAAAGGTCAAAGGATTTTCGACCCCCGTCTCGGTATAACCATCTTGTTTGATAATAGCACGACGCGCAGCAAGGTAGGGGCGGTAAAAATTAGCTCCATCACTAAGCTGGTATGACACTTCAGCAACATAACTTTGTACATCAATCTCGGTTTCACCTTTTCCTTTCTCTGCCACACCTATTTCGCTTCTGGTAATGGTCATATCTTTTACTTGGTAAGCATTGGCTACTCTGACTTGAAAACCAAGATGATTAGCAAACTGGTTCCATACTAAGTTTCCACCGATCATAGGTCCTTTATTGCTCACCTTTAGACCTCTAGGATTCTTTCTTGTGACTTGTTGGTCGACAAACCCTGAAGCGCGAAAGTTCTTGTTAAACTTTTTACCCCAAACAAACACTGCCGCTGAGCTTGACGAGTCAGAGTTATTATTAGCATTTACATCTGTGTGACGACCCCCTACAGAGAAACAGTTTCCTTTTTGATTAAATAAATCGCAATCATAAGTATTCATGTTGGCAAAATTAGCGGTGGCAGATTTGTGTAAAAGTTGTGAAAATTCTGAGGCAATACCATCCCCAATTTCCTCAATGGTGTCCTTAGTATCTTCCGTCATACATCCTGTGCATGCACCCACGATCAAGTCCCATAAGTTAGCAGATGAATTCTCCAAGGTCCACGCCCAGGTTCTATCATTATAAGTATAATTACCTGAATGTCCTGCGGTAATATTTGACGATTCTAAGCCATCAATGACGCTAGCATAAGTGGTTCGGCTTTTTAAAACAGACCCTGCATATATATCAAAAGAAGTCGTTCCACTAACGGTGCTAAAAATTATTTTTCCGTAGTCTGAAGTACTATTAATGACAGCATTATAATTGGTTGGTATTTTTCCATAATAAGTAAGTCCACTTTGACGATTATTTAGGGTGGCAATAGAAGTAGTTCCTCTCACATAAATATCATACGGGTCATCCCCCGCGGTAGTAATAGTCCCAAGATTAGTTATAGTAATTCCAGAACTGTTAGCAATATCAATACCACGACCGTTTAGCAGTCGCGTTCCACCTTGAATATTGAGATTCCCGTTAAGCGTGATGGTGGCATTGTTACTACCACTTATTAAGATACCAGGAGTATCATCCCCATTGGTAGTAATATTTCCGTTTAGCGTAAAGTTGGTATTGTGTTCAAAAATATTGGTGTAACCATAAGACAGATATCTATTTGTGGTAATATTCCCATTCATTGTGATGGTGTTGGAGCCAACACCTACAGCATTTATAATACCATAGAGACCATTAGCGCCCGTATTAATATTCCCATTTATCGTGATGTTGTTGAGGGAACTGCCACTTATGTAGACGCCCGGTGAACCACTATCACTATTTATATTCCCAGTATAATTGACGGTGTTACGGTCAGCACCGTTCAACCATATACCAGACGAGCCACCGCTAACCGATATATCACCCGTTAAGTCGAAGGTACCATCGTCCACACCAGCAGCTATAAGACATCCGTCTGTTGCTACAGTACTAGTGCCACTGACACACGCATCTTTAGCCATTACCTGGGAAGTAATAGAGAGAGTGATGGCAAGACTGACCACCCCAATAGATTGGTAAATAGTTCTATGCATAATATTTTCGATTCACTTAGAATAGATTTTAATTATTTTTTAATTTTTTTAGTGTTCAGGTGACACCACTTACCACTCATGTGATTGACATATTTCATGAGGGTAAGTTTACTTACATTTCCACTTACACTTGTTATGTAGGCGAATCTCTGAAGCCCTTATAGACTGGGCTTTAACTATATTGGTGGAGGCGGCGGGAATTGAACCCGCGTCCGTCAGTCCTCTGCCGAAGGCTCTACATGCTTAGTTCAGTCATCATTTTAATAATATACAGCCCGACTGGCAAGGCAAGTAGATCACGATTCCGGTAAGTTTTTAGCGAATCCGCCCCAGACAAGCTTCATCACGATCTTATGAGTATGACACCTGATAGTCTCGAGAGACTCTGGACGCATAAGCACGGCTCCAGTCAGATGGCTCCCTACCGTTTCTTAGGCGGCGAGTGCGTAGTTGTCGTCGTTACGAAGGTCCCAGAGGTGGCCCTGGTATGCGAGAAATGTTAAGTCCTACTTCTGCAATCATGGGCAAAGGGCTGGGCAATGATGTCGCACTTATCACTGATGGTCGTTTTTCAGGAGGTAGCAGGGGGTTCGTGGTCGGCCATATTACGCCTGAAGCATATGAGGGAGGCGCTATTGCGTTGATTAAAAATGGCGATAAAATCACAATTGATGCCCAAAATAGTGAGATTACACTTGATCTCAGTGAGATAGAAATGGCTAAGAGAAAGAGTGACTGGAGAAGGCCTGCGCCAAGATATACGAGAGGATTGCTAGCAAAATATGCGAAAACAGTAAGCTCTGCTTCCACTGGAGCAGTGACTGATAAGCCTGATTAATCTGTCAGAGGTTCTTCACATAACGAATATACAATTGCTAAAAAAATAAACTTCATTCACTTTAAGTTTAAATTGACTCTAAGTTGCTTGTTAAAGTTGACTGCGGTGTTAATATTCAATTAAATAAAGTATTGTTACTTCTTTTAAATTCATCATCTGCAAGTATAGCAATAGTGACAAAAATCATAAAAGATAATTTCAAATGGAAAATAACCTCTCATTTAGCGACATACTTGAAGCCAGTTCTGTTGGTTTAACAGGTGGTGGTAGCATAACAATCGCATTTATTATCACATCGATGCTAGCATCCCTATTGCTGGGATTGTTTATATCTTTTATTTATAGACGAACCTTTCAAGGAGTTCTTTTCCAGAAATCATTTGCTGTAGCAATAGTCCTTGTAACACTCATTACGACTATGGTGATTATGGTAATCAGCGGAAACTTAGTATTGTCACTTGGAATGGTCGGTGCGTTATCGATTGTTCGCTTTAGAGCTGCAGTTAAAGATCCATTAGATATAGTATATATATTTTGGGGTGTCGCAGTTGGAATTGCAAACGGTGTAGCCTATTTTTCGGTCTCGATAATTGCATCAGTGTTCATAGGTATATGTCTACTATATTTTAGTAAGATACCCTTTAAGCTAAAATCTAAACTTTTAGTAGTGAATTGTAGTGCTTCAGTAACTCCAAAAATAAAAGATATGATTACGAGGCTATCAAAGAATAATGTCATTAGAAGCCAATCAGAGAAAAATGAGTTCAATGAGCTTGTTTTTGAAATTATGACACATGAAACAGATGAGTTTTTTGAAGAAATAAGAGATATCGACGGAGTTCAACAAATTAGGTTATTGAATTATTCAGCAAATAACTGATTTTGATCAAACTATGGCAACTGCATTAAAATTAAAGTCTTTTTTATTCAACTCAAAAATATTCTTAATAAGCTTATTCTTGCTAGCTTTTTACTTTATAACGATGAGTTACTTAAATTCATACAGTTTCTATGAATACTATGTAAAAAATATCAATAAAATAGATTATATGAGATTCGAAAGACTTATTTTTCAGTTAAATTTTACAAAAGTATTTAAAAAAAGAACTTATGCAAATGATGGAGACTCAGTAAATTTAGAACTTTCATCCGAAGATTTGATCGCTTTTAGGGAGACTTACCACTCCTCTTTCAAGAATGATCAAGGTTTATTTGCTGATTCAAGTATTAATTCTATTCCAGATGATATTAACCAATGGAGAAAAGCAAAGGTAACATTTGGAGATACCAAGCAAAAAGTTAAAGTAAAAATTCATGGAACATCACGTGGCCCGGTTAGGAATTCTTTCAGCACCTTTGACCACATAAAAAGTATTGTTCAGGATCGCGTAAATATAGAATATATAGATGCGTCAAAAGGTGGCTATGCTTTCAAAATAAAATTATCGTCGAAAGATAATTATCATGCTGGTATGAGAAGAATAAATTTTCTATCACCACTTGATGACTGGGGTGTAACCCAAAATGCACTTAATAAATATATTTCAAAAATTAATGTAATCACTACCTATGGTTCGTTACGCAAGATGCATATAAACGGTTTGTTAGTAGGGCCCTACCTAATGCAGGAGCAGATAAATAAAGAGCTACTTGAAAGGAATTTTCAGATAACAAATTACGCTGTACTTAAATCAAATGATGACTGGAATAAGTCATTCGGTGAAGCGCATATTGGCACTACAGATTATACTGCTTTTGATAAAGAGCAGGATGGAGAATCTCCAACTGTTCTTGTGGCTTCAGCTTTATTGGAAAAATTATTTGATGCTATTAAGAATGAAAATATCAATGATATATATTCGTTAGTAGATATTGATAACCTAGCCAAAATAGCAGCATTGGTTAAATTAACAGGAAATGTAGCGCCGCTACATGGAGACAATGTAAAATACATTTTTAATGCAGCTACTGGTAAATTTCAGCTTGCATACAGACTTGAATCGGGCCCAATAAAACTTGAAACTGCAGCACCTGCAAAATTTGATTTAGATAAATACAATGGCTTGCATTACCACAAAATTTTTAATTTACTTACTCAAGATAAAAATTTTATTAGTTTAAGAAATAGCTACTTATCTAAAATTGTATCGAGCAAGGAAGATCTTTTGGTTATGATCCAATCTGAATACGATAAAAGTTTAGATTTTTTTTCGAACATAAATTTTCCAACCAATCTCATTAAATATAGTTACCGTCAGAGCCTAAATACGATTAAGCATAACCTTATAATCATAAAGAAATATTTAGAGTACACAAAAGTTTATATAACAATATACGAGCAAGAAACTGGAGCTCACGAATTAAAAATCTTGTTGGATTCCTATACCCCGTTAAGTATCAGAAAATTAGTATCATGTGATGGTAAAATTTATGTTCCGGATCTGCCTATAAAGCTTAATATACCAACATATTCAAGAATTGATGGATATATCATCCATAATAATATTAATAAATTAATGTCACCTTACAAGTGTATAAAAGATATAAAAATGCGCAGAGATTCTTCGATTTCAAATATCGATTCTTCAAATATATATATAAATTACTCTAAGAAAGTTGAGTATCATGACTCCCAGGGATTAGATTTTTTTGGAGAAAAACTACAGAAAAACGATTTAGTTAAAAAAGAAAGAATTTTAAAAATTTATAGAATATCTAAGGGTAACTACCGTATAGATAAAGATATTATCTTCCCGAAAAATTCTATAGTTACTATAGATCCTGGGACTTCAATATATTTAGGTGATAATGTATCCTTTTTTATTAAGGGCACACTAATTGCTGAGGGCACCAAGGAATTGCCAATAATAATCTCTGGGTCAAAAAATAAACCTTTTGGAACTTTTGCTGTTATGGGCTCTGAAATATTTGATGACTATGTAACTTTAAACTTTTTTCACTTAAAAGGAGGAAACGAAAAAACTATAAATGGAATATATTTTAGTGGGCAAGCTTCGTTTCATCGCGTTGATGTTACGATTAATAACTCTATATTTGAAAACAGTAAATCCGATGATGGCTTAAATATCAAATTTGGGACTATAGAAATCAAAAATAGTACATTTAAAAATAATATTGGAGATCAAATTGACCTAGATTTTACTAGAGGAGATATTTTTAATAATTTATTTTTTATCAATAGTGCCAATAAAAAATATTTCATTTCTGATGGCTTAGATATCAGTGGATCTAATGTTGAAATCACTAATAATCGTTTTGAAAATATGACTGATAAAGGTATTAGCATTGGAGAGAAATCAATCGCATTAGTCTCTGAAAATAATATAGAGGGTAATAATATTGGTATAGCCGCAAAAGATGCATCAAATGTTTGCATAGAGAATAATATTCTAAAGAATAATATTGTTGATATATCAGGCTATATCAAGAAAAAAATGTATGGATTACCTTCCATCGCTATAAGAAATCAAATTTTCAAGAATACTTATATGTTGGATATAAATAATAAATTAAAAGAGAAATTCAAATTTCAGTCATGCGATAACTCCTCAGAAATTATATAAATATGTTAAATGTTAAGAGACAGGAGCTGAAATTCTGGTTCCCTTCCAACAAAAAAGATTTTATTAAGCAGTTACTCGCCAGCTTAATGATTGTTGATGCTAATAATCTTGGTGAAGAAGGTTATGAGGTATCAAGTTTATATTTTGATAGCTTTGAAGATAAAGATTTCAATCAAAAATTAGATGGTATTCTTAATAGGGAAAAATATAGATTAAGGATCTATAATCAGGACGTATCTTCCGGAAAATTTGAAGTTAAAAGAAAACTTAATAGCGTGATAGAAAAACTATCAATTAGTATTACAGATACTGAAATTAAAGATATCTTACAGGGAGATTACTCGTCTATTGAAAATGACAGTTCATTAGCATATGCAGCTAAGCTGATGAATATGTTTCACTATTCACCAAAGACCATAGTTACTTATCAAAGATATGCTTTTTATCTCCCATTCAACAATATTAGGATTACGATAGACTCTAATCTAAGTAGCCACGGTTTCAATACAGATCTTTTAAATATTGGAAAAATTGAAAAGAATAATTTAATAAAAGATAATCATTCAATACTTGAAGTTAAATTTGAAGATGAACTACCGAATTACATAATGAAGGTTCTACAAGATATTCCTTTTACTAGAAGCGCTATCAGTAAATATTCTCTGAGTAGAATAGATAATAGTACAGAATTAAAATCTGATGAGCCCCTCATACCCTTTTAGTTGAATAATTTTCAACTATTATTAGCTTATATTGCACTAGCTTTGTGCCTAGTTCTAAATATTTTTTCTGCACTGAGTTTTTCTTTGAAGCCCTTATACACTGGGCTTTAACTATATTGGTGGAGGCGGCGGGAATTGAACCCGCGTCCGTCAGTCCGCTGCCGAAGGCTCTACATGCTTAGTTCAGTCATTAATTTAATAATTCACAACCCGGCTGGCAGGGTACGTAAATTACGATTCCAGTAAGTTTTTAGTGAGTCTACCCCAGACAAGTTTCATCACGATCTTATGAGTATGACACCTGATAGTCTCGAAAGACTCTGGACGCATAAGCACGGCTCCAGTCAGATGGCATTCTACCGTTTCTTAGGCGGCGAGTGCGTAGTTGTCGTCGTTGGCAACTAATAGTTTGCGACTTTGGATTAACGAGATTAGTCACCATCTCGACATGCACCTTAGGTTTTGTAACCGGCGTCGAATCCAGAACGCCCCCATAAAAACGACCCTATATTAACACACGTGAAAAGGGGATAACGCTTAACTTGCCAAAGAGCCCCATATTAGATTCAAAAAACATCATTTTATACTATGAGACATAATTCTCTGTTTCTGACGCTTCCAGTCATGATCTTTCTCAGAGGCACGCTTGTCGTGAGCTTGTTTTCCTTTTGCCAGGGCAATTTCACATTTCACAATATGTCCTTTCCAGTATATCGATAATGCAACACATGTGTGCCCTTTTTGGTTGACACCATTAAACAGCCGAGATAACTCTTTTCTATTTAATAGAAGTTTTTTATTGCGACCAGGCTCGGTGACATAGTGTGTTGAGGCTGTGTTGAGAGGTGCTATATGAGTACCCATCAGGTAGGCTTCACCGTTTTGTAATAAAACAAAACTATCTGTGAGCTGTCCTTTTCCGGCCCGCAGACTTTTCACTTCCCATCCCTGCAAAACCAACCCAGCCTCAAATTTTTCTTCTATATAGTAGTTATGACGCGCCTTTTTGTTTTGCGCAATCATTGGATTTGCTTGTAATTTCTTCTGTTGTTTCCCCATAATTATTTATTATAGAGATTGATAGAGAAAGCTCCTATTATTTTCTTGCACTTAAGCACAAAGAAAAAAGTACAGCTTGATTGGTTTTTAAGAGCGCAGTTTATCGGTACAATTAAAATATCAGATTAAGAAGGGTACATATTGAAAAATTCTCAATTAAAAGCTTCGTTGAAAAGTGACACCAATATTAGAACAGTAGATTCCCATGGCTCATGGTCTAGTCGTTGGACATTTATTCTTGCTGCCGCTGGTTCTGCAGTCGGTCTAGGAAATATTTGGAAATTTCCATACATTGCTGGAGAGAATGGCGGCGGCGCGTTTGTGGTTGTGTATATAGCATGCATTGTAATTGTAGCTCTACCAATCATGATAGCTGAAGTAACACTGGGTCGTATGGGTAAACAAAGCCCAGTTAATACTATTCGACAGTTAATTAAAACTTCAGAGGCACATACTGGTTTTAATATAATTGGATGGATGGGAGTCTCGGCAGGACTACTGATATTATCTTATTATGGAGTAATTGCTGGTTGGGCATTAAGCTATATCGAGTATATGGTTTCTGGGGTGTTCCATAACGTAACTGCTGATAATGCCGTTATAATTTTTGATAGCTTACTTAAGAATAAAAGTGAATTAATTTTTTGGCAGTCATTATTTATGCTGATGACTGTTGCTGTTGTAATTTTGGGAATACATAGAGGCTTAGGCCTCGCTTCTCAAATATTAATGCCTCTTCTCTTTATTTTGTTAATAGGATTACTTGTATTTGGTTATCAGCAGGGCGATCTTATGAGAGCTTTTGATTTTTTATTTGGTTTCGATTTTGAATCTCTCACTTGGAAAGCTGTACTAATAGCTCTAGGACATGCTTTTTTCACATTAAGTATAGGTATGGGCGCAATGATGACTTATGGGGTATACATGCCTAAAAATAGTGGCATTTTTAGTAATGTTTTAATGGTTGGTATTCTCGATACTTTAGTGGCACTAATTGCTGGATTAGTTATTTTTTCTATTGTGTTTGTAAATCCTGATATTGAGTCTAGTGCAGGCCCTGGTTTGATGTTTGTAAGCTTGCCTGTAGCATTTGGTAATATGATGGGAGGACTATTCTTTGGTACATTATTCTTTATTTTAGTTACCCTAGCAGCCTGGAGCTCCTCAATTTCATTGATTGAGCCTGCTATAGCTTATTTAGTTGAATCAAAACGATGCAGTCGATTGCTAGCAAGTATTTTGTTAGGTTTAGTTGCTTGGATTATTGGCTTAGGGAGTGTTTTTTCGTTTAATATATGGGCCGAAAAAAAAATTGCAGGGTTTAACTTTTTCGAACTGATAGATTTCATTACTGCTAATATTATGTTGCCTTTATCTGGGTTGCTCGTGGCAATTTTTGTTGGGTGGTGTATGAGACCAAAAATGGTTAAAGATGAGCTGACTGGCGATAAAAAAATGTTATTTTTTGCCTGGAGATGGGCCATCCGATTTATAGCACCCTTAGCTGTGATAATTATCCTTATCATGGGCATTTATCCGAGATTTTCATAATGGCAACAGTTATAAATAGAACGGCATTGTTATCATATTCAGCGCAACAGATGTTTGACATAGTTAACGATGTAGCTAGATACCCTGAGTATATGAATAACTGTATAGGTACAGAAATCCTCAAACAAGATAAATCTTTTATGATTGCGAGACTAGATTTAAAGAAAGGCTTTCTTCGACAAAGCTTTACAACTCATAACACCTTATACGAACCAGAGCGCATAAGCATGAGTCTCGATAAAGGCCCATTTAGTAAATTTTGCGGAGAATGGACTTTTAAAAGACTTGATAAAAATGCTTGCAAGGTTTCTTTAGATTTAGAGTTTGAATTTAGTAGCTTCTCTGTGGGTTTGGCATCGAGCCAATTATTTACCTCAGTGGCCAATAATCTCGTCGATGCCCTGTCTGAAAGAGCAATAGAGGTATATGGTTAATGACCAAAAATGATCTGATATTGGTTGAAATTGCTTACGCATTACCTTCAAGGCAGCAGATTATAAAGCTACAGGTACCAGCTGAAACAACAGCATTTGAAGCAGTCAATAAGTCTGGTATTGTCGCCCAATTTCCAGATATAAATCTTGAGAACGTACAGATGGGAATTTATGGAAAAATGCTTGGTGCTAAAGGTTTAAAAAAACCCAAAGAATACGTACTTAAGAATATGGACAGGGTAGAGATTTATAGGCCTCTGACAATAGACCCGAAAGAGATAAGAAGGCGTCGTGCAAAAAAATCTTGTGATTGAGCAGAATAGCTATAGATAAATTAATACTTACTCCCAGAACCTAAGCCAGTTTGTTTGTATTTTTTTATTCTATCGGTTCATTTGAAGTCGGGTTAGGCATAAAGTCCCCTCTTAAACTCGATAATTTGTCATCCTTAAAAAAAATAGCCATTCTTTCTCGAACTTCTGGTCCTTTCGCTGGCTTCATGCCATAAAAGTAGTCCCAACGATTTTGATTGAACGTGTCTGCAATGAGCGGCGTACCCATTATAAATTTTACCTGCACCTTAGTCATTCCTGGCTTTAATTTATCAATCATATCCTGCGTAATGACATTACCTTGTTGAATATCAATCTTATAAACTTCTGGTAGTTTAATAAAACTTCCATCGAACTTTGGCACTTTTGGCATAGAAAAATTAGAACACCCAGAAGCTGTTATAGTCAGACTAATTAAGAGTAGTATTTTTGCAAATAGATGCATTATTGGATTTCCGTGATAATATTAGGACCTAATAATACAGAATACAGTCTATCTATAGAAGGGTTTAACAATAATGAACGATGAAAATCAAGAATTACGTGATGCTGGCCTTAAAGTAACTATTCCTAGGATAAAAATATTAAGCATTCTAGATAAGTCTGCTGAGTCACATTTAAGTGCTGATGATATTTACCGTCAGCTCATACAAGCAGGTGAAGATGTCGGAATTGCAACAGTTTATCGTGTGTTGACACAATTTGAATCTTCAGGGCTTGTAATGCGTCATAATTTTGATAATGGGCCTGCAGTTTACGAAATTGAGCGAGGTGGGCACCACGATCACATGGTAGATGTTAACACCGGAAAAGTTATAGAGTTCCACAACACTGAGATCGAAGAGTTGCAAAAAAAAATCGCTAGAGATAACGGATTTGAGTTAATTTCCCACAGCCTAGTACTTTACGTAAGAAAAAATTAGCTCATTTGGTAGATTTTTTTTCACTAAGATTGATCATTTCTTTTGCGTGACTTAGAGTTGCATCTGTAATACATACTCCTCCAAGCATCCTTGCGATTTCATTAACTTTGTCAGCAGCACGTAAACTAATGATTTTGCTATACGTGATACTTTTTTTAGTATTTTTGCTCACTAGCATGTGGTTGTGTGCTTGTGCTGCAACTTGGGGTTGATGGGTGATACAAAGAATTTGCCCTTGATTCCCTAGCTCACGAAGTATGGACCCTACAATATCAGCTGTAGCTCCGCCAATTCCAACATCCACCTCATCAAATACAAGTGTTGGAATAGAAGAATATTGTGCTGCTATTGCTTGAATAGCAAGACTAATCCTTGAAAGCTCTCCGCCTGATGCAATACGTGCAAGAGGTTTGCATGGTTCCCCCGGGTTGGTGCTAATAAGAAATTCAATATTTTCTTGTCCATGCGATCCAAATTTATCTTGCACTATTGGTGTAAGACTAACTGTGAATTGAGCACCAGCCATGGATAGAAGTTTAAATTGCTTTTGTATTGATGCAGTAATTTTTTTAGACGCTGATGCCCTTATTTTAGACAGTTTTTTAGCCTCCACCATATATCTCTCGTATAGATCTTTTACTTGTTGCTCAAGTATTTTTTCCTCATCATGGCTCATCGATAATTGTTTTAATTCTTCTTTTAATTTTATACATTTAAGATGAAGTTCTTCAGGTGTAATTTTATATTTTCTTGCTAAATGATATATTTCGCTGAGTCGATCCTCTGTTTTTTTAAGAATTTCTGGTTCAGCATTGAATCCATTTAGATATTGTTGTATTTCTTTACCAGACTCCTGAATTTCAATTTGTGCGCTAAGAAGTAATCTTTCAGCTTCTTTGAGCGCGTCAGGTTTGGCAGGAATTTTATTGAGAACCTGAATAGTTTCATTTATATTTTTTTCAAGATTAAAGTTCTCTCCTTCTGAGCATAGTTGAAGAATAGTGTTGCAATCAGTAATTATCGATTCTGCGTTTGCGAGCCTTATTTGCTCTTGTTCCAACGACTGTAGTTCCCCTTCAGATATTTTCACTTCCTCAAGCTCTGCGAGTTGAAAAGATAAAAAATCTCTAGATGCAAGTAATTCTGACGAAATATTTTTAAGCTCTCCAAGTCTTTTTTGTGCATCAATCCATCGATAAAATAATTTTTGTGTTGTTTTTGACAATACAGAACAACCTGCGAAATCATCTAATATATAACGATGAGTTTCACGTCTAAGAAGGGACTGATGTTCATGTTGATTATGAATATCAATAAGAGTCTCACCAAGCTCCCTCAGCTGCTGCATCGTAGCCAATTGACCATTAATATGGCCTCGGGATCTACCTTCTCTTGTTAGCACTCTTCGAAGCAAACATCCATCTTCAGTGTTATTAAAATCATTTTTTTCAAGCCATTTTTTAGCTTGAATAACCTTACTAATATCAAATAATGCAGCTACTTCAGCCCTATCAGCTGATCTCCTCAATTGGTCAATGTCCGCTCTATCACCTAGTGCCATTGCCAGGGCACCAACGATTAGGGACTTGCCTGCACCAGTTTCTCCTGTAAGTGCAGTCATGCCTGAACTAAAGTCAATTTCTAAGTGCTCGACTAAGGTAAAATTTTTGATAACTAATGTTAGAAGCAAAATTGTTCTCAATTCAATAAAAATTATATTACCAATCTTATACAGATTTTTCTGGTGCGTCTGCCCTTGAAACTTTTTGCTATGTCCCAATATAAAAGATATGGAAAGATAAGCTTTTAAACATCATCTTATATAAACATTTTTAAGTTATATAAGAGTTAGTATTTAAGGAGATTGTTCGTGGTAGGGAAAAAAAATAAAAGTTCTACTGAAGTAAGTGAAAAGTCGACGAAAAAAACTAAAGTGGCTTCTCCCAAAAAAAATAAGTTGGAACGTGCTGCCGAAAAAGAAAAACTAGACTTAATCTCAAAGTTAGCTGAGGTTCAGGTTCAGCTTGAAGATTCAAAAGATGCATCTTTAAGAGACCAAGCTGAAATGCAAAATATTCTCCGTCGTTCAGAACGAGATGTTCAGAATGCACATAAGTATGCTTTAGATAAGTTTGTTTCGGAGCTCTTACCCGTTGTAGACAATCTTGAGCGAGCACTTAAAACTATTGACTCAGACAATAAAGAGCTGAAGGTGTTAGGTGAAGGAGTCGAACTCACACTAAAAAGCTTCCAAGACGCATTGGAGCGACATAATGTGTTATCGGTGGACCCCAAAGGGGAAGTCTTTAATCCCGATCTACATCAAGCTATGAGTATATTAGAGGAATCATCTGCTGCTCCAAATACAGTTATAGATGTATTTCAAAAAGGCTACACGCTCAATGGCCGTTTAGTTCGGCCTGCTATGGTTGTAGTTGCTAAAGGAGAGAATCAGTAATTTTTGAAAAAGAAATCACAAGGCAGAGGTTGAAATTTTCAATTATGCGCCAATATTACTAGATAGAAAAATTATTTTTGAATTTGAAGTTATGTTAATCCCGGAGAAAAAAAATGGGTAAAATTATAGGAATTGATCTAGGCACCACTAACTCTTGTGTCGCTGTGCTTGAGAGCAACAAACCAAAAGTTATAGAAAATGCTGAAGGTGTCAGAACTACTCCATCCATCGTCGCCTTTGTTGACGGGGGTGAAATTTTGGTTGGACAATCCGCAAAACGTCAAGCAGTAACTAACCCAGCCAATACATTGTTTGCAGTAAAGCGTTTAATTGGTCGGCGTTTTGAAGATAAGGTTGTTCAAAAAGATATTAAAATGGTCCCTTATAAGATTGTTAAGGCAGACAATGGTGACGCTTGGGTAGAAGTTAATGGCGAAAAGCGTGCTGCCCCGCAAATCTCTGCTGAAGTACTCAAAAAGATGAAAAAGACAGCAGAAGATTATGTTGGAGAAAGCATTCAAGAAGCAGTGATAACTGTACCAGCCTATTTTAACGACTCCCAGCGTCAGGCAACAAAAGACGCTGGTAAGATAGCCGGCCTTGATGTCAAAAGAATAATTAATGAACCTACTGCTGCCGCATTAGCATACGGTATGGATAAAACACCAGGTGATCGTGTGATTGCTGTTTATGATCTTGGTGGCGGTACGTTTGATATTTCTATTATTGAAATTGCAGATGTGGATGGCGAACATCAGTTCGAAGTTCTTTCGACTAACGGAGATACTTTTTTAGGCGGCGAAGATTTCGATATGCGTTTGATTGAATATTTAGCTGATCAGTTCAAAAAAGAAAATAATTTTGATTTATTAAAAGATCCAATGGCCATCCAGCGCCTTAAAGAGGCAGCTGAAAAAGCTAAGATAGAACTATCCTCTAGTCAGCAAACAGAAGTTAATCTACCTTACATAACTGCAGACGCAACTGGACCAAAACACCTAGTAGTAAAGCTGACTCGATCTAAACTTGAATCCCTAGTTGAACAACTAGTAGAGCGCACTATGGCGCCCTTAAAGCTTGCCTTGAAAGATGCAGGTAAGTCTGTTTCTGATATTGATGATGTCATTTTAGTTGGTGGTCAGACTCGAATGCCTATGGTGCAAGATAAAGTGACTGATTTTTTTGGTAAAGAGCCACGAAAAGATGTCAATCCTGATGAAGCAGTTGCAATGGGAGCAGCCATTCAGGGTGCAGTTCTTTCTGGTGACGTGAAAGATGTATTATTATTAGATGTAACTCCATTGACGCTAGGTATTGAAACTATGGGTGGCGTGGCTACACCACTAATTGAAAAAAATACAACAATACCTTCAAGAAAATCACAGATTTTCTCTACAGCTGAAGATAATCAAACAGCAGTTACTGTTCATGTTGTTCAGGGAGAAAGAAAACAAGCAACAGGCAATAAATCATTGGGTAGATTTGATCTTGCAAATATACCTCCTGCACAAAGAGGGATGCCTCAAATTGAGGTTACTTTTGATATTGATGCGAATGGAATTTTGAATGTAAATGCTAAAGATAAAGCGACAGGAAAAGAGCAATCTATTGTAATAAAAGCTTCCTCAGGATTGTCTGATGATGAGATTGAAAAAATGGTCAATGATGCAGAAGCTAATGCCGCTGAAGATCAAAAATTTGAAGATTTAGCACAAGCTAGAAATGCTGCAGATGGGCTTGCTCATGCAGCCACGAAAACAGTAGAAGAAGCAGGCGATAAAGCTTCAGATGAAGAGAAGGAAGCTATTACTTCAGCTGTGAAAGAGGTTGAAGAGGCTGTTAAGGGAGACGATAAGGAAGTTATAGATGCAGCAGCAGCAAAACTTTCTGAAGCTTCTAGCGCACTTGCACAGAAACTTTATGCGGAGCAAGCAGCCGCTGCCGAAGCAGATAATCCCGGTGGTGAATCAGAATCTACCCCTGCTGAAAATGATGCGGTAGATGCTGAATTTGAAGAGGTTGATGCTGAATCTGAAACAAAAGAGGCAAAACCTGAAAAGAAAGCGCCGAAGACTGAAAAAGTAAAGTCTAAACCCAAGAAAGAAGATAACAAAAAGTAGGGTTATAAATAGAAAGTATAAGTATTGCTGGCCTAAAGCGCGGTTTATTTCCGCGCTTTAGTGCATTTAGGCAATAAAAAAAGATGAAGGTCGGACCGATTAAGGTTTTTTTTGGAAGTATAATTAAACTATAGAAGTAGATAACGAATGTCTAAACGCGATTATTATGAAGTTCTTGGTGTAACGAAAAATGCGCCTGAGCAGGATATAAAAAAAGCTTATCGTCGAATAGCGATGAAAAATCATCCTGATCGAAATCCAGATAATAAAGATGCAGATCATTTATTTAAAGAAGCGACAGAAGCTTACGAAGTGCTTTCTAACAATGAAAAGAAAACAGCTTATGATCAATATGGTCACGCTGCTCCTGGCTCTGCAGGTGGCTATGATGCTAATGGTAATTTCAGTGATATTTTTGGTGATGTTTTTGGTGATATTTTCGGTGGGGCAAGAGGTCAAGGCCGAGCCGGCCCCGCGCGTGGATCTGATCTGCAATATAATTTAGATCTGACTTTAGAGGATGCTATAAAAGGCAAAACAGTAAAAATAAAAATACCAAGACTCTGTGCTTGCAAGCAGTGTGATGGATCTGGAAGTAAAAGAGGCTCTACTCCATCCACTTGTGCTACTTGTGGTGGTCATGGGCAGGTTAGAATGTCCCAGGGCTTTATTTCTGTGCAGCAGGCTTGCCCAAAATGCCATGGCAGGGGATCAGTTATAAGTGATCCGTGTAATATTTGTCGTGGCCAAGGAAGAATAGAGGAGAGCAAAACTCTTTCTGTTAAAGTACCCTCGGGAGTAGATACTGGTGATCGAATTCGCCTAAGTGGAGAGGGTGAATCTGGCCCTGAGGGTGGTCCATCTGGAGATTTATATGTACAGATGAGTGTTCGAAAGCATCAATTATTTGTGCGTGATGGCCGTAATCTTCATTGCGAGCTACCATTAAGTTTCATCAGTGCAATTTTGGGGGATGAGCTCGAAGTTCCAACATTAAACGGTCCTGTCAAGTTAAAGGTTCCCCAAGAGACACAAACCGGTACTACGTTTAGGCTCAAAGGTAAGGGAGTTAAAACTGTTCGAAGCGCAGGAGTAGGAGATTTGTTTTGTACAGTGATATTAGAAACCCCCGTTAAACTTAGCAGTCAGCATAAAGAGATACTCCGCGATCTTCAGGATAGTATGAGCGAATCAAAACACTCACCTAAAACAGAATCTTGGTTCAAGGGCGTAAAAAATTTTTTTGATGGATTTAATGTTTAGTTGATAATAAATTATTTCTATATAGTTGTATTAATACATCTATTATAGAATACTCAAAAAACTAAATGTTTTAACAACACTTTATAAAGACTGTTAATAATATGAAAAATAGCTCTGCTAGAGTTGCGATAATTGGTGCTGCCGGAAGAATGGGTCGAGCTCTTATTGAGGCAGCTATTATTAGTCCCAAGGTTCAGATGACAGCAGCTATAGTTAGGCCAGGTAGCTCGCTTATAGGTTCTGATGCAGGTAATTTAGTTGGTGTTTCTAGTACAGGGGTTCTGCTAGTTGATAACATAAAAGATGTTATTGATGATTTCGATATTTTGATTGATTTCAGTTCCATTGAAGCTTCTCTCTCTAATGTACAAATTTGCAGGGATGAAGATAAAGGTATTGTAATTGGAATAACTGGATTTCAGGACGAACAAAAAAAACAATTAGTGTCGGCCGCAGAAAAAATCTCCATATGCATGGCTTCCAATTTTAGTACAGGAGTCAATTTATGTTTTGGGCTAATTGAACTAGCGTCTAAAGTTATTGGCGATGAGGCTGATATTGAAATCTGTGAAGCACACCATCGACATAAAATAGATGCCCCATCAGGGACTGCTCTGAATATGGGTGAAATTATAGCACGGTCACTTGATGTGAATTTACAAGATGTTGCAGTATTTGGCCGACAAGGCCAGACTGGGGAAAGAGACAAAAACACAATTGGCTTCTCAACAACAAGAGCGGGTGACATTGTTGGAGATCACACTGTAATTTTTGCTGCAGAAGGAGAGCGAGTTGAAATTACTCACAAAGCCTCAAGTCGAATGTCGTTTGCTCGGGGTGCTATTAGGGCTGCGAGCTGGATATCTAGAAAAAAAACTGGTATGTACGATATGCAGGATGTCCTTGGTCTTAAATCATAAGAGAGCCTTTGAGTTAGTATTCTCTGGACAGCCTGCAATCGTTGCCCTAAAATATTCTTATATTTGTTAGCACTAAAATAAACACACTAAAGCCAAATATTAGGCAATTGCAATCTAGTATTTTGAGGCGAGGTGAGACAGATTGTTTCATCTCGCTTTTTGCCGCTTGGCGTTTGTTTTAGCCACTAATGCTTATTTAGAAATTAAACTTATTTTTATTACCTGTCTTTAAGGAGGTTGCATTGAATACCGATTGCTATCGGGCAGCTATCTTAGTCCTTCAGGATGGTACCATTTTCAAAGGCAGATCGATTGGTGCTATTGGATCTTCTAGTGGTGAAGTAGTTTTCAATACAGCTATGACCGGTTATCAGGAAATACTCACTGATCCTTCTTACGCGCGACAAATTGTCACTTTTACCTACCCTCATATTGGTAATACAGGAGTAAACACTGAAGATGAGGAATCATCCCAAATTTGGGCTGCTGGCCTTGTAATTAGAGATCTTCCCTTGCTAGCTAGTAATTTTAGATCCGAAACTAATCTCGATGATTATCTGAAAGAAAAAAATATTTTAGGTATTTCAGATATTGACACTCGAAAATTGACTCGCATTCTTAGAGAAAAGGGATCACTAGGTGGTTGCATCATGGCTGGTGATGTTGATGAAAAAATCGCTCTTAAGATGGCATGTAGCTTTATTGGTTTAGAGGGAGTTGACCTCGCTAAGGAAGTTACTACTGCTAAAAAAATAAATTGGACAGAAGGTACTTGGAAGCTTGGTGTTGGACATCAAGACCTACGTAAAGACCTGCGTAAAAAAAATTACAAGTTGGTAGTTTACGATTTTGGTGTCAAAAGGAATATTTTAAGGATGCTAGTTGATAGAGGGGCTGAGCTGACAATTGTTCCTGCGCAAACACCCGCAAATGAAATATTAAGTATGAATCCCGATGGTATATTTTTGTCTAACGGACCTGGAGATCCTGAGCCCTGCAATTACGCAATTGAGGCTATCAGTCAGATATTAAAGACCAGCGTGCCAGTATTTGGAATTTGCTTGGGCCATCAATTATTAGCTTTAGCCAGCGGTGCAAAAACTTCAAAAATGAAATTTGGTCATCATGGTGCTAATCATCCTGTTAAAGATATCGATAAAGGTAGAGTTATGATTACTAGTCAAAATCATGGATTTTCCATTGATGAGGCAACTCTTCCATCCAATCTTAGTGTTACACATGTATCATTATTTGATGGGTCGATTCAGGGAATCCAACGAACAGATAAACCAGCATTTGGCTTCCAAGGCCATCCTGAGGCCAGCCCGGGGCCGCACGAAGCCTCGTTATTATTCGATCATTTTTTTGAGTTGATTGAAAATTATCGTAATAACAATATTAAGAATTGATAATTTATGCCAAAAAGAAATGATATTAAAAGTGTTTTAATTCTTGGAGCTGGACCTATTGTTATTGGTCAAGCTTGTGAATTTGATTACTCGGGTGCACAAGCATGCAAGGCGCTCAGGGAAGAAGGATTTCGTGTTATTCTTGTAAATTCTAATCCTGCGACCATTATGACTGACCCCTCTATGGCAGATGCTACCTACATAGAACCAGTAGAGTGGCAAACCGTTTCAAAAATCATTGAGGAGGAAAAGCCAGATGCGTTGCTACCGACGATGGGAGGACAGACAGCTCTCAACTGCGCTTTAGATTTATATCGAGAGGGTATCCTAGAAAAATTTAATGTCGAAATTATTGGTGCCGACCAAGATGCAATTAAAAAAGCAGAAGACCGAAGTCTTTTTGCTATTGCAATGGAAAAGATTGGCCTAAAAACTGCCAGAGCAATTATTGTACACACCCTTAAAGAGGCGCTTACAGTGCCAGATATCTTCGGCTACCCGTGTATCATAAGACCATCTTTTACTATGGGTGGATCTGGTGGAGGTATAGCGTACAACCGAGAAGAATTTATCGAAATATGCCAAAGAGGACTAGAGCTATCTCCAACTAATGAATTGTTGATCGATGAGTCCTTGCTTGGATGGAAAGAATTTGAAATGGAGGTTGTGCGAGATAAAAATGATAATTGTATTATTGTTTGCTCAATCGAGAATTTAGACCCAATGGGCGTTCATACAGGCGACTCTATTACTGTTGCCCCCGCTCAGACGCTCACAGACAAAGAGTATCAAATCATGCGTAATGCCTCGATTGCAGTATTGCGTGAAATTGGTGTTGAAACAGGCGGATCAAATGTTCAGTTTGCAGTGAATCCTGTTGATGGCAGGATGGTGGTCATTGAAATGAACCCAAGAGTGTCTCGATCCTCTGCACTTGCGTCAAAGGCTACTGGATTTCCTATTGCCAAAGTTGCAGCTAAGTTAGCAGTTGGATTTACTCTAGACGAACTGCAAAATGACATTACTAAAGGTGCTACACCGGCTTCATTCGAGCCAAGTATCGATTATGTAGTAACAAAAATTCCCCGATTTGCTTTTGAAAAGTTTGACCAAGCAAACGCTAAGTTGACTACACAAATGAAGTCAGTAGGCGAGGTCATGGCTATTGGTCGCACCTTTCAGGAATCATTACATAAGGCGATTAGAGGACTAGAAGTAGGTTCAGCTGGTTTCGAGGAAAAAATATATATTACTTCAAAAGATGATCTTACCGAGTTGCGATATCAGCTAAGAATCCCTGGATCAGAGCGTCTTTGGTATATTGGCGACGCTTTTCGAGCTGGGATGTCCCTTTCTGAAATTTTTAATCTGACAGCTATCGACCCTTGGTTTTTATCTCAGATTCAGAATCTAATAGACGAGGAGATTAGTATTAATGACCTCTCACTTGATGATTTAGACAAAGATCAATTATTTCGACTCAAACAAAAAGGATTTTCTGATAAACGTCTATCAGTATTATTAGGGGTTAGTGAAAATAATTTTAGAGATTATCGTCATGCTAAGAATATAAGACCTGTATTTAAGCGTGTTGATACATGTGCTGCTGAGTTTTCGACTGCTACAGCTTATATGTATTCTACGTATGAAGAAGAGTGTGAAGCAAAGCCATCATCCAAAAATAAAATTTTAGTTCTAGGAGGTGGACCTAATAGAATTGGTCAAGGTATAGAGTTTGACTACTGCTGCGTACATGCCGCTCTTGCGATGCGTGAAGAGGGCTATGAAAGCATTATGATTAACTGTAATCCAGAAACAGTTTCAACTGATTATGATACCTCAGATCGATTATATTTTGAGCCAGTCACGCTTGAAGACGTATTAGAAATTGTAAATATTGAGAAGCCCAAGGGAGTAATTGTACAGTTTGGTGGACAGACCCCACTAAAACTAGCTCAAGCGCTTGAAAATGAGGGTGTACCTATTATAGGAACAACCCCAGATGCTATAGATCTAGCAGAAGATCGAGAGCGCTTCCAGAAGATGATAAGTAAATTAAGATTACTTCAACCTCCAAACGCTATTGTCCGTTCTGCAGATAGCGCCGTAAGCGCAGCTGCAAAAATTGGTTACCCCCTAGTTGTGCGCCCTTCGTATGTTTTGGGTGGAAGAGCTATGGAGATCGTTTACGGGGAAGACGAATTATCTCATTATATGGATCATGCGATTAAAGCCTCAGGCGACGCACCGATATTGCTAGATTATTTTTTATCTTCTGCAGTTGAGGTGGATATAGATGCTGTATCTGATGGTAAAAATGTAGTTATCGGCGCAATTATGCAGCATATTGAACAAGCAGGCATCCATTCTGGCGATTCTGCTTGTGCTTTGCCTCCTTATAGTCTTCCAGACCACGTTCAAAACGAAATGCGAGATATCGTTAAAGCTATGGCTGTTGAACTCAAAGTCAAAGGCTTAATGAATGTTCAATTAGCGTGGCAAGATGATAAAATTTACGTGATTGAGGTAAACCCAAGAGCCGCTAGAACTGTACCATTTGTGTCTAAGTGTATAGGAGTGTCTTTAGCCAAGGTCGCAGCACGATGTATGGTTGATATCTCGCTTGAAGAGCAAGGCTTTGTAGAAGAAATAACCCCAGATTTTTTCAGCGTCAAAGAAGCTGTGTTACCCTTCAATAAATTCCCAGGAATAGATCCTATTCTTGGTCCAGAAATGAAATCTACAGGTGAGGCTATGGGAGTAGGTCACACCTTCGCTGAAGCCTACGCAAAAGCAGAACTAGGTGCTAGTAATCCAATTCCTTCTAAGGGAACAGCATTTCTTAGTGTGCGAGATCCAGATAAAAATGGCGTAGTAGAAGTCGCAAAAAATTTAATAATTGCTGGCTTTAAGCTTGTAGCAACTGAAGGAACATTAAATATATTAATAGCTGCTGGCTGTGAAGTAGAGCATGTTAATAAGGTGCAAGAGGGCCGGCCACATATTGTAGATATGATTAAGAATGATAAAATTAGTTTAATTATTAACACTACTGAAGGCCGCCAAGCTATAGCTGCTTCTTCACCAATTAGGTCGAGCGCAGAACAGCATGGGGTTTACTATACAACAACTTTAGCAGGTGGCGAGGCTGTTTGTATGGCGCTAAAAATTAAAACTGAGATTAAAGTTAACAAACTTCAAAGATTACATCTCGGGAGCAAAAAATGAGTAAAATACCTATGACATCCATCGGAGCTAACAGTCTTCGTATTGAGCTAGATAAATTAAAAAAAATTGATCGTCCTAGAATTATTGCAGCTATTGCTGAAGCTCGAGCGCACGGCGACCTTAAGGAAAATGCAGAATACCATGCAGCCCGAGAACAACAAGGTTTCGCAGAAGGGCGTATTCAGGAGATTGAAGCTAAATTCAGTAACGTTCAAATTATTGATATCACTCAGATTCCCTCTGGGGATAAAGTGATTTTTGGCAGCACTGTAGATATGATTAATTTGGAAACAGATGAATCAGTTCACTATCAAATAGTTGGCGATGACGAATCTGATATAAAATTAAATAAAATTTCTTATAAGTCGCCTATCGCCAGAGCTATTATTGCTAAACAAACAGGTGATGTAGTCGTAGTAAAAACCCCATCGGGAGATATCGAGTACGAGATAGACGGAATAAAGTATATTTAAGTTATAAATAGTTTAGATTATCGAAGAAGATTCGATAATCTGGGGTTTGGTTCTTCTGACTTTCTTAATAATAAAACTATGTGGCCGATAGACTGAACCACTTGAGCGGTCGAACTTTCACAGATTGAATTAACTATCTCAGATCTAGAAGCGCTATCACCACTATTCAGTTTAACTTTAATTAACTCATGATCATTAAGCGCCCTATCGATTTCAGCTAAAACATTTTCGTTTAACCCTTTGCTAGCGATTGTTACAACTGGACTCAGCTTATGCCCAAGTCTGCGTAACTGTTTCTTATCTTCATTAGAAATTTTCATTAGTCGGGACTCTTAGTTTATTTGACGATAATTAATTGTCAGCATCACGAGATACTTGTTCCTTATATTTTTGGTATTTTTGGCTGGTTTATTATAATTAATGTGAGATCATAGACATTCTATACTGATTGTTATTTTGATGTGCTAAAACTTAAGTGTGATATTTTTAAAAATACTCCAGTATTCTTGATTTAATTTTTTGGTATATATATGACAGTTCGCTCAAAGAGTAGTCAAAAATGGCTGCAAGAGCATCATCGAGATCATTATGTTAAGCGAGCACAAGAAGATGGATATCGTTCTCGTGCTAGTTATAAACTGATAGAGCTAAATCAAAAAGATAGTATACTTAAGCCTGGATCAATAGTGGTTGATCTTGGTGCCGCACCTGGGGGTTGGTCTCAAGTAGCTATAAAATTGGTTGGCTCAAAAGGTAAAGTAATAGCCTCTGATATTCTCAGTATGGATCCTATTGATGATGTGAATTTTATTTTAGGAGACTTTACTGATCTAGTTGTACTACAGAATATACTTAATTCATTAGAAAAAGATTTAGTAGACCTTGTAATTTCCGATATGGCCCCAAACATGAGTGGTATAAGAGGTGTTGATCAGCCTAAAGCTATGTATCTAGTCGAACTAGCCCTTGACTTGGCTTGTAAAATTCTTAGGCCTGATGGAAATTTTGTTGTTAAGGTCTTCCATGGGGAAGGTTTCGATCAATATATGTTGGAATTAAAAAAACGATTTAAGCGAGTAGTTTCAAGAAAACCCGAGGCATCTAGACCTCGTTCGCGAGAAGTATATGTTGTTGCAAAAGGGTTTAAGGGTTAAACCTCAGATATTAGTTGGCATAAGGCTGCTTGTCGTGGCAAGCTTAAAAAATTCTAAGTAAATAAAATTTGGGTTATCAGCTTAGACTATTAAACATAAAAGGGGATTGTTCTTTGAATGACATGATGAAAAATATTTTTTTGTGGCTCATTATTGCTGCGGTTCTGATATCAGTTTTTCAAAACTTTAGCCCTTCAGTGCCAGATAAAATGGTCGACTACTCAACATTTATCCAGAATGTACAGCGAGGTAATGTTGAAAGTGTTATTGTTAAGGGATCTATAATTGAAGGCTTAAGAAAAGATAAAACAGAATTTAAAACAACAAGACCTGCCGTATCTGATGATGGCTTGATGGGAGACCTCTTAGATAACGACGTGAAGGTCGAAGGGCAGGATCCAGAACAGCAAAGTATATGGATCCAGCTGTTAGTAGCATCTTTTCCTATACTGCTCATTCTAGCAATATTTATGTTCTTTATGCGTCAAATGCAGGGGGGCGCAGGAGGCAAAGGTGGTCCTATGTCTTTCGGTAAAAGTAAAGCTAGATTGCTTGCGCCTGATCAAATTAATACGACTTTCGTTGACGTGGCGGGCGTAGACGAAGCGAAAGAAGAGGTTCATGAGCTCGTAGATTTTTTACGTGATCCTTCTCGTTTTCAGCGTTTAGGTGGCCGGATTCCCCAAGGCGTTCTTATGGTCGGCCCCCCAGGAACAGGTAAAACGTTATTAGCTAAAGCTATAGCTGGTGAAGCTAAAGTGCCATTTTTTTCTATAGCCGGATCAGATTTTGTAGAGATGTTTGTTGGTGTCGGAGCTTCCCGTGTCCGAGACATGTTTGAACAAGCTAAAAAACAATCCCCATGTATCATATTTATCGATGAAATTGACGCTGTTGGTCGCCATCGTGGTGGGGGTCATGGTGGCGGTAATGACGAAAGAGAACAAACATTAAACCAATTACTTGTTGAAATGGATGGCTTCGAAGGGAATGAGGGCATAATTGTTATCGCTGCTACAAATCGCCCTGATGTCCTCGACAAGGCTTTACTTCGTCCGGGGAGATTCGATCGCCAGGTATACGTTGGATTACCAGATATACGTGGTAGAGAGCAAATACTTAAGGTTCATTCTAAAAAAGTTCCACTTGCTGAAAAATTGGATTTAGGGGTAATAGCTAGAGGTACACCAGGATTTTCTGGTGCAGACTTAGCTAATTTGATAAATGAAGCAGCATTGTTTGCTGCTAGAGCAAACCGACGACTTGTTAGTGGTGAGGAATTCGAGAAAGCCCGAGATAAGGTCATGATGGGTACTGAGCGTCGCTCAATGGTGATGTCTGAGAAAGAAAAAGAAAATACAGCTTATCATGAGGCTGGCCATGCAATTATAGGCAGATTGATGCCCGAACATGATCCCGTGCATAAGGTTTCAATTATTCCGCGTGGGCGAGCTTTGGGTGTCACCCAGTTTCTCCCAGAGGAAGATAAGTATAGTCTTAGCAAGTTGCAATTAAAAAGTCAGCTTTGTAGCTTATTTGGAGGCAGGATTGCAGAAGAGCTAATCAGTGGGAAAGATGGAGTCACAACTGGAGCTTCAAACGATATTGAAAGAGCTACTCAGATGGCAAGAAATATGGTCAGCCGCTGGGGGCTGTCTGATAAAATGGGTCCTGTTCTTTATGGTGAAGAAGAAGGGCAGTCTTCTGGAATGAACCAATCTCTTTACTCTGCCGATACTGCAAGAGAAATTGATGTTGAGGTGCGTAAGGTCCTTGACGATTGCTATACGCGATCTATGAAAATACTTAAAGATAACATCGACATTCTGCATGCCATGAAAAACGCTTTGATGGACTATGAGACTATTGATTCTGAACAAGTTGATGATTTGATGGAACGTAAAACAGTTCGGCCGCCTTATGATTGGGATGACCTTGGATCTGTTAAAGTATCTGATAAAAATAAAAATACTGACGATACAAGTACAGTTGGAGGACCTGCTAAAGAAATTTAACTTCTTGGCTAAAAAGATAAGAAAGTATTGGTGAATTTTTCCAATAATTTTCTTGGCGTCATATTTTAATTTTTAGTATTTATAGACAATACATTATTTAATATTAAGCAGCATTAACATTGTCGATGAAACTCTAATGAAAAACAGCCATTTTTTCGAAAATCTTGCTACTCCTCTTGTAATGGCTATTTTGAATGTAACCCCGGATTCGTTTTTTGATGGCGGATTGCTTTGTGGAAAAAAAGATAAAATTTCACTCGATCTGGTGGTAAAAAGAGTAGATTTGTTGGTTAAAAGTGGCGCCAATATTATTGATGTAGGCGGCGAGTCTACAAGGCCAGGTGCAAAATCTGTAGGTTTGCAAGAAGAGTTAAACAGAGTTATTCCTGTAGTAGAGACCATTGTCGACCGGTTTGAAATTCCAGTGTCTGTAGACACAAGCTCTCCATCAGTCATCACTGAATCGGCCAACGCTGGCGCTCTGATGATTAATGATGTGCGTGCCTTGTCTCGTAAAGGTGCTATTGACGCAGTTGCTTCGTCTGATCTTGCTGTTTGCCTAATGCACATGGCTGGAGAACCTACCAATATGCAGCTTAATCCAAGCTATAATAATGTGCTTGATGAAGTAAGTGATTACTTGTTAGCTCGCATCAAGCTTTGTGAGGCTGGCGGAATTGACCGAAAAAAAATATTTATTGACCCTGGGTTTGGTTTCGGTAAGACACTTGAGAACAATTTAGAGTTATTTCGTGGTCTAAATAAATTAAGTGAGTTAGGCTTTCCTTTAGTCGTAGGGTTATCAAGAAAATCTATGGTAGGTTCAATCTTAAACAAACCAGCAGATGGCAGATTATTTGGTAGTATAGCCCTTGCGATGCTAGCAATACAAAAAGGAGCTAAAATACTTCGAGTGCATGATGTTGAAGCCACAGTTGATGTATTAAAAATATTTAATGCTATAGAAGAAAAAGGAAGTATATGACGCAGAAAAAATTTTTTGGAACCGATGGTATACGTGGTCGAGTAGGAGTTACTCCTATAACAGCTGATTTTATGCTAAAGCTTGGCTGGGCATCTGGTAAAGTTTTTAGCGAGAATAACTCTGGCAGGAAGCTGATCATTGTAGGAAAAGATACACGTGTATCAGGTTACATGTTCGAATCAGCAATTCAAGCAGGACTGATTGCAGCGGGGGTCGATGTTGCTCTTTTAGGCCCTATGCCGACCCCTGCTATTGCATATTTAACACGAACCTTTCGTGCCCAGGCAGGCATTGTGATTAGTGCATCACATAACCCTTTTTATGATAACGGTATTAAGTTCTTTGGGGCTGACGGATTCAAACTATCTGATACAGTTCAGGAGGCTATAGAATCTTATTTGGATAAACCCCTAGTCACAGAGAATCCCTCCAAACTAGGAAAGGCTTTCAGAGTAGAGGATGCTGCAGGACGTTATATTGAGTTTTGTAAGGGTACACTTCCAGCAGGTAGCAATTTGCAAGGCCTAAAGATTGTTATTGATTGCGCTAATGGAGCTACATATCACACGGCTCCAATGGTTTTTAGAGAACTGGGAGCAACAGTAATTGAGTTAGCCGTTAAGCCTGATGGGTTTAATATTAATAAAAGTTGCGGGTCTACACAGCCTGGTATTTTGCAGGACGCGGTTTTAGAGCAAGAGGCTGACATGGGCATTGCTTTCGATGGAGATGGCGATCGAGTTATGTTTGTAGACCATAAAGGTCAACTGATAGATGGAGATGAGCTAATATTTGTTATTGCTAAACATCGTCATCAAAATGGTGGTTGTAGTGGTGTAGCTGGAACTTTAATGAGCAACCTAGGTATGGAGAGATCGCTCAAAAAATTAGGTGTTCCGTTTGTTCGTACCAAAGTTGGTGATCGTTATGTTATAGAAGCGCTTCGTGAAAGAAAGTGGCAATTAGGTGGGGAAAGTTCTGGCCATATTATTTGTAGTGACTTAACAACTACTGGAGATGGCGTTGTAGCAGCCTTGCAGGTACTGCACGCTATGCGAGAAACGTCTATCCCGCTAAATACACTAAAAAAAGCAATGCAGAAATATCCTCAAATTATGGTTAATGTGCCTATCGGAACAGATTTCAATTTAAAAAAATTTCCTCTTATACAAAAAGCTATAGACGAGGCAGAAAAAGAATTGAAGGACCGTGGTCGCATATTACTCAGACCATCAGGTACTGAGCCACTTGTGCGGGTTATGGTGGAGGCTGAAGATTCCGAGCTGGTTAATAAAATTGTTCGCAGAGTAGCTGATATTGTAGAAAAAGAAGTGGGAGTGACCTCAAGATAATAGTAAAAATTTCAATCTACCTAAGACTACAGGAAGACTTAGCTCTGTTATTCTTCTATGGTTGAATAATGCTAATATATTAGATAAGATTGCCCACATTTAGGGCTAGGATAACTATAAAATATGAGTCGTCCCTTAATAGCCGGAAATTGGAAAATGAACGGCAGCGGGAAAAATATAGCAGAATTAATGAAAAAGCTGCTCGAATTGCAATGTAAATCAGACATTGTTATTTTTCCTCCTTATGTTTATATACCTCAGGTGGTTACAGCGCTTTCTGATAAAGCTATTGCTGTTGGTGCTCAAGACGTTTGCGAGTATAATTTTGGAGCATATACAGGTGAGGTTTCATCTGAAATGCTAAAAGACATAGGTTGTACGTATTGTCTTGTTGGCCATTCAGAGCGCCGAGGTATATACGGAGAAGATAACTCAAAGGTTGCTAGTAAGTTTTATCAGGCTAGTCTGGCAGGCTTGAAACCAATTTTATGTTTAGGTGAGACCCTTGAGCAGAAAAAAAAAGGTGAGACCCTTGGCCTTATTTGTGAACAGATAGATGCTATATTAGATCGTGCTGGAAAAAATTCTTTATCGAATGCTGTGATTGCCTATGAACCTATATGGGCTATCGGTTCTGGAAAGCCTGCAGATGCTAGCGAGATACAGCTTGTACATCAATATATACGAAGTAAAATTGGAGATTCTGGATTAGGATCTAAAATTTTGTATGGAGGTAGTGTCACCCCTGCAAATACCATGCAGCTTCTTGAAAAACCGGATATAGACGGTCTGCTTGTTGGTGGAGCTTCATTGGATGCCGTGGCGTTTAGTGAGATATGTAAGTTAGCATAACTGAAGTTAATTAATAATTTGGCTGAATTTTAAAAATGGAAAAACTAACGTTAATAATACATATCCTGACAGGCATAGCTATTGTCGGCATGATTTTATTGCAACAGGGAAAAGGTGCTGAAGCAGGAGCTTCTTTTGGCTCTGGCGCTTCACAAACTATGTTAGGGAGTGCTGGGAGTTGGAATTTTTTTAGTAAAATTACAGCTATACTTGCAACAATTTTTTTTATTACTAGTTTTGGTTTGGCCGTAATAGCCAAGGACCGCGCAACTGTAATAGATGAAATCTTTCCTAGTTTAGACTCGATAGAGCAGTCACTAGAGACTGAGCTTCCAGAGATTGATTCCATTCAAGAATCTTCTGATTTGAAATAATGAAGTCCAATGAAAAAATTGCCCAAGTGGTGGAATTGGTAGACACGCTATCTTGAGGGGGTAGTGGCGAAAGTCGTGCCGGTTCAAGTCCGGCCTTGGGCACCATTTATATTGAACCCTCATTCCTTATATCCGCGCTGTTTTCTTTTCCTTATAATGCCAATATCTAAAATTTTTTAATTGGAAAATATCAATGACTTATTGGTTTACCAAGATAAGGGAAGATCGAAGATTTCAGAGCGCAGTGATCTCTATAATTTTGTTATCTTCACTTTTAGTAGGTTTTCAGACATATGAAGAAAGTAAAGAGTATTTAAGCGTACTCATTTTCTTAGATTATTTTGTGACACTATTTTTTGTAATTGAATTATCAATAAGATTCTTTTCTGAAGAAAAAAAATCATTTTTTTTTAAAGATGGTTGGAATATTTTTGATTCAATTATTGTTTTTGCTTCTTTGATTCCCGTTGCAGGGTCATCTGTTCTAATATTAAGATTACTGAGAATCTTTAGAATTTTGAGAATAATATCTGTTGTTCCAGAATTAAAGGCTTTAGTTGAAGCGTTACTGCAATCACTTGCGAGATGCGGATATGTGATGTTAATTTTGTTTGTTATTATGTATATTTATGCAGCAATAGGTTCCATGTTATTTTCTTCAGATGACCCTGCAAGATGGGCTGATCTAGGGATTTCTTTGTTAACTTTGGTGCAAGTGATGACTCTATCTAGCTGGGAAACAGTAATGCTGCCAATGCAGGACTTGTATCCATGGGCATTTCTATACTTTGTCTCATTTGTTTTTATAACAGCAGTAGTGCTTTTAAATCTAGTGATTGCTGTATTAGTCGATGTGGTATCTAAAGCAAATCTAACAAAGTAGGACTCTTGAAGATACGAGCTGAAGATTGGAATAAAATGAGTTTCATATTTAGCAGCAGTTTATTTTTCAACTAGTTAGTTAAAAAAAGTAAATAATTTTGTTACCTTTTCAATACAGTAAGGAGTTTAGCCACCGTGATGGAACATAATAATTTGAGTGAAGTTATCGAAATGGCTTGGTGTGATAAAACCTCGTTTGATGATATTAAAACAATTACTGGTTTGGCTGAGTCTGATGTTATTAAAATAATGAGAGGGAATTTGAAATCCTCGAGCTTCAGGCTCTGGAGAAAACGAGTTTCTGGAAGAGTCGCAAAACACAAAGAAAAAAACCATCAACGCACCCAGAGTTTGTAGAGAAACTTTCGGCTTAACTATACATATAATCCTCATGGCTAGGCCACACCAAAAAAATTATAGAGCGACTCTGATCACTGCTTTATAATAATTCTAAGATACAAACATCACAAAAGGCATTTTTTATGAATATTGAAACTCAATTAGTTCATGCTGGGTTTGAAGATGACCCAACAACCCGAGCGGTTGCTGTGCCTATATACCAAACAACATCGTATAGTTTTCGAGATACCCAACACGGCGCAGACCTTTTTAATCTAGCTGAACCAGGAAATATTTATACTCGTATAATGAATCCGACTACGGATGTTCTCGAGCAGCGTATGGCTAAATTAGAGGGTGGAGTAGGTGCGCTAGCTATGGCATCCGGAATGGCGGCGATCACAGCAGCTATTCAAACCCTCGCATCCGCTGGAGATAATATTGTCAGTGTTAGCCAGCTGTACGGAGGTACTTATAACTTTTTTGCACACTCGTTACCCAATCAGGGGATTAAGGTTCATATGGCCCCAGGTAATCATATAGACGAACTAGAAGCCCTGATCGATGAAAATACTAAGGCCCTTTTCTGCGAGTCTATAGGTAATCCTGCAGGAAATATTGTCGATATTCAGGCGCTGTCAGATATGGCACATAAGCATGGTGTTCCGGTAATTGTCGATAATACCGTTGCAACGCCCATTTATTGTCGCCCATTTGAACAAGGTGCAGATATTGTTGTGCACTCCTTGACTAAATATATTGGAGGGCATGGAACCTCTGTGGGCGGTATCATTATTGACTCAGGTAATTTTCCTTGGAAAGATCACCCTCGATTCCCTGTATTTAACCAACCAGATCCGTCCTATCATGGCGTTATATATGCCGATGCAATGGCTGAAGCTGCATTTATTGGCCGTGCTCGTGTCGTACCGCTACGGAGTATGGGTGCTGCAATTTCACCCTTTAATTCATTTTTAATCTTACAGGGTTTAGAAACTCTTGCGCTACGCATGGAGAGACATACTGAAAACGCCTTAAAGGTTGCTAAATATCTTTCTACAAATAGTCGAGTTGATTGGGTAAATTATGCGGGTCTTGAGAACGATAGGTACCATCAACTTTCCGAGAAAGTTGTTTCTGGGAAACCATCAGGAATTTTAAGTTTTGGTATTATAGGTGGAGAAGCTGCCGGTGCTAAATTCATAGATGCACTTAAGCTTATTAAAAGACTAGTAAATATAGGTGATGCTAAGTCTCTAGCTTGTCATCCAGCAAGTACTACTCATCGCCAACTAAATGATGACGAATTGAAGTCCGCAGGTACTAGCCGGCAGATGGTTCGTATTTCTGTAGGTATTGAGCATATCGATGATATTATAGTAGATATAGAGCAGGCTCTTAGTAGTAGCATGTGAGAGCGGGAAAACAACAAAGAAAGCTGAAAAAAAGGAGGGCATGTGATGAAAAAAAAGCTATTAGTAGTTATTCTATTGAGCATGCTTTCGAGTGGATGTATATTTTCCAGTCCGGAACCACCAAGCAATCAATCAAATATTTGTTCTATATTTCAAGCTCATCCCGATTGGTATGATTATGCTAGAGCATCCCAAGAAAAATGGGGTACAAGTATCTCCACTCAAATTGCTTTTATCAAACAAGAATCGTCTTTTAGGCATGATATAAGGCCGCCGCGAGATAAATTATTGGGCGTCATACCATGGTTTAGATCTTCTTCCGCATATGGTTATGCGCAGGCTCAGGATGCTGTATGGTCTGAATATGAGGAAGAACGAGGTTCGCTCTTCTCTAGAAGGTCTCATATGAAATATGCTACAGATTTTATTGGTTGGTATAATAAAAAGAGTCAATCCACGCTTGGCATTAGCAGCTCTAATACAGAACATCTTTATTTAGCTTATCATGAAGGGCGAGGTGGATATAAAAGAAAAAGTTACCTTAAAAAAAAATCACTTCTTAAAATAGCAAAAAAAGTTAGTCGTCAAGCAGAAACTTTCCAAGGACAACTTGAAAGATGTGAGGCAAATTTAAAGTGCAGACATTTTTATCAGGTATGGCCAATTTGCAGATGAGTTTGGTGGTAGATTTGTTTTGTATGGATATCAGTATAAAAAAATTATAAGTGACTAGGAAAAGACTAGGTATTTAAAGGGTTTGCCTTGACCGCAGATATTGCTAGCCCTATAATCTTTGCCTCTTAATAAAGCATCACAGAAAAAACTGATAAACAAAAAATTAAGGGTATGAGTTTATAGTTGCTATTGGTTGGTGAAAGTTATTACCCAACCTGTTGGAAAAGATTTTGTTGCGGGGTGGAGCAGTCTGGTAGCTCGTCGGGCTCATAACCCGAAGGTCGTTGGTTCAAATCCAGCCCCCGCTACCAATTTTGCATAGATTTATTTTGTCTATGCTATGGCATTGAAGAAATTCACGTTAAAAAAGCCCCTTTTTGGGGCTTTTTGTTAGGCGGTACGGGTTACAGATTTAAATAGATGAAACACCTAAAATTAGGTGGATCGAGAGGTTACAGTGGCCACTAAAGAGGATGCGCTTATAGAATTAGTTGCCCCAGTGGCAAGCGCGTTAGATTGTATATTTTGGGGTTTGGAGTATCAATCTTCTGGGCGACACGCTGTCCTGAGAATATATATTGATAAGAATCCAATTACAGTTGAAGACTGTGAAAAGGTCAGTCGACAGGTTGCAAGTTTGCTCGACGTGGAAGATTTGATTACTAATGAATATACATTAGAAGTTTCTTCTCCAGGTCTCGATAGGCCGCTATACACGCTCATTCAATTTGATCAGTATAAGGGAAGCAAGGTTGCCCTAAGACTGCGTTTGCCTCATAAAGGCAGACGAAATTTTAAAGGACTTTTAGATGGAATATCAGGGGAGAACGTTTTGTTGACGGTAGATAGTCGCGAATTCATTTTCCCAATTCATAGTATTGAAAAGGCGAACATTATCCCTAGTTTTTGAGGATAGTCACGAGGCTGAAAAATGAATAAAGAAATCCTGATGGTGGCAGAAGCGGTATCAAATGAAAAGGGTGTATCCCCGGAGGTTATATTTGAGGCTATAGAGTCAGCACTTATAATGGCGACTAAAAAACGCTACGATGAAGAGTCTAATATTCGTGTAACTATTGATCGCGAGACAGGCGCTTACGAGTCTTTTCGATGGTGGGATGTAATGGATGATGACACCATGGCTGAACTCGGAACCCAATTTACCCTTGAAGAAGCTCATGAAAAAGATGTTAATCTTAAAGCTGGTGATGTGTTCGAAGAAAAAATTGAAGATGTTGGCTTTGGTCGAATAGCAGCACAGACAGCAAAACAGGTAATCGTTCAAAAAGTAAAAGATGCTGAGCGAGATTTAGTTGTCGAGTTGTTTATTGACCAAGTTGGTGAATTAGTTAGTGGCACTGTAAAAAAAGTTACACGTGATAACGTTCTTATCGATTTAGGTAATAATGCCGAGGGTATTTTGCCTCGTGAAGAGCTAGTAGGTCGGGAAGTTTTTCGAGTAAATGATAGAGTAAGGGCTATATTACAAGGCATAAACCCGGAAAATAGAGGACCACAGCTGCTCCTTAGTCGTAAGTGCAACGAGATGCTAATAGAACTATTTCGTATTGAAGTTCCAGAAATAGCTGAACAAGTCATTGAGATTCGAGGTGCTGCAAGAGATCAGGGGTCAAGAGCTAAAATTGCTGTAAAAACGAATGATGGGCGAATTGACCCTATCGGTGCATGTGTTGGAATGAGAGGTGCTAGAGTTCAAGCAGTTTCTAACGAGCTTGATGGCGAAAGAATAGATATTGTTCTATGGGATGATAATCCAGCACAACTCGTTATTAATTCAATGTCACCAGCAGAAGTAGAGTCTATAATTGTCGATGAGGAGTCAGGTTCGATGGATGTGGCTGTATCAGAAGGTTCTTTGGCAATGGCTATTGGTCGAAGTGGACAAAATGTTCGACTTGCATCTGAGCTAACTGGCTGGAAAATAAGTGTTATGACAACCGAAGAAGCTCAAGGAAAGCAAGAACAAGAGTCTCACAACTTGGTTGATCTTTTTAAAGAAAAATTGGACATAGATGAAGATATAGCAATAGTTTTATCCGAGGAAGGATTCGCATCTCTTGATGAAGTGGCTTACGTCCCATTAGAAGAAATGATGAACATAGAGGGGTTTGATGAGGATTTAGTAGAGGAATTACGCTCTAGAGCCAAAGATGCATTGTTAACAATGGCGTTGACTCCTAAACAGAATGCTCAAGAACCTGCAAAAGACTTGCTCGAAATGGAAGGAATGGACCAGAAACTAGCAGAACGATTGGCTACTTCTGGCATCATTTCAATGGAAGACTTGGCCGAGCAGGCAGTTGATGATCTATTAGACATAGAAGGTTTAGATGAGAAAAGAGCGGCTGAGTTAATCATGACAGCACGTGCTCCATGGTTTGCTGACGATAAAGAAAAGAAATAACGTAGAAAGTTAAAAATTGAGGAATGTTAATGGCTGACGTCATTGTAAGTGAACTTGCCAAAGTTGTAGGGACATCCGTAGACCGTCTTCTAAAGCAGATGAAGGAAGCGGGTTTGTCACAAAATAGTGATGACGCGACTGTGGGCGACGAAGATAAACGAGTTTTGTTGGCCTATCTAAAAAGCCTGCATACTAACGAAGAACGTGACCCAAAGAAAATTACGCTTAAGCGAAAAACACTTAGTACACTCAAAACAAGTGCCGGTAGGAAAACAGTTAATGTTGAAGTACGAAAAAAAAGGACTTATGTTAAACGTAGCGAGGAAACTCCTCTAGACGGCGAAGAGCCCGACACTGAGAATATAACATCAGAACCATTCATAGCTGTTGATGTTGAAGACAAAAGACAGGCCGCAATAGTCGCTCGTCAAGCACTACAAGATACCCCTACTAACGACACAGAAGTATCTTCGGCTAACTCCACAGAAAAACAAGAGCAAGCAGACGTAGAAAAACTATCTAAATCACTATTAAAAGATACCCTACCTGTTGTTAACAAACCTTCTTCGGAACCAGAAAAGCCAACTAAAAAATATCAAAAAAATTATACCGCAGAACCCAATAATGATGATAAAGAAGAACACTTAAAAAAACCAAAAAAACGTATTGTTTCAAAAGAACCAAAACGTAAAATTGTAGATCTAATAAAAGCAGCCGATGAAGAAAGAGATGAAGAAAAAAAACCACGTCTTCGAACCGGTGCAAAAATCGCAAAAATTAAAAATGTTCATACCTTCAAAAAGCCAGTAGATAAAGTTATATTTAAAATTGATGTTCCAGAAGAGATTCTTATTACTGACCTTGCACAAAAAATGTCAATTAAAGCAGTTGTCGTTGTCAGGGCACTAATGAGTTTGGGAACTACTGCCTCAATTAACGAATCTATAGATCAGGATACTGCAATACTTGTCATTGAAGAGCTAGGACATAATGCCGAGGCTGTTTCTGAAGCACAAATAGAAGAAAGATTGATAAGTAAATTACAACCTGCGGTTAAAGAGGTACTGAAACCACGCGCACCAGTTGTTACAGTTATGGGTCATGTTGATCATGGTAAAACCTCGCTTCTTGATTATATTAGAAAAAGTAAAGTGGCCTCAGGTGAAGCAGGAGGTATTACACAACACATAGGGGCATACCATGTAGACACTCCAAAAGGTATGGTCACTTTTCTTGATACACCAGGACACGCAGCATTTACAGCTATGCGTGCTCGTGGTGCACAAAGTACAGACGTGATCATTTTAGTAGTAGCCGCTGACGATGGGGTAATGCCACAAACAGAAGAAGCTATACAGCATGCTCGAGCAGCAGATGTAGCTATCATAGTAGCAATAAATAAAATTGATAAAGAGAGCTCCGATCCTGAAAGAGTTACTAATGAATTGTCTGCTTTGGGAGTTATTTCTGAAAAATGGGGTGGAGATACTCAATTTGTTGAAGTTTCCGCGGAAACAGGAGAAGGGATAGATAGTTTAATAGAAGCAGTTCTTTTGCAGGCAGAATTACTTGAACTACAAGCATCTTATACTGCTCCCGCCAAAGGTGTAGTAATTGAGTCTAGACTTGAGAAAGGGCGGGGTACTGTCGCAACAATTTTAGTGCAAGCGGGAAAATTAAGTAAAGGAGATCTTGTTCTTGCAGGAGAAAGTGTTGGTCGTATCCGAGCAATGACAGATCAAGCAGGTCAAGCAGTAGTAGATGCAGGACCCTCCATTCCGGTTGAAGTTTTAGGCTTAGATGTTCCACCAGCTGCTGGGGATCAATTTCTTGTAGTTTCCGACGAGAAAAAGGCACGAGAATTAGCGGAGATAAGGCAAAATAAAGCTCGTGACGAAAGTGCTTCTCTTAAGAAAACTGCAAAGCTAGAAGAAATGTTTTCCAAGTTTGAGGGAGGGCAAGAAAAAAGTCGCCTACCTGTTGTTATTAAGGCTGACGTAAGAGGATCTTTAGAGGCTATACTTTCTACTATTAATGAAATGGGGAACGACGAGGTTGAGGTAGAAGTTATATGCTCAGGCGTTGGGGGAATTAGCGAATCAGATATAAATTTAGCAATCTCTTCTAGTGCCGCAGTAATAGGATTTAATGTAAGAGCTGATAACTCAGCCCGACGTTTATCAGAAGAAGAGGGGCTAGATCTTAGATATTATAGCGTTATTTATAATGTCTTAGATGACATACGCCAAGCCTTAGGCGGTCTTCTATCCCCTGAAAGACGTGAGAATATTCTTGGTATTGCAGAAGTTAGAGATGTGTTTGGATCACCAAAATTTGGAGCGATTGCTGGCTGTATGGTCACAGAGGGCTCAGTATTTCGTAATAAACCCATTCGAGTTTTAAGAGAAAGTGTAGTGATTTATGAGGGAGAACTAGAATCACTGAGGCGCTTTAAGGACGAGGCTAGCGAAGTTCGTAATGGAGTTGAGTGTGGAATTGGCGTAAAAGACTACAATGACATTAAGGCTGGTGATCAAATTGAAGTCTATGAGATCATTGAGATAGCACGAAAACTATAAATTGGGGCTTAGATTTATGCCTAGAGAGTTCACCCGTAAAGACAGAGTTTCAGACGCTCTGCAAAGAGAATTATCAAAGTTGATTCGCGATGAAGTGAGAGATCCAAGGCTCATGATGGCTAATATTACGGCTGTAGAAGTTAATCGAGACCTTGCTAACGCAAAAATCTATGTAACCTTTGTAGGATTAAACTCTGAAGAAAAAAGTCTTAACGCGACAGAGGTGCTGAACGGAGCAGCTGGTTTTTTGAGAACTAGGATTGCTTCTGAAATGCAGCTGAGAATAGCCCCAAAGCTCAGATTTATATATGACCATAGTGGTAAAAGGGGACAGGCTTTAGAAGCCCTGATAGAACAGTCAATATATTTGGATGAACAACAAAAAAATGAACAAGATGAATCGTCTATAGATCGTCTTGAGGAAGATTAAAATTGGGGAGCCGCAACAAAGGACGTCAAGTGAATGGAATTTTGTTGTTAAACAAACCACTAGGAGTTTCATCAAATGGAGCTTTACAAAAAACTAAGCGTTTGTTTTCTGCAGCTAAAGCTGGCCATACTGGCAGTCTAGACCCACTAGCTACAGGAGTTTTACCCATTTGTTTTGGTGAGGCAACAAAGTTTACTCAGTTCCTTTTGGATGCAGATAAAAAATATAGTGCAACAATACGTTTCGGAATTTCTACAGCTAGTGGTGACGCTGGTAGCGATATTATTTCTGAGCTGGGAGCTCAAGATTTAGAAATAGAAAAGATACAAAAAGCTTTAGCTAGCTTTCGTGGAAATATTGCTCAGGTTCCTTCAATGTATTCTGCACTAAAGCATAAAGGACAGCGACTTTATAAACTGGCTAGAAAAGGTATAAGTGTAGATAGAAAAGCGCGCGAAATTAAAATCTATTCATTAGAAGTGGTGGGTTTTCGTCCCGGTAAATTTCCGGAAATAGATTTAAGAATTCACTGTAGTAAAGGTACTTACATCAGAAGTTTGGCTGAAGATATAGGAGCATTATTAGGTTGCGGCGCTTATGTATCAAAGCTGCATAGAGATGCAGTTGGTCAGTTTGATCAAAGTGAATCGATTACTCAGGAGGAGTTAGAGTCGATAGAAAAAACTGGGCTTATGGAAAATCTAGATTGCTTGCTTAAGCCCATAGATGCAGGAATTCAGCACCTTTTGGCAGTGTATTTATCTGCAAGTACTACTTTTTATTTTTGCCAAGGACAGCCTGTAGTAGCACCTCAGGTCTTTCGCGAAGGCACAGAAGGAGATATAGTGCGCGTCTTCCAAAAGGAAGGTCTATTTTTAGGTGTCGGTGAAGTAGCAGTTGACGGTAAGCTCACACCCAAGCGTTTAGTAGTTTAATTTATTTAAAGTTAAACTAATGGAGTACCTGTAAATATGCGCGGGTTCTCTAGATCTTGAACCGCATATTGGAGAAATATATGTTAAGTGCAGAAGAAAAAAAAGTCATTATTGAAAATCACTCAACAACCCAAGGTGATACTGGCTCCCCGGAAGTTCAGATATCCTTATTGACAGCAAATATCAATAAATTACAAAGCCACTTTGGCGATCACAAGAAAGATCATCATTCACGTCGCGGACTAATTCGCATGGTGAACCAACGAAGAAAACTGCTTGATTATTTAAAAAGTAAAGACGCTAAGCGTTACGTAGATTTAATTACTAAACTTGAATTGCGTCGATAAGAGAGTTACTGGCTGCTTCTATAGGAGCAGCCAGTAACTATAATGAAGTCAAAAGAAGACCTTTATATGTTATGGCTGATCGAGTTACCAATAGTTACTAAAAATGTAAGAAATTTTTTACAAAATATTATTTTATAGGTAGTTATTGGTAACACGAGCAGCTTACTTCTGGTTTTTCACAGGACTTCAAAATATGAAAAACTAATAGGAATTGAATTTTATGAAACCCGTAATCAAAACATTCCAGTATGGAAAACATACTGTCACACTTGAAACTGGACGTATAGCTCGCCAAGCTACAGCTGCGGTTTTGTGTACCATGGACAACACGTCAGTACTTTGTACAGTTGTCGCAAATAAACATGCGAAAGATGGCCAAGATTTTTTCCCTCTTGGTGTTCATTATATAGAAAAAGCATATGCTGCTGGTAAAATACCCGGAGGTTTTTTTAAACGCGAGGGTCGACCAAATGAAAAAGAGACTCTTACTTCTCGTTTAATAGATCGCCCTATTCGTCCTTTGTTTCCTGATGGCTTCAAAAACGAAGTACAAGTAGTTTGCACTGTAGTGTCGGCTGAAAAAAATATTGATCCAGATATTGTAGCGATGATTGGTGTGTCTGCCGCGTTATCTATCTCTGGAATTCCATTTAGTGGCCCTGTAGGTGGTGCTCGTGTTGGATATAAGCCAGATGTCGGCTATATACTGAACCCAACTTACTCTGATTTGTCTGATTCAGATCTAGATATGGTTGTAGCTGGTACTAAGGATGCTGTATTGATGGTGGAGTCTGAAGCTAATGAGTTAGCAGAAGATACTATGCTAGGTGCAGTACTTTTTGCTCATCAAGAAATGCAAGCCGTGATTAAGGTCATCTCAGATTTAGCGGATGTAGCTTCTAAGCCAAGTTGGGATTGGCATCCAACACCAGAGAATGTAGAACTATCCGAAGCATTAAGCTCTGAAATAGGTAAAAATTTAGATAACGCGTATCGTACGACTGACAAGCAAGATAGAGTTACTCAACTAGATAGCCTCCGTAATGACGCGATGAAATTAGCAGGTAAAATCGAAAATATCAGCGAAGATGATATTCGAGATGGCTTCAAAAAGCTTGAGAAGAAAATCGTACGTGGTCGCATTACTCGAGGTGAGCCACGAATTGATGGTCGAGATAGTAAAACTGTAAGAGCCATTGATGTAGAAACAGGTGTGTTGCCAAAAGCTCATGGTACAGCACTCTTTACACGCGGAGAAACTCAGGCATTAGTTACAACTACTTTAGGGTCTATGAGGGATGCTCAATTAATTGATGCTCTCGAAGGTAAGCGCGAAGATCCGTTTATGTTGCACTATAATTTTCCACCCTACTCTGTTGGTGAATGTGGTCGTATGGGCTTTACAGGCAGACGAGAGGTCGGCCATGGTAGATTAGCTAGACGTGGTATTGCTGCTGTACTACCTACACCTGAGGAGTTTCCTTATGCTATACGGGTGGTATCTGAGATCACTGAATCTAATGGATCTAGTTCAATGGCTTCTGTATGTGGGGCCAGCTTATCGTTAATGGATGCAGGTGTTCCTCTTAAAGCTCCAGTTGCTGGTATTGCTATGGGTTTAGTTAAAGAAGAAAGTGGATTTGCCATACTTACAGATATTTTAGGCGATGAAGATCACCTAGGTGATATGGATTTCAAGGTTGCGGGAACAGCTGCTGGTGTTACAGCCTTGCAGATGGATATTAAAATTGAGGGCATAACAGAAGAGATCATGGAAGCCGCATTAGAGCAAGCCCTTCACGCCAGACTGCATATTCTTGGTGAGATGAACAAGGTTCTTGCAATCTCACGTAATGAAGTTTCTGAAGCGGCACCTCGATACCATACAATGAAAATTGATGCAGATAAAATCCGTGACGTTATCGGTAAGGGCGGGGCTACTATTCGCTCTTTAACAGAAGAAACGGGAGCTACTATTGATATTAATGACGATGGCGTCATACGTATTTATAGTGATAACTCTGATGGATTAAATGATGCTATTTTTCGTATTGAGGAGATCACAGCTGAGGCCGAAGTAGGAAAGATTTATAATGGCACTGTTGCTAGGATTGTTGATTTTGGTGCGTTTATTACAATCATGCCAGGCACGGATGGACTTTTGCATATTTCTCAAATTGCACAAGAGCGAGTTGAAAAAGTCACAGACTATTTAAAGGAAGGGCAAGAAATTCGTGTAAAAGTTCTTGATGTTGATGCCCGAGGTCGTATTAAACTTTCTATGAAAGAAATAGAGAAAGAGACCGAAATATCTGATGCCGATAAGGTAGAAAAATCTATTTCAAATCAGGATGGTGATTTAGAAAGTGAGGAAAAACCTTCTTCATAAATCGTTATTTCCAGAAGTTTTTAAAAAAGCGAGGTAACACCTCGCTTTTTTTATGGATTTTTTTCTTACTTTCAGTAAATTTTCAGTGAAAATAAATAGCTTCACGTTACAATCTCAGGTATGGATAATTATCAACCTTTTCAATCACCTCAGTTTGAGCGCCAGCAATTCTATGTGCGACTCCTAGTTGGCTCGCTGTTGATGGTAGTTTTAACCTCGGTATTGATTGGTCGTTATTATTATTTACAGATAATAAATTATGAAGAATTTATGACAAGATCTGAAAGTAATAGTGTGCTTGTTCAGCCAATAGCCCCCATACGAGGAGATATATATGATAGAAATGGTATTGTATTGGCACAAAATAGAGTCAGCTTCAATTTATCTATTGTCAATGAGCGTACAGATAGTCTTGATTTATTATTATCAAAAATCTCTAAACTGATAACTCTATCTGATTTTCAAAGAAACCAGTTCTATAAAAAATTAAAACGAAAACGACGACCGTTTGAGCCTATATCACTAAAATTAGATTTAAGTGAAGAAGAGCGAGCAATACTTGCTGTTAACCAATTCGATCTTCGCGGGGTATTGGTTACCGTTAAACTTTTGAGGGAATATCCTTTTGGTCTGAATACTGCACATCTGGTTGGTTATGTGGGTGGTATTAGTGACAACGAGATAGATGATTTAGATCCTGTTCTTTATGCGGGAACTTCTGTTTTAGGTAAATCTGGAGTAGAAAAAAAATATGAATATGATCTTTTAGGTAGAGTCGGCTATCAGACAGTAGAAGTTAATAATTTAGGCCGTGTAATGCGCAACCTTGACCAAGAGGATCCTATTGATGGTGAAGACTTACATTTATACTTGGATTACCGGTTGCAAGAAACAGCTTATGAGGTTTTGGAGGGAGAAAAAGGAGCTGTCGTAGTTCTAGAGATTGAAACTGGAGGAATTTTAGCTATGGCAAGCGCCCCAAGCTTTAATCCCAATAAGTTTGTTACTGGTATAAGTTATAAGAATTATAATTCGCTAGTAAGCTCATCTACAAAACCTCTATTTGATAGAGCCTTGCGCGGGCAGTATCCACCCGGATCCACTATGAAGCCGGTATATGGGTTAGCCGCACTCAATGAACAAATAATCAAAGAAAATTATAAAATATATGATCCAGGTTATTTTCAACTACCTAACTCTAATCATAAATATCGTGATTGGAAGAAAGGAGGACATGGCCATAATATTCACTTAAACGATGCAGTAATTCAGTCTTGTGATACTTTTTTTTATAATTTAAGTACATTGATGCCCATAGATATTTTTCATAAATATGGTTCCAGCTTCGGTCTTGGGCAGAAAACTGGAGTTGACATGCCTCTTGAGCGAAATGGAATCATGCCATCGAAAACTTGGAAGCAAAAAACCCATAACTTAACCTGGTATCCAGGAGACTCGGTAAACGCTAGTATAGGACAAGGGTTCACACTTACAACACCTATCCAACTAGCTGTTATGACTGCCGGTCTGGCAACTCAGGGAGAAATACCGATTCCGCAAGTAGTGCGTAGTAAAAATAAACTTCTTTCAGTGAAGAGAAAAATTGAAATTTCTAAAGCAAACTGGAATTATATTCATAAGGCTATGAAGGACGTTGTTCATAGCCCAAGAGGCACAGCAAGACGTCTCAATCAAGGAATTGATTATCAAATATCGGGAAAGACTGGAACTGTTCAAGTAATAGGCATTAAGCAAAAAGAAAAATATGATATCGCAACTACCGCAAAAAAGAATCGTGACCATGCTTTATTTATAGCCTTCGCCCCAAGTGATAACCCTAAAATTGCAATAGCAGTCATTATAGAAAATGGTGGTAGTGGCTCTGCACGCGCCGCCCCTGCTGCAAAAAAAGTAATTGAGGCTTACATGGATTTATATCCTGTAGCCTTATGAGAATTTACCATAGCATGTTTTTTTATTGATCTTCGAGTAAAGGATTTAAGGACTTTTGATGGGCCAAGGTGATTTTGTCAGACGCATGAACCAAGGAAACTCTGCTTTCTATGATACTCGTAGTCAGTGGGATAGATTTCATGTCGACTTGCCTATGTTGATATTACTTGTGGCTTTGGCTGGTATAGGAATATCTGTACTCTTTAGTGCCAGCGGCCAAAGCACCGCTCTGATTAAATCTCAACTGCTTCGTTTTGGTATTGGCTTTATATTGATGTTAGTAATAGCGCAAGTTCAACCTAGATTTTTTGAGCGTTGGGCTTTTATTCCCTATATTGGCGGCGTTATTTTATTGCTAGTGATACCATTCTTAGGTATCGAAAAAAATGGAGCACAACGATGGTTGGACGTAGGAATTCAATTTCAGCCTTCAGAAATTCTAAAGGTTGCGATACCTTTATTATTAGCTAGTTACATAGCTAAAAGAAGTTTTCCTCCAAGTTTTAAGCACATCTTTTTTTCATTATTATTAATTGCCGCTCCTGTGACATTAATTGCAATACAACCCGACCTAGGAACATCAATTTTGGTTGCAGTAGCCGGATTTTCAGTATTATTTCTTGGGGGGCTACCAAGAGTTTATTTAATTACATCTTCTTGTTCGCTAGCAGTTGCAATGCCTTTGATGTGGTTTTATGGGCTGCACGGGTATCAGAGGCAGAGAATTGTTACCTTATTTGATCCAGAATCTGATAAATATGGTGCAGGTTGGAATATTATTCAATCTACTATTGCTATTGGTTCTGGTGGATTTAGCGGTAAAGGTTGGGGTTATGGTACGCAATCTCAGCTTGATTTCCTTCCAGAAAGCCATACAGATTTTATAATTGCTGTATTTGCCGAAGAATTTGGTTTATTCGGTATTTTGGTACTTATAGCTTTATATGCAGCCCTTATAATAAGGTGTCTAATAATAAGCATGCGCGCACAGAGTATGTTTGGTAAATTATTTGCTGGTAGTTACACTTTTTTATTCTTTGTATATATTTTTGTTAATCTAGGGATGGTTTCAGGTATTTTACCTGTTGTTGGTGTACCTCTACCTTTTATGAGTTTTGGCGGGACATCTGTTGTTACACTGATGTGTGGATTTGGCATCCTGATGGCTATTAGTACAGAAAGAAACCTGATAGAAAAAAGGCGTGATGGCTAAGTTAAAAGAATATTCTATTAATAAATTTGCAGGAAATAAGTATGAATATATATATAAGATCCTCTTTAATTTTAATCTTTATCTCAACATTAGTCTCGTCGTCAGTTTCAGCTGATTACACAGCGCATCCAGATGCTCAAAAACTTATCGATCAGGTAGTAAGTGAACATAAACTAGATCGCTCAGATGTGTTGCTTATTCTTCAAAGTGCAAACAAACAGCAATCGATTATCGATGCAATGAATCGGCCGGCTGAAAAAGTAAAGACCTGGGCAGAATATCGGAAAATTTTTATTCAAGAGAGAAGAATTGATCAAGGGATAAAATTCTGGCTTAAAAATCATGAAAATTTAACCAGAGCGTCAAAAAAATATAATGTTCCCCCAGAAGTTATTGTTGCGATTATTGGTGTGGAGACGTCTTACGGAAGAAATAAAGGAAATTACCGTGTTATTGATGCGCTAACAACCCTAGCGTTTGATTACCCAAAACGTAGCGCATTTTTTACGAAGCAGTTAAAGAGTTTTCTTTTGTTATGCAAGGAGCAAAATCAAGATCCTTTATCTTTAAAAGGGTCGTATGCAGGAGCAATGGGCTACGGACAATTTATACCTAGTAGTTATCGTAGTTACGCTGTTGATTTCGACGGAGATGGGTATTCAGATATATGGAATAATACAGCTGATGCTATAGGTAGTGTTGCTAATTATTTTTTTCAGCATGGATGGAAAGTAGCAGAAAAAGTTATTGTTCCTGCTAAATTTGCAATGGATTATGATCAATCTATAGTAAATAAGCTTTCACTCAAGAAAAATGTTGGAGATTTAAAAAAACTAGGTTTCTTTCCTTTGCAGCCTCTTCCGGACGATGATAAGGCGTTACCTTTACTTCTCGAAGCAGCTAAAGGCAAAGATTTTTTTCTTGGGCTGCATAATTTTTACGTTATAACTAGATATAATCATAGTCATCTTTATGCAATGGCAGTACATGAATTAAGTCAGCTGATTTTGAGCAGGGCTAGTCAGTAGTAAAAATTAGCTAACTAAAAATAAGCACTTTTATCAGGCACAGTAGGTAACTGGAGTTTTTAGCGGGAAACTAATTTTTCTGTTATGAACCTAAGCCCATGTTAGAATAATTTGGATTACGAAATAGTGTTATTGATTTCGAAGAGTTTTAAGGGTGATTTGGTGAAACTAATTTATGAAGTGGTTTAATATTATGCAAAAAAAAATGTTCATTGTTTGGTCAATAGTCTTCTTGATCAGCTGCATAGCTCCTGCTCAAGCAAAAATATTGATTCCTGCACCACCAGCACTTGCAGCTAGCGCATGGATTTTAATGGATGCTAATACAGGCAAAGTTTTAATTGAACATAGTGCAGATCAAAAGCTTCCACCCGCTAGCCTTACAAAGATTATGACAAGTTATATAGTCGCTTCTGACATCAGTAGTGGTAAGGTAAGTCAAGATGACCAAGTGCCTATCAGCGTGACAGCATGGAAAATGGGTGGATCTAAAATGTTTGTACGTGAGGGTACACAGGTAGCTTTATCTGATTTACTGCGTGGGGTAATTATTCAATCAGGAAACGACGCTTCTGTGGCTCTAGCTGAGTATATTGCCGGTAGTGAGAGTGCTTTTGCAGATATTATGAATCAACAAGCGGCACTCCTTGGTATGTCAGGAACGCATTATAATAATGCCACAGGTTGGCCTGATGAGGGCCACTTAACCACCGCAAGAGATTTAGCTTTATTGTCTCGCGCACTTATAAACGATCACCCTGATCAATATAATATTTATGCAGAAAAATACTTCAAATATAACGATATAAATCAGCCAAATCGGAATCGATTACTCTGGAGAGATAGTACAGTGGACGGTCTAAAAACTGGACATACAGAAGAAGCTGGATACTGTTTAGTGGCTTCAGCCTCTCGCAAGGGTATGAGACTAATCTCTGTAGTCATGGGAGCAAAAACCGAGAAAGCAAGAGCGCAAGAATCCCAAAAACTCCTAGCATATGGATTCCGTTATTATGAAACTAATAAGATTTATACTGCAGGTGATGTGGTAGAGAAGAATGCACCGGTATGGTTTGGAACTGAAGATCAAGTAAACCTAATTGTTCCAGAAGATGTTTTTCTCACAATACCGCAAGGATCCAAAAAAGATCTTGATTCACAAATATTGCTTGATGGAATGATTGAAGCTCCTATTAATACATCACAAGAGCTTGGTAGGATGTCTGTATCCTACGAAGGAAATATACTTGCTGATTTCCCAATTATTGCTCAGCATCCAGTAGATGAGGCAAGTTTCATTTCGAGACTATTAGATTCACTTGAAATGTTGTTTATGAGCTTTATAGAGAAATGAAAAATCAAGGTAGCCCCAAATATTCCTTCATAGAGGATCTAAAAATAGATAAATCTCAAAAGGCACCTAAAATCGAGTATCCTTGTGAGTATCCTATTAAAATTCTAGGTGATTTTGGGGATGAGCTGCAAGCATTGGTAATGGCTGTAGTGGAAAAACACTCACCAGGTTTTGATCGATCAAAAATAAAAGTCAGAGATAGTAAAAACGGCAACTTTCAAGCTATCACTGTAGTCATAACAGCTACAGGTTTAGATCAACTGCAGAACTTGTTTGATAATTTAAAAATTAACCCCTTAGTGAAGATAGTCTTGTAAGTTATTTTTATGCGCCAAATCTTTTCCCCTAGCTTAATTGTTCGAAATTTAGGTTGCTTGCAATACCTAGATACTTTTGAGTCTATGAAACTATTTACGTCTCAGCGTCATGAAATCACTCCAGATGAAATTTGGCTTTTAGAGCATTTTCCTGTGTTTACACAAGGACAAGCGGGAAATGAAGACCATATTGTCCGGCCAGGAAATATACCAGTTATTCAGTGTGATCGAGGTGGACATGTGACCTATCATGGTCCAGGTCAAATTACTGGCTACGTACTTATAGATCTAGAGCGTCTCGGTATTGGTATCAGAGATATTGTAAGTATGATTGAAAAATCCGTTATAGAAACTTTATCACATTGGGGTATAAGTGCTACGACAAATGCTAAAGCACCAGGAGTTTTTGTAGGTGATGCAACGACAAGTTTGGTTGGTATTAAAAAAATTTCTTCTCTAGGGTTAAGAATTCGTCGTGGTTGCAGTTACCATGGGTTTAATTTGAACGTCGATATGGATCTAGAGCCTTGGTCAAGAATAAATCCTTGTGGTTTGGATGTAGAGATGACACAGGTAGTTGATGTTTTGAAAAAAAATGTTGCTTTAGCAGATATTTCTTCACATATGGCCAATATTTTGGCAAAAAAATTGGGGTATAATGATTATCAGGTTAAATTTAAATTCGATTAAATTGTTAGTAATAATGTTACGACAACATTTAGTCTGCTTTATAAGGTCGACTATAATTGTACACTTTGAGCACTAAACTATGACAGATCTTAATGTAGCTCCTCCTCAGCGAACAAGACGAATAAAACAGGGTGAAAAATTACGAAGTGCAGAAAAGGTTGAGCGTATTCCTGTGAAAGTTATACCTACTGAAAATTTTCTTCGTAAGCCGGAGTGGATGAGAATTCGTGTATCCTCCTCACCGAAAGTGCAAGAAATTAAAAGTATTCTCCGTAAAAATAAGCTCTCAACTGTCTGCGAAGAAGCTGCCTGCCCAAATCTTAGCGAATGCTTCGGTAACGGTACTGCTACTTTTATGATTATGGGTGAGATCTGTACACGCCGCTGCCCGTTTTGTGACGTTGGTCATGGAAAGCCGAACAAACTTGATTTGGATGAACCTAAAAGCTTAGCTGAAGCTATTCATGAAATGAAACTACGATATGTCGTTGTTACTTCCGTAGATCGAGATGATTTAAGGGATGGAGGAGCACAGCATTTTGCAGACTGTATCCGCGAAGCAAAGATCTTAAGTCCCGATCTGAAAGTAGAAGTTTTAGTTCCTGACTTTCGTGGAAGAATGCAAGTAGCGTTAGATATTCTTTCCTCAACACCACCAGATATTTTTAATCATAATATGGAGACTGTTTCTCGACTGTATCGCGAGGCAAGACCAGGTGCTAACTATGAATGGTCACTCAAGTTACTGCATGAATACAAACTTTCTAATCCTAGGGTACCGACGAAATCTGGCTTAATGGTAGGGCTTGGTGAAACTAAAGACGAGTTAATGCGGACGCTTGACGATCTCAGAGATCACGAAGTCGAAATGATTACAATTGGCCAATATCTTCAACCATCAAAGAGTCATCTTCCAGTAGAACGGTTTGTACATCCAGATGAGTTTGCTGAGTATGCAGAATATGGATATCGTCTTGGATTTAATCATGTGGCTTCTGGGCCGTTAGTTCGATCGTCGTATCATGCAGATAAACAAGCAAGAGGCGAGGAAATAAAATAATAAAATAGCTGTAAAGTCTAAATTTACAGCTAAAAAAGGCTCAGTTAATGTTGAACAAAAAACTCTTAGATATATCTAATGCAACAGTTTATCGTGATGAAAAAAAGGTTTTTGATGGACTTTCGGTTGCTATAAGAAATGGAGAGAGCTCAGCTATAATTGGTCCAAATGGAGCTGGCAAAAGTACACTTCTTAAGCTTTTATCGAGAGAGATTTATCCAGTTTCGCAACAAGGGTCTTTTGTAAAAATATTAGGAAAAGAGCTTCCGACCTTATGGGAGCTTAGGGAAAAAATAGGGCTAGTGTCTGCTGATCTTCAGATTTCATTTGTGCCTGAAATTAGTGGTTTGGGAGTCGTTATTTCTGGCCTACATAATTCTATTGGCCTATTTAACCACCAGAATATCACCAAGACTGAACGCAATCGTGGCATTAATATATTGGAATATTTGGGAATCCAAGATTTGGCTAACTGCCTTTATAGACGTATGTCTACTGGACAGCAACGTTTTTGTCTTTTGGGTAGAGCTTTAATTCATGATCCAGATCATTTTATTTTAGATGAGCCAACAAGTGGTTTGGACATCAGATCCACCCATCATTACCTCAAAATTATTCGAGAGCTACTTTGTAATGGAAAAACTATTTTATTGGCTACTCATCATATCAATGAAATACCTCCAGAAATTCAAAGAGTGATTCTCATGAAAGAGGGAAAAATATTTGATGATGGAAAAAAGGAATTTCTTCTTACAGATGATAAGATGTCGAAATTTTTTAGTATGCCATTGAAGGTAGTACGTTCAAACGGTTTTTATCAAGTTTATCCTGCAGAAATCTAGCCAAGGTTTATTAGATATTCATGGTTTAATATTAAAAATTAGATTACTAGATAGAAATGAATTAGGAAAAAGTAAATATGAAGATTGCAAAAGATAGTGTGGTAGCCTTTCATCATAAAATGACAGATGAGAATGGAGATATTGTAGAGAGCTCAATAGGTAAAGAGCCGAGTATTTATTTGTACGGACATAAAAATATGATTGAAACTTTGGAGCATTCTATGTCTGGAAGGGGTGTTGGCGACAAGTATAGTATTACACTTCAACCTGATATGGCTTATGGTCGACTGAACCTTAAGAATAGATTAAGAGTTTCAAGAAAAAGCATTGGTCAAGAGGGTAAGCTAGAGCCAGGAATGGTGGTGCCCTTAAAGACAGTCGAGGGAACTCGACCAGTCACCATTGCAAAAGTCGGCAAATTTAACGTCGATATCGATTTCAATCACCCCTTAGCAGGAAAAATTTTAACCTTTGATATAGAGATTATGGAAGTCCGAGAAGCAACATTTGAAGAGCTTAAGCAAGGGAAGCCTCTTCCTATTACCACGCATTAGTTAAATATTCTTAGTAAAATTGTAACTGAAGCCCAAGAGTTACAGTGCTATTTCTTTTGCCTGCATACCCACTAGCGTTTGCATCCCCGCGTGCATAGTTGAGGTTTAAACTCGTTTTATTGTTAAAAATAATGTAATTAGTGCCCCATTCTGTTGTAGCGCTACTTTTAGCTCTGCTAGGATTATTTTCTGTGTGCCGAAAATAGGGTTGTACTTTTCCAGGCCCAACTTTATTTGGAAACAAGTAGCCTGCTGTAGTATAGAACGTATCTCCATCAAAGATACAAAAGCATTTATCGATTGCATCTGCTGGCCTTGATATAGTATTGAAGTCTGCATCCATTTCTTTGTAACCAGCCCCAAAGTTAAACACTCCTTGGTTAGGTAGAATTCTTTCAGAGAATACGTCAAAGGCGTACCCAAAAAAGTCACCTGATTCGGAGATGCTGCCAGTGCCATCAGACTGGGATTGAAGAGTTACAGCAGTTGTTAGAATATTGCCTTGAGTCCCATGATGAGTAGCACTAGTGTAGTAGTGGCCAGGCTGAGGCTCTATATTGAGAAAGTTATAAGCAAGTCGGGCTGCATATAATAAGTTATCAGAGTCGTTACCATAGTCATCCTCTAGGCCATCAAAGGCGCCCAATAAATATTGAAACCTCTTTTTTGTTCCCCAAAATACAGCCCCCTCACTTCGTCCTAGCTGCCCAGCCCCAACATGATATGCGGAAAATAAAGGTTGACGATATTGATTCCAGCTCAATGAAGAATAAGGACCGTTGAGTCCAGGGCGGTCAGAGGGAACTAGTGTCCTACCCACCCATAAATTAACAGAAGGATTAAACTCAAATTTTAATAGAGCATCGATAGTCATCATCGAATCGCCCTCGTATTTTTCTGTATTAATATTGAATTTTAAGTATTTATGGAGCTGACCAGATATATAAAGGCGCATACTGTTGATAGAGAACTCTGAACTATCGTCCGTGTTGCTATTGCGTGAGGCTGTTTGTAAACGAAGACCTCCTCCTACTGATAACCAAACTGAATCATTGTATTTCAGCATAAGACCTTTTAGTGGGAGTCCAGCAATAGCCGGTGATGCTGTTGATAGAGCAAGACAAATAAATAAAGATAATAAAATAGTCTTGAATAGAAGCGATGAAAATTTTTTCTGCAGCTTAAATATCAACATTATTTCATGTACTCTTGCATGTTAGTGAGCGTAAATTATACCATGCAGAATTTTATTTATATGGCAATTGCCTAACTACTTGGATTTAATAGATGCGTCTGTCCACGCATTATTTTTACTGGGGCAATAGACCCTAATTATAAAATTCACTTCTGTATTTAGTGACTCGGTTTCTTTTAGTTTTGTTTGGTTTTTTTTATTTGTTCGCCAATAAAGCGGAGTCATAGAAATTAGCTCATTTATTTTTTGGGTGCTATTAATTTGAATTTGGTAGCTTAATTTTTCCTCCTTCAAAAGAGATAGGTTTGCTGGACTTTTACTCGGTGTATGTTCCTTAGCCTCTTGGTAAAGTAATTTTTTGAGTGACCACAAATGTTTCCCCCCCGGAGAAACAGTTATTAATATGCCGGTATTCTTTAAGATCCGAGCTACCTCCATATCACTCCCTGGAGAAAAGATTCTTAATATACAATCAACTGAATTACTAAGAACTGGTAAATCAAAATTACTTGCTACTGCAAAATCACCGCCTTTTGTTTGACGACTTGCAAATTTGACAGCTTCTTTAGATATGTCTACTCCGAATATATGGTCAGTGATCTTTTCCGTTAAAAAATTCCGAAGATAGTAACCATCCCCACAACCACAATCTAGTACGACATCATCGGTCCCTATCATTTTGTCAGTTAGTGAGATAATTTTTTTTGCTAGTAAATCATAGTAACCTTCCGCTAAAAATTTTTGACGGCTAGTTACCATACATTTTGTATCACCAGGTAAAGAAGATCGTTTTTGATTGGGCAACAAGAGGTTAATATAGTTCTCTTTTGCAATATCGTAACTGTGTTTATTTAAACATAACCAATGTTGATTTTTATTATCATTTGAGTTTAAAGGCTTCATCAGCGGAAGCTTGCAAACGGGACAAGCCCAAATTGATCGATAATTTTTTATAAACATGTAAAGTTATTTTCTTAATAAGTTTTAGTTTTTGTAATTATTTTCATGCGAGAGTAGCCAAGATTTTTTTTCAGTACCGCCTGCAAAGTTTGTCATCTGACCATCTTTTCTGACAATGCGGTGACAGGGAATAATTATGGCAATAGGATTTTTATTCAGAGCGTTACCTGTGGCACGTATCGCTGCTGGGTTTCTTACCATTGCTGCTATATTTTTATATGAAGTTGTCGCACCAAAATCGATTTTTGTGATTGCCGACCATATAGCCTCTTGGAAGTTAGTACCTTTGAAGCTGAAGGGTATATCGAATACTTTTCGTTTTCCCATAAAGTATTCAGTTAGTTGTTTTTGGCACTCTTTAGTGAGGCTATTATTCAAAGAATTAGTTTTTTTGCTATCAAATATAACTTTAATTATCTCATGACTTGTGGCCTGAATTTTTATTGTACCCAGTGGTGAGATCAAAAAATCAGTATATATTTTCAAGTTATCCATGAAATTTAAATATTTTCAATATAAAAGACAGATGACTAAAGTACTAAGGATTTGTCCATATTTTTCTAACGGGCTCGCCGAAATCATCATAAATTATTTTTTCTTTTGATGTGACTTTATCTGTTTTTTTGAGGTTTGATTTTGATAGTTTTCTTGAATCAATAGCTGCAATTACTTCTGTTAGAGGTGTTCGGCTTATTTTTGGTTCATTAAAAAGTGGAGTTTTTAGGCTTGCTTGAGGGCTTTCGCGACCAGTCACACCTTTATCAACTTGTTGAATGGTTCCGCCTTTACAAGTAAATGCATCTATCTGTCTTTGAAGTTCATCTCTTAGATCTGCTTTGGTTGGTATTTTATTCACAGTTATTTACCGTAATTTAACAGCGCAAAGTATAACACTAATATTGATATTGGTCAGCCCTACCAATGTTTCCATACAGGTATGCAGGATAAAGGAAGCGTAGGAATATGACCAAGCTCAGCCCAAGCCTGCCCTGGCCGATGAAAATCAGATCCACAGGAAGCTAACAACTTCTTTTCTATACATAAATTCTCAAGATCTTTTGTGATATCTGGACTTTGATTTCCTGAGATCACCTCCATTCCTTCGCCACCAGCCTCTATAAAGTCATCTAATAAACGCTTGAGCTTATTTCTAGTTAGTTTGTACTTTTTTGGGTGTGCAAGTACCGCAATACCACCTGCCTCTTTAATCCATGAAACAATCTGAGGAAGATCTGCCCAAAAGTTTTTTACGTCTCCTGGTTTTCCTGATCCAAGATATTTCTTAAAAGCTTGGTCAATATCTTTAACAGCACCAATGTCTAACAGATATTGAGCAAAGTGAGGACGCCCAATGTTTCCATTTTTTGCGATATTGGCTGCCCCTGCTAAGGATCCTTTAAATCCTAAATTATCGAGCCTTGAAGCAATCATAGCAGCTCTTTGCGATCTTGCTGCTTGTTGGAACTTTATTCCCGTCTCTAAGGAAGTGCTATCAAGCTTAAAATTTAATCCTATGATATGAACATTGATTTTCTCCCAGCTACTAGAAAATTCTATCCCTGGAATGATTTTGATCGAAGAATTTTCCTTGATATTTATATATTGAAAAGCTGCAATGGTATCATGGTCTGTTATTGCAAGTGCGTTAACACCCATCTCTATAGCTCTATCGACCAGCTGTTTTGGCGTGAGCTGCCCATCTGAACAGTTAGTATGGCAGTGCAAGTCATATTTGATTGGATTAAACATTTTTCCTCAATGTTTTTAAGCGCCACCAACTAGAGGATGTAAATATTACAAACTCGAAGCTATTTTTTGTCAGGTATAATTAACTTATGGTTATTCATTCTACTAAAAAAGATAATTATATTATAGCCCCCATTGATTGCGAAATGCAGCAAGAGGTAATAGTTAGAACTCATTATTTCATAGAACTAGGTTCAAAATTGCTTAAGAAAAAATTTAGCTTTATTCCTGTTATTTTTGATTTGAGTGGAAAGGCGGCAGGTATGTACAAATGGAAAAATTTAAGTACGAAAACCTCAGATGACTTAGGAGTTATTCGTTACAATCCCTGGATTTTTGCGAAATATTACAAAGAAAATTTTACTACAACTATTCCGCATGAAGTGGCACATTATCTAGCAAGATGCCTGCATGCTGATCATAAATTGAGACCTCATGGCTTAGAGTGGAGATCTATTATGCATGCTTTTGGGGCCAATAATAACGTCACTGCTAGCTTTGATATGAGTGGAATACCTTGTCGAAAGTCTAAAAAATTTAGGTATTTATGTGATTGCATGACTCATTATTTGGGTACTTTGAGGCATAATAAGTGCTCTCGTCATCAGGCTGAGTATCTTTGCCGTCTTTGTCACACCAAGCTTGTATTTACCAGTGGGAGTGGTTGTGACTGAAACAAAAAAAAATTGGTATGTCTATATGATTAAGTGTAGCGATAAATCTTTATATACTGGTATAACGACAGATTTAGATCGACGTTTTCAGCAGCATTTTAGAGGCAAAGGCGGGGCTAAATATTTTCAAGGTAGAAGGCCAGAAAAAATCGTTTATACAGAGTCCGGCCATGACCGTAGTAGCGCATCGGTGCGTGAAGCAGAAATAAAATCTCTTAGTAGAGGTAAAAAAATTCTAATTATAAATGCGGTTACAAATACGATACTGCTAACAAATCCAAAAATTTTGAGCTAACTTTAAAAGATAATAATTAAACTAATTCATAAATATAGCAGTATGTAATATCATTCCTGCAGGAGAAATATAGTTGAATATGTGGGATGTGATTATAGTTGGTGCGGGCGCCGCTGGTTTAATGTGTGCTATAACTGCTGGTAGACGTGGACGTAAGGTTTTAGTTCTTGAGGTATCAAACAAGCCTGGCAAAAAAATACTCATGTCTGGCGGGGGACGCTGTAACTTCACCAATTTATATACTGAAGCAGATAAATTTCTATCAAAAAACCCTAAATTTTGTAAATCAGCTTTAAGTCGCTATACACATGCTGACTTTTTGGAGCTAGTGGATAAGCATGATGTTGAATATCACGAAAAAGTACTCGGTCAATTATTCTGTAATAATTCGTCAAAAGATATTCTTAATATGTTGCTGGCTGAAGCTAAAAAAGAAAAAGTAACAATAAAAACTAATTGCCAGATTAAAAAATATAACTACGAGGAATATTTCGAGTTAACTACGAATCAAGAGCGTTATAAAGCTACATCTCTAGTTATAGCTTCAGGTGGACTCTCTGTTCCAACATTGGGAGGGACAGATTTTGGTTATAAAATAGCAGAAAAATTTGGCCATAAAATTACGGAACTACGGCCAGCTTTAGTGCCTTTTGTTTTTACAGATGCCTTTAAAATAATGACAGAAAAACTATCCGGCCTATCGTTGCCTGTTTGCATATCTACCAGTAAGTATCAGTTCGTAGAAAGTGTATTATTTACCCACCGTGGATTGAGTGGACCAGCTGTATTACAAATATCAAGCTATTGGAAAGAAGGAGATGATATTAAAATAAATCTGTTACCTTCTATAGATTGTATGATGTTCCTAACCGAACAGAAATACCATCAACCCAAAGCTCTTTTAAGAACAATTTTTTCTCAATTGTTACCAAGAAAATTAGTATTAGAGTTAGAAGAGATTTGGTGGCCTGATAAAAAAGAAACATCGCTCGCAGAACTTCCAGAATTATTTTTTAAAAATCTTTCTGATAAAATACATAATTGGAAATTAAAGCCCTCAGCAACAGAAGGCTACCGAACCGCTGAGGTAACACTTGGGGGTATTGATACTGATTATGTCTCATCTAAAACAATGGAGAGCAAGAGGCAGAAAGATTTATATTTTATTGGTGAGGTTTTAGATGTAACTGGTCACCTTGGAGGATTTAATTTTCAGTGGGCTTGGGCATCTGGGTATGTTGCTGGAGAAGTAGTTTAACTTTAAATACGCTTACTGATCTTAAGGCTATTAATAAATAATGTCCTTACTATCACCATGGATTTTCAAATGGATCGAAAAAAATTGAACACTGAAACCGCTAAAATTTCTTGGAAAGAATTAGAAATTTTTTTTGCAAATGGAACTGCAGTGCATGTATCTCCGAGTTTAGATTTAATTGATGTGGCTTTAGAAATTTTTCTGGATAACAAAATTCAAGTTGAACAATGGATGTCGGATAATTTAGTTTGTAAGGTTAGTGTTCAGCAAGCCCAATTATGGCTAAATAGCGACGCTATACTATGGTCAGTTGTCGTGAAGCCATGGGTTTTAGTGCAGCCACTAAAAGATTAAAGTTTGTAATGATAAAAAATATAAATCAATTTATTAGAATTTTAATCTTGATAAATATTGCTTCATATAGGATCCTTCGCATAACTTTCAAAAGCCCTAGGCTTGGCGTCTTGGGAAAAAAAGAAATTTAAAATTAAGGGAGATAGTCTCATGGCGGGTTTCGACAAGGTGGTTAACACCTATGAAGAGGCGATGGCAGGCCTTACAAATGGTATGACTGTCATTGCAGGTGGCTTTGGTATTTGCGGTATACCTGAAAATTTGATTAAAGAGATCAAAAAGATGGGGTCTAAAGAATTAACAATCATCTCCAACAACTGCGGTTGTGATGGCCTAGGGCTTGGGATACTTTTAGAGGACCGCCAAATAAAAAAAATGGTATCTTCTTATGTTGGAGAAAATAAAATGTTTGAAGAACAGCTCCTGTCCGGAGTGCTCGAAGTTGAATTGACTCCTCAGGGGACACTAGCAGAAAAAATGCGTGCAGGAGGTGCAGGCATACCTGCTTTTTATACTGCTACTGGCTGTGGTACCGATATAGCTAAAGGAAAAGATGTTCGTGAATTTGATGGGCGTAAGTATATTCTTGAGGAGTCAATTAAAGGTGACTTTGCTCTGGTTAAAGCTTGGAAGGCAGATCGTTTTGGTAATGCTATATATCGCCATACAGCTATGAACTTTAATCCTATGGCCGCTACAGCTGGCAAAATTACAGTTATGGAAGTAGAAGAAATTGTTGAACCTGGTGAATTAGACCCAATGCATGTCCACACCCCAGGTATTTATGTTGATCGTCTTATACAGGGTACGTTTGAAAAACGTATTGAATTGCGTACTGTGCGCGAAAACTAATCGGAGAGATAATAATGTCACTTTCTCGAGATCAAATGGCTATTCGAGTGGCGCGTGAGCTACAGGACGGCTATTACGTGAATTTAGGTATCGGTATACCCACGCTAGTTGCGAACCATGTCCCTAAGGGAATGGAAGTTATGTTGCAATCTGAGAATGGATTGCTCGGGATGGGGCCATTCCCAACAGAAAATGAAGTAGATGCAGACTTGATAAATGCTGGAAAACAGACTGTTACTACAGCAACTGGCGCGTCAATCTTCTCTTCATCTGAATCATTTGCCATGATTCGCGGCGGTCATGTAGATCTTACTGTTCTTGGTGCTTTTGAGGTAGATGCTCTAGGAAATATAGCTTCATGGATGATACCTGGGAAGCTTATAAAGGGTATGGGTGGTGCTATGGATCTTGTAGCTGGTGCAGATAACATAATTGTTATGATGACCCACGCAGATAAGCATGGTAATTCTAAGCTATTATCAGACTGCTCGCTCCCTTTGACAGGAGCTGGCTGCATCAAACAAGTGTTGACTGACCTAGCATACTTAGAAATATATGATGGAAAATTTAACTTGATAGAACGCGCACCTGGTGTTTCTGTTGAAGAGATTATTGAGAAAACTGCTGGCGCTCTTGTTGTACCAGATAATGTGCCAGAGATGAAATTTTAAATTTTCATAAATTGAGAGATTAAGCCTCCTACTGAAGGAGGCTTTTTTAAAATAAGAAAAAAATTAATACTGAGCTCCACCAGAACCATTTATGTGGCCATGAGAGACCTCTTCCTCTGTAGCTTTTCTAACATCTGTAATTCTTACATCAAATGTTAATTTTTTCCCAGCCAGCTGGTGATTTCCATCAACGGTAACGTTTTTTTCTGTTAGCTCGATTACTGCTACCGACAATTTTCCTTTTGGCGTAGTAGCTTCAAAGCGCATACCAACTTTTATATCTTCTACCTTAAAAGACTCACGTGGAATTTTTTGCACCATCTGCTCTTGTCGCTCTCCATATGCATCTTTAGCTTCTACAGTTACCACCATAACATCACCAGATTTCTTACCTTCCATTGCTTTTTCAAGCCCAGGAATAATATTGTTATGCCCTTGAAGATAAGGCATTGGACTATCTTCAGGAGAAGCATCAATCACACTCCCATTTTCATCAGATAATGAGTAATGAAAATATACGGCAGAATTTTTAGAAATTATCATAGAGCGTCCTCAAGTCAGTTGGCGGTTATTATCACAAAAATGTTGCACTTAAATGGGCTCCAAAATGAAGCAATTACATACATATGATTATCTAGTAAGCACTGCTTTTTTCCAAGCAAACGAAGTTATAATAATTCTGAGCATTAGAAAATATAAAAATTTTTTTCTGACCAAATGCATTAAAGTTGGTCATATTTAGCAAATTATACAATAAAAGTTTAGAACCTATTAGTTGTAGTACCGTTTGTAAGTTATTGTTTGTTATGGCTTGCAGATAAAAAAGTAAAAGCAAAAATATTTTCTTAAAATGTTTTTTCTATAATACAACCTATAGTGTTTTTTTATGGAAACAAACACTATATCTTGTATACTTGAGTTGTATTTAGGTTATCTTTTATAGTATAAATAAAACATAAATATATTAACACTTCGGCTTAAGGGCGCCTTATTCTGATTTGATGACGAAATAGAATAACAAAAAAATTTCATGTAAACGTTAAGGTAAAGGGAAATCCTAATATTATGTCAATTGAAGCGATACAGACAGGTAACGACTCACAAATTATAGATATCAAGCTGCAAGACGCATCAGCAGATATCTGGGATAAAAAATATAGATTAAAAAATAAACAAGGCGAACCGGTTGACGAAAACATAGATGCAACATATCGGCGTGTTGCACGAGCCCTTTCCGATGTTGAGGAGAAAGGTAAAAGAGAGGCATGGTATGAGCGTTTTTTATGGGCGCTAAGAAACGGTGCAATACCAGCAGGTCGAATAATTTCTAATGCTGGTGCTTTAGAGCATAAACCAGCAACCTCTACAATTAACTGTACTGTATCTGGAATAGTCGAAGACTCCATGCTTGATATTCTAAACAAGAACCTTGAGGCCGGACTCACTCTAAAAGCTGGTTGTGGAATTGGTTACGAATTTTCTACATTAAGACCAAAAGGAGCGTATGTTTCGGGTGCTGGCGCCTACACTTCTGGGCCTCTATCCTTCATGGATATTTTTGATAAGATGTGTTTTACCGTTTCTTCAGCGGGTGGCCGACGTGGCGCGCAAATGGCAACGTTTGACGTAAGTCATCCGGATGTAGTCGATTTCATTAAAGCGAAACGTGAGGATGGAAGGTTAAGGCAATTTAATATGTCTCTTTTGATAACAGAAGGTTTTATGGAGGCAGTAAAAAATGATGAAGATTGGCCCCTGAGTTTTCCTGTGCTAAAAAAAGAAGTAGATCAGGGTGAGGTAGATCTTAAAGATGATGCTTTGCTTTGGAGAGACTTCCCAACCCTTAAAGGATATGCCGCGAATAAAGAGGGTCTAGTTGCTTGTCGAGTGTATAAAACTGTCAAAGCTAAACATTTATGGAATGTCATTATGACATCTACATATGATTATGCAGAGCCAGGATTTATCTTAATTGATAAGGTCAACCAAGATAATAATAATTGGTTTTGTGAGGATATCCGGGCTACTAACCCTTGCGGCGAACAACCACTTCCGCCATATGGCAGTTGTTTGTTAGGCTCAATAAATTTAACAAAATTTGTTAAAGATCCTTTCACAAAGAAGGCAAAATTTGATTGGAATGGTTACCGTGAAGTAGTTTCTGTATTCACACGGATGCTGGATAATGTTGTAGAGATTAATGGTTTACCTCTTGAGGGTCAAAGAGAAGCCATTATAAATAAAAGACGTCATGGTATGGGTTTTTTAGGTTTAGGTTCTACTATGACAATGCTGACCATGCCTTATGGTTCAGACGATTCACTTGTCTTCACAGAAGAAGTATCTCGTGAGTTAGCTGTGGCTGGTTGGAGAACAGGCTTAAGTTTAGCTAAAGAAAAAGGTCCTGCTCCAATAATGGAGGAGAATTTTGAAGTGACAGAGGCGATGTTGCGGAAATGTCCAAAAATGACTAAAGACGGAATCGTCATAGGGGATAAGGTAAAGGGTAAGTTGCTTCATGCCCGCTATAGTCAGTACATGGAAAAGATTGCAAAAGTTGACCCAAAATTGGTTGCAGAGCTTGAAGAAATTGGCTGTAGATTCACTCACCACTCATCTATTGCTCCGACGGGTACAATATCACTATCCCTTGCTAATAATGCTAGTAATGGTATTGAACCAAGTTTTGCTCACCACTATTCTCGTAATGTAATAAGAGAAGGAAAAAAATCAAAAGAAAAAGTAGATGTTTTCTCTTACGAGCTTTTGGCCTACCGTGAATTAGTTAACCAAAAAGCCATGCCATTTGCGGAAAACGATTCAGAGATGCTACCTGAATATTTTGCTTCAAGTGCTGATATTCAGCCAAAGAGTCATGTAGATGTTCAGGCAGCATCTCAAAAATGGATTGATTCTTCGATATCTAAAACTATCAATGTTCCTACAGATTGTGATTTCGAAGATTTTAAAGATATATATCTTTATGCTTATGAAAAAGGGTTAAAAGGTTGTACAACATTCAGGTTTAATCCAGAGGCATTTCAGGGCGTATTGGTCACAGAAAAAGATCTAGAAAATACTAGTTATCAATTTAGCCTTGAAGATGGAACAACTGTAGAGGTAAAGGGGAACGATGAAATTGAGTATGATGGTGAGACTCATACTGCTGCAAATTTGTTTGATGCCTTAAAAGAAGGCTATTACGGTAAATTTTAATTGAGTAATTAATATGATGATAAAGTTAGACCAAAAAATTGTAGGCTATAAAGTATTAACACCATCAAATGATGAAAAATTGCCAGAAGATCCAGCTGCTGAGGCGGATCTAGAGCGTGCAATTGAATTAATGACAGAGCACGTCAGTCGTCCTGAAGAGCTTCATGGGTCAACCTACAAGGTAAAAACCCCACAGTCTGAGCATGCGTTATATATAACTATTAATGATATTATTTTGAATCCTGGTACGGATAATGAGCAGAGACGTCCATTTGAGATTTTTATTAATTCAAAAAATATGGAGCAGTTTCAGTGGGTAGTAGCATTAACCAGAGTAATTTCAGCCGTTTTTCGAAAGGGTGGAGATTGCACTTTCTTAGCTGAAGAATTAAAAGCAGTGTTTGATCCTCAAGGAGGTTACTTTAAACGTGGAGGCAAGTTTATGCCTTCTTTGGTTGCTGAAATTGGTGTAGCTATCGAGGATCATTTGACTAAAATAGGTATGATTAAAGTTAGTGAAATTACTGATGATCAAAAAGAGGCCCTTGTTGAGAAGAGAGTAGAATATGATGCAAGATCATCTTCTGTTAGTGAAAATTGTGACACAGATAACACATTCCCTGCTAGTGCGAGCCTCTGTCGGAAATGTATGACCAAAGCTACTATTTTGATGGATGGATGTATGACTTGTTTGAATTGTGGCGAATCAAAGTGTGGTTAGTATGGTAACTTTATAATGAAATGTCCCACATAGGGCCTTTTAAAACAAGGCTTTGCTAGCAACACCAGCTGATTAGAATCTTATGTGCCTTTATTTTATGCGTTAAGCTGGCCCCAGTATTTGAGTACCTTTCGATAGATTCTAATGTTTTTTAAATTGTTTTTTCTAGAAAATTATATTTATGACCAAAAACAAAAATACTGAACTGAAGGCTACACCTCTTAGGGAATTGCATCTGCAGTTAGATGCCCGAATGGTAGCTTTTGCAGGTTATGAGATGCCAATACATTATCCTGATGGCATTAAAAAAGAACATCTCCATACAAGAGAAAATGCTGGATTATTTGACGTTTCTCATATGGGGCAAATCACAGTTACTGGAGAAGGTGCCGCTGAAGCATTAGAGATGTTGGTTCCCGTTGAACTTGTAGATCTTGGAGTCAATAAGCAGACTTATGCCTTGTTGACTAACGAACAAGGAGGGATTCTCGATGATTTGATGATTGTTCGTTGGTCAAAAAATTGTTTTTTTCTTGTAGTGAATGCTGATCGAAAAGAGCAAGATTTTGCATATTTAAGAAGTAAACTTGAAGATTTTCATGTGGACTATCTACATAATCGAGCCTTGCTCGCACTACAAGGCCCTGCAGCTATCAAGGTAGTTCAGGAATTAGCCTCAGACCTAAAAGAGTTAGTATTTATGTCTGGTGCTTGCGTTAATTTAGCTGGAATCGATTGTTATATCACGCGCTCAGGCTACACTGGTGAGGATGGGTTTGAGATTTCTGTTTTAGCTAATTTCGCTGAAATTTTAGCTAAAAAGTTATTATCCTTTAAGCAGGTAAAGGCAGTTGGCTTAGGAGCTAGAGATTCATTAAGACTAGAAGCTGGACTTTGTCTTTATGGTCATGATATAGATACTAAAACAACACCAGCTCAGGCTTCTTTAGTTTGGAGCATTAGCAAATCACGTCGAGAGAATGGTAAAAAATACGGCGGCTTTCCTGGAGCTAAGATTATTTTAGGGGAGTTAGCTCATGGTCCTACAAGAAAGCGAGTTGGGCTAAAAATAATAGGAAGAGCACCAGTTCGAGAGGGTGCTGAGTTAGTTGATAAAACAGGAAAAATCATTGGTATTGTTACCAGTGGTGGATTTGGACCAAGCTTAAATGCTCCAATTGCAATGGGTTATGTGGAGTCTGAGTACTCTGAAATAGGAGCTGAAATTGGGGCAGTTGTCCGCGACAAAATACACCCAGTCTCCGTTCAAAAAATGCCATTTTCCCCAAATCGTTATTTTCGAGGACTATAAACTAGTCAAATTATTTTATTTCTCTCCGTTAGAGACTAAAAGTTAATAGAAATTTTAATTATAAAAATAGAGATACTAATTCATGAAATCGTTAGTAGAGCTTTCTAATAGCAATGAGTTTGTTCGTCGTCACATAGGCCCGTCTAATGCAGACAAACTGGCAATGCTTAAAAGTATTGGCTACGATTCTTTAGACTTATTTATTGATGCAGTAGTACCAGAAAAAATTCACTACCAACAGCCCCTTGATTTGGCCGATGCAATAACAGAAAGAGAGGCGCTGAATAAATTAGCAGCTATTGCCAGAAAAAATAAAGTGTTAAAAAACTTTATCGGTCAAGGTTATTATAACACTTTAACTCCGAACGTAATATTACGGAACGTACTTGAAAATCCAGCATGGTATACCGCGTATACCCCCTATCAACCAGAAATTTCACAAGGACGGCTTGAGGCGCTACTAAATTTTCAAACGATGATCGTCGAACTAACAGGAATGGATTTAGCCAGCGCATCGTTGCTAGATGAAGGAACTGCTGCAGCAGAGGCAATGACACTTTGTCGGAGAATGTCTAAATCAAAAGAAGCAATATTTTTTGTTGATGAGCATTGTTTTCCGCAAACAATTGATGTAATAAAAACTCGTGCAGAGCCGATCGGTATAGAGATAGTTATTGGTAAAGTATCAGATATAGAAAATTATAATTTCTTTGGGGCATTGCTTCAGTATCCGGGAGAAGATGGCTCTATCAGAGATTTTAGTGAGGCCATAACCGTTATCCATAAAAAGCAAGGATTGGTAGTAATGGCTGCAGATATACTGAGTTTATTATTACTTAAAAGTCCAGGAGAAATTGGAGCTGATGTAGCTATAGGCTGCACACAAAGATTTGGCATTCCTTTAGGTTTTGGAGGCCCTCATGCAGCTTATATGGCAACAAAAAATTTATTCAAGCGCTCACTTCCGGGCCGTCTTGTTGGCGTCTCAATCGACGCTAGTGGCAAACCAGCTTATCGGTTGGCACTTCAAACACGTGAGCAACATATTCGAAGAGAAAAGGCTACTAGTAACATATGCACTGCGCAGGCATTATTAGCAGTAATGGCAAGTATGTATGCCGTATATCACGGCCCCGATGGACTTAAGTGTATTGCTGAAAGAGTTAGTCGCCTTACATCTATATTAGCATCTGGCCTTAAAAAAATCGGGTGCACAATAGTAAATGATAGTTTCTTTGATACTCTTACCATGCAAACTGGTAAAGATACTGAGGAGATTCATAGCTTAGCTGTTAGGCAAGGCTTTAACTTACGTGTGATAGATAACTCCCATTTAGGTATATCTCTAGACGAGACTACATGCCCTAATGATGTAGAGAAGCTTTGGCGTTTATTTGATAAGAATACTAATTTATTAGTTGCTGAGCTTGACTTAATATCGCCAAGCGGGATCCCAGAAAAGCTATCAAGAAAAGACTCACCGTTAACTCATCCAGTATTTAATATCTATCATTCGGAGACAGAAATGCTGCGTTATCTGAGAAAACTTTCAGATAAAGATATTGCACTAGATAGATCTATGATACCCCTGGGTTCATGCACTATGAAGTTGAATTCTTCTTCTGAAATGTTGCCTATAAGCTGGCCAGAATTTGCAAATATTCATCCTTTTGCTCCGTGTGATCAGGCGTCAGGGTACATAGAAATGATAGAAGAAGTTGAGTCTATGTTATGTGTTGTTACAGGTTATGATGCAGTGTCTTTACAGCCTAATGCAGGATCTCAAGGAGAGTATGCTGGACTACTAGCTATTCGTGCCTACCATGCTAGTCGAGGAGAATCACACCGTAATATATGCTTAATACCTAGTTCTGCTCATGGCACAAATCCTGCATCTGCTCAAATGTGTGGTATGACTGTGGTGGTAACTAGTTGTGATGATATGGGTAATGTTGACCTAAAAGAACTTCGACAAAAAGCGGTGCAATATGCAGATAATTTAGCAGCCATAATGGTGACTTATCCTTCTACTCATGGGGTATTTGAGGAGGGTATTATTGAGGTATGTGAGATAGTTCATCAACATGGCGGTCAAGTATATATTGATGGCGCTAACTTAAATGCTATGGTGGGAGTTTGTAGGCCAGGAAAATTTGGTGGTGATGTATCTCATTTAAATCTTCATAAGACATTTTGCATTCCTCATGGGGGTGGTGGGCCAGGAGTTGGACCAGTTGCGGTCAGCGAACACTTGGCGCCATATCTTCCAGGACACAAAAAGCTTCCTCAGAAGTCTATAATTAATACAGTTTCATCTGCACCATGGGGCAGCGCGAGTATCTTGCCGATCACTTGGATGTATATGAAAATGATGGGATCAGCAGGATTAAAGCATGCAACAGAGATAGCTATCCTTAATGCAAATTATATTGCAGATCGACTTAAGAATGCTTATACAATTCTTTATACAGGTAAAAATGGTAGAGTTGCTCATGAATGCATTATAGATCTGAGAAATATTAAAGATGAGGTAGGTGTTTCAGTAGATGACATAGCCAAGAGGCTTATAGATTACGGTTTCCATGCACCCACTATGTCATTCCCTGTCCCGGGCACTTTGATGATTGAACCCACTGAAAGTGAATCAAAAGAAGAACTAGATAGATTTTGTGATGCTATGTTAGAAATTCACAGAGAAATAATGTCCATCCAGCAAGGCGACTATCCTACTGATGATAACCCCTTAGTTCACGCACCTCATACAGCTGATATTGTGATTTCTGATAATTGGAATAGGCCTTACACTAGAGAAAAAGCTGCTTATCCACTTGCTTCGCTTAAAAACTCAAAATATTGGCCACCTGTAGGAAGAATAGATAACGTCCATGGTGATAAAAACTTAATTTGTGCTTGTTTGCCGATCTCTGAATATTAATGATTGTATCTGAGACGCCTACTTTAAATCACTTAAGAACTCTAGAACAATTTGATTGAACTCTTTTGGTTTTTCTGTATGCAACCAATGGCCTGCTTCCTTTATAGTTTTATATTGAGCTTTCGGAAACAATCCTAATATATTACCGAGGTGCTTATTTTTAACGTAAGGAGATTTTTCTCCTTTAATAAAAAGAGAAGGACCCATATAGGGTTTTCCGACAGGAGCTAAGTTTAATTTGCTCTGATAATTAGAATTAATGCTTTCCATAAAAAGCTGCAATCCATAAGACCGATCTTTTTTTTGAAACAGATTTTTCAAAAGAAAACCTCTCGTGGTCCCATCGCTGACGTAAAATGATAGAATCTCGTCAGCTTTTTTTCTAGATAAGAGGTTAGTTTTAACTAAGGCGTTTAAGCCCTCAATAGTTTTACTGTGTTCACTTGACTCATAATCAATAGGCGCAATATCCACAATAATAACCCTACTTACTCGATGAGCATGATTTAGAGCTACCTGCATAGCAACTTTACCGCCCATAGAGTGTCCGATTAGCGTGGCTTGAATGATATTTAAATCATCCATCAGTTCGATGATATCGTCTGCCATGCATGGATAATTCATTTCCTGACACTGGGGGGATTTTCCATGGTTCCGAAGATCCGGTGAAATTATCATATTGCTTGAAGAAAGAGTTCGACCTAGTAGCCCTAAATTACTTCCTGAACCAAATAATCCATGAAGTAATATCACTGCTTCGCCACAACCTTGAATAGTATATTGTAATTTCACAGTCTTCAGTCTTATTGGTGATGAACTTCTGAAAATATATATTTTACAGAATTTTTTTAAGGCAATAAAATCATAGTATGATCGAAACTTTCTAATTAAGGTTCCAGCCCACCGAGACAAATATATTTTAGCTCTAGATAATCATTTAGGCCATACTTTGATCCTTCTCGACCATGTCCTGATTGTTTTGTTCCACCAAAGGGAGCCATTTCACTTGAAATTGAACTTTCATTAATTCCAATAATTCCACAATCTAGCTGCTTGGCCACCCTTGAAATTTTTGCGTTATCACGAGTATAGAGATACGCTGCTAAACCATGTACAGTATTATTTGCTAGCGATATAGCTTCAGCTTCTGTGTCAAACTTAAACAAAGGTGCTACAGGGCCAAAAATTTCTTCTGAAAAAACTCTCATATACTCATCAGCATTATCAAGAACTGTAGGCTCTATAAAATTTCTTCCTAGTTTTGAGCGTTGCCCGCCAACTAAAAGTTTTGAACCTTTTTCAAGAGCGTCTCCAATAAGCTCGCAGATATTATCAGCTGCTTCTTCATTTATTAGAGGGCCAACAGACGTCCCTTTTTTATTACCGAAGCCTAAAGTAAGGTTTTTTACAGCCTGGGTAAATTTTTTTGAAAACTCATCATAAACATCTGATTGGATTAGGAATCTATTTGCACAAATGCATGTTTGTCCAGCGTTTCTAAATTTTGATTTTATAGCACCCTCAACGGAGGCGTCTATATTTGCATCATTAAATACAATAAACGGAGCGTTTCCTCCTAGTTCCATAGATGTTCGTTTGACGGTACTTGCGCAAGACTCCATTAATTTTTTTCCTATAGCAGTAGACCCAGTAAAAGAGATTTTTTTTACTTGTGGATTGCTTGTTAATTCAGTACCAATTTCTTCCGGGTTACCAGTTAGTATGTTTATTAGTCCTTTAGGCATATCAGCTCTTTCAGCTATAGCAACCAAAGCCATTGCAGAAAGCGGTGTTTTATCATCAGGCTTACATACAACACTACAACCAGCAGCTAGAGCTGGAGCGATTTTTCTAGCTAGCATAGCAAAGGGAAAATTCCAGGGTGTGATACATGCCACAACGCCTACTGGATTTTTAGTGACAAATAATTTTTTATCACCCGTTGATTCAGGTATCAGATCTCCATAGATTCGCTTCGCCTCTTCAGCAAACCATTCAATATATTTTGCTCCATAAGCAACTTCTGCTCGAGACTCCTCTAATGGTTTACCTTGCTCTGCTGTAATAATTTGGGAAATATCTTCCTTATTTTCAATAACTAAATTGTACCAATTGCGTATTAATTTTGATCTGTCGTAAGGACTCACTTTAGCCCATAGCTCCTGAGCTAGTTTTGCAGATTCGATCATCCTCTTGGTTTCTCTAGCTCCACATTTAGCAACTTCAGTTATTAAATCACCACTAGCGGGATTTGTAATATTAAGAGTTTCTCCGCTATCAGAATTAATCCATTTTCCACCAACAAAAGATTTAGTTTTGAGGAGAGAGGGATCTTTTAAAACCAAAATATTGTTCATATACAACCTAGTTAAAATATAATTAAGTTTTTTTATTGAGTTATTGTTAGGGTTTTCGTCCTTCTAGCATTAAATAATAATTAGTATTCTATTTTTTTGGTTGGTCTTTGCAATAATTTCTTGGAGTTAATCCTGTCCAGTGTTTAAAAGCTCTAGTAAAAGATCTAGGTTCAGCGAACCCAACAATCTCGGAAACCTCTTCAACCGACAGTTTTTCTATAACCAGCTTTTTAATAGCAAGTTCTCGTCTCATATCATCCTTTATTTTCTGATAACTTGTCCCTTCATTCTTAAGATTTCGGTACAGCATCAGAGTATTCATGTTTAGTTTTTCTGCTAATATATCTGCTTTAGGAAAATATAATCTTACAAAGTTTTCTCCAGTAATTTCCCTTTCTATTTTTGACTCTAAACTAACTTTGTCTCCAGGAATTGTCATAATTTTAGCAGGATGATTTGCTAAAAATTCTTCTACTTCTTTTTTTGAACGTATCAGAGGTTTATCAAGGTATCTAGCATCAAAAAATATACTATTGTACGACTGTTCAAATAACAGATTTCCTGGAAACATAATTTTAAGTTCATCGACATTATTTACTCCAGTTTGCATCAAGCTAACCCCTTTTAAGCGGATTGTTTCAGCTATATACCAGCTTGGAAAGCGATGCCAAATAACTAAAAGATATTGAGCTAAAAAATAATCTGGATCTAGTTCTGGATGTGTAAAATTGAATTGCAATTGGACAATATTATTTTCGTCTTTGTAAAGGCCAATTTTTATAGATTCTGTGATCAAACCGTAAAAGCTGATCATCTTCTCTAAAAGATCACCTAATGTTGCACAATGTGTCGAAAGTTCGCAAAACAGCTTAAAAATTCCATACTTGCAAGGTTGGTTCGTGAAACCCATAAATTCGTCATTTAATTCTTTCTGAACTGAGCGAAAAAGTCGTGCTACTTGATCAGTATGTATTCTACGCGCAGTTTGTCTTATAGCAGATGGGTTAATCCCAGCCCTGGCAAGTAATACAGAACAATCAAGTTTTTTTTGACGTATACCATGAAGACATGAAATGACGTGATGATGAGCAATTGTAGCGATAATCTATTCCTCTAAAATATATAAATTGGTGAGTTTAATTTAAATTATATAGATATATTGGCATATTTTTTAAATTAAGTGAAACAATTAGTGAGTTAATAGGATAAAATTGGACCTTGTGTATATTTTTGAGGTAATCCATAGTAAAAATGCTATAACTATTACTCCCGCTGACTGATAATAAGCTTAGAAGTCTCAGCTTTAATACAAGTGAGGATATACTCAATGACAAATAAATTTAGACCCAATTTTTTAGATTGGGTGGATCTAGCGAAAAAGGAAACAAAAAGTGAAGATCTAGATCATTTGCTGTGGAAAACCGCAGAGGGCATTGATATTAAACCTTTATATACGCCTGAGGATTTAGCTAACTTAAAAAACCAAGAGAGCCTCCCTGGATTCATGCCCTATAAGCGAGGCCCAAAAGCTACAATGTATGCAGGGCGACCATGGACGATACGTCAGTATGCAGGCTTTTCAACTGCAGAAGAATCTAATGCTTTTTACCGAAAAAATCTAGAGGCTGGGCAACAAGGCCTATCCGTGGCCTTTGATCTTCCTACTCATCGTGGTTATGACTCTGATCATGAGAGAGTTCAGGGAGATGTTGGAAAGGCTGGCGTTGCGATTGATTCTGTTGAAGATATGAAGATTCTTTTTAAAGGAATTCCTTTAGACAAAGTCTCAGTTTCAATGACTATGAATGGTGCAGTGCTACCTGTTATGGCAAGTTTTATAGTTGCAGCGGAGGAGCAACAAGTTAAACCAGAGGCACTCATGGGAACTCTTCAAAATGATATCTTGAAAGAGTTTATGGTTAGAAATACATATATTTATCCTCCTGCTCCCTCGATGAGAATTATCTCTGACATTATCGGTTATACCTCAGAATTTATGCCTAAGTTTAATTCTATCTCAATTTCCGGGTATCACATGCAGGAAGCAGGAGCTACAAATGTTCAAGAATTAGCGTTCACTATTGCAGATGGTGTTGAATATGTGAGAACAGCAATAAATAGTGGCTTAGATGTTGATAGTTTTGCTCCAAGATTGTCATTTTTTTTTGCAATTGGTATGAATTTTTTTATGGAGATTGCAAAGCTTCGCGCAGCTAGAATTCTATGGTCAACATTAATGAAAGAAAAATTTGATCCTAAAAATGAGAAGTCATTAATGTTAAGAACCCATTGCCAAACTTCTGGAGTAAGCTTAACCAGTAAAGATCCTTATAATAATATAATGAGGACAACCATCGAGGCAATGTCCGCAATTTTTGGAGGCACTCAATCATTGCATACTAACGCATTTGACGAAGCCCTAGGATTGCCAACAGAGTTTGCAGCACGTATTGCAAGAAATACTCAACTAGTTATTCAGGAAGAAACAGGTATTACCAACGTAGTCGACCCCCTTGCAGGATCCTATTATATTGAGACACTAACTGATCAGCTAGTAACAGCAGCTCGAGTATTAATTGATGAGGTGGAAGATATGGGCGGGATGACTAAGGCAGTTGAAACGGGTATGCCTAAGCTCAGTATAGAAAAAGCAGCAGCGTTAAAACAGGCAAGAATTGATCGGGGTGATGAGGTTATAGTTGGAGTTAATAAATTTGAGTTAACAGAAGAGCCTGATATAGAAGTTCTCGACATCGACAATGAAAAGGTACGTGACTCTCAGATCAAAAATTTGAAAAAAATTCACAAAGAACGTGATAATCATTTGTGTCAAAATGCTCTAGATGCACTTTCTGATTCAGCAAAGTCAGGGAATGGAAATTTACTAGCACTAGCTGTAGATGCAGCTCGCTTGAGAGCAACAGTTGGGGAGATTTCTTTTGCGCTAGAAAAAGAATGGGGAAGACATCAGGCTGTGACGAAAACTATAAGTGGTGTATATGGCTCTGCCTATGAAGGAGATAAAGAGTTTGCTGACATACAGGCAAGGGTAGAAGAATTCGCTTCAGATACTGGGAGACGACCACGTATGCTCGTCGCTAAAATGGGACAAGATGGACATGATAGGGGGGCCAAAGTTATTGCTACAGCATTTGCTGATATTGGTTTCGATGTCGACATCAGCCCCATGTTTCAGACTCCGAAAGAGGCTGCCCGTATGGCGATCGAAAATGATGTACACATTATAGGTGTTTCCTCTCAAGCCGCTGGACATAAAACATTGGTGCCTCAACTCATTAACGCGCTGGCTAACGATGGAGCAACAGATATTAAGGTAATTTGCGGTGGCGTGATTCCTCCTAAAGATTATCAGGAGCTATATGATGCGGGAGTCATTGCTATATATGGGCCAGGTACAAATATACCTCAAGCCGCCAAAGAAATTCTAGATCTTCTTCGCAAAGACTCTAGTAGTGAAACATAGGAGATTATGATGAATGAGGTTATTGAGCACCTTGCAAAAAAGCGAAAGGAGGCAAACCTAGGTGGTGGTCAGAGACGTATAGACGCTCAGCACAAGAAAGGAAAACTGACTGCTAGAGAGCGAATTGAGCTTTTAGTAGATCAAAATACCTTCGAAGAATGGGATACATTTGTAGAGCACCGTTGCACAGATTTTGGTATTGATCAGGAGCATATTCCTGGTGATGGAGTAGTAACAGGATACGGAACTATTAATGGAAGATTAGTTTTTGTATACAGTCAAGACTTCACAGTTTTTGGGGGTTCATTATCTGAAACGCATGCTGAAAAAATTTGCAAAATTTCAAAACAGGCAATGAAGGTTGGGGCGCCGGTTATTGGTTTGAACGACTCTGGTGGAGCTCGTATTCAAGAGGGCGTAGCTTCTTTGGGTGGTTATGCTGATGTGTTTCAACAGAATGTCCTTGCTTCAGGGGTTATCCCGCAAATTTCTATGATTATGGGGCCTTGCGCAGGTGGCGCTGTTTATTCTCCTGCTATTACAGATTTTATTTTTATGGTGAAAAATAGCTCTTATATGTTCGTCACAGGTCCAGATGTAGTTAAAACTGTTACCCATGAAGAAATAACAGCTGAAGAACTTGGTGGCGCTATAACCCACTCTAGTAAATCCGGTGTTGCAGATTTAGCGTTTGAATCTGATATAGATGCTCTACTTAACTTAAGGAATTTTATTTCTTTTTTGCCTGCAAACAATCGAGAAAAACCACCTGTTTGGCCAACAGAAGATCCTTGTGACCGAACTGAAAGTTCACTTGATTCTTTGATTCCAAACGACCCTAATAAACCATACGATATGAAAGAGCTCATAACCAAAATTGCTGACGAAAGAAATTTTTTTGAAATACAACCTGATTATGCAGCTAACTTGATTATTGGATTTATTCGTATCGATGGATCAACGGTTGGGGTAGTAGCTAATCAGCCTCTAGTGTTAGCAGGTTGTTTGGATATTAATGCATCTAAAAAAGGTGCACGTTTTATCCGTTTCTGTGATGCATTTAATATTCCTGTCCTAACATTTGTTGATGTTCCTGGATTTATGCCGGGTACTAGCCAGGAATATGGAGGTATTATTAAACATGGCGCCAAGCTTCTGTATGCGTACGCTGAATGTACTGTTCCGAAGGTGACCGTAATCACACGAAAAGCTTATGGCGGTGCTTATGACGTGATGTCATCCAAGCACTTAAGAGGAGACGTTAACTTTGCATGGCCAACAGCAGAAATTGCAGTAATGGGGCCAAAAGGTGCAGTGGAGATTATTTTTAGAAAGGATATTGGAGATCCAGAAAAAATTAAGAAAAGAGAAATAGAATATCGAGAGAAATTTGCAAATCCCTATATAGCCAGCAAGCGCGGATATATTGATGACGTTATCACACCGAGCGAAACTAGAAAAAGAGTCTCTCGTTCACTAGCTATGCTCAGCAATAAAGATATAGAAAATCCATGGCGGAAACATGGCAATATTCCTTTATAGCTAATTGTGATATTTTTTAGTTTTCGTTCACCAAAACCAAATTTTTTATTAGAAGATTATGTATGTTTAAAAAAATTCTTGTAGCAAACAGAGGTGAGATTGCTTGCCGTATATTTAGAACAGCAAATGACATGGGCATCGCCACCGTAGCTGTATATTCTGATGCTGATAGAGATGCCTTACACGTAAGTATGGCAGATGAGGCTATATGTATCGGATCCTCTCCTTCTGCGGAAAGTTATCTAGTTATTGAAAAAATTATTGACGCTTGCAAAATTTCAGGAGCAGATGCAGTTCATCCAGGTTATGGTTTTTTATCTGAAAATAAAAAATTCTGCGAAGATTTAGTTGCTGCAGGTATTTCGTTCATTGGTCCTGGTCTAAAAGCCATAGAATCTATGGGCGATAAGATAACCTCTAAATTAATCGCGACAAATGCCGGTGTAAATACAGTTCCTGGATATGATGATATCGTAATGGATGCTGATAAAGCTGTAGAAATCGCTAAAGATATTGGCTTCCCAGTTATGCTAAAAGCTACAGCTGGTGGAGGTGGAAAAGGGATGCGTGTTGCATGGAATGAAAAAGAATGTCACGAAGGCTTCGAGCGTGCTTCAAATGAAGCTGTCTCAAGTTTCGGAGATGGACGAATTTTTATTGAGAAGTATATTGAAAATCCACGTCATATTGAAATTCAAATATTGGCAGACAGTTTCGGTAACATTATTCACTTAGGTGAAAGAGAATGCTCAATTCAACGTCGCCACCAGAAAGTTATAGAAGAAGCACCCTCACCATTTTTAACCGATATAGATCGAAAAAAAATGGGAGAACAGTCTATATTGCTTGCTAAAGCAGTCGAATATGAGTCTGCAGGAACAGTTGAATTTATCGTCGATGCAGATAAGAATTTTTATTTTTTAGAAATGAATACGCGCTTGCAGGTTGAGCACCCCGTTACAGAAATGGTTACTGGTTGCGATTTGGTTGAGCTCATGATTAGGGTTGCCGCAGGAGAAAAGCTGCCTTTATTACAAGATGAAGTTCATCTTAAGGGCTGGGCTATCGAAGCGCGTATATATGCAGAGGACCCATTTCAAAACTTTCTTCCCTCCATAGGTAGAATGGAACGCTATATTTCACCAGTAGGCGAAGGAGTGAGAGTTGATACTGGTGTTGTTGAGGGCGGTGAAATCCCTATATATTATGATCCTATGATGGCAAAACTTATAACCTATGGTTTTGAGAGAAACGAAGCTATTGAAAGAATGAGTAATGCTTTAGATGCATATTATATTCGAGGTGTAAAACATAATATTAGTTTTTTAAGTGCCCTCATAGGTCACCCTAGATTTATCTCTGGCGAGCTAACGACTAATTTTATTAATGAAGAATATCCTGATGGGTTTAGCTCTAAATTTGTACATCAAGACGACCCCGCTATCTTTATAGTAATAGCAGCAGTTATTTATAAAATCAACGATGATAGACGTGCCATGATCTCTGATCAGCTCTCTGGGCATGAATATAGTCCATTAGAAGAACTTGTTGTGATAATTGATAATGGTGCTTCTGAACACAAATTAGTAGTGGGACACTTTGATCAATCCTACAGTATTAGTTTGGGCGGAGAAACTTATTTTATTGAATCCGATTGGTGTATTGGGGAAGTATTGTTTAAAGCAGACATAAATGGTGAAAGGGTGATTTTGCAAGTAGACGCAATAGATCAGCATCTTCATTTATTTTACCGAGGTGCAAAAAAAGAGGCCCTTGTTTTTTCTCCCAGAGCAGCAGAACTTAATAAGCATATGCTACTGCAAGAGAAAATCGATATGTCTAAGTTTCTAATTTCTCCAATGCCTGGATTGCTTGTTAAACTAACAGTAAAAACTGGAGATATCGTTAAGGCAGGACAAGAAATAGCAGTCATAGAGGCTATGAAGATGGAAAATAGCCTATGTGCCATATCTGACGAAGAAGTTTTAAGAGTATCAGTTAATGTTGGAGATATTCTAGCGGTCGATCAGTTAATAGTTGAGTTTAAGTAAACAAGAGATATAAAAAACCTTTTTATATTAAGATTTGATTTGTGATGAAAATGTAAGATTTAACTACTTTTTTCAAGTCTAGAGGGGTAAAGGTATTGCAGTTAAATTGTAGTGAATTAGCAAAAAATATTCGTCTTGGTGACAGACGAGCACTATCTAAGGCTATCACCTTAGTCGAGTCAGCCCTTCCGTCTCATCAAGAAAATGCAGCAGAATTATTGGAGCTAATTATGCCCTATACAGGAGATTCCATTAGGATTGGAATTTCTGGTGCTCCTGGTGTTGGAAAGTCAACTTTTATTGAATCTTTCGGTAACCATGTTATCAGCGAAGGACATAAAGTTGCTGTCTTAGCGGTAGATCCAACGTCGTCTGTTAGTGGTGGATCTATATTAGGAGATAAGACCCGTATGGAGGTCTTATCCCGTGAAGATGATGCATATATTCGACCTTCACCTGCAGGTAAAACACTTGGCGGTGTAACTCGAAGAACACGAGAAACATTACTGCTTTGTGAGGCTGCTGGTTTTGATATAATTTTCGTAGAAACCGTTGGAGTTGGTCAGTCAGAAACAGCTGTTGCAGAGATGACAGACATGTTTCTATTGTTACTATCTCCGGGAGGCGGTGATGAGCTTCAGGGTATTAAGCGCGGTATTATGGAACTCGCAGATCTAGTTTTAGTTAATAAATCTGATGGAGACCAGCTAGCTGCTGCTGGAAGAACAGTTTCTGATTATCAGATGGCATTACAATTCCTGCATAACCGAAGCGTAAATTGGCAAGCAAGAGTCCAAACAATGTCTTCCCTCAACAATCAAGGTATCGATTCAGTATGGCACGCTGTTACCGAATACCGTCAGTTATTAGAGAAAGCAGGAGAAATATCTTCACGTCGAACTTCGCAATCATGCGCTTGGATGTGGAGCGAAACAGCTGACGCGCTTTTAGAGGACCTAAAGAAAAGCCAATCAGTAATGAGTCTTGTTGAGGACTTAGAAGGCGATATAAAAAAAGGTATACTTCCTCCAACAGTTGCTGCAAGAAGGTTGATTCAGCAATTTAAGAAATAATTTTTTAAAATTAATTACATAACCTAAAAAAGGTACTTCATGATTGGAAATCTCAACCATATTGCTATTGTAGTCCCCGATCTTGGTAAAGCTGTAGCAACATATCATGACGCGCTGGGAGCTAAGGTTACTAATCCAGTGGATTTGCCAGACCACGGTGTCCGTGTGGTGTTTGTAGAACTAGAAAATACTAAAATAGAATTACTGCTGCCTATTGGAGCAAGCTCACCAATCGCCAATTTTTTAGAGCGCAATCCAGATGGCGGTATACACCATATCTGTTATGGTGTAGAAAATATTATTGATGCGAGAGACAAGTGTGTTGCCGAAGGATTAAGAGTTATTGGCAATGGGGAACCTAAAATCGGCGCCCACGGAAAACCCGTTCTATTTCTTCATCCTAAAGATTTATGCGGAACTCTTGTAGAGCTAGAGCAAACATAAAATTATACTCAGAATCCTTAATAACTAGATGATTTTTTCAGAACGATAGTAATCCATAAGTATTTCAGCTACTTCTGATCTAGAAAATTCTGGCGGAGGAGCAATTCCCTTACTCAGCATTTGCCTAACCTTTGTCCCTGAAAGGATTATGAAATCTTCTTTTTCATGATCTTCGACTTCGTTTATCATGACTACTTGGTTTAATTTTTTTGAATATGCAGTATGATCTGCCGGAAAAATCTGAATTTCAAGTGACCCATCTGGTACTTTGTTTTTAAATATTTCTTGAGAATCAAACGCACCATAATAATCCCCTACACCAGCATGATCTCTTCCGATAATTAAATGCGTAGCACCCATATTTTGTCTAAAGATGGCATGAAGGATGGCTTCTTTAGGTCCGGCATATAACATATCAAATCCATATCCATTTACCATCACTGTATTATCCGGAAAATATAAATCTACCATCTTTCTAATACAGGCATCACGAACAGGAGCTGGAATATCTCCTTTTTTAAGTTTGCCGAGTAACATATGCACAATCACACCATCGGCATCTAGACGCTCCATTGCCATATGACATAATTCTTCATGGGCCCGATGCATAGGATTTCGAGTCTGAAAAGCGACAACTTTTTTCCACCCTCGGTTTTCAATTTCATCACGAATTTGTTGAGCAGTTCTGAATGTGTCTGGAAAATCATTTTTAAAATAACTGAGACTTAATACTTGAATATTTCCTGATATTAAATAGTTACCTAAGCTATTAAAAGTTTCGACCCCAGGATGTGAAGAGTCAACTGTTCCAAAAATTTCTTTGGCTATAATTTGAATTTCTTCATCAGCAACTAGTTCGATATTTTTTACATCCATGATCGCCATTACTGGATTACCGTCAGTATTTGGATCTCTCAAAGCAATACGTTTTTCGCCCTCAATCCCACTTATATCTTTAGTAAGGTTTAATATTGGAATAGGCCAAAATAATCCATTAGTCATATGTAGTGTCTTGGAGACACTCAATGTTTCTTGAAGATTCATATAGCCGGGTAAAGGATTAAAATATCCTGCACCTAGCATTACTGCGTTGGCTGCAGCTGAGGAATTGATAACTAGGGATGGCAAGAAAGAAGCTTCTTCTTGAAGCTTACTATTATGTTCTGGGTCAGAAATAAATAATGAATTTAATTTTTCTGAGCCATGTGGCTTTATCACGTTTCACTCCCCTGAGAGCATTAATTAACTTACTGATGTGTAAGATATAACTATAATATTATAGATTTTGTTATGACAAATTTGGGCTACTAGAATCTATTTCTACACTTATGCTCATGTTACTTGCTGTTAATATTGTATGCCGAGCATAGTATCGATAGTTGCCCTATTTTTCCACACAAAAAAATGCAATAAATATCACTATATATTTTGCAGCGCAAAAATAAATAATTGCCTAGCAAAAACCTTAGTAATTAATATATTTAATACTCAAACATCGTTCACGATCTACACTTATATCGTTATAATGGTTTATCGATTTTCGCAACTCAAGTATTGCCCCTATTAATGAAAAATGTGGAGAAGAAAATGAGTCAATTTAAAAAGGTCGGTATGACCGTCTTAACAATGGTCATATTATTGGGAATTTCAGGTTGTGGCTCTAATGAGAAGGAATTGAAACTTACGTCACAGCAAAAAGAGGAAATTGCTGAGCGACTAGTTCCTGCAGGTAAGTTGGTTCTTCAAAAGGATTTGAATCAAACTGCAACTACTGCAGCAGTTCGAAGCACTGCATCTGCTCCAAAAGTTAAACTTTCAGAAGGTTCAGAGCATATCGTTAAAATGTTAAATTCAGGTGCTGGTGGAAGTATGATCTTCGAACCTGCTGTGATTAAGGTGTCTAAAGGCGATACCATTCATTTTAAGGCAACAGATATGTCACACAATTCAGCTTCTATGGATGGAATGATTCCTGAGGGAGCTTCTAGTTGGGCTGGGCAATTAAGTCAGGATATGACTATTCAGCTGGATACCGAAGGAGTCTACGTATATCAATGCGATCCTCACGCAATGATGGCTATGGTTGGAGTAATTCAGGTAGGAGAAGCTATAAATATGAGCCAAGTGAAAGAGGAAGCAGCCAATCAAAAATCAACGTTTATGATGAATTCAGAAAGGTTAGAGACCTATTTATCTCAACTTTAAAAGAAATTATTAGCGACTAGTTTTTAAAATAGGTTTGTACTTGTTTGCAATTACAGTCAAGTTTTACTTGTGCTATATACAATCATTATATGAAGCACTTTTCCTTTGCAGGCATGTTATTTGATTGCTAGGAATCCCTCGAAGCAGAGGTATTTTTGAACCGTGTTGATGTCAACAAACCCTGCCCTTTTTAGCATGTCTAAATTACCTTGTGTTGAGAAAGGCTCTAACACTCCTTTCAGGCTCCTAGATTTAGCAATTATTTCATCAGCCGAATACCCTTCACGAAGTTTATAGTCGTGATACAGAGCGCTCAAGATATCTTGAAATCTAGCATCTGCCCCACGAACTTTTTCAAACAATAATAGGGCTCCCCCCCAGTTTAATGTCTTGTATAGTTTATCTATTAATTTTTGTCGCACTGAGGTGTTTATGAATTGAACAGTATAGTAACAAACAATTAAATCTGCCTGATCCATCTCTAGTTGCGTTACATCCTCAGCAAGAAAAGAAACATTTAACCCTTTTACCTGATTAAGTTTGCTACAGGATTTTCTAATCATGTCTTCTTCAATGTCTACCCCAATAAAATGTGCCTCGGGTTTATTTTTATGATGAGCTGCAAGCTCCAGAGTTAAGGTCCCTGTAGAGCAACCTATTTCATAGCATATAGAGTTTGGCTTAATAAAAAAATCACTCATATCGCATATGAGATCATGCCCCTCCTTATATAGAGGAACTGATCTAGATATATGAGCATCAAATGAGTCTACTAATTTCCCGTTAAATGTCCAATTTGCCCTTTCTAAAGGTAATGTAGCACTTACTTTTTTCATTTCTAAGATCCTTTCGGGGATATTTCAAGCAAATTATGGACTCTATATTAGCATTAAATTATATAATGCTCTCGGTTAATGTACGAGTTAGAATGAAGTTATGCCTTTGCCCAAAAAAGTAAAAATTGTTGAAGTAAGCCCAAGAGATGGATTGCAAAATGAATCAAAATTGGTCTGTGCTGAGGAAAAAATAGAGCTAATTAATCTTTTGGTTCATGCTGGAGTTCGTTGTATCGAAGCTGGAAGTTTTGTAAACCCAAATTGGATCCCGCAAATGGCTACTAGCGATGATGTGTTTCGTGGTATGAGGCGCAGAAAAAACGTTACTTTTTCAGCACTAATACCAAATCTACGAGGATTTGATCGCGCCATAGATGCTGGTGTTGACGAGATATCAATTTTTACTTCAGTATCTGAATCTTTTAGTAAAATAAATATAAATTGTTCGGTTGATGAGAGCTTGCAGCGCTTCATACCGGTTCTTAAGGCTGCACAAGATAAAAATATTCCAGTACGAGCTTACGTATCTTGTGTGGCAGGCTGCCCTTATGAAGGCTATATGAATCCAGAGAAGTCAGCCAAATTGGCTGATGAGCTATATCAGATGGGCTGTTATGAAATTTCACTGGCTGATACAACTGGAGTTGGAACTCCATACCTTATATCCCAAATAATAGAATGCGTTGCTAAAAAAATTCCTATCCACAGAATCGCCGTTCACTTCCACGATACTTATAGTCAAGCCCTAGTAAATATTTATGCAGCATTATTAATGGGGGTAAACATTATTGATAGCTCAGTAGCAGGACTTGGCGGTTGTCCTTATGTAAAAAATCCCGATAATAATGGAGCCTCTGGAAATGTTGCAACTGAGGATTTAGTTTATATGCTTAATGGCTTAGATATTGAGCATAATATTAATCTTAAGAGAGTTATTGCAGCAGGGGTTTTCATTTCCAGAAAACTTGGGAGGCCAAATAGATCTAAAGTTTCTACAGCGTTGGCTTGATATTGAACCACTATTTATTGTATTTTGCAGGCCTTAGATAATAATTAAATTTTTTTTAATTAGAGAACCGATATGAATACTTCACCTGATAATAAAAATAATGAAATAGCACTGCAAGATTTAAAAAAAATCACGGTTAACAGCGAAGTCATCACTCCTGTTGAGATAATTCAAGAGATGCAGCATCATCAGTCTGATTCGCAAGATGATAGCGTCAAAAAATCATCTGAGGTTTTAATTATACAGCTACTATTTCTGCAAAAAGCAAAAGAACTTGAGTTAGATAAAGATCTTCCAAAGGATACCGAAAGTTCCCTTGAGGAAACAATAATTGGTAGACTGATTAATGAAAAAATACCAAAGTCAGACAACATTTCTGAAGACGATTGCCAAAAATATTATGATAGTAATATCAATACGTTTCTGACCAAGCAAATGTTGGAGTTGAAACATATTTTGATAAGCCCGAAACAGCAAGACAAGTGTTGCAGGGCTGACGCAAAAAAATTAGCGATATCATTAATAGCAAAACTGAAAAAATCTATAGATCTCTTTGAGTCCTTGGTAGCTAAACATTCTACTTGTCCATCTAAGAAAACTGGAGGATCCCTAGGTAGAGTTGGCCGAGGACAGACACCCCCAGAATTTGAAAAGGTAGTTTTTAGTTTACAAGAGGGCTTGCATGAAAATCCAGTTGAATCTGATTTTGGTTTTCATGTAGTTCACATCGACAAAATAATACCACCTAAACAACTAGAATATGAGCAAGTCAAAGGCGATATCGCTGATATGTTAATTGAGGTTGGACATCGCATAGAGCTGTCCAAATATACTCATCAGTTAATTAATGACGCAGATATAAATGGATATGATTTTACAGCCAGTTCTAACGACTAAATTTTTTTAAAAATTAGCTTAATGCTTAGATATCACGGGCTAGTATTTCAATTTGTTGTCTAGTCAATTTTTCGCAGATATCACCTAGTCCTTCTACTCTAAATAGTAGACTTTTTGAGCTTGGGGGAGATAGCAGTACTTCTTTTAATGAATCATGCTCCTTGGTCTGCCCATCAAGTAATATTTCGTCATCAACCGCTTGATCAAGCATAAGCTGCAATGAATTTAAGTGTTCTTCGCAGCTAGACTCTTGAAGAAGTTGAGAGCTGAAATTTTTATATTCAACACTGAGTATAGCACTAGCAAGTTCCAATTTTATACCTTGCGCATCAAGCAACTTTTGACTTAATTTATGAATCACTGAAGAGCAACATAGAGCTCTCAAAGGGTGTGCATCTTCACCTGATTTTCCTTTGAATTTTAAATAAACACAACGCTGACCTGCTTTTAGCCTCACAGCCCCATAAATAGCTGCAGTATCATTAATTAGAGTATCAAACTGAGACATTAAAGATTCAAGATGTTCTGGGTTGACTCTTGTCTTTAATATAGTCAGGTTTTTACAGTTAATAGCTAGAATTGTTGACTCTTCATACTTTTCTTCAATGTAAGGTTGCTGGTTTTTTACTCTCGCTGATATTAAGGGTTCTAGTCTTTTTTCAAGCATGCTCAGTTCATCCATTGGCCCTTCTCCGTCGCTCGGTAGCTGCTGGATAATACGGTTAAGTCTGAGTGAAAAATCTTTTCCCAATTTTATTGACGTGTATATTAATAGCGAAAAGATGCTTACAAATAAAAGACAAATCGTTATATTCAAAACTTTAAAGTATGCTTCGAAAAACTTGTTATCAAATTGAATGAGAGCATATCCTACAATTTCAGTTTCTATTGTTATAGGGCTTGTATATTTGCTGCCTAAATTTTCCACACTATTCTTTTGTGAAACCTTTTTGGCTTTAGCTAAAATTTGGCTAGATGCATCATATACTGCAACATATTTGAGACCTTCAATTGCCAGTACCTCATCTATCTCAATCTGGAGACTCAAAATATCTTGATTTATGATTGAAGTTTTAGCTACTTTCGCTAATTGCAAAGAGAGAGCATCGCCCAGATACTTTTCTTGCCTGTCTGCTGTCGAGCCTATTTGATAATTAATGATTAGAGCGCCAAAAATTCCAACAATCAAAGTGAACGTTATGGTGATTATGGGTAATATTTTCGCGTAAGACTTTTTATTCTTGCCCATTATCAATTATTCCCATAAGGTTTATCTGTTAGATTTATTTTAACTTGTTAATCGCTCTTCTATAATACCTGATATGAAGGGTAACTGGGTTTTTTGGCTTTATTATTTATATTGGAATTAATTTTGAGACAAATTTTACTTATTAGCATATCAGGTGTAGATAAACCTGGTATTACGCAAGCTGTGTCAGAGGTTCTGATGCGCCATGATTGTGATATGTTAGATATCAGCCAGTCAGTTATCCATGATAATTTAAATCTTGGATTATTAACAAGAGCGCCTTTAGGGCAAAAGTTGGAAGAAATAAAAAGCGAGCTTTTTTCTTCTCTGAACGCTCTTGAAATGAAGGCTCGATTCCAGGAAATTAGTGAAGCGAGTTACTCCTCTTGGGTGAACCAGCAAGGTAAACCCCGTCATATTGTGACTTTGCTTGCAAGAAGAGTAACTGCTGAACATATAGCTCGAGTAACCGAGGTCACAGTAAAAAATCAGCTTAATATCGATAAAATTACTCGACTTTCTGGTAGGGTTCCTCTAAATCGTATGGAAAAAAGTATCAGATCATGCGTCGAGTTTTCTTTACGCGGATTACCTGTTGATCTGCCCGTCTTTCGCTCCTCGCTTTTAGAAATATCGAGTGAAATGGAAGTCGATATAGCTTATCAGGAAGATAATATTTTTCGTCGAAATCGTCGAGTAGTTGTATTTGACATGGATTCAACGCTGATTGATGCAGAAGTAATAGATGAATTAGCAGAAGAAGCTGGAGCTGGAGAAGAGGTTTCTAAAATTACCGAGGCTGCAATGCGAGGAGAATTAGATTTTAAAGAAAGTTTTATTCAGCGCCTCCGATTTCTCGAGGGTCTGGATGAGTCAGTTCTAAAAAAAGTGTCCCTTCGTTTAAACCTTACAGAGGGTGCGGAGGACTTGATGACTACTCTTAAGCTTTTAGGTTACAAAACAGCAATTCTCTCAGGAGGATTTGATTATTTTGCTTCTCAGATTCAAAAAAAATTAGGAATAGACTACGTTTATGCTAATAAACTTGAAATAGTTAACGGTAAAGTAACTGGTAATATTTCGGGAGAAATTGTTGATGGCGAGAAAAAAGCAAGCTTATTGCGCCATATAGCTGCTGGTGAGAATGTCAGTTTAGAGCAAGTTATAGCTGTAGGGGACGGCGCAAACGATTTACCAATGTTAAGTATTGCTGGTTTAGGAATCGCTTTTAGGGCTAAACCTTTAGTAAAAGCATCTGCGAAGCAATCAATATCTAAGGTTGGATTGGATGGAATCCTTTACTTAATGGGAATAAGTGACAGAGATGCTTCACGTTGGGAGTAGCCTTTTTCTTGAGTATATTTTGAATTATGAGTTAAAGTAATGGGACTTTATTTGGCGTACCTGGCAACTCTCTCACTAGTTTTGGGACTAAATATCCAGGAAGTCTTTCCATGAGACTGAGAAGAAGCTCTTTGGCCACTTTATCGCTTACTTCAAAATGAGCCGCACCTCTTACTCTGTCTAACTGATGAAGATAGTAAGGCAAGACTTTTATTTGGAAAAGTCTTTCACTGAGCTCTTGTAAAACTTCAACTGAATCATTAATACCCGCAAGCAGAACCGTCTGGTTAAAAAGTGTTACTCCTGCTTGAGAGAGACGTTTGAGAGCGTCAGCAACAGACCCATCCAATTCTTTAGGATGATTGCTATGTATCACAAGCGAAGTTAGTAATCGACTGGATGTCAGCCACGTTAAACAATCTTCTGTTATACGATCTGGAATAACAACTGGGAGCCTAGTGTGCACTCGTAGTCTCTGGATATGCGGTATTTTCGCAATTTCTTCTGTCAGCCAAAGTAATTGATTATCACTAGCAGCTAGAGGGTCTCCCCCACTAAAAATAACCTCAGTGATAGTCTTGTTTTCTCGAATATATTTTAATGCTCTTTGCCACTCGTTACGGCCGGGTTTATTGTCTTGATAAGGGAAGCTTCGCCTGAAGCAATACCGGCAATTAATTGCACAATTAACACTAACAATGAGTAATACTCTCCCTCTATATTTATGCACTAATCCTGGTATTAAGTTTGTTTTAGCTTCACCTAGGGGGTCTATACTGTAACCAGGGGATGCATATAGCTCGTCTTTTGACGGCAATATTTGCTTAAGAAGCGGGTCATTGGGGTCTCCCTTTTTGATACGCCTTAAATATGCTTGAGGTACTTTTAATGAAAAATCATTACCAGCCTTCATAGCTCCATTTAAAAGGTTTGCTATAGTTTTTTCGTCTAGATCAAGACTCTCAAGTAATGTTTTGGGATCTCTAATACTGTCGGTGACTTGCTCTTGCCATGTAAGGGTATCTACAGATGCAATGGAACGCGTTATCATAGTGGTCTCTTATGCTTTATAAAAATTTATTTGAATATTGAGGTAATAATGGCTAACTATTCTACCAATGAATTTCGTTCTGGTCTGAAAGTAATTATGGATGGAGATCCCTGTAGTATTTTAGAAAATGAATTCGTAAAACCAGGAAAAGGGCAAGCATTTAGTCGCGTCCGTTTACGTAATCTTAAAACAGGTCGAGTTTGGGATAAGACATTTAAATCTGGAGAATCTCTTGAGGGGGCGGATGTAACAGAATGCGATATGCAGTACCTTTATAATGATGGTGAATATTGGCACTTCATGGAACCTGAAACGTTTAATCAACATCAGGCTGATAAGAAGGTTATTGGGGATTCTGGGTTATGGCTTAGTGAGCAGGATACTGTAATGGTGACACTTCATAATGGTATCCCATTATTAGTAACGCCAGCTAATCATGTAGAGCTTGAGATCATAGATACCGACCCGGGCTTAAAGGGGGATACTGCTCAGGGTGGAACTAAGCCAGCTATATTAAGTACTGGTGCGACGATCAAGGTACCACTTTTTTTAAACATAGGTGAGGTTGTTAAGGTTGATACACGAACTGGAGAATATATCAGTCGTGCTTAATTTATTGATAAATATTTTTTTCTTATGAGTTTTTGGAAGCCAACGGCAACGACTAAAACTCTTAAGTCCCGAGCCAATCTATTTTCTAGTATCAGAAAATTTTTTCATGAGAGGGAGATTTTGGAGGTTGAAACACCTATCTTAGGAAAAACAGGCGTGACGGATGCCTACATTGATTGTTTTGAGGTTGATTCGGCTGGTGAAACCAAATACTTGCAAAGTTCACCCGAATATTTCATGAAAAGACTGCTTGCATCAGGTTCCGGTTCAATCTATTCGCTTGGAAAAGCATTTCGTGCAGAGGAGGTTGGCCGTTATCATCAGCCTGAGTTTACTCTTTTAGAGTGGTATCGACTTGATTTTAATGAGCATCAGTTAATGAAGGAGGTTGCAGATCTCATAAGCAGTCTAGGAATAGATTCTGAATACCAAACTATAAAATACTTAGATGTATTTGAAAAAGTGACTAGTCTTAATCCGCATAAAGCACCACTCAAAGATCTACAAAAATTGGCATCAGTTGCCTCAAATACTGATTTTTTTGGAGAAGATAGAAATAACTGCCTAAATTTAATATTTAGTGTTTGTATTGAACCAAAGCTGCCGAGGGGCCTAGTATTTGTTTATGACTACCCGGAATGTCAGTCCGCTTTAGCGCAACTGAAAAAAGATCCTGAGGGTAATCATGTAGCTAGACGCTTTGAGGCATATTTAGACCAGTTAGAACTTGCTAACGGATATGTTGAGCTCAACGATCCAAAAGAGCAAATGGTACGCTTTTCTAAAGACTTAATTATTCGTGAAAAATTAGGAAAAAAAATTATTCCTATTGATACAGACCTTTTAGAATCTATGAAGTTTGGGTTACCTGTATGTGCTGGTGTAGCGATTGGTGTAGATAGACTGTTAATGAAATTGTTAAATTTAGATCAAATCTGTGAAGTGATTCCATTTGGTTCTATCGGGGTTAATTCTACCCATGAGTAAATTATTACAAAATGATAAGTTACCCGCTATTTTTCTCATGGGGCCAACAGCTTCAGGAAAAACAGACTTAGCAATAGAACTATATAAATGTTTACCTGTCGAAATAATTAATGTCGACTCCTCTCAGATTTATAAAGGTATGGATATAGGCTCAGCAAAACCTACTAGAGAAGTTTTGAATAAAGTGCCTCATCGACTGATAGGTATCCGAGACCCCTCGGAAGCATACTCTGCTGCAGATTTTGTAAGAGATGCTAGACAAGAGATGAAAGACATTACTGAACAGGGACGCATTCCTCTGCTTGTAGGTGGAGCCATGTTATATTTTAAGGCTCTTCTGGATGGCTTAGCAGATAACCCACCTGCAGATCTTTTGATACGTCAAAAAATTGAAGAAGACGCGAAAAAATATGGATGGCCTTATCTTCATGCAAAACTTAAAAAGGTCGACCCTATATCGGCAAAGGGCTTGCACCCAAATCATTCTCAGCGTATTCAACGCGCCTTAGAAATTTTTCAAATAACAGGTAAGCTACCATCAGCTATCAAAAAAAATCAAAAGGAAAATGGAAGTATAATAAGCCCCATATCTAGAGATTATAGAATTATACAAATAGCACTGATGCCCCTTAAGAGGGCTCATTTGCATCAAAGGATCGAGCAACGATTCAAGGCAATATTAAATTCAAATTTTAAAGCTGAAGTTAAGTTACTTTTCGATCGGGAAGACATTCATAAGGATCTTCCCGCTATTCGCGCTGCTGGGTATAAGCAAATGTGGGAGTATTTATCAGGAGAATTTGAGTACAGTGATATATGTCAGCTTAGTGTTGCAGCGACCAGACAGCTTGCAAAACGCCAACTTACTTGGTTAAGAAAGTGGCCTGATTTACATCAAATTCAGGTTGATTACACAAGTGGTGGAAAATTCTCTTCTCAAGAAGTGTTATCCGATTGTTTGGGCATATTAGATGGCGAATCCATATACACTGATCCGCGTCAGTAGTATTATATTTAAATAGATTTCAGTTTATAAAAAATTTTCAGTTACAGGAGTATCTTTGTGCCCAAAGGTCAAAATCTTCAAGACCCTTTTTTGAATGTTTTAAGAAAAGAACAGATGCCAGTCTCCGTTTTTCTTGTAAATGGAATTAAATTGCAAGGACAAATAGAGGCTTTTGATCAATTTGTAATAGTGCTAAAGAATACAGTAAATCAAATGGTATATAAGCATGCCATCTCTACTATTGTGCCTACCCGTTCCGTTGAGTTGCCAGAAATTAAAATAGTTGAAACAACTAATGATTAAGCAATTAAAAATAGGTGATTTTTAATTGTTTTTTGAGCGCCCAAGTTCTGGTGAGCTTGCTATCCTAGTACACTTGAACCTTGACAGTGAGAATGAGCCAGAAGATCCAAGAGAATTTGAGGAGCTAGTTATTTCTGCAGGTGGTGACCCTGTCGCGCTGATCGTTGGATCTAAGAATACTCCTCATCGAAGGTATTTTGTTGGTACTGGCAAACTGGATGAAGTGAAACAGGCAGTTTTTGAGCATTGCGCAAATCTTGTAATATTTAATCATAGTTTATCTCCTAGTCAAGAAAGAAATTTAGAAAGCGAATTAGAGTGCCGTGTATTGGATAGAACAGGCCTCATTCTAGATATTTTTGCACAAAGAGCACTTACGCATGAAGGTAAACTGCAAGTCGAACTTGCACAGCTACAACATATGTCAACAAGACTTGTTCGTGGTTGGACTCACTTAGAGCGGCAAAAAGGAGGTATAGGTCTTCGGGGGCCTGGGGAAACTCAGCTGGAAACCGATCGAAGATTATTGCGTTATCGGATAAGATCTATTTTAAAGAGATTGGCAAAAGTTCGAAGCCAAAGAGATCAAGGTCGCCGTTCTCGTGATCGCGCAGAAATATCAACTATTTCTTTAGTTGGATATACGAATGCAGGAAAATCAACATTATTTAATAGACTTTGCGCAGCTAATGTTTACGTTGCTGATAAGCTTTTTGCAACTCTTGATCCGACTATGCGGCGTATAGAGCTAGATGATGTAGGTCCAGTTATATTAGCTGATACAGTAGGTTTCATCAGCCATTTGCCACACAAGCTAATAGAAGCTTTTAAGGCTACACTAGAAGAAACTGCGAGTGCCAAATTACTTTTGCATGTAGTAGATGCTCCTTCTGACATGCGAAGAATAAATATCAAACACGTTAATGATGTTTTGTCTGAAATTGATGCAATAGGCCTTCCAACATTGATGGTTTTTAATAAAATTGATTTACTCGAGTGCTCTAAGGAAAGAATCGATCGAGATGAAGATGGAAAGCCAATTGCAGTATGGTTGTCAGCTAAAACTGGATCAGGCTTTGAGTTATTATTTCAGGCAATTTCAGAGATCTTGGTTCAAGATATGATGTTCGATAGACTTAGGCTTGACTCAAGCATGGGAAAATTAAGATCTATATTATACGAAAATAACGCAGTTATTGAAGAGCAGCTTGAAGATAATGGAGATTTTTTATTGGATGTAAGAATCCCCAAAGCAAATTATTTACGTATATTGAGAGGGGTAAAAATTAATCCTGATCAATTAAGTGTTTCGTCCTAAATAATTATATTCATTTAATAGTATTTTTTAGTCTTGAATTAATAGTATTTAATTGGAGGCAGAGTACAATTAGTAAGTTACATAAAAATATAGCAAAACATGGAGACAGTTATGGCTTGGAACGAACCTGGTGACGGTAAAGACCCTTGGGGTGGAAAAAGTGGAAGTGGTGGCCCCCCTGATCTAGACGAGGCACTTAAGAAATTCTGGTCACGCATAAATAAAATCTTTGGATCTGGTGGCGGTACCGGAAAAAAATCTAGCGGTGAAGGTAATAAGAGTGTGATAAGTCTTGTTATCATCGTTGCTTTAGTGGGTTGGGCTGTATCTGGCTTTTACCAAATCGATGAGAAAGAACAAGCCGTTGTCTTACGTTTAGGTAAGTATATAGATACCATGGGTCCTGGGCTCCACTGGAACCCAACTTTAATAGATAAGGTCACTAAAGTTCGTGTTACTGAAGAGCGCCAATATTCGAGCCAAGGACAAATGCTCACAGAAGATGAAAATATTGTAGAGTTGCCATTAACCGTACAATACAATATTAGTGACGTGAAAGCTTTTGTGCTTAATGTTAAGGCTCCAGAGCTCAGCTTGCGACAAGCTGCCGATGCCGCATTACGTCATGTAGTAGGTAGCAGTAAGTTAGATGAAGTGGTATCTACTGGCCGTCTTAAAATTGGTGATGAGGTTCAGCTTAGACTTCAAACCTACCTTGATAACTATGGCACTGGTATAAAAGTTAGAAAAATTAATATTCAGGAAGCCAAGCCACCTAGTCAGGTGAAGGCGGCATATGATGACGTCATCAAGGCTCGAGAAGATAAAGAAAGGCTTATTAATGAGGCTCAAACTTATTCTAATGGAATAATTCCTGAAGCGAGAGGTCAAGCTCAACGGCAGATCGAAGAAGCTAACGGTTATCTAGAGCAAGTGGTAGCTGAAGCGCAGGGTGAATCAAAAAGATTTGAGTTACTATTATCAGAATATAATAAAGCACCACAAGTTACCCGTCAGCGAATATATCTAGACACTATGGAAAAAGTGATGGGTAATAGTACAAAAGTGTTAGTCGATGTGGAAGGTGGAAACAATATGCTTTACTTACCATTAGATAAGATTATGGAATCAAGTAAATCTCAGACGAAACTGCCACCGTATGGATCAAATAGTGTTAATCAAAGTTACAGCGATCAAAACAGTCGACAGAATTCAGCTAGATCAAGGAGCCGTTAAATGAGTATTCGTCCTTTACCTGTAGTGCTGTTAATAGCGCTAGTCTTAGTTTTTACTAGTACTTTGTATGTCGTCCAAGAAACAGAACTTGCTGTTAAGTTGCGCTTTGGTCGACTTATAGAGACTAATATTCAGCCAGGGTTGCACTATAAAATCCCTTTTGTTGATAAGGTAAGAAAGTTCGATTCTAGGGTATTAACATTAGATGCTGATCCCGCTAGTTTTTTTACTGTAGAAAAGAAAAGATTAATAGTTGATGCCTTTTCCAAATGGCGAATCGTTGATGTAGATGTTTACTATAGGTCAACTGGTGGTAATCAAATTGTAGCTCAGGAGCGTTTAGCTAGTCGTGTCAATGATGGCTTACGTAACCAGTTTGGAGCAAGAACCTTAAATGAAGTAGTTTCTGGTGAGCGAGATGAGCTGATGAAAAACTTAGCTGATAAGCTTAATAAAACTCTTCCTGAATCTTTAGGTGTCAGAGTAGTAGATGTTAGGATTAAGGGTATTGATTTACCCTCAGAAGTAAGCGAGCAGGTCTACAGAAGAATGAAGGCGGAGCGGGAAAAAGAAGCAAGAATACTCCGCTCCGAGGGTGGCGAATCAGCTGAAAAAATTCGTGCAGATGCAGATCGACAGAAAACAATCTTGTTAGCCAATGCCTATCGTGTTGCCGAACAAACACGGGGTAAGGGCGATGCGGAAGCAACCTCTACCTATGCTTCTGCTTACACTAAAAACCCAGAGTTGTATGCTTTTATAAGAAGTATGACCGCTTATGGGAACTCTTTTTCAAATAAAGGAGACGTGCTCTTAGTAGACCCAAAGAGTGATTTCTTTCGTTATTTGAATAGCCAAACAGGCCAATAATTTTAAATGTGACTAAGCTGAGCAGTGTGTAATGCTGTATCTTTAATGATAAGTTTTAAGAATGCATAAATGCACCCTTAAAGGTTGTAAAATTTCACGGCCGGGGTTAACCCGGTTTTTTTTGTGATTCATGAATAAATTTAGATTAAGCAGGTAAATTTAATGACTGAAATAAATCAGTGGTTATTACCAGATGGAATTGAAGATATACTCCCTAAGCAGGCCCTAGAGATGGAAAATCTCAGGCGAAAAGTTTTAGATTTGTATCATTCTTGGGGCTATGATTTAGTTGTGCCACCTCTAGTTGAGTTCACTGAATCCCTTTTAAGCGGAACTGGTTCTGATCTTGATTTAATGACATTTAAGTTAACTGATCAATTAAGTGGAAGGGCGATGGGGGTTCGTGCTGATTTAACCCCCCAGACAGCCCGCATGGATGCTCACAGCTTACAACGTAAAGGACCTAGTCGTTTGTGCTATGTAGACACAGTTCTTTATACAAAACCTCGTCACCCGCTTGAAAGTCGATCACCAATTCAAATTGGTATCGAACTATTTGGTGAATCAAGATTAGCTGCTGATATCGAAGTTATTAGGCTCATGATTGAAACACTAGGTTTAGTTGGTTTAAAGAGCCTCCGTTTGGATCTCGGACATGTGGGTATATATGAGAGCTTTATCGAAGCACTAAGCCTATCTAGTCAGCAAGAAAAAGAATTATTTAATTTGGTTCAAAGTAAAGCTATACCTCAACTCAACTCTTGGATCTCTTCAAACATTAAAGATAATGTATATGCGCAAATGATAAAATCTCTTGTTGGCCTAGTAGGGGACATTTCTATTCTTGATACCGCTAGAAAGTTGTTAGCCGATGCGCCCGCAGAGGTTGAGCTCGCATTGGACGAACTTCAAGCTGTTGCTGATGCCTTAAAAATAAGTAGTCCTGATTTAGAGCTTTGCTTTGATTTAAGTGAATTACGAGGCTACCACTATCATACAGGATTAGTTTTTGCCGTTTATACACAAGGTATGGGCCAGGCTATTGGTAATGGTGGCAGGTATGATCATGTAGGTGAAAGCTTTGGTAGATCACGAGCGGCAACTGGCTTCAACATGAATCTAAAAACACTTGTTCAATTTGATCAGAACGAAAAAGTTACAATTTCAGGTATATTTGCGCCAGCGATGGATGGTAATGATCAGCACGATATAATACAAAAATTACGTCTTACTGGTAATCGTGTCGTAAGGGGCTTCGCTGGCCAAGAGCCGGATTTTGAGGAACTGGGCTGCGATAAGCAATTGGTTTTAGTAGATAAAGAGTTTCAAGTTATTCCTGTGTAGTTAATTTTTAATTAGTCCAGAGAAATTAGATGGGTAAAAATGTTGTTGTTCTTGGCTCCCAATGGGGGGACGAGGGTAAAGGTAAAATAGTTGACTTATTGACTGACCAGGCTAGCTTAGTTGCTAGATTTCAAGGCGGTCATAATGCTGGCCATACTTTAGTTATAGATGGCAAGAAGACAATACTCCATCTTATTCCTTCTGGAATTCTTCGTGATAACGTAACTTGTTTGATTGGGAATGGCGTGGTTCTATCCCCCGATGCCTTATTAGAGGAAATGGAGGAATTAAATCAACAAGGAATACCTGTAAGAGAAAGACTAAAAATTTCTCCATCTTGTCCGCTAATATTACCAATACATATAGCCCTTGATCAGGCTAGAGAAAGAGCCAAAGGTAAAGCCAAGATTGGTACTACAGGCAGAGGTATTGGCCCAGCATATGAGGATAAGGTAGCCCGAAGAGGCGTTCGGCTTGGTGATATATTTAATAAGGATCAATTTGCAATCAAACTAAAAGAATTGATGGATTATCATAATTTCATACTTACTTCATTTCATGGTGAAAGTGCAATTAATTTCGATGAAACACTCAATAAAGCCTCATCTTGGGCAGAAAATTTAAAATCTATGGTTGGGGATGTGACTAATTCGCTTCATTTAGCCAGAGAGCTTGGAAAAAATATAATGTTTGAGGGTGCACAAGGGTCATTACTGGATATTGATCATGGTACCTATCCTTTTGTAACCTCTTCTAATACCACTGCTGGTTCTGCAGCAACTGGAAGTGGTTTTGGCCCTTTATATTTAGATTACGTTTTAGGCATTACCAAGGCTTATACTACGCGTGTTGGATCTGGCCCTTTTCCTACCGAATTATTTTGCGATATTGGTAGTTATCTAGGTGAGAAGGGGCACGAACTAGGTGCTACAACAGGTAGAGAGCGTCGCTGTGGCTGGTTCGACGCAGTCGCTCTCCAGCAAGCTGTTCGTATTAACTCTATTTCCGGAATCTGCTTAACAAAATTAGATGTGCTGGATGGAATGAAAAGTATCAAAATATGCACTTCATATGAAAGCAAAGAAGGTAAAAAAATATCATTTCCGCGCCATGCCGATGATTATGAGCATCTGATCCCTATCTATGAAGAAGTTTCTGGCTGGAAAGAGTCAACAGCAGGAGTCAGTTGTTTCGACGATCTTCCAACTAATGCTAGAAAATATATTGAACGAATTGAAGGTTTACTCAATATTCCTGTAGACATTATCTCTACTGGCCCCGATCGATCTGAAACTATCGTTTTGCGACACCCATTCGATTAATAAGAAAAAATATATCAAGACAATCACGCAGAAAAACAGACTAAAAAAATATTTTAAAAAATTACTTCTAGTAGAAAAATTTCTATTCTGAACTGAATTAAATGGCCTTAATCTCAGATATTGCATTAAGAATTGTTTTTGCATCACCGTTTACATTTGAGTCAGGTGCGAGCTCTGGCCATAAAGATGAAAGCTTATCCACTATGTTTATTATGTTTAATAGCCTCTCTTTCTGAGATTTATCCTCTGTTGATATACCCATTAAAATATTTTTTGCCATCGTTGTGAATCCAAGGGCATCTTGATATTCATATTTATTTTCAACCTTACTATTTACGATACCTATAGCATATTCGTCTGCTGCTATTTCTAATAAAGAAACAACCAGCTCAATTCTTTTATCAACAGAACCGCTTGTTTGGTTGGTAAACTCTTCATTCTTACTCATAGCTTTGATTAAACTTTGATAATGAGTGTTGATGATTTTTAGCGACTCTTCATTTTCAACAGAAGATGCCAAATCCTCTAATTCAGAGGCGAATCCTGGGGCACCTTTAGCCACAAAAGTAGGAACCATAGCTCCATACAGTTCGCTTTTAGGGTGCTTCATATGCATTTTTGCGTTGTCTATATTAGATGCTTTATAAAGCTCAATACCTACCCACAGGTGACCTTTCATTAAGTTAATATTTGCTAGGTATTCATTATCATCAGTAATTATTTTTGGTGTTTCATCCCTTTTGTCATCATGCCCATCACCATGATGACTTGCAAATGCAGAACATCCAATTGCCAAAAAAAGAATTATGATTGTTATAATATTTTTTTTCATAGTAGTAACTTCTTTATTTAAAAGTAAAGTTTTCTCCACATTCTTACCCCGAAGAATAGGGATAAGATCCATAAAATTACTTCTGGATAGTTAGGATTGCTGTTATAGCCAAAGAATCCTTTCAAAAAAACGCCAACTCTGCCTTTATCATGCAATAAATGAGTATATTTATTTTTTCCATTTATATTATATGAGTAAAAAAACGATTCTTCAGCTTCATGCTTGGGTTTTAATATATTCCAAACTCTAGGGATCTCAGCTTTTTCTTTTATACCAAAAGTTTCAAGATGGTCGCCTTTTACAACAAACTCTTCTACCTCATGCGTGCCATATGCAACCATTCCAGAAGCAAATATCACCAGCATAAAAGTTGTTGTTCTGAAGAATACTTTAAGATTTATTCTTCTTCCTTGAATAACTATTGCATACCCAATTAATACAGCAATTATCATACCTGCAAAGAACCCTAGGTATGAGAAACTACCAGACATATTAAAACTTCCCATTAGAAATAAGGCTGTTTCGAATCCTTCACGTAAAATAGCAAAAAATACAACTAAAAATATCCCCCATCCAGCAGCTTCAATTGCTTCATTTGTTTTTTGCTCCATAACCGTTCTCTGGCTTACATACTTAGACAACCAAAATATTACATACCATAATAGTAAAGCAGTGATGAACATACTAATGCCTTCAAAGAGCGACTGGATAGATGCGTTACCTATCAACTCTTTGGCAATATTTATAGCGAAAGCAACACCAGCACTAGCAATAATTGCCGAAAAAACTGCCAACCAAAGCTGTTTGATTTCTTTTTTTAAGTTATTTTTTTCTAAGAGGGTGTATATGATACCAACTATTAAGCAAGCCTCTAAACACTCTCTAAAAGTTATAATAAATTCATTCATATTTATTTTTTTCAAAGTTAAATTTATATAATTATTTTAAATGAGAATTATTATCATTACAACAAATCAGTGCAAGCAATGAAAACAAAGATTTTAATTTTTTATGCCCTGCTTTGAAAATTAAAGGCTATTTTTTCCAGGATCTATTTATTGTCCCAGTACAAATATCGGAGTTGTTATTTTTTATATTTTTAAAGTGATGCTTGAGCATCAGCTCGACAACGGGAAAAGCTAAATCTTTCCAAGGGATATCATTTTCTGTAAAAAATTTAACCTCTAGGGACTCAATACCTGGACAATATGAACCGTCGATGACATCACCTTGATAAAATATATATACCTGATTAATGTGAGGCAGATCAAATATTCCGTAAAAAATAGGGTTTTCTATAGAAGCGTGAGCCTCTTCTTCTGATTCGCGAAGTGCTGCTTCTAAGCAAGTTTCGTTATTTTCCATGAATCCAGCCGGGAGTGTCCAGAATCCAAGACGGGGTTCGATAGCTCTTCGACATAATAAAACTTTGTTATCAAAAATTGGAACACAGCCAGCTATGATTTTTGGATTTTGATAATGTATAGCATCACAGTTTTCACAAACAGCGCGTTTTCGGTTGTCTCCAATAGGAATTTTCAGGCTAGTGGCATTACCGCAATCGCTACAATAATTCATAAGACTCCGTCGTTGTAATGAGTTGCTATCAAGTATATATAAATGTTGATAAAAATTGCTATATTGTTCTAACTCAGTTTTTTTAAGTTGTAACCTGAAGAAAATTATTCAATAATTTAGCTAGAAGTATCCATAATCTTGGTATAAAAATGACTGGTATTATTCCATCGCCCTGCGTTTCAATTTGCTCCATGAATGAGGAGGACCTCTGTGTTGGCTGCTATCGTACCTCTCGCGAAATTAGAGAGTGGATGCTGATGGAGGATGCTGAGCGCTCTGAGGTTATAGAAGTTGCTTTTCAGCGAGCAAAAAAAAATAACCCTTTTGCTTAAAAATATACTGTATCAAAAAACTTACCTTTGATTGGTTAAAATAAACCCATCTAGTCTTCATCTTCTTCTTGTTCGCACTTCATTTTTTTAACAAGTTGCCTAACTTGTAATTTAGCTACACTTTTGTCACTTAGAGCTATTGTCTCAATACGATAATTTTCTATTGACAGAGATACATTGCCATCAGGTATGTTTTCTAAATACTCTAAGACAAGACCACTTAAAGTTTTCGGCCCATCAGTTGGAAGATTCCAGCCAGCTTCTTTGTTTATTTCTCTTATGGTCTGAGATCCGTCAATTTCAAAAAAATCATTCTTAATTATAGCCATTCCAGTTTTTTCATCTTCAGCTTTATTTGTAGTAAAATCACCTACAATTTCTTCTAAGATATCCTCTAGAGTAACAAGTCCCTCAATTTCACCATACTCATCAACAACCAATGCAATTCTGCGCTGATTCAACTTAAAGTTTAATAATTGTTTGTTGAGAGGTGTATTTTTTGGCACAAAATATGGCTCACGAGCAAATCTCTTAATAGCCTTTTGAGTTAGACCTTCTCCATCCATACGAAGTAATCTAGGTACGGTTTTCATATGAAGGATACCCTCAATTTGATTGATGTCTCCTCTATAGATTGGAATACGCGTATAACCACAATTAATAATAGTATCTAGGATGCCTTCCTTTTTATTATCCAAGTTCAACCCTACTATTTCATTACGAGGAACCATGATGTCATTCACGGTTATCTCCTCAAGATCCAAAATATTAATTAACATATTTTCATTTTCGGGTGTTTTTTTACTTGATATACCCACCACAGTTCGAAGTTCATCTTTACTTAGGCTGTCGTCTCTACCTTTGTTTGGGTTGATTCCAAAAATTCTTAATAGTCCATTCGAAAGCTGATTAACTATCCATACAAAAGGGTAAAATATTATTAAGAGGGGCCTAAGTATATGGCTAGAGAAAAAAGCGATACCCTCTGGATGTAAAGCTGCTACGGTTTTTGGGGTTACTTCGGCAAATATGAGCACTACTAGCGTCAGAAGTATTGTGCCAAAAAATATACCAGCATCACCATAAAGTCGAATTGCTATGACTGTTGCAATTGCTGAGCAAAGTATGTGAGTAAGATTATTTCCTATTAAAATTATTCCGATCAGCCTATCTGGTCGCGCTAAAAGCTTATAGGCTTTGCGAGCACCCCGATGTTTTTTTCTCAGATTATCTAAACGATATCGGTTGAGAGACATCATTGCGGTTTCTGAGCTGGAAAAAAAAGCTGATAATATTATTAGGCCACAGAGAATAGAAAATAAGAGCCCTATAGGAGTGTCGTTCAAAGAAGAAAAAACCTTTTTTACTTTTGGACTGTACATGTTGAAGAAATTTTTCTAGATTAGCAAGCGTTCCATTGATACCTTGATTTGCTAATGCCGTCTTAGATGGCATTAAACTCCTTATAATCAAGGATTGGAGAGCAACACCTCTAAAACAAACTTCGTGCCCCAGTAAGCCAGAGCTAAGGTGCCGAACCCAACTAAAGTCCACCTTATAGCTGTCTTTCCTCTCCATCCTCTGAAATGCCGACCCCAAAGTAAGATAGCAAAAAATATCCAAGAGAAAAGTGAAAAGAATGCTTTGTGAGCAAGGTGTTGAGCAAAGAGGTCTTCGAAAAAAATTAAGCCTGTTGCTAGTGATAGCGTTAGTAAGCCAAATCCTGCCCATAGTGTTTCGAATAAAAGAGATTCCATTGTCTGAAGTGATGGAAGAATTTGCGGAAAATTTCCGAAATGTTTACGTCGCAATCTCCATTCTTGAAGAGCTAAAAATAGCGCCTGGAATGCTGCAATAGTGAGCATGCTAAACGATAAGATCGAAAGAAAAATATGAAATCCCACTTGAGTTGAAACTAAGGGGGTATCGATTCCTACAGTTTTGGTTTTCATAGCAATTGTTGTCATGGCGATCGATAAAATTAGAGCACTCAGGGGGAAAAGCAATAAGACACAATCTTGGCACTTTCGTTTGAAGCTACTAGCCAGGGCAATACAATTAACTGCAAAAATTATAATCGTTATAATTGAAATAAGACTAAAAGTAACACCCTGATCAGTTAGCATCCATTTTAGGCTCGCATAGCCATGAAGAGAAACTGCTAAAAAAGAAAGAAAAATTATTACAGCAGGATTTTGACTGACTTTTTTGCTTAACTGCAGTGCTTGATAGAGTGCTGTAATCAAATAAAATATTATTGATGCGGCGGCTATTAACATAGTATTTTCTATTTCACTTATTTAATGGAAATCATAATTTTATAGTTTTTCATATGTATTGTTCGGCGAAAGTAGGTCAAAAATTTAGCCGTTTGTAAAAAATATGGAATCGCGCAGTAAGATAGTTTTTTAAACTGAGTCCAAAAAAAGTTTGTTAACATTAGTTAATAACAATATAAGTTAAAAACTAATAAAAATCCAAAAAAGGCTAATTTTAATTATATTAAAAAAATAAGATATAATAATTTCTTAACACGTCAATTGTGCAGCTGAAAATTAACTATGGCTATTTTTCAAAATCTTAGTGATCGTCTATCCAATACCTTAAAGAAAATTTCTGGAAAGGCACATCTTTCTGAAGAAAATATTAAGGAGGTTCTCAGAGAGGTCCGTATGGCTCTACTTGAGGCAGACGTAGCTCTTCCTGTTGTTAAGAAATTAATTGAGGATCTAAAACAAAAGGCTTTAGGGAAAGACGTTAATCAAAATCTTAATCCGAGCCAGCAGTTTTTAAAAATTGTTCAACTTGAATTAGAAAGCTTGATGGGTGAGTGTAATGAGGAACTGAATCTTGCTGCACAGTCTCCAGCTGTCGTTTTAGTAGCGGGCCTACAAGGTGCTGGTAAAACTACTTCTATCGCAAAGTTAGCAAATTTTCTTGTTAAAAGAAAAAAGAAAAAAGTTATGGTGGTTAGTGCAGATATATATCGCCCTGCAGCAATAAAGCAACTGGAAGTCCTGGCTGGCCAAGTAGGTGCTGAGTTTCATCCAAGTCAGCTTTCAGAAAATCCTGTCGATATTGTTTCAGGAGCACTCAAGTCCGCTAAAATTAAGTTTATGGATGTTTTACTTGTTGATACTGCAGGCCGACTCCATGTGGATGACGAGTTGATGAGCGAGATTAAGCTGATTCATGCAGCAGTCAATCCTATAGAAACACTCTTTGTTGCTGATGCCATGATTGGGCAGGATGCAGTTATCAGTGCTAAAGCTTTTAATAACAGCTTGCCCTTAACTGGAGTAATTCTTACTAAAGTAGACGGTGACGCTCGCGGTGGTGCGGCTTTATCAATTCGGCAAGTTACAGGAAAGCCAATAAAATTCCTGGGAGTTGGAGAAAAAATAGATGCCCTAGAACCATTTTATCCAGAACGTATAGCATCTAGAATACTCGGTATGGGTGATGTTATGTCGCTCATCGAAGAGGTAGAAGAAAACGTTGATCGAAAAAAAGCAGATCATCTTGCAAAAAAAGTTTCACAAGGCAAAAAATTTGATCTGAATGATTTGAGAGATCAATTACAGCAAATGAAAAGTATGGGTGGTCTATCAGGCATGATGGAAAAATTACCTGGGTTGGGTAATATGCCGCAAATAAATGCAAAGCCAGACATAGCAAATAATTTTTCTCGAATGGAGTTCATTATTGACTCAATGACTCCCATAGAGCGAAGAAAACCAGAAATTTTAAATGGTTCTCGAAAGAGAAGGATTACAAAAGGTTCCGGTACGACCTTGCAAGACCTAAATCGTTTGCTTAAACAACATAAGCAGATGGGTATGATGATGAAGAAAATGAAGGGTAAAGGGATGCAACGAATGATGAAAGGAATGTCTGATGTTTCCTCCCCCCTAGGTGGAGGTTCATTTCCGGGAGGAAACGGTAAGTTCCGTCTCTAAAAAGAATCTTTATCACCAGATTAACTGAACATAGCTTAACCTAAAACTATACATATAGAAATCTTTTGGATATAATTCCGCGCCTTAGAATCTACTGGGTTTTTTATCGGATTTTGACAAATGTATCTACGCATCCAATAAGCCAGTTATTCGAAATAATAATAAATAACAAAGAGAAGCTTCATGGTAACAATTCGTTTAGCTCGTGGGGGGTCTAAAAAGCGCCCTTTTTATCACATCCATGTTACTGACAGTCGCCAAGCAAGAGACGGCAAGTACATAGAAAGAATTGGGTTCTTTAACCCTGTTGCACGCGGAGAAGAAGAGCGTCTTCGTGTCGATACGGATCGGGTTCAACATTGGATAGGTTTGGGAGCAGGTGTTAGCGACCGAGTCTCGCGTTTAATGAAAGAGTTTGCTGCAGCTTGATGCTGACATTTTCTGACCAAAGTGAGCTCAATTAATTCTTTTTCAGAATCCATTGCCCCATCATCTCCTATTATTGTTGGCCGTATTACCACGGTTCATGGAATTAAAGGCTGGGTGAAAATACACTCTTATACTGAAGATCCAGAAAAAATTCTTCAGTACAAACCTTGGTGGTTAGACACAAGTGAAGGCTGGAAAAAAATTGAAGTCAATGCATATAAAGTAGCAGGCCAAAATCTGATTATTAAAGTATGTAATTTTGATGATAGAGATATTGCTCGACAAGAGTTATGTCAAAGAGACATAGCTGTAGAACGATCAGAGTTCCCAAAGTTAGATGTGAGCGAGCACTATTGGTATCAACTTAAGGGTCTAAGGGTTTCTACAAACAAAGAATCAGTTGATCTTGGGGTAGTTGTTGGCTTGATGCAAACTGGAGCAAATGATGTCCTTCAAATCAAAGGTGATGCCCATAGCTTGGATCTTAAGGAAAGATTACTTCCGTGTATAAAACAGGTAATTTTATCTGTAAATCTTAAATCTAATAAGATCGAGGTGAACTGGGATCCTGAATTTTAATAGGTGTAAAAAATTACTAAGATTGAGATATGAGCTAACATTTTGGCTATGAAAATAGGTATAGTCACATTATTTCCTGAAATGTTTGATGCTCTACTTAATTATGGTGTAACCAGCCGAGCCTTAGAGCGTGGTTTTTTTGATGCCGAGTGCTTCAATCCGAGAAAATATTCTACTGATCAGCACCAGACTATAGATGATAGGTCATACGGTGGTGGCCCAGGAATGGTGTTAATGATTGAGCCACTTCGAAAGTCGATTAATGAGGCGAGAGAGTGGATAGGAGGCAAGGCCAAAGTTGTTTATTTGTCGCCCCAAGGAAGAGTTCTAGATCAAAGTGGCGTAAAATCTTTAGCTGCTGAATGTGATATAATTTTAGTATGCGGACGATATGAAGGAATAGATGAAAGACTCATTGAGTTAGAGGTAGATGAGGAATGGTCTATTGGTGATTATGTTTTGAGTGGTGGAGAACTTCCAGCTATGGTGATAATGGACACAATAGTCCGTCAAATCCCAGGTGTGCTTGGTGACAGTAAGTCCGCTGAACAAGATTCTTTTTCTGCAGGTTTATTGGATCATCCTCATTATACGAGACCTGAGTGTTATGAGAATTTAAAAGTACCAGATACTCTTTTGTCAGGTAATCATGAAAATATCAGGCGATGGCGACTAATGGCATCTTTAAAAAGAACATTAGAAAGACGCCCAGATTTATTAGCTGGAGTGAAACTTAACGAAGAGCAACAAGAAATACTTGATAGTATAACTAAATATGGTATTACAAGAGAGTCGACCGATGAAAGCGATTAGATTGCTATCCTCTCTGTTCGACGCTACTCAAAAAGGTGGTAACACCAAATTATAAAAGCTGAGGAGCAAATAATGAGCGGAAAAAATTCAATTATAGCAGCAATAGAAGCAGAACAGATGACAAAAGATTTACCACAATTTTCTGTTGGTGATACCATTATTGTTCAGGTTAAAGTTATTGAAGGTACTCGTGAGCGACTTCAAGCCTTTGAGGGTGTGGTTATCGCTAAGAGAAATCGTGCCTTAAACTCAGCTTTTACTGTACGAAAAATATCAAATGGTATTGGTGTAGAGAGAACATTTCAGACATACAGCCCACAAGTTGAAAGTCTCTCCGTATCTCGTCGTGGAGATGTCCGTCAAGCCAAGTTGTACTATCTGCGTGATCTTTCAGGTCGTAAAGCACGCATCAGAGAAAAGCTAAGCACGGAATAATTTAATACATCTAAATGAAGCAAAAGAAAGCGCTATTTATTAGCGTTTTTTTTTGTGTAAAATTGTTAAAATAATTATGAGATATTATTTTTAAGTCTTATTAACTTTATTTCATTACACTTAGACTTTAATTTTTTAGGCAATCTTAATAAAAATATGGCTATACCTAGCGCAAACAAAATAACTATCGATAACTATTTAGATGTTATTTGGATGGAAAAAGGCCTCAGTAAAAATAGTTTATATTCCTATGGGCGTGACCTAAAAAATTTTTCTCAATGGCTAGAACCTCTGGGTATAGAGCTGCTCAGTGCTTCGCGTAGTAATATCCAAATGTATCTATCACACCGTTTTGAGCAAGGCTTGTCTGCAAGAACTACAGCTAGGCAGCTATCATGTTTGCGTAGTTTTTATCGCCATTTTTTACGTGAAAATATTATCATAGTCGACCCCACAGTATTAATTGATAATCCAAAATTAGGGCGTCCACTGCCTAAGAGTTTGTCTGAACAGGATATTGAAGCATTGTTGGCTACCCCAGACATTGAAGATTCTTTAGGTTTAAGGGACAGAACAATGCTAGAAGTTTTGTATGCTTCTGGGTTAAGAGTCACAGAACTAGTCAGTTTAAGATTACATGAAGTTAATTTACGTCAGGGAATTGTGAGAGTTTTTGGTAAAGGTAGCAAGGAGCGCCTTGTTCCTTTGGGCGATGAAGCAATGAGCTGGCTGCAAAAATACATTAAAGACTCAAGACCTATATTACTCAATGGAAAACAAAGCGACATTTTATTCTTAAGTACCAGAGCCCAGCAGATGACGAGACAAACTTTTTGGCATCGACTAAAGATACACGTACGCGATGCACATATAGATAAGCAGATTTCTCCGCATACTCTGCGCCATGCTTTTGCGACCCACCTGCTTAACCATGGAGCTGATTTGAGAGTTGTCCAGTTATTACTGGGCCACAGTGACTTATCAACTACACAAATTTATACTCATGTTGCTAATAGTCGCATGAAAGAGTTACATACTGAGCACCACCCCAGAGGTTAAACTAAGTGTATCGAATTTTTTTGGGAAAAATATGAATTCAAAATCTATCTATCTATCTATCTTAGTAGCGTTTTTATCGACTTTTTTTGCCGCCTCTACTTATGCAGAAAATATTCCGATAGAAATTATCAAAAAAATCAAAGCTACACTTAATCTTTCTCGTCCAGACTTAAAATTTGGCGATGTCAAAAGAACGAAGATTTTTGGTCTGTATTCAATTAAGGTCGATTCTAACCAGTTCCTTTACGTGGGAGAAACCGGCGAATATTTAATAGCTGGAGATATGTACCAAGCAAAACCCAGAGGTTTTGTGCCTGTTATACCTGCGAGTACATTAGAGATGCGAATTAATATAATCAATGCGATTTCGAAAGACGACATGATAATATTTCCTTCATCTGGCGAAGTTAAAAAAGTTCTATATGTTTTCACTGACGTAGATTGTCATTTTTGTCGTAAATTTCATAATGATACCCTGCCTGATCTTAATTTGAGTGGTATCGAAGTGCGTTACCTTGCTTTTCCAAGAGCTGGTATTGGATCTAAATCCTACAAAAAAATGGCTTCTGCTTGGTGCGCCGAAGAAAAAACAAAAGCTTTGTCTTCTTTGAAGAATAGTGAAGCCATCAACGAATACATTTGCGATAATGATCCTGTTGGTCATCAGTATAGCCTCGGAAAAAAAATTGGAATCACAGGTACGCCTACAATGTTATTGAAGGATGGGACTTTATTGATGGGTCATCGACCAGCAACAGAGTTACTAAAAATTATGGGGTCTGATTAGGCGAATTGAAGGATATTTTAAGTGTTATATATTAAAATCTATTATCAATATTGACACTTACATTGCTGGCCACTATGGTTGCGAGGCTCCCATTTAGAATAAGCTATTGTTTGTTGCAAAATAATTAAAGTGTTGTACTAACACATCTAAAATTAACATGCTTTTTAAGCATATAAACTAACTTTAAAGCTAGGGCGAATAGATTGAAATCTGTCAGTATTGGTATTTGTGGTCTGGGGACTGTGGGGTGCGGTACAGTTAATGTGCTAAATCGAAACTCCCAAGAGATAAGAGATAGATTAGGTTGTGAAATTTTAATATCACAGGTTGGATCTAGGCGTGATCCTCAAGATTGTGATTTGGCTGGAATCAGTTTCGTCAGAGATATATTTACTGTAGCCGAAAATCCAGATATTGATATTCTTGTAGAGCTTATTGGTGGTACTACGGTTGCTAAAGAGTTAGTTTTAAGAGCTATTCAGAATGGAAAACATGTTGTAACAGCCAATAAGGCTCTAATAGCTGAGCATGGTAATGAAATTTTTTGTGAGGCAAATAAAAAAGGCGTTACAGTTGCATTTGAGGCTGCTGTGGCTGGTGGAATTCCTATTGTAAAAGCTATCAGAGAAGGCCTAGTAGCTAATAATATTGAGTGGATTGCAGGAATTATTAATGGGACTTCTAACTTTATTTTAACTGAAATGAAGGATAAAAATCGTAGTTTTATTGATGCTTTACAAGAAGCCCAAGAGCTTGGTTATGCTGAAGCTGATCCAACTTTTGATATAGAAGGTATAGATGCAGCACATAAGCTGGTAATTATGGCTTCATTAGCTTTTGGACACTCTTTTAAGTTTGACAAGATATTTACTGAAGGGATAACTAAGATTGAGCCTCAAGATATTATGTATGCCGAGCAACTTGGATATCGTATCAAACACTTAGGTGTTGCTAGAAAAAGAAATAAAGCAATAGAATTGCGTGTTCATCCAGTATTAATTCCTGAAGAATGCTTAATAGCGAATGTAGATGGGGTGATGAATGCAGTACTAGTTAAGGGTGATGCCGTAGGAGCCACTATGTACTATGGATCTGGTGCAGGAGCAGAGCCAACCGCATCTGCAGTGATCACTGATATTTGTGACCTTACGAGAACAATTGAGTGCAAACCAGAGCAACGAATACCCCATTTTGGCTTTAAGCATGATGCTTTGAAAGATACGAAAATACTCCCTATTTGTGAAGTAAAAACTGCTAGTTATATGAGAATTACTGCTCTGGATGTACCCGGTGTATTAGTCCAGATTACTAAAGCACTAAGCGAGGAAAATATAAGTATTGAAGCTATAATTCAAAAAGAGCCCGCAGCAGATAAGGAGCATGTGCAGTTGATACTTTTAACTAATAACACTGTTGAAAAATATATTGATGCTGCCGTTGAAAAAATTCAAAGTTTAGATGTAATAACAGGAAATATAATTAGAATAAGAGTTGAATCGTTAAGCTAATAACGCCATAAATAGTTTTTGTGAAAATGAAAAAATATAAGAAGTAGAAATTAAAAAGTTAAGTAGGTATCTATTGTGAAATACGTCAGTACCCGAGGAAAGTCTCCTGCATTGTCTTTTGAGGAAGCAATGCTAGCTGGTTTAGCCAGTGATGGTGGTTTATATGTGCCGGAAAAAATTCCTTATTTTTCTAAACACGAAATTGCATCATGGTCAGGTCTGTCGTATCAAGAGTTAGCTTTTAATGTAATGGCTCCTTTTATAGACGGCGAAGTTCCAGATGAAGACTTAAAAGCTCTCATTGATAAAACCTATAGTACTTTTCGACATGAAGCTATCGCTCCACTAATACAAACGGCACACAACGAATTTATTCTTGAGTTATTTCATGGTCCCACTTTAGCCTTTAAAGACTTCGCACTACAGTTCCTTGGTAATCTTCTTGACTATGTTCTGAAAAAGAAGAATCAGCGTGTAGTGATTATGGGCGCCACTTCTGGAGACACAGGATCTGCTGCAATTGAGGGATGTCGTCATAGCGAACACTTGGATATTTTTATATTACATCCTCATAATAGAGTATCGGATGTTCAGCGCAGGCAGATGACGACAGTTTTACAAGATAATGTTTTCAATATAGCTCTTGATGGAAACTTTGATGATTGCCAAAATATGGTAAAAAGCAGTTTTGGCAATCAATCTTTTTTACCGGATGGCCGTCAACTCGTGGCAGTTAACTCTATAAATTGGGTTAGAATTATGGCCCAAATTGTGTATTATTTTTATGCAGGATTGGCACTTAACGCACCACATCGTCAAGTGTCTTTCTCAGTGCCTACTGGAAATTTTGGTGATATATTTGCCGGTTATCTTTCAAAACGTATGGGCCTACCGATCGATCAGCTAGTCATTGCTACTAATGCTAATGACATTCTTCATCGATGTATTGCCGATAATGACCATAGCCTTCAGACATTAGTCCAAAGTCTATCCCCATCTATGGATATCATGGTCTCTAGTAATTTTGAGAGAATGCTGTTTGATCTTTATGATCGTGACGGCCATGCTATAAACATTCTGATGTCTAATTTTAAGTTAGATGGGAAGTTAACTTTGAGTGATTCAGCTTTAATTAAAGCACGTGAACTATTTTCGAGTTATCGACTAGATGACAAGGCTATGACAAAGGTGATGTCCAACTTCTTTAAAACAACGGGGTATATTCTGGATCCTCATACAGCTATAGGGATAGACGCCGCTAGAAATGTAACCAAAAGGGGCGAAACCCCTATGGTATGCCTAGCCACAGCTCACCCTGCAAAATTTCCAGAATCGGCTCGTAAGGCTGGATTTGATTGCGATCCAGAGCTACCTCGCTATATGTCAGACTTGTTCGATAGGAAAGAAGAGTATTCCGTGTTACCCAATAGTATAAAAAATGTGCAAAAATACATAGCAGATAATATTTCCTAGCTGAAGTATTCTAAGAGCATTTTTTAATAGCATCGAGCACATAGTCGAAAACTTATTATGAATTTACGGAATGCACTAAAAAATATAGGTTTACCCCAAGCAGTATTTTTATCTATATTAATCCACAGTGCATTTCTGATGAACTTTGAACATAAACTTCATCCAAAAATACAAAAAGATTTAGATGTAAGTTTTATGCCTGCAATCTTGGAGACTTCTGACCCTGTAATTCAAAAAAAATATATACCACTAACTAAGCATACATTAAAAAAATCTATGCAACAGAAAACGATTTTGCCTGATGAAAGCCTGTTGACTGAAAAAGAAGTCAAAAAAAATATAGCCAAAATGGAGGTAGAATCAAAGAAGCAAAAAAATCGACCACCTGAGCCGCCAATTTTGCTTAAAAGTGAAAAAATATCCGGAAAACCAGGGGCAGAACGAGTAGCTGTTAATAAATTTATCGATTTATTATCCAAGCATATTGCTAAATTTCAACGATATCCAAGACATGCTCAAAGAAGAGGTTGGCAGGGTAAAGTAGTTTTAGAGATTAGGCTCACAGGATCAGGTGTTTTGATCGAAAAAAAAATTAATATTTCTTCAGGCTTTAAGGTTTTAGATAATGAAAGCTTAAGCATGATTGATAGGGCATTACCGTTACCATTGCCTTTAGGAGTGCGGAAGGAAAAAATTATTACAATGTATGTACCGATAAGGTTCACCTTAAATAACAGTTACTAAAAGGAACTACCTATGATTCTGCAGGTCATTGAGAGGGCTGGTTGGCCAATCTGGTTATTGATTTTTACTTCGATTGCAGCACTATCTATTATAATAGAAAGAGCATGGTTCTTAAGGGAACAGTCGGTTATTCCTAGAGATTTAGTTATGACTGTTAAGATGATGATTGATAAAAATAATATAAAAAGAGAAGAGCTAATGCAGCTCTGTCATGGTAATTTTTTAGGTGAAGTTTATTCTGTTATTTTAAAAAATCCAGATCACACATCTAAACAAATAAGAGCTGAACTCGAACAAGTAGCAGATAATATTAGATATCGTTTAGAAGTGAATTTGTCGTATCTAAGCACAATTGCAACTATTGCTCCCTTGTTAGGTTTATTTGGAACAATCATTGGGATGGTTGAGCTGTTTGATTCATTCACCGCAGGTGGGAGTGATGTCTCAGCTTTTGCAAACGGGATCTCAATTGCTTTATATAATACAGCAGCTGGAATTTTGGTTGCAGTGCCAGTGATGATTGCATATCGTTTTTACAAAATAAAAGTCGATCATCGGCTCAACGAATTAGAACTACATGCTAATTTATTAATAGCCGAAATATATAAGTAAGGAATTAATACTGTGAATTTTAGGAAGCATAATCGTTCTGACGACCCAGAGTTGAATTTAATCCCTTTGATTGACGTGTTACTAGTGATCATAATTTTTCTTGCTGTAAGTACTACATTTGAGAATTTTAGCGAACTTAAAGTTAATCTTCCTATTGCCGAGTCTAGTTCGTTAAAATCAAAAGATACTCCTATCATTGTTACTGTCTCGAAGGATGGAAAGTATGCGATTAATGACGAACTATTGTTAGTTAATTCAACCAAAGGACTTGAGGTTGCACTCCTAAAAATGCCACTGAGTGATGTGCAAAAAACTACGCTATTAGTTAATGCTGATGGCCAGGCAGATTATCAATCAATTATTAGTGTAATGGAGGCTTCGCGAAAAGCAGGATTCACTAAGATCAAATTCTCTACTAAGAAAAATTAATTATTTCTTCAGCCCTATCAGCGTTAAATTAAAATAATTATGCGCATACCCAAAATAGGCCTATAGCTATGAATTTAAAAAAGTACTTAAAAATTTTAAAGAAAAACCCAGCTAATATTTCTTTTCAGGATACTATTCTTACTATCGATGAATATTATGATTATCAGCCAACAGGCTTTACAAATGGTAAAACTCTGAATGAGAGGGGTGAAAATAGTGGATCTTGCAAAATTTTTTCATTTGGCCAGTTGCATAAGTTGACTGAATTACAAGTTCTTCAGTGTTTCGGAGATTTCTATAGAAAAGATGTTTTGAAAAACCCTTCTGGAGTCAGTCACCAAAATATAAGAAGTTTTATTAAATTTGGGTGGCTAGGCATTGAATTTAGCGGAAAATCTCTTACTCTAAAGCAACCTAGTTAAAAAATAGACTAGATCTTCAAAATAAACTTTAAATCAATTTAAGATTAAAATCATGGATATAAAAAACGAGGCACGTAAGCACCTATTATTTTTTTTATTAAAGGTAATGGATGATAGTTATACGCAAAACGAATTTGAAAATTTTTTCATTCTGACTTATCAGGATACTGATCTTGAAACAATACGACAACTAACCCTTAAAATTATAAAGCCATCTTACGAATCCAATATTTTTAAGAGAAAGCAAATTTCGTCTGAAGATAAAGTTTGGATTGAAGGAGTAATATCTGATCTTAAGTCTGCTTCTGTGCTTGAATAATAGATCCATTTTCTATTCAGGACTAAAAGTCTTTAAGGCTAAATAATTTTAGGTTGAGACGTTCATGAGGTAGTCTATTGAAAAAAGCTGTAAGTGTTAAGAGAAGCTTTAAAAACCGTGAATTAAGTTTAAAGCATAATAATTTTGAAAATCAACTCTCCAGTTTACTCAAAAGAATATACTTGGGTCGAGGAGTTTTTTCTGATGCGGAACTAGATCTTTCTCTAGAAAAACTCCCATTACCAGAAGGTTTTAAAGGTTTAAAAGAAAGTATAGCTCTCCTAGAGCAGGCATTGATCCAACAGCAGCATGTGCTAGTAATAGGAGATTTCGATGTTGATGGAGCTACTAGCACAGCCCTTGTTATGTTGGCTCTGCGTGCAATGGGACTTAAAAATTTAGATTTTATAGTCCCCAATCGTTTCAAATTTGGCTACGGTTTAACCCCAGGCATCGTTTTATTAGCAAAAAAAAGTAACCCTGACCTGCTTATTACTGTCGATAACGGCATATCTAGTATTGACGGGGTCTCTGCTGCAAAAGCAGCAGGAATTAAAGTCCTGATAACCGATCACCATCTACCAGGATCAGAATTACCGGCTGCAGATGCCATCTTAAATCCAAATCAGTGTGATTGTGATTTTCCAAGTAAAAACCTAGCTGGAGTTGGGGTAGCTTTTTACTTATTAGGGGCTCTTAGATCTAAATTACGAGATACCGGCTGGTTCAAGAAAAAATGTATCGCGGTTCCAAGTATGGCTCAATGGTTAGATCTAGTTGCGCTTGGAACCGTAGCAGATGTTGTTCCTTTTGATCATGCTAATAGAATACTGGTTCATCAGGGTTTGCTTCGGATTCGTTCAGGGCAATTAAGACCAGGAATTCAGGCATTGTTAGACTTAGCAAAAAAAGATCACAAAAGGTTAATTGCTAGCGATTTAGGTTTTGCTTTAGGGCCTCGTCTTAATGCTGCTGGACGTTTAGATGATATGAGTATTGGTATTGCCTGCTTGATAGAAAATAATCCTATGATTGCAAAAAAGTATGCTTTGCAGCTCGATCAACTGAATCATAATAGAAGAAAAATTGAAGCAGATATGCAAGAAGAAGGGTTAGAAACTCTCGACCGTATTAATATAGATCAGAAATCATTGCCTTGGGGAATTTGTTTATTTAATAGTAAGTGGCATCAAGGTGTAGTTGGTTTACTTGCATCAAGAATTAAGGATCGTGTGCATCGACCTGTCATTGTCTTTGCAGATGCTGGTGTTGAAGGTACTGAAAAAGAATATAAGGGGTCTGCTCGTTCAATTCCTGGATTACATATTAGAGATGTTTTGGAGAGCATTGCTACAGCCCATCCTGAGTTAATAACAAAATTTGGTGGCCATGCTATGGCCGCAGGACTTAGTCTTAAATCAACTGACTATACTGCTTTTTCTCAAGCTTTTGATATTGAAGTTAGGCGCCAGTTAACCCCATATGATCTAGAGTCTGTAGTTCTTTTAGATGGAGAGCTAACTTCAGAAGAATTAAGTCTAGAAAATGGGCTGTTAATTAGGGGATCAGGTCCTTGGGGTCAACATTTTCCAGAACCACTTTTTAGAGGAAAATTCTATATTATTAGTCAGCGTATTGTTGGTGAGAAGCATTTAAAGCTTTTACTTTCTTTGAAGGGTCAGGGGCAACAGCCGATAGATGCAATTGCTTTTAATGTAGATATGGATTTCTGGCTAAGCTCCAAAAAAGAAAGGGTTGATATTGCTTATAAAGTAGATGTTAACTTTTGGAAGGAAAGAGAATCATTACAATTAATAGTAGAGTTTTTTATTCACTAATCTCTAATTCAAGCCATCTCTCTGACGCCAAATCAAGAGCCTTTTGTTTTTCTTCTAAAGCATCTAAGAGGGGTTGTGTTTCTGTAAAGGGCTTAAGATAAAATTCTGGTTTTGTAGCCTCAGTTTGTAACTGGACTATATCTTCTTCCATTTTTTTAATGATTTCTGGAAGCATATCAAGTTCACGTTGGAGTTTATAGCTAAGTTTAGCCAGTGATACTTTTTTTGAATTTTCTCCGCTTGTGTTACTAAATGTATTTTTTTCTAACTCTTGGCTTCTTTGGTGATCTGTAACTTTTAAATCTTTACCGTAGTTTTCCCAGTCACTATATCCTCCCAGGTATTCTTGAACTTTACCTTTATCTTCAAAAACAAGGACACTTGTGACAACATTGTCGAGAAACTGACGGTCATGGCTAACAATAATTAATGTACCTTTATATTCTACAAGCTGCTCTTCAAGAACCTCTAGCATTTCGATATCAAGATCGTTAGTGGGCTCATCTAGTACCAACAAATTAGTTGGTTGAGTAAATAATTTAGCTAAAAGAACCCGATTTCTTTCACCCCCAGAAAGGGCTTTTACTGGGGTCATAGCCCTCTTTGGTGAGAATAAAAAGTTTCGTAAGTAACCTATTATATGACGGTCTTTCCCATTAATTTTTATATACTCTTTTCCGTTCCCAACATTTTCAGCAATAGTTTTTTCGGTATCTAATTCTCGATGAATCTGATCAAAATAGCCTATATTTAAATTAGTGCCTAATTTTACGGATCCCTTATTAGGTGAGATCTGCCCCAAAAGGATTTTTAGTAGTGTTGATTTACCAACACCATTATTACCAATGAGACCTATACGATCACCCCTACGTATTTTAATATTGATATTATTTATTAGCGTTTCGTCATCGTAGCTGTGCCAAAGACTACGAGCCTCGATAACCTTTCGACCTGATTTTTCCGAGGTTTCTACACTGATTTTGGCTTTTCCTTGACGACTAGATCGCTCCATACGCTCTTGTCTCATAGCGATTAGTGAACGAACTCGTCCCTCATTTCTTGTGCGTCTTGCTTTAATCCCTTGACGAATCCAAACCTCTTCTTCTGCGAGACGCTTGTCAAATAAATTATTTCGGGTTTCCTCAGTCTCCATTGCTTTTTCTTTGAGCAGCAGGTAATTATTAAAAGTTCCAGGCCAACTAATAAGCTTGCTAACCTCAATCTCTACAATACGCGTAGCTAATTTCTGTAAAAAATTTCTGTCATGAGTAATAAAAATAACACTTCCTTGATATCCGCGTATTTTATGTTCTAACCATTCAATCGTACTGATATCCAGATGGTTAGTGGGCTCATCTAAAAGTAGTAAATCTGGATTTGATACTAACGCTTTGCCTAAGGCAACTCGACGTCGCCAGCCTCCAGAAAGCTCAGCTAGAGTTTTATTTGCAGGTAAATTTAGCTGACTAATGATAGTTTCTACTTGTTGATCAATCTGCCAACCGCCGCCAGCATCAATTTGTGCTTGTAATTCCGCTAGCTCATTCAAACCTCTTTTATCCATAGTTTTTTCGGCAAGCTGGTTAAATAGATCAATTAATTTTTGTTGACCAGATAATCCTTCTCTGACTACATCAAAAACTTTAGAATTTACAGCCGAAGGAAGACTCTGTTCAAGCTGACTGATGCGTAAATGTTTTCTATAATGTAATTCGCCAGAATCAGGTGTAATTTCTCGATTAATAATTTTAAGTAGCGTAGATTTTCCTGCGCCATTTCTACCTATAAGGCAAATACGTTCTCCTGGTTCTACAGAAAAATTAGTACTATGTAATAATGGTACATCTCCAAATTCAATAGATATGTCATCTAGACGGATTAGGCTCATAGTTTGTCTTACTGTTTGAGTGGTTAGTGATATAGAATATCCGCGAATTCTAACAGAATTTTTTATTTTCGTGACAATCTTAATTTAATTTTTAAAAATAGTTTAATGGTTGGTTTAGAGTAATTCCTAAAAACTAAAGCTCGATCGTCTATTCAGTCTTTAAGTAGGTGGAGAAGGGGCCAATAATCCGATAGAATTCGACTCTTGTATAAGTTTTCAGGTGCTAATATTCAATGGAAATTAATCCCATCAAGAATACCTTAAAAGACCTTCAGGCAAGAACTGATGTGCTTCGGGGGTACCTTTGACTATATTAATAAAAAAGATCGACTCTTAGAGGTTGAATTAGAGCTTGGAGATTCTAGTGTGTGGGCTGATGCCAGCCGCGCTAAAAGTCTTGGTCGAGAGAGATCTTCCTTGCAGCTAATTGTAGAAACGATAGATACACTAGATATAGGAATTTCTGATGCTAGTGAATTTCTGGAGTTAGCATTTACCGAAAAAGATATTGATTCTATAAAAACGATAGAATTGGAACTGTCAGATTTATCAACTAGATTAGCTAAGCTAGAATTTTGTAGAATGTTTTCCGGGCCTATGGACGCTAATAACGCATATTTAGATATTCAATCAGGTTCTGGTGGGACTGAAGCACAAGATTGGGCTGAAATGGTTCTACGAATGTACCTTCGTTGGGGAGAGAGAAAAGGGTTCAAGACAACACTTGAAGAAGTTTCTTCAGGGGATGTGGCTGGTATAAAAAGTGCTACGATTCACTTTGAAGGGGATTATGCATTTGGCTGGTTACGAACAGAAACAGGAGTTCATCGATTAGTTAGAAAGTCACCGTTTGACTCAGGAAATCGAAGGCATACTTCTTTTTGTTCCGTATTTTCCTCCCCAGAAATAGATGACGACATAGAAATTGATATTAATCCGTCAGATGTACGAACAGATACTTATAGAGCTAGTGGCGCTGGTGGCCAACATATAAACAAGACAGACTCAGCTGTAAGATTAACTCATACTCCATCAGGCGTAGTAGTTCAGTGTCAAAGTGAGCGATCTCAGCATCAGAATCGAGATAACTGTTGGAAAATGCTAAGAGCAAGGCTTTATGAGCAAGAAATGCTGAAACGAACTGAGGCTGCTCAGGTACTAGAGGATTCGAAATCAGATATCGGATGGGGTAGCCAGATTCGCTCTTACGTCTTAGATGACCAGAGAATTAAAGATCTACGAACGAATGTTCAAACTAGTAATTGTAGCTCAGTCTTAGATGGAAGTTTAGATCAGTTTATAGAAGCATCGCTAAAAGCAGGCTTGTAAATGTATAAATCCTAGTTGAGAATATATTGGCTGAACTTTATTAATCTAAATTAAATGAATTGGAAAAAAGATGAGCAAAGAATTAAATCAAGATGAGAATAAACTAATTGCCGAAAGAAGGGCTAAATTAGAAGTAATTCGTGAACAGGCCTCTAATACTAACGTAAGCTCTTTTCCAAATGACTTTAGGAGAAAAAATCTAGCCGGTGATTTACAAAAAAAATATTCAAATAAGTTAAAAGAGGAACTTGAGATATCCGGACATGAAGTAAGTATTGCTGGCCGCTTAATAAGAAATCGCGGTGCTTTTATGGTAGTTCAGGACATGTCTGGAACTATACAGCTTTATGTAACTAAAGAAGCTAGGCCTTTCGCTAAGAGCTTGGATCTTGGAGATATTGTAGGTATTAACGGAGTCCTACATAAATCTGGCAAAGGTGACTTGTATGTAAGTATGGATGATAATTATCTTTTAACAAAATCATTAAGACCTTTGCCTGATAAGCATCATGGCCTATCAGATAAAGAATTAAGATATCGGCAGCGTTACGTTGATCTCATCGTGAATCCTGATTCTCGCGAAGTATTTAAAATTCGTACACAAGTTATCAATTTTCTTCGCTCTTATCTTAACGATAACCACTTTATGGAAGTCGAAACTCCGATGCTTCAGGTTATTCCTGGGGGAGCCGCAGCCCGACCTTTTGTTACTCACCATAATGCACTAGATCTCGATATGTATTTGAGAATTGCACCAGAACTATATTTAAAAAGATTAGTAGTTGGAGGTTTCGAGCGGGTATATGAAATTAACCGTAATTTTCGTAATGAAGGTCTGTCTACTAGGCACAATCCTGAGTTTACTATGCTTGAGTTTTATCAGGCTTATTCAGACTATATCGACTTAATGGATATGACTGAAGATATGTTACGGAAGTTAGCATTTTCGGTATTAGGTAAATTTACTGTTAGTAGTACGCTAAGAGATAAGGAAGGCGCGACGATCCAAGAAACAATCTATGATTTTTCAAAACCCTTTCAAAGAATGTCAGTTTTTAATTCTATACTAAAGTTTAACGCAGGTATTTCAGCTGAAGAGTTAAGTGATGAACAAGGGGCTCGAAATATTGCATCAAATCTTGATATTCCTCTAAAAGATATCTGGGGTTTAGGTAAGGTTCAAATCGAGATTTTTGAAAAAACGGTAGAACACTTACTTGATGAGCCAACATTTATCATAGAGTATCCAACAGAGGTATCACCACTGGCTCGCCGAAATGATAATAATCGATTTGTAACAGATAGATTTGAATTTTTTGTGGGGGGGAAAGAGATAGCTAATGGATTTTCAGAGCTAAATGATGCAGAAGACCAGGCCTTAAGATTCAGTCAGCAAGTAGCTGAAAAAGATGCTGGAGATGAAGAAGCCATGCATTATGATTCAGACTATATTAGAGCACTAGAATATGGACTACCTCCAACTGCTGGAGAGGGAATTGGTATTGATCGATTAGTCATGCTTTTGACAAACTCTTCATCGATACGAGATGTACTTTTGTTTCCTCATATGCGGCCAGAATAGAAACTCGTTGCCCTTATTATTTAAATTATAAGTTATGCTACTAGATATCCATGATTTTTTCTTTTTGTTTTGATATTTTGGTATAGGTTTTTTCTACCTCTTTAAGTCGCTCTTTTTCTGCCTTCACAATATCTTGTGGGGCTTTGCTAGTAAATAATTCATTTGCTAACTTGTTTTTGATACGTAGCTGTTCTTTTTTGACCTTTTCTAGTTCTTTGTCGAGCCTCTTAATCTCTTCTTGTTTATCAATCAGCCCGGCCATCGGAACAAGAATTTCCATTTCTCCCATCAGTGTTGTTATGGAGATTGGCGCTTCTTCGTCAGGGGAAAGCCAGATGATTTTCTCTAAATAACCTAATTTAACCAAATAAGCTTTGTTTTCATCTAGGCGGCGTTTGTCTTCTTTTGTTCCATTACGTAAGTAAATAGTTAGCATTTTGGCTGGCGATATATTCATTTCACCACGAATATTGCGAATTCCAACAACAGCATTTTTGAGCCACTCAACATTTATAGTGGCCTCTTTATCTATAAGGTTTTCATTAGCTAAAGGATAAGGCTGCAACATGATAGTTTCACCTTCAACTCCGACTAAACTTTTTACCTGTTGCCATATCTCTTCTGTAATAAATGGCATAAATGGATGCGCCATTCTCAGGGTAGCTTCCAAGACTCTTATTAAAGTTCGACGCGTTCCTATTTTTAGTAATGGGTCAATATCTTCCCCCCATAAAATAGGCTTGGAGAGCTCTAAGTACCAGTCACAATATTCATTCCATATAAATTCGTAAATAGCTTGAGATGCTAAATCAAACCGGTAGTTTTCAATCGCACCTACAACTTCCTTCTCAACTTTCTGTAATCGACTTATAATCCAACGATCAGGTAGTGATAGACGATAATTTTTGTGATCATTTTGCCCGCATTCCTGACCCTCGGTATTCATCAATACATAACGTGCAGCGTTCCATATTTTATTACAAAAATTACGAAAACCTTCAATTCTACCCACATCGAAGTTAATATCTCGTCCGGTTGCTGCTAGAGAGTAGTACGTAAAGCGAAGTGCATCGGTCCCATAAGCTCCTATACCATTTGAAAATTCTTTACGTGTTTGCTTGTCGATTTTTTCGCGCAGTTGAGGCACCATCATTCCTGAAGTTCTTTTTGTAACCAGCGGCTCAAGCTCAATACCATCAATCAAGTCTATAGGATCAAGAACGTTCCCTTTAGACTTTGACATTTTTTGGCCTTGACTATCCCGAACTAGACCATGAACAAAGACTGTTTTGAATGGAACATCACCCATAAAATAGAGGCTCATCATAATCATTCTTGCGACCCAAAAGAAAATAATATCGAATCCGGTAACTAGAACGCTTGTAGGGTGGTATTTTTCTAAAAGTTTAGTGTTTTCTGGCCAACCAAGAGTTGCAAAAGTCCACAAACTGGATGAAAACCAAGTATCTAAGACATCATTATCTTGTGTGAGCCCAACACTACCAAGATCATTTTTCTGACGAATTTCTTCTTCAGATCTCCCAACATAAAAATTACCCTCATTGTCATACCAGGCAGGAATGCGATGCCCCCACCAAAGTTGTCGAGATATACACCAATCTTGAATATTTCGCATCCAAGAAAAATACATATTTTCATATTGTTTTGGTACAAACTCGATATCACCCTCTTCAACTGCAATAATAGCTTTCTTGGCAAGAGGAGATGTTCTGACATACCATTGGTTGGTTAGATAGGGTTCTATGATCATACCTGAGCGATCACCACGAGGTATTTTTATTCTATGAGGTTCAATTTTTTCAAGTAACCCTAATTTATCGAGGTCACCTATAATTTTTTTTCTTGCATCGAATCTGCCCATTCCGATGTACTCAGGTGGTACATTTGAGTTTAGTCGGGCATCATCATCAAATATATTTATTAAAGGTAAACTATGACGTTGCCCCATTTCATAGTCGTTGAAATCATGAGCAGGCGTAATTTTAACGCAACCTGTACCAAAATCTTTATCGACATAGTCATCAGCTATTATTAGAATTTTACGATTAGTAAGAGGTAAAATAATATGCTTGCCAATAAGATTTTTATATCTTTCGTCTTCAGGATGAACTGCAACCGCGGTATCTCCAAGCATAGTTTCTGGCCGAGTAGTTGCAACTGTTAAAAATCCATCTTCATCAGACAAGGGATATTTAAAGTGCCATAAGCTACCTTCCTCTTCTTCTGAGATTACCTCAAGATCAGAAATAGCGGTATGTAGCTTAGGATCCCAATTTACGAGCCTTTTTCCTCGATAGATTAGATTATCCTCATACATTCTAATGAAGGCCTCTTGGACAGCCGTATAAAATCCGTCATCCATAGTGAAGCGCTCTCTAGACCAGTCTGCGGAGGCACCTAAACGTCGGAGTTGACTTGTAATAGTTCCTCCTGATACTTTCTTCCAGTTCCAAACTTTTTTTATGAATTCTTTTCGACCTAAGTCATGACGTGTGATTCCATCATTGCTTAGAAGACGCTCAACTACCATTTGTGTAGCAATTCCGGCATGGTCTGTACCTACTTGCCATAAAGTGTCCTTACCTTTCATTCGCTGGTAGCGAACTAAGGCATCCATAATAGCCTCTTGAAAACCATGACCCATATGAAGATTTCCGGTGACATTCGGTGGAGGTATCATTATGCAGAAAGATGGAGAACCATTTTCTGTGGATTTAAAATATCCACGTTTTTCCCAGATTTTATACCACTGAATTTCTATATCTTTGGGACGATAAGTTTTTTCCATGAGAGCTCATTTTGTTGTTGTATCAAGGTGTACTAATTTACCCATAGTAGTTAGGTAAAAAAAATGTAGTGTTATCAAAAAACTTGAATTATAAATGGATAGGTATAACCGAGTCGATTAACTTATGTCCAATAATAGTTTTTAGTTAACAATCCTTAGTCAAATCATGATACTTAATAGGATACCCGCGATTTTGATAAAAGCTATAGCGCTCACGCTTTATTGCTATAACTTGCTGTTCATCGTAAACAATTTCTATAACTTTTTTGAATCGAGAAAACCAGCCTGGCGTAGATTCATCTGATAAGTTAATTAAGAGCCCATCATGCTCTCCTGGATCCAAGCTATGGCTAATGGAGATCGAAACTGATGGATCAGTTTCGATCTGATGAGGAAGAAAAGAAGAAGCTCTAAAGCCCCATAATTTTTTACTAATTTTATCTGATACGATTTCTTCAGGTGTACTTATAAGCACAGATAGATTTTTTTTATAAGCCTTTTCAGTTAACTGGCAAGCTAACAGCATGGCTGAATCGTAGTCTCCTGTAATACGATAAAACATTATATTAGTCATTATTTGTTTCTTCTATCAGAAATTGGGCTAGCAATGGAACTGGTCTGCCAGTTGAGCCCTTGGAGATTCCACCTTTCCATGCTGTTCCAGCAATGTCTAGATGAGCCCATGTGTAATCTTTTGTGAAGCGAGCAAGAAAACATGCAGCAGTAATTGTACCTGCTGCTCGACCACCAATATTTGCCATATCAGCAAAATTACTTTTTAGTTGGCTATCATACTCGTTCCAGAGTGGTAATCTCCAAACCCGATCTCCACTTGTATATCCCGCAATCTCAAGATTTTTTGCTAGCTCATCGTCATTCGATAACAAACCACTGGCGTGACTTCCTAAAGCCATTACGCATGCCCCGGTTAAGGTTGCAATATCTATGACACTTTTTGGTTTGTATCGAGCAGCGTATGTTAATGTGTCACATAGAACTAACCGTCCTTCTGCATCAGTATTTAGGATCTCAATAGTTTGGCCAGACATACTTTTAACAATATCACCTGGCTTAATTGCTTTTCCTCCCGGCATATTCTCTACTGCGGGAATCATGCCTATTACATTGAGATCTAAATTTATGGTAGTAAGCATAGAAAAAACACCTAAAACAGCAGCTGCACCACACATATCATATTTCATTTCATCCATAGCAGCACCTGGCTTTAGGCTTATACCTCCTGAATCAAAGGTAATTCCTTTTCCTACTAAAACTATGGGTTTATTTTTTTTATTGTTAGAACCGGTATATTTTAGAATTATCATTTTAGCAGGTTGCTGAGTTCCAGCAGTGACTGATAATAAGGAATGCATACCAAGATCTCTCATCTCAACTTCGTTTAATATTTCGCAGGTAAGTTTAGGATGACTAGCTGCAAGTTTTTTGGCTTCTTTTGCTAAGTAAGAGGGCGTACATATATTTCCCGGTAGATCACCTAAGTGTTTGGATAAATTCATACCTTTTGAGATTGACACACCTAAAGAACATGCGTATTTTGTTTTTTCTAAGTCTTGTTCTGATGTTATAGCAAGTACTCCTTGCTTTAAAAAATCAGGATTCTTAGGACTTGTTTTAAGTGAACCGGGGTAATAGCTCTGTTCGCCTAGTACTTGGGATATTTTTTGTGCCTGCCATAGCTTATCTCTATCAGAGACATCAAGTTCTTGAAGAGTGAGCAACACATCCTTGATAGGCATGCCTTTAATTTCTTCACTAATAGTTTTGATAAGAGTTAAAAAATTCTGTTCATTAAGTGATTTATCTCCACTGCTTACTATAAGTAATCTCTCAGCCTTTAATCCATTTGGGCTAGGAATCAGAATTGAACTACCCAATTTTATTTTAATGTCACCACTTTTCTGCAGTTTTATAATTAATCCGTCGATGATTGAACCTAAATATCCGGATGAATCATCAATATTAGCTGGGGGAGCATAAACCCCTTTTTTTAGATTGCTAAGAACTAGTACTAAACAGTTAGTTTTTTTAGTACGAAGATTGCAGGTGATTGCCGTAAGTTGCATTTTATCTCCAAAGTTTAGTTGGTTAGGAATTTGAATCCAAGTACACTTAGTAATGAGAATTTTTTAAATCTTCATAATTAATTAGATTTAAATTTATTTACATATTAAAGCATAACAGGAAACTTTCTATTGCTAATTTTTCGTTATCTTGCGCGTGACTTTTTAACTTCTGCTTGTGCAGTTGCTGTAGTGCTATTAATGATAGTCACGAGTGGCCGATTTGTGAAATATCTTGCAGAAGCAGCAGCAGGTGATATGGATGCAGGAATACTTTTTTCTATAATTGGCTACCGCCTTCCTGGGTTCTTAGAATTGATTATACCTCTTGCATGCTTTTTAGGTATCCTGCTAGCTTATGGTCGTCTATATGTCCAAAATGAGATGACGGTAATGATTGCATGCGGGATGAGTCAAACTAGATTAGTTACTTACACGTTAATTCCAGCAATTATAGTAGCCCTCTTGGTATCATATTTGAGTCTTTTCGCTACTCCTGATGGTGCACGAAAGGTTGAAGCGCTATTTTCAGACCAAAATGAACGAGGCGATCTAGATGGTATGGCAGCTAACCACTTTTACCCTATTCAAAAGGGTAAGGGCGTTACTTATACAGAAGAAATAAATGAAAAAGGCTTAATGCTTGATGTCTTTCTTGCCGAACATCAGCTTGATACTGAAAATGGAGAACAACTAGTCTTAACAGTTTCTAAAACTGGTGAACAAAAGAATTCTGAAGACGGAATGGACTATCTCGTTCTAAAAGATGGATATCGTATTGAGGGAGTACCAGGTCTTGCAAATTATAAGATTACTCGTTTTGAGGAATACGGTCAATCTATGAAAAAACAGGCTCCAGAACGTCGCAATAGAAAAAAGAATCAAATTCTCACTACCTCTGAATTAATGTTTTCTGAAGTGCCTGAGCAAATAGCCGAATTACAGTGGCGCTTTTCTGTTCCCATTTTAGTGTTAGTGATGAGCTTAATAGCTATTCCATTGAGTAAAACAAATCAAAGGCAAGGTAGATTTTCTAAAATGATCCCAGCAGTCCTGCTTTATATGGTCTACCTTGTGATGCTTAATAGTGCACGCAGTGCATTGGAAGAGGGGACCATCACTCCATTTGTTGGGCTTTGGTTCGTTCATTTGTTATTTTTATTTATTGCGCTGTGCCTATTATCCTTCCCTTCCATCAAGCGATGGATAAAACAGATAAATATTTTATTGGTGAAAGAATGAAGCAGATATTTTCTTTATTTTCATGGAGCAAATTTGCTACTTACATTATGATAAAACTCAGGTTTTTACGGGCCTCTTCGGTGCTTTTTTTTGAATACTCCTTATGTGCATGTAAAAAATTACCTACCCTGATTTCGCTTAAGATTAAATCAGTTAGTGATGACTTACTTTATTTTCTTAAGTATATGAAAAAACAAGAAATATCTAGAAAAAAAATCATATATCTTTTTAAAAAATTGCCTGCTTTAGTGAGTGCAGATTTTAAATCAATGAGAGGTCTATCATCCTATATATCAGTCGCAGTGGTTGGCGCCATAGGCCTGGCACTATTAATTATTGTTACTCTTGATGCCATTGGTGCCATGATCGATGGGGCCGGAGACGTTACAGCAGAGTATACTTTTTTTCAGGTTTTAATATATGTTGCGCTAACTATACCTGGAAGAATATATGAATTTCTGCCTACAGCCGCACTGATTGGCTGTCTCGTTGGACTGGGTAGCTTGGCTAACAATTCCGAGTTAATAGTAATTAGAGCTGCGGGTGTCTCCGTTCTCCGTATTGTATGGATTGTTCTTCGCCCTATTTTAGTTCTTGTTTTAATTGGTGTGATGTTCGGAGAATACGTTGTTCCCTATAGCGAAAAATATGCTGAAAGTCGACGCATGCTCCTCACTAAGGGAAAGGTGGCGCAGGGTTCTGCAAGTGGCCACTGGAATAAGGAGGGCAATGAGTTTATGCACATAGATTCAATTTTTCCTGGTGGCGAATTATTTGGAGTAACTCGCTATGAGTTTGACGATAATCACGTGTTAAAAAGAGCTAGCTTTGCAGGTAAAGCTTCTTTCAAGAATGGCACCTGGATAGAAGAATCTGGAGCAGCAACCTATTTTGAAGGCAACAGCAATAGAGTAGAGACTTTTATAAAGAGGATCTGGAATACTGAACTATCACCAGAGCTACTTAATATAGCGTCACTACCTTCTGAATCCCTATCTATGAGGGATTTAAGTAAGCATAGTAGCTATTTAAACGATCAGGGTCAGAACGCTTCAAGGTACGAATTAGATTTTTGGCGAAAAGCCCTGCAGCCATTTACGGTCGTTAGTTTAATCTTGATCGCAAGCTCATTTATTTTTGGTCCATTACGTCAGGTATCTATGGGTTATCGAATTTTTGCTGGCGTAGTTGTAGGTATTGTATTTAGAATCAGTCAAGATTTGCTTGGTCCAGCAAGTATCGTATTTGGATTTTCTCCTTTTATAGCAGTTATTTTTCCTGCAATCGTCTGCGCGCTTATTGGTATTTCTTTATTGAGAAAAGCTTCATAAAACTACCAGACTTGATGCCGAGATTAAAATTCATATGACTTATGCTTACTTTTTCTAAACCTCTATTTTTTATTTATAACTATAACTTTTGTATTGCTAAGTATGTCATGAAGACATCTTCCCTCCTTGTCTATCAAGCACCATATATAACCAAGCCCCATAAATCCCAGTGATATATGGGCAAGAATGCAGCGAGAAAAACACTTTTCCCAAGTAAGCTTTTTTTGTTTTACATCTTGTAAACGAAGTCTCCATGATTTCATTCCTAGCGTCTGTCCTTTGCGATACCAGCACCATACATAAAACGAAGTACAGCTTAACCACATACCGAGCATGATGAATCCCTGGAGAATATTATTTGGTGCCTGCATAGTATCTTCGCCAGCTAAAACCCTCAAAAGTAAAACAATAAGTCCGAAGGCGAAAATAATCCCTATAAGCAACAAAGAATCGTAAAGCATCGCCATTAGTCGCCTAAGCAAATTTGCAACTTCTTGGGTTTTTATTTCTTTTTCATTCATTTTCAGTGCTCTTTTGTGGACTTTAATTGTATCCTTTGTTAGAAATAAATACATCGCTGTCAGCAAGGATTAGCTAGCTTTAAATACAATTGTTATATTGACTAAAGGTAAGCCAATTGGCGTATATTATTTTGTCCTTTTGATAAATTAAGAGCATGCATACAGGGTTATATTATGAGCCACATCTTAATACAGAAATCTCACAGAATGAATGATCTGAATTTGCATGTTTTGTTGGAAGAGCTGGGCAAAAAACTTAAAAGTAAATATGGCGGTGAATATGAGGTGAATGAAAAATTAATTCATTATTTTTATCAAGGTGTTGATGCGCAGATAAGTTTTGATGAGTCAGAAATTAAGGTTGAAATTACTTTAGGTTTTTTAATGACAGCGTTTAAGGATATTATAGAAAAAGAGGTGCATACTTACCTAGATAGACACATCTTATAGGTATCACCTCATAAAACTATGTTTCTAGTTCTTATTGCATACCCCAGCAATGCGCATTTGCCCTCCTCTGTGGCCCACATCGACATCAAATTTCATAGGCGCAATACCTGTATGAACAACAAATTCACGAGATACAACCTTGTATGTAAACATGACAGTTGGATTTCTAGCCTTAATTTGGTTGCCGTTTCTTTGTATGATGTCGAGTGGAATTGATCCAAAACCACTAACACTTGGATTAGTAACAACGATTTTGTTGCCATTCACAGTAAATTTAACAGTTCCTCCAGCCACATCGATAGATCTTCCACTTCCAGTTTTATATACCTGCTCAACGGGACAAATATAAACTTCTTCGGCGTAAGCGCAGACATTTAACCCAAAAGAAAGAATTGCAAAGAATAGAAATATGAAGATTTTTTTCATAAGAAAGAAGTGCTCAGAGTTTAATTATTTTAGGTTTAACTTAAGTTAGCAGTAATAAAAAGTTATTTTACTTTTCTGCAATCATAGCTCATGTTGTCAAAATTATCTTTACTTAAAACACCCATCGAAATTCATTTAGGAATTCTCTCTTCTTTGTGTTCTAAAAGCCTTAATTGCAGATCGTATAGTCTTGCACAGACTGTTATGTAGGGAATTGTTCAAAGTATATTATAATTTGTTGCAAATGATTATCATTTACATCTAAAATAGATTAATACTCCGATAGAGAGTTCATTATTCAGTGTTTTTGAAATCATACTGGTATAAAAATAACTAACTGAGGTCGAAAAAATGAAAAAAACTGTATTCTCTGCTTTATGCACAGTCACGAATGGTGTGATGGCGCACGAAGGTTCACCTCTTGATGGAACTCATACTGATACGTTGGCCTTAGTTCTAATGATGATAGGAGTGCTTCTAGCTACTATAGCCTCCGCACTAATTGTTAAGGGTTACTCAGAGCAAACATCCAAATCTATGGATGTAGGTAAAAATGTTGTTTCTGTTACGAAAAAAAGGATGATCTAAAAGAAATGATTAGACTAACTAGTACTGCAGCACACTGCGATATACCATGTAAGATTTATGATCCATCAATCTTTTTAATTGCTGGTTTGAGTGTAGCTAGGCTTGTCGATTTAATACAAGAGGAGCAGATTAAAAATACTAGTAATGCTCAAACTCAACTAGTTAGATTGGTTATGGAAAAAGAAGTGCAGGCAAAAATTGTAAAAGATACAGTCAATACAATTTGGGGGGATTATTTTAAAGAGCCCCAGTTAAAAAAATTTCCACAAACACATAGTCTTGTTCATCTTATTATGCAGTCAGCATCGAAGTGTAAGCAAGAGTCTACCGTACAAAATGCTACTATATTGATAGATTTTCTAAACCAATTTGCAGAGATATTTTGGGCGAGCAAAGAAATAAAAACTGAGCGCGTAAAAGCACCGTATCCACCGGCTCTAGAGGTGGTTGTGCCTATACTGTCTAAAGATTAAAATTTTACGTGTAGTCGGCAATAGTATGGCTTCAGTCTTAAGACATGGCGACTTAATATTTATTTATAAAATAAAAAAAATTCATGCAAATAAAATTGTAGTTGTTAATGTAAGAGAGTTAGGGTTCATCGTAAAACGAGTTCATTCGGTATCTAAAAGCTATGTCAGACTAAAAGGAGATAACCCCAGACTTGTATCATCAGTTTGCGATTCAGACGTTTCTTTTAAATTGATTATCGGAACAGTTTTCTTCGGCATAAGAACCAAAAATATAAGTTTTTTTGGGCATGATATTGTTGTCCCAATCAAACTTTTTTTAGTCTAAATGTGTTAATATAATCAACATAAATTAATCTAAGGAGTTAGTTATGAATACGGTACGTTTTTTAGTCATGATAGTTGCATTTGTTTTAGTCTCACCCTTTGGATTTGCTGACGGCCACGGAAAAAGCTGTAATCTAGAGATTGCATCAGGCGATATGCTGAAATTTGATAAGACAGAACTAGAAGTAAGCTCAAGTTGCGATAAGGTTACTGTTTCTTTCTCCCACACTGGGAAGTTGCCAGCTACCGTAATGGGTCATAATTGGGTTTTATCAAAAAGCGCTGATGTTAAGGCTATAGCAAGTGATGGCTTAACGGCTGGTGCAAGCAATGGTTATATTAAACCAGGTGATGAAAGAGTAATAGCTGCCACAAAAATAGTTGGTGGTGGAGAAACTGCTAGTGTGAGTTTTGAAGCTGGACAGTTAAGCAAAAACGAGTCATATACATTCTTTTGCTCTTTTGCTGGCCACTCTTTCATGATGGCTGGAGCATTTAAAGTAATCGATTAGTTTACTTTATTCTAGGCAGCCTTGGTTCGTTAATTTTAGAAATTTGAAATATAATTTACCAAGGCTCTAGCTAGTTTCAATACCTTATTTTGTCGTCTCCTACCTTTTTTTAATTCCTTTTGTTCTCAGATTTTTGGATACGTTTAATAATTAAAATAAATCTCAATTGACCAATCATATGGGCTATAAAATTCGATAAATATATGTTTGGTACCAGAGGCCGGACTCGAACCGGCACGCTTTTAAGGGCGGGGGATTTTGAATCCCCTGTGTATACCAATTTCACCACTCTGGCATGGATCAGGATTATAGCAGTGACATCTCTATAATAAAATCATGATATCCATCTTCATATGAAATAACTTATTTTTACAGTGCTGGTTATAAGGATAAATTTCTATTAACCTATCGGTTTTTTAATATACAAGAAACTAATAAACTAGCCTAGATGAAACGAGAATTTTTTAATTATAATTTACCAGTCAGTCTTATTGCGCATGAGCCAGCTCCTGAGCGAAGAGATAGCAGAATGATGGTCTTGGATCCAAAGTCTAAGGTGTTTAAGCATCAGACTTTTTCAGATATTATTTCTTTGGTTAAACCAGGCGACCTTATGGTTTTTAACGATACCAAGGTAATGCCAGCTAGAATGTTTGGAAAAAAAGATACCGGAGGAAAAATTGAGCTTTTAGTCGAAAGATTGATTGATAAGCAAAAAGTTTTAGCGCATTTGCGTGCTAGCAAATCCCCAAAAGTAGGTTCAAAAATAATTTTTGAAGGTTCTATTGAGGCTGTAGTGGAAGAACGCAAAGAAGACAAATTCATAATTAGATTTCTTGAAGACCAATCTGTAATGGAAATACTAGAATCTAAAGGCCATATGCCATTACCACCTTACATAGATCGTACTGATCGTTTAATAGATAGAGAGCGCTATCAGACTGTATATGCAAAAATACCTGGCGCAGTCGCGGCACCAACTGCGGGATTACATTTTGATTTAGATATACTAAAAGAACTATCTGTGTTGGGTGTAGATATAGCATATGTCACACTGCACGTAGGTTCTGGTACCTTCCAGCCTGTTCGAGCTAACAGTATTCATGATCACATAATGCATACAGAAGTCATTGACGTCCCTCAGTCTGTTTGTGAGCAAGTTGAAGCAACACGCAAACAAGGAGGGCGTATAATAGCCGTTGGTACGACTAGTGTTCGCTGCCTAGAGAGTGCCGCTGTAGGGGGAAAAATTAGACCAGTCAAAGGTGAAACAGATATATTTATTTATCCAGGTTATGAGTTTCAGGTAGTAGACGCTATGATCACAAACTTTCATTTACCTGAATCAACACTATTAATGTTAGTCAGCGCTTTTTCTGGGTATACATCAATAATGGAAGCTTATAATCAAGCCATAGTTAAAGGGTATAGATTTTTTAGTTATGGTGATGCTATGTTCTTGGTACGCAATCCATATGCATCTTCAGAACTTCCTATCACAAAAGTATATTCAGGAAAATATTGAATGAGAGATAGTTGCTCTATGAATTTTGAGCTGGACTCCATAGATGGTAGCGCCCGAAGGGGCCGTTTAGAGTTCCCGCGTGGTACAGTTGAAACACCTTCTTTCATGCCGGTTGGTACTTGCGGTACCGTTAAAGGCATGCTGCCAAGAGATATTAAAGAAACTGGTGCTCAAATAATTTTAGGCAACACATTCCATTTGATGCTTAGACCTGGTACTGAAGTTATCAAAGCTCATGGGGGTTTACATGATTTCATGCAATGGCAGGGTCCAATACTAACTGATTCAGGTGGCTTTCAGGTCTTTAGTTTAGGATCTATTAGTAAAATAAATGAAAATGGCGTTTCTTTTCGTTCCCCTATAGATGGTAGTTCAGTTTTTTTAGATCCGGAAACCTCAATTCATGTCCAGAAAGATTTAGGGGCTGATGTAGTAATGATTTTTGATGAGTGCACAGCTTATCCAGCATCAAGAGAAGAAGCCCAGATCTCGATGGAGCTGTCTTTACGATGGGCGGAAAGAAGTAAACGAGCACATTGTGATAGCAGTTCTGCATTATTTGGGATTATACAAGGTGGAATGTATGAAGGTTTACGTGATATTTCTTTGGCTGGGCTTGAAGAATTAGGGTTCGATGGCTATGCCATAGGAGGGCTCTCAGTTGGAGAACCGAAAGAAGATATGCTCAGAATACTTGCTAGCACTGTCCGCAAAATGCCAAATAACAAACCTCGTTATTTAATGGGTGTAGGTAAACCCTCGGATATACTAGAAGCAGTAAAACATGGAATCGATATGTTTGATTGTGTTATGCCTACAAGAAATGCACGCAACGGACATTTGTTCACTAGTTGTGGCGTAGTTAAAATTAAAAATGCAAAATATCGTTCTAATATGGAGCCTATTGATCATAGGTGTGATTGCTATACGTGTAAAAATTTTAGTCTTGCTTACCTTCATCATTTAGAGAAGTGCGGAGAGATGCTTGGTGCGCAGCTGAATACTATACATAATGTATATTATTACCAGTCTTTGATGAAAGGTATACGACGAGCTATAACTGAGAATCGGTTGAATGAGTTTTCAGAACAATTTTATGTACAGCAAGATTGTTAGGTTAGAGAAAATTCTTAATAAGCTTTTTAACAAAAGTTTTTTGATTCCCCCAAGGTATATTTATATGAATTTTTATAGCAGACACTAGTTTCGACACTTTATAGCGAATAATTTCCTAACAGGCCACACAAGATCAACAGTTTCAGCCTATAATGCAACTTTGTTAATACTCGAAATTATAAAAGAACAATTTTTATGAACAATTATCCTCTTAGAACATATGTTTTTATTCTTGCAATCATAGCTGCCAGTGTTGTATTCGCGTTACCTAACATTTTTTCTGCAGATCCTGCAATTCAGGTGTCTGGTCAAAGCAGTGAAATGTTAATTGATCAACCAGTTATGGATACTATAACGGCTGCATTAAGAGAAGCTGATATAGATTATTTTGGAGAGGAGGCTGATGGTGAAACCGGTATTTTGCGACTACGGGATATTGAAAAACAATTATATGCAAAAAGATTAATTCAGGAAAAGCTTGGCCTTGAATATATTGTAGCCTTAAATTTGGCACCCACGACCCCTCAATGGTTATCTAAAATTGGAGCGTCTCCGATGAAGCTCGGACTTGATCTTCGTGGGGGAGTACATTTTTTACTTGAAGTCAACACAGATGAGACCATAAGTAAGCAGATGGATACTATTGTTCGTCAAGTTCGAACTGCTATGCGAGAAGAAAAATTACGCTATGAGTCAATCAAGTTAGTTAAAAGAAAATTAATAGTTGCTTCCTTTAAAAGAAAGGCTGATGCAGATCAGGCGAGTAATATTATGCGAAAAAAATTCACTGGAATTAGTCGCGATATTCGAGAGGAAGATGGATTTTTTGTTATTCGCTCTCAAATGCTAGAGTCGGAAATTAAAAAAATTCAAGACTACGCTATTAATCAAAACTTGACTACATTACGTAATCGAGTCAATGAACTTGGAGTTTCTGAGCCAGTTGTTCAGCGACAGGGAAGAAATAGAATTGTTGTCGAACTTCCGGGTGTACAGGATACTGCTGCAGCTAAACGTATTATAGGAAAAACAGCAAATTTAGAGTTCAGGCTAGAAGCAAAACCTGGATCAACGAACCGAGAAAAGTTTTCATTTAGCGATTCTTATGTGCGCGATAGAGGAATCAAGGACGCTTTTTTGAAGCGGACAGTCGTTATAACAGGTGACCATGTTTCAAAAGCCTCTGCAGGCTATGATGAGAAAGGAACACCAAATGTAAATATCTCTTTGAACAGTCAAGGTGGAGCTAGAATGCACCGGATGACCAGAAATAATGTAGGACGCCGGCTGGGCGTTTTGTTTATCGAGTACAAAGTAAGAACTAAAATAAATACTAATGACCTTGGAGAGCAGATAGTAGTTTCTGAACGCTATGTCGACAAAAAGATTATCAATTTAGCAACTATTCAAAGCGCTCTTGGTGTTGGTTTTCAAATAACAGGGCTGAGTACTCCAAGGGAGGCTTCAGAGTTAGCATTATTTTTGAGAGCTGGAGCTATGGCTGCACCTATGTATTTTGTAGAAGAGAGAACTATTGGCCCATCACTAGGGGCAGAAAATATTGATTTAGGAATAAAATCTGTATCAATAGGAATGTTTTTAGTGGTGTTGTTTATGCTTTTTTACTACAAAATATTTGGACTCTTCGCTAATATTGCTTTGACTTTAAATTTATTAATTTTAGTAGCTTTTATGTCATTACTTGAGGCTACATTAACGCTACCTGGCATCGCTGGTATTGTTTTAACTGTTGGTATTGCAGTAGATGCAAATGTGCTTATATTTTCACGCATCAAAGAGGAGCTAGCTAATGGATTACCTCCTCAATCTGCTATAAACGCTGGGTATGACCGTGCTTTTGTTTCGATTATAGACGCCAATGTTACAACTCTGATAGTTGCAGTCATCCTGTTCATTATTGGCTCTGGTCCAGTGCAGGGATTTGCTGTAACTCTTTCAATTGGTATTTTAGTATCGATGTTCACTGCTATTATTGTAACTAGAGCATTAGTAAACCTGAGTTTCGGCAATCGTACTATAGAAAAAATAAGAATTTAGGAAATTTTATATGCTTACTAGTAACATTATTGATTTTATGGGACAGCGAAAAATAGCATCAATATTTTCTATTTTTCTAATTGTTGGGTCAATTATTTCTTTCTCCACAAAAGGATTAGTTTTAGGGCTAGACTTCACTGGTGGAACTCAGATTGAAGTAGGCTATCAAAATAAGGCAGACTTAACAGAAATACGCAATAATTTGAGAGCTGCTGGCTTTGAAAATTCTATTGTTGTTCACTTTGGATCAGAAAAAGATGTTCTTATACGAATGCAAGGTAAGCCCGAAGCAGGCTTGTCTGACAGTGTTCTTCAGACACTTCGTATAAGCCAGCCTTCGGTTACTTTACGTCGCGTAGACTTTGTTGGACCCCAGGTGGGGGAGGAGCTCAGAGAAGACGGTGGTCTTGGGATGCTTGTAGCCCTATTAGTGGTCATGATGTACATAGCTATTAGATTTCAGTATAAATTTTCTATAGGTGCTGTTGTAGCACTCATACATGATGTAATCATCACACTTGGATTTTTTTCTGTCACTGAATTAGAGTTTGATCTTACTGTTTTAGCTGCAGTTCTAGCAGTCATAGGATATTCACTTAATGATACGATAGTTGTATCCGATAGAATTAGAGAAAATTTACGCTTGCTGAGAGTCTCAGTTGTTGAAGCGGTAATTAACCAATCTTTAACTCAAACACTAGGTAGAACTTTAGTTACATCAATAACTACATTATTAGTATTAGCATCGTTGTTCTTTTTTGGTGGAGAACTCATCCATAATTTTGCTATTGCCTTGATGGTGGGCGTATTAATTGGAACCTATTCATCAATTTATGTAGCTTCAAATATTCTTCTTACTTTAGATCTAAAAAGAGAAGACTTGCTAGCGCCCGAAAAAGAAGGTGAAGAATTAGATGACCTACCTTGAGTACAAAAATAAATTGAGAATTAGCGCTTTACATTTTGGAGTATAAATTTATTTAGCTCCGCAAATGGAATATTTATATTATCAGGACTTTTTCGATTGCGATATTCTATAACCCCTTGCTCTAATCCTTTTTCTCCGACTACTAATCTATGAGGCAACCCAATAAGTTCCACTTCGGCCAGCATGAAACCTAAGCGTGACTTTTCTTGATCCATAAAAAGGACCTCAAAGTCGTTAGCTAATAGCTCGTTATATATTTTTTCGCAGGTTTTTTTTACTTTTTCAGATTTATGAATATTGATAGGAATTAGTGCGATTTGAAAGGGCGCCAATTCATCTGGCCATAAAATTCCTTTTTCATCATTATTTTGCTCAATAGCTGCAGCTACTATTCTACTGACCCCAATTCCATAGCAACCCATAAATAACAGTTGCTTTTTCCCTTGTTCGTCTAGAATCGTTCCTTTCATTTCTTTGCTATATTTAGTACCTAGCTGAAAGATGTGGCCAACTTCTATCCCGCGCTTGATATCTAAAATACCTTCACCATCCGGGCTAGGGTCTCCTTGAACTACATTTCTTATATCTTTGACTGCCTTGGTGCCACAATCGCGTTCCCAATTAACACCTATTAAATGCGCATTGTTTTTATTGGCTCCACATACAAAATTAATTAGTTGACTTGCAGAATGGTCAGCAATAATTGGGATATTTAGTCCCACTGGCCCTAGGTTTCCAGCTTCACAATTCAGCTGATCTTTTATAGTCTCTTTGCTGGCAAAGGTAAGTGGTGATTTGACCCCGTTAATTTTTTCAGCTTTAACCGTATTTAATTGATGATCGCCACGTAGCACTAAAGCTACTAGTGGTGGGTTAGCATCGTTTTTAGATGATTCTTTTTTAGGTTGGCCTAATACAATTAGTGTTTTAATAATATTAGATTTTTCTACGCCCAACAACTGACTTATTTCTTCTATGCTACTGAGGTCTTGTGTTTTAATTTCTTGCAATTTAGTCTTGCTAGATGAGCTTGTTGGGTCTGGAGACATCGCTTCAGTCATCTCAATGTTAGCTGCGAAATTACTTTGGGTAGAGAATGCGATAGAGTCCTCCCCCGACTCAGCTAAAACATGAAATTCATGGGAATGACTTCCGCCAATACTGCCTGTGTCAGCTAGCACAGACCTGAAATTTAAACCAATTCGCTTAAAGATACTAATGTAGATTTCGTGCATTAATTTATACGTTTGAGATAGGCTTTCTTCAGTTGTATGGAATGAGTATGCATCTTTCATGATGAATTCTCTTGACCTCATAACACCGAAACGTGGACGTATTTCGTCACGAACTTTAGTTTGTATCTGATAAATAATTAATGGCAACTGCTTATAACTTTGAATTTCATTACGTACTAAATCAGTTATCACTTCTTCGTGAGTTGGACCAAGACAGAAAGATCGATCATGTCTGTCCTTCATGCGTAGAAGTTCTGGGCCATATTTTTCCCAACGGCCAGATTCCTTCCATAGTTCCGCAGGCTGCATGATTGGCATGAGAATCTCTTGCGCACCTGATCTATTCATTTCTTCTCTGATAATTGCTTCCACTTTACGTAGTACTAGTAATCCCATAGGAAGCCATGTGTATAATCCAGACGCTAATTTTCGTATCATACCTGCACGTAACATTAACTGGTGGCTAATAATCTCTGCATCAGAGGGGCTCTCTTTTTTTGTTGAAATTAAAAATTGGCTAGCTCGCATAATTTATTCTTTCTGTTGGCGGTTAACGTAAAAAAAGGTATTTTACGGTGATCATGTTTATTGGTATAGAGTAGAGGAATAATAAATTGTTTGAACTTCATCCTCAGTTAGTAAAGGATACTATATTTATTGGTGAGTTTAAGCTTTCGCAGCTACTTATTCATCGAGATGCTAATTATCCATGGTTTATTTTAGTTCCCAAGAAACCTGGTATTACAGAAATTCACGAATTATCAAACAATGAGGCAATTCAGTTGATAAAAGAATCTTGCTTGTTATCAGAGGTGATGATGAGGTTGTTTATGCCTGATAAAATTAATATTGCAGCCCTAGGAAATATAGTTCCACAGTTGCATCTCCATCATATTGCCCGTTATAAAATAGATGTTTCTTGGCCCAAACCTGTATGGGGTCATAAACCTCAATTAGAATATGAAAAAGAGAAACTGCGACTTCGAATTGAATCAATTTCTCTCGCTCTTTCTCAAAATGGATTGAATGTTGCTTAGATATATATTTGGTGAAATTAACAAATCGGCCGTCTAAGAAACTATTTGGTTAGAAAAATGAGATAATATCTGTTCTTCTAGCGTTTGTTTTCATAAGGTATAATGCCGAGATTTTTTAAGGTACTCAGCGACTTGGTAAGCAGTTTGAGTAGAACTTTTCATAGGGCTTTAATTATTACGGGAAGAAATAATGCGTACAATTTATAGTGGTGCCCTTACTTCTAGTAACATTGATCAAGAAATTACAATTTGCGGTTGGGTACATCGTCGCAGGGATCATGGCGGTGTTATTTTTATTGATCTCCGCGATCGCGAAGGGTTAGTACAGGTAGTTTTCGACCCTGATGGAGGTAAGCACTTTCAGGTTGCAGATTCAGTGCGAAGTGAATATGTTCTTAAAATTAAAGGAAGAGTCCGCGCTAGATCCTCTGAGACATGCAATCCTGAGATGCCAACAGGACAAATAGAAGTATACGGGTTGGCATTAGAAATACTTAATGTATCGGAAACCCCCCCATTTCCTTTAGATGAGCATATCAAGGTTGGTGAAGATATTCGTTTGAAATACCGCTATATGGATTTGCGTCGTCCAGAAATGTTAAAAAATCTCATTTTCCGTTCTAAGGTCACTACTTTAATGCGAAACGACCTCAATGATAAGGGTTTTTTGGATATCGAAACTCCCATCTTGACTCGAGCTACTCCAGAAGGTGCAAGGGATTATTTAGTCCCTAGTCGCACTCATGAAGGTAAGTTTTTTGCGCTACCACAATCACCGCAATTGTTTAAACAATTACTTATGATGTCTGGTGTTGATAAATACTACCAAATTGCAAAATGTTTTCGTGATGAGGATCTCCGTGCTGATCGCCAACCAGAGTTTACCCAGGTAGATATTGAAGGCTCTTTTATTGATGAAAACGAAATCATGAAACTTAGTGAAAACATGATTAGTAGAGTTTTCAATGAGTTATTGGGTATCGATCTAGGGACCTTTCCGAAAATTTCATACTGTGAGGCAATGAGCAGATATGGTAGTGATAAGCCGGACCTACGTATACCCCTCGAGCTAATAGAGATTAAGGATCTAATGGTCGATGTAGATTTTAAAGTTTTTTCTGGCCCAGCAAACGATCCTAATGGTCGCATTGCAGCTATTTGTGTCCCAAATGGCAATTCTATAAGTCGTAAGAAAATAGATGACTATACTTCTTTTGTCGGCATATATGGAGCTAGAGGACTAGCTTATATAAAAGTTAATAATAAAGATGATTTGGAAGAAGGTCTACAGTCGCCAATTGTGAAATTTCTGCCTCAGAATATTCGTGCTGAAATCCTTAAACGTACAGGTGCAGAAAACGGTGATCTCATTTTCTTTGGTGCTGACAATTATAGAATTGTTTCTGATTCTTTGGGTGCGTTAAGAGTCAAGTTGGGCGAAGATCTAGATTTATATAATAGAACATGGGCACCCTTATGGGTTGTTGATTTCCCTATGTTCGAAAAAACAGATGATGGAAGTTGGACTTCTTTGCATCATCCATTTACTCAGCCAGCTTGCGACGCTAAGGAATTGGTAGATGATCCGGGAAGTGCCTTATCATTAGCTTATGATATGGTCATCAACGGAACTGAGCTTGGTGGTGGCTCTATACGTATTGACAACTTAAAAATGCAAAAAACAGTATTTGCTGTTTTAGGGATAAGCGATAAGGAGGCTCAAGAAAAATTTGGATTTCTTCTGGAGGCTCTCAGTTATGGTTGCCCTCCTCACGGGGGACTAGCTTTCGGACTAGATCGACTGGTTATGCTGATGACGGGGAGCGTTTCAATTCGAGATGTCATCGCATTTCCTAAGACACAAACAGCAGCTTGTGTCCTTACAGATGCACCGGGGTCAGTTGATAAAAAGCAACTAAGAGATATGAGCATAGAGTTAAGAGAGAAAAAAGACGCTTAAAGACATATAATAAATTAGCTATTGCAACTTACCAGCATATCGAGCTGCAAAAAGATAAATAAAAATGTAACTATATTTTAACGAGTAATCTAGGGAGACTGAAAGATGAAAGTATTAAAAAAAACTGATGAGTACACTATCTATCAAAAACGTTCTGGGCGCTACGCAGTGGAAGATGCCCTTCAAAATATCATAAATGGTACAGATAAGGTCAACATTCTCATAAAAGCTGGAATCATTAAGCAGGCTATTGTGGAATCTATCCCAGATTTAGTAGAAGAAACACCGGTAGTAGAAGAAACACCGGTAGTAGAAGAAGCACCGGCGGCAGAAGAAACACCGGCGGCAGAAGAAACACCGGTAGTAGAAGAAGCACTGGCGGCAGAAGAAACACCGGTAGTAGAAGAAGCACCGGCGGCAGAAGAAACACCGGTAGTAGAAGAAGCACTGGCGGCAGAAGAAACACCGATAGTAGAAGAAGCACCGGCAGTAGAAGAAACACCGGTAGTAGAAGAAGCACCGGCGGCAGAAGAGGCGCCGGCCAAGAAAGAATAAAAAAAGAGGTGAATATAGCTTTTCAAAACTATTTAGTAATTTCTATTCCAAGCGGCCTAACACGCCGCTTTTTTTATAAATGCTCACAGATTAATCTTTAAGATTACAAAAAATTAAGGTTGTTTTTTTTATATTTTAGGATACTGTGACAATATACAGTATATAGATGGTCGTGTTCATATGTCATTGATTATAGGTATAGACCCTGGCTCTCGTAAAACCGGCTTCGGTATCATAGAAATAGTTAATCAGGGTAATTCTAAAGTTAAGTATTTGACTAGTGGAGTGATCCGCCTGCCATCAGACCCTCATCCTGTGCGGCTTGGGGTAATTTTTGATAATATTTCCCAATTAATTGACGAGTATAAGCCAAAACAAATGGCTATCGAGGAAGTCTTTCTCGCTCGCGACCCCAGTGCAGCTATAAAGCTAGGACAAGCTAGGGGCGCCGCTATTGTGGCTGGCGTAGCGAAAGGTTTAATAGTTGGAGAGTACTCGGCCCGTACAATCAAGAAGTCAGTTGTTGGTAATGGAGGCGCCACTAAAGAGCAAGTGCAACACATGGTCAAGACTATGCTGAACTTATCAGCTGCTCCTTCTGAGGATGCCGCTGATGCTTTGGCCGCTGCCATTTGCCATGCTCAAACCACCTCTATTGGATTAAAATTGGGTGGGTCATATCGTTACTCAAAGGGTAGACTTAAGCAAATAACCACCAACTCTGGTTAATTTAGTGAGGATTGACGAGCTGTCTAGTTTAATTAAAGTATATTGTATTTATATGGAGGATTTGTCTTGATTGGTAGAATCTCGGGAATTTTGGTTGAAAAAAAAGCGCCACAATTATTAATTGACGTTCAAGGAGTTGGATATGAGCTGTCGGTATCGCTCACTACCTTCTTTGCTTTACCAAATTTTGGGGATCAAGTGATTCTTCACACACATTTAGTTGTAAGAGAAGATATTCAGCAGTTATACGGATTTAGTGAACTAAGTGAGCGTGAATTATTTCGTATGCTTATTAAGGTTAACGGAGTGGGTCCAAAAATGGCTCTAACTATACTTTCAGGAATGACTGCCAAAGAATTTTCTGAAGCAGTGCGAGTTAATGATATAGAGAGGCTTATAAAACTTCCTGGTGTTGGAAAAAAGACAGCAGAGCGCCTAGCTATTGAGATGCGCGATCGTTTACCTACTGAATTATCGGCAGACAATTCAGGACAGACAAATTCTGAGGTTGAAGCTTTCCATGACAGATTAAGCGCTAGAGATGAGGCAGAAAGTGTATTGATTGCACTAGGCTATAAGTCACAAGAAGCAAACCGCATGGTCAGTATTGCATTAAAAGGCTTAGATGGAGAAGATAATGAAAAGGTTGGCGAAAGATTAATTCGATTGGCCCTGAAGAGTAAAGTAAAATCTTAGTCTTATGTTATGAAAATAATGTATTAGGCCACTGATAATAAATGGATCTAATAATAGCCTTTTCTCGTATGGAGATATAACTAAAAAATGATAGAAACCGACCGACTAATATCTCCAAAAGGAGAGGAGCAGCAAGAGCATTTTGATCGCGCTATTCGTCCATTAAGTCTAAATGATTATGTAGGGCAGGGTGCAGTTAGAAATCAGATGGAAATTTTCATTAGTGCGGCTGCTAAGAGAGAAGAACCCCTAGATCATACTTTAATTTTTGGTCCTCCAGGTCTTGGAAAAACTACATTGGCGCATATTATTGCCCATGAAATGGGAGTTGGATTAAAGACTACTTCTGGTCCAGTTTTAGAAAAAGCTGGAGATCTCGCAGCAATAATGACAAATCTGGAGCCCGGAGACGTACTTTTTATTGATGAAATTCATCGTTTAAGCCCAATAGTTGAAGAGGTCATTTATCCTGCAATGGAGGATTATCAACTTGATATAATGATTGGTGAGGGTCCAGCAGCCCGATCAATAAAGTTGGACATACCACCCTTTACGCTTGTTGGCGCGACCACTAGAGCAGGCTTATTGACCTCTCCCTTAAGGGATCGTTTTGGTATTGTTCAGCGATTAGAATTTTATTCTAATAAAGAGCTAAGTGAAATAGTTTCTCGATCAGCTAAAATCCTTGGTGTGAAAATAGATGACAAAGGAACACAAGAAATTGCTATGCGTTCAAGAGGTACTCCGCGGATTGCAAACCGTCTATTACGTCGAGTTAGGGATTATGCAGATATCAAAGCTGACGGAATTATTACATCAGGTGTAGCTGATATGGCTTTAAATATGCTAAATGTTGATGCCTGTGGATTTGATCATATGGATCGTCGTTTAATGCTTGCAATAATAGAAAAGTTTGAGGGTGGCCCTGTTGGAATTGACAGTATGGCAGCCGCCATTAGTGAAGAGAGACACACCATAGAGGATGTAATTGAACCTTTTTTGATACAGCAGGGCTTCTTGTTACGGACACAAAGAGGACGAACTGTGTCAAGATTGGCCTATGAGCATTTTGGGTTAAAAGCACCAATAAAATAGATAAATATTAGAGTTGATATACAAATGACGCAAAAATTATGCCTACCAATCCGTGTGTATGTTGAAGATACAGATGCAGGTGGAATTGTTTATTATGCTAATTACCTTAAGTATATCGAGCGTGCTAGGACAGAGCTAATAAGAACTTTTGGTTTTGATAAGCCAGCATTATTTGGAAGTTTTCAGTTTGTAGTTTATTCAGTAAATATCAAGTATCTTCAGTCAGCAGTATTAGACGATGAAATTGTTGCAACTGCAGAGCTAATCAATGTGTCTCCAACTGCTTTTATAGTTAAGCAAACTGTATTCAGAGGAAATAATCTATTGATAGAGGCAGAGGTTAAGATAGTCTGTATAAGTCGCGATAAAAAAAGACCATGTGCAATACCTGATGACATGTTGAAAAAGTTTCAAGCTGCAATAAGAAATGAACAGGAGATCGACTCATGACAGAGCAGTTGTCTTTATGGAGCCTAATTGCCAATGCCTCTTTTATAGTTCAATTCGTCATGTTGCTTCTTTTTTTAGCTTCAGTGGTGTCTTGGGTGATGATCATCCAAAGAGGATTGTACCTAAGAGAAGCAGAACAAAATTTACGTCAATTTGAAGATGATTTTTGGTCAGGCGTAGACTTAAATCAATTGTACGAAGATATCAGAAGTTCGGATGGAGGCGAGGGTCTTCCAAGTGTATTTCGGTCTGGATTTCGAGAGTTTAGCAAACTTTCGCAACAAGTTGGAGTAGACGCAGATGCAGTGATGGAAGGTACTGAGAGATCAATGAGAGTAGCTCTATCTCGAGAGGAAGAAAAACTCAATCAAAATCTACCATTTCTTGCTAGCGTAGCTTCTGTCAGCCCATATATCGGATTATTTGGAACGGTTTGGGGGATCATGAATTCATTTCGTGGCTTAGCTAATGTTCATCAAGCTACGTTAGCGGTAGTTGCCCCAGGAATCTCTGAAGCATTAATTGCGACAGCAATGGGTTTGTTTGCCGCTATACCTGCAGTATTAGCCTACAACAGGTATTCTGCAACTGCCGATACGATTTATAATGGTTATGAAACTTTTGCAGAAGAATTTTCTACTATTCTCCACCGAAGGATTCATAGCAAGTGACAATTAAAACTACTAAGAATAAGCGCCGCTTGGTTGCAGAAATTAATGTCGTCCCTTATATCGATGTAATGTTAGTACTCCTTATAGTTTTTATGGTCACCGCACCTTTATTGATGCAGGGTGTAAAGGTCGAGTTACCCAATGCTCCCTCTGCACCCCTAGAAGAAAACAACAGAGATCCTTTAATTGTATCAATTAAGGCTGACGGCACTCTTTATGTGGATCTAGGAAATGGAAAAAATAAGCAAGAGCTTTTGGAATCGATTATATCTAAGGTAAAAAAAGTATTGCGACAGGAATCAAAAACACCCGTACTAGTTTGGGGAGATGCTAATGTTGAATATGGCTCTGTTGTTGAGCTGATGAGTGAGCTACAAAAAGCTGGAGCGTCTTCTGTAGGCCTTGTAACCGAACCTCCAAGAAAAAATTGATTACTAAGCTATTCAGGAGAATTAACCCACTTATTACAGCTATTTTTCTCAGCTTTATTTTACATACAATGTTGATTGTTTTCTTAGTCATCAAATGGGATCCAGAGAGCAAGCCACAGAAAATTTCAGCTCCAAAATATATACAAGCTAAACTTATCAATCAACAGGATAAAAGATTAAAAAAGTTAGGAACTAAACCTAAACCTAAACCTAAACGTATAGTTAAAGCTAAACCAAAATCTAAAGATGAAAATAAGTTCCAGAAAAAACGAAAAATAGTTGAGCAAAAAAAGGCGAAAAATTCACAAGTAAAAAAACAATTAGAACAAGAAAGCCACGATAAAAAAATGACTTCTAGTTATTCTGCGTATATAACGGAAAGAATTGAAGCTAACTGGAATAGACCTCCAAGTGCCAGGAGAGGAATGGAAGCTAAGCTGCTAATAAGGCTTGTACCAACTGGGCAAGTAGTGAGCGTTGCACTATTGAAGACAAGCGGTAATATAGCTTTTGATAGGTCTGCAGAGCAGGCCGTTTATAAGGTGGGGAATTTTGATAAATTACAGAAAATGGATTTACGTATTTTTGAAAAAAGTTTTAGACAATTAGAATTAGTCTTTAGACCGGATGATTTGAGGTTGTAGTGCATTGAAAAAATTTAATTTGTTTATAATGCTATTTCTGTTTACTTTAATTTTTCCGTTATCAGCGATTGCAGGCCTATCTATTGAAATTACAAAAGGGGTTGATAACCCCACAAAAATAGCAGTGGCCCCTATTGTTTTTGATGGTGACCAGCTCTCGAAAGATATTAGTATTATTATTCAAGATGATCTTGAAAGAAGCGGTTTATTTGAGCCTATTTTTAGAGAAAATATGCTATCCTTCCCTAGTTCAATAAAAGACGTATATTTTAGAGACTGGCTTATTCTGGGCGCAGAATATTTAGTTGTCGGGAACTTGTTAATCAATAATGGCGTCTATCAAGTTACATTTAGCCTGTTGGAGGTGCACAGCTCCCGATTAGTATTTACAAAGATCGCAAAAGGCTCTAAAAATCAGTTAAGAGATTTAGCTCATCATATTAGCGATGAGGTTTATCAAGCGGTCACAGGAATTGCAGGAGCATTTTCAACCAGAGTTGCCTACGTAACTTCTATAAAATTGGATAGCAAGATAAAATATAAACTTATGGTAGCAGATGTTGATGGTGCCAGAGAAAGATTAATACTTGAATCTAATCACCCCATAATGTCACCCTCTTGGTCCCCTGATGCAAAAGAGTTAGTTTACGTCTCCTTTGAGACAGGTCGTCCAGCGGTATTTCGTCAAAAATTAGCTAATGGCCGTAGAAAGCAACTAACCAATTTTAAAGGGTTAAATGGTGCCCCTTCATGGTCCCCAGACGGAAAAAAATTAGCACTAGTTCTTTCCAAAGATGGGAATCCTGAAGTCTATACCTATGACTTAAAAAGTGAAGAATTTACCCGACATACAAATCATTTTGCAATAGATACTGAGCCAAATTGGACTCCAGATAGCAAGTCTTTAGTTTTTACTTCAGACAGAGGAGGCTCACCGCAAATATATAGATTAAAGCTCAAGACAAGTGAGATAGAACGTTTAACTTTTCGAGGCACTTATAATGCAAGGCCGAGACTTGCTGCAAACGGCAGGACTTTGGTGATGGTTCATAGAAGTGCTCAGCAATTCCATATTGCAACACAAGATCTAGTCAATGGTGACTTAAGAATTTTGACTAATACAAGTTTAGACGAGTCGCCGACAGTAGCTCCAAATAGTGCTATGCTTCTCTATGCGACAAAGATAAATAATAGAGGTGTTTTAGCAGCCGTTTCACTTGATGCAGGAGTAAAATTTCTTCTCCCAAGTAAACAGGGGGATGTGCGAGAACCTGCTTGGTCACCAAAATAAAATAGAACTAAAACTACTGTATGCCATCTAATATATAAAGCCGTTATCAACAAGGAAATATAATGATAAATAAAATATTTAAATATGCTGCACTAACTGTACTCTCTTCTATACTTTCAGTGGGTTGTTCTTTCACAAAAAATAATAATATAGAAACCATGGCTAACGATAGTATTACCACGGGAGCTGTTAATGATAGGGCTATAAAGAGATCTTCTTTAAGAACTGATAGCAAGGTTCCTCGCGTATTTTATTTTGAATTTGATAAAGTCATGCTGAGTGCTGAGGCAAGATCTGCTTTGCGCCTCCATGCTAAAAGCCTGCTTTCCAACCCAGCTAAAATTCGATTGCTAGGACATGCAGATGAAAGAGGCAGTCGAGAATATAATATGGCTTTAGGAGAAAATAGAGGTAACGCTGTCCGTGATTTTTTAATTCAAGAGGGTGTTAGAGGATCACTGGTCGAAGTAGTAAGTTATGGTGAAGAAAAAGCTGCTTCTTCAGGAAGTAACGAAAATTCATGGGCCATGAATCGAAGAGTAGAATTAAAATAACATTAAATGCCTATTATCAGTAAATGAAAACTATTGTTAGATTATTATTTATTTTTATTAAAAATATACATATTACGATCTGTGGGATTGTATTTTCTGTATCAGTAATAGCTGCTGTTCCAGTTGAAGATATCAGGAAACCACAGACAACCACCGAAAATTCGATTACTTTAGAAGCTGGCCCTCAGGCTTTGAAAAATGATGCCCATTACCAAGGACAGCTTTTGAAAGAGGAGGTGCGAGCACTAAGAGGTATAGTTGATGAATTGAGAAATGATGTTAAGCAGCTCACAAAGCAACAAAAAAGTAATTATCTTAATTTGGATCAAAGACTTTCAGCGCAATCTAGAAATATAAAAAAATCTCCTAATATTAAGCATGAACAGCCCTCAGCGGTACAACTCGGTTTTATTGCTGATAAAAATAAGAAGCCTGCTGCTTTACCAGAAAAAGAAGTCGATCATTATAATAAGGCTTACTTTTATTTAAAGTCAGGCGATATAAATAAGGCTATAATTAATTTTAAGACTCATATAGATGTTTATCCAAGTGGTGGATATGTAGCTAACGCGTATTATTGGCTCGGAGAGATATACTTACTTCAGAGTCAACTAGATTTAGCTCTCGAGGCATTTATGATGGTCCAACAGAACCATCCTACCCATAGAAAGTATTTAGATTCTAAGTTCAAAATGGGACAGGTATATCACATGCTAGGAAATCAAGTTAAAGCTAGGGATCTTCTTGCCAGTGTTGCAGAAGGAGAGAGCAATGTTGCTATATTGGCTCGAAAATTTATAGATGAAAATTTTTAACCCTAGACGCTTTGTTGCCGCATCATACCGCACATTTTTAGCCGAGAAATCACTGTATAATTAACACTTGATTTTTCATTGCTCATGAGTAAGATATGTTCCTTCTTCAAATGGGTCGTTAGCTCAGTTGGTAGAGCAGTTCCCTTTTAAGGAATTGGTCGTTGGTTCGAACCCAACACGACCCACCATATCTTAAAAACGTTTAATTTTTTATGGAAAGCACCACTTTTCTATGCATGTTGTGTATGTGCTAAAATTATTAAAGTGCACCTATTGAAAATTGATTATGAGTCTACCTCTGAAGCAGTATGTAAAAAAAGCTAGTGTTGTTTCTAGTTCAAAGGCCGATCAAATTATCGGACCCCACCTTGAGCTTCCTTACGTCCGTCCCAAACGCACCGAAGAAGAAGTGCACCTCTATAAAACTAGAATTAAGAAACTTCTCAAGAAGAAGAATGCAGTCATAGTTGCACACTATTATACAGACTCGCTCATTCAATCTTTAGCAGAAGAAACCGGCGGTATCGTATCCGACTCCCTAGAGATGGCAAGGTTTGGTAATACGCATAAAGCTTCTGTCTTGATTGTTGCTGGTGTAAAGTTTATGGGTGAGACAGCGAAAATATTAACACCAGAAAAAACAATTTTGATGCCCACTCTTGAAGCAACATGTTCTCTTGATATTGGTTGCCCCGAAGAAGAGTTTGGTAAATTCTGCGACCAGCATCCAGAGAGGACCGTCGTTGTTTACGCCAACACCTCTGCTGCTGTAAAAGCACGAGCAGACTGGGTTGTTACATCCAGCATAGCTTTAGACGTTGTTGATTATCTCGATAGTTGTGGAAAAAAAATACTTTGGGCGCCAGACAAATATTTAGGAAGTTACGTTCAGAAAAAAACTGGGGCTGATATGCTAATGTGGGATGGAAGTTGTATCGTGCATGAAGAATTTAAGTCCCAAGGTGTGATTAGTCTGAAAAAGATATATCCCGATGCAGCATTACTTGTTCATCCGGAATCACCAGAAGATATGGTTAATATTGCTGATTTTGTTGGCTCTACTTCGCAATTGATTGAGGCGTCTAAATTTCTTCCTAACAAACAGATGATTGTGGCAACTGATTCCGGTATTTTTTATAAAATGCAGCAGGCATCTCCAGATAAAGAACTAATTATTGCTCCTACAGCTGGAGAGGGAGCAACATGTAGAAGTTGTGCAAATTGCCCCTGGATGGGAATGAACGACCTAAAAAAATTAATGGAGTCGCTAGAATCAAACAAGAACCAAATATTTGTAAAAGAAAGTACCAGAATAAAAGCAATGTGTTCTTTACAAAAAATGTTAGATTTTCGGGACCAGCAACTATAGGCTCTTCATGTCTTTCTCGAGTTTATCTAAATTCTTAAGTTTCTGATCAATTATTAATTTTTGCTTGTAGTCATGAAGCAATAATTTTCTGGCATATAAAAGCTGGTCTCTTGCCTGAGAAAAGACCCCAATTAAAATAAAGTACTCGGCCCTTGCTTTATGAACTCCAGGTATATTTCCTGCCAGCCCACGAATTTCAGCAAGTTGAAACCATACTTCAGGGTTCTCTGGATGGCTATTCTTCAACGAGTTAAGTGTTTTTTCTGAATCAAAAAAACGATTAGCCTTAAGATATGTTTCAGCAAGAGACATCCTTAATGGATAATTCTCAGGATGTTGTTTTAAAAGCCCTTTAGTTTTTTTAATAGCGATATCATATTTTTCTACGTTGCGAAAAATTTCAATTTCAGCCATTTTGTAATGAAGATCATTTGGAGATTTTTTTAGTAATTTTTCAAGTGACTCTTTGGCTTTTGAGTAATTTCTTGATTCTATATATGAAAGCACTATGCCATATAGTGCAGCACTATTATTTTTTTCAGTATCAAGCAGTTCACTTTTGAAATAATTAAGAGATATGCTGGGATTTTCATTGATAGCAATAATTGCTCTTGCGCGCATTAGATGAAATTCGATGTTATCAGAGTAGTCTTTGATTTTTAGTTGATTTATTCTATTCTTGGCATCCACAACACGATCTTGGGTTAAGGGGTGACTCCTTAAAAATTCAGGAACTTTACTACTGGTATATCTCGTTAACTTAAGCATTCCTTCGAACATAGTGGACATGGCGCTCGGATTCATCCCAGATGCGATCATTGTCTGGAGTCCAAGTCTATCGGCTTCCCTTTCATTTTGTCTGCTGTAACGCAAAGCAGTATTTCTACCCATTGCTTGGGTTGCACTTAAGCCGGCCATTCCAGCATCGCTTCCAACTGTTGCTGCCAAAACAAGACTAGTTAGGAGTCCGGCCATGCTTGCTACTTTATTTTTTTTCTGTCTATCTAAACGGCGCGCAAAATGTCTTTGACTAAGGTGAGCAATTTCATGTGCTAGGACAGAAGCTAGTTCATCTTCTGATTTTGCGAATAGAAATAATCCTGTATGAATCCCGATTACTCCCCCAGGTACAGCAAAAGCATTCAATGTTGGATTATCAACAACTATAATTTCAAGTCGTCGATCTTCGAGTCGACTTTTAGTTGCTAATCTATAAATTAGTTGCTTCAAATAGCTCCGTAAAAAAGGGTCATCATTTTCGCGAATTCTACTACGATAAGCTTTTAGCCAAGCTCGACCAAGTTCATATTCTTTTTGTTTGGAAATGCTACTAGAAGATGCATCACCTAATAGTGGGAGGTTTATAGTAGAGCTTTCAGTTGTCACAACAAAAAACACTAAAACTATTAAGGTTAGCATTAAATATTTCGAGCGTTTAATTAGCAACGGTAATTATCCATTTGTATGTTTGTACACCCAAGATCCTTAAGTACTAGTTTAATTATAAAATTAAACTAGTGATAATAGATACATTTTAGCTCTTGGAAGATAATGGTGTCTAAAATTGTAGTCAATGCTATTGTAGCTTGTCCATCGATCTCATAACCTATATAAAATAATGTCTGCTGACAAATATGGAGGCTTGTATGTTGAAAGTTCTGGCAAATTGGATTAATCGTTATTTTGGAGAGGAAGAGCCAGTCTTGTTAGTTTTACTAGTAGCGTTCGCACTCCTTGTTCTGATTACCCTCGGTCAAATAATAGCTCCTTTTATCGCAGCCCTTATATTTGCTTTCTTACTGCAGGGGGGCGTAAATCGTCTTGTGTCTTTTCATATACCAAGAGTAGCAGCAGTAACTATTATATTCTTAATTTTCGTGGGGGCTCTTTCAGCAATTTTAATTATTCTTTTACCACTGATAGGTCGACAAGCTTTGAATTTAGCAGAAAAAATCCCGATGATCGTCGATCACTCCCAAAGTGTACTCTTAGTGTTATCTGAGAAGTTTCCGCACATTTTTTCTGATAATCAGATCAAAGATTTATTTACCCAGGGCTCTAACGAGCTTGGTAGTATTGCTCAAAATTTAGTAAGTTTTTCTTTTGACACCTTCCCCAGTATCTTGGCATTTATCTTGTACGTAGTTCTAGTTCCTTTGTTAGTTTTTTTTATGCTAAAAGATAGAGAAAAGCTACTAGGATTTTTATCTAATCTCCTTCCTTATCGACGTCCTATGATGTGGAAGATATGGAAAGAAATGAATCTTCAAATGGCTAATTACGTTCGTGGAAAAGCCATTGAGATAGTGATTGTTGGACTTGTAAGTTATGTTGCATTTTTATTCCTTGGATTAAATTATGCAGCTCTACTCGCATTACTAGTTGGCTTGTCTGTGATAGTTCCTTACGTTGGAGCCCTTTTAGTGACGATTCCCGTTTCAATGGTAGCCTATCTGCAGTGGGGTTGGGGTGGTGATTTATTCTTGTTACTGGGTGTTTATGCGGCTATACAGGCATTAGATGGCAATGTTTTAGTACCTTTATTATTTTCAGAAGCTGTTAACTTGCATCCAGTATCAATCATACTCGCTGTTATATTATTTGGAGGAATTTGGGGTTTCTGGGGAGTATTTTTTTCAATACCTTTGGCAACATTAATTAAAGCTCTTTATAATGCATGGGCAAGTTCAGAACTATCCCCATCTGAACCAAATTAATTATTAACTTAACTCATGTAATCGCGAATGAATAAAATTGTAGGTATATGCTTCTGTAGCTTGATGATCGCTATTCAGATTCAGGCATCAGAAATAAATAATTCCTTTGAGAGCTATGCTGATACAAACAAATCTGATCAAGCTGTAATTCAGAAAAGTGAAGCAGACACATCCAAGTATCGTTACATAAAGTTACCAAACCAAATGAAAGTGTTGCTAGTTTCTGATATGGAAGCTGATAAGGCTGCAGTATCTCTTGATGTTTTTGTAGGAAGTTCTCAAGATCCAATAAAGCGTCAAGGCTTGGCTCATTTTCTTGAGCATATGCTGTTCTTAGGTACAGATAAATACCCTACTCCAGACGAGTATCAGTCATTTATTAGTCAGCATGGCGGCAAACATAACGCTTATACATCTTTTGAGCACACTAATTATTTTTTTGATATAGACCCTGTATTTTTTGAGTCAGCTCTAGATCGTTTTTCGCGTTTTTTTATCGCTCCTCAATTTAATTCAGAGTACGTTGATAGAGAAATGAAAGCTGTACATTCTGAATATATGGCACGAATAAAAAATGATTATCGTCGCCAAAGAAACGCTTTTTCTCAAATTATTAATCAGAATCATCCAGCTGCAAAATTTAGTGTTGGAAATTTTAATATCCTTTCTAACACTAAAAACGGAACTGTTCGCAATGATCTGTTAGATTTTTATGACGAATATTATTCTGCAGACAAGATGGCATTAGTGGTTCTAGCCCCGAAGAGTTTAGATGAACTAGAGTCAGTCGTTGTAGCTAGATTTGAGGAAGTAAAAAATTCCAACAAACCGCAAATAAAACATGGACAGCCATTATTTGTTGAAGGCAGTTTACCGCAGCTGCTCTCAATTAAACCTGTTCAAGAAAGGCGTCAGCTGACCATCACCTTTCCTTTAATTGCTATGGAAGATTATTATCGAGAAAAGCCCCTAAACTATATCTCTAGTCTTATTGGAGATGAAGGAAAGGGTAGCTTACTGTCTTTGCTTAAAGAAAAAGGATGGGCTGAAGCTCTTTCAGCAGGAGAGGGCCTTTCTGATTTAAGCGGAAGTTCCTTTGACATAAGTGTTGCATTAACTCCTGATGGAGTTAAGCAATGGGAAAAAATTGTCAGCCTTGTTTTTCAAGAAATTAAATTGATTTCCAGCGAGGGAATTAAAAAGTGGCGGTGGTTAGAACAAAATACTTTAGCTAATACCGCCTTTCGTTATAAAGAGCTAGACAGCCCTATTCAGCGCGTTAGTCAATTAGCTGCTCAGCTTCAAGAATATCCCCCAGAGTTTGTTATACGAGGCCCATACCTTAATGACTTATACGATCCTCAGCTTATTAAAAAAGTATTGGAGGCCATGAAACCTAGCAATGCATTAGTCACTTTAATATCCCCAAAGATTAAAGCTAAAAAAGTTACTGTGCTTTATAAAGTGCCATATGGGCTTAAAAAAATCATAGCATTTGAAAAAATAAATTTGGATGAATCTTTAAAGTTACCAATGCCAAATAAATTTATTCCTGGTGACTTCAAAGTAAGATCAATAACTAAAAAAATGTCTTTAGATAACCCATTATTGCAGGCTAATAAAGAAAACTATCGTCTCTGGCATTATTTGGATTCTTATTATAAAGTGCCAAAAGCTCAGTTTTACGCATCAGTCAAAATACGACCCATAGAGAATGCATTCGATGCTGCGATGATAGATTTATATTTGCGCGTGATAAACGAAAGACTTAATGAACCAAATTATGCCGCATCTCTCGCTGGTTTAAATTATCAAACTTATAGACAAGCTAACAGTATAGGTATCTTTGTAAGTGGCTTCGATAACAAGCTGCCTTTTCTAATAGAGGAGGTCGTTAAAGGTTTACTAACACCAGTTTATGAAGATAAATTATCATCTGTTGACAGTGTTGAATCGATAGATTCTTTATTAGAAAGACTCAGAACAGAGCTGATTAGAGAGTGGAAAAATACAAAAAAAGATTCACCCTATAAGCAAGTTATTGTTGAGCCTAATTATCTTCTTGATACAACTTCGTGGAGCCCACATGAGCTTGCCGAAGCTGCTTTAAATTTTAATAAAGATAAATTCACTAAGCTTATAGGTAGTTTGTACGATGGGGCAACTATAGATTTCCTAATAGGTGGGAATATCAATATTACTGATGCCAAGTTAATTGCAAAAAATACAGCTCAGCGCTTTTCAAAAAAACCTTATGAAAATCCAGTTAATAAGAAAGTTTACAAAATCCCATCAGGAGAGAAACTTAAAACTAGTCTAGCGATAGATCATAATGACTCTGCTATATTGCGATATTATCAGGGCCGTAATGACAGCTTAAAAGAAGCTGCAACAATGATTTTAATCAAACAGCTGATTAGTTCAGATTTTTTTCATGAACTACGTACTGAGCAGCAGTTGGGATATATTGTTGCTGTAGTCGATAAGACAATTGATAGGGTTCCAGGTATTGGTTTGTTAATTCAGTCTCCTGAGGCTCAAGTCTCTGATCTTGAGCACGCGATCGACAGTTTCTTATTCAATTTTCTGAGCAACATAAAAAATATGCCTCATAAAGATTTTTTGCAACAAAAAGAAGCAGTACTTGTAAGATTGAGAGAAAAGCCAAAAAATTTAGTAGAGCATTCTTTGAGATTCTGGAAAAGTATAACCATGCATGATTATGATTTTTCTCGGCTAGAGAAGTTGATACTATCAGTGCAACAACTTACCCATGAGGATGTTTTAGGAGCGTACGATTTTTTAATGGTTAAATCTGGTTATTCCTTGCAAATTAATACCGGGAGTAAACCCACGTTCGATAAAAAACAATTTGAAGAGAGCCGAGAATTTTATAATTTTTAATCCGTTAAAATTAAAAACTACACTGACTCTAAATAAAGCCCTACATAAATTTTTACTTTTTATGATTTTTTGGACTAGATGATTTTCTTGGCCTCTTATTTTCTGCGTAATCCTTACTTTTGCTGTTCGCATTAAGAATGCTAAGCCGCATAGGCTGTTGTTTAACACGCACCTTATGTTTTAAGTGCTGGAAGATGTCATTTGGCATTCCTTTTGGAAGATCGACGGTGCTGTATTCATCATAAAGTGCTATTCGTCCTATATTTTTTCCGTCAATGCCTGATTCACTTGCAATGGCTCCAACAATATCTTTTGGCATAACCCCATGATTTTTTCCTGCTTCTATTCTATAAGTATCCATATCTAAGTCATCATTTGATTTTTTTTTCTTAGAAGACTCGGATCGTCTTGTTATCCGTTGAGGATTCGAGCGAATATCTTTTTCATATGTTTTCTTCTCATTAAATTTAGAATCTATAGGTGTCATATTAGGGAAAAGAGGACGATCTTGTTGAAGCTGAGAAGCCAAACCTGCTGCTACATCAGATATAGATATATTATTATTTTCACATAATGCATGCAGGAGTTTTTTGAAACGATCAAGGTCTTTAACCTCAAGACTTTGAAGTGCACGCTCTTCAAATTGCTGGATTCGCTGAATACTAACCTGGTCTCCAGTCGGAAGGCCCATCAGAGTAATTTTTTGATTCGTCGACCTCTCAATTGAATGTAGAAGCCTGTTTTCTTTAGGGGCAACGAATAAAATTGCTTTTCCATCACGACCAGCTCTTCCAGTGCGACCAATTCTATGAACATAAGCTTCATTGTCATAAGGGATATCATAGTTGATTACGTGACTTATACGCTCAACATCTAGCCCTCTAGCAGCAACATCTGTAGCAACTACAATGTCTACCTGGCCTTTTTTCAGTCGATTTACAGTTCGCTCACGAAGGGTCTGGCTCAAGTCGCCATTTAGTGCAGCTGCAGAAAATCCCCTAGCTTCAAGTTTTTCAGCTACTTCTGCTGTAGAGGATTTTGTTCGAACAAAAATAAGCATACCATCAAATTCTTCTACTTCTAAAATTCTCGTCAAGGCCTCCATTTTTTGATGGCCTTTAACAATAAGATAAAACTGTGTGATTCGTTCGACAGTTTTTGTCTTCGAAGCAATACTTACTTCTCTAGCATCTCCAAGGTATTTTTTTACAACCCTACGAATAGTCGGTGGCATTGTTGCTGAAAACAATGCCCTTTGGCATTCAGATGGTGTTTCGGCAAGAATAGTTTCAACGTCATCAATAAACCCCATTCTAAGCATTTCGTCTGCCTCATCTAGAACTAATGCATTGAGTTTGTTTAGTATTAAGCTTCGTCGTCTGATGTGGTCAAGTATTCTACCAGGCGTCCCAACAATCACCTGCGCTCCTCGGCGAAGCCCGCGAAGCTGGATACTCATATCTTGGCCACCATATACTGGTAGAACATGGAATTTTTTGAGGTGCCTTGCATATGTCTGAAATGCTTCCGCTACCTGTATTGCAAGTTCACGAGTAGGAGTCAACACTAAAATTTGAGGGGTCTTTTGAGTATTATCTAGGCGGCTTAGCAATGGCATTGCAAAAGCCCCGGTCTTTCCAGTACCTGTTTGAGCGACACCAAGTAAATTGTCTCCTTTTATTAGTATAGGAATACTCTGCGCTTGAATAGGTGATGGTTGTTCGTAACCGAGTTGTTTTATGGCCTTCAACACTGGGTCAATAATGCCCAGTGATTCAAAATCGGGGGGTAACATAAGTTAAGCCTGCATTGCTTGAATTCTAAACTTTAAGAAGCTGAATTGAGGAAATGCGGCAAGTATACGCTCATGGTGTTGCGGGAGAAAGTATTTTTGTTTACGCGCTCCCAATAACAAATAGATTGGTATTTTCACTATGATTTTTGTGCTATGTGATTGTTCCTGTAGTTCTTATTCTTTTTACCCCCTTTTTTAAGGATCCGTCTTCATTTTTATCATGACGAGCTACTTTACTATTTAGTACATTTTTTAATGCAATCAAAATCCCCATAATGATAAATGCACCTGGCGGCAACACGAATATCAAGAAGCCATAGCCCTCAGAAAAGAATCTTATAGTCCAGCTGGCTGCAAATGAACCAAATAATAAATCCATATTTGAAAAAATTGTACCAACACCAAGAATTTCACGTATTGCTCCAATAGTAAGAAGCACAAAAGAAAAACCTGCCCCAATCATAATTCCATCTAGAGCTGATTTTAGTACATTATTTTTACTTGCAAAGTCGTTAGCTCTACCTAGGATTACACCGTTAGTAACTATTAATGGAACAAATATCCCCAGAAGTATGTATAACTCATAGGTAAAGGCCTTCATAATTAGTTCAGTGCAAGTTGTAAGTGTAGCGATAATAATCACAAAGGATGGAATTTTTATTACCCCTGATACTTTGTTTCTCATTAAGGATACAATTATATTTGTGAAAGTTAGAATAAGCATTGTGGCAAGGCTGATTCCTGTAGCTTTTACCACACTACTAGAGACTGCCAAAAGAGGACACAGTCCTAGTAACTGAACAAGTGCCGCATTATTTTTCCATAGTCCGTTATTAATGATTTCCTTGTAAGAGATGCCGAACATTAATTTTTATCTCCTAAGATATTTTCAGCTATAACTGGATTATAGGCACTGAATTCCTCAAAAAGTCTTAACTTATCCTTCTCATAATATACAAGTGCATTCAGTACTTGAGAAACAACCGCCCTTGGTGTGATAGTTGCCCCAGTAAACTGATCAAAATATCCACCATCTTTTTTTAGTTTCCATGATTCAGGCTTCGGATTACTCAGAGATTTACCATTAAAACTTAGAATCCAATCACTCTTACTAATGTCTAGTTTGTCACCAAGACCTAAAGTCTCTTTGTGGGACAATACTCTAGTAGCTGCGATAGTCCCATTAACATTTATACCAACTAACATCTTGATATCACCACTGTAGCCGTCAGATGATGTTACTGGAACTATAATCGCAACAAGTTGATTATTTTTACGCACCAGATTAACTTTACCTTTTTTAACGCCTAACAGAGATAAATATTCTTCAGGAATATCAGTAGTATCGCTCAAAATATCGTTGTCATGTCTTTCTACTGGGATAATTTCAAAGTAAATTTTTTTGGCAATTTTTCTCTCAGACTCGGCAATTTTATCCTTAGTTTTCTCATATGTGACTGATAATAATATCCCTGCGATTAAACCAAAAATACCTAAAATGCAGCAATTTTTCCAAATAGAATTATCTAGCATCACTTGAGCCTTTTTTTTGATTTTTGCTAGATTTACTATACTGATTGTTATGCTCAATTGTTAAGTGATCTATTAATGGCGCAGAAAAATTCATGATTAGTACAGCAAAAGCAACTGCATCTGGAAAGCTACCCCAACTCCTAATTATAAAAATTAATACACCAATTAATATTCCGTATATCAGCCTTCCTTTGCTATTAGATGCCGATGTAACTGGATCTGTTATTATAAAAAAAGCTCCAAGCATAGTTGCACCGCTGAATAGGTGAAACAAAGGAGAACCCAAACTTGAGGAGCTACCACCATCATAGAATATAGATGAACATAACACTAATGATCCTAGCATTCCAAATGGTGCATGCCAGGTAAAAATTCCTCGGTAGAGCAAAAAGCAACCACCAAGCAAGAAGCTTATGTTTATCCATTCCCATCCATATCCTGCCAGAATTCCTTGCTTAAATAATGGTGTATCTTTATAAACTTGATCTACTAAAAGACCTGTATTTTGCTTGAACACTTCAAGTGGAGTTGCTGCTGTAAACGCATCCACTATGCTAATTGTACTTTTACTTAAACTAAGAAAGTTATCTGGACTGAATATAGGAAAAACAACTTGAATAGATTGTAACAATCCTGGAATTTGTATAATTTCAGGATACATATATATGGGGGCCGGCCATGAGGTCATCTGTATTGGAAAAGATATAAGAAGAACTGCATAACCTACCATGGCTGGATTAAATGGATTATATCCATTGCTTCCATAAAGATTTTTGGCAATAACTATGGCAAAAAAAGACCCTACTACAGGTATCCACCAGGGTGCTAGAGGAGGGAGCGATAATCCTAAAAGTATAGCAGTTAAGAGAGCGCTATTGTCTCTTAAGCAAAACATTACAGGTCGCTTCCGCAGTTTTACTACAGCTGCTTCAAAACTTAAAGCTGCAACAGACGTTATAGTTATATTTATCAGAGACCCCCAACCAAAAAATAATACAAGCACAAATAATCCTGGAAGAGTTGCCAGTATAACCAGATGCATCATACGACCTTTATTTTTGCTTGACTCGTAATCTAATAGGGTAGTTTTCAGCAAGGCCATAATATACCGTAGTTATCGTCTAATTTTTTTTTGGGTAGATTGAATTTTTGCTTGTGCTTTTGTGGTCTGAAGCACCTTTAATTCAATTGGATGACTAGATCGAACTATATTGAGACGAACATGCGCGTCCTCAATAGCTGCAACAGCTTGTTCATGTTTATCGTCAGGTATTGCTAGCTTTAATTTGTCTAGTCTATTTTGCGCAGAACGCAGTTGATCTTCTGCTCTCGCAATACGCCTCAAGAATCTAGCTTGTTCTTTTTCTGGTGAAGATTTTTTAGTCCCAGCGCTCCCCATAGCTGCTCGAATTATTTCTTCAGCACTACTGTATGCTTTGGTTTTTTTTGTTATTTTATTTAGACGATTGTCACGCAGAGTTTTCTTTGCAAGTAGTTCTTTCTCTTTTCGATTTTTTTGATACTCGAAACGAATCCTAGCTTTATCAGCACCTAATACTAAAGAAGGTTGGTCCCATTTCCAACCATGTAAACTGTTTTTTACTGGGAGCATATCTATACAGTCTACAGGGCAGGGATCAACACAAAGATCGCATCCAGTACACTCATTTTCGATAACTGTATGCATTAGTTTTGCAGCACCAAGTATTGCATCCACCGGGCATGCCTGAATACATTTAGTGCAACCTATACATTCATCCTCGCGAATGTATGCAGCTAATTTTATGTCGTTTTCTTTGCCATACTGAGAGTCAAGCATAGGCGTATTTATATCTAAAAGAGATGCAATAGCATTAATAGTTTTCTGACCACCTGGAGGACACTTGTTTATAGCATCACCATTAGCCATCGCTTGCGCATAAGGCTTACATCCAGGATAGCTGCATTGACCACATTGAGTTTGTGGTAAAAGACTATCAATTTTTTCGACGATCGGTTTACTGTCTAGTTTAAATCGGACCGAAAAGGTGCTTAAAATAGCGGCAAAAATAATACAAAAACTAGTTAAAGTGGCTAGAGTTAAATAAAAAGATTGCTGACTAATAATATCGTACATATTTCTCTCTAAACAATTCCACTGAAGCCCATAAAGGCTAAAGATATTAATCCAGCAGTAATCATCGCTATAGAAGCACCCTTGAATGGTTCTGGCACATCAGCGACACTCAACCGCTCGCGCATAGCAGCAAATAATATTAATACTAGTGAAAAACCAATGGATGCACCCAAACCATAAAAAATTGACTCTAAAAAAGTATGCGCCTTAGCAGTATTTTGAAGCGCTACTCCAAGTACAGCTGAGTTAGTAGCAATTAATGGTAAAAAAATTAGTAGAGATCGGTGTAACAACGGGTTGTTTTTTTCAATATATATTTTGGTTAGCTGTACAGCAGCTGCAATAACAAGAATAAAAAATATAGTTTTGAGATATTCAATGTTTAGCGGAATTAATATCCAGCTATTCAATAAATAGCTAAACATAATTGTGGCCATTAGAACAAAAGTTGTTGCCCCAGCCAAACTAATTGCACCCTCAAGTTTGTTAGATGCGTCTATGAAAGGACAAAGCCCTAAACACTGAACCAAGACGAAGTTGTTCACGAATATAGTACTAAGTAGAATAACAGCAAATTCCTGCATGTTTTCTTATCTCAAGAGATTGCAAGTTATAGCTTCAAGTCTGAATGATTTAGTTCATTTTGAAGCTATCTGACTTCAGCATAAAAATAATAATTTAAGTGATTCTTTGTCCTGGTTTAGCTCCACTATCTGGAGATAAAAGGTATACTCCATCGTCTTCACCAGCAGCCAAGATCATTCCCTCAGATATACCAAATCGCATTTTTCGTGGTTCTAAATTTGCAACCATAACTGTTAAGCGACCTACGAGATCTTCAGGCTTATGGAATGAGCGTATAGCAGATAAAACATTTCTTTTTTCATTTCCGATATTAACAGTAAGCTGAAGTAATTTATCGGCACCTTCTACATACTCTGCTTGGGTTATTAGTCCCACTCTGAGATCAACCTTCATAAAGTCATCGAATTTGATTTGATCTGCCATATCTTCTATTAAGGGTAGCGCTTTTTTTTTCTCAGAGTCCATATTTTTTTTTGCCTTTTTTTGTCCATCAATATGTGCGGTGACAACTTTGTTGTTATCTTTAATCATTGAATCTATCTGACTTTTCTCTATTCTTTGCATTAAAGGTTTAAATTTATTGATCTTATGATTCATTAGTGGTCGAAATATACTATTCCAGTTGATTTCCTCGTTCAAGAACTCTTCAGTGGCTTCTGCCATCACTGGAAGTATAGGTTTTAGATAGACCATAAGAACCCTAAACAAGTTAATACCCAGTGAGCAGATATCTAATACTGCCTGTTTTTTTTCAGGATCTTTAGCTAATTTCCATGGTTCTTTAAGTGCGATATATTCGTTTACAGCGTCTGCTTGAGCCATTATTTCTCTTATAGCTTTTCCAAACTCCCTGTTCTCGTAGTGGCTAGCAATACTTTCAGATTTATCAGTTACTTGAGACAATAAATTTTGATCTTCTATCTCAGATGAAAGAAAACCATCGTTTCCCTCAGTTATGAAATTCGAACAACGACTAGCTATATTTACTATTTTCCCTATCAAATCACTATTAACTCTCTGCATAAAATCATCTAAATTTAAATCTAGATCATCTACTCCTGAAGAAAGTTTTGATGCGAAGTAATAGCGTAAGTATTCAGGGTTTAAATTTTTAAGATAGCTCTGCGCGGTAATAAAAGTTCCGCGCGATTTAGACATTTTTTTCCCATTGACTGTTAAGAATCCATGCACAAAAATTTTAGTTGGAGTTCGAAAACCTGAGCTATCGAGCATAGCTGGCCAAAATAAAGCATGAAAATTAACAATATCCTTTCCAATAAAATGATATAATTCAGCTGATGAATTTTTATTCCAGAATTCTTCAAAGATGAGATCTGAAGAATCACATAAATTTTTAAAGCTAGCCATATAACCAACAGGTGCGTCCAACCAAACATAAAAATATTTGTTAGGAGCATCTGGAATTTCAAAGCCGAAATAGGGCGCATCGCGGCTTATATCCCATTCCTTTAAGCCTGCATTAAGCCATTCGTTCAATTTATTAGATACTTCACTTTGTAGGTGATCGCCCCGCGTCCATTTTTTTAGAAACTCAGAAAACATAGGCAGTTTAAAAAAGTAATGTGTTGATTCTTTGGCTATGGGAGGTACTCCAGTAATAGTAGATACTGGATTTATTAAATCTAATGGAGAATAAGTCGCTCCGCATGCTTCGCAGTTATCTCCATATTGGTCTGCTGCCTTGCACTTTGGGCAGGTTCCTTTGATATATCGGTCCGAAAGAAATAGATTTTTTTCTGGATCGAATGCCTGAGTGATTTGGCGAACAGCGATATGACCATTATCATTCAGGCGATTATATATATGATTTGAGAGTTCTTGATTTTCTTTAGAATGAGTAGTGTGATAATTATCAAAATTAATTAAGAATCCTTGAAAATCTTGTTTGTGTTCTGAATTGACTTGGCCAATAAGTTTTTCAGCAGAAATATTAAGTTCTTCAGCTTTGAGCATTATCGCTGTACCGTGAGCATCGTCTGCACAAACGTAGTAACACTCATGGCCTCGTATTTTTTGGAATCTCTTCCATATATCCGTTTGGATGTATTCTACTAGGTGTCCAAGATGTATTGGCCCATTAGCGTAAGGTAAAGCGCTTGTAACAAGAATTTTGCGGCGTTCGTTCGTTCGTTCTATCATTATATATGGCCGTTATTGCTTTGCTATTTTTTAGCTATAGCTTATTGAGCTTCACAAACAGCACACTTGCTTGTTGCAATGCGTTATATTACTAAGATAACAAATTATAAAGGGTTTCCCTTTAATTTTCATCAGTTTTACGAGGAGTAGGTATGGTTATGAATGTTGATGAAATAGGTCTTTCAGGCGTCAAGCATGTTATTGCTATCGCATCCGGAAAAGGCGGGGTTGGTAAGTCGACCACTGCGGTTAATTTAGCTCTTGCATTATCATCAGCTGGAAATAGGGTAGGTATAGTTGATGCTGATATTTATGGTCCAAGCGTGCCCCTCATGCTTGGTGCTTTAGAGTCTGAGAAACCAGAGATAGCTGATGAGAAATTTTTTCTCCCCATAGAAAAATTAGGTTTGAGTTCTATGTCGATAGGTTACTTGATGACCAAAGAAACTCCAGTCGTATGGAGAGGTCCCATGGCTAGCGGCGCTTTATTGCAAATGCTTACTCAAACTATTTGGGGAGAACTAGATTATCTAGTTGTTGATATGCCACCTGGTACAGGAGATATACAGTTAACATTAGCCCAAAAAGCTAAATTATCTGGGGCTATTATTGTCACTACACCCCAAGATATAGCACTATTAGATGCTCGTAAAGCAATAGAGATGTTTAAAAAAGTGAATATTCCAGTCTTAGGTATTATAGAAAATATGGCACTTCATACATGCACTAATTGCGGACATCATGAGCATATTTTTGGAAAAGATGGAGCAAAGTTAGTAGCATCTGAATATGGTTCAGAAGTTCTAGGCGTCTTGCCTTTATCCATTGAAATACGTGAGCATATTGACGAAGGTAAGCCCTGTGTACACTCCAATCCCAAAAGTGCTATAAGTGAAATTTATCAACAAGCTTCGCTCAAAATAGTAAATATTTTAGAGAATGCTTCGCCTCTAGGTGGCCCTGAAATTATTATTGAATAACTTTAATTCAGAAGCTTTAATCAGAATGACCAAAAAGGTATTATGCAATATCTTTAATATTGAGAAATCCTAGGAAGTAAAAACCCATGAGCATTAAATCTGATAAGTGGATCACACGAATGTCGCAAGAAGAAAATATGATTGAGCCATTTTTTGGAAAACAAGTTCGTGAATGTGACGCTTCTGGCGAGAAAGTTATTTCTTATGGTGTCTCTAGTTATGGCTACGATGTTCGTTGCGCTAATGAATTTAAGATTTTCACTAATGTTCACTCCAAAACAGTTGACCCAAAATATTTTGATGAGGATGCATTTGTTGATATACAAGCAGACTATTGTATTATTCCACCCAACTCGTTTGCATTAGCGCGTACGATTGAATATTTTCGGATTCCACGAAATGTACTGACAATCTGTTTAGGAAAGTCGACATATGCGCGCTGCGGAATTATTGTAAATGTCACTCCATTAGAGCCAGAGTGGCAAGGCCATGTGACCCTAGAATTTTCAAATACAACCAGCTTGCCTGCAAAAATTTATGCGAACGAAGGAGTGGCTCAAATGTTATTTTTCGAGTCCGATGAAGTTTGTGATGTTTCTTATGCCGATCGGGGCGGTAAATACCAAGGTCAAACTGGGGTTACCTTGCCAAAAGCTTAACCGAGTAACTAAATTATAGGGTGATGAAGTAAAAATTATTAAAGTTGGTTTAATTGTTATATTTTTCGAGCTTGATACCCTTAAGCTCGCCCTCCTTTAATAGCATTATGTAGTCACTGTCTGCTTCTTTCTGTGTAAGCTTAACTAGTAAAAAATTCCAGCTAGGAGCGAACCACAAAAATGTTTCTCTATTGTTAGCTGCCCTAGTTTTTTTAATTTTTACCGTATTAATGTTACCTAGCTTTGTTTTAATGACTTCTTCCCCTAAAATCTCGAATTGATAAATTGTTACTTTACCTTTTCTGATTATTGAATAGCTCAAAGAGCTAGTTTTTTGAAGTAGGTCGCTGTGAAGTTTTACTTGTAAGGTAAGATTATTGAGATGAGCATCTTGTTTTAAAATATTGCGCTTTTTACTTTTGCCCTGATATTTTGCAATGCCTAAAGATTTATCGTAGATTAAGGATTCTTGTTTCTTTATACCCAAGATGCTCTTTGTTGATTGATATTTAGTTTCAGCAATATTTCCATTAACATCGATTTCAAAAATTGTTTCTTCATTTATAGTTCCCAATATATTTTTTGCAGTAGTTTTTAGAGTATAAATGCTGTGATTTTCTTTTAATGAACGAGTAGCTTCGAAGTTGATCCCATTATAAGAACTGTCGTAGACAAGGTTGTACTGCTCTAAAGCAAAAGGATCTATCTTATTAATTTTAGCCTGAGCATTTTCGAATGGATATAAAATAAATATGATCAAACTATAAATTCGAATTACACTATATAAAATTACTTTAGTCTTAAGAAAGATGATATGAATGCTAGTTAAATATTCTCTTTTATTTGAGTAAAAAGAATAATTATTTTCGATGCACCATATATTACTCATCCTTGATTGTGTCGGTATAATTGAGACCACTTTTAGGCAGCACGGATGAGTCCAAAAAAGCTTCCTCATTAATTAATGACAAGCGATCTTCACAAAACCACTTGACTGCTAGCGGATAGATCTGATGTTCTAGTTTTAGTATTCGCTGAGCTAAATCATCTGATGTGTCGTTTCTATGAATAGGAACTTTTGACTGAATAATAGGCGGCCCTCCGTCGAGTTCACTAGTCACAAAGTGGACTGTTGCTCCAGCATTTTTATCGCCAGCATCAATTGCTTTTTGGTATGTGTTAAGTCCGCGGTATTTAGGAAGCAAGGACGGATGTATATTCAGTATGCGTCCAGTAAAAGATTCGACAAATTCTGAAGTAAGAATACGCATAAAACCAGCCAAAATAATTAGATCTAAGTCTTGTTTTTTTAGCTCTAAAGCTAGAGCGTAATCAAAACTTTTTCTATCTGAAAATTGCAGATTATCTATCACAGTATTTTTAATACCTGCGTTTTGAGCCCTCTGTAATCCTCTAGCTCCAACTTTATTGCTGATTACAATTACAATATCAGCCTTTATTAAGCCATTATTTGTCGCATTTATAAGTGCCTGTAGGTTGCTGCCATCCCCAGATAATAAAACAGCTAATCTCGGCCTATGCGTTACTTTCATTGGCTAGATTCCTTTGAGTATTACTTTTTCTTCATTATTTTTAGCCTGAGCTATTTTGCCAATAATAAATGCTTTTTCGCCAGTAGCATTAAGTGTATCTATTGATAGCTGAGCCATTTCATCTGGCACACATATCACCATTCCGATACCGCAGTTAAAAGTTCGGTACATCTCCTTTGGTTCAACGTTACCATTTTTTTGTAGCCAGTCGAATACGGGCAACTTATTCCAGCTTGTTGTATCGATCACTGCTTTAGTATTCTTTGGGAGCACCCTAGGTATATTTTCTAGAAGCCCTCCACCGGTGATATGTGCAAGAGCATTAGTCTTTATATTTTCTTGCCTTATTAAAGACAGAATAGAATCTACATAAATACGGGTAGGGGTCAGTAAAGCCTCTGCAAGTGGTATACCTTGTATAAGGTCACTTTTTATATCTACTTTAGATACATCAATAATTTTTCTAATTAGAGAATATCCATTGGAGTGAGGCCCACTTGAAGCAAGTCCAATAAGAGTGTCGCCTTCCTTGGCATTACTTCCATCAATTATTTGAGATTTTTCTACTATACCTACACAAAAACCTGCAAGATCATAATCTTCTCCCTGGTACATTCCAGGCATTTCTGCAGTTTCTCCTCCCACAAGCGAACAACCAGCAAGCTTGCAGCCCTTACCTATACCAGAGATTACAGATGCTGCTATATCAATATTTAGTTTACCGGTCGCATAATAATCTAGAAAAAATAATGGCTCAGCCCCACAAACTAGAAGATCATTGACGCACATCGCAACCAGATCCACACCAATTGTATTATGAATATCTAAATCTATAGCGAGTTTTAGTTTAGTCCCAACACCATCTGTTCCCGATGCAAGAACAGGCTCTTTGTATCCAGATGGCAGGTTAAATAAAGCACCGAAACCCCCAAGTCTCGATAAAACTTCTGGTCGCCGGGTATCTTTTGCAACGTCCTTTATTCGCTCTACAAGAGTATTCCCAGCATCTATATCTACACCAGCATCTTTGTAACTTAAAGGAGTGATATTTTGATTGCTCATGGTTTTTATTTACCTTAAATTAGTTGACCATCCTGACTTCTAATACTTTTTTCTGGCTAGCAGGTTAACAGAAAATCTATTTTATATTAAAAAAATAAGAACTAACATTCAGATAATGCCCCTATCTTCATTCAACTGATATAATTTCATCATGAATTTTTTTCTTTATTCCTAAATATGAAAATTTCTGGTGAGAAAGAGCGAGTAGAGTCTATACTAGAGAATCAGTTTATAAACTTTTTATGGCAGGCTAGCTAGTGGCGAAACAGCTTATTTTGAACATTAGCTTGAACGATGACGCAACCTTCGAAAATTATTTGTTACACAAGGGTAGTGATAATCATACGGCGGTCACAATAATTAAAGAGCAGCTATTTTCCAGCGAGGACCCCTTTTTCTACCTCTGGGGTGCAAATGGTAGCGGTGTTTCGCACCTATTGCAGGCTAGCTGTCATAAAGCTTTAGCTCAAAAACTTTCAGCGCAATACTTATCTTTATCTGAATTTTTAGATTATTCTCCTGAAGAGCTGCTAGGTAATTTAGATTCAGTAGCACTAGTTTGCTTGGATAATATACAAGCTGTTTCTGGAAAAATTCGTTGGGAGAAGGAACTATTCAGTCTATACAACCGCATACGTGATTCTGGTGGATCTTTGCTGCTTGGCTCAAAATGTTCTGTGCGTGAGTTATCACTTGCATTGCCTGATCTTCAATCGCGGTACTCGTCGTGCTCTATGTTTCAGCTTTCCTCAGTGGATGATAAATATAAATTAAAGATCCTTCAGTTTCGTGCTTTAAAAAGAGGGATGAAGCTCAATGATGACTTGGCTAAATATATAATTGCTAGAGCCTCCAGGGAAATGAGCTCCTTGATTCACTGCCTTGATGTTATTGGGGAGTCTTCGTTGCTGGAGCAGCGTAAGCTCAGTATACCTTTTGTGAGGGAAATTTTTAATTGGTGATGATCTCACTGAAGAGCAGTGGCCAGTTTTTCATACAGGTTTCGACGCCTAAAATCTCTATTTATAGCTTGAGATATCAATTTTACAGATAGGATAAAATGCGATATTAATTTTAATTTTTTTAATCTAAGTCAATCTAAATGTTTCTAGTGATCTAACAAACTCCGCACCAGACAGTATAATTATCCAAGCTAAATAAACCCACATGAGAAATATAGGAAATATTGCAAAGACCCCATAAATATTGGTGTAACTAGAGTAGGATATGACCGTTCCAAAAACCATTTTGGCTAGCTCAAAAAATATAGAAGTTATTAACCCTCCAATAATTCCATAATATCGAGAAACATTACAGTTAGGGATAGCAATAAAAATTAAACTAAAGGCTGCCCATGTGAATATTAAAGGAAGTGCCTTAAGGACTAGGCCAGTAAAACTTAAAATATCAATTTCATTTACTAGTAATTGAAAAGAAACAAAATAAGCATGGATTGCTAAACCAAAACCAAGCAACAGTGGACCTATACTTAGTGCTCCCCAATAGAGAATGAAGCTATATAAGCCTCGTCGACATGCTGTATTTCCCCAAATATTGTTAAAGGTCTTTTCTATATTAGAAAGCATTAAATAAGATGTAATTAATAGAACAATAGCCCCTACGATTGATAATCCCCGAGCCTGATTTGAAAAATTATTTAAATATCCTTGTATTTCTTTGCCGCTTTGTGGCACAAAGTGGTTAAAAATCAAACCTTGTATTTTATTTTCAAGACCTTGAAATAAAGGTACTAATGAAAACAATGAAAACATTAAAGTCATCACAGGAACTAGTGCAAACAGGGTCATACACGTTAAGGCTGAAGCACTTTGGCCGCAGTTATCATCTTTGAAGCGACCAAAGAAATACTTTAAAAACATCACTAGGAGTTTTAACTTGAGCCTTATAAAATGCATATTTCTCCTCTTATATGTAAACCTAACTAGCCTCAATGACTGGTTTTCAGCTAAAATGTGTTTTATGCAAATTTAATTATACAAGGGATTCTTTTCAAAAAGCATGATTAGTATCTATCATAATCCACGTTGCTCTAAGTCCAGACAAGCTCTAGCTATTTTAGAGAGAATGCAAGTGCCCATAAATATTTTACTGTATCTTGAGACTCCGCCCACTGCGGCAGTTTTAGCAGAAATTCTACTTAAGCTTGATATTTCGGCACGAGAACTGTTAAGAACAGGTGAGAATGCCTATAAAGAAAAAAATTTATCAGATTATAAAAAAACAGAACGACAGATCATAGATGCTATGGTCTCTAACCCAAAGCTGATCGAGCGGCCTATAGTTATAAACGGAAGTAAAGCAATTATTGGGCGTCCACCCGAAAAAGTATTGGAGATATTTTAATGCCTTACATTACAGTTCTTTATTATTCTCAATCTGGCAGTACGAAAAAAATGGCTGAAAAGATAGCAAATGGAGTAGAACAAGCTGGGTTAGAAGCAAGAATTAGAACAGTCCCGCCTGTTTCTTCTGTTTGTGAAAGTACTGAATCTGATATTCCTGAGGATGGACACCTCTATTGCACCCAGGAAGAACTAAGAAATAGTGATGGTTTAATAATTGGAAGCCCAACCCGTTTTGGAAATATGGCTGCTCCGCTTAAGTACTTTTTGGATATGACAGGCGATATTTGGTTGAACGGAGATTTGATTGGGAAACCAGCTGGAGTATTCACCTCCACTGGCTCACTTCATGGCGGTCAAGAAACTACACTCTTAACTATGATGTTACCGCTAATGCATCAAGGTATGATAATAGCTGGAATACCGTATAGCGAGAAAGCTCTTCATGACACTAAAAGGGGAGGAACCCCTTATGGTGCTTCCTGCCAAACAGGAAAAGACTTCGATGGTATTACTTCTGATGAGTCTGAGTTATGTGTTGCCCTTGGTAGAAGGATTTCAAATCTAGCACAACTATTGGTAGGCAAAACCTAAATTGAGAACAATTAAGATATGAAAGTTATTGCTGGTCTAGATAAGAAACTAAAAATATGTCGAAAATGCACCTGGGGGAGCGTATTAATTTTCGTTGTCATCTTGCTTCTAAATGGTTACGCGCGATCGAATCCTTTTACTATCACTTTTTTTACATTATTACCCATCGGTATTCTATTGCCCGGATTGTATAAAGAAAAATATAAAACTATTTCAATGTTATGTTTTGTGACGTTATTATATTTTATTGTTGCAGTGAATAATTTTTTTTCCCCAAGCTCTAACATTCTGGATATATTAGAAATACTCGTATTAGTAGTAATTTTTAGCGTTGCTATGATGCACAGTAGGTGGAAGCAATACTCACTTTACCAGGATAACCCTAAATGAAATTAATTAGCGCACTCAAAAATTTTATCAAAGGTTTGATCGCTACGATGCAAGGGTTATTTTATTTATCTATAGTAGGTTTGATTGCTCTCGCTATAGTGGTTTCTTTGGGGAACAGTATCCAGTCTTTACCAGATAGAGCTGCTTTAAAAATATCTCCTAGTGGCATTTTGGTCGATCAAAAAACTTTTATTTCCCCAGTTAAAAAGCTCATAGAAAAAAGTACTGATGAAACTGAAACGTTACTCTTTGAGTTGATCAAAACAATTGATCATGCTGCAAACGATAAGCGTATTACTAATTTAGTTCTTGAACTAGATTATCTGAACGCAGGAAGCATAAGTAAGATGGAAGAATTAGGCGAAGCTCTTTTACGTTTCAAATCTTCTGGAAAGCCTATCATTGCCATCGGAGATAGCTTCAATCAAGATCAGTATTTTTTGGCAAGCTATGCTGATGAAATTCATCTTAATCCCATGGGCTCTGTAATATTAGAGGGCTACGGCAGATATACTAGTTATTTGAAAGAGGCTTTAGATCGACTACGAATCAATATCAATGTTTTTCGTGTAGGCGCCTATAAAGATGCCATAGAGCCATTCACGCGCAACAATATGTCTGAAAAATCTCAGGAGCATACATCAATATGGGTAAATGAATTATGGCTCGCCTATACAACTAGAGTTGAGAGTCTTCGAGGTTTACGCAAAGATTCGATAAATGAATATTCAAAAAATCTAGGAAAAAAATTGATAGAGAATGGCGGTAACGCGGCACAACTTGCTCTAAATATGAATCTTGTAGATAAAATTTCTAATAGGCAAGAAATCATGGATCATCTTATTTCGTTATCTGGTTTGGCGGACGATGGGGGTTATCAATCTATAGATACGTCAACTTATTTTAGCCACATCAAGCAACAGCTAGAACTTTCGAGCACGCAAAAAAATATTGATCAAATTGCTCTAATAATAGCAAAAGGTGCTATCGATCAGGGTGACCAGCCTAATGGAAAAATTGGTAGTGAGAGTATATCTCAACTATTAAAAAAAGCTCAACAAGACGACAAGATAAAGGCTGTAGTATTGAGAATAGATAGTCCTGGAGGCGGCGCTTTTGCCTCAGAAATTATTCGTCAAGAAATACTAACTTTGAAAGATTCAGGAAAACCAGTAATTGTTTCTATGGGCTCAGTTGCAGCCTCTGGGGGTTATTGGATATCTATGGGAGCAACTGAGATCTGGGCTACGCCAACAACGATTACTGGCTCTATCGGTGTTTTTGGAGTCATTCCTACATTTGAGAATACTTTGAAAAGTATAGGTATTAATAGTGATGGAATAGGAACTACATCCTTGTCTGATATCTATCAGCTTTCAAGACCAATGTCCGAACATGCTAAGCAAATTATTCAATCTGGGGTCGATCATACATATAGTAAGTTTTTGAATATTGTTGCTGAAGCAAGAAATACTAGTATTGAACAAGTATCTCTTATGGCGCAAGGTCGAGTTTGGTCAGGAGTTAAAGCGTTAGAGCTAGGCTTGGTTGACAAACTAGGAGGTCTTAACGAGTCGCTAGCTGCTGCGGCAAGAGCCGTTAACATTACTGATTATGAGGTATTGGAGCTAGTTCGCCCCTTAAGTTTAAGTGAGAAAATTTTATATCAAATAGGTGATGTTAAAGTAGAATTTATAAAGGTTTTTCTTCCTCAAAAGTCTAATCCTTGGAGCATTAAAGAAAAACTTAATGAGCTCTATGCAGGTCTTAGTATACTTACAGAATTAAACGATCCTAGGGGAATATACCTTAGTTGCTTTGAGTGCAGTAAATAGCCAAACGAAAATTATGCCCTTATAGCGCATCTTTATCGTTCTAGATGCTCAAGCTTTCCAGCAACACCATCCCATTCTTTTGCATCAGGAGCAGGAGTTTTTGCTTCAGTTATATTGGGCCATATCTCTGCTAGTTCCGAATTGAGATCTAGGTAGACTTTCTGATCTTCTGGTAGCTCATCTTCAGAAAATATAGCTTCTGCAGGACATTCTGGCTCACATAAAGCACAGTCAATGCATTCATCTGGATGAATGACTAAAAAATTAGGCCCCTCATAAAAACAATCTACCGGGCAAACTTCCACACAATCCGTATATTTACATTTGATGCAGTTTTCGCCTACTACAAATGGCATTTTTCTCTTCTCCGTAAACCTGATACCCTGATCTGCTCGGCATTATACAGAAATCGTAGCTATCAATTAAACAATATCTGTACTATTAGAAAAAATTTAGCTTATTTTTTCATATTAAAAATATGTTAGCATATTTAAAAGCTATATCAAAATAAATTGATATAGTTTTTAATAGCTATAAGTAAGGATATGGCACTTAATAATCACAGAAGTATTTTAAAGTACTGTATGACTATACAGTACTTTAAAATTAGGTTAAGCTATTATATATAATACTTAAAATAAATTGATATTGAAGAGTTAAGAGGAAGAAATTATGGAACCCAATAAAGAAAAAGCTCTGCAGGCAGCCCTATCTCAAATTGAAAGACAATTTGGCAAAGGTACAGTTATGCGAATGGGAGACAAAGAACACCAAGCTGTACCAGCAATCTCTACTGGCTCATTAGGTTTGGATGTTGCGCTTGGAATAGGCGGACTACCTAAAGGTAGAGTGGTTGAGATATATGGTCCGGAATCGTCAGGTAAAACTACATTGACACTACAAGTTATTGCTGAGGCCCAAAAGGCGGGCGGAACATGTGCCTTTGTTGATGCAGAGCACGCGCTAGATCCTATATATGCAGAAAAACTTGGGGTTCAGGTTGATGATCTTTTTGTTTCACAGCCGGATACGGGTGAACAAGCTCTTGAAATTACAGATATGCTGGTGAGATCAGGTACTATCGATGTACTCGTAATTGACTCAGTAGCTGCATTGACTCCTAGGGCCGAAATCGAAGGAGAAATGGGCGATCATCACGTTGGATTGCAGGCAAGATTAATGTCACAAGCATTAAGAAAATTGACTGGAAATATAAAAAATGCAAATTGTTTAGTCATATTTATTAATCAAATTCGTATGAAAATAGGTGTGATGTTTGGAAATCCAGAAACTACAACAGGTGGTAATGCACTAAAATTTTATTCATCGGTTCGCTTAGATATTCGTCGAATTGGTGCAGTGAAGGAAGGCGATGAAATCATTGGAAATGAAACTAGGGTCAAGGTGGTTAAAAATAAAATAGCGCCTCCTTTTAAAAAATGTGAATTCCAAATTCTCTACGGTCAGGGAATCAACCAACTAGGTGAAGTGGTCGATCTAGGCGTGCAGTGTGGCCTAGTCGAAAAAGCGGGTTCATGGTACGCATATAAGGGTGATAAAATTGGACAAGGAAAAACAAACGCTTGTGAATATTTGCGTGAGAATCCTGCCGTAGCAAATGAAATTGAAGAGCAAATTAGAGCTCAGCTAATGCCAGTAGCTGAAAAGAAAAGTGCCGCTCAAAAGACCAATATTGAAAGTGATGAAGAAGCAGAAATTATAAAGTAGGAGCACTCGCAATTTATAAGTTAGTATAAAAAAACCGCTCTTTTCTAAAAGTGCGGTTTTTTTATGAAGAGTTATTAATTTATAGATAATACATAACATAGAAATTTTTAAACAATGCATGCTGATAGACTTATGAAAAGTTCAATAAAAAAAGAACTATTAATTAAGATTAAATATAGGGCCATGACGTTGCTTGCAAGAAGAGAACATTCTTTTTTAAACCTTTCAGACAAACTAATTTGTATATTTCCAGACGAATCGAAGCAGGTTTATGAGATTGTGTTGGAGCTAAAGAAAAAAAACCTTCAGTCTGACCTTAGGTTTGCTGAGATGATAACTACAGTTAGAATAAGAAAATGTTATGGTCAAAATCGTATTAAAGCTGAACTTAAGAGCCATAAAATTGATAATGATATAATTGAACTAAGCTTAACTAAGTGTGATGCAGATTGGGTTAAAATTGCAAAAAAAGCTCTTTTTAAAAAGTATGGCCTCAGTTCCTGCGACGAATTTAATGATAAAATAAAAAGAAGTAATTTTTTAAAATACCGCGGGTTTACAACAGAGCAGATAACTGAATGCTTTAAATAGGGGGGGTAGGGTTATCAAACTAAGTACCTTTTTGAAAAATTATTATTTGCTAATACGCATCAATTATAGTTTTATTCTGTTAATTTTATTAGTAAGCCCGAGTATTTTAGCACTTGAAATACAAGGGTCTCTATCCCAAGGATCTTTAGTGTCAGGGTACGTTAATCCAAACACAAAATTAATTTTTTTAGGTCGTGATGTAAGAGTTCATAAAAGTGGATTATTTGTTTTCGGTCTTGGCCGTGATGCACCAAAAGAAATTACTATTACTATAATTGGTAGCGATACCAAAAAAGAGAATCACAAATTTTCAGTCCTTCAAAGAGAATACAATGAACAAAGAATATCAGGTGTACCTGCAGATACAGTTTTCCCTCCCACTTCAGTAATAGATAGAATAAAAAATGAAGCAAAAGAAGTTCGCATTGCAAGACAAGTAGATAGCGATACTTTAGATTTTTTGACTGGCTTTAGTATGCCTCTAGAGGGCCCTATAACCGGAGTCTATGGCAGTCGTAGAGTGTATAATGGACACCCAGGAAATCCTCATTATGGGTTAGATATTGCTGCTCCATCAGGAACGGATATTTACTCTCCTGCACCCGGTGTAGTCGAGCTTGTTAATCATGACATGTTTTATTCTGGTGGTACTTTGCTAATAAGTCATGGTCTTGGAGTTAGTTCAACTTTCATACATCTCAGTAAAGTTGAGGTTACTGTTGGCCAGAGAGTTGAAAGAGGTCAGCTTATAGGTAAAGTTGGTTCTTCAGGAAGAGCTACTGGGCCTCATTTAGACTGGAGGATTAATTGGTTCAATATAAGATTAGATCCAGAGTTGATTTTAAAGGACTTTCCGTTATCAAATAAATGAGTTTAATCTTACCCTAAACCCAATACACGTAATCTATCCAAATTGATCTTTCTCACTGTATAGCTTAGAGATATAGTTTTACTGCTGTCTTTGACTTAAACTTATGTTTATGATGATTTTTTATTTCGAGGAGTATTATGATTGATAAAAAGTTATTAGATATTTTAGTATGCCCTCTCAGCAAAGGCCCGCTTGAGTATATAAAAGATAAAGATGAACTTGTTTGCCGAAGCAGTGGCCTTGCTTATCCTATCAGGGATGGCATTCCAATTATGCTTCAAACAGAGGCAAGACCGTTAAATGCGGATGAAAAACTAAACTAAATAAAAAATAGATCAATTAGAATTAAGGTTATGAAAAAAATGGCGGATAAAACGCTTTTTCAAAAAATTATGACTGGAGACATACCTTCAGATATTCTCTATGAAGATGAATATTGCATAGTGATAAAGGATATAGCGCCTCAAGCACCTACGCATTTGCTGATAATTCCAAGAAAAGCTATACCAATGCTCGCAAATGCCTCCACTGATGATAAGAGCTTGTTGGGGCATCTATTATTAGTAGCTACTGACACAGCCAAACAATTAGGAATAGAAGAAGCTTTTCGTATAGTTATAAATAACGGTGTCGAAGCTGGTCAGACAGTTTTTCACTTACACCTACATTTGTTGGGTAATAAAAAGTTTTTAGAAAATAATCTTAGTTTTTAAATTTTCATAAAACAGTAGCAAGGAAAGCCCAGATTTTTTGGTTGCTTAAAACAATTACTTTAAAAATGTCTCAGATAAAATATGGGATTTAATTATTTATGAAAATTGCTGAAATCAGAAGTTCATTCCTTAAATATTTTGAACGACATAATCATAAGACTATAACTAGTAGTAGTTTGGTGCCTATCAACGATCCCACTTTATTGTTCACAAACGCAGGCATGGTTCAATTTAAAGAAGTTTTTTTGGGTAATGACAAATATAAATATCCTCGTGCTGCTTCATCACAACGCTGTGTTAGAGCCGGTGGAAAACACAACGATCTTGAGAATGTTGGTTATACGGCCCGTCATCATACCTTTTTTGAAATGCTTGGAAATTTTAGTTTTGGAGATTATTTTAAACAGGATGCGATTATATTTGCATGGAAATTTCTAACTGAAGAGCTAGGACTACCGGAAGAGCGCTTATGGATTACTGTGCATGATTCGGATAATGAGGCAGCAAATATATGGTTAGATAAGATTGGTGTTAGCCCAGATCGTTTTTCTCGGTTAGGTGAAGATAATTTTTGGCAGATGGGAGAAACAGGTCCTTGTGGCCCTTGCTCAGAAATTTTTTATGATCATGGAGAAAATGTCCGTGGTGGTCCTCCTGGCAGTAGTAATGACGATCTTGATCGTTATATAGAAATATGGAATTTAGTTTTCATGCAGTACGAAAAGAAAGCAGATGGGACTATGGATCCTCTACCAAGACCTTCTGTTGATACCGGGATGGGACTTGAGAGAATTGCTGCTGTAATGCAGGGTGTTCATAACAACTATGATATAGATCTTTTTCAAGCTTTACTGAAGTCAGCGGGCAAAGCAACAGGGACTAGCGACTTAAAAAATAAATCTCTCAGAGTAATAGCTGATCATATTCGTTCTTGTAGTTTTTTGATTGTCGACGGAGTGTTGCCGTCAAACGAGGGTCGAGGTTACGTCTTACGTCGAATCATTCGTAGGGCAATTCGTCATGGGAATCAGCTAGGGCAGAAGCAACCATTTTTTCATTCTTTAGTTTCAGATCTATGTACTGTTATGGGTGAAGCTTACCCAGAGCTAGTTAAGGCCAAGCTGAATGTTAAAAAAGTGCTATTAAAAGAAGAAAAGCAGTTTGAGAAAACTCTAGAAAGAGGGATGTCTTTGCTAAACTCTTTTCTAAGTAAACTGGATGGCGATGTCATTCCTGGCGATATAGTTTTTACTCTTTATGATACGTATGGATTTCCTGTTGATTTGGTCAATGATATTGCGAGAGAGAGGAGTCTCTCACTAGACATCAAAGGCTATGAAGAATCTATGAAAATTCAGAGAGAGAGGGCTCGTTCTGCTGGAAAATTTAGTACTGATTACGTTCAAAAATTTGACCTTAGCGGAAAAACTGAATTTACTGGTTATGAATCTACCTCATCTAAAGGAAAGATTTTAGCCTTAATATTAAACGGAAATTTGGTTGATAGTGCTTCAGAAGGGGATAAAGCAGCAGTAATTTTAGATCGCACTTCTTTTTATGCTGAATCTGGAGGCCAGGTTAGTGATCATGGGTATTTAATAGCTGACTCTGTCAAATTTTTAGTAACCGATTGTCAAAAACAAGGAGATCACTTTTTACATATTGGTACAGTTTCCTTTGGATCCATAAGTATCGGTCAAGAGATTGACTCCGTTGTTGATGCTAATTTTCGATCAGCAATTCAAATTAACCACTCTGCAACTCATTTGTTGCATTCAGCCTTAAGAAAAATTTTAGGAGAACATGTTTTACAAAAAGGTTCCCTAGTTGATAGCAATCGTCTTCGATTCGACTTTAGTCATACCGAAGTTATTTCATCTGAAAAAAGAAAATCTATAGAGAGAATCGTCAATAAAGAAATTCGCCGTAATACTTCAGTTCTGACTGATGTGTGCGATATAAACACAGCGCAGAAAAAGGGTGCCATCTCTTTATTTGGGGAAAAATATGGAGATGAAGTAAGAGTCCTAACCATGGGTGATGGTTTTTCTGTAGAACTTTGTGGTGGCACACATGTATTGTGTACTGGAGATATTGGTGTATTTAAGATTATTTCTGAAACTGGAGTTGCAGCGGGTATTCGTCGAATAGAGGCTATAACTGGAGATCTTGCGCTAAGTTACTTTGACAAGTTAGAGCGCGATTTGGAGAGATTATCTCTCGCTTTAAAATCTACTCCAGAAAATATTCTAGAAAAAGCTACAATATTGTTGTCTGAATCTAAGGAGCTAGAAAAACAGAATACTCGCTTAAAGGCAAAAATAGCTGGTTTAGCAGGAAATGATCTGCTTTCTACAGCTAGGGATATAAAAGGAGTTAAGGTTTTATCGGCTATTATTGAGGGAGTTGATCCTAAAACATTACGAGACACAGTAGATAAGATAAAAAATCAACTCGGCCAAAGTGTTGTAATATTAGCAGTGCCTAATAAAGATAAGATTGTTTTAGTGTCGGGACTAACCCAAGGGGTGCCAAAGTCGGTTCATGCAGGAAAGTTAATGGAATTTGTGGCGACTCAGTTGGGTGGCAAAGGTGGAGGCCGAAGAGATATGGCTCAGGGCGGAGGTATAAATATTGACGCTCTGCCCGAAGCAATAAAGTCTGTCTTCGGATGGATAGAAGAAAAACTGAGCGATTGATTTATAATATTAATTAAACAATAAGCTGGGTAAGCAATATCCCTTAACTTTGCTGATGATATGGTGTTTAATTGCGCGCCTTTCTGTAAGTTTTTATGGTGCTGGGAAAGCGCTATTTCGGCATGCAATACTGAAATCTTTTTTAAGAGTCTAGGTCATACATGAGTTTACTAGTTCAAAAATTTGGAGGCACCTCAGTTGCTACTGTTGAAAGAATTGAGGCTGTAGCGGATAAAATTTCCAATTTCCGTAAACGCGGAGACGATATAGTAGTAGTAGTTTCTGCAATGAGTGGCGAGACTAATCGTTTAGTTGCATTAGCAGACAGTGTTGATAAGGCTGCTAGCTCGAGAGAAATGGATGTTTTATTATCCACCGGAGAGCAAGTCACAATTGCTCTGTTATGCATGGCTTTACATAAGAGAGGCAACGAAGCAAAATCTTACATTGGCTCTCAAGTTCGAATTTTAACAGATAGTGCTCATTCCAAGGCTAGAATTCAATCTATTGATTCTCACCAAATAGAAAAAGATCTCGCCCAGGGTAGAGTGATCGTAGTGGCAGGATTTCAAGGTGTTGATGACCAAGGAAATATCACGACTCTTGGGCGAGGAGGTTCTGATACAACTGCAGTAGCTTTAGCTGTCTCTTTAAAAGCAGACGAATGTCAAATTTATACAGATGTTGACGGTGTTTATACAACAGATCCTCGTGTTGTTAAAGACGCTCGTAGGCTGGATAAGGTTACTTTCGAAGAAATGCTTGAAATGGCTAGCCAAGGCTCTAAAGTTTTACAGATTAGGGCCGTAGAGTTTGCTGGTAAATACAAGATTCCTTTGAGAGTCTTGTCTGCCTTTAACAAAGGATCTGGAACTTTAATTACACTTGAGGATAATCTCGATATGGAAAAACCTATTGTTTCTGGCATTGCTTTTAATCGGGACGAGGCCAAGCTTACAGTTCGAGGAATACCAGATGTTCCTGGAAGTGCCGCACGAATTCTTGGTGCAGTTGGTCGAGCTAATATTGAAGTCGATGTAATTGTACAAAACGTTGCCCAAGATAAAACAGCTTCTCTAACTTTTACTGTCCACAGAAATGAGATGAAAAAAGCAGAAGATGTATTAAATAAAGTAGCTATAGAGTTAGGAGCCATATCCGTTGAGTCTGATGAAAATATCGCTAAGCTTGCTTTAGTGGGTGTAGGAATGAGATCCCACGCAGGGGTTGCTGCAACTATGTTTGATACTCTAGGAAAAGAAAACGTAAATATACAGATGATTAGTACTTCAGAGATAAAAATCACAGTTGTGATTGCTGAAGACTCATTAGATTTATCGGTTAGGTCCCTACATAGTATTTTTGGTTTAGATAAACAAGTCGACCCCAACCAATAAGTTTCCTCGAGAATATTGATTTCTGGCAGAGTGTTGCTATTATACCGCCCTCAAATCTATCCGTAATTTAAAGAGTAGTGGATTCATCTGGAGAGGTGGCCGAGTGGCTGAAGGCGCGCCCCTGCTAAGGGTGTATAGGCTAATACCCTATCGAGGGTTCGAATCCCTCTCTCTCCGCCATATTATTTTCTTCAATGAAAAAACACTGCATAGCAGTAGTTTTAGATTAATTTAAAAAATTAACGAAAATCTCAAACATAAAATTTGAAATAATTTGTGAGTTTGGCGATCAAATAGGACCTTGATTGCAATTCAAAGCTTATTTATATTTGATTCATGTGAGTTTTACAATTTATAAAAAATATTTTTAATGTAATTTATATTTGATTAGATCTCATGTGACATGCGAATAACTTGCTAAATTTGAGCTTATAGTTAATGGCGACTATAAACAATAATCATTGCTATTTGATGATGGTTAGGGTCCGTAACTATTTTAATTTAGTCATAATTGCTAAGTCATTATGATAATCGTAGAATAGTTTAGTGATTCGCAAATAAAAAAACTTGTTTTTCAAACTTTTCTAGAATTAAGGTAGCTCGATATGGGAATGCTAATTAATATCGATAATGGTGGTACGCTAACAGATATATGCGTGCTCAAAGATAATAATTTTTATGCAACAAAAACGCTTACTACTCCTTATGATTTAAGTAAATGTTTTTTTGATGGTTTAAAAGATGTTTCGAAAGCTGTTTATGGTCAGGAAGATGTTACTCGATTGCTCGCTGAAGTCGAGCACATCAGATATTCGACTACCCAGGGAACAAACGCTATCGTAGAGCGTAAGGGTCCGAAATTAGGCATGGTTATAAACAAGGGTAATGCAGATTTAATCAAATCGATGAAAGCAAAAGATCCAGATCTATTTACTTTTCTTGTTGGAGATCGTGTCGAAGAAATAAATTTAGCTGACTTGAAAGATACAGAGAGTGCAGCAGAGACTACTACTGCAATCACAAGATTAACTGCAAGAGGAGCAAACCGTGTCGTAGTTTGTTTTGATACTGATAATGCTACCCAATATGAATCTCAATTTAAAAGAATTGCTTTTAATAACTATCCACGCCATCTTTTAGGCGCTGTTCCAATGTTGTTCGCCAGCGAGCTTGCTGAGGACGTTTCAGCTAATCGTAGAGGCTGGACAGCATTAGTGAACTCCTTTTTACACCCTGCTATGGAAAGTTTTTTATATAACGCAGAGAATCGTCTACGCGAGTACCGAACAAAAAATCCTTTACTTATTTTTCGTAACGATGGAGACGCATCTAGAGTTGCTAAAACGATTGCTCTTAAAACGTATAGTTCAGGACCACGTGGCGGGATGGAAGGTGTTAAGGAGTTTAGTAAGCAATACAAACTTACCGATGTTATTTCTATGGATATTGGCGGCACTACTACTGATATCGGACATGTAGTAAACAATAATGTAGAAGAGTCACGTCGAGGTAGCGTAGAAGGGGTACCAATTTCATTCGGACTTTGTGAAATAGCAAGTCCTGGTGTTGGAGGAAGCTCTATTCTATCAATACATGAAAAAAATATTCAAGTAGGCCCAGAAAGTGTTGGTGCTGTTCCTGGGCCAGCAAGTTTTGGTCGTGGCGGTAAAGAATCTACAATGACTGATGTCAATCTTTTATTAGGCTTACTTGACCCCCAAACCTTTTTTGGAGGTGGACTTAAGCTAGATATTGATAGAGCAAGAGCTGCGATCGAAGAAAATATTGCTAGTCCTCTAGGTGTTTCTTCAGACGAGGCATTAATCAAACTACGTGATGCATATGATAAAAAGGTTTCTGGAGAAATAACCCAGTTCGCTGCCGTCACTGATGAGACTGTCTTGCTAGCCTTTGGAGGTGCTGGACCAATGAGCGCCTGTGGTATTGCAGATAAAGCTGGTATAAAAACTGTATTTATACCTAAAACTGCAGCTGTTTTCAGTGCTTATGGCATTGGTTCTTGTGACATAGGCCAAAGTTATTCTATCGTGTTAGCTGACTTCACAAATAAAACACTTGAATCAGCTTATGCCAACTTAGCAGAAAAAGCTGGTCGGGATATGTTTGCAGAGGGTTATGCTGCCGGCGATTATGATATTAGCGCACAAATTGTAGGCGCTAAAGGAAGTAATGAAACTACGCATAAACTAGCTAGTAAGATTTCATTTCCAAAAGATTTGTCTGATTCAGATTCTGCTACATTAGAATTTTCCGCACGAAAAAGACTCAGAATTGATAGTAGCCAGCAGGCTAAAGTAACAAAAGGATCTGCAGCCAAAGAAAGTTCTGTTAGATCTATTTTTGGTGAGAATCAAAAATGGAGTGATTTATCTGTTTATCATGTTAGTCAAATGAAGCCGGGCAATCATGGTTCTGGTCCAGCAGTTATCGAAGATGAATATTTCACATGTTTGGTTCGCCAAGGGTGGAGTTTTGTTGTAACTGAATTAGGTGATATTTGTTTAACAAAGGGGGCCAAATAATGAAAGTATTGATGACTGAATATCTTCGAATAGACTTAGATTCTGAAAAGTGGGAGTGTCGTGTTTGCGAGCATGAAGTTGGTCCAGCGCGAGGAAATTATAAAGAAGGCCTGCTGGTTTACAACAGAGATCCAGCAGATATTCACCCTTCTGTCATTGACCCAGAAAAATATAAATTTACTTTTTGTCCCGATAAGGAATGGGTCAATATTTATGAGTTCTACTGTCCGTCATGTGGCACTCAGATGGAAGTTGAGTATACCTTCCCTGGGCATATGCCGCTGTATGATATGGAAGTAGATGTTGATGCTCTTAAAAAACAGTGGAGTGGAAGAGAAGAGCTCAAAGAGCCCACTACAGGTCCAAATGTTCTAGTAGATAGAAACCACGGCCACAATCATTAATATAAAACGGGTTTCTTGTATTTTAAAAGTAAGCCAAAAAGCTTTAAAGTTTTAGGAAATAAAAATTATGAAACGTATATCTGTAGATATCGGTGGTACTTTCACTGACTGCTTTGTAGTCTGGGATAATAAGTATATTGAAACTAAAGCATTAACAACTCATCAAAACCTTGCGCTAGGTTTTAACGAAGCCCTCGAAAAGGCCTATCAAGAACTTGGTGTAAGTATGACAGAGCTTCTAGCTGGAGTTGACTCGGTTAGGTATGCAACAACGCTCGGAACGAACGCATTGATTGAGCATAATGGTCCTCGCATAGGTATGCTAGTAACAGCTGGTTATGAAGCCATGGTGCCACTAAGTAGAGCTCGTGGTTATGGTGAAGGTTTAGACGATCTCGGAAAACAGAATCTACCAGATGCGCAAAGACCTGTACCTCTTGTATTACCTAGCATGATTGAAGGAGTTCGCGAGCGATTAGGCTTTGAGGGTGAGTTGGTTATGCCGGTCGACGAAGACGATGTGCGTCAAAAAATTAGAACCTTAGTAGATAAAGGGGCTCAAGTTATCGTCATATGTTTAGTTAACTCGGTAGTTAACCCTGCGCATGAAAAACGAGTAGAAGAAATTTTACTAGAAGAGTACCCCACACATTTGCTTGGCTCTATCCCTGTAATTCTTTCTCATCGTGTTGCTGGTCGTAAAGGAGAATATGTGCGCGCTACCTCTGCAATTGTAGATGGTTATTTGCACTCTACTATGTACCACGCTATGAGTCAGCTAGAGCAAAATCTTCGTGCTAACTCTTATTCTAAACCTATGCTCGTAATACATAATTCAGGCGGTATGGCTCAACTAAACTCCACAGACGCTCTCCAAACTATTCATTCAGGTCCAGTGTCTGGAATTAGCGCTGCAGAGCACCTTGCTAAAGAAGCAGATTTGGGAAGTGTTATTGCTACAGATATGGGTGGAACAAGTTACGATATTGGTATTGTTGTCGAAGGTGGAATTAAGCATTACGATTTCAATCCCGTCATTGATAGGTGGCTAGTTTCAGTTCCTATGGTTCACCTTGTTACTCTTGGTGCAGGCGGCGGGTCCATTGCTTCTTTTGACCGAATGTATAATTCAGTTGCTGTGGGACCAAAAAGTGCTGGCTCTGATCCCGGTCCAGCTTGCTATGATCGAGGTGGGATGAGCCCCACAGTGACAGATGCAGATTTGGCACTAGGATATCTAGATGCGGACAATTATGCAGGCGGCAGTATACCCCTTAATCCAAAGCGCTCTATGTTTGCCATTGAAGAAGCGCTATGTGACGATTTAGATGTTGAGCCAATTGCAGCTGCATTGCTAGTAAAAGAAAAAGTAGATAGCAATATGGCCAATGGGGTGAACACAGAGCTAAGAGTTCGTGGTTACGATCCAAAAGATTTTACCATGTTAGCCTACGGTGGTAATGGCCCTCTTCATTGTTGCGGTATTGCCTCTAAATTGAAAATTGATAAGATTCTTGCAACCCCAATGAGTTCTGTTTTTTCTGCAGTTGGCGCAGGAAATATGCATCAGATGCATATACATGAAACATCATTATTTATGGTTCTATATGACTCCACCTCTCGAAAAGTTTTTGATAATTACTCGAGATTCAATGATCTTGTAGTCGAGCTAAGCAAGCGCGGTCAGGCTGATCTTGTGAGGCAAGGCCAATCATTGGCTGATATCAAGCATTCACTTGAATTAGATATGCGCTACGGGAATCAATTAGTTCAAACTACTGTAGTGGTTCCGAAGCATTCACTTGAATCCGTAATGGATGTCATGAATATCCTTGACCAATTCTCAAGCGATTACGGAAAACGTTTTGGTGAAGGTAGTCAGGCCCCAGAAGCAGGTATACGTATTAATACAATACGAGTTGCTTCTTTTGTGGAGCATGACACAGTAAAATTTGACCATATTAAACCAATAGCACAAAGTCAACGCATTGCTCCTCCTGCTCCAGCAACTACACGTAAATGTTACTTTGTTGGAGATGGAAAACCTGTTGAAACACCAGTCTGGAATAAAGCCGATATACCTCCAGGGACAGAGATTTTTGGTCCTGGTCTTGTGTCATCAGAAGTTACAACTTATTTGATTGAGCCTGGTTGGAAATATGTATCCGCAGAACAAGGGGCAGTTTGGTTTCTTCGTGCAGAAGAAAAGAATTAAAGAGGTGTATATATTATGAATAAAAAAGCTAACGAACTTGATGTCCAAGATCAGGAACTAATACAAAAGTTTCTTAAAGATACAACGCTATTCCTTGGTCCAGATCCTGAGATCATGCGGGATCACCGCATTATGCCTAGAACTGAGACAGAAGAAAGGGTCATGAAGGAGTATACTGATTTAAATCAGATTGCTTCCATACGAGATCGACTTCAGTCTGCATGTGAAGAAGGTTTTGAAATGGTAGAGCAAATGGGCGCTGCCCCTGGAGCAAAATGGGGTGATATTATAACTGGAATATACTCTGCCTCAGGAGATTTGACTATTGGTAGTGCCGGAGGAGTTCTAATTTTTTCTGCGCTAGTGCACCACCCTATTAAATTTATTATTAAGAACTGGATTGATGAAGAGACTGTTGGCGTCAAAGAGGGCGATGGATTTATTCATAATGATTCAAGATACGGTAATGTTCATAACACAGATCAAAGTATGATTTTACCTGTCTTTCATGAAGGAAAATTAATCTGCTGGGCTGCCTCTACTGTTCACGAAGGAGAATGTGGGGCTATCGAACCAGGCGGGATGCCTACAATGGCTGAAACATCTTTTGATGAAGGCTTGAAAATGTCACCTTTTAAGGTGGTAGAAGATTATAAAATCAAAAGAGATTTGCTGACTTTCCTACAGAATTCTGTTCGTGAGCCAAAACTTCAGTACGAAGACATGAAAGTAAAGCTTTTCGCTTGTATGCGTTTAGAGCAAAGAATTAAAGAAGTTTTTGCTTCTGAAGGTCCTGATGCACTCACAGCTTGCTTGAGATATACAAATGAGAGTGTTGTTACTGAAGTACGTCGTAGGTTGTCTGAATGGCCAGATATGACTGTAAGAACACATACAATCATGGATGGTACATTGCGTGAAAATGCTTTGATAAAAATGAATATGACGGCCACCAAGAAAGGTAATAGATTAATATTTGACTTCTCTGGCAGTAGTCCAGAGTTCACGAATCGAGCTATCAATACACAACTTCCAGGTATGAAGGGAATGGTCGGACAAGCATTTATGAATCACATCTGGCCTGATTTACCGCGAGGCCAGGCTGGTCTCTCTCCAATTGAGTTTAAGTCTACACTTGGATCAATCGTAGATTGCACTTATTCTGCACCAAATTCTCAAAGCCTGATGTCAATTTTTCATAGCTTTACTGTAGCTCAGCATGCAACAGCAAAAATGCTCTATAGTACTCCTGAAAAATATACTCGTGTTTTAGCACCTTGGCATAATATGATCAACACATTTATCTGGGGTGGCGTAAATCAGCATGGCGAAACTCTCGGTAATTTATGTGCAGACTTAAATGGTATGGGTGGTGGCGCAAGAATGGATAGAGATGGCGAACATGCTCTCTCGCCAATCTTTGCAACTATGGCAGACATCGGCGAGCAGGAAATGAACGAAGAAGAAGTCCCATTTCTTCAGCTAGTTTCTAAGAAAATGACTATGAATACTCAAGCACCCGGTAAATACAGGGGTGGTATGGGTTATACTCAGATTGCTTCAACAAAAGATAGTGACGCATGGGGTTTCATGACCTCTTGTTTGGGTTCAAAAGCTCCAACTATCCAAGGTTTATTTGGTGGTTATGCGGCAGGATCCGGGCCATTATGTAGAGTGGAGGGTGTCGATGTATACGATATTATGCTGAATGACCCTCAAAAAATGAGACATTCTATACCTGAAATTATGAATGAACAGCCATTTGAAAACGCTATTTATACCACGCAACATTTAGGCTTGGGTTTTGAAATATCTAAGCGTGGCGCACTTTACATGATTTCTCAGGGCTCTGGTGGGGGTTATGGAGATGTACTAGAGCGTGACCCTGCTCTTGTAATTATGGATATTGAAGAATCACTAATATCGATTGATTGGGCTAAAAAGCTTTATAAAGTCGTCTTTGATGATGAAACACTGGCTGTCGATGAAATCGCAACAAAAAAAATGCGTGATGAGTATCGTGAGCAGAGAAAAAAACAGGGAGTTCCTTACGCAGAGTTTGTTAAAAAACACGTTAAGGATATTCCACCCGATGACATTCCTTTTTACGGCTCATGGAACGGAGATAATGAGCAAGTATATTGTGGAAGCAATGATGATCTTAGGCCTGCGGATAACCCAGGAGCTAATTATATGATTAATCCTAAAGATGTTCGGATTGGTGAATTAGAGGAAGAACTTGCTGAAGTAAGAAAAAAAGCAGGCATTGTTGCTACAAATAATAGGAAATAAGAATGGCCGTCGACCTAGTGGATTACCTCAAGACTGGAGATAACTCTTCACGTCTTTGGGTCAATTTTAATGGATACGCAAAAAAACTATTGCTCGGAAATGATGCGAATCCTTGGTCGACACCGGCCTCTTACCTTGCCTTTTACACCCAGGCTCATGCCTTAGTAAAAGCAGAAGTAGTGGTCTTAGACGTATGGGATCTGTTTCATCACTGGATGGACGAAGACGATACAGCTATTAAGTCTATGGCCGAAAAAAATCGAGCCACGTTTGCAGCTAAAGTGTTACTCGAGGCTTATGCTCCCAGAGAGTTGCTCGCTGAAGTCCTTGTAGCAGTCAGCGATAACTATGGGAATGCAGTTCCTATTGTCTTGGTTGTTCCTTCTCCCAGAGCACTATTAGTTAAAGCACATAAGTCTGCAACAACCAACCACCTCGAACCTAATGAGATGTCCGTTGATACTGTTTCAATGTACATGGCAGATTTCTTGCGCTATTTTAGTGAAATGAATTTATCCGGTATACTTTTAGTGGAAGATAAAGATATTTTGCCATTAAGTCCTGCAGAAATCAGCTGGTATCAGCCTGTATTAAACGTAGCGAAACATTATCGATGGTCGATTGGCGTTCAGTTACCATTTCAAGATGATGGCTTTAATGTACCAGATGAAATTGACTTTGCTGTCATTCCTGAGCATTCATCAGCTTCTGCTGAGTCACTTGGGGTTGATATTAGCCAATCACTATGGGCAACTGGAGATATAAATAAGCCTATAGGTTTTACTTATCTGTCTATTCCCGAGGATGTGAAGCCGGAAAAAGTCCTCGAAACACTATCTAAGTTAAAATAGTTAGATGACATATTATGCGCCTTGTCGATTTTTTAGATCAAAGCTTAGCTCTTTCTTGCCCTGAAAGCTCGGACGCTCATTTTTTCGATTTAGATAATAATCTTTCTTTTTCATATCTTGAAATGGTCAATTCTTCAATTCGTTTGGCTCATTTTTTGGTTAAAAGTGGTGTTAAACCGCAAGATGTAGTGGCAACCTACGCTCCAAATAGTGTTGCTACTTTTTGTTGTATTTTTGCTATTTCACGCATTGGCGCAATTTGGCTCCCTTTAAATACCAAAAATACTGTTAATGCAAATATAAAACTTATAAGCATATCTGATGCCAAATTTTTGTTTATCGAAGAAGAAATTTATACACAAAATCCACAGTTATTCGATAGTTTTGATATTGATAAAATTAGCTATTTAAGTAAAGACAAAATTGCTGACTTTAATCTTTCAGTTTTGAAAAGCCCAGTCCATGACAATTCTTTACTTAAGACAATTTTTTTTGAAAAAAATCCCAATAAAAACCAATATTCAAGTCCATATGAAGAAGAGATAGTCTCACTATTTCCTACAGGAGGAACAACTGGCGATCCTAAGCTTGCAAAGTGGGGAACTAGCTCTTGGAATGCGATCATTGATATTCAAAATAAACAAATGCAAATAACAGATATTTCACCATGCTATCTTGTGTCCGCACCGATGACGCATGCAGCAGGAATTGGGTCTTTTGCAACGATACTCCAGGGCGGTTCAATCGTTGTGATGGATGGCTTCTCTCCAGAAAAAATACTTAATGCTATACAAAAATATAAGGTGACTAGCCTGTTTCTTCCTCCTACAGCTATTTATATGTTGCTTTCGTTTGATAATACAAAGTTCTTTGACTTTAGCAGTCTTCGTCATTTTTGGTATGCAGCTGCACCTATGTCTGTTGATAAACTTAAAGAGGCAATATCTATATTTGGTCCAGTCATGGTTCAGACATACGGTCAGGCCGAAGCACCAATGATATGTACTTTCTTTTCTGCTCAAGATCACATTAAAGCTATTAATACAGAAAATAACTCAATATTAGGATCTTGCGGCAAAGCATCACCTGGTATCGAAATTGCCATTTTAGATGAGCATGGAGATTTAGTTCCAGAGGGATCAAAAGGTGAGATCGCAATTAAAGGTGAGCTGCTTATGAATGGTTACTATAAAAACTCTGAAGCCACTGATTGTATTAGGGTCAATGGATGGCAGCTAACAGGGGATATAGGTATATTGGATCAAGAAGGTTACCTTTCACTGGTAGATAGAAAGGGTGATATGATCATATCAGGGGGCTTTAATATTTATCCTGGCGAAATAGAGCAACTTATATGGGGAATACCGTCTATAAGAGACTGCGCTGTAATTGGACTGCCCGATGAAAAATGGGGAGAAAAGGTGACAGCAGTGATTGAGCTAAAAGATCCAAATATATCCCCAACAGAAGATGAAATAATTCAGCTTTGCAAAGAAAAACTTGGGAGCGTGAGAGCACCTAAAAAAATAATCATATTTGACGAGCTACCAAGGAGTCCTGTTGGAAAAGTACTCAAAAAGGATTTACGCTCGATTTTTTGGAGTGATACAAAAAGAAAGATTTAGTTTGCTCTATCATCATTTTAGCCAGCAGGGCCTATTTCTTGTTAACTTATAAAAGCTTACAAACAAAAGGAGTTAGATGTGAAAGTTAGTATAGTCGGTGCATACAATACAAAATTTGGTGCCCTAGTTAAGCGTGATCGTGAAGCAGGGACGGTTGAGGATACAAAAACATTTTATGAGCTATTAATTGAAGCCGGTTCAGGAGCAATTTCAGATGCAGGTCTTGAAGCAAAAGATATAGACGCTATATGGGTTGGATCATGCTCCCCATCGTTATTTGTTAATCAGGAGCATGTTGGACCTTTGGCGCTAGAGATTGATCCAGAGGGACTACTTTTTAAGCCAACTACAAGAACCGAGGGAGCTTGTGCAACCTCATCGCTTGCTATTTATAACGCTGCTTATGGTGTTGCCTCTGGTCGCTTCAAGAACGTACTCGCTTTAGGTGTGGAAAAAATGAGTCTTTTAGATACTCGTGGAGTTACTCATGCTTTGGCATGTTCTTCTTATTGGCCAGAGGAAGGAAAAAATGGGATGACATTTCCTGGTTTATTTGCAGAGTTAGGGCTGGCTTACCAAAAGAGACATAAGCTGACAGATGACCAGCTGAGAAAAATGCTAGCGCATGTATCTGCTCTTAACTATAGGAATGGAATTAAAAATCCCTTAGCACATTTTGGAGCAGGTAGCTTACCAGACAGGAATCAGCTGACTACCGCAGAGGCAATTCTTAATTTGCCTGATTCAGGTAAAGGAAGTAACCCTATGATCGCAGCACCTTTAAGATTACATGATTGCTCTTTAATCACAGATGGTGCAGCAGCAGTTGTCCTAACTTCTTCCGATAATGCTACTAAAAATTTCAAGCATGCAGTCGAGTTAAGTGGTGTTGGTCACACTACAGACAGATTGATGCTTAATGGACGAAAGGATAGGCTCGACGAGCTGCAAGCTACTCGACATGCTGTCTCTCTTGCCTGTAAGGAAGCAAAAATCAACGTATCTGACTTAGATTTTGCAGAGGTGCACGATTGCTTCACTGTAAATGAGCTACTTTGTGCAGAAGCTATTGGTTTGTCTGATGCTGGACGTGCTGGATTTGATTTGATGGATGGCAAGTTTGATCCAGGTGGTGACTGCCCTATCAATTTATCAGGAGGCCTAAAAGCGAAAGGCCATCCAGTGGGTGCAACCGGGGCATCTATGCATGCGCTTGCATACAAACAACTAACAGGACAGCCGATAGGTGTGGCGGCTAAAGAAAACTCTGAAACAGCAATGACTGTTAATATTGGTGGATCTGGAGTCACTAACTGCGTGACTGTTTTAAGGCGTATTCAGTAGCATGTAACTAGTGAGCATTAACAACTTGATAAAATTGCAACACCTAACATATTTTTATTGATAATGATAACTATTATCAATAAAAAATGAAAAAAAATGTAAAAAATGTAAAATTTCGGTGCAAATTTGGCTTTTTTTTATTTTTATTTGCACTAAATTGAACTTTATTTACCATTAGTAGTCACTGTTAAAATATACTGCTTTGTTGAGTTTATAGTTTACTAAATATATGTTTTATATGGAAATAATGTTCATTTAAATATTTATAACCAGGCTGATTTAATTGATTATAAGAAAAATATGCCACCTAATTTCAGATTTTGAAAGAAACATGCTTGATACTGTTGCATAAGGGGAATATATTGGCAGGAGCCGTGTTCTTTGATCGCGGTGTAAAATTATATAATTTTATAAAGTAATATTAAGTGGGAGAATAAGATGGTGAGTAATAAAACCACCAGTATTTTGAAGGTCGGCGGCCTTCTACTGGGATTTGGGGGCCTTCTCTTAGGAAGTAGTAATGCTTTCTCTGCGTATGGCTATGGAGGGGATGCAGATCCTTTCTACAATTTAAACTGGAACGGCTACGTCAGAACTACTGTAGGTGTTATGTTGGAAGACAATGACGAAACTACAGGTAATGATTTTGGTCGTATGAACCAAGCAGAGGTAGTGCTTAATCTGGATTTCGATATTAAAACTGGTCCTTTGAACTGGAAAGTGATCACACGTTTTGATAAAGAAATGCAAACAGATTATTTAGATGATCTGGAAGATCGTTCAACATCCATCGCTACAGGATTCGGTATCCAAAGCGGTAACTTTACTGACGGTGTGAGTAGAGGTAGAGATGGTGGATACATGGATCAATACGAAACTACTGATGAAATCTTTGATTGGCTGCGTGAGTTGTATTTTGACGTCAACCTTTTCGACGATAGATTAATGGTTCGTGTTGGACGTCAACAATTAGTTTGGGGTGAAAGTGATTTCTTCCAGGCTATGGACGTTGTTCACGGTTATGATTATCGTGGTCGTTTATTCTACGAGAACAATGAAGAGTGGCGCAAGCCCTTGATGTTGTTCAACTTTAGGTTAGATTTCTATGAACTTGGTGGTAGCTTGAACTGGTATATTCGTCCAGGTTGGGACCGTAAAGAGGACATGGGAAGTAACTACAACATCGAAGGTGGACGTTGGATTCCACACCCATACCGTGGTGTCGACTTCACACAATTCACTGACTCATACCGTACAGATCATTCTTCAGGTGACTGGAGCGACATGACTTATGGTATACGTTGGAATGGAGAGTGGGGTTCTATAGGTTATTCATTTGCTTATATGAAAACTTTCAATCCAGCTCCTGTAGTGAATCCACATGCTATGCGTTCTACTGGAAACACAAATCGCCCAGACATTTCTGTTGCAGCTCCTGACGCTAACCTAGTTGGCGCTAATGGTGGCTACTACCAGTACTATGGCTTAATGGGTGCAACTGAGACTTACGGCAGCGACGCGGCTACACAAGGAAACCTACTAGGTGACTGGATGTACCCTGAAATTGATATCTTCGGTTTTACAATGACTGGATTTAATCAACCTATGGATGCAACACTAAGTGCTGAAATTGCTTTCATTCCTAACAAGCCTTACAACTACGGATCTATTTATTCAGATCTACCTGGTTGGAACGGTGTTATCGAAAAAGATACTATCAATATGATGTTCCGTATCGATAAGGAATTTAAGTGGATGGAATCACTAGGTACGCATC